>OLIJ01000019.1_pt1 | contig 232880 bp, 244 predicted proteins | sample 1609731 | NCBI WGS metagenome assembly OLIJ01 (sample SAMEA4350159, study PRJEB24818) | metagenome | biome: human; feature: gut; material: faeces | place: Denmark | collected 2013-09
GCAGTGCAAAAACAACCCATGGCAGCAGTTCGCGGAAACCCACAACAAGGGCGACCGTGTTGAAGGTAAAATCAAGTCTATCACTGACTTCGGTATCTTCATCGGCCTGGACGGCGGCATCGATGGCCTGGTTCACCTGTCTGACATCTCCTGGAACGTTGCAGGCGAAGAAGCAGTACGTGAATACAAAAAAGGCGACGAAATCGCAGCAGTTGTTCTGCAGGTTGACGCAGAACGTGAGCGTATCTCTCTGGGCGTTAAGCAGCTCGCAGAAGATCCGTTCAACAACTGGGTTGCACTGAACAAGAAAGGCGCAATCGTAAACGGTAAAGTCACTGCAGTTGACGCTAAAGGCGCAACCGTAGAACTGGCTGACGGCGTTGAAGGTTACCTGCGTGCTTCTGAAGCATCCCGTGACCGCGTTGAAGATGCGACTCTGGTTCTGAGCGTTGGCGATGACGTTGAAGCTAAATTCACCGGCGTTGATCGTAAAAACCGCGCAATCAGCCTGTCTGTTCGTGCGAAAGACGAAGCTGATGAGAAAGATGCAATCGCAACTGTTAACAAACAGGAAGATGCAAACTTCTCTAACAACGCAATGGCTGAAGCTTTCAAAGCAGCTAAAGGCGAGTAATCTTAGTCTTTCGGGTTACAACAACCTGAATTACGACGAGTTTACTTGACAGATTGCAGGATTCGTCCTGTAATCAAGCACAAAGGGCGGCTACGGCCGCCCTTGTTTAAAGCTGTTAGCTAATTTGGCCTTGAAGGAAACCGGAGGAAAAATGACCAAGTCAGAATTGATAGAAAGACTTGCCAGCCAGCAATCTCACATTCCTGCGAAAGCGGTTGAAGATGCTGTTAAAGAAATGCTGGAACATATGGCCTCAACGCTTGCTCAAGGTGAGCGCATTGAAATCCGCGGTTTCGGCAGCTTCTCTTTGCACTACCGAGCACCTCGCACCGGGCGTAACCCGAAAACTGGCGATAAAGTCGAACTGGAAGGCAAGTACGTTCCGCACTTTAAGCCTGGGAAAGAATTACGCGACCGCGCCAATATTTACGAAGAGTAAGTTTCGCTGAACGGCGTTAACGTACTCGAAGATAAAAAAAGCACCTGAGGGTGCTTTTTTTATGCCCGCAATCCAGCCCTCCTCGCAAACGCCCGTCTGCCTGACTGCAACGCCCTGATATCTCCGGAAGCCGGGCTCCACGCCGCCAAATTTCTGGCTGACGGCCTGCCAGCCCGACGCGATACTTTCCTGAAACAGGGAGGTTGGCATGCGTTTACCACAGCTTGCTGGTTGTGCGATTGTCGGAATCTTGCCGCTGCTGCTGTTAGCGCGCCTGCCCGAGCTGGCTACCGTCTGGTGGCTGATAGCCTCAGCGCTTGCCGCGTCGCTATTCAGCTGGCGGCCCTTACGCTTCGCGGCGCTGACGCTGCTTTTTTTCCTCTGGGGCGCGCTGAGCGCTCATCAGGTCCTCTGGCCGACGCACGCCTTGCCCGGCAGCCCCCGACGGGTAGAGATTGAGCTGACGGCGACGGACGAGCGGACAACCCATCAGGGAAATATCATCCGGGTGGACGGGCGTCGGCTATTCCCGGCGCCGGGGATCGCGCTTTATGGTCAGACGCTTCCCGAACCGCCGTGCGCAGGTCAGCGCTGGATGATGACCGTCCATATTCGGCCGGTACACGGCCAGCTTAATGATGGCGGTTTTGATAGCCAGCGTTTTGCCCTGGCGCAATATCGCCCCGTGACCGGGCGCTTCACGTCAGCTGAGGCCCTGGACCTGCGCTGCAGCCGACGCGCGGTCTATCTGCACTCGTTAACCCGCACCCTCGATACGCTGCCGTGGCGGTCGGTGATATTAGGGTTAGGGATGGGAGAGCGGCTGGTGGTGCCGAAGGAGATCAAGGTCCTGATGCAGGAAACCGGGACCTCCCATCTGATGGCCATCTCCGGCTTGCATATTGCGTTAGGCGCTCTGCTGGGTGGGCTGCTTACTCGCGGCGTGCAGCTCTTTTTCCCATGTCGCTGGATTGTCTGGCAGCTGCCGCTGCTGACCGGCCTGGCGTGCGCGCTGTTCTATGCCTGGCTGACCGGCATGCAGCCGCCGGCGCTACGAACCTGCGTCGCACTCGTCGCCGGCTGCGGGCTGCGGCTGTCCGGAAGGCGCTGGTCGTCATGGCAGATATGGGCATGCTGCGTTGGCGCCATTCTGTTTACCGACCCGCTGGCCGTTCTATCTGACAGCCTGTGGCTATCGGTATTTGCCGTGGCGACGCTCATTTTTTGGTACCAGCTGGTGCCGCGACCCTCAACATCGCGGAGCTGGCTGCTGCGCCATGTCCTGGGGTTAGGCCACCTGCAGTTCGGGCTGATGCTGCTGCTGTTGCCGATGCAGATTGTCATCTTTCACGGTATCAGCCTGACCTCGTGGCTGGCGAACCTGGTTGCCGTGCCGCTGGTCACTTTTGCTATCGTCCCGCTGATTCTGGCGGCGATGCTGCTGCATCTCTGCGGGCCTGCGGCGGTGGAGATGGCGTTATGGCTATCGGCAGATCGCCTGCTGGCCGCGCTGTTCTGGTTTTTACGCTGGCTACCGCAGGGCTGGCTGCCGCTGGATTCTCGCTGGACCGGCGTCAGCGCGCTGCCCTGGCTGCTGCTGCTGGTCTGGCGCTTTCACGCCTGGCGCTCGCTTCCGGCTCTGTGCCTGAGCAGCATCATGCTGCTGAGCTGGCCCTTCTGGCGTCCGATGGCGAAGGAGGAGTGGCGCGTGACGATGCTGGACGTCGGGCAGGGGCTGGCGATGGTCATCGAACGGCAGGGGGCGGCTATCCTCTATGACACCGGTCCGGCCTGGCCCGAGGGTGACAGCGGTCAGCTGATAATCACCCCCTGGCTACGCTGGCATCATCTACGGGTGGAAGGGATTATTCTGAGCCATGAGCATCTTGACCACCGCGGCGGCCTGAATTCGATACACAAAGTCTGGCCCGCGGCCTGGATACGCAGCCCTCTGGGGTGGGAGGGGCATCGCGCATGCCGAAGAGGAGAGCGCTGGCGATGGCGTGGCTTAACCTTTCGCGCGCTTTGGCCGCTGCCGGGAGCGACTACGACCGGCAATAATCGCTCCTGCGTGGTGCGCATTGATGACGGCCAGCGCAGTATTTTGCTCACCGGTGATATCGAAGCTGCGGCAGAGCGCGCAATGCTGAGCCGCTACTGGCAGCATCTGGCGTCTACACTTATCCAGGTTCCACATCATGGCAGCAACACCTCCTCGACCATTGCGCTGCTGCAGCGCACCGGTGGACAGGCGGCGCTGGCTTCGGTATCCCGCTATAATGCGTGGCATATGCCCTCGGATAAGGTTGTTCAGCGCTACCGACAGCAGGGTTACCGCTGGTTCGATACGCCCCACCAGGGGCAGATTACGGTTATTTTTTCCACAGATGGTTGGCAAATCCTTAGCTTACGAGATCAACTTTTACCTCGTTGGTATCATCAGTGGTTTGGCGAGACCGAGGATAACGGGTAGAATATGCGGCTATTTCAACATAAGCTGGTTTACTGAATGCAGAATGATAAAGATCTCTCCACGTGGCAGACCTTCCGCCGCCTCTGGCCGCTTATTGCGCCATTTAAAACCGGACTGATCGTCGCGGCAATTGCGTTAGTCTTTAACGCGGCTAGTGATACCTTCATGCTATCGCTTCTTAAACCGTTACTGGATGATGGTTTTGGTAAAACGGATCGCTCAGTGCTGCTGTGGATGCCGCTGGTGGTTATTGGGCTGATGCTGCTGCGTGGCGTCACCAGCTATATATCGAGCTACTGTATCTCGTGGGTTTCCGGCAAGGTCGTGATGACCATGCGACGCCGTTTATTCAGCCACATGATGGGGATGCCGGTCTCCTTCTTCGATAAGCAGTCCACCGGGACGCTGCTGTCGCGTATTACCTATGATTCCGAACAGGTTGCGTCGTCCTCATCCAGCGCGCTGATAACCGTCGTGCGCGAAGGCGCGTCGATCATCGGTCTGTTTATCATGATGTTCTACTACAGCTGGCAGCTGTCGCTGATTCTGATCGTGCTGGCGCCGATCGTCTCCGTCGCGATTCGCGTGGTATCCAAGCGTTTTCGTAACATCAGCAAGAATATGCAGAACACCATGGGCCAGGTGACCACCAGCGCGGAACAGATGCTCAAAGGGCATAAAGAAGTGCTGATGTTTGGCGGCCAGGCCGTGGAAACCAAGCGTTTCGATAAAGTCAGCAACAAAATGCGCCTGCAGGGGATGAAAATGGTCTCCGCATCGTCCATCTCTGACCCCATCATTCAGCTGATCGCCTCTCTGGCGCTGGCGTTTGTGCTGTACGCCGCCAGCTTCCCAAGCGTCATGGAAACGCTGACTGCCGGTACGATTACCGTGGTCTTCTCCTCGATGATCGCCCTGATGCGTCCGCTGAAGTCTCTTACCAACGTCAACGCGCAGTTCCAGCGCGGGATGGCCGCCTGCCAGACGCTGTTTGCTATTCTTGATTCCGAGCAGGAAAAAGACGAAGGCAAGCTGGTTATCGAGCGCGCGAAGGGGAGCCTTGAGTTCAATAACGTCACCTTTACCTATCCAGGCCGCGAAACTCCGGCGCTGCGCAATATCAGTCTGGATATTCCGGAAGGCAAAACCGTCGCCCTGGTGGGGCGCTCGGGATCGGGTAAATCGACAATCGCGAGCCTGATCACGCGCTTTTATGATATCGATGAAGGCCAGATTTTGCTCGACGGTCACGATCTGCGTGAATACACCCTGGCCTCTCTGCGCGATCAGGTCGCCCTGGTTTCGCAAAACGTGCACCTGTTCAACGATACCGTAGCCAACAACATTGCCTACGCGCGCACCGAAGAGTACAGCCGCGAGCAGATCGAAGAGGCGGCGCGGATGGCCTATGCCATGGACTTTATCAGTAAAATGGATAACGGCCTCGATACCGTCATCGGCGAGAACGGCGTGCTGCTTTCCGGCGGTCAGCGTCAGCGTATCGCCATCGCGCGCGCGCTGCTGCGTAACAGCCCCATTCTGATCCTCGATGAGGCAACGTCGGCGCTGGATACCGAATCTGAACGCGCCATTCAGGCGGCGCTGGACGAGCTGCAAAAAAACCGCACCTCGCTGGTGATCGCTCACCGCCTGTCAACCATTGAGCAAGCCGATGAAATCGTGGTGGTCGAAGATGGACGCATCGTTGAACGCGGCAGCCATGCTGACCTGCTGGAACATCGCGGCGTTTACGCTCAGCTGCATAAAATGCAATTTGGCCAATGATCGCGCGCATCTGGTCCGGTGAGTCGCCTTTATGGCGACTGCTGCTTCCGCTCTCCTGGCTTTACGGCCTGGTGAGCGGCCTGATTCGGCTCAGCTATCGGCTGGGGCTGAAGAAAGCCTGGCGGGCGCCGGTCCCGGTGGTGGTTGTCGGAAATCTTACCGCGGGCGGTAACGGCAAGACGCCGGTTGTCATCTGGCTGGTGGAGCAGCTGCAGCAGCGCGGGATCCGCGTTGGCGTTGTTTCCCGCGGCTACGGCGGCAAGGCGGCGAGCTACCCGCTGGTGCTCAATAACACCACCGCAACCGCGGAAGCCGGCGACGAGCCGGTGCTGATTTATCAACGCACCGGCGCGCCGGTGGCGGTCTCCCCGCAGCGCAGCGATGCGGTGCGGGCGCTGCTGGCCGCGAACGACCTGCAGCTTATCGTCACCGACGATGGCCTGCAGCACTACGCGCTGGCGCGCGATAAAGAAATCGTGGTTATTGACGGCGTACGCCGTTTTGGCAACGGCTGGTGGCTGCCGGCCGGGCCGATGCGCGAACGCGCCTCACGCCTGCGCTGCGTTGACGCCATCATCGCTAATGGCGGCGTCGCGCGGCCGGGAGAGATAGCCATGCAGCTGCGCCCCGGACAGGCGGTGAATGTGCTAAACGGCGAACGGCGTGACGTGGCGAGCTTTGATAACGTCGTGGCGATGGCCGGGATCGGCCATCCGCCGCGCTTTTTTGCGACCCTCGAAAGCTGCGGCGTGCGGCCGGTAAAAACCGTGGCGCTGGCCGATCATCAGGCCCTCACCCGGGCCGACGTTTCCGCGCTGGTGACCGCGGGGCAAACGCTGCTGATGACCGAGAAAGACGCGGTGAAATGCCGGGCGTTTGCCGAAGCCAGCTGGTGGTATCTGCCCGTCGACGCCATAATGACGGATGAACGCGCGCAGCGGCTGCTTACGGATCTGGTCACGCTGGCGCAACGTTAGTTTTCGCCACGCCTGCTTTCGGTGCCGCTGTATCGGGGTCCTTGACGGAGAACCTGCATGTCGGTACTAACGCTTTCACTTAAAGAAGCCCGCCATCTTCACCTTGCGGCGCAGGGCCTGCTGAAAAAGCCTCGGCGTCGCGCCCGCTCGGCCGACGTTCTGCAGACTATTCGCCAGATGTCGCTGCTGCAAATTGATACCATCAACGTTGTCGCCCGCAGCCCCTATCTGGTGCTTTTCAGCCGCCTCGGCAGCTATCCGCAAAGTTGGCTGGATGAGGCGCTGCGCGTGGGCGAACTCATGGAATACTGGGCTCATGAAGCCTGCTTTTTACCGCGCAGCGATTTTTCGCTGGTGCGCCACCGCATGCTGACGCCGGATAATATGGGCTGGAAGTATCATCAAGGGTGGATGAAGGAGCATGCGGATGACATTCAGCTGCTGCTGGAGCATATTGCGCAAAATGGCCCGGTACGCTCAGCTGACTTTAGCCATCCGCGTAAAGGCGCCAGCGGCTGGTGGGAGTGGAAGCCGCACAAGCGTCATCTGGAGGGGCTGTTTACCGCCGGCGAAGTGATGGTCGTGGAACGGCGCAACTTTCAGCGGGTTTACGACCTGACGCAGCGGGTGATGCCGCACTGGGATGATGCGCGCGATGCGCTGTCGCAGGCGCAGGCTGAAGAGATTATGCTGCGCAATAGCGCCCGCAGCCTGGGTATTTTCCGCCCGCAGTGGCTGGCCGACTATTATCGCCTGCGCCAGCCGGCGCTTGCGGGCCTGCTGGCGAACTGGCAGGAAGAGGGGCTGGTGACGGCGGTGAACGTCGAGGGGCTAGGCGATATGTGGCTGCACCGGGAGGCTTTGCAGCAGCTGGAAGCGGCGCCGGGCGGTAAGCTTTCGGCGAGCCATAGCGCGGTGCTGTCGCCGTTTGACCCGGTTGTCTGGGATCGTAAGCGCGCTGAGCAGCTGTTTAATTTTAGCTACCGCCTCGAGTGCTACACGCCGGCGCCAAAGCGCCAGTATGGCTATTTTGTGCTGCCGCTGCTGCATCAGGGCAGGCTGGTGGGCCGTATGGACAGCAAAATGCATCGCAAAACCGGGGTTCTGGAAATTTTCTCGTTATGGCTGGAAGAGGGCGTAAAGGTTACCTCAGGCCTGGAGAACGGCCTGCGGCGGGCCATTGACGATTTCGCCCGCTGGCAGCTGGCCGAGCGCGTTAGCTTCGGCCTCCTGCCGCCGGAACTCTTTGTCGACCGCCGGCAGGGGTGGCAGCTCGACGCTATTTGAGCGGCCGGCATCCGCCCGGCCGCATCGCCAAACGCAGCGCGGCGTCAGGTATCCTGTGCTATGCTGCTGCGGAATCTATTCGGTCCATCAGGAGGAAACATGGATCACCGTTTACTTGAAATTATCGCCTGTCCTGTTTGCAACGGTAAACTGTATTACAGCCAGGATAAGCAAGAGCTAATCTGCAAAATTGACAGCCTGGCTTTTCCTCTGCGCGACGGAATCCCCGTATTGCTGGAAACCGAAGCCCGCTCGCTAGCCGTTGGAGAGAGCCATTCATGAGTTTTGTGGTCATCATTCCTGCGCGCTTTGCCTCCACGCGTTTGCCTGGCAAGCCATTGCAGGATATCAACGGCAAACCGATGATTGTCCATGTGCTGGAGCGCGCGCGCGAGTCCGGGGCCGAGCGTATTATCGTCGCTACCGACCATGAAGAGGTGGCGCGCGCGGTGGAAGCCGCCGGCGGCGAAGTGTGTATGACGCGCGCCGACCACCAGTCCGGTACTGAACGCCTGGCGGAAGTTGTCGAAAAGTGCGCCTTCAGCGATGAGACGATTATCGTCAATATTCAGGGCGACGAGCCGATGATCCCGCCGGCGATTGTGCGCCAGGTCGCTGAGAATCTGGCCTCCAGCACCAGCGGGATGGCGACGCTGGCGGTGCCGATCCACGATGCCGAAGAGGCGTTCAATCCGAATGCGGTGAAGGTGGTGATGGATGCCGAAGGCTACGCCCTCTACTTCTCCCGCGCGACTATTCCCTGGGATCGCGATCGCTTTGCGCAGTCCCGCGAAGCCATCGGCGATTCGCTGCTGCGCCATATCGGGATCTACGGCTATCGCGCAGGCTTTATTCGCCGCTATGTCAGCTGGGCGCCGAGTCCGCTGGAGCAAATCGAAATGCTCGAGCAGCTGCGCGTGCTGTGGTACGGCGAAAAAATCCATGTCGCGGTGGCTGAGGTTGTCCCGGGTACCGGCGTAGATACGCCGGAAGATCTGGAGCGCGTTCGCGCCGAGCTGCGTTAACTCCCCGATCCCCTCCATCAGGAGGGGATATCCTCAGGCTATTTTTCCATACTTTTTGCCGCAATTTTTGATCTCACCCGATGACAACCTCGCGACCGACGCTCATGATGAAACCAGTAGTATTCATGAGGGTAATTCAAATGGAACAGTTGCGAACCGAGCTGAGCCACCTGCTGGGCGAAAAACTCAGTCGGGTAGAGTGCGTTAGCGAGAAGCCCTTGACGGCGCTGTGGGCGCTCTATGATGCACAGGGAAATCCGCTGCCGCTGCTGGCGAGAAGTTTCACCACGCCCGGCGTCGCGCGCCAGCTGGCGTGGAAGATATCAACGCTGGCCCGCAGCGGCTCCGTACGTATGCCGGTGGTGTACGGCGTAATGACGCATGAAGAGCAGCCCGGGCCGGATGTCCTGCTGATTGAGCGGCTGCGCGGCGTCTCCGTCGAAGCCCCGGCCCGCACTCCGCAGCGCTGGGAGCAGCTGCAGGAGCAGATCGTCGAAGCGCTGCTGTCGTGGCACCGTCAGGATAGCGGCGGCTGCGTCGGGGTGGTTGATAGTACGCAGGAAAACCTGTGGCCAAACTGGTATCGCCAGCGGGTGGAGGTTCTGTGGGGGACGCTTAACCTTTATCAGGATACCGGCCTGACGATGCAGGACAAACGGATCCTCTTCCGTTCGCGGGAGTGCCTTGGCGAATTATTTAAAGATTTCAATGACAACTGCGTGCTGGTGCACGGCAGCTTCACGCTGCGCAGCATGCTGAAGGACGCGCGTAGCGACCAGCTGCTGGCAATGGTGGGGCCGGGGATGATGCTGTGGGCGCCGCGCGAATATGAGCTGTTTCGCCTCTGCGACGGCGGGCAGGCGGAACAGCTGCTGTGGCACTATCTGCACCGTGCGCCGGTAGCGGAATCCTTCCTCTGGCGGCGCTGGCTCTACCTGCTGTGGGACGAGGTCGACAGCCTGGTCAATACCGGGCGCTTCGATCGCGCCCGCTTTGATTTAGCGGCGAAATCACTCCTGCCCTGGCTCGCCTGACGAGCCTTTTAGCCACTGCCAGATGCGCCCGAGGGTTTCATAGCCGACGCGATCGCTGTGCATCAGCCAGAAGGGGGACGGGATCGCGCGCTCCCACGGATTTAACGGCGATTCGATCGCCAGCTGGTTGGCCGGCGCCGGTAGCGGATTGAGTCCGGCGTGGCGGAAGAAGATCATCGCTCGCGGCAGATGCGAGGCGGAGGTGACCAGCAGGAAAGGCGCATCGCCAATCGCCTGTTTTACCGCCTGAGCCTCTTCTTCCGTATCCTTTGGCCGATCCAGGACGATAATGTCGCCGGCCGGCACGCCGAGGCTCTGCGCGACGCGGGCGCCGGCCAGCGCGGTGCTGACCGGGTTAGTTTTGGCGGCCGCGCCGGTAAAGATAATCTTCGATCCCGGATTCTCATGCCACAGGCGGATCCCTTCGGTCAGCCGCGGCAGGCTGTTGTTAATCAGGTTCGAGCTGGGGGCCCAGTCCGGATTCCACGTATATCCGCCGCCGAGCACCACCACATACTGAACGCGTTGCGCGCCGCGCCATGTCGGATAGGTCTCTTCGATCGGCTTGAGTAAGCTATCGGCCACCGGCTGCAGGCTGAGCAGGGCCAGCAGCAGCCAGCCGATGCTGATGCAGGTCTTGCCGGTTTTTTGCCAACGGCTAAACCACAGCAGCGCGATGCCGAAAGCGATCAGCATCAGCAGCAGGGGAAGGGGCAGCATCATGCCCCCCAGATACTTTTTCAGCGTAAAAAGCATGCCAGATGGGTCCTTTTTAACCACATAACCAAACTTATGCCCCGATCTTATAACAGATCGCTTCACTCTCAGCGCGGGTATGACAAAATAGCGGCTTTGTGTTGGCTTGTGGAGTCGCCCGTGCAGGATCGCAATTTCGATGACATTGCCGAAAAGTTTTCGCGCAATATATACGGCACCACCAAGGGCGAACTGCGTCAGGCCATCCTCTGGCAGGATCTGCAGCCGCTGCTGGAGCGGCTTGGCCCCGGGCCGCTGCGCGTTCTCGACGCCGGCGGCGGCGAGGGACAAACGGCGGTAAAGGTTGCGCAGATGGGTCATCACGTCACGCTGTGCGATCTTTCTGCCGAGATGGTTGCTCGCGCCCGGCAGGCGGCAGTCGATAAAGGTGTGATCGACAACATGCATTTTGTACAATGCGCGGCTCAGGATATTGAGCAGCATTTGGAAAGCCCGGTCGATCTGATACTGTTTCATGCGGTGCTGGAATGGGTGGCCGAGCCTCAGGAGATGCTGCGGGTGCTGTGGTCGGTGCTGCGTCCCGGCGGCGCGCTGTCGCTAATGTTCTACAATGCTAACGGTCTGCTGATGCACAACATGGTCGTCGGAAACTTCGATTACGTGCAGATCGGGATGCCAAAAAAGAAAAAACGCACGCTATCGCCGGACTATCCGCGTTCGCCGGAGCAGGTGTACGGCTGGCTGGAAGAGCAGGGCTGGCAAATTACCGGCAAAACCGGCGTGCGGGTGTTTCATGATTATCTGCGTGAAAAACGCAGACAGCGCGACAATTTTGCGGCGCTGCTGGAGCTGGAGACGCGCTACTGTCGCCAGGAGCCGTATATCAGCCTGGGCCGCTATATTCACGTCACCGCGATTAAGAACCAGGCTCAGAGCTGCCGATGCAAGGATAAAGTATGAGTGAATTTTCCCAGACAGTCCCCGAACTGGTTGCCTGGGCCAGAAAAAATGATTTTTCTATTTCGCTGCCGGTCGACAGACTCTCTTTTCTGCTGGCGGTTGCCACGCTGAACGGCGAGCGGCTTGAAGGGGAAATGACCGAGGGAGAACTGGTGGACGCGTTCCGCCACGTCAGTGATGCGTTTGAGCAGACCAGCGAAACCATCAGCCAGCGCGCCAATAACGCGATTAACGATATGGTGCGCCAGCGTCTGCTGAACCGCTTTACCAGCGAACTCACGGAAGGCAATGCCATTTATCGCCTGACGCCGTTAGGTATTGGGATTACCGACTACTATATTCGCCAGCGCGAGTTTTCCACGCTGCGCCTGTCGATGCAGCTATCGATCGTCGCCGGCGAGCTCAAGCGCGCCGCCGACTCTGCGGAAGAGGGCGGAGATGAGTTTCACTGGCATCGTAACGTCTTTGCGCCGCTGAAATATTCGGTGGCGGAAATTTTTGACAGCATCGATCTGACCCAGAGAATCATGGATGAACAGCAGCAGCTGGTGAAGGACGATATCGCCCAGCTGCTGAACAAAGACTGGCGGGCGGCGATCTCCAGCTGCGAGCTGCTGCTCTCGGAAACGTCCGGGACTTTGCGCGAACTGCAGGATACGCTGGACGCGGCGGGCGATAAGCTGCAGGCTAACCTGCTGCGGATCCAGGACTCGACTATCGCGCGGGACGACCTGCATTTCGTCGATCGCCTGGTGTTCGATCTGCAAAGCAAGCTCGATCGCATCGTTAGCTGGGGCCAGCAGGCGATCGACCTGTGGATCGGCTACGATCGCCACGTGCATAAATTTATCCGTACCGCCATTGATATGGATAAAAACCGCGTATTTGCTCAGCGTCTACGCCAGTCGGTGCAGACCTACTTCGATGCGCCCTGGGCCTTGACCCACGCCAGCGCCGACCGCCTGCTCGATATGCGTGATGAAGAGATGGCGCTGCTCGATGAAGAGGTCACCGGGGAGCTTCCTGAGGATCTGGAGTACGAAGAGTTTAATGAAATTCGTGAACAGCTGGCGGCCCTCATTGAAACGCAGCTGGTTATCTATAAAGACAAAGGGCTGCCGCTGGATCTCGGCCTGGTCGTGCGCGAGTATCTGGCGCAGTATCCGCGCGCGCGGCACTTCGATGTGGCGAGAATCGTCGTCGATCAGGCGGTACGTTTGGGCGTAGCGCAAGCAGATTTCACCGGACTGCCGGCACAATGGCAGCCGATTAATGATTACGGAGCCAAGGTACAGGCGCATGTCATCGACAAATATTGAACAAGTGATGCCAGTTAAACTGGCGCTGGCGTTGGGCAATCCGTTATTTCCGGCGCTGGATAGCGCCCTGCGTGCGGGTCGCCATATCGGCCTGGACGAACTGGATAATCACGCATTTTTGATGGATTTTCAGGATTACCTGGAGGAGTTTTACGCTCGCTATAACGTTGAGCTGATCCGCGCGCCGGAGGGGTTCTTCTACCTGCGCCCGCGCTCCACCACGCTGATCCCGCGCTCGGTGCTTTCAGAGCTGGATATGATGGTCGGCAAAATTCTTTGCTACCTCTATCTTAGCCCGGAGCGTCTGGCGAATGAGGGGATCTTCACCCAGCAGGAGCTTTACGACGAGCTGCTGACCCTGGCGGACGAAGCCAAACTGCTGAAGCTGGTGAATAACCGCTCCACCGGTTCGGACCTCGACAGGCAGAAGCTGCAGGAAAAAATGCGCGCATCGCTTAACCGCCTGCGCCGTCTCGGCATGGTGTGGTTTATGGGCCACGACAGCAGCAAGTTCCGCATTACCGAATCGGTGTTCCGCTTCGGCGCCGACGTCCGCGCCGGCGACGATCCGCGCGAGGCGCAGAAGCGGCTGATCCGCGACGGCGAAGCGATGGCGCTGGAGAATCACCTGCAGCTCAATGATGAGAATGAAGATAGTCAGCCGGATAGCGGGGAGGAAGAGTAATGATTGAACGCGGTAAATTTCGCTCGCTAACGCTGGTTAACTGGAACGGCTTTTTTGCCCGTACTTTTGATCTGGATGAACTGGTTACCACGCTTTCAGGGGGTAACGGCGCCGGGAAATCAACCACCATGGCGGCCTTCGTCACGGCCCTGATCCCGGACCTGACCCTGCTGCACTTCCGTAACACCACCGAAGCGGGCGCCACCAGCGGCTCGCGCGATAAGGGCCTGCACGGCAAGCTGCGCGCCGGGGTGTGCTACTCGGTGCTGGACGTTATCAACTCTCACCACCAGCGCGTGGTGGTGGGCGTACGTCTGCAGCAGATTGCCGGCCGCGACCGTAAAGTCGATATCAAGCCGTTTGCCATTCAGGGCCTGCCGGACTCTATTCAGCCGACTCAGCTGCTGACGGAAACCCTTAACGAACGCCAGGCGCGCGTCCTGAGCCTCAACGAGCTAAAAGATAAGCTTGAAGAGATAGAAGGGGTGCAGTTCAAGCAGTTCAATTCGATCACCGACTATCACTCGCTGATGTTCGACCTGGGCGTGGTCGCCCGCCGTCTGCGCTCGGCCTCTGACCGTAGCAAATACTATCGCCTGATCGAAGCCTCGCTGTACGGCGGGATCTCCAACACCATTACCCGCTCGCTGCGCGACTACCTGCTGCCGGAAAACAGCGGCGTACGCAAGGCGTTCCAGGATATGGAAGCCGCGCTGCGTGAAAACCGCATGACCCTGGAGGCGATTCGCGTCACGCAGTCCGACCGCGATCTGTTTAAGCACCTGATCAGCGAGGCTACCAACTACGTGGCGGCGGACTACATGCGTCACGCCAACGAGCGTCGCGTCCACCTGGATAAAGCGCTGGAGTACCGTCGCGATCTGTTCACCTCTCGCGCACAGCTGGCGGCAGAGCAGTATAAGCACGTCGATATGGCGCGCGAGCTGCAGGAGCATAACGGGGCTGAGGGCGATCTTGAAGCCGACTATCAGGCCGCCAGCGATCATCTGAACCTGGTGCAAACCGCGCTTCGCCAGCAGGAAAAAATCGAGCGCTACGAAGCGGATCTCGATGAGCTGCAGATTCGTCTTGAAGAGCAGAACGAAGTGGTGGCGGAAGCGACCGATCTGCAGGAAGAGAACGAGGCTCGCGCCGAGGCGGCTGAGCTGGAAGTGGATGAGCTGAAAAGCCAGCTTGCCGACTACCAGCAGGCGCTGGACGTACAGCAGACCCGCGCGATTCAGTACAATCAGGCGCTGCAGGCGTTAGACCGTGCGAAGGCGCTGTGCCATTTGCCGGATTTAACTCCGGAGAGCGCTGGCGAGTGGCTGGAAACGTTCCAGGCGAAGGAGCAGGAAGCGACGGAGAAAATGCTGTCGCTGGAACAAAAAATGAGCGTTGCGCAAACCGCGCACGGTCAGTTTGAGCAGGCTTTCCAGCTGGTGGCGGCAATCAACGGCCCGCTGGCGCGTAACGAAGCCTGGAGCGTGGCGCGCGAGCTGCTGCGCGATGGCGTTAACCAGCGCCACCACGCCGAGCAGGCTCAAGGACTGCGCAGCCGCCTGACCGAGCTGGAACAGCGCCTGCGCGAGCAGCAGGAGGCTGAACGTCAGCTGAACGAATTCTGCAAGCGCCAGGGCAAGCGTTACGATATTGACCGTCTGGAAACGCTGCACGAGGAGCTGGAGGCGCGGATTGCCTCCTTGTCGGACAGCGTCTCCTCCGCCAGCGAGCAGCGAATGACGCTGCGTCAGGAGCTGGAGCAGCTGCAGTCCCGTACCCAGACGCTGCTGCGCCGGGCGCCGATCTGGCTGGCGGCGCAGAACAGCCTCAGCCAGCTCTGCGAGCAGAGCGGCGAGCAGTTTGAATCAAGCCAGGACGTGACCGAATATCTCCAGCAGCTGCTGGAGCGCGAGCGCGAGGCCATCGTTGAGCGCGACGAAGTCGGCGCGCGTAAGCGGGCCATCGATGAAGAGATTGAACGTCTTAGCCAGCCGGGCGGCTCGGAAGATCCGCGGCTGAATGCCCTGGCGGAGCGTTTTGGCGGCGTGCTGTTGTCGGAAATTTATGACGACGTTAGCCTTGAAGATGCGCCGTACTTCTCCGCGCTGTACGGCCCGTCGCGCCACGCCATCGTGGTTCCCGACCTGTCGCAGCTCACCGGGCAGCTTGAAGGCCTGGAAGATTGCCCGGAAGATCTCTACCTGATCGAAGGCGATCCGCAGTCGTTCGATGACAGCGTATTTAGCGTTGATGAGCTGGAAAAAGCGGTTGTCGTCAAGGTTGCCGATCGGCAGTGGCGCTACTCGCGCTTCCCGACGCTGCCGCTGTTTGGCCGCGCCGCCCGTGAAAGCCGTATTGAAAGCCTGCACGCCGAGCGGGAAGATCTGTCCGAGCGTTTCGCTACCCTGTCGTTCGACGTGCAGAAGACCCAGCGTCAGCATCAGGCCTTCAGCCGCTTTATCGGCAGCCATCTGGCGGTGGCCTTTGAAGACGATCCGGAAGAAGAGATCCGTAAGCTGAACAGCCGCCGCGGCGAGCTGGAGCGGGCGCTTAACGCGCATGAAAGCGACAACCAGCAGAACCGGGTGCAGTACGACCAGGCGAAAGAGGGCGTTTCCGCGCTTAACCGCCTGCTGCCGCGCCTTAGCCTGCTGGCGGACGATACGCTGGCCGATCGCGTTGACGAGATTCAGGAGCGCCTGGACGAAGCCGAAGAAGCGGCTCGCTTTATCCAGCAGCACGGCGGCCAGCTGGCGAAGCTGGAACCGATGCTCTCAGTGCTGCAGAGCGATCCGGAGCAGTTCGAACAGCTGAAAGAAGATTACGCTTACTCGCAGCAAACCCAGCGTGAAGCGCGCCAGCAGGCGTTTGCGCTCAGCGAAGTGGTGCAGCGCCGCGCCCACTTTAGCTACTCTGATTCCGCGGAGATGCTTAGCGGCAACAGCGATCTCAACGAAAAACTGCGCCAGCGTCTGGAGCAGGCGGAGGGCGAACGCAGCCGGGCTCGTGACGCCACGCGTACGCATACCGCGCAGCTGAACCAGTACAACCAGGTTCTGGCCTCGCTGAAAAGCTCGTATGACACCAAAAAAGAGCTGCTGGGCGATCTGTATAAAGAGCTGCAGGATATCGGCGTGCGCGCCGATAGCGGGGCGGAAGAGCGCGCCCGCGTGCGTCGTGATGAGCTGCATACGCGGCTGAGCAATAACCGCTCGCGGCGCAATCAGCTGGAAAAAGCTCTGACCTTCTGCGAAGCAGAGATGGACAACCTGACGCGTAAGCTGCGCAAGCTTGAGCGCGATTACTGCGAGATGCGTGAGCAGGTGGTCAGCGCTAAAGCCGGCTGGTGTGCGGTGATGCGCCTGGTGAAAGACAACGGCGTTGAGCGCCGCCTGCACCGCCGCGAGCTGGCCTATCTTTCGGCAGATGAGCTGCGTTCGATGTCGGATAAAGCGCTCGGCGCGCTGCGTCTGGCGGTGGCGGATAACGAACACCTGCGCGACGTGCTGCGCATCTCTGAAGATCCGAAGCGCCCTGAACGCAAAATTCAGTTCTTCGTCGCCGTCTACCAGCATCTGCGCGAGCGTATCCGTCAGGATATTATCCGCACCGACGATCCGGTTGAGGCGATTGAGCAGATGGAGATCGAGCTCAGCCGTCTGACCGAAGAGCTGACGAATCGCGAACAGAAGCTGGCGATCAGCTCCCGCAGCGTGGCCAATATTATCCGCAAGACCATCCAGCGCGAGCAGAACCGTATCCGCATGCTCAACCAGGGTCTGCAGAGCGTCTCCTTTGGTCAGGTCAACAGCGTGCGTCTGAACGTCAACGTACGGGAGACCCACTCGACGCTGCTTGACGTGCTGTCTGAACAGCATGAGCAGCATCAGGATCTGTTCAACAGCAATCGCCTGACCTTCTCGGAAGCGCTGGCGAAGCTCTATCAGCGCCTCAATCCGCAGATTGATATGGGCCAGCGCACCCCGCAAACTATCGGCGAAGAGCTGCTGGACTACCGCAACTATCTGGAGATGGAAGTGGAAGTTAACCGTGGCTCCGACGGCTGGCTGCGCGCGGAGTCCGGCGCGCTGTCGACCGGGGAAGCGATCGGTACCGGGATGTCGATTCTGGTGATGGTCGTTCAGAGCTGGGAAGACGAGTCCCGCCGCCTGCGCGGTAAAGACCTGTCGCCGTGTCGTCTGCTGTTCCTCGATGAAGCGGCGCGTCTTGATGCCCGTTCTATCGCCACGCTGTTTGAACTGTGCGAACGTCTGGAAATGCAGCTGATTATTGCCGCCCCGGAAAATATCAGCCCGGAAAAAGGCACCACCTATAAGCTGGTGCGTAAGGTGTTCAATAACCATGAACACGTACACGTGGTTGGCCTGCGCGGTTTCGCGGCCCAGCTACCGGCAACGCTGCCGGGCACGGCGGATGCTTCCTGACGGCTATGCAGTAATATGCGATGAGTAGTATCAAAGGGCGACATGATGTCGCCCTTTTTGTTAGCCGGTATGATGTGTTAACGTTGTATAATCTTTAAACTTCTTTACATTTGGGAAGGCAAAAGCGTTTTCGCCTTTATATACTGAGAGTGAGCCCTATTTTTAAGGGCGGCAATGTGTCAACAGGGGGGCAAGGGATGTTGCTAAAGAAACGGTATGGTCGTCAATTGTCGGCGCTTAGCTTGAGCCTGGCTTTTGCATTTGCTCCACTGTTCAATGTCCAGGCCGAAGAGCCTGAAGTCGTACCCACGGACAGTTCCGCAACGCTGGGAGAGCCCTCGTCTGCGCTGATCCAAAACAACAGCCAGTCTGCCGCGGTGGCGAAAATGGCCGGCGAGCAGTCCCTGGCGACAGAGGTCGCCGCGAAAAGCCGGGCTGAAATTGAAGCGCTGCTTCCGGCTGACTATAAGCCTGTCTTTATGAATCCGCTGGTCTCGCTGTATGCGGCCAGGGATATGAAGCCTATGTGGGAGAACCGTGAGGCGGTGCAGGCGTTCCAGCAGCAGCTGGCCGAAGTCGCTATCGCGGGTTTCCAGCCGCAGTTTACAACCTGGGTGAGCCTGCTGACCGATCCCGCGGTGAGCGGTATGGCGCGCGATATCGTGCTGTCCGACGCCATGATGGGCTACCTGCATTTTATTAGCGGTATTCCGATTCAGGGCAACCGCTGGCTATACGGAACCAAACCCTACACCATGGCCACGCCGCCGCTATCGGTCATTAATCAGTGGCAGCTGGCGCTGGATAACGGCTCTCTGCCGCAGTTTATTGCCGGGCTCACGCCGCATCATCCGCAGTATGAGGCCATGCATCAGGCGCTGCTGCAGCTGGTGGCCGATTCGCGCCCGTGGCCGCAGATGACCGGCAGCGCATCGCTGCGTCCGGGAGAGTGGAGTAATGATGTTGGCGCGCTGCGCGAGATATTACAGCGTACCGGCATGCTGGATGATTCGGCGAAAATTACCCTGCCGGGAGACGTTGTCAGTCCGTCGGCAGGTAAGAAAAGCAAACCGGCTGCGCGCGGCATCTACGATCGCCAGTTAGTTGAGGGCGTTAAGCGCTTTCAGGCCTGGCAGGGGCTGGGGGCGGATGGCGTGATTGGCCAATCTACGCGCGAAGGTCTGAACGTCTCCGCGGCGCAGCGCGCCGGGGTTGTGGCGCTCAACATTCAGCGCCTGCGCCTGCTGCCTGGCAATCTGTCGACCGGCATTATGGTGAATATTCCGGCCTTTTCGCTGGTCTATTACCAGGACGGAAGCCAGGTGCTGGCATCGCGGGTGATCGTCGGTCGTCCGGACCGTAAAACGCCGATGATGAGCAGCGCGCTGAATAACGTGGTGGTCAATCCGCCGTGGAACGTGCCGCCGACGCTGGCGCGCAAAGATATTCTGCCGAAGGTGCGCAACGACCCGGGCTATCTTGAGCAGCATGGCTATACCCTGATGCGCGGCTGGAACAGCAAAGAGGCGATCGACCCTTACCGCGTTGACTGGTCGACCATCACCGAGAACAATCTCCCGTTCCGCTTCCAGCAGGCTCCGGGCGCGCGCAACTCGCTGGGGCGTTATAAGTTCAACATGCCGAGTTCTGACGCTATCTATCTGCACGATACGCCGAACCACAATCTGTTCCAGAAAGACGTACGGGCGTTGAGCTCCGGCTGCGTGCGCGTGAATAAGGCGTCCGAGCTGGCAAATATGCTGCTGCAGGATGCGGGCTGGAACGATACGCGAATTTCCGCCGCGCTCAAGCAGGGCGATACCCGCTATGTGAATATTCGCAACAATATACCGGTGAATCTTTATTATCTCACCGCGTTTGTTGGCGCTGATGGACGGACACAATATAGAACAGATATTTACAATTACGATCTCACCGCGCGATCTGGCGCACAAATTCTGGCAAAAGCCGAACAATTAATCAGGTAAATGAAGTAGTTCAACGGATCTCGTTGTCCTAACTCTGGGTGAAAACAGGCGCTGTTCGTCTACAGGGCCCGTTTTCACTGGGGTTAGGCCGCCTTGACGTTGGCAATAATGCCCGGTAAGGTGCCTTTCGTGCGCCAGAAGTGCATATTACACAACACCATTAAAACTGCCTTGAGGCGATTGGTCCGGGAACCCCCTGACGCTTGTTCTGCTAAGTGCGCGGGGGAGTAGACGTCGCTAATAAAGAGGCTGCTTGAAGGATGGCGTGTATATTTCGATTCATTTACTTGTAGACCTGATTATCATGGACAAATTTGACGCTAATCGCCGCAAACTGCTGGCGCTAGGTGGCGCTGCGCTAGGTGCCGCTGCCATTTTGCCTGCGCCGGCATTTGCCACCCTCTCGACCCCCCGACCGCGTATTTTGACGCTGAATAACCTGCATACCGGTGAATCACTCAAAGCGGAATTCTTCGATGGCAGAGGCTATATTCAGGATGAATTAGCAAGACTTAACCATTTTTTCCGTGATTTCCGCGCGAATAAAATAAAGTCCATCGATCCGAGTTTATTCGATCATCTTTATCGCCTGCAGGGATTACTTGGCACCAATAAGCCTGTCCAGCTTATCTCCGGCTATCGTTCCCTCGATACCAACGATGAGCTACGTGCACGAAGCCGTGGTGTAGCCAAACATAGCTACCACACCAAAGGCCAGGCCATGGATTTTCATATCGAAGGCATTTCGTTGAGCAATGTTCGCAAAGCGGCGTTATCTATGGGCGCTGGTGGTGTAGGATATTACCCACGTAGCAACTTTGTGCATATTGATACCGGTCCGGTAAGGCACTGGTAACGAAAGGAGCGTCATGAACTATCGTATTATTCCGGTTACCGCGTTCGCCCAGAACTGCTCTTTAATCTGGTGTGAGCAAACCCGACTTGCTGCGCTGGTCGATCCTGGCGGTGATGCAGAGCGAATCAAACAGGAAGTGACGGCAGCAGGCGTCAGCCTGATGCAGATTTTGCTCACTCACGGTCATCTCGACCACGTTGGTGCGGCAGCCGAGCTGGCGCAACACTACGGCGTGCCGATTATCGGGCCGGAAAAAGAAGATGAGTTCTGGCTGGAAGGACTCCCTGCGCAAAGCCGGATGTTCGGCCTGGAGGATTGCCAGCCGCTGCATCCTGACCGCTGGCTTAATGAAGGCGATGTCGTCAGCGTGGGGAACGTTTCTCTGCAGGTTCTGCATTGCCCAGGCCATACGCCGGGACACGTTGTTTTCTTCGATGACGCGTCGCGGCTGCTGGTTTCCGGCGACGTTATCTTCAAAGGTGGCGTCGGGCGCAGCGACTTCCCGCGCGGCGACCACGGGCAGCTGATCGACGCGATTAAACGCAAGCTGCTGCCTTTGGGCGATGACGTGACCTTTATCCCCGGCCACGGGCCGATATCAACGCTAGGCCATGAGCGTTTGCATAACCCTTTCCTGCAAGATGAAATGCCGGTCTGGTAACCATTCCGGACGCTAAATATAAAGAAGGCCGCATATGCGGCCTTCTTTTTTTAGGGTACAGCGGCGTTACAGTACGGCGACGATCGCTTCACACAGCGGCGCCATATTGTCCGGCGTCATGCCGGCAACGTTAATGCGCCCGGAAGCCACGGCGTAAATCGCGAACTCTTCGCGCAGACGCAGAACCTGCTCTTTGGTCAGGCCGCTAAACGAGAACATGCCGTTTTGCTTAATGATGAAGGAGAAGTCGCGGTTAGCGCCTTTTTCCTGCAGGGTATTAACGAACAGCAGGCGCATACGCTGAATGCGCTGACGCATGTCGGTCAGCTCCTGCTCCCAGATAGCGCGCAGCGCATCGTTGCTGAGAATTGTCGCCACAACGGCAGCGCCGTGTGCCGGCGGGTTGGAGTAGTTAGCGCGGATCACTGACTTCATCTGGCTGAACGCGCGGTCGACGGTGTCGCTATCGCTTGCCACCAGCGTACAGGCGCCAACGCGCTCATTGTACAGGCCGAAGTTCTTCGAGTAGGAGCTGGCAACCAGCAGCTCTTTGTGCAGCGCGGCAAACGCGCGCAGGCCTTCAGCATCTTCTTCCAGACCGCGGGCAAAGCCCTGATAGGCGAAGTCGAACAGCGGCAGCCAGCCCTTATCAACGGAGAGCTGCGCCAGCTGTTGCCACTGCTCCAGCGTCGGATCGATACCGGTTGGGTTATGGCAGCAGCCGTGGAACAAAACAACGTCGCCAGCCTGGGCTTCATTGAGGCTTGCCAGCAGACCGGCAAAGTCGAGAGTGCGGTTAGCCGCATCGTAGTAGGTGTACTCGCGAACTTCGAGGCCGGCGGAATTGAATACGCTCTTGTGGTTCGGCCAGCTCGGATTGCTCACCCAAACGCGCTTAACGTCGGTATTTTTGGCAAGGAAGTCGGCGGCAACGCGCAGGCCACCGGTACCGCCTGGAGTCTGGGCGGTACGCGCGCGCTTATCGCTGACGATAGCGCTTCCTTTACCGAACAGCAGCTCCTGCGTGCATTGACCAAATTCCGGAATACCATCGATACCCAGATAATTTTTGGTGGTCTCATTCTCCAGCAGATATTGCTCTGCCTTCTTCACGCTGGTCAGGACCGGGGTTTTACCCGTTTCATCTTTATAAACGCCAATCCCGAGGTTAATTTTTGTAGGACGGTCATCGGCACGAAACAGATCGGCCAGGCCCAGAATAGGGTCGGCAGGGGCGGCAGTAATGTTCTCAAACATGACGAGGTTCCATTGTGATTACTGAAGGGAGTTCCGCTATCAGGGTAACGGGAGAATGAGCAATTGCCAACCGTTTGCGACAAAAAGCGCGAAGGTTTTCCAAAGTTACGATCTTTGCCTTAGTAACGCAGAAAAGCAGGACCGAAGTCCTGCTTTTTAGGCATATCACGAAGGGGTGTACTGATTAAAACTTAGAACTGGTAAACGATACCCACGGCGACGGTGTCGTCGGAATTCACGCCCAGTTTGTTGTCGCTATCGATCTGGTTGATCTGATAATCGACATAGGTAGACATGTTTTTGTTGAAGTAGTAGGTTGCGCCGACATCAATGTAGTTGATGTAGTCTTCGTTACCCACACCCTCAACGTTTTTCGCTTTAGATTTGTAGTAAGCGATGGACGGACGCAGGCCGAAATCAAACTGATACTGCGCAACGATGGAGAAGTCCTGAGTCTTGTTGGCAAAACCGTCAGTAATACGGGTCGCATTACGGGTTTCGCCGTACAGAGCTGCCAGGTAGATGTTGTTCGCATCATATTTCAGACCGGTTGCCCACTGCTCGGCTTTGTCGCCTTTACCGCGAGTCAGAGCCTGCTGTGCATCGGTACGATCCGCTGCGCCGTATGCGCCGACAATGCCGAAGCCGTCGATGTCATAGCTCAGAGAGGTTGCCCAGCCGTCGCCGTTAGAGCGGGAAGCGTCTGTGTGCTCGTTTTTGCCCAGGTACTGTACGCCAAAGCTCAGGCCGTCAACCAGACCGAAGAAGTTGGTATTACGGTAGGTTGCGAGACCACCGGTACGACCTGCGAAGAAGTTATCGCTGGAACCGGTGTCGCCACCAAACTCAGGCAGCATATCGGTGACGCCGATAGCGTCATACACCAGGCCGTAGTTACGACCATAGTTGAAGGAGCCTGCATCGCCGAATTTCAGACCGGCGTATGCCAGACGGGTTTTGTTGCCGCTCTGAGCGTCGCTACCTTCAGTGTTATTACCCTGGAAATTATATTCCCACTGGCCGAAACCGGTCAGCTGATCGTTGATCTGGGTTTCACCTTTAAAACCTAAACGTGCATAGGTCTGGTCGCCGTCATTACCCTTGTTATCAGAGAAATAGTGCAGACCTACGGTTTTACCGTACAGATCGAGTTTGTTGCCGTCTTTGTTATAGATTTCTGCAGCATTTGCTGCGCCGGCTACCAGCAGGGCAGGGATCACCGCTGCCAGAATATTGCGCTTCATCATTATTTATTACCCTCATTAGTATTTTTATATGAACACTTGCCACTGCCGCCAATACATTCTGTCAATGAAAATTTACAGAACCATTGATGATAGTTTGGTGTCTGAAGGCATCTTTCCATCCGCGACATCGTTTCGCTAGCCGGAAAATGCTACCAATGTCGCATATGAGTAACAATTAGAAAGTGTATGTAACAAAATGTGAATTTTTGGGAACTTTGTGAACTCAATCAAAATTCCATTCCACTTTGCGTATAAAATCGTCATGGCTTATATATCTATATGAATTAATTATGATTAATTTAGATAAGAGCCGATTTGTGCATTTTGTGGCTGGTTTTCGCTTTTTTTTTACTCAACGTTTGTCTTTGCATGTTGTGCGGTGGGTGGTTAAAAAATGAGCAAAATAATCAGGCATTTCGCCCATGAATGAACATAAGGTGCGCTTTCTCGTTTCGGCGGGTAGCGAAATAGTGAGTAACATAAATGTGAAGCGGAAGGCTTGATGTTTAAATTTCTTGATATTCGTTAACAATAGCTGACATAAAAAAGGGCCAGCTTACGCTGACCCTTTTTACAAAGCGGTAATAAAAATCAGAATGTCGCGCTGCGCGGGGTGCGCGGGAAAGGAATGACGTCGCGAACGTTCTGGACGCCGGTTACGTAGGCAATCAGACGCTCAAAGCCCAGTCCGAAACCGGAGTGCGGAACGGTGCCGTAACGGCGCAGGTCGCGGTACCACCAGTAGTCTTCTTTATTAAGACCCATTTCCGCCATGCGCGCGTCAAGCACGTCCAGACGCTCTTCACGCTGCGAACCACCGATAATTTCACCGATGCCAGGGGCCAGAACGTCCATTGCGGCGACGGTTTTCCCGTCTTCGTTAAGGCGCATGTAAAACGCCTTGATGTCTTTCGGATAGTTTTTTACCACCACCGGTGCTTTGAAGTGCTCTTCTGCCAGATAGCGCTCGTGCTCGGAAGAGAGGTCCACGCCCCAGTAAACCGGGTTTTCGAACTGCTTACCGCAGTTTTCGAGGATCGTTACCGCGTCGGTATAATCGACCTGGGCGAAATCGGCAGACACGAAACGCTCGAGGCGATCGATCGCATCTTTATCCACGCGTTCGGCGAAGAATTTCATGTCATCCGCGCGCTCTTCCAGTACGGCCTTGAAGACGTACTTCAGCATCGCTTCCGCCAGGCCCGCAACATCGTTCAGGTTGGCGAAGGCCACTTCCGGTTCCAGCATCCAGAATTCCGCCAGATGGCGGCTGGTGTTGGAGTTTTCCGCACGGAAGGTCGGACCGAAGGTGTAGATTTTTGACAGCGCGCAGGCGTAGGTTTCGCCGTTCAGCTGGCCGGATACGGTAAGGAACGACTCTTTGCCGAAGAAGTCCTTATCGAAATCCACTTTGCCCTGGTCGTTACGCGGCAGGTTTTCCAGATCCAGCGTGGAGACGCGGAACATTTCACCTGCGCCTTCGGTATCAGAGGCGGTAATCAGCGGGGTAGAAACCCAGAAGAAGCCCTGCTCGTCAAAGAAGCGATGCAGCGCCTGCGCCAGAGTATGACGCACCCGGGCAACCGCGCCAATCAGGTTGGTACGCGGACGCAGGTGGGCAACTTCGCGCAGATACTCGATGCTGTGGCGTTTAGCCGCCATCGGGTAGGTATCCGGATCTTCGACCCAGCCGGTAACTTCTACGCTGCTGGCCTGAATTTCGAAGCTCTGGCCCTGGCCCTGAGATGCCACGACTTTACCGGTGACGATGACCGAACAGCCGGTAGTCAGACGCAGCACTTCCTGATTGTAATTGGGAAGAGAATTACTAATGACGGCCTGTACAGGATCAAAGCAGGAACCGTCATAGACGGCCAGGAAGGAAAAGCCAGCTTTTGAATCTCGGCGGGTACGTACCCATCCGCGGACGGTGACTTCGCTGTCAACCGCAACACGGCCCTGGAGTACGTCGGCTACAGGCACAACGCTCATAATAGTCTCTCTATTCGTAGTCCAATAAAAATATCTGTTTCCCCCGGCAATCGGGGGATATCTATGTTACCTGTCATCTTCCATCAGACAAGCAGATTTCGCACCGCGAGGGAGAGTTTTCGGAAATAAATAAGGAACAAGGAGCCAGAACGGCTCCTTGTGGTGATTAACTGGCCTTTTTAATCGGCGGCAGGTCGAAGGCTTCGCGCAGGGCGCGCACAAATGCCTTATCGTGACAGATGGTTTTGCCCGGGCTGTCAGAGAGCTTGGCCACCGGCTTGCCGTTGCATTCCACCAGCTTGATCACGATATTGAGCGGCTTAACCTGTGGAATATCACAGGTTAAGCGCGTACCGATGCCAAAGCTGAGATTCACCCGCGATGAGAAATGACGATACAAATCGACGGCTTTCGTCAGGTCGAGGTTATCGGAGAAGACCAGTACTTTACTCAGCGGGTCGATACCCAGCTTCTGATAATGGGCGATGGCTTTCTCGCCCCATTCAACCGGATCTCCGGAGTCGTGGCGCAGACCCTGATAGCGTTCGGCGAATTCCGGGCCGAAATCACGCAGGAAGGCATCCATAGTAATACAGTCGGTCAGGGCAATGCCCAACTGGTCCGGATACTCTTCGAGCCAGGCGGCAAGGGCCGCGCGCTGGCTGCTGGCAAGGTTAGGGCTGATCTGCTGATGGGCCTGGAACCATTCATGAGCCTGAGTGCCCATCGGCGTCAGATGCAGGCGACGAGCCAGGTCGTAGTTGCTGGTGCCGGTAAACCACGGCTCCTGCTGCAGACGTTCGACGATAGCTTGCTGTACTTCGCGCGAGAAGCGACGACGGGTACCGAAGTCCATTAAGCGAAAGCGGCTCATATCGATATCGGCCGTGATTTCCCGGAAGTCGCTCAGCTTGCGTTCGAGGGTCTCCAGCGCCAGCTCAACGCCGATTTCCGGCGAGCGGTAGCGGTGAACCAGCTCGCTGATCACCGCCAGCAGCGGGACTTCCCACATAATGACTTCACGCCAGGGCCCGGAGAGACGAATGTTCAGCTTGCCGTTGTCGTTACTGACGGTGACCTGCTGCGGGTCGTAACGGAAGTCGCGCAGCCAGTCGAGATAATCGTGCGAAAAGAACGGCAGGGTCGACAGCCAGTGATACTCATCGTCCTGCAGCTTCAGGTCGCGCATGGCCTCAACCTGTTCGCGAATCGCATCGGCATAGATGCCGAGCAAATCATCCCCGCGGCAGCGGAACTCCGCCGCAACGTGTACATCGTAATAGCGGTGGAAGACGGCCTGCTGCATGTGCAGCTTGTAGGCATCCGTATCAAGCAGCGAGTGCAGTACAGGAGAAGTGAATTGTGTCATGGTGCGCGGTAGCATCCTCTCACTGGAGCGTTTCCATCAAAACCTAAGCAGAAAAAAGGAGGCGGAGTATAGCTTTATTCCCCGACTCTGTCCCGCAGTGAAGGCCGATGGCGACGCTGACGGTCATTTGCGAGGCCTAGTTTAATATATTGAACACGGATCACACCACAAGCTTTGCACCGGGTCGAGCGCATTTCGTGCCTCCTGTGTTATCAAAATGTAGCGATTTTCGTGTTTGACGTTGAAAAGATGAAGATTCTGCATAGCGAGAACATCACAACAGGAATAGACTGGGTTTGACACTTTATGGAACATGCTAAAGGTTTTTTATGACACAACAGCCCCAAGCCAAATACCGCCACGACTATCGTGCGCCGGACTATCTGATTAGCGATATCGATTTGACCTTTGACCTGGATGCCGCGAAAACCGTTGTTACGGCTGAGAGTAAACTCTCCCGTCACGCGGCTGCGTCTGATGTGCCATTGCGTCTGGATGGCGAAGACCTGACGTTGGTCTCTCTGCAGGTTAACGGTCAGCCGTGGAGCGACTATAAAGAAGAAAATAACCAGCTGGTTATTGGCGGTTTACCGGAACATTTCACCCTGACTATCGTCAATGAAATCAGCCCGGCGGCCAATACCGCGCTCGAAGGGCTGTATCAGTCAGGCGAAGCGCTGTGCACGCAGTGTGAAGCAGAGGGCTTCCGCCATATCACCTGGTACCTGGACCGCCCGGACGTTCTGGCGCGTTTCACCACCAAGATTATCGCCGATAAGGCGAAATACCCGTACCTGCTGTCTAACGGCAACCGCGTGGCGCAGGGCGAGCTGGAAAACGGCCGTCACTGGACGCAGTGGCAGGACCCGTTCCCAAAACCGTGCTATTTATTCGCGCTGGTGGCCGGTGATTTCGACGTCTTGCGCGATACTTTCATCACCCGTTCCGGACGCGAAGTGGCGCTGGAGCTGTTCGTCGATCGCGGCAACCTTGACCGAGCGCCGTGGGCGATGACGTCGCTCAAAAACTCGATGAAATGGGACGAAACTCGTTTCGGCCTCGAGTACGATCTCGACATCTATATGATTGTCGCCGTCGACTTCTTTAATATGGGGGCGATGGAGAACAAAGGGCTGAACGTCTTTAACTCCAAATACGTGCTGGCGCGCACCGATACCGCCACCGATAAAGACTACCTCGATATCGAACGCGTGATTGGCCACGAATATTTCCACAACTGGACCGGCAACCGCGTGACCTGCCGCGACTGGTTCCAGCTGAGCCTGAAAGAAGGCCTGACCGTGTTCCGCGATCAGGAGTTCAGCTCCGATCTGGGCTCGCGCGCGGTGAACCGCATCAATAACGTCCGCACCATGCGCGGGCTCCAGTTTGCCGAAGACGCCAGCCCGATGGCCCATCCGATTCGTCCGGATAAGGTTATCGAGATGAACAACTTCTACACCCTGACGGTATATGAAAAGGGCGCGGAAGTGATCCGCATGCTGCATACTCTGCTGGGTGAGGACAACTTCCAGAAAGGCATGCAGCTGTACTTCGAGCGCCATGACGGCAGCGCCGCCACCTGCGACGATTTCGTTCAGGCGATGGAAGACGCGTCGAACGTTGACCTGTCTCATTTCCGCCGCTGGTACAGCCAGTCCGGTACGCCGGTAGTGAGCGTGCATGATGACTATAATCCGGAAACCGAGCAGTACCGCCTGACCATCAGCCAGCGCACGCCGCCGACTTCCGAGCAGGCGGAAAAACAGCCTCTGCATATTCCGTTTGATATCGAGCTATATGATAACGAAGGCAAGGCGATCCCGCTGCAGAAGGGCGGGCATCCGGTGCATCACGTGCTGAACGTCACCCAGGCCGAGCAGACCTTTGTCTTTGATAACGTCTACTTCCAGCCGGTTCCGGCGCTGCTGTGCGAATTCTCCGCGCCGGTGAAGCTGGAATATAAGTGGAGCGATCAGCAGCTGACGTTCCTGATGCGCCACGCGCGCAACGACTTCTCCCGCTGGGATGCGGCGCAGAGCCTGCTGGCGACCTACATCAAGCTTAACGTCAACCGCCATCAGCAGGGCCAGCCCCTGTCGCTGCCGGTTCACGTCGCCGATGCGTTCCGCGCGATCCTGCTGGATGAGAAGATCGATCCGGCGCTGGCGGCAGAGATCCTGACGCTGCCGTCCGCCAGTGAAATCGCCGAGCTGTTTGCGATTATCGATCCGATTGCCATTGTGGCGGTGCGCGAAGCGCTCACCCGCACGCTGGCGAAAGAGCTGGCGGATGAATTCCTCGCTATCTACAACGTCAATAAGCTCGACGGCTATCGCGTAGAGCATGCCGATATCGGCAAGCGCTCGCTGCGCAATACCTGCCTGCGCTACCTGGCGTTTGGCGATGCTGAGCTGGCGGATAAGCTGGTCGTCGCCCAGTATCATCAGGCCGACAACATGACCGACGCGCTGGCGGCCCTGTCGGCGGCGGTGGCGGCGCAGCTGCCGTGCCGCGATGCTCTGATGCAGGAATATGACGATAAATGGCATCAGGATGGCCTGGTCATGGACAAATGGTTGATCCTGCAGGCCACCAGCCCGGCGGATAATGCGGTGGATGCGGTACGTGCGTTGCTGAATCATCGCTCGTTCAGTATGAACAACCCGAACCGCGTCCGCTCGCTGATTGGCGCCTTTGCCGGCAGCAACCCGGCGGCCTTCCACGCCGAAGACGGCAGCGGATATCAGTTCCTGGTGGAGATGCTGACCGAGCTCAACAGCCGCAACCCGCAGGTGGCCTCGCGTCTGATTGAGCCGTTGATTCGTCTGAAGCGTTATGATGCCAAACGCCAGGCGCTGATGCGCGCGGCGCTGGAGCAGCTGAAAGGTCTGGAGAATCTCTCCGGCGATCTGTTCGAGAAAATCAGTAAAGCGCTGGCGTAAAGGGCGTTCCGCTCCCGGATTGCGGCGGCAGCGCCGCGCTCCGGGAGCCGTTTAGCCGTGACTGAACAGGCGTGGCGAGGCTTCGTGCCTGCCGCGCTTCATTACTCTGTTGAGAACTTCTGCCTCCAGCTCCGCCAGCCGCGCCGAACCGGTATGCCGCGGGCGCGCAATATCCACCGTGACGTCCAGCCCAATCTTGCCCTCTTCAATCAACAGCACCCGATCGGCCATCGCCACCGCTTCGCTCACATCGTGAGTCACCAGCAGTACGGTGAACCCATGTTCCTGCCAGAGCGAGACGATTAAATCCTGCATTTCAAGGCGGGTGAGGGCGTCCAGCGCGCCCAGCGGCTCGTCAAGCAGCAGCAGGCCGGGGCGATGAATCAGCGCCCGGGCCAGCGCCACGCGCTGCTTTTGTCCGCCGGAAAGCGCCGCTGGCCATTCGTTGGCGCGATTTTCGAGGCCGACGCTGGCCAAAGCCTGCAGGGCCGCGTCTCGCCACGAGCCTTTAAGCCCCAGGCCGACGTTATCGATCACCGTTTTCCACGGCAGCAGGCGCGAATCCTGAAACATCATGCGGGTATCGTCCTGGATTTGCGCCAGCGGCGTCGAGCCCGCCAGCAGCTCGCCGGCGTTGGGTTTCTCCAGCCCGGCCAGCAGACGCAGCAGGGTACTTTTACCGCCGCCGCTGCGCCCGACCACCGCGACGAACTGCCCGGTGGGAATATGTAAATCAAGCGCGTTAAGAATCGTGTTTTCGCCGTAGCGTTTGGTCACGCCGTTGAGCAACAGCGGGATCCCAGGGTTCAGACGGGCGGTCGTCATGCGTTAGCCTCCTGAAGATGATAGGCCGGATTCCAGCGCAGCCAGACGCGCTCCAGCAGCTGTGCGCTGAAGTCGGCCAGTTTGCCTAGAATGGCGTAGAGAATGATGGCCACGACCACCACATCGGTTTGCAGAAATTCTCGCGCGTTCATAGCCAGGTAGCCGATGCCGGCGTTTGCCGAGATGGTCTCGGCGACAATCAGCGTTAGCCACATCAGGCCGAGAGCGAAGCGAATACCCACCATGATTGACGGCAGGGCCCCGGGCAGAATCACGTGACGAAATAGCGCAAAGCCGGACAGGCCATAGCTGCGCGCCATCTCGACCAGCCCGCGGTCAATGTTACGAATACCGTGCCAGGTGTTGATATAAATCGGGAACATGGTGCCCAAAGCGACGAGAAAAATCTTGGCGCTCTCGTCGATGCCGAACCATAAAATAACCAGCGGAATCAGGGCCAGGTGCGGCACGTTGCGCAGCATCTGAATCGAGGTGTCCAGCAGACGCTCTCCCCAGCGCGAGAGGCCGCTAATCATCCCCAATGCCAGGCCAATGGAGCCGCCGATAGCGAAGCCAAGCAGCGCGCGCCACGAGCTGATGGCCAGATGTTGCCAAAGCTCGCCGCTGGCGGAGAGCGTCCAGAAGGCTTTCAGCACCCCTTCCGGCGAAGGCAGGATCCGGGTGGAGAGCCAGCCCACCGAAGAGGCGAGCTGCCAGACGATGACGGTGCCGACCGGTAAAAACCAGGGGGCAAGGCGAATCAGGAGTTTTTGCCCAGGGGTTGCCATATGTCGCTCCTCAGCTCTGCGCCGCTTTACGCGGGATAAATTCATTCGCTACCGCTTCACCCTGCGGACGCAGACTCTGCGGCTGCGGGATTGACGGAATATTGACGTCCAGCAGCGGGAACAGCAGCTCGCCGACGCGCAGGGCTTCTTCAAGGTGCGGATAGCCGGAAAGCACGAAGCTATCGATGCCGAGATCGGCATATTCATTGATACGCTCGGCGACCGTGGCGGCATCGCCGACCAGCGCGGTTCCGGCGCCGCCGCGCGCCAGCCCGACGCCGGCCCACAGGTTAGGGCTGATTTCGAGCTTGTCGCGCTGGCCGTTGTGCAGCGCGGCCATTCGGTGCTGGCCGACGGAATCCGTTTGCGCAAAGGCGGCCTGCGCCCTGGCGATAGTGTCATCATCCAGATGGGAAATTAAGCTCTGCGCCGCCTGCCAGGCCTCTTCGTTAGTTTCACGCACAATCACATGCAGGCGGATGCCGAAGCGAACCTTACGACCGTGGCGCGCGGCCTTTTCGCGCACCTGGGCGATTTTTTCCGCCACCTGCGCCGGGGGCTCTCCCCAGGTCAGATACAGATCGACCTGCTCGGCGGCAAGATCCTGCGCCACTTCAGAGGATCCGCCGAAGTAGAGCGGGGGGCGCGGCTGCTGCAGCGGCGGGAACATCAGCTTCGCACCGCGCACGCGCTGATGCTTGCCGTTGAAGGTCACGGTTTCGCCCTCCATCAGCCGGCGCCAGATATGGGTAAATTCCGCCGAGGCTTCGTAGCGCTCGGTGTGATCGAGGAACACGCCGTCGCCGGCGAGCTCCTGCGGGTCGCTGCCGGTCACCAGATTAAACAGCGCCCGGCCGTTGGAGAGTCGATCCAGCGTCGCCGCCTGGCGCGCCGCGACCGTTGGCGAAACGACGCTCGGACGCAGGGCGACGAGAAATTTCAGGCGCTGAGTCACCGGGATCATCGAGGCGGCCACCAGCCAGGCGTCTTCACATGAGCGTCCGGTGGGGATCAGGACGCCGGTAAATCCCAGCCGATCGGCGGTCTGCGCAATCTGCTGCAGATAGCCGTAATCAACCGGACGCGCGCCTTGATCGGTCCCAAGATAGCGACCGTCACCGTGAGTGGGTAAAAACCAGAACATATTCAGACTCATGATTTCGCTCCTTGAATGGCTGCGGGCTGCCAGATGCGCGCGCGGATATCGACTTTTTTCGGCACCAGCTTGTTCTCATAGAACAGGTCGGCGGTTTGCTGCTGGCGCGCGGCCGTTTCGGCGCTAACCGGCGTAATGGTGGTTGGCGGGCGATGGTCGAGATAGCTGGCTATCACCGCTTCAGGAAGACCCATGATTTTGGCCAGCAGGGTAATGCTTTGCGGACGCTGGCTGAGCGTCAGCGCATCGGCCTGGCTAAAGGTTTGTAGCACGCCTTCAATAAAGGCGCCGTTTTTTTCCGCATAAGGACGAGAAGCGAGATAGAAAGAGCCGGTTTGCTTCAGGTCGGTTCCATCTTTCAGAACCCGGGCGCCGCCCTGCTGGAGAGCCGCGGAGTAGTAGGGGTCCCAGATAGCCCACGCGTCGACGTTACCTTGCTGGAAAGCCGCACGGGCGTCGGCGGGAGCGAGATAGACCGCCTGAATATCGTTGAACGTCAGACCCGCCTGCTGTAGCGCGCGGAGCAGCAGGTTGTGGGAGCTGGAGCCGCGCTGAAAGGCGACCTTATGGCCCTTTAGCTGCGCGACGTTTTTAATCGGGCTGTTTTCCGCCACCAGAATCACTTCGGCTTTGGGTTTAGGCGGTTCGGCGCCGACATAGACCAGATCGGCCCCGGCAGCCTGGGCAAAAATAGGTGGAATATCGCCGGTGCTGCCAATATCAATGCTGCCGACGTTCAACGCTTCGAGCATCTGCGGGCCGGCGGGAAACTCCACCCATGAGATTTTGGTGCCCGGGTAGCGTTGTTCCAGCAGCTGGTGGCTTTTCGCCAGCACCATGCTGACGCTACCTTTTTGATAGCCGACGCGTAGAGCATCCGGCGCGGACTGCGCCGCGTGGGCCAGGGCGGAGAGCATCAGCAGCCCGCCGAGCGCCAGGGGAGCCAGGAGATTACGCATGTTCGACCCCGTGCGTTGCTTTGAGGGCAGGCGCGCGGCTGGTTGGGCGATGAAGCGCCTGCCAGAAGGTTTCCAGCGCGTGGTCGAGGCGACCCTGCAGGTTTGGCGTAAACTGCGGCTTGTGCTGGTAGTCAGTCACCTGGCTGTCATCGGCAAACACGCCGTGGAGGATCTCCTGGGCCTTCAGCGCGTTGAGAACCGGCTTCAGGGCATAATCCACCGCCAGCATATGGGCGATAGTGCCGCCGGTCGCCAGGGGCAGGACGATTTTTCCTTCCAGCGCGCGTTCCGGAAGCAGATCGAGCAGCGTCTTCAGCGCGCCGGAGAAAGAGGCTTTATAGACCGGAGTGGCGATAATCAGGCCATCCGCGCCGGCCAGCTGTTCGTTCAGAGTATGCAGCGCCGGATTATCGAAACGGGCATAAAGAAGATCTTCCGGGGCAAAATTCTGCAGGTGCCAGTGGCAGACTTCAACATCAGCGGCGGAGAGCGTCTCTCTGGCGTATTCCAGAAGGGCGCTGGAACGGGAAGGGTAGCGCGGGCTACCCGCTAGTGTAATGACACGCATGTTCTCTCTCTCCTTATAACCAAATGTTCGCATTTATCTATTATTGATAACATTTACTGGCAGTGTGACAGAGGCGATTTATTTACCTAAATGATTTTTCCACCCTTGTTTTGTCAGAATTTGCATAAAGAAGGTTTTGTCAGAATTTGCATAAAGAAGGGCGGAAAAAGTAAACGTTTGCGTTGGATGGACGATTTTTTGTCGTAGGTCAATTCCCTTTCCGCTGAGGATCGAACATAATACGCCCCCGGTTTGCACACCGGGAATCCAGGAGAGTTCATGTACTACCCCTTCGTTCGTAAAGCTCTTTTTCAGCTCGATCCTGAGCGCGCTCATGAAGTAACCTTCCAACAATTACGCCGTGTATCGGGAACGCCGCTTGAGATGCTGATCCGCCAGAAGGTGCCGGCTAAACCGGTGACCTGCATGGGACTCACGTTTAAGAATCCGCTGGGCCTTGCCGCCGGGCTGGATAAAAACGGCGAGTGTATCGATGCGCTCGGGGCTATGGGTTTTGGTTCAATCGAAATTGGTACCGTGACGCCGCGCGCGCAGCCGGGCAACGATAAGCCGAGGATCTTCCGTCTGGTTGCGGCAGAAGGTTTGATCAACCGCATGGGCTTTAATAATCTCGGCGTTGATAACCTCGTCGAGAACGTTAAAAAGGCGCATTTTGACGGTATTCTGGGGATTAATATCGGTAAAAATAAGGATACCCCGGTTGAGCAGGGCAAAGATGATTACCTGATTTGTATGGAAAAAGTCTATCCCTATGCCGGCTATATCGCCATTAATATCTCCTCACCGAATACCCCGGGCCTGCGTACGTTGCAATATGGCGACGCGCTCGATGATTTACTTTCCGGTATTAAAAATAAGCAGCTTGAGCTGCAGCAAAAGCATCAAAAATATGTCCCCGTGGCCGTGAAGATCGCCCCGGATCTTTCCCTCGAGGAATTGATCCAGGTAGCCGATAGCCTGGTTCGCCATAATATTGACGGCGTGATTGCCACCAATACCACCCTCGATCGATCGTTGGTGCAGGGAATGCAATATTGCGATGAAACCGGTGGCCTGAGCGGTCGTCCTCTGCAATTAAAAAGCACTGAGATTATCCGTATGCTGGCGACAGAATTAAACGGCCGCTTGCCAATTATCGGAGTAGGCGGGATTGACTCTGCGATTGCAGCCCGGGAAAAAATGGCCGCCGGCGCGACGCTGGTCCAGATTTATTCTGGCTTTATTTTTAAAGGCCCGCCGCTGATTAAAGAAATTGTTACCAATATCTAATCTTTTCCCCCTCTGAAACACCCCCAGGGCTTTATTTCCGGCCCTGGTTGTTTTATATTCCCTCATTGTTGCTTATTTAGACATTTTAGTCTTTTCTTAATTTTGGAAATAATTCTGTTGCCGTATGCCGTGCATTACAGATAGAAGTGAAAGAGGACGGGGGAAAAATGCGGATTAAACCTGACGATAACTGGCGTTGGTATTACGATGAAGAGCACGATCGCATGATGCTCGATTTGGCCAATGGTATGTTGTTCCGCTCGCGCTTTGCGCGCCGGATGCTGACGCCCGATGCATTCGCGCCATCCGGGTTTTGCGTAGACGACGCCGCTCTTTATTTTTCCTTCGAAGAAAAATGCCGGGATATAGAATTATCTAAAGAGCAGCGCGCTGAATTAGTGCTTAACGCGCTGGTTGCCATTCGTTTTCTTAAGCCCCAAATGCCGAAAAGCTGGCATTTTACCACCCATGAAGAGAGCTGGCAGCCCGGCGGCGGCGATACCGCCAGCGCCTGGCTCAGCGATACCGGGCAGCAGGTGAATCTGCTGGTGGTGGAGCCTGGCGAAAATGCCGCACTGTGCCTGCTGGCCCAGCCGGGGTTAACGCTGGCCGGACGGGTGATGCAGCTTGGCGACGTGATTAAAATTATGAACGACAGACTACAGCCCGCCCCGCGTATCTCCAGCTACAGCCTTGGCGAGGCGGTTTAAGGCGGAGAGCCTCTTTGGCTGCCAGCTGAAGAACCTCTGAAGACCTCAGGGCGCCAGGCGTAAGTCGGTTTTTGGTACGCAGCTGCAGCACAGAATAGTGCCATCCGCCGCAACGGCGTTTTTCTTCAGCGGGCTGACCTCACCTTCCTCAAGCCGAATGCGGCAGCTGCCGCAGATGCCCGCCCGGCAGGAGTAGGGCACGCGGATCCCCTGTTGCTCCAGCTGTTCCAGCAGAACCTGCTGGTTATTCCCGGTAAAACTCTGTCCCTGCCACTCAATATCAACCGTCGCATTCTGCTGAGCTGCAGAAGGTTCACTATCATCGCTTTCGCCCGCCCCGTAGGCCTTTGCCGGGCCACGCTTCAGCACCTCGACTTCATCGCCCACGCGAATAACGCCGCTGCTGCGGGCAATCAGATTTTGACCGAAATCGACATCGCCATTATCCACGGCGGTGCGAAAGCGTTGCAGCGTGGCTAGCGGTTCGCCGGACGGATGCTTTTGTCCGCGTTCCGGACTGACGGTGGTAAAAATACAGCGGCTGCAGGGCTTGGCGACATCAAAAGTCACTTCGCCAATGCGGATCACCTTCCAGCTATCTTCCTCCCACGGCTCGGCGCCGGTGACGACCAGGTTAGGGCGAAACTGCTCCATACGTACGCTGGCCGTACAGCGCTGCTGCAGGTCGCGCAGCGAGGCTTCATTGGTGAGTAAATAGGGGTAACCGTCGGCAAAGGTGAGCGGGACGGCGTCATGGCGCTTAACGCGGCGGGTCAGCTGCGGTCCCAGCCAGCGAAGCTGAACCTGGCGATTAAAGAAGCCGCTAAGCCATTGGTTAACCGTTGATGGCGCAACCAGGGCGGTGAAATGGTTTCCCCACACCTCGGTAGGCTCGCCCTGAGGCGCGAAATCAGCGAAGCGAACGATCGCGCTGCTGCCGTCAGGAGCGGTCAGATGAACGCCGTCCTGCAGCGGGGAGGGGGTGAATTTCACCATCTGTGGAAACTGGCGGGCGGTAATAAAGGTGCCATCCGTTTCCGTCACCATAAACAGGCGATCGAAGGCCAGGCCGCTGATATCGGCAAACGCATGCGTCAGGCCAATTCCACGCATGGATTTGACGGGATGAATAAAAAGTCGCGATAGCGTTTTCATGCGTAGTCTCTGGGCTTAAAAATAAGCCTTTAACTTTATGACATGGGGCGCATATTGGCTATAATGCGCACCAATTTTCTTTTAGTAAAAGTGACGATATGAATTCTCTGTTTGCCAGTACGGCTCGTGGGCTTGAAGAGCTGTTAAAAACTGAACTGGAATCACTTGGCGCAGCGGACTGCCAGGTAGTCCAGGGCGGGGTCCATTTTCAGGGAGATACGCGCCTGCTGTATCAAAGCCTGATGTGGAGCCGGCTGGCCTCACGCATCATGCTGCCGTTAGGCCAGTGTAGCGTGTATAGCGATTTGGACCTGTACCTCGGTGTACAGGCCATTCCATGGACGGAGATTTTCACCCCTGACGCCACCTTCGCCGTGCATTTTAGCGGGCTGAACGATGAGATTCGCAACAGTCAGTACGGGGCGTTAAAGGTTAAAGATGCCATCGTCGACAGCTTCACGCGTAAAAATCTGCCGCGGCCGAACGTCGATCGCGAAAATCCCGATCTGCGAATCAACGTCTGGCTGAACAAAGAGACGGCGCATATCTCTTTAGATCTGAGCGGCGAAGGCCTGCATCTGCGCGGCTACCGCGACGGCACCGGGATGGCGCCGATCAAAGAGACGCTCGCTTCAGCGATCGTCATGCGTTCCGGCTGGGTGCCGGGAACGCCGCTGCTCGATCCGATGTGCGGTTCCGGTACGCTGCTGATCGAAGCCGCGATGCTGGCGACCGATCGCGCTCCAGGCCTGCATCGCGGCCACTGGGGCTTCAACGGCTGGGTCCAGCACGATGACGCGGTCTGGAAAGAGGTGAAGGCCGAAGCCCAGACCCGCGCCCGTAAAGGGCTGGCGGCATATGAGTCGCGTTTCTACGGGTCTGACGTCGACGCGCGGGTTATTGAACGCGCGCGCAGCAACGCCCGTCGCGCAGGCGTTGGCGAACTGATTGCGTTTGCAGCGAAAGATGTCGCTCAGCTCAGCAACCCGCTGCCGAAAGGCCCGTACGGGACCGTTATCAGCAACCCGCCGTACGGCGAACGTCTGGAAAGCGAGCCGGCGCTGATTGCTCTGCATAGCCTGCTTGGCCGGACGATGAAAAGTCAGTTTGGCGGCTGGAATCTGTCGCTGTTCAGCGCTTCTCCGGATCTGCTGAGCTGCCTGCAGCTGCGGGCAGACAAGCAGTTTAAGGCCAAGAACGGTCCGCTGGACTGCGTGCAGAAAAACTATCACGTTGCCGAAAACGAAGGCGGCAAAGCGGTATCGCTTGCCGAAGATTTCGCCAACCGCCTGCGTAAAAACCTGAAGAAATTTGAGAAGTGGGCGCGCCAGGAAGGTATTGAATGCTACCGCCTGTATGATGCCGATCTCCCGGAATATAACGTCGCTATCGACCGCTACGGCGAGTGGGTGGTGGTGCAGGAGTATGCGCCGCCGAAAACGGTCGATGCGCATAAAGCCCGCCAGCGTCTGTTTGATATTATCGCCGCGACGATTTCGGTATTAGGTATCGCGCCGAATAAGCTGGTGTTGAAAACCCGCGAACGGCAGAAAGGGAAAAACCAGTACCAGAAAATGGCTGAAAAAGGCGATTTTATCGAGGTACAGGAGTATAACGCTCGTCTGTGGGTCAACCTGACCGATTACCTCGATACCGGTCTGTTCCTCGACCACCGCATCGCGCGGCGTATGCTTGGTGAGATGAGCAAAGGCAAAGATTTCCTCAACCTCTTTGCCTATACCGGCAGCGCCAGCGTCCACGCCGGTCTTGGCGGCGCGCGCTCGACGACCACCGTCGATATGTCGCGCACCTACCTCGAGTGGGCCGAGCGAAATCTGCGTCTCAACGGGTTAACCGGCCGTTCGCACCGCCTGATGCAGGCCGATGTGCTGGGCTGGCTGCGCGAGAGCGATGAACAGTTCGACCTGATCTTTATCGATCCGCCGACGTTTTCTAACTCGAAGCGTATGGAAGAAACCTTCGACGTACAGAGCGATCACCTGCGCCTGCTGACCGATCTTAAACGTCTGCTGCGTAAAGGCGGCACGATTATGTTCTCGAACAATAAACGCGGTTTCCGTATGGATCATGACGGGCTGGCGCAGCTTGGACTGAAGGCGCAAGAAATTACGCAAAAAACGCAATCTCAGGATTTTGCCCGTAACCGTCAGATTCACAACTGCTGGCTGATTACTGCAGCCTGAAAGGAATAAAGAATGTCATTGATTAGTATGCATGGGGCCTGGCTCTCCTTCAGCGACTCTCCGCTGCTGGATAACGCCGAGTTGCATATCGAAGATAACGAGCGCGTGTGCCTGGTTGGGCGTAACGGCGCGGGCAAATCCACCCTGATGAAGATCCTCAACCGCGAGCAGGGTCTGGATGACGGGCGCATTATTTATGAACAGGATCTGGTCGTTGCGCGTCTGCAGCAGGATCCGCCGCGAAATATCGCGGGTACCGTGTACGACTTCGTTGCAGAAGGCATCGAAGAGCAGGCGGCGTACCTCAAAGGCTATCACGACGTTTCCCGTCTGGTGATGACCGACCCGAGCAACAAAAATTTAAACGAGCTGGCGCGTCTGCAGGATCTGCTGGACAACCTCGGTCTGTGGCAGCTGGAGAGCCGCATTAACGAAGTGCTGGAGCAGCTGGGCCTCGATGCCAACGCCGAGCTGGCCTCTCTGTCCGGCGGCTGGCTGCGTAAAGCGGCGCTCGGCCGCGCGCTGGTCAGCGGCCCGCGCGTGCTGCTGCTGGATGAACCGACTAACCACCTCGATATCGAAACTATCGACTGGCTGGAAGGCTTCCTGAAGACCTTCAAAGGCACCATCATTTTCATTTCGCACGACCGTTCATTTATTCGCAATATGGCGACGCGGATCGTCGATCTCGATCGCGGCAAGCTGGTGACCTATCCAGGCAACTACGATCAGTATCTGCTGGAAAAAGAAGAAGCGCTGCGGGTTGAAGAGCTGCAGAATGCGGAGTTCGATCGCAAGCTGGCGCAGGAAGAAGTCTGGATCCGCCAGGGGATCAAAGCGCGCCGTACCCGTAACGAAGGCCGCGTTCGCGCCCTGAAGGCAATGCGTCGCGAGCGCGGCGAGCGCCGCGAAGTGATGGGCAGCGCGAAGATGCAGGTAGAAGAGGCTTCACGCTCGGGCAAAATTGTCTTCGAGATGGAGAACGTTAACTACCAGGTTGGCGGCAAGGTATTGGTCAAAGACTTCTCGGCACAGATTCAGCGCGGTGACAAAATAGCGCTGATTGGCCCTAACGGCTGCGGTAAAACTACGCTGCTGAAGCTGATGCTCGGTCAGCTGCAGGCGGACAGCGGACGAGTTCACGTCGGCACCAAGCTGGAAGTGGCCTACTTCGATCAGCACCGCGCCGAGCTGGACCCGGACCGGACGGTGATGGATAACCTCGCTGAAGGCAAGCAGGAAGTGCTGGTTAACGGCAAGCCGCGCCACGTGCTGGGCTATTTGCAGGACTTCCTGTTCCATCCGAAGCGGGCAATGACGCCGGTTCGCGCGCTGTCCGGCGGGGAGCGTAACCGTCTGCTGCTGGCGCGTCTGTTCCTGAAGCCCAGCAACCTGTTGATTCTCGATGAACCGACCAACGACCTGGATGTCGAAACCCTTGAGCTGCTGGAAGAGCTTATCGACGGCTACCAGGGCAGCGTGATGCTGGTCAGCCACGATCGTCAGTTTGTGGATAACACCGTCACCGAATGCTGGATCTTCGAAGGCGAGGGGCGCATCGGTCAGTACGTTGGCGGCTACCACGACGCGCGCGGACAGCAGTCGCAGTCTTTGGCGCAAAAACAGTCCGTGGCCAAAAAAAATGTTGAAGCCGCGCAGCCGAAAACGGAAAGTGTTAAACGTGCGGCGAGCAAACTAAGCTATAACCTTCAGCGTGAGCTGGAGCAGCTGCCGCAGCGTCTGGAAGAGCTGGAGGCCCGGCTGCAGAGTTTGCAGGATCAGGTCGCTGACGCCTCTTTCTTTGGTCAGTCGCATGACCATACGCAGCAGGTGCTGGCGCAGCTGGCCGAAGCGGAACAGGCCCTGGAAACGGCCTTTGAGCGCTGGGAATATCTCGAAGGATTAAAAAACGGCGCATAAGCTGAGGAGTTTTCATGTGCGATCATCATCATGCTGCGCGGCATATCCTGTGTCCACAATGTGATCTGCTGGTGGCGTTGCCCCGGCTGGAGCATCGCCAGAAAGCCGTATGTCCGCGTTGCGGCACAACGTTAACGACTTCATGGGACGCGCCTCGGCAGCGTCCCACTGCCTATGCGCTGGTCGCGTTGTTTATGCTGCTGCTGGCAAACCTGTTTCCCTTCGTCTACATGAACGTTGGGGGACTCAACAGTGAAATTGAGCTGCTGGAGATCCCCAACGTTCTGTTTAGCGAGAATTACGCCAGCCTCGGCACCTTCTTTCTTCTTTTTGTGCAGCTGGTGCCGGCCTTTTGCCTGATAACCATTTTGCTGTTGGTCAATCGCGTTCGTATGCCCGCAGCGCTAAAAGCGTTTCTGGCGCGAATTCTGTTCCACCTCAAAACCTGGGGAATGGCGGAAATCTTTCTCGCCGGGGTGCTGGTGAGCTTCGTGAAGCTAATGGCCTACGGAGATATTGGCGTTGGCCTGAGCTTTTTTCCCTGGTGTATGTTCTGCCTGCTGCAGCTGCGCGCGCTACAGTGCGTGGACCGGCGCTGGCTTTGGGACGACATCGCGCCAATGCCTGCGGTTAAACAGCCGCTGAAGGTTGGCGTGACGGGGATTCGCCAGGGCCTGCGCTCCTGTTCCTGCTGTACGGCCGTTTTACCCGCCGATGCAGCGGTATGCCCGCGCTGTCAGACGAAAGGGACGGTGCGGCGTAAGCATAGCCTGCAGTGGACGCTGGCCCTGCTAATCACCTCGTGCCTGCTCTATCTCCCCGCCAATATCATGCCCATTATGATAACCGACCTGCTGGGCGATAAAATGCCGTCTACGATCATGGCCGGGGTGATCCTGCTGTGGAGCGAAGGATCGTATCCGGTTGCGCTGGTGATATTCATCGCCAGTATTATGGTGCCGACGTTGAAAATGCTCGCGATTGGCTGGCTGTGCTGGAATGCCAACGGCAATGGTTCGCGTGATTCAGAGCGTATGCATCTGATTTATGAAGTAGTGGAGTTTGTTGGCCGCTGGTCAATGATTGATGTTTTTGTCATCGCTGTACTCTCGGCGCTGGTGCGCATGGGAGGGTTGATGAATATCTATCCTGCGATAGGGGCGGTGATGTTCGCGCTGGTTGTTGTGATGACAATGTTTTCAGCGATGACGTTCGACCCTCGTTTGTTGTGGGACCGTGAACCAGATTCAAGCCATGAGGAAATACAGCAGCATGGAAAATAATAGCGGAGAAGCAAAAGTGCAAAAGGTGAAGAACTGGTCACCAGTATGGATCTTCCCCATCGTCACTGTGCTAATCGGCGCGTGGATTCTTTTTTATCACTATAGCCATCAGGGGCCGGAGGTGACGCTGATCACCACCAACGCCGAGGGCATTGAGGGTGGTAAAACCCGGATTAAAAGCCGCAGCGTTGACGTCGGTGTGGTAGAAACCGCCACCCTGACGGACGATCTGACGCACGTAGAGATTAAGGCTCGCCTGAACTCCGGTATGCAGAAGCTTTTGCATCAGGACTCGGTGTTTTGGGTGGTAAAGCCGCAGGTGGGGCGTGAAGGGATCAGCGGCCTTGGGACGCTGTTATCCGGAGCCTATATTGAGCTTCAGCCTGGAACGAAAGGGGCGGATGCTGCGCAGTACCCGCTGCTGGACTCTCCGCCGCTGGCCTCGCCGGATGCGAAGGGTATCCGCATTCTGCTGGAAAGCAATAAAGCCGGCCAGCTCTCTCCCGGCGATCCGGTGCTCTTTCGCGGCTATCGGGTGGGGTCGGTCGAGACCAGCACCTTCGATCCGCAAAAGCGTAATATTACCTATCAGCTGTTCATCAACGCGCCAAACGATCGCCTGGTGACTACCAACGTTCGTTTCTGGAAAGATAGCGGTATTGCCGTGGATCTGACCTCGGCCGGGATGCGGGTGGAAATGGGCTCGCTGTCGACGCTGTTTGGCGGCGGGGTGAGTTTTGATATTCCGGAAGGGCTGGATCTTGGCGAACCGGTCGCGAACAAGACCGGCTACCATCTTTTTGATGACCAGAAAAGTATTCAGGATTCGGTCTTTACCCAGCACATCGACTACGTGATGTTCTTCAAAGATTCGATCCGCGGGCTTCAGCCCGGCGCGCCGGTGGAGTTCCGCGGGATACGCCTGGGCACGGTCGGCAAGGTACCGTTCTTTATTCCAGGACTGCATCAGCGGCTGAATGACGATTATCGCATTCCGGTAGAGGTGCGCATTGAGCCGGAACGGCTGATCAACCAGCTTGGTGACGATCCGAATATTCGCACCCATATGGACGATCTGATCAATCGCGGCCTGCGCGGTTCGCTTAAAACCGGCAACCTGATTACCGGCGCGCTGTATATCGATCTCGACTTCTATCCCAAAGCGCCTCCGCGCGGCAGCATGCATGAGTTTGGCTCTTATCCGATCATTCCAACGGTTAGCGGCGGCCTCGCGCAAATTCAGCAGCGCCTGATGGATGCGCTGGATAAGATTAACAATCTGCCGATTAACCCGCTGCTGGAGCAGGCGACCAGTACGCTGGCGCAGAGCGAAAAAACGATGCAGCACGTTCAGGCAACGCTGGATAGCTTGAATAAGATCACCTCAAGCCAGTCGATGCAGCAGCTGCCTGGTGATATGCAGAATACGCTGCGCGAACTGAACCGCAGTATGCAGGGCTTCCAGCCGGGGTCCGCGGCGTACAATAAGATGGTTGCGGATATGCAGCGACTGGATCAGGTTCTTCGTGAACTGCAGCCGGTACTGAAAACGCTCAATGATAAGAGCAACGCGCTGGTATTTGAGGCCAAGGGTAAAAAAGATCCGCAGCCGAAGGGAGCGAAATAATGAAAAAGTGGTTAGTAGCGGCAGCGGTATGCGCGCTGGCGGCCTGCAGCAGCAGCGGGGAGGATAAAACCTACTATCAGCTGCCTGTTGCCCAAAGCGGTACGCAAAGCGCCACCCACGAGGGGAAGAACCTGCTGTGGGTTGAACAGGTCACTATCCCGGACTATCTGGCGGGCAACGGGGTGGTCTACCAGACCACCGACGTGCAGTACGTCATTGCGAGTAATAATCTGTGGGCCAGCCCGCTCGATCAGCAGCTGCGCACCGCGCTGGTTGCGAATTTAAGCAATCAGCTGCCCGGCTGGGTGGTGGCATCGCAGCCGTTGGGCAACGAGCAGGATACGCTTAACGTTTCCGTTAACGGCTTTCATGGCCGGTACGACGGGCGGGTTATCGTCAGCGGTGAATGGCTGCTGAAGCATCAGGGCCAGCTGATTAAGCGTCCGTTTAATATTGAGCTGAAGCAGCAGCAGGACGGTTACGATGCGATGGTGAAAACGATGGCTCAGGCCTGGGCTCAGGAAGCGACCGCTATTGCCAGCGAGCTGAATCGCCTGCCATAAGCAAAATGAATGAAGCTAAACCGCCGCCGTGGTCTGAAAAACCGCGGCGGTTTTTTATTTGCCTCGTCAGATTGTTACTTGTGCTGGTTCACAGTTTTTGTACAAATGAACTTTCATGTAGCTCACAATTATGACAATGGCGTGAATTTTGCGCATTGACGTTACCTCTGATTCGCGGTATTCGTTAACCGTGGTTGCATATTTAGTGACCACTGTTTTCTTTTCCACCAGATCAAAGAATGAGGGAAACGAGGCATGAAGAGACAAAAACGAGATCGCCTGGAACGGGCACATCAACGTGGATATCAGGCCGGGATAACCGGAAGATCGAAAGAAATGTGTCCCTACCAGACCCTGAATCAAAGGTCCTACTGGCTAGGAGGCTGGCGAGAAGCCATGGAGGACAGGGTACAAACTGCCTGACTGTCTCTTTAAAAAAGAAGCCTCCGCAAGCGGGGGCTTCGCCTTTTTAAGCGTTGCTGCTAATCAGAACGCAGAAGTGTCCTGGAACAGGCCCACTTTCAGATCGGCCGCGGTGTAGATCAGACGATCGTCAACCAGCACTTCACCATCCGCCAGGCCCATAATCAGACGACGGTTAACAACGCGTTTAAAGTGAATACGATAGGTCACTTTCTTCGCAGTCGGCAGCACCTGGCCGGTGAATTTAACTTCACCCACGCCCAGCGCGCGGCCTTTGCCTTCGCCACCGAGCCAGCCCAGATAGAAGCCAACGAGCTGCCACATTGCGTCCAGGCCCAGGCAGCCCGGCATGACCGGATCGCCGATAAAGTGGCAACCGAAGAACCACAGGTCCGGGTTGATATCGAGTTCTGCTTCGACATAACCTTTATCGTAGTTACCACCGGTTTCGGTCATTTTGATGACGCGGTCCATCATCAGCATACTTGGCGCGGGCAGCTGCGGGCCTTTTGCGCCAAACAGTTCACCACGACCAGAGGCAAGAAGGTCTTCTTTCGTATAGGATTCGCGTTTATCTACCATGTTTTCAGTAAGCCTTATTTTGAGTTCGGGACGCAGGATAGCTAACACGTGTAAGCTGAACAAGTCCGATCAGTTAGAACCTGAACCACCTAACCAGCGTAGCGGCCACGGAAAACGATGACGACTCTCTTGCTGCGTCGCCTGCGCAATCCGCTCCTGAATGGTTTGCCGTAAAGTTTGCCCCTCGCCATCCCACAACAGCTGGGTCAGCATGGGCAGCGCTTCCGTAACGTCTTCCACCGCCCAGATGGAAAACTTCTCTTCAGCGACAGCCTGCTGTAGTTCTGGCGCCAGGCTCAGATGGCGAACATTCGCCGCAGGAATGATGACTCCCTGTTTGCCGGTCAGCTCGCGCTGCTGGCAAATGGTGAAGAAGCCTTCAATTTTTTCGTTAAGCCCGCCCACCGGCTGTACGCGACCGAACTGATCGACTGAACCGGTGACGGCGATACTCTGATTAATGGGCACGCCGGACAGCGCGCTGATTAAGGCGCACAGTTCGGCCATAGAGGCGCTATCCCCGTCCACTTCGCTGTAGGATTGCTCAAAGGTCAGCGATGCGGAGAAGGGGAGCTGCTGCTCGAGTTCGAGTTCGGACATCAGGAACGCCTGCATAATCATCATGCCTTTGGCATGAATATTGCCGCCCAGCTCGGCCTTGCGTTCAACGTCGATGAACTCACCGTCGCCGATATGTACGACGCAGCTGATGCGCGATGGCTCGCCAAAGGCCCGCGGATGACCGGGGAATTCGATGACCGACAGCGCGTTGATTTGCCCGATGCATTCACCTTCGGTCTCAATCAAAATTTGTTCTTGCAGGATTTCATCCTGGATCCGCTCGGCAAGATAGCCTTCGCGCCATTCGCGACGTGCCAGCATGGTCTGCATCTCTTCCGCGGAGATAAGCTCATCTTCGCAGAAGGCGGCGGCTTCGCGCAGCTGGCGGGCAATCCACAGCGGACACAGCGGCAGCGTTTCCTGATCGCCGGTGTAGCGTGCGCCTTCCTGAATCAGCTGCGGCCAGGCATCGGCGGCCAGCCCGGGCAGCTCAAGCTGCTGCGCGTTTTGCCACACCCACTGACACCACTGTTTCAGGGTGTCGCCATCCGCGATTTGCAGATTATCTTCATACTCGCTGTAAATCGCCTGGGCCGAGAGCTCGGGTTCCATATCCTGAAAATCAGCCAATGAATCTCGTTCACCAACCAGAATTATCTTCAGATTGAGCGGCATCGATGGAATGCTGACCGGCAGCGGGCGAGACTCATCGATGGACAGCCAGTCAAAGCGCTGGCGGGTAACGATGTTCTTCAGGCGCATCCACAGCAGCGGTTGGGCTAATAGCGCGCGCAGGGCGATAATAAGCACGCCGCCGTTGCTACGATGTACCAGGCCCGGCTGCAGGGATATTTCGCCGTTAAACTGGCGCACGCAGCCAAAAAGCTGCTCTGCTTCAATCCAGTCGGCTGATTCAACCGGCGCGGTGCTGGCAAAATTATCATCGGCGCTTTTTGCCGGTGAAAGGGTGACGTTTCCACCGTTAATCTGGTAACGCACGCCGTAAAGAGACGCGGCCGGCTGGTATAAGCTGCGGGTTTCTGCGGCTAACCACTGCAGGTATTCCGGTTCTTCCGGAGCCTTAACCAGCATGAACGGAGAAATGGTCGGAGTCACCAGAAGCTGCTCCAACGCATAGAATAAACGGGGCTGCAGTTCGCCTGACAGGGAAGCCTCTGGCTGGGCTAAATCAGCTTGTGTAAACAGCGCCTGATAACTTTCCGTATCAGGAGCAAGGTCGTTTCGGGTAAGTTTCGTAATGGTCAAAGTCGCTGTTTTTTAGTGAGATGTAAAACGCGCGATTATACCTTATGCCGCGTCTGAGCACACGGAGGATCGTGTTTGCGTTAACGATAACGACGTAACGCATATCACGAATGATGATTTATTCTCAGCACATCGAGAAAAAACTGATATCCTGAAGTGAGTTACACGGTCACATTGAGATCGCAATGAAATATCAACAACTGGAAAATCTTGAAAGCGGCTGGAAATGGAAATATCTGGTTAAAAAGCACCGGGAAGGTGAGCTGATTACCCGCTATATTGAAGCCAGCGCAGCGCAAGCCGCGGTCGATGTCTTACTGACGCTCGAAAATGAACCTGTTCTGGTGAACGCCTGGATTGAGCAGCATATTAATCCGGAGCTAATGAACCGGATGAAGCAGACTATCCGCGCGCGGCGAAAGCGTCATTTTAACGCTGAGCATCAGCATACGCGCAAAAAGTCTATCGATCTGGAGTTTGTGGTCTGGCAGCGTCTCGCTGGCCTGGCGCAGCGACGGGGAAAAACGCTGTCGGAAACTATCGTACAGCTGATTGAGGACGCGGAGCATAAAGAGAAGTATGCCAGCAAGATGTCCAGCCTGAAGCGCGATCTGCAGGTATTGCTTGGTAAGGAGTAGCCCGGAAGGCTGATAGGGTGCGCGCGGGCGCTTTTCGCGCTGAGGCTAAATTTGAGACAAAAAAAACCCCGCATCAGCGGGGTTTTTTATTGGTAGTAAAACTTAAGCCTGCGGCTGAGCTACTACTTCTTTGTAACCTTTAACTTCGATCTCTACGCGACGATCCGGAGCCAGGCAATCGATCAGTGCAGCGCGAGCTTTCACGTTGTCACAGGTGTTGCCAGTAACTGGGTTGGATTCGCCCATACCGCGAGCGGAGATTTTACCAGCCGGGATACCTTTAGAAACCAGGTAATCAACAACAGACTGAGCACGTTTCTCAGACAGCTGCTGGTTGTAAGCGTCAGAACCGATGCGGTCAGTGTAGCCCAGAACAACTGCGGAACCGTCTTTCGGATCCATGTTGCTCAGCTGGGTGTACAGCTGATCCAGAGCCTGCTGGCCTTCCGGTTTCAGGGTAGATTTGTTGAAGTTGAACAGTACGTCAGACTTCAGAGTGAAGTGCTTGGTAGTCACTTCCGGAGCCGGAGCCGGAGCAGGAGCTACAACCGGAGCTGCTTCTTCCTGACCGAAACGGTAGGAAACACCTACGCTCAGCATGCCGTTATCAGGACGTGTGCCAACGGTACCTGCATCACCGATGTTGTTAACCCACTGGTATTCCAGACGAGTAGCGATGTCGCGAGTCATTGCCCACTCGATACCACCAGCAAATACCGGGGATACGCCAGTGTCGTGTTCGCTGCGGGAAGTACCGGTGGAACCGTAGTTACCCTTCGAATCTGCACGCCAGACCATACCACCCAGACGGGTGTAGATGTCCAGATCGTCAGTGATCGGGTAACCCAGTTTAGCAGTCAGCTGAACGCCCTGAGCTTTGAAAGCGCCGTTATCAACGCTGCCTTTATAGGCCATACGTCCCAGCCAGTCGTAACCCATTTCGAAACCGAGGTACGGGTTAACCTGATAGCCACCGAACGCACCAGCACCCAGCTGATCGTTACGGGTCGGGCCATTGTTGTTCTGGAAACCGTTACCGTAGAAACCGGTATCGTGATACTGGGACCAGCCCAGTTTACCACCTGCATACCAGGTGTTATCTTTCGGTGCGGCCTGCGCTACGGTAGCGAAGCCAGCCAGTGCCACTGCAATCGCGATAGCTGTCTTTTTCATTTTCTGCGCCTCATTATCATCCAAAATTCGCCATGAAGTTACAAAAGACCTCACGGTTAGATCCTTCACCCGGGGCGTGACTTGTTGTTAACTATGCTGATACATGCAGCGTAAGCCGATCACCCCTGGCGATGTAAAGTCTACAACTTAGTTCGAAACTTACAAGTGTGAACTCCGTCAGGCATATGAAAAAAAAGGGTTGTATACACAATATTTAACAAATATGGTTAGTTTTCGTTCGCCGATAAAACCTGCGAGACCGCATCAGACAGGCATCCGCACAAAAACAACCCTTATTAAAGCACGTCCTTGTACTGCGCAAAAAAAATTCCAGGATTAATCCTAATTTGGCTTAATGATACAAATTAGAGTGAATTTTTAGCCCGCTCAGTTGTCTCCCATGCTGGCTTGTATTTCCCACAGGCCTCATGATAAACCCCATCGCATGACCTTCTTCCGCGGCATTAACCAGCCGTTCATGTTCTTCGGCCGTCAGTTCATCCGCCAGCCAGCCGATTACTACGCTATAGTTACCCGTGCGCAGGGCGCGTATCATTGATTCTACCGTATTGAACGGGGAGAGCTGGTTTATCTGCATGACTTTCGATAGCGGCAGGCCGGAGGATTGCACCCACTCGCGGCTCAGCTTCTGTTTTGGCGTTAGCCAGAGCTGCCAGCGGGATTGCTGACCTAGCTGCTGTAATAAAGGAAGCAGCAGTAGCTGTGTCATCATCGGCTGATCTTCACGGTAGACAATCTCACTAATCAGCCCGCTGGCTGGTTGTTCGACGGCGTCATGGGAGTGGCGACGTACTGAAGCAGAAGTCAGTGATGAACGATTTGCGTAAGCTGAAGTAAGCATTGTCTATTTCCGCCTGTAGTTACTGTATGCATGTACAGTATATCCAGGCGGCGAAAAGATCAACCTCATTTATCGTGTTGTCGCTCGAAATTTGTTCGACATTGTCGGCCGCGTTGGCGAAGACCTGCTCTCGCCGCGGTAACCCCGCGGCATAAATTTTTGGCGACAGAAACCTCAAACCGCGCAAGCGTACCTGCGTATCTTTACGCCCCCCCGGCGCAGCGCTGCTCTTCCCAGGCACAAACTATTTGTGCAACTATTAATTAATGCTCCGGTTATATTTTATTTTTAATACATCCGCTTTCGCCGAAGAGTAATTTCTTGAAAGCACCTCGCAAAATGGTGAGTTGCCTGAGTGGAACGTTAAAATCATCTTGCCGCAATAAAGGAACTCACTTATTTTCTGAACTAACGGATCCGTTAACTAAATTACTCCGTATTCGCATGATTAACCAAGGAATAATCATGAAAAAAATCTCATCCCTGCGGTTTCATAAATTTCAGAAGTGCTTATCGCCATTAGGAAAAATAATCTGCCGTCCTTTGTTTGGTGGCTATAGCCTGGCAATAGACGACACCGTATTTGCGATGGTTGCAGAGGGGGAAATCTATCTTAAGATTTGTGAGCAGGGCGCCGCGTATTGTGTCGCCCACGCAAATCCACTTTTAAAAATGCGTAAAAACGGGCGCCCAATTTTTCTAAAATACTATCAGATAAATGAAACGCTTTGGTGTGACAGTAAAATGCTTTTCAAACTATCGTCGCTTTCATTACAGACCGCTCAAAGAGAAAAGAACCAGCAGCGTTATTCTGGCAGGTTGAAAGATCTGCCAAATATTAGTTTCCACATGGAGCTACTATTAATTAACTCCGGCGTAATAGATCAGCAGGCGCTGCGCCTTATTGGCGCTCAGCGTGCGTGGCTTAAGCTGCGAGAGTCGAATAAAGCGCTGACGCTGAATATTCTCTATTCGCTGGAAGGGGCCATTACCGGGGTTCATGCCGCCGCGCTCCCGACGGCACGGCGCCAGGAGCTGCAGGAATGGGCTCTCAACCAGCGGTAAGATAGGCCGCGATTTACTCGGGCCGAACGGCCACCTGCTGTTGGAGGCGGCAGATTTCCGGTAATAGCGCTAACAGCAGACCGATTTGCTGGAGCACCAGCGGCTCTTTGCTATCGGCACGAGGTTCGAGGTGTTGGATCCGGGTCTGCAGGCGGGTGAGCGCCTGCTGTACCCGCTGTTCGTCGGCCGGGGAATGATGTAGCGCATCATCCACATAGCAGACGGCGTCATCCAGCAGCGCCAGAGTCTCGGGCGTGGTCAGCTTTTCACGGTGCGCGCCCAGCGCTGAAATATAGCTGGTGAAGGTATGATTCAGGCAAAGCAAGCGGAAGGCCGTTTCGCGGATGTCGGCATTTGCCCGCGGCTCCGTTGATAAATTTGATACCACTGAGGCCAGCTCGCCGTCCCGACTATGGGCATCCCGGCGCGCAACCCGATATGCCAGACGGTTATCGCGCCCCTGATGATACTGTTCAAGAATCGCGTCCAGGTATCGGCAGTTGGCGTTTATGGCCTGATCCAGAACCCGCGGCAGGTTACGGAATTTCCAGTCCGGCCAAATAAAGCTGACCGCAGCCCAGGCAATCGCACAGCCGATGAGGGTATCGAAGATGCGCGGCAGGGCGACCTCGAAGCCTTCTCCCAGCAGGTTAAAGCACAGCAGAACCAGCAGGGTAATGAACATTGTGGCGTGGGCATATTGTACATTGCGAAAGGCAAAGAACAGGACGCCGGTAAGGACGATCAGCAGCAGCTGGCCTTCCACCGAGGGAACCAGCAGCAGTATCGGTAGACCGATAGCCACACCCACCAGGGTGCCAATAATCCTCAGGGCCAGGCGGTGACGGGTCGCGTTATAGTTTGGCTGACAAACAAACAGGCTGGTCAGCAGTATCCAGTAGCCGTGATTTAGCCCGGTTAGCTGGATAAACGCGTAGCCTGCGCATAGTACCAACGACATCCTCACCGCGTGGCGAAAGAGGGCCGATTCCGGTGACAGGTTGCGGCGTAACCGCAGCCAGATATCGCTAAAGCCGCTAAGCTGGTCCTCCGCGAGCAAATTCTCCGTAGTACCGTGCGCTGGCGCGGCAACCTGAGCGGACTCAATAGTTGCCAGCTGGGCGTCAATCGCTCTCAGGTTATTCAGCAGGAAGCCCAACGCTTTGACCTGCTCAAGGGGTTCTCCGCTGGCACGCACGCGGTCGAGGGCGGCATCAAGATGCATAAATGCGCGCTCGAAATGCGCATCGTGCTGGTACGGTTCGCGCAGCAAAATAGCGCGGGACAATTTCTGACAGGCCTGGGCCTGCATCGACAGCATACGCTGAAAGCGAAACATGATGTCACTGTAGCGAAAACGGTCGCGTAGCGTCTGATACTGGATATGCGATGAGCTGGCGCGCTCGTGGATATCCTGGGCAACGAAGTAATACTGCAGCGTCCGTCGGGTGCCTCGCTGCCCGCGGTCGCCGCGCAGACGGGTGAGCAGCGACGTTTTAGTCTGGTTGAGCGTCGTGACCAGCAGGCCATTCGCGATGGCCAAATCGTAGAGTGGAGCCTGGCTTTCATCTTCAATATCCGGGTCAAACATACGGGATTTGAGATCCAGATAGCGCGCCAGCAGCTCATAGCTGCGCGCAAGATTGTCCTGAAGCGGGCGAATCGGGAAGATGATATGTCCGGCAAGCGTCAGCAGGTTGTACCAGACGGCACCGGTCAGCAGAAATAGCGGCTGTAGATACCAGCGATCGTAGAGCGTGACCCCCAGCATGGTGTAGATAGCGATCAGCAGAGCGCCGAAGGCGATCGTGGCGTAACGCTGTCCCAGGCCCCCGAGTAAAATAAATCCGGTGGTAGAGAGGGTTAAACCGATCGCAAATAGCCACGGCCAGGGAAAAAGGAGCTCCACCGAAGCCGATGCGATAAAAAAGCACACCAGGGTGATGGCCAGGTTGCGTAACCGCCCGGTCAGGCGGTCGTCGAGATCGGTTAACGCGGCGGCAACTACCCCCAATGTTAATGGAATAGTTAGTTTTACTTCGCCAAGCCACCATGGAACGGCGGTTGTGCCGCAAAGTGCGACAAAAATCCTGGCGTTATAGAGCCAGGCGCTGTTCCATGTATAACGGCGTAGCAGGGGGCTAAGCATGTCAGTATTCCGTCCGATTACTGGAAGCGACGGCGCGCATTGGCTTCGCGAGCGGCACGCGCGGTTTCGACGGAAACAACCCGACGTCCCACAGGCCACAGCGCAATGGCGGCGATTTTAAAGTTGGCGATACCAACCGGGATACCAATAATGGTCAGACACTGGGCGATGCCGCTAAAGATATGCATCAGGCACAGCCACCAGCCGAAGAAAATAAACCATAAAATATTCAGCACGGTACCGCCTGCATTCAGCAGGCTGTTTTTGCCCTGAGGCTCGAGTTCATCGACGTGAATGGCTTCATTCCCATAGGGGAGGAGGGAGAGTCGGGTAATTTCCCAGCATGAGCGGGTCAGCGGCAGCGTGAAGATCAGAATAATGCTGACCAGCGTCGCCAGCAGCCAGCCCAGCGTGGTGGCGAAACCACCGAGGATAAAGTTCAAAATATTCAGAATGGTACGCATAACCCCTCCGTTCACTCCTGTGGATAATAAGACCCGGCCATTGTAACGTTTTTTACGCTGGAGCACCCGGTCGCTGGCGGTTAAACTTAAAAACATCCAACCTGATTGAAATTCGGCATGATATGGAACTTAAAGCGACAACATTGGGCAAACGCATGGCACAGCATCCCTATGATAGGGTGCAGCTGCTTAACGCCGGAGTAAAGGTTTCCGGTGATAGCCACGAGTATCTTATACCTTTCAATCAGTTATTGTCAGTTCATTGTCGGCGCGGTCTGGTCTGGGGCGAACTGGAGTTCATGCTTCCAGATGGCAAAGTCGTGCGTTTGCATGGTACCGAATGGAATGAAACCCAGCGTTTCTTTCATCATCTGAATACGTTATGGCAGCAGTGGAGCGCGGAAATGAGCATCATTGCCGCCGACGTACTGAGCCAGCAGCTGGCTGAGATCGCCCGCTCCAGCGCAGAAGGCAAATGGTTGACCCGTCAGCAGGTTAGCGAAGTGCAGGGTAAAATTCGCCGGGCGCTCACCGGGCTGCCGATACCGACCAGCCGACTTGACGCTTTCGACAACTGCCGCGAGCCGTGGCGTCAATGTCAGAGCTGGCTGGGTGACACCGAGGTGGCCAGACTGGCCCACAATCAGGCTTTCACTGAGTCGATGCTGGAACAGTACGGCGCATTTTTTGCGGGCGTGGAGTCTTCACCGCTTAACCCGGCGCAGGCGCGTGCGGTGGTTAACGGCGAGCGTTCTCTGCTGGTTCTTGCCGGCGCCGGCAGCGGCAAGACGTCGGTGCTGGTTGCCCGTGCCGGATGGCTGATCACAAGAGGTGAAGCGGCGGCTGAGCAGATTCTGCTGCTGGCGTTTGGTCGCCAGGCGGCGCTGGAAATGGATGAACGCATTCGCGAGCGGCTGAGCACCGATGATATTTCGGCGCGGACATTTCATTCACTGGCTCTGCATATTATTCAGCAGGGCAGTAAGAAAGTCCCGTCTGTTAGCCAGCTCGAGAGCGACAGCCCGGCGCGTCAGGCGCTGCTGCTGAAAAACTGGCAGCAGCAGTGCCAGGAGAAAAAAGCTCACGCCAAAGGCTGGCGACAGTGGCTGGAAGACGAGATGGGCTGGCAGGTGCCGGAAAACGATTTCTGGCAGGATAAAAAAATACAGCGACGAATGGCGAGCCGCCTCGATCGCTGGGTCAGCCTGATGCGTATGCACGGCGGCTCACAGGCGGAGATGATTGCCGGCGCGCCGGAGGAGATACGCGAGCTTTTTGCTAAGCGCGTAAAATTAATGGCTCCGCTGCTGAAGGCGTGGAAAACGGCGCTGAAAGAGGAAAATGCGGTCGATTTCTCCGGCCTGATCCATCAGGCCATCAATATTCTTGATAAAGGACGCTTTGTCAGCCCGTGGAAGCATATTCTGGTCGATGAATTTCAGGATATTTCACCGCAGCGGGCCTCGCTGCTGGCCGCGCTGCGCCGGCAAAATACCCAGACCACGCTCTTTGCGGTCGGCGACGACTGGCAGGCAATCTATCGCTTTAGCGGCGCCCAGCTTTCGCTGACTACAGCGTTCAACCACTATTTTGGCGAAGGGGATTGCTGCGCGCTGGATACCACATATCGCTTTAATGGCCGCATTGGTGAAGTGGCGAACGGCTTTATTCAACAAAACCCGCACCAGCTGAGCAAGCCGCTCAACAGCCTGACCGCCGGGGATAAAAAGGCCGTTACGCTGCTGGCGGACGATAAGCTTGATGATTTGCTCGATAAGCTGAGCGGCTACGTGAAACCAGACCAGCGGATCCTGCTATTGGCGCGCTACCATCATCTGAAACCCGCCGCGCTGGAGAAGGCCGCTACGCGATGGCCGAATCTGCAGCTCGATTTTATGACGATCCATGCCAGCAAAGGGCAGCAGGCGGATTACGTGATTGTCCTTGGGCTTCAGGATGGCGATGATGCGTTCCCGGCTCCGGCGCGGGAGTCGATCATGGAAGAGGCGCTGCTGCCGCAGCCGGAGGATTTTCCCGATGCAGAAGAGCGGCGCTTGCTGTACGTTGCCGTCACGCGTGCGCGTCTTCGCGTTTGGCTGCTGTTCAACAAAGAGCGGCCGTCTGCGTTTGTGGAGATGCTGGAAGCGCTGGATGTACCGGTAGCAAGAAAACCGTAACGGCTGGCGGCCTGGCCGCCAGCGGGGTTTACTTAAGACGTTCCGCCAGGTAACGCTGATAATCCGGGATCAGAATATCGAGAGGCTCGCCAAAGTGCGGCGACAGGATAATAAAGTCGGCGGTTGAAGCATTGGTCGCAACGGGAATGTTCCATACCGTCGCCAGGCGCAGCAGCGCCTTAACGTCCGGGTCGTGAGGCACGGCGTTTAGCGGATCCCAGAAGAAAATCAGTACATCAATTTTCCCTTCTGCAATCAGCGCGCCGACCTGCTGGTCGCCGCCCATCGGGCCGCTGAGCATCGCGTTAACTTCAAGCCCGGTTGCCCGGGAGATGAGATTTCCGGTGGTGCCTGTTGCGTAGAGTTCGTGTTGAGCCAGCAGCGCCTGGTGGCGAGCAACCCACTTCATCAGCATATCTTTACAGTGATCGTGAGCAACCAGAGCGATATGTTTGCGCGCGGGTAGCGTACGTGTCGTCAGTTCCATAATTTCATTCCACATTTTAGCCTGCAGACAGATTACTGGAAGTGACTGTTGCTGCAAGCATCAGGGTGAAAAATTTTGACGTACCCGTTAGTCAGGGTAGATGGCCGGTTAGCCTGGATTAGCTTACACTTGGGCTAAATAGCGGGAGGATAAAATGAAAGAGAACGATATCGCAGGCATTCTGACCTCAACACGGACTATTGCGCTGGTGGGAGCCAGCGACAAACCGGACCGCCCAAGCTATCGGGTGATGAAGTATCTGCTGGAGCAGGGGTATCACGTGATCCCGGTTTCGCCGAAGGTAGCGGGTAAAACGCTACTGGGGCAACAGGGCTACGCAACGCTGGCAGATGTTGCGGAAAAAGTGGATATGGTCGACGTATTTCGCAACTCCGATGCGGCGCTGGGCGTTGCTCAGGAGGCCATCGCCATCGGTGCGAAAACGCTGTGGCTGCAGCTAGGCGTGATTAACGAGCAGGCGGCTGTTCTGGCACGAGAGGCAGGGCTAAACGTGGTGATGGATCGCTGTCCGGCGATTGAAATCCCGAGATTAGGTCTGGCGAAGTAAATAAAAACCCCGCCGTTGCGGGGTTTTTTTGCTAGTTGCGCAGTCGAGGCGCCTGGAGCTGCTGGCGAATGGTCCTCGCCAGCTCGTCCATTGACGGCTGCTCCGGATGCTCATCGCTGGGCTCGCTGCTGAGCTGCGCTTCGGCAAGATAGGTGTGAACGGGCTGGCCATCCTCATCTTCCATCACCACATGATACCAGGGCGATGCCCGCAGCTCGTCATTGGCCGCAATTTCGTCCTCCGCCGGTTCTGCAAGCGAATATTCTGGATCGATATCAACAACCACGCCGAGGAAGCCTAACAGCGTATGGCGAACCTGCTGGCCGATACCGAATTTGCTGGCAATCATAGGCACCTCCTGGGAAACGTTATTACCTGCTATATGCGGGCAACGTTCCGCTTTTCAAGTTACATGATGCGGCAGGCAAACCCTTTCAGATACAGACCTTCCGGGTAGGTTGCGATCACGGGATGGTCGGCAGCCTGGCGGAACTGTTCTATAAATTGTACATCACGTCCGGCGTCAATTGCGGCATCGGCGATGATTTTCTGAAATAAATCGGTAGCCATCAGACCCGAGCAGGAGAAGGTCAGCAGGATCCCGCCGGGATTGAGCAGCTGGATAGCCAGCATGTTGATATCTTTATAGCCGCGGCAGGCGCCCATCAGCTGGCTTTTGTTCTCAACAAACTTCGGCGGATCCATCACGATCACATCAAATTTTTCATTCTGGTCACGATACTTACGCAGCAGCTTAAAGACGTCATCGCGGACAAATTCAGCTTTGGAGAGATCGAGCTGGTTCAGTTCGATATTCTGCTTCGCCACGTCCAGCGCTTCCTGGGAGGTATCGACGCTGATCACCTGGCTACAGCCGCCCATCAGCGCGGAAACGGCGAAACCGCCGGTATAGGAGAAGCAGTTGAGGACGCGTTTGTCGGCGACGTAGCGGCGGGTCGCCAGGCGGCTATCGCGCTGATCGAGATAGTAGCCGGTTTTATGGCCGCCCTGAATATCCACCAGCAGCTGCATTCCGTGCTCGGTGATGGGCAGCAGCGCAGGCGGCATTTCGCCGGTAACCAGGCCCTGCGCCAGATCCAAACCCTCTTTTTTACGTACCGCGACATCGCTGCGATCGTAGATGGAGCAGGTCGGGAACAGCGTTTGTAGTGCGCTAACGATGGAGGCGCGCTGATATTCTGCGCCAGCGCTGAGCAGCTGCAGAACGAAAAAATTGCCGAAGCGGTCAATCGTTACGCCCGGAAGCCCGTCGGATTCGCCGGCAATCAGACGATAGCTGTCGAGGCCATCGCGGGCCGCCAGCCATTCGCGCCAGGTTTGCGCCTGCTGCAGACGGCGTTCGAAAAAGGCAATATCGATCTCCTCGTTGCGGTCAAAACTCCAGACGCGAGCGCGGATCTGCGACGACGGAGAGAACGCGCCGCGAGCAAGCCATTTCCCCTGCGAATCAACGATATCGATAGTTTCGCCGGAACGGGCTTTACCTTCCATACGGGCGACGGCGCCGGAGAAAATCCAGGGGTGGCGACGCAGCAGGGATTTCTCGCGTCCTTTGGTCAACACTAAGCGGGGGAAAATGGAATCTGTCATGGGGCTACCTTTAGCAACGGGAATGTCGGCACCGAAAAATGGCGCGTAGGTTAGCACATGTGGCCGCCGCAAGCACCATGCCCGCTGCGCCAGCAGGTGAGCGTTTCGGCACAAAACACAGGCACTTTGGCACAATAAAAATCACCCGCGGATCTTACAGTGTTTTCCTCAACCCAATGGAGGAAAATGCAATGAAAACAGGATTTGGCTTAGCTGCGGCCTTGATGTTAGCGATGAGCGGCAGCGCGGCGGCGGCGCAGTTTCAGGTGACCAGCGGCGATATGCGGGATGAAGGAAGCCTCGCTCAGGTACATTGGTTCAGCGGTTTTGGCTGCACCGGCGGCAACGTCTCGCCGCAGCTGGCCTGGAAAAATGCGCCGCCGGGGACCCGTAGTTTTGCCGTCACTGCCTATGACCCGGATGCGCCAACCGGCAGCGGCTGGTGGCACTGGACGGTGGTGAATATCAGCAGCAGCGTGGCAAGTTTAGCCGCTGGCGCCGGAGATAAAAACAACGCTAAACTGCCGGACGGAGCGGTTCAGGGACGCAATGATTTTGGCTATGCCGGATTTGGCGGCGCCTGTCCGCCCGCCGGCGATAAGCCTCACCGCTACCGCTTTACCGTGTGGGCGCTTGATACGCCGACATTACCCGTTGATGCACAGGCCAGCGGCGCGTTGGTCGGATTTATGTTGCATAGCCACGCTATCGCCAGCGCGCAGCTGACGGCAAGGGCAGGGCGCTAAACCCGTAAGGAGGCCAGATGCAGAATATAAACTTTCGCCATAACGCCTTAACCGCGGCGGAAATTACCTCCCGGCGCCTGTATAAACTGCATCGCGTGACGCTGTTTACTCCCGCTCTGTGCCGGGTCAATCGCGGCAGCAAGATTATCGTTCAGGGCGTTAGCCAGATGCTGGCCACGCCGCAGCAGCTGATTATTCTGCCGGCCGATCTTGAGCTCGAGGTGATTAATCAGCCGGATAACGGGCTGTTTTGCTCCGATCTACTCTCTCTGACGCCAGAACTGCTGGCGGATTTTAAAGCTCGCTATATGAGTGAGCCGCAGCCCGGGCGACTTACCTCCCTGTGCGCGCCGGCGACTCCCGATCTGGTGTTTATGTGGCAAAACGTCCTGCAGGCGGTACGCAGCGGATTATCGGCCGAGCTGCAGCATCACCAGGCGATGGGACTATTGCTGGCGCTGCACCAGGCGGGTTACGCCGGGCCGCTGCTCAATGAGAGGCAGCAGAATCTGAGCGGCCAGGTGCGGCAAATTATTATGCTGTCGCCCGCGCAGGCGTGGAGCGTCCCGCGGGTGGCGAAAATGCTGTTCCTTGGCGAATCGACGCTACGCCGACGCCTGCACCAGGAAGATCAAAGTTTTCGCCAGATTGTTGAGGAGGTGCGTATGGCTTATGCCCTCGGCCAGCTACAATCGACCTCATTACCGATAGGCGAAATCGCCGTGAACAGCGGCTATCAGTCCGGTTCGCGCTTCACGGCGCGCTTTCGTCAGCACTATGGCCTGTTGCCGAAACACGTACGCTAGTCAGAATTTGCTATTCTCAGCGTAGAGTTATTGGCACGAAAGGAGAGCAATCATGGCGACACTCTGCACGATGGCATGGGTATATGGTTCAGTTCAGGGAGTTGGCTTTCGCTACACGACGCAGCGGGAGGCGCTACGCTTAGGGCTGACGGGCTACGCGCGCAATCTTGATGACGGCAGCGTAGAGGTTCTGGCCTGCGGTGAGGCGGAGCAGGTGGCGGCGCTGGTGAGCTGGCTGAAGGAGGGCGGGCCTCGCAGCGCGCGGGTCGACCGGGTGCACACGGAGCCTCATCAGCCCACCAGAGAGTGGCAAAAATTCTCCATTCTGTACTAGATGCATTTCACCGGTTTGGGCAGCCCGGCAATTTTCGTTGCCTGTTTGGCGGGGCCTTTGGGGAACAGGCGGTAGAGATAGCGGCTGTTGCCTTTCTCCTCGCCGAACTTATTTGCCATCGCCTTCACCAGCATCCGAATTGCCGGCGAGGTGTTGAACTCCAGATAAAAGTCGCGGACAAAACGTACGACCTCCCAGTGTTCAGGCGACAGGACAATACCTTCCCGTTCGGCAATGGCTGTTGCCAGGGCTTCACTCCAGAGGGTGGTATCCTTCAGATAGCCTTCGCTATCGGTCTCAATTTCATTGCCTTCAAAGATCAACATAATTCTTCACACACCGCTAAAACTGGCGGCAGTTTAGCAAAAAAAAAGGCCCCGCATAAGCGGGGCCTGAGAAGAACTGGAGGGGGATTAATCTTTGCTGGCGAAGCCCAGAATGCTCAGCAGGCTGACAAAGATGTTGTACAGCGACACATACAGGCTCACGGTTGCGCGGATATAGTTGGTTTCGCCGCCGCGGATGATGTTGCTGGTTTCAAACAGGATGGCGCCGGATGAAATCAAAATAAACACCGCGCTGATTGCCAGATGCAGAGCCGGCAGCTGCAGGAAAATATTCGCAACCATACCGATCAGCACCACCACTACGCCCGCCATCAGCATTCCGCCAAGGAAAGACATATCTTTGCGGGTCGTGAGCACGTACGCCGAGCAGCAGAAGAACACCAGCGCGGTACCGCCCAGCGCCAGGCCGATTAAATCTCCCATGCCTGCTGACAGATAGGCGTTGAGCATCGGCCCAAGGATATAGCCCAGGAAGCCGGTAAAGGCGAAGGCCGCCAGGATGCCCGACGGCTTGTCGGCCAGCTTATAGGTCAGGAACATCAACCCGTACATGCCGACCAGAGTCAGAATCAGCCCGGGAGACGGCAGCATCAGGACCGTGCTTGCCGTTGCCGTAATGGCAGAAAATGCCAGCGTCAGGCTGAGCAGGAAATAGGTGTTACGCAGAACTTTGTGCGTGCTGAGCAGCGATGAACGGTCACGCGACGACGTAATTATACGATCCATGAGTCACTCTCTTATGACAGATGTTATTAATAACGAAGCATAAAAAAACCACGCCAGAAGCCATAGTGCTTTTACCCATCTTTACTTAGACCTTAGCGCAAGATTCCAGCATATTATTCTAATAAATTACGAAAAGGCGGTGTGTTTGTGCGTTTGGCGCCAGGAACCAGATCGGAATCTGATAGGTTACTGAAAAATATTGCGTTATCGCCATTCTGTGGCTAAGTGTGGAGAGGGTACAAACGAAGCGTCATAAAGGCAAGGGATATGAAATTACAAAAATATAACGACATCACGCAGGCATTATTGATGGCGGGTTTACTCGCCGCAGCGGCGCCGACTCTGGCTGCACAGGTCCCGGCCGGGACCGTGCTGGCAGAGAAGCAGGAGCTGGTCAGAAATAACGGCAGCGAGCCCTCGTCGCTGGATCCGCATAAGGTCGAAAGTGACGTTGAATTCAACATCATCAGCGATCTCTTCGAAGGACTGGTCAGCGTCTCTCCTGGGGGCGAGATTCAGCCTCGTCTGGCGGAGAAATGGGAAAATAAAGATAACACCGTATGGACGTTTCATCTGCGTCCGGGCATCACGTGGTCTGACGGGACCGCGATTACCGCGCCGGATATTGTCTGGAGCTGGCAGAGGCTGGTTTCCCCGGCCACGGCATCACCCTATGCCAGCTATCCGGGGAACATGCATATTGTGAACGCTCAGGATATCGCGCAGGGTAAAAAAACGCCCGACGCGCTGGGCGTAAAGGCTATCGATGACGCGACGCTGGAAGTCACCTTAAACCAGCCTAACGCGGCGTTCTTGCCGATGCTGGCGCATCCGTCTCTGGTGCCGGTCGATAAAGTGCTGGTAAATCGCTTTGGCGAGAAGTGGACCAAACCGGAACATCTGGTGACCAGCGGCGCCTATAAGCTGTCCCGGTGGGTGGTGAACGAGCGCATTGTGGCCGAGTGGAATCCGCGCTACTGGGATAACGCCGATACCGTCATCAATAAAGTGACCTATCTACCCATTAGCTCCGAGGCGGCAGACGTTAACCGCTATAAAGCGGGGGAAATCGATATCGTTTATACGGTGCCGATCAACCAGTTTGCTCAGTTGAAAAAAACTATGGGCGAGCAGGTGAACGTCTCGCCGCAGCTGGCGACTTACTATTACGAGTTCAATACCACTAAGCCGCCGTTTAACGACCCGCGGGTCCGGCTGGCGCTGAATATGGCGCTGGATAAAGACATTATCGCTGAGAAGGTATTGGGGCAGGGTCAGCGTCCGGCATGGCTAATTAGCCAGCCTGATATTGGCGGCGTAAAGCTGCATAACCCGGATTATGCCAGCTGGCCGCGCGACAAGCGTATTGCCGAGGCTAAAAGGCTGCTGAGCGAAGCCGGTTATAACGACAGCCACCCGCTGGTGTTTAATTTGCTCTACAACACTTCAGAATCGCATCAGCGCGTGGCAATCGCCGCCAGTTCGATGTGGAAGAAGAATCTAGGCGTTGAGGCGAAGCTACAAAATCAGGAATGGAAAACGATGCTCGACACCATGCATACGCATAATTTTGATGCGGTGCGCTACGCGTGGATTGCTGATTATGACGATGCCGCTACCTTCCTCAATAACTTCCGTACCGGCGATAGTGAAAACACCAGCCAGTACAGCAATCCTGCGTACGATGAAGCGTTACGCAATGCGGCCAAAGCGCCGGACGTGACCACCCGCGGCAAGTTTTATCAGCAGGCGGAGGATCTGTTGGGCAAAGATGTTCCGGCAGTCCCGGTTTATCACTATGTCCGCACGCATCTGGTGAAGCCGTGGGTCGGCGGATTTACGCCGGATAAGCTGGGGTATTACTTCACCAGGGATATGTACATCAAAAAACATTAACGCGGAGAGGGCGGTTGGCGCTGAAATTCTGTGCAAACCGCCTGATTTTCAGACGAATAACGCGTTTTTGTTTATTTTTAAGGCAGTTGAACAAAATCGTGCTTTACAGCCTGAACAGAGGTGTTTATAGTGCGCCCCATACCGGAAGCGTGGCCGAGCGGTTGAAGGCACCGGTCTTGAAAACCGGCGACCCGAAAGGGTTCTAGAGTTCGAATCTCTACGCTTCCGCCAAATAAAACAAGGGGTTACCGAAAGGTAGCCCCTTGTTGCTTTGGGCTCTTGGTATAGTGTTGGTATATTCGCTTGGTATATTTTCCGCCTTGACACTCCTGATCACTCGTCTTTCAGCAGCGGTGGAACGTTGAGAGTCGGAGAGATTTTCACCTTCCTGTCATATGTTGCCACCTGCAGTTCTGTCTTGTGCCCACTGAATAACTGCTTATCTTTACTGCTCCCTTCAAAGTCTGAAATCGCCTTTGCCTTGATGTCGTGAAAGGTGCCGGGGATCTTTCGGCCCAACTTTAGCCCCGCTTCCCGCTTTGCATCATTCCACCAGGTATTAAACGTTTTCCTGTTAAGCCTGCCACCTGATGGGCTTGGGATCACGTAACCTGCAGCTGACCGGCCAACTAAATGGACCCGAGCCATTTCGATTGCGTTGCGCAGGCGAGGTGACCATTCTTTAATCTGCTTTTTCCCTGTTTTATTCTGTTCAATGAAAATTCCGCGTTCCATCAGGTCTGAAACTTTTAAATCAAATACATCCCCTTCTCGTGCTGCGCACAAATATGAGATCTCCATTGCTACTTGAATCTCTGTGCGCGCATGCTGATAAATTGCCAGATAGTCTTCATCGGGAATGTATACATCTCTGTCTACGAGCGTAAATTTCCGGATGCCTTTACATGGATTTCCTTTCACATACCCCCGCTCAAATCCCCAACCATATACCCGTGACATACTGGATACCTCCTGATTAGCCTGGTTCTTGCTGCTTACGCCTCGGCGGTCCATATAAATACGAACCTGCTCGATCTTTATATCGTCTGCTTTGACCTTTCCAAAAACCGGTAATAGCCTCCGCTCATGCTGCTGGTAGTCTTTTTGTGTTCGTTGAGCCAACTCGGTGAAGGTCGGACTTTCCAGAAACATTCCCCATAATTTAGCAAATGTCATAACGTCGTGGCGTTTGGCTTTTTCCTCCTCGTATTTCCGCCAGAGCGCGGACATTGTTGTATCCCGAATTTTCCCTAGGGTGATGCTTATTTTTGTTCCCTTGGGCTTCCAAACGTAACTATATTTATTTTTGGTAACCCTGGGTGGCAGCTGTGCGTCCGCCGGATTTTTTCGTGGTCGTCCCATAAATGGCGTCGAAATTTGGTTCCGTTGCAACATACTCATCAACCTTTGGTAATTCAGTCATGCCCGGATCAAGATATCTACGCAGTACAATAGGCCTGTTTCGTCCATCAGTAGTGAATGGGATGCCATGGCAACGAAGCTGGCGTTGCTGTTCTGTGTAGCGTCTGTAACCCGTGATTTCTTCTATTTCCGCCGGTGACAGTGTTAGTGTTTGCATGGCTATCACCTCAGATAGCCAGCCAGTCAAAATTAACCGGCTGGTGGGGTTATCTCTGAAAACGAAAAATCAGTTTTTAATCAGGCGCTGCCAGATAGCAGAAACGTACCGTGCCTGGTGCTGTGCATCCGCCAGCGCGTTATGCCGGTCACCTTCGAAAGGGATGGCGGTTTTAGGATCGAAGCCAATGGCTCTGCCTAGTTCAACCATCGTTCTTACGTCGCGGTCGTTCCAGTAGTCCCACGGACAATCGAGGCAGGCGAGATCAAATGACGAACGCAAAATGGTGTTATCTAATGTGGCACCATTCCCCCACACCTGCGCTTTTTTACGGCCGCCGGTGACGTTCTCCAGGACGAAGTCAGTGAACATGAGCAGGGCATCATCCAGCTTTATGGCGTCATCATTGGCTATAGCCGAACGTGCTTCAGGGGATTGTTTTAACCACCATATAACTGTTGAGGGGTCGATCTCAGCACCCCATGAGACCGAAGATTCCAGGCTGACAACTTTGTAAAATGTTTCGCCGAGAATCCCTGTAGCCGGGTCAAATAATACGGCGCCGATGGAGACGACAGGGGCATTAGATTTTTTGCCCATGGTTTCCATATCCACCATGATGTGAACAAAATCAGCGGGAAATTCTTCATCACCATTGTGATGACCGGATTCAATATTTACGGCAGCTGACGCGCCACCAGGCTCAGGGTCGCACGCAGCATGCTCAGCTGCCGCTTTGCCCTCTGACATTTCATAATGATCCGCGGCTTCATCACCGCCAGTTTCTTCCATCTGCACATGGCTGGTGGTCTCCGGGACAGGGATATTTTTTGGAGTAATATTTTTTCTCGATTCTTGAAGATCTTCATACAGTTCTTCGTATGTTTTCTTTTTCGGTTTTTCAGCTGCAGCCACATCGGCTGCGAGCTCACCTTTTTCGGGGTTGGATATTTCAGCTTGTTGAGTTTTCGTCAGGTCTTCATGAACCCAGTTAGGATCGGTCGCGTTGCTGATACCTTCGACATATTCACCACGTTCTGCAGCTAGCAGTTTGCTGGTGAGCTCGTGGGTAACGTCTTCTTTGCGGAGTAACATCGGCATTGGCATGGAAGAGCGACCGCAGGCTATATCAACGATCAACTCGTCGGGATGCGCATGGTCCGATTCTGTCATTACGTGGTTAAGGTGTTCCCTGTGAGCAACGCGATCTTCCCATAGCCCTTCTGGCGTGGTTTTTACCGTTGCGATATTGCAGGCGCGCGAGTAATCTCTCCCACCAGGCATGGACATAAATAATTCGCGGGTTGCCAGAAATTCCTTGTTATCAAACTTGTTCATAATGGAATTAGCATGGATATCTATTTCCATCGGGACATTGTAAATATCGAATTCTTTGTTGCGCGCAATGAGCCCGAGGGCTATTTCATATTCCAGCCCCAAAACCGTTAACTCGGTGAGTCGATCAGTTTTATTACCGCCGCCGGCGTTTGCTCCAGACGGAGTGCGATTAACCGTTGTGATGTAATTGCCGCGCGTCCATTCTTTTGTGAGGATACCGCGGTCAAGGTGAGACGTCTGAAACCATAATTTTGCAAACTGGACCTGCTTACCCAGCTCATGGCGCTTTTCTGCAGGGAATACAGATTTCATCGCGCTGGTAAACTTCCAAAGCCCCGGCATATCGTATGATTTGATATCCGGCACGTTCTCCGCCGCCAGAATCAGATCCTGCACCGCATGGTTATCGACATCCATTTCCAGAATTGACAGCTGGTTACGCTCCGGAATGCTGATGTGGTAGGTATGACGGTCATCGGCTACGAATTGAGCCAGTAACTGAGTGCGGAAAGGCATTGTCGCGAGTGGATATACCGCATTCTCATCGCCTGCATCGCCTGCATCGCCTGCATCGCCTGCATCGCCTGCATCGCCTTCAGGGGTCAGCCCTTCGACAGGTTCATCTGGTTCTGGTGTGACAATTTTTCCCCAGGATATCCCATCTTCTCCGCCGAGCTCGTAGCGGTCGCACCAGGTATCATCCAGCACGTTTTCTTCTGGTAGGTCGTCAACGATAAACCAGTTAGTGCGGATCGGCAGCTGGTGGTCAGCTCCGCGGCCAACGGATATGCCGGCGTCTTCGAGAATATTCAGTATTTCACGATCGGCGCGTGAGTCGGATTTTGCCGAGAACCAGCAAAACAGGCTTTTAGCGTCAGCTGATTTTGCTTTAGCTTTGATGAGGTACGCATAGTTGCTCATTGCGTTTGGGCTCCATTGGATTGTAAGATACCCGGCAGCTGATGGCAGCCGCCTTGGTGGTGGTCATTGGTCAAAACTCGATTCCGGAAAGCTTTGGTCGGCTGACCGGGTACTTAACCCGCCTTGCGCGGGTTTTGTGCTTTATGAGGTTGCTGGTGGCTCCCGGCCGTATCCCGGGTTGTCATGAAGCACTTTTTCAAGATGAGGTAACGCCTGCGTCCATGGTAAGGTAATGGCAAGCTTTATTGCGGTGGCAAAGTCCTCGACTATCTCTTCAAATTCCCGCGCTTCATCTGTTGCTTCGTCTAGCTGTTGTTCCAACGCCTGTAACTCAATTTCATGTTCTTGATATAGCTCTCCACAAACCTCGTCTTCGACTTCTTCCTTAAGAGTCTCAATGACTTCCTCATGGGGGAGTTTGCCGATACGTTCTATGGCCGGCGCATTACTGTATTTCAATGCCAGTTCGTTAGCTGACATAAAACCTCCGGAAAAAGGGCCCGCCGCATGGCGGGCAAAGACAACTTTTCCAATTTAACCAGAACAGGCCTCGTCTCCTGTTTGGTTATGATGGCGGTATTACCATCACAATGCCCTGTGCACCGGGCATTAGGCTGGTGTAGCCATTGGTCAAAACTCGATTTAAAAACTCACTGCAGGCTGTTGGTCGTCAGCCGCGGCGAACGCCTGCTTGTAGGGCATGCATTGGCCTTTAACTTGCTGCTCTGAAGCGGCATCAGTGCAGATTTTTTCCGTGTCGTACACGCCGATCAAAACATCAGAGCATTCGCCGGTCAGCGCGCAGACGCTGATAACAAGGGCAAACAGGGTGCTCATGCATTTACCTCAGGATTCCCTTTCTGCGCGAGGAAGTAGCAGAGCTGGCGAATTCTTGCGGTGATCCAGTTAAGGCGTACTGCCTGGCGGCCTGTTGCTACACGAGCGAAATCAACCATGTGACAAACTCCGTAATTGGTTTTGAAACTGAAGCCCAAAAGATGAGCCCGATAACTACCGAAATGACCATAGAGCGAATGCCGTTTTTACTCATTTCAGCCCCAGCCTTAACGCGGCTAACGGTGCGTGCTGACTAACCATTAATCAGGCTTTGCAATACGACGCCGGGTGTCTCCCGGTGACGGTAGCCAGTTAACAACTACCGCCGGCAGCTTCTTTTCCACCCCACCCGGGAAACAAGGCGGTACTGATTTAACTGAGCCGCGTGCGCATAGCCGCATTCATCGCATTGCAAAGCCTGCTGATTAATCTTTTTCATCTGGCCTTAAGGCGGCTAACCGAACGTAAAACCTGCTGCGCAATGATTTAAGCCATCTCATCCGGTGTTTCGTATGCCGCCGGCAGCTACTTCGTGGGCGTCCTGCCTCGATGACGTGTTGCGATGGGGTTAGTATTATCGATTCAATCGATATGTGTCAAATTAAATTGATAGGTATGGGCGAAAAAAAGCTGCAGACCTGAAGAGACCCACATAGTGGAAGGGAAGCTAACTCGTTGTTATTTCGTCGGCGGGATCAGATTTCGTTTTTGCAAATATGCTTGTGCGAAGTCATCAAGTTCCTGAAGCCGCATTTCTATCATCGTGATTATTTTTTCTTTTTCCACATCCGTAGGCAGCTGTTCGAATACGGTGAGTAACTTTTCTTGCAGGATGGAAGCCGGTTTTATTTGGCTGTGGGTAGCCATGGGGTCGTGTTCTTCCGGCGTTTCGTTGTCTTCCATAAAAAACCACGAGAGCGGGTAACCCGTTACCGAGGGTAGTAGTCTCAAAACTTCATATCTAGGAAGGATATCTGAATTGCACCAGCCATTCACAGATTGAGCTTTTACACCCAGTCTGCGGGCCAGTTCCGCCTGGGATATTCCGAGATCATTTATTGCCTTTTGCAAGCGCTTTCCGAAGTTCATCTCTTTATCCATTCAGATAGTTACCGTCAATTATACAGATTTTTTCTGTATGTCTTACTATCGAAATAATTTGACGATATCGAAATAATTTGATTTATTGTTGTTCATCGATACCGATCAACGAGATGAGCCGATGAAAACATCTATTCAAAAAAAACTTTTAAACATCTGCAGTCAGGCAGAGCTGGGGCGGCGTATGAAGCGGCGCGCACAAACCGTAAACGGTTGGTTCAAAAACAAAGTGCCCGGCGAGTTGGTGCTCAAAGTGAGCAAGGCTGTGGAATGGCAAGTTACCCCTCATGAACTTCGCCCCGATTTGTACCCGAATCCCGCTGATGGGATGCCGAACGAAGAGGCGTAACCATGCAACCTGTCACTTTTGAAAATCATAACTCGCATGTCCCCGTGCAACTGAAATCTGAAAATCAGTATTCGCCGAGGCGCCGGGACAGCATGAAGTGCAGAACTATTTTCGCTGCCATTCAGGAATGGGAATCAACTTTACCCGGGCGTGCACAGGAAATCATCGCGCAGCTGGTGGCCGAACAGTGGGAAAAACAGAACGGGAGGGGGATCAGCGTCAACAAGCAGAACCTTTATCGCTATCTGAAAAATGAAGGCTCATCGGAAAAGTACACCAGCTACGTGATGCAGCTGGCGCCGGCTATTGCTGATGCGATGCCGATAGAGATCGCACGCAAATATCACCTTAAACGTGGATTCACTGAAGTCGAGCTGGTGGCCAGCGCGATAAAAGAATGCAGCGAGGCGCACCACGCAAAGCTTATCGGCGTTCCGTTGCAAAAGCTGGAGCGTCAGATCTGCAACGCAGCGATATCTCTATTTAATCTGCTACCCGCAGATGTGGCGGGACCACTACTGGCGAGCATCAGCGCCGTAGCGCCACAGTGTTTTTAATCGAGTTGTGACCAATAACTACATGCCCGTTAGTTTCGGGCACCAGGAGTAACCATGGCAGCGCTGCCCTACATGCAACTTTACATTGCTGATTACTTGGCGGACACCATGCATTTGTCTACCGAAGAGCACGGCGCGTATCTGCTGCTGATGTTCAATTACTGGCAAACGGGGAGGTCTATCCCTAAAAGTCGGTTATCGAAAATAGCACGGCTAAGTAACGACCGTTGGTCGTCCGTTGAACCCTCGTTGAAAGAGTTTTTTAACGATAACGGCACCGAGTGGGTGCACGACCGCATTGAACGAGACCTGGAGATGGTTCGCTCCTCTCAGCGACAAAAATCTGACGCCGGGAAAGCCTCAGCAAGAGCCAGAAAAGGAAAAAAATCAACGGCAGAGAAACGGGATGTCAACGACCGTTCAACGGGCGTTAATAACCCGTTGGAACAGGATTCCAGCGGCAACCCAACTAATAAAGATCCAGATATAGATACAGATCTAAAAGAAAACCCCTCTCTACGCGAGAGTGAAATTCCAGCGATTCAGGAACCGCAATACCTCGAAGGGCTGGATATCCCTATCGGTAAATTCACGATGTATGACAACTGGCGACCATCGCAGGACTGGTCCCGGCTGGCTGCCACCTGGGGGATTGCGCTGCCAGTACCGGCTTATCTGCCGACTGAACTGGCCGAGTTTACCGCCTACTGGAAATCTGAGGGAAAAGTATTCACTCAGGTCCAGTGGGAACAAAAATTCGCACGCAGCGTGGTAACTGCCAGAGCTAAATCCAAACCACAACCAGTGACCGGAGGTAACGGCAATGCAGGACTTCAATCAGTTAGCACCAAATCCCGGGCAGTCCAGGAAATTGAGGCAGCCAGAGAGCGCTGGGAGCAGGAACGCGAACGTACTGGCAGCGGACACGGCATGGAGGCTCTGGACGGTCATGGGGGAGATATTTTCGAACCGATGGACCCAGAAGAACGGGGCGGCGCCTTCGGATATGTGGATAGCTCAGATTGGATCGATGAGTGAAGCACAGATCACGCTGGTTTGCAGCCAGTGCATGGAGCGCTGCGCTATGGGGAACACCTGGCCCCCGGATCTGGCTGAGTTTGTCTCGTTGGTTTCAGAGAGTGGAGCTAACCCATTCAACCTGACGTCCGAGGCGGTCATGGCCGAGTACAAACGCTGGCGCAATGAGTCGTATCGCTACGCCGGTAGTGACAGATATCCGTGGAAACAGGACGTGCTCTATCACATTTGCATTGAGATGCGCCGGACGGGGGTAGAGCGCCAGATGACAGAGGGGGAGTTGAAAAAACTGGCAGAGAAGTTACTGGCGAAGTGGACAAAGAACGTTGGAAATGGATTCACCATACCACCGATCCGCCGACAGCTTGAGGCTCCGCGGCATCCACCGGGACCAACGCCCGCACAAATTTTGATGGAAGAGTATAAGCGCCGCAAAGCGGCTGGTTTAACTAAGTAAGCGAGTTTTGACCATGACCAAAAAAAAGAAAGACCGAGTAACCAACGCACAGATGGCGCTTGCCATTGTCAACCTGACGCCCGACTGCGTGCTGCAGGACGTGTGCGAAGCGTTGGATTTACAGTCCAGCACTGCCGGAGCAATTCTTCGGAAACTTACCGAGGCTGGCAAATTGACCCGTTTCCACAACGGAACCCAGTACGTGTATTGGGTAAAGCCGGGCGTGGAAGTGCCGGAAGTAGTGCTGCCTGAATTGGCTCCGCGTGCAGAAACTGGTGACGTTCAGAAGGTGAATACGGCCGTAGTTCTGGCGAAACAGCTGGAAGAAAAAAAACTCTGGCGGCGCGCTGCAACGGTGTACACGCACATTCTGGGAATGACCGCCACAGCGAACGAATTATGGTTTATTGCCCGGCTGCGCAGTCGTTGCCTGCGTAATGCGCGGAGGTGCTGATCATGGCTAAAAATTCAATCGACGCTTACGGCGCCAGCGGTAAAACCAACGTGCTCTCATTTAACCCGGAGGCGTTACACCTTGTAGATGATCCCGCCCACCTGTTGTACGACGAGCGCATTCATCTGCCGCTAAAAGAAGCAACCGTACTCAATATCATGAAGCTGGGGGTAATCGAGCCTATAGCCGTCTGGAAAGACCAGGAAACCGGAAAGGTGTATGTCGTCTTCGGACGCCAGCGAGTCAAACACGTCATCGAGGCTAACCGGCGGTTGGTTGAGATGGGCAAAGAGCCGTTGCTAATCCCGGCGGTGGTAAAACGAGGCACGCTTATCCAGATGGCTCAGTTGATGGTTAGCGAAAATGAAATTCGCCAACCGGATACGCCGATCGGGCGTGCGAAAAAAATGGCTGCATTACAGGACCGAGGTCACGGCGATGACGACGTGGCGCTGCTCTTTGGCTGCTCAGTGCAAACCGTTCAGGCAACGCTGGCACTCCTCGAATGTACTCAGGCAGTACAAGCTGCCGTCGAGTCGGGAGAAATAACCGTCACGCATGCGCGTCAGCTGGCAGACCTGCCGCCGGAAGATCAACGCGAAAAAGTAAAAGAGCTGACCGATGCTGGCGCAGGCGCTAAAGGCCATGAACGCGCCAGGCGCCAGCGCGCCGTCCTTGGAGATACAAAGCCGCGGCTCAGATCCCGTAAGGAAATCACCCATGCACTTCAAACCTCTAGCGGCGATTACGCCGACGCGCTGCGCTGGGTGTTGGGGGAGGAACGTAACAATGGCTAACAAATCGCGAGAACAACAACAGGCGAGCGTTCAGAAAATAATCGAGCTGACTCTGGCAAGAGGCCGCCTGACGGTCAAAGAAGCCTGCGCCGAGTTGCATATGTGCCGTGACTCCGTCGGTAAACATTTTCGTGCTGCAGCCCGTTCCGGAAAGGTCATTCGCTATGGACGTCTCGGGTTGTTTCGAGACCAACGGGCGACTATCGATTTTGACCTTTGCAGATTCAGCTACCGGAAGAACTCAGGAGTAACCAAATGAGCATCGTTAAAACTCATACCGGTACCGTGATAACGAAAGATGGCCCACGGCAAAAGCTGCTGCATGAAACCCCATCGATGTGGGTTGTTGGGATAACCGAGTGCTACCACAAAGACACCGGCAAACGTCATTTTGCGGAGCAAACGCGCCGTCGGCTGCTGCTGGACTCAATTAAACCGATCTCGGGGCGTGAAGAATGAACAACGAAAATGAACTAACAGCAGCACTGGCGACTATCGAGAAGTGCCGGGAGATAACTGGCTGCCCTGAAGGCGTAGACCTGCAGGACCATCTGCGGCAGTTGGCTGCGGAGAATGTAGTCAGGCATGAATTCGTCAAAATCTGTTTCCGCGCAGCAGCAGACGGTGCATCGCTGGATGGCGCAGATATTCAGGAGATAGGTGAGCGCCTCGGGCTGTTTGGTCGCGAGACATACCAGCCTGTGCTGCATGGGTATATCTGTGGTCATGAGGCTGGCGAAGACAGCGTGTATGTGATGAAAAGCGCGCCCGCCACCGATCGCATCTATGCCGGGATTAAGGCTGATGGGGTGGAGGAAATGGCTTCAGTTTGTCGCGGGTACGCCAATGAAGAGGGGTGCTCTGTAAACATGAAATGCAGCTACAACCTCACAGCAGAGCGAGCAGAAAGTTACGCGGCCTATATTCGGCGCCAGCTGCGCGAGGTTTCCAAATGAGCAAGATTCAAAAACCTACCGTCCCTGATTGGATGCAGCCAACGGCTCCGCTCACTGATGCGCAGCGCGAGGAGCTACGGCAAGCCATCCGTGCGTATATCCGTCGCCGGAAAGACGAGGAGCGCGCCGCATGACAACTGATATCACCGAACTGGCGCAGGGTCTGCAGGCAGAGGAAGGAGACACCATGATTTCCGCAGCCGAATGCGCCGCTGCGCGAATGATTAATTTCTACATCAGCGATGCCTCACTTGAGTGTATCGAAGGGCGAAGAGCCTATCTGAGTCAATGCCTCTTACCTCGACTGAAAGGCGGACTTTCTTCAATGCAGGCCTGGAAAGAAAAAACTGATGACGATTTAGAGCTCATTGGCATATATCAAAAAGGCATTGATTTTTTAACTAAGGCATTAAAGCAGGAGGTTGGGCAATGAAATTAACAGAGGGTCAATTGCTTTTCCGCCTTCAAGATTTTCAAGGCGCGGAAAAAGAGGCTTTAGAAATAGGTGATTATGAGTTTGCCCAAGAAAGCGCTGATATTGCTAACGCTTTACGTGAGCTTTTGCAGGCCCGCCGCACAATTCAAGAGCTAACTGCAGTGGTTGAGCAACGAAACGGTGAGTGTGTACGACTTCATTCTGAGCTGGAGTCCCGCACCTTCACCGTGAAGCTGCCAGATGATGAAGATGGTCAAGCATACGGATTCGGGAAATGGGCAAACAGAGCGATTCCGGCTGCGGCGGGAACCATGATGATTTCATATTGCGAGGATGCATGGAGAGCCGCATTTGAAGTGTTCTCTAACGCCGCTGGCATCAAGTGGGAGGCTGAGTGATGGCACTTACACACGATGAGCTTTGCCAGATAGCCTGCCGCTTTCTGCAAAACAACGGCTTCAAGGTGGCGTTTCACGACCGTTTTGTCGCTTACGTCGGCACCGGCGAACAGCCGGATGCTATCGGTTTCCGTAACCTGGCCTCCTGCCTGATTGAAGTGAAGTGCTCCCGCAGTGATTTTCTGGCGGATAAGAAAAAACCATTCAGGAGAATGCCGAGCGAAGGCATGGGCGACTGGCGCTTTTTCATGGCCGAGCCTGGCTTTATCGATGTTTCGGATTTGCCTCCGGGCTGGGGTCTGCTGCACGTCAGGAATGGGCGCGTGTACAAAGTCCACGGCTGGCCGGGAAACGCGCTCTGGTGTTCTCGGGAGCATAAGCCGTTTCAGGCCAACAAGCAGGCCGAATGCGATTACATGTACAGCGCACTGCGCAGGATGGACCTGCGCGGACACCTCAAAGAAGTTTATGACGGCGTGATCGTTAACAAATCAGAAGGAAGCGCAGCATGAGCATATTGACCAAAGAAGTAATTCAGAAAATTTTGAATGATGGCTGGCTCTTAATGGATGACTGCGAAGGACTTGAAAATTGCACGGTGATTAAAGAATTGGCTCGCATGGCGCTGGCCGCAATCGACAGCGAGCCGGTTGGTGAATTCTACGAGGACGGCCCGCTGAACTGGTATCAAATTTCTGATGGAGACAGTGTCCCGGACAGCAGGCGTATCCCGCTCTATCGCCACGCGCAGCCAGCGCCGGAAATGAAGCCGGTAGGTTATCTATTCGTATCAGACCAAGGCGAGATTGCTTACTCTCCGACAAATTGGGGGATGCATGGCTTTAGGTTGGCTGGTCAAATTTTTGGCAATATTGACGTGGAATCGCAGCCAGAGCCGTTAGTATCGGAGCTGTCAGCGCCGATAGCACTGGATGATCTTCTGAGTATGGCTGCTTCAGCGATAGAAGACTTACTGGAGCATACCGACCCAAATACTAGTTATTATTCTGGCGTGTGGGCTGATGTGCCTGGTAAGTTACGCGCCGCCGCCATACTCCAGGCTGGCAACTCTCCGGTAATTCCTGATGGTTACGTGATGGTTCCTGTCCCGGATGAGTTTCTGAGTGCAGAACAAAATGCGAGTGGCATGTTTGAACTCAGCGAAGACTGTATGTGTCGCCTGGCGGTTGCTCTATCTCAGCAGAGCAAAGGGCTGGTGACGCCACCTGGTTACGTGATGGTGCCGAAGGAGCCGACAGACGAAATGATTGCTGCTGCCATGAACTGCGACGACGTGCGGTTCAATAGCGATGAATCATTCTGCGTACAGTTCGGGAATATCTACGAAGCCATGCTCGCAGCCGCTCCTACCGGTATCCCAATGAATTCAAGTGCATGGATTCCGGTAAGCGAGCGGATGCCTGAGCCGAATAAATTTGTGCTGGTGAGTAATGGTGTATGGGTAGGTCAAGGGCTTTATGACGATAGCGAGCATCTCGAAAGTGACGAGCACTGGCAGGACGAGCATCGTGAATTTATCAACGTACTTCACTACCCGGTAACCCACTGGATGCCGCTGCCAAACCCGCCGAAGGAGGTTCCCGATGGACAAAGATAGCGACAACGTCATCACCCTGGTGCAGCCAAAGCGCGACGAAGAAAAGCTGCTTAATATCACTGTAACCGATAAAAAGGCTTACGAGGAACAGCGCTGTAAGCACCTGTCGATTGAGGTTAGCGAAAAGGAGCGTACTGTGCATTGCACCCGCTGCGGCTGTGCTGTTGACCCGTTTGACTATCTCCTGCAGTGCGCCACCAACGGCGAAACAGTCGTGACTGAGATAGCGCAACTTCACCGCCGACGGGACGAACTACGGGATGCCGTATCCAACCTGGAGCGCGAAGAGAAAAACGCAAAGGCCCGGCTACGCTCTGCCAGAACGTCAATCCTCTTTGCCGAGAACGACCTGAAAAATACCGAGCAGGGGATAAAGCAATGAGTAAATCCCCCGCAGAACGCAAAGCCGCGCAGCGGAAAAGTAAAAAACGCAAACATGATATTTGCTATCAACAAATCTAAGGTTTGTTATTTATGCGAATGATAACCAGGAAGAAGCCAGCCTTTACCGAGCTGTATCAAACCGGCGTATTAACGCGCATAGCCGCGGTAAAAAGCCCTGACGGGGGAGGGTGGCGGTTGTTTGGTCTTTGGCGCGATAAGGATATCGCTGTTTTTGTAGAAGCTGCGCGCGGTGGCGTTCGGGAGTGGTCAGGGTTGGATTACCTGGCTAACTTCTGCGCAAGTTGCGGAATCAGTCTGTGGGAGATTCATAACAAGGTCGATCCGAAGCCGCTGCAATGATATACAATCCCCTTAAACACAGAGGGGATTTTATTATGTCTGAACATTCAGAATCACAGGATAAGCTTTTTGATGAAGCGTGCCGAATTATCGGTCAATGCTGCCTGGCATTAGCTAATAATGGCGCCGAAACCCACAGGGACCAGCTTGTCCATCAACTAAAGCGTCTCTACTGGCTGTACATGCAGGAGACCAACGAATCAAATCTGGCAATGCTATTCGCTATGGAACAGCTCGCAACCAGCGAAGACTGGAAGCAGCCATATACGGGAGACAAACCTCAATAATTCAACCCGCTACGGCGGGTTTTCTTTCGCCACTCCTGACACTAAGTTAACAATTTGTGCTCTTATGATGTTGAACATTTCTCGTTATAGGTGTACTGTTTATTTATACAGTATATCGATGCCGAGGTTACTATGAGAATTGAAATCACAATCGACCGCAAGAAGGCGCTACCGGATGGTGCTGAGCCTGCTCTTGAAGCTGAACTGCTGCGGCGGTTGAGCCAGAAGTATGAGGACTGCAAATTATCAATCCGTCGCTCAGGGGCTGATAGCCTGAGTATTTTGGGTGGTATTGACGGCGATAAAGAAACGATAGAAGAAATCCTGCAGGAAACGTGGGAAAGCGCCGACGACTGGTTTTACTGAGTTTCAGCGCGGCGATTGACCAGTTTTTTGAGAGGATTTTGTAGTGGGTGAAAAACAAGAAATGCCGAACACCGGCTATGTAGTAATCAGGTGCGATGATGGGGTTATCGTTGCCCGCCTCAGGTCGTTTCCGGTATGTGAGCGCGCTTTGATGTACCGTCGCGGTGATACAGTTTCGTTTATGCCACTACAGCAAGATGAGATCGTGGGGACTCTCTCGTTATTTGCGCAAATGATAGAAAAGGCGAAGGCTGGAGTTGGTTACCAGGTTCCGCCGGGTTCTGTTACACTCCCGTCATAGGCCTGAACAACCTATACCTGCTGCGCCACGGAGAGAAACCATGGCGCATACCATCGCAAAACCAGAATCAAATCAGACCGGCAGTCATAACGACAACGCTGGTCTTTCGTCATTCCAGAAACTGACCCCACGCCAGCACGAGGTGTTTGATCTCCTTGTTGCGTTCATCCAAAAACACGGTTACCCGCCGACGGCCAGAGAGCTCTCAGATCTGATTGGCGCAGCGTCTCCGAACGCGGCCGCTGAACACCTTCGCGCATTGCGCAGAAAAGGGTTCATCACCATCGCCCCTAATATGTCCCGCGGTATTTCTATCGTCGGTCATAAAGAGCCATCGCTCGCCATGCAGCTGCTGCAGGAAATGGTTCATAACGAACCGGGGGCACGCGAACGTGCCATTGAGTTCATCCGACTGTATGAGGCCCAGCTATGAAGAGAAGCTGGTTTCAGCATACAGGTTTGACAGAGTCGCAGGCACTGGAGCTGGTGGCGCGCTACCGGAAGGCGAACTACCAGGTAGAGAAATGCCTCTCCCGTGATTTTGTATCGTGGGAGGTTAGCGTGTTTTTACCCGAATCAGAAAAAGAGCCCCGTGCTGACAAAACCTTCTTGCAGAAAATGTGGAGGGACTGATGCGGGCATTGCTGAAAGTTGATATCGCCCGACATCTGGGTGTTGTTTTGCTGAAGCCTGGGGGCGAACTAATGCCTCTCTTTGGCAAAGGACGCGTGCTGGTGGAATTGCCGCCTGCGTATATGGACGATCTGCCTAGTGGCCGGCTGGCTGATGCCCGACAACCGCTGCGGGATGATAAAGAGCTCAAATCCTTTTTCATGAATGAGCGGGTCATTGCAGCTGCGGGGGGAGTCAATGCTCTGGAATCGTGGCTTGAACGTACGGTTAAGCACTGCCAGTGGCCACACTCAACCTATCATCACCCCGAGCTGGTAAATTTCAGACATGATCCCGGGGCGATACGCGCCTGCTGGCATTGTGATAATGATCTTCGCAATCAGACCACGCAAACACTCGATAATCTGGTTATGTCGAACACGACCGACTGGATTATTGATACGGCACTGATTTATCTGGGATACAACAAAGAACGCATGCTTTCTCTCGCTGAATTGTGCTGGTGGGCAGTCTGCGAGGGTATCGGCAGCGAAATTACAGAGGAAATGGCCCGCCGTTCTTTGAAGCTGAAGGCCGAAGGGTTTCAGTCCGTCTACCGGGAAAGCGATATTGTTCCGTCTGTACCATCCACCAGCATTTTGAAGGAGCGTCTGGCTTTAATGCCTCCTGCGCCTACTGCACCACCAGAGTTACCCCCAAAGCGCCAGGAACCAATTTTAGGTGTGCTCGTTGATCCGGAAGCCCCTTCCACGTTTTTTGCCAGGCCTAAGCGTATCCGCTGGGTATCCCCTGATTTTCTTTCCTGGGTAAAAACTCAACCCTGCATGTGCTGCGGGCAGTCCGCGGATGATGCCCACCATCTTATTGGCTGGGGGCAGGGCGGGGTCGGTACAAAAGCCCACGATATTTTTACGATCCCGCTTTGCCGAAAACATCACCGACAGCTGCATGAAAATCCACGGGCATTCGAACGTGAATACGGTACCCAGCCGGTGCTGATTATTAAATTGCTGGACCGGGCTTATGCGCTCGGCGTTCTGGCGTAAGGAGAAGACACAATGACACCACGTCAACGCCGCATTCATAGTGCAGGATTAGAAATCGTCGCAGCCGCTCCGCGCAAAAGCTGGCTGGGGAGATTTACACCGCTGGCTCATATTCAATCTGCATGGATTAAATCAATGCTCACTGTGTGGGGCGAATGTGTCGGTGGTAAAACTCGCGCCCAATATCGCTTAGAGAATTGCAGTCGTTTCTTTTCTGACGTTAAAGATTCTAGTTGGTCCGATAGCCAGCTATCCCGCATTACAGATGCTATCGAACAGGCTCGCAAAGAGGGGTTCAGGGGAGCACAGGCAGCAGCGCGTGCCCGGACAATACTCTGGGCGATACCACTTAAAGATATGATCGAAGAATCAGAGCGTCGTGACGATGCTGATTTTATAGAGGAAGTCATGTTACAGACATTTAAAACTGACGATCCGGTTTACCTCGTAGGAATGCAGTTTTACACGACCAGAAATAAGATCTCCGATATCACCAGGGATTTACAGCTCGTGGCGCCATGGCTGACGAACGGTGAAGCACGTAAGCGGGTTAGGTGGTGCCTGGAGATATTCAGGGCGAAGGTTTTTCTTTCCGTCAGGCAAAAGATGAAGGATGGCTATACATCCTAAATTTAACAAAAAGTGCTATTTATTTTATATGGAGTTGAAAACGGGCCAGAAAAGTTAATAATCCCTTCATGCTTGGCAGAGCTGCGCCACGATGGCAGCGTCTAAAAGCAATAAACAATTCACCCGAAACCTCGCCTCTGCGGGGTTTTTTTATGCCTACATTTTTCCCCTTCCTGAGGTCACCGTACTGGTGGCCTTTTTTATTTCAATCACAACGCCATCCGTAACCACGGAGGTGAGAGATTATGAAAATGCCTGACAAAATATTTTCGGCAGCCTCGTACTGCACGTCAGGCGGCCTGATATGTACCGGATTGGCACAAACCTATGACTGGTTTCACGGGCTGGACTGGAATTTTATTGCGCTGGCCAGCGGTGTGATAATCGGCGTCGCGACATACCTGACCAATCTGTATTACAAGCGCCGCTGGACGAAGATGTATCAGCAGTCCCTTGACCGTGGATACGGTGGACAACCTCCGCAGGATAGCTGACATGGCCAATCTGAAAACAAAACTCAGCGCGGCCATGCTGGCGCTCATTGCTGCTGGTGCGTCAGCTCCGGTGCTGTTTGACCAGTTCATCAGCGAGAAGGAAGGTAATGCGCTGGTGGCAGTTGTTGATCCCGGCGGTGTGTGGTCATTGTGCCACGGTGTAACGGTCATCAATGGCAAGCTCGTCATTAAGGGGCAAAGAGCAACTGAGGAGCAGTGTAAGCAGGTAAACGCTATCGAGCGAGACAAGGCGCTGGCGTGGGTAGACCGGAATATCAAGGCTCCTCTCACGGCACCGCAAAAGGTCGGCATCGCCAGCTTCTGCCCGTACAACATTGGCCCCGGGAAATGCTTCCCCTCGACGTTCTACAAACGAATCAATGCCGGTGACCGCAAAGGCGCCTGCGAGGCGATTCGCTGGTGGATTAAAGACGGTGGCCGCGATTGCCGGCTGACCAAAGGTCAGAAAAACGGTTGCTACGGTCAGGTCGAAAGGCGAGACCAGGAAAGCGCGCTGACGTGTTGGGGGTTAGACCAGTGAAAACATCTTCTGTCGTCATTCTGGTGTTGGGTGAGATTCTCCTTTCTGCGCTGATTATCTTTCTTCTCCTTCATCAGTTAGGGAAAGAGAAAAAACGCGCGGATGGTGCGGAAGAGCAGGTGAATAGCGCTCAGACCATCACTGCAAACGTCCTGACCACCATGTCTATTTTCAATTCCATCGCCGAGGACAATCAGCATGCAAAAGAGCAGATCGCACTGGACGCATCGGGAGCCTCGGCAGATATCCGTGTTGCTGTTGCGAATGATGATTGCACTAATCGCCCTGTGCCCGCTGGCGCAGTTAAGCGGCTGCAGCAATACAAAGACCGTTTACGTCAAGGTGCCGGTGGTGCCGCTACCGTCCAGCCTGACAACTGAAACCCCGTCGCCGGCAATCCCTGACAATCTGACATGGGGACAAAGCCTGGATTTAAATGTCACCCTGCTATCGGCGCTGGGGCAGTGCAACCGGGATAAGGCTGATATACGGCAGGCAGAAATAGAAAGAGCAGCGCAAGCCGTTAACCCCTCAAAGGGATAAAAAAGCATATATCCGCTGGTGGGGATACACGACTACAGGTATTACAGAAGCCCTTCTTTGAGGTGCTTCGATAATGCGGGAGGATGAATATGGCAACGCTTAAGGACTTATCCCGGCAGCTTAAGCAATTGCAGAAGCAGATCCCCTTCGCCACTGCTCAGGCAATGACAGCCGTCGTTCGGGAAATTGCCGCAGCGCAAAAAGTCGCACTGGGGCGAAAGCTGGAATCGCCCACGCCGTTCACGGTTAATGCTGTTGGCTCGTCTGGCGCCCGCAAAAACAATCTCCGGGCAAAGGTTTATGTGCGAGATATTGCCGCCGAATATCTGGAGCCGTTCGAGTTTGGTGGCGATCATAAGCTGAACAGCCAGGCACTTCTCAACCCGAAGAACATCAAGCTGAACAAGTTCGGCAACATGCCGCGCAATAAGCTCTCGCAGATGAAAGCGAAGCCGAATGTGTTCATCGGTGAGGTGAATGGCGTTAACGCTGTCTGGCAGCGCAGGAAACCGAAGAAGTCGAAGAAGAAACGGGCACAACGTTCAGCGAACGGTACGCGCAGGCCGAAACCGAAACAGCGCTCTCCTAAGCTGCTGGTGAGGTTTGGTGATGCTCTGCCCGTAACGCCAGTGCTGGGCTACATGGACCGCTCCCGCGCTATGGCAGAAGCATTGATGCCCGGTGCGCTGAGCCGTGCCATCGCCGAAGCGATCAGGACCGCGAGGTGACCCCCCTGGGTTTTGGGTCCTTCCTGAGACTTTTGTAAGGCACGGGCATTGCGCGCCGCGGTGTTTTTGTAGCTACAGGTTTTCAAATTTGGGTAACAGGTAACAGTTACATTTTGTTTCAATATCTGGTTTGTCGCTGTTTATAAATAACTTTATCAAAAAATAATCTGTTACCTGCGGTGTTACCTGCGGTGTTACCTTTCTTCCTGGGTAACAGATTTGGGTAACAGGTGCAGGTAACACAGAGGTAACAATGAATCAGTCAGATTTTGCCAGGCTCCACGGGGTCAGTCGTAAAACTGTCACGATGTGGAAAAGCAGGGGATGGCTGATCATGTCCGGCGATGACATCGATGTTAGCGCCTCTAATGCCCAGCTTGAAAAATACAGAAAAACAATTAACCGCACGGGTAAAGAAAACAAAGTCGTCCCCATCAAAAAGAATTCTATGCCGTCACCCTCCCAAGAGGAGGAGGTGGACGAGGGGGGCGACCCGTCACTGGAAAGTATTGCCAGGGAATTACTCCTGGAAAACGGTGCTGAGTTATCACTCGATGAAGCGCGTCGCATTAAAGAGAACTACCTGGCGTTACTCACGAAATTAGAGTTTCAGCAAAAAGATGGCCAGCTCATTGAAATGACCATAGCCGAGGAGGTTCTTTTCAACGCCTTTCGCCAACAGCGTGACGCCTGGCTCAACTGGCCCTCAAGAGCCGCACCACTAATGGCTGCTGATCTTGGCGTGCCGGCGGACAGGATGACAGAGGTACTGATTGAACATGTCCACAAACATATCTCAGTCCTCGGAGAACCAGAATTTAACCCAGCAGAAGACTGAGCGACTTCAGCTAAGTATCCGAAAAGGGTGGACACCGCCGCCGCGGATCAGCGTCCCGCAATGGGCGGATGACTACCGGAAGCTGGCGAAGGAAGCCGGGAGCACGTCAGGGAACTGGGAGACCTCGACCGTAGAAATTGCCCGCGGTCCGATGCTGGCGGCGACTGAATCCGGCGTGCATATCGTCACAGTGATGTGCTGCACGCAGCTGATGAAAACGGCGCTGCTGGAAAACCTGTTCGGCTATTTTGCACATCTCGATCCATGCCCGATTCTTCTCCTGCAGCCGAAAGAAGAGGCGGCAGAACAGTTTTCAAAAGAGCGTATCAGCCCGCTGGTGCGCGTAACGCCGGTACTACGGAAAATTATCGGCGACTCTAAACAGAAAAGTTCGAAAGAAACGATCCTCTACAAAGCCTTTACCGGTGGATTTCTGGCGCTGGCTGGCGCCGGTAGCCCCGACAACCTGGCGCGCCGACCTATCCGTGTCCTGCTGGCGGATGAGGTGGATAAATACCCGATTACCCGCGAGGGGGATCCGATCACCCTGGCGGAGGAACGAACTGCAACGTTTGGCCTGACCTGGCTTTCCGTCCGCGCCTGTTCGCCGACCGTTGAGGACGAAAGCCGGATTGCTGATAGCTATGCCGAATCTGATCAGCGCCGGGCATCTGTTGTTTGTCCGCACTGCGGGCATCGGCAGTTTCTGGATTTTTTCAAACACGTTCAGTGGCCGAAAGAGGGTGATAAACACCTGACAAAATCAGCCATGATCCACTGTGAGTGCTGCGGTGCAGGATGGTCTGAAGGCGAGCGCCTCCGGGCGTTACAAACCATTCGATGGCATCAGACCCGGCCGTTTGAGTGTTGCGGCTCTCGCCATTCCCCGTTGCTTGAGTACGAACAGGCCTGGCGGGCGAATGATGAAAATAGCGTGGCTGCTGTCTGGAAATGGTCCGAATCACCGCGACATGCGGTCTACCGGGCTATTTGTCCGGATTGCGGCAAGGAGGCTGTCGATAACCATCACGCCGGCTATCAGGCTTCAAAACTGTTCAGCCCCTGGCAGAAAGATAAACCGTCGGATATCGCGGGAAAATATATCAAGGCGAAGGGGGATCCGGATAAAGAGCAGGCCTGGTGGAACACGCAAATGGGGTTGCCACACAGACCCAACCATGGCAAGCAGTTGCCGGTTGATATTCTGCTGGCGCGTCGCGAAGTCTTCCCGGCCATCGTTCCTGATGGCGTGGCGTTGTTAACTGCAGGCGTTGATACGCAGGATGACCGCTTCGAAATCACCATCACCGGGTGGGGCCGCGATGAGGAATCCTGGTCGGTTGCGCATGACGTTATTTACGGTGATCTGGAAACAGAGGAACCATGGAAGCGTCTGGATGCGTACCTGAAGCAGGTATTACGGCGTGATGATGGGCGCGGGCTGAATATTCTGGCTACGTGCATGGACTCCGGCGGACACCACACGCAGAAGGTTTACGAATTCGCCAAAGAACGTCTTGCCCGCCGCGTTTGGGCTATTAAGGGGGAATCCGCGCAGGGTGGCAAACGTAATCCGGTCTGGCCGACTAAGCGCCCGACGTCGAAAAGCAAAGCCAGTTTCCGTCCCATTATTCTGGGGGTGAACTCAGCTAAAGATGTAGTGCGCGGAAGACTACATCTGGAACCTCCCGAGCTAGGAAAGCCTGCTGCAGGTTACATGCATTTTCCTGACGATCGTGATTTGGGGTATTTCAACCAGCTGTTGGCCGAACGACTTGTTTATAAAGTCACTGCAGGCCAACGTTACAGCGTCTGGGAACAGATCCCTGGAAGGGCTAACGAAGCGCTGGATACCCTGGTTTACAGCTACGCCGCTCTGTGTGGCCTCAAGCATATGGGATTAAAGCTCAACGTTCGGGCTGCCAACCTTGAAGCCAACCCTGAAAAATTCCTGCCGGCACCTGCCGTACCAGAAGAAAAAATCAGCTACGAGTTACCCGGCGCGGTTATTGAAGAATCCGTGCCCGTTAAACGTAAGCAAATTTCTAAACTCCTGCCGCAATAAGGAAAACCATGTTCAACCGGAATACCAGTCTGCTGGCTGGCTCGATGACTGATGAGCAGCTCAGGGACGCCCTGCAGAAAGCTCAGCAGGCATACATTGATTTAACAACCGGGAGTCGCGGTGTTTCATTTTCCTATTCGCAGGGAGACGGGACACGGTCGGTGTCTTATCAGCAAAGTTCTCTGGCTGACCTGCTGGCTCTGATCCAGTTACTGCAGGCGCAACTGGGGATCGTCGCGAGACCGCGGAAGCCAGTGAGGTTTCGATTCTGATGAATAAAGTACAAATACTTGGCCCGGATGGTACCCCGTATCGCGCACCGCGGCCCAGCATGCTGACGGGCGGCAGCCGGGTACCTTATGACGCCGCCGATTCGTTTAGTGATCAGCTGGCAAACTGGCAACCAGCGCTATGGTCGCCGGACAACGAAATCAACATTTATCGCGATCGCATTGTTTCGCGTGCCCGTGACCTGGTCCGTAATGACGGGTGGGCGAACGGCGCCGTAACCCGTCTTCTGGATAACGCCGTCGGCGCCAATTTCAGGCCCATCATGAAACCCGATTACCGGGTGCTGCGTATGGTCACCGGTAATAAATCCTTCGATTCAACATGGGCTGAAGAGTACGGCAAAGCGCTGGAGGCGCACTGGCGCACCTGGGCATATGACACCGGGCGGTACTGCGATGTTGAACGCAAGCTGACTGTGCCGCAGATGTTGCGCCTGGCCTTTCGCCACAAGCTGATTGACGGGGATGCGCTGATGGTCCTCCAGTACCGGCCTGACCGGTTGGGGCGGGGCAGGGGACGATATGCCACCACTGTTCAGGTCGTCGATCCTGACAGGCTCAGTAACCCACAGCAGAATTTCGACATGCCGAATATTCGCGGTGGCGTGGAGATTGATGAGGACGGCGCACCGATTGCTTATCACATCCGTGAGGCCCATATCGGCGACTGGTGGAGCGGTGCCAAAACTATGACATGGCGGCGTATACCCCGTGAAACCGCCTGGGGGCGTCCGCATGTCGTCCATGATTTCGACCATGAGCGGGGTGCTCAACACCGCGGCAATGGCATCCTGACGCCGGTCATTCAGCGTCTGAAAATGCTGGTGAAATATGACCAGAGCGAACTGGAGGCCGCCATTCTGAATGCCATTTTCGCAGCATATATCGAGTCACCGTACGATTCCGAAATGGTTCAGGCTGCGATGGGGGAAAGCTTCGATGACACCAGTCTGGGAGCCTATCAGGACGGCCGTGTGGAATTTCACAATGACCGCCGGCTGACGCTACAAAATGGCGCCCGGATGCCAATTCTTTACCCAGGTGAAAAAATCACAACGGTTAATGCCGCCCGCCCTTACAGCAACTTTGAGGTGTTCGAATCGGCCGTGCTGCGTAACTTCTCGTCCGGCACAGGGCTGTCCCCGCAGCAGGTCACTCAGGACTGGTCAGATGTTAACTACAGCTCCGCGCGATCTTCATTGCTTGAAGCCTGGAAGACACTGACCCGACGTCGTGATGATTTTTCAATGGGGACCGCGCAGCCTGTCCTGACTGCGTTTGCAGAAGAAGTTCATGATAACGAGGACCTCCCTTTGCCATCAGGCGCTCCTGACTTTGTAGAGGCCCGCGCCGCCTACTCCCGCGCGCGCTGGATGGGGCCAGGGCGTGGCTGGGTGGATCCGGTTGCAGAGAAAAAAGGCGCCATTCTTGGTCTGGATGCGGGGCTTTCCACACTTGAAATTGAAGTGGGGGAAAACGTTGGTGAGGACTGGGAGGAAGTGCTCGACCAACGGCAGCTCGAAATTGAGTCCTGCCTGAAACGCGGGCTTCCATTACCCAGTTGGGCGCAGGCGGACAAGTTCGCCAGCGAGACAATTAAAGATCCGGAGGAAAAGTGAATCTACCTCATCTGGCGCAGCGGCTGTTTAATACGCCGCTGGCCCTTCATCCGAATAAAGCCGAAGTCATCATGGCCGCGGTTATGGACCGGTTTGGTATCAGCAGAATCGAGTCCTCTCTGGCGATGGAAGACGATGACTGGTACGGCTACGACGACAAACGTGGTCGGGAGTCAAAACGCGACCCCGGATATGACAACGTGGCCGGGGTCGCCGTGATCCCCATCTGCGGTACGCTGGTTCAAAAACTGGGAAGTCTGCGACCCTATAGTGGCATGACCGGTTATGACGGCATCCGCCAGTCATTTCTGACCGCGCTGGCCGACCCGGAAGTTAACGGCATCTGCTTGGATATTGATTCGCCCGGCGGTGAAGTGGCCGGGTGCTTTGATCTCGTGGATGAAATCTACAACGCCCGGGGCACGAAACCCATCCATGCCATTCTGACCGAAAATGCGTATTCCGCAGCGTATGCGATTGCCAGCGCGGCTGACCGTATTTCCGTTCCCAGAACCGGCGGTGTGGGTTCAGTCGGCGTCATCACCATGCACCTGGACTGGACGCAGCGAATTAAAGACGACGGCCTGAAAGTGACGATCATTACCTTCGGAAGCCGTAAAGCCGAAGGTTCCCCTTTGCGGGAGCTCTCTGAAGAAGCCTTCAATGCCATCCAGCAGGACATTAACGCGATGGGGGAATTGTTTGTGAATACCGTCGCCAGAAATCGCGGGATCAGCGCGAAGGTGATTAAAAGTACTCAGGCTGCCTGTTTTATGGCTGCTGATGGTGTGGAGCTTGGACTGGCTGATGAGGTATGCCCTCCGGATGCTGCGTTCAGACATTTACTTGAAAAAACAGGAGCCTGAAATGGCAAAGAAACCGTTTAGTTTTGCCCACCTTATTGGACTTGGCGCGTCGGCTGCCGAAGAGGAAGACGATAAAAAATCCAAAAAGGCGAAAGCCCGTCGCGCGGAAGAAGACGAGCGCGATGATGATGCCGAAGAAGACGAACGCGACGACGATGCGGAAGATGATGATGACGATCCGGATGCTTCCGAAGAGGATGATCCCGACGATGACGACGACCGCAAAGAAGGCAAAGCGGCTAAAAGTGCCCGCATTGCTGAGCGTAAACGTTGCGCCCGCATCTTCGGTAGTAAGCACGCCGCTGCGAACACATCGCTGGCCGCCTCGCTCGCATTCAACACCGGGATGAGCGCTGCGGCTGCTATCGACGTTCTGGCATCTACCGCGCCAGCTACTCAACCCCAGGCGACGCGCAAGCGCTCTCTCGATCAGCGCATGCAGGAAAGCGAGAATGTCCGGCTTGGGCAGGATGGGGAGAAACCATCTGGCGGTAAAGCGACGCTGGTGAACAAAATGACCAGTCTCTACAACTCCACTAAAGGAGAGAAATAATGGATCAGTATGGTCAGAATCAGTTTGCTCCGGGTATGAAAAGTGCCTTGTTTTTACCCGACCAGCTCATCGCCGGGACGCTTCAGCTTGTTACGGACACCGGCATTATTACCGGTGGTACCTATAAACGTGGAACCGTACTGGGGATGGTCACCGCCAGTGGGAAGTATAAACTGAGTGTGAAGACGGCAACCGATGGTAGCGAAACCCCGGTGGCGATTCTGGTTGATAATGTTGATGCGTCAACTGCAGATCAGAACGGCGGCCTGTATCTGATGGGCGAATTCAACCAGAACCACATTATCTTTGATAACTCCTGGGCGATTCCGGCGCTGAAAACAGCACTTCGCCCGCTGGCTATTTTCCTGAAAGACAGCACTCAGGCCCCTGTAGCCACTTCCTGATTAACCCCTCTCACTCCTGATTTATTGCTTTAACCGGCAGGGGCTGACTCATTCCAATTTTTGCCAGCGTGCAGCTGGCATTATCAAGAGACTGAATATGGAAAATATTTTTGATACCAGCGTGCTGGTACAGGTCGTTCCTAACCTGAAAACCAGTCAGAACTGGCTGCTCGATCGCTTCTTTCCCAATGTCGTGACTTACGAGACCGAAGAGGTGGCGATTGATGTTGATGTCGGCCTGCGTCGTATGGCGCCGTTTGTCTCTCCGCTGGTGGAGGGCAAACTGGTCGAGTCCCGTAAATACCAGACCAATACGTTCAAACCTGCTTACATCAAAGACAAGCGCGCCCCTGATCTGCGTAAACCCATTCGTCGCCAGATCGGCGAGCGAATTGGTGGTGAATACACCGCCGCCGAACGTGAAATGCTGAATCTGCAGTTTGAAATGACTGACCAAATCGACATGATCAACCGTCGTCTGGAGTGGATGGCAGCCAGCGCGCTGGTGTCCGGCACCGTCACGGTTACCGGGGAAGGCTATGAAACCAAAGTGGTGGATTTCGGTCGTGCTTCCGACCTGACTATCACCCTGAGCGGTTCGGATAAATGGCCGCTGACCGTTGCCGCCGGCGCGACCAATACCCAACCTTCTGATGATATCGAAGTCTGGCAGACCACTTTCCTGAAAGAGTCCGGTTCTGTCGCCACTGACCTGGTCTTCACGAATAAGTCGTGGCGTGCATTCCGACTCGATACCACCATTAAGGATAACGCCATCACCTTCCCGGCGCTGAGCCCGTTTGGTAACCAGATTAATGCGGGTCCGCAGGTGATGAAGGGGGCTATCTATAAAGGCCGCTGGGGTAACTTTGACCTCTGGTTGTATAACGACTGGTTTATTGACCCGCTTGATAACGTCGAGAAACCGATGATCCCTGATGGTGCTGTCATCATGAGCGGCGCGGACCTGATGGGCACCCGCGCCTTTGGTGTGATTCTGGACCCAGCATTCAACTATGGCCCGCTGGCTCATGCGCCCAAGTCCTGGGTGAAAGAGGATCCGGCACAACGCCTTATCCTGATGCAATCCTCCCCGCTGGTTATTCCGAGCCGGGTAAACGCATCCCTCTGCGCAACGGTGGTCTGATATGGCTAAAACAACCAAAACCGGGTCGGTGGATGACCTGAATGCGGAAGGCACCGCCGAAGAAGGTCTGAGCGTTGATGATCTGAATGCAGGCGGCATCGTCCACGATAACCAACAGCCTGACGAAACTGACGGTGATTCAACAGATGATGCGGATGGCGATGAAGATGAAACCGCAGCCCCTGAATACGTCGTTCTGAAGGGGAACTGCATTCGCCATGACGGCGAGATTTACCGCGAAAATCTGCGTATTCCGGTCTCCGGTAAGGACGCAGAACGTCTGCTGGCTGCAGGTGTGATCGCCGATGTTCAGGTTCTTCGGCAACGAGCGTTATCTGCTGCGCGTGGCGTGAAAATTACTACGGAGTAAGTGCGATGGGAGTGGACTGGGATTTACACCTTTTAAGTCCGCTACATGGCGTCTTCGGCGATGAACACGAGTACCGTCCCAAAGACGGTGCTCCCTTCACGATTAACGGCATTTTTGACCGTGGGTATGCCCAGGCCGCTGAAAACCTTGATGGCGACTCAGTGATTAACACGTCCAGCCCGATGCTCGGTGTGCGTGATGCCGAGTTCCGCCAGTTGGGTAAACCTCAGCCTGAAGTATCGGACCGGGTGTTTATTAAAACCGTCGGCGGCCACGTCATTAATCAGTTATTTGTGGTGTCCAATGTCGAGCCTGACAGTCATGGCGGATCCCGCCTTGTTCTCAATGTGGTGAAAGCACGATGAATGCATCAGCTATTCGCAAAATGGTGGTGGCGGCGTTGTCCGGTCACACCGATGCCGGCGACCGCGTTTATTCGCCGCGGGACTGGCCAACCTCGGCAACGCTCTATCCGGCGCTGCTGGTCCAGACACCGTTTGATCATAAAAAGGCGCAGGGGCGGAATACGCCGGCGTTTACTACGGTGACCACCGTTCGCATCACTGGCCGCGTCCAGGAATATGACGGGGAAACCGATGATGACGGCGCCATGCGGGCCGAGGAGGTTCTGGAGGATCTGCGCGAGCAGGTGGAAAGGGCGGTCATCAACAGCTACGAGCTCACCCGAAAAATCCAGAAGTACGCGGAAATCCGTTCGACGATTAACGTTGACGGCGAGGGGGAAGCCCATCTGGGCCAGCTGCTGTTCGAAATCGATATCGAACATTATCAGGGGCCGGAAGATTTCTATCCCATCAACCCGCCACCTCTGGAGGGGATCGATATCGCTGTCAAAATGCCGGATGGCACACCGCGCCCGGGCGTCAGTATTAACCTGCAGGAGTAATCCATGTTTGTAAAACCAAAGGACGGGCTCAGTGTTCGCTGCCCCGTCAGGGGCGAACCTTTGCCCGCAGATGGCGCAGAGGTGCCTGATAATACGTTCTGGCGCCGTCGGTTGAAGGATGGCGACGTCAGCCTGGTGCTGGAAAAAGGTGTGAAGAGCACCGCTAAAAAAGAGGACGCTTAAATGACCGTTCCGTTTTCTCGCGTACCCGGTAACCTCCGGACGCAGTTGTTTTACGTCGAGTTCGACAACTCTATGGCCAATACTGCGACGGCGACGCAACGAACCTTGCTGATTGGCCAGATGCTGGCTGCTGGTTCGACGCAGGTCAATATCCCCGTCAAAGTCTCCTCGCCGAATGGCGTGGGAGAGCTGACCGGTAAGGGGTCACAACTGCATGGCATGATGACTGCCTATCAGAAGAATGACACGGCCGCTGAAATCTGGATCCTGCCGCTGGCGGACGACTCCGGGTCAATGGTGGCCGCGAAGGGGAGTATCAAGGTTGCGTCACAGGCGTCTGAGACGGGCGTAATCTCTCTCTACCTCGCCGGGAACCGCGTGCAGCTCACCGTGCTGGCAACCGATACGCCGGCGCAAATCGCTACGGCACTGGTCGCCGCCATCGCCAAAAAAACTGACCTCCCGGTTACAGCAGTTGTTAAATCAGACGCGACCGATACGGTCGAGCTGACGGCTAAAAATGCGGGGCTTCTGGGTAACGGGATTGATATTCGTCTCAACTATCTGGGAACGCAGGGCGGGGAATCGACGCCTGCAGGTCTCACCCTGACCATTACCTCGATGGCAGGCGGCGCCGGCGCGCCGGATTTTGTGGATGCACTCGGCAATCTGCAGGATAAAACGTTCGATTTCATCATCAACCCGTACGACGATACGGCCTCTCTTGATGCCATGAAGGCGTTTCTGAACGATGCTTCCGGCCGCTGGGCGTGGGATAAACAGCTGTACGGGCATGCTTTCGGCACGACGTCGGGGACTTATGCTGAACTGGGCACAAAAGGCGAGGCCAGAAATAACCAGCATGAAACGCTGCTGGGCGTGTATCGCTCTCCGACGCCTCGTTATATCTGGTCTGCCGCGCTGACCGGCGCCATTGCCCCGAGCCTGCGTAATGATCCGGGCCGCCCGCTGCAGAGCCTGCCGGTTTATGGCGTGCTGGCGCCAGATCTGCAGGACCGCTTTGAACTAACCGAGCGTAACAACCTGCTGTACAGCGGCATTTCAACGTATACCGTCGCCGACGACGGAACGGTCAACGTGGAAAACATCATCACCACCTACCAGAAAAACAGTTACGGTGATGAAGACGACAGCTATCTGCAGGTGGAAACGTTGTTCAGCCTGATGTTTGTGACCCGCTATCTCCGCACAGCGGTGACCAGCAAGTTCGGGCGCATGAAACTGGCCGCCGACGGCACCCGCTTTGCACCCGGTCAGCCCATTGTCACGCCCAACATCATCAAAGCTGACCAGATCGCCGAATACCAGACGCTGGTGTTTAACGGTTACGCCCAGGATGCTGACGCGTTCGCGAAAAATATTATCGTTGAACAAAATGCGTCCAATCCGAACCGCGTTGACGTGCTGTGGCCGGGAACGCTCATCAATCAGCTGCGTATTTTTGCGCTGCTTAACCAGTTTCGCCTGCAGGCGCAGTCAACAGATACAGGAGCATAAATCATGGCTGATACCTCAAACCGCCTGGCCGGTACCGCCTACGTCACCGTGGACGGTGTTTCAGTCATGGTGGATGGTTCCTTTAAATACCAACCGTCCACCGTTAACCGCTCGACGCTGACGGGTATGGATGGTGTGCATGGTTATAAGGAAAAACCGGTTGCCGGGTACATTTCAGCTCGCCTGCGTGACAGCGGCGGCACCAGTGTCCGGGATTTTAACGGGCAGACTAACGTTAACGTGATCGCCGAACTGGCGAACGGGAAAACGATTATTGGTCGTGCGCTCTGGACGGTCAACGTTCAGGAAGTGGAAAGCGAAGACGCGGTGTTCGATGTTCGCTGGGAAGGCCGCGAAGTGACGGAGAATTAATCTATGGCTGAATTAGAACGTACGAAGACCATTATTCTGACCGTCCCCCTGGACGATGCCGCACAAAAAATACGTTATGAGCAACTGGAGCTGAAGGCCCCCACGCTGACTCAGGTCGAGAAGTTCTACGAAAAACAGGAGTCCTCCACCTCGATTGCTGCAATGCGTTTGCTGATCGCCCTGGTGACTGACACCCGGGAAAGCATACTGGCACCGATGGACTATGTGGATTTTTGCAAATGTAAGGAGTATCTGCTCGGTTTTTTGAACTGGAAGCCCTGACCGCATGGCAGGAGGTGGCGGCAGACGTCACCTTCTATTTCGGGTGGAGCGAAGAACGGGCGTGGGGGATGACCCAAAAACGGCTGCTCTGGTGGGTGGCGCAGGCCAAACGAATTAATAAACTGAAGTCCGGAGATCAGGACGATGAGTAATGCATTCGATTTCGAGCTGATTGCGGACGACAGGGTCAGCGCCACCATTGATGAAATCAACGAGGCCATTAAAAACCTGCTCCCTCGCCTGGACGAGACGCAGGAAAAGCTTAACCTCGGCGGTGATGAGACGGTTGATAGCCTGGATGATGTCGGCGGTCGGCTGGATAAAATGGCCCGTAGTGCACGGGATAACGTCCAGTTCATCGGAGATATCATTCCTCCACTGAAGATCGTCGGTGAGCTGGCAGGTAAAATGGCTACCTTTGGCGCGGCCGGCGTTGTCGGATACGGCATTAAAAAGGTTGCCGACGGTTTCAGGGATGCGGCAAAAGAGGCTTACAACCTCGATACCCACGCGCAGAACACCGCTATGAGCGCCCGGGATTTTACGCAACTGGCAGGCGCGATGCGTATTCTTGGAGCGGACAGCGAAAGTGCGGCTTCGTCAATTGAGGGTATTTTCAAAGCATTTAATGAGGCAGCCAGCGGTAAGAATGCGGGCGTTATGGCCGCTATGGCACAAATTGGTGCACAGATCGAAAAGAACAGTGACGGCTCAGTAAATACCCTCAAAACACTGGAGTCGATTGCGAAAATTTTCCCGACCCTGCGACCTGACCAGCAAAAATCCGTTGCTGACGGGCTGGGTCTGACGCCAGAACTGCTGACACTGATGCGTGAAGGCGCGAATTATAAAAAACTCCTAGCGAAAGCAGATGAGTTTGGCCTGACCGTTGATCCCGGGCTGAATAAACAGCTTTCAGATGTCAATGTCACCATGAGTGAGCTTGGTGCGGCATGGGATGGATTAATCAATAAGTCAGAAAAAAAAGTGCTGAAGTTTGTCATGTCTGACGGCTCTGTTAAGAACGGACTGGAAGGTGTTACGGATTTGCTCACCAACGGTGATTTGACTGCCTTATCCCACGCCGCCGGCTTTATTAATACGGATGAGGCTGAAAAGTTACGTCGCATCCAGGGCAACAAAGAGCTTTATAACAAACTCACTCGCCGGGAACGCGGGGCGGTCGATGCCGGTTTTATGACCGATGCCGTCCGTAAACGCTATGATGCGGAATATGGTGCTACTGACGCCGCAGAGCGTTTACGTAGTGACATGTCGGTGATTATGCCGCAAAAATCCCCTGGCAATGAAAAAATCCCTTATCGCCAGAACGACAATACCAGCCAGTATGATGATCTCCTCAGTGAGGCAGGTAGAAAGTACGGCGTGGATCCGCGTCTTTTGAAAGCCATCATGAAGCAGGAATCCAGGGGTGACCCCTATGCCATTAGTCGAGCCGGAGCCCGTGGGCTTATGCAGATTATACCGTCTAATTTTAAGTCTACAGGCATTACAGACTGGACCGATCCCCGTCAGAACATCTTCGCTGGCGCGCAGATTATGGCGGAAAACATGCGGAATGCGGGGGGCAACATTCCATTAGCGTTACGCTACTACAATGGTGGCTATGATCGGAGTCGCTGGGGGAGGGAGAACGCAGCGTATCCTGGTTCGGTTTTAGGGTATTACCAGCAGATAATCAACGGTGATAATCAGGAGAACATCAATCAGAGGTCAACCCCAAACATTATTCAACCCTCCTCAGGGACAGGTGCCGTATCTGTAAACGATATTACAAAATCGTTCAAGAGCGCTATGGAGGATAACAAGCTGAAGCTCGAAATCACTACGATTAATGAAAAAGGGGACCGAAAAGTGTTTGAAACTCAGAGCGGAGGTCGGATAACCTTACCCATGAATTACTAAAATACGCAATAAATCTGGGTGAATGCTAAATTTTGGTGAGGGAAGCATGAAGAAATCTCTTTGCTCATTAATCGCAATGGCTATAGGGCTCGTCCCTCCGGCCTTGCATGCAACTGACTATACAGACAGGGCAATGAAAGGCTTTAAGATCGGCGATTGGAATATTGTTGAGTTCGCGGCAGACAGGCAGATCATTTATAAGGTAGCGACAGAGGCACTCAATCAAAATCTCAAAGAAACATACCTAAGTTTTTATCTGACAACATCTGAAAAATGTAAACCCTCCTTAGCTGAAATGAGCATGCTTATGGGGGGATATAGTGAAAACCTCGCAAATGGTCACGTGCCCCTTTCTTATAAAATTCCAGGTCAAAAAGAGGACACAGAAGCAGTAGAAACTAAAATGCTTCAAGGTGAAGAGTTCGCTTTCTTTAAATTCCAGAAGTTGTCCTTGAATAAACTAGTGAATTCAGGAAGTCGAGGGAATCTCGCTATCTGGGTTCCAGCAAGCGGCAATGGGGAGGTGCGCGGTTCATCCAATATGTACTTTTCCCTTAATGGCCTAAGCCAGGCGTACTCTGCGGCCAAAAGTCTTTGTAGTGATAACCTGTAGATATCCACAATCAATGAACCCGCCAACCGGCGGGTTTTTTTATACCTGGAGTTCAAATGCCGATTATTCAGGATGCTATTTCTTCACTGATGGGCGGGGACACCAGTGATGACTGGCAGAGCAAGTTGCAACCCTCCAGTTTCCGGGGTGTCCCGTTTGCCGTTATTGCTGAGGAAGGCAGTCACGGACGCCGGCAGGCAGTACATGAGTACCCCTATCGTGACACTGCCTGGATAGAGGATATGGGGCGCGGTGTCCGGCGGATTGTTATTCGTGGCTTCCTCATTCAGGACAGCCAGATGTATGGCGGTGGTGATGTTATTACCCAGCGTCAGGCGCTCATCACCGCATGTGAGGAGAAGGGCACAGGCACGTTGATTCACCCGACTCTGGGTGAAATGACGGTGGCCATACCGGAAAACGGGCTTCGGCTTTCCGGTTCTGCAGATGCAGGCCGTGTTTTTGAATTCACGTTGATGGCGATTGAGTCAGGGCTAAAGGTTTTTGCGGTCACCGGCAGCAGTGCTGCAGGAAAATCTGTTCGCACAAATTACCTGAAGTTGGTCAGCACCACCGTATTAAGCACCATCGCACGGATTAAAGGTGAAATCCGTGGCGTGACGCAGGCGATAAAAACCATCAAGAACACGATCGCTTTCTGGACAAACATGGTGGACAGCACCACCAATGAAGTGACGAATGTCAGCAACGTTCTCAAATCAACGTTCGGTAATCAGCGCTACGGGCGCTATAGCAAGGGGGAGGTGGGTGGCAGTTCATCAGGTGTAAACGGTAGCGTCTCTGCCGATGACACCGATGATTTTGAATCACTTTCCGCGCAGGTATCTGCCAGCGCCATCATGGACCGTCAGGGGATTTTTGATACCGTCACCGGCCTTGATAGCTCTGCCACGGTTGATGAGTTTGTGCAACGTACCGCTGACGTTATCAACGCGATCCTCAACTGCACCGGCGGTGTGAATGAGCGGATAACTGCGCTGGAAAAGTTAGCCAACGCCACCAGTTCAGAATATCAGCAGTCGTCAGCAGGCGCGGATATAGCGGAAAGCGTCAATGTCCTGATTATTGTTCTGTGCAGCGGCGCAATGGCGGCAGCGGCCGCTGAATCAAACCCGACGAGTCGCAACGAGGCGGAGCAGATAACCCACCGGGTGTCGGATCAACTGGATGCCGCTCTACTGGCGACAGGCGACCGCGCCGACGATGAACTCTACAGTTCATTGTTGCTGGTCAGGTCTTCATTTCTCGACACCATGTCTGCGCTTTCAGCCAGTTTAAGCGAGCTCATGCAGTTCAATTCTGCGCAACCACTCCCCGCGCTGACGCTGGCTAATCGTTTATATCAGGATGTCGGGCGCGCTGATGAGCTGATTCAGGAATCAGACGTACCGCACCCGGCGTTTATGCCTGTTTCGATGAAGGTGTTACGACAATGAGCGATGATCAGGATGTAGTAACGCTGACAGTCGGTGACAAAAAAATAGAGGGCTGGGATTCAGTCCGCGTAACGCGATCTGTTGAGCGCTTCCCGTCTGATTTTAGCCTGGGCCTTCTGGACTATTACCCGGGCACCCACGAAAAGCAGCTGGTGGTGGAGGGGGCGCCCTGTGAGGTCCATTTCGGTGAGGACCCGGTGATAACGGGTTATGTTGACAGTTGGGAGCCTGCGATAACACGAGCCCGGCATGAGGTCCAGGCGAACGGCCGCAGCAAATGTCAGGACCTGGTGGACTGTTCTGCCGAGTGGCCGAACAACGTTATTAACCGGAGTGATGCACTGAATATCGCTTCCCGCCTGGCCTCGTGGTACGGCATCAACGTGTCATGCGATGTTGACGATCTGGTCGACGTGCCTCAGTTCACGATTAACTGGGGCGAATCTCCGCAGGAGATCATTGAACGGGTGTCCCGGTGGTCCGCGCTACTCTATTACGATTTGCCCGATGGAAACCTGCTGCTTACGCGCACAGGAACCCGACGGGCGGCCAGTGGAGTGGCAGAAGGCGAGAACGTCGAGCAGGCGTATTACCGCGCCGATATGTCGGAGCGATTCTCTGACTATGTTGGGGTCTCGATGAGCGTGTCGCCGATCGCCGGATTTTCTCCGGATACGGCCTATGACTCGGTAACGCTGGCCACTGCCCGTGATCCTGAAGCGGCCAATATGCGATACCGCAAACGCATCGTTATCGTTGAAAGCACGCTGATGGCGTTGAAGCAGGCGCAGCGCGCGATCGACTGGGAGATGAACCGCCGATACGGTCGCTCGAAGCAGTTAAGCGTCACGGTAGACAGCTGGCGGGATAAGGCCGGGAAGCTGTGGGAGCCAAATACGCTGATCCCGGTGAATCTCCCCACGCTCAGGTTACCGGACACTGAATTGCTAATCGCCGAAGTCACGTTTATGCGGGACAGCGATGGTACGCATGCCCGGTTGACGCTGATGCCACCAGAGGCGTTTGCAGTGCAACCCTATGCATTTTACCAGCAGATAGCAGGATTCAACTCATGAGCTTTTTTCGATTTTTTGCAAACATGCTGGGAGTGGGGCGAGTCACTGCGATGAAGGACGACGGCGGAACCCAGTCAGTGCAGTATCAGACTCCGCTTGAGGTCGCCAGCGCTCACAGGCTTGCAGAGTTTGGGTTTTCCTCCGGGCTGCCCGTTGGGACAGATGTGATGCTGGTGTTCCTCGGGGCGAATCGCTCCAACCCTGTTGTTATCGCTTCTAATCATCAGGGATACCGTCATTCAGATCTGAACCCCGGCGAAACGGTGATGTACAACCAGTGGGGGCTGTACATCCAGTTGACGGAGGACGGTATCATCATTGATGCGAAAGGTCAGGACGTTACTGTCAATAACGCAAAAAATCTGACAGCTACCGCGACAGAACAGGTGAAACTCATTACGCCTAAATTACTGGTTACCGGTGATGTTATCGATAACTGCGAAACCAACGACAAAACGCTGAAACAGCTGCGGGACGCATATAACGAGCACGACCACGAAGTGAAAGGGGTCGAACAAGGTAACGACGCTGTAACCAGCGAGAAACCGGGGGAACAGGTATGAGTGATATTTCATCATTCTGGAATGTCGATGCGCTTCATGCTGACTGGCGTACCGATCCCGGCGCGCTGGAAACCGGCAACGACCTGCAAACTGCAATCATCCTCAGTCTGTTCACAGATCGCCTTGCCCGCCGGGACGACGCTTATGACGGTAGTGATCGCCGCGGCTGGTGGGGAGACTCAGACGCCGATACGCAACTGGGTAGCCGGCTGTGGTTGCTGCGTCGAGAAAAACTGACGACCAATGTTGCTATACGGGCAGAAGAGTACGCAAAAGAGGCTCTTGACTGGCTGAAAGGCGATGGTGTCGTCAGTGATATCAGTTGCACAACACAGATCGTCATGCCGAACAGGCTCAACCTGATTATTCGTTATCTCCCGCCGGATGGAGACTGGCAGGAGAGCGCATTTTTCTGGATCTGGGAGCAAATAAATAATGCCGTTTAAACGAAAAACGCTGAGTGAGCTGCGCGAAGAAAACCGGCAGTTTATGCAGGCAGAACTAAAAAATGTTGGTGCCTTGCTTCGCTTCGGAAACCTGAAGGTTCTGGCTGATATGGATGCCGGTATGGCCCACCTGCACTATGCCTACCTGGATTATATTGCGCTTCAGACAAACCCTTTTACGGCAACGGATGAATGGTTGGCGGGCTGGATGGCGCTGAAGCAGACATACCGCAAAGCCGCCACAGCTTCACAGTCGTCGTCGGTGGAGGCCACAGGAACCTCGGGAGCTAGACTTCCTGCAGGAACGGTTCTTAATCGGTCTGATGGATATCAGTATGTTACTGACTCCGAGCTGATTATTGGTGCAGGCAAAAAAGGTACGACAACGATCACTGCCATTTTGCCTGACCTGACTGATGACTCAACTGGTGGTGGAAGTAATGGCAACGCTGATGCAGGAACAATCCTGACTCTTGATGCGAATGTATCCGGCGTAGACAACTCACTAACGTTGGTTGACCCGGCAACCGGTGGTGCTGACATAGAAGGTGTTGAGGACTTCAGGCAGCGCGGGCTGTTGGCGTACCAAAATCCACCACAGGGGGGGAGTGACGCCGATTATAAAAAATGGGCGCTGGCAGTTTCTGGCGTGACCCGTGCATGGATAAAACGCCGGGGAATGGGGGGGGGGAGTGTTGTTATTTACATTATGTGCGATGGAAATGATACGACAAATAACGGGTTTCCCACAGGGACCGATGGTGTTTCTTCTCTGGAAGACTGGGGCGTGATAAAAGCGACAGGAGACCAGGGGAGGGTGGCGGATTATATTTATCCGCTCCAGGCGGATACTGCGATCATCTATGTTTGTTCACCAATAAAAAAAATAGTCGATCTCACTATTTCAGGAATCCCTGATGCCAGCAGCGAAACCATCCAGGCAATAACAGATGCTATCAATTTACTGTTTTTTGATAACGGCAATCCGGATGGATCAGGGAAGATTTATTTATCCGATGTTAATGGCGTGCTGAGTCAGGTAGAAGGTTCAACCGGATATGTACTTGAATCCCCAACGCAGAATATTGTTCTGGATACGGGGGAGTTGCCATTACTGGGTGAGGTTAACTTTACATGAGCCTGTACTCCGTAGACGATTATACGCGCGCATTAAGTGCATTGTTGCCAGCCGGTCTTGCATGGTCACGTGATGTTAAAAGTACTCAGCATGCGACACTCAGGGCGCTGGGAGGTTCATTCGCTCGTTCTGACACCGATTCGCAGGCGCTGCTGAGTAGTGGCTTCCCCTCAACTGCATTGATGATGCTTTCTGAGTGGGAAAATACGCTTGGCCTTCCCGATGATTGCGCCATTGGTGAGATTGGAAGTATCAGCGAACGGCAGCGGGCCATTGTTTCAAAGCTTATCAGTACCGGCGGTCTGAATCGGGCTTATTACATCACTGTGGCTGCCGCGCTGGGCTATGAAATCACCATAAACCAGTTCCGGCCTGCGATGTGCGGGATGTCGGTTTGTGATGAGCCTATAAACGGTGAGGAATGGCCGTTTACCTGGCAGATTAATGTTCCCGGACCTTCGGTAAGATATTCGTATGCGGGGACCACCTTTTGCGGTGATGCGCTGGCGTCATGGGGGGACAAGCAATTTGAGTGCTCGATAACGAAAATAGCACCGTCTCATATTAATATTATTTTCGCGTATGGATTGGATGCTGAGCTGAATACTCCGGAATATCGCATGATATTTGATATTGCCATGAACAGAGAGTGGCCTGAATATCATGTTTTCTGATTAACTCCACTGAAATAATGAATTTAAATGTAGATATTTTAATTTACAGGTATCCCCATGCTAAAAATAAGTGACGTAGAACCTCTCACTGCCCTTGATGGACTTTTTACTAATGGGAAAGTAGCAAGCGGTATTGCACCAACAAGACTGGTGGCTGAGTGGTTTAATGCAATTCAAACTGAGCTGGTAAATGTAGTTGAGGGGTTTGGCGTTACATTAAATCCAGATGATTCTACTCAGATTTTACAGATATTAAAAACCATATCGTTCGCAACTATACCCACGGGTACTCCTATTCCCTGGCCATCTGATACCTTGCCTGCCACCGGCAATTTCGCATTTATGCAAGGACAGACATTCAGTCTGACTGCGTACCCGTTACTGGCTGCAGCATACCCATCAGGTGTCATTCCAGACATGCGAAACTGGACCATAAAGGGGAAGCCGGCTACCGGGCGTGCGGTACTGTCTCAGGAGCAAGACGGTGTTAAATCCCACTCACACACAGCGTCGGCTACATCGACAGATCTCGGCACCAAAACGACAAGCAGCAACGGGGACCACGCCCACGCGTGGGGCTCAGGAATGCAGAAGCAGGGCGGAAGCGATCAGGAGGTTGGTAGCAACAGTGGGAGTACCTTTGGCACAACATCCACTGCAGGGGCGCACACACACTCCGTCGTTATTGGGGCCCACTCACACACAATCACGGTCGATGCTGCGGGTAATGCAGAAAACACCGTTAAAAACATCGCATTTAACTACATCGTGAGGCTCGCATAATGGTTTTTGAAATGTCTGACAAAACTCAGGTGGTAACCGTTTATCATATCAGCGACGACACGGGGGAGTTAGTGGGCGTTGAAGAATTGTCGATCCCGCCTCACACTGGCTTGCCTGCCTGCAGCACTCAAAGTTCACCACCCGAAGTAGCCACCGGAGAAACAGCGGTTTTCAATACCGCCGCGGGCCTATGGTCTCTTTTCGAGGACCATCGCGGGCAGATCGTCTACAGCACTGCATCTGGAGAACCTGTTGAGATTTCAACGCTCGGGGAGTTACCTGAAGGGGTAACGACGAAAGCGCCTACTGACAGCTATCAAAAATGGGATGGTGCTAACTGGGTTAACGATACGGAAGCTAAACACCAGGCTGATGTGAGTAGCGCTACTGAGCTGTTAACCGAATTAATGCGTGAGGCAAACATAAAATTAGCCACTCTAAACGATGCTGTAGAACTTGGTATCCAGACCGACGAAGAAGTCACACAGTTGACTGAGTGGAAAAAATACCGCGTTGCTTTGAGCCGCATTGATACAGCTACCGCACCTGATATCGACTGGCCTGAAATTCCTGCCTGATCTATCCCTGAGGTAAAATTATTATGCCATTTTATTTAACGGGCAACCCTGTCCCGTCGGCAAGTGTGCTCGACATTCGCGACAATTCACAAAATTTAGATCTGGCTCTCAACGACATTACATCTATTTTCTGGGCTGATCGGCTAGGTCGCAGTCGGATGACATGGTATGGCATAGAGTCTAGTTTCTCGGCAAAGCTCATCGATTTTGAGTCTCGTTTCTCCGAGAAGACGGCAGAGCAGGAAACGACTTTTCTGAATCACATGGCGAGCCAGGAAGGTCGGTTTACCTCCCAAATGTCCGATCAGTATATGCGCTTCGATACGTTCATCGCTTCTTCTGGCTATGACATTGTTGGCGATTACACTGTGGGGAGCATTCCGGGGGGTAACCCTCTGACCATCACCGAATATAACCAGCTCATTCGTTATAACAACGAACTCTACAAACTCACGGCGGCGACGGATATCCCGTTCACTGCGTCGGGTAAAACAGACGAGACTTGGACTGCAACTGACTCTGCGTATTTTGTCTCTGTCGGTGATGCTGCTCTTCGTCAAAACCTAGGTTCAGGCGAAGGGTTTAAACTGATTGGTCAGGTGCGCAGCGCAGCAGTGCTTTCGGCACTCCCAGGCAGTGAAGGCGAGCGTGTTTTACTTCTCGGCTACCATGATGGCTGGGCCGCGTCCAGTAGTGAATTATCAGGCGGTGGTGAGTTCCATTACGTCAGTTCTCTGGCGGACGTAAACAACGGCGTAACTGTTTTTAACGGATGGTGCCGTAAATTTACAGATACCGTTATCACTACCTACGATGCCGGGCTGGGAGACAACGACGGCATTGATGCGCGGGAACGTCTGACGACGCTGTTTAAAGTGGTGCCTGATGGGTTTACGGTTAAAATTCGCGGTCGTCACCTGACGTCAGGCCCGGTGAAGTGTGAAGGCAAGACTGGCCTCACCATTGACGGCCAGAACGGCGTTATTTCTGCAAAAGAGCTGCGTGACGTTTATACCGTTTATGACGTTGCAGACACAAAATCAGACGTGGAAATGACCGGTGTTTTATCGCTCTTCAAATGTCCCGGCATTAAAATATTCGGAATTGAAATCCAGGGGGCAATGAAGCTATCTGTTATGAGGGATGACACTACTCATAAGGGGGAAGAGTACGCCCTTTTTATCCGCTCATGTGATGGTGGTGAGATTTATGGCACGCAACTTCATAACGTATTCGGGTATGGGTGTCGGGGACTATATCAGAGCAACATTAAGTTCCATCACAACTACGTTCATCACTGTTTGCGTGAGTCCGGTGTTAACCTGGTGACGGGCGGGAGTCACGGTTACATTTATTGCAACCGCTTTGAGTATATTGGTTTGTACGGTATTGAGGCGGAGGGCCAGCCATATTACAGTGGCATGACTGATGTTACGGCGTGGGGTAATTATATAAAATATACAAAATGGGGCATTGCAGTAGTAGACCAGTGCCTAGTTTCATCGTTGCACCACAATAATATTGAGTTTTGCCATACTGCCCTAGTGGCATTTCGTACTAACGCATACAACGTCATTAGCTCCTTATTCGATTCAAATAATATCCGCAGTTGTATTCGCGCACTTTTTGCCAATAACGCCAGAAACGCATCATTCAATATTAATGATGTGGACTTGGTTGATAAACCAGATTATCTCTATACGTCTTCTTACAATAATGTTTTTGAAATATCGCAGGCGGACAGGAGAATTTTCTGGTCGCCGTATTTGTCGCAATTCCATAACCTGATTGGTAAAAATGTTAAAATTGCAGATGTTATTTACTCTGTCAGTGCAGCGGTGTGGGATGGTACAAAAACAGGCTACCCGAAAGACTCAGTATCTGAACCTGATGGACTTTGGAAAATTACCCTGGATAAGGCATTGCCACCTGCGCTGGATAATACTATCGCTAACGCAATGACACAGGACTTTGGCGATACTATAGGATATCAATCAGATGGTGAGGTACATGGCGTAACTGTTGACGGCAACCCAATTAAGAATGCGCATTACGCGTTGTACTGCACATCTCATCTTGCTGATGGTGATTCCGGCGTCCAGGAATCCATTATTAACAACCCTATCAGTGGTGCAGCGGTATGGCTGACGTTTACCAACTCAGGCTTTAGACTCATTGATGGTAACAAGCCGAATGCAGGAGCGACTATCACTACCAGTACATGGAATTCCACCGGATTTAAAGATCTGAGAATGCGTAATGGTATTACTATTAGCCTACCGGCAAGAACGTCTAATTCATCTTTATTGAAACCCAATTTTTATTCTCAAGTTGCACAGCGAGCTGTAGGTGTTAGAATTACATTACTTAATAATAGCGATGATAGCAAATGGACAGGTACTGGTACTCTTCAGTTCAAACTGAATGATAAAGTTGTTGTTGGGTATGGTGATTACGTAGTTGGTAATCAAAAGCCTATTCAATTATACACCCAAATGGATATTCTAGAAGGTGATAATGAAATGCAAGTCAACACTGCTAATAACGATCTAATTTATGCTGCTTGTATAATTGATATATTGATACCGTAATATGATAGTGTAGGTGCGACACAAAGCAATACTTCACTCAAGCTTAAGAGTGTAAACAACCAGTAATATTTATTTTCATAATAGATGATGATTGTTGATTTAATGAAAATATAATGTCCGGTAGCTTACTGCGAGCCTAGATGCAGTTAGCTACCGTTTATAGTTGGTTGTGAGGTTAACAGTTTTCTTTTATGAATAGACTGATTTTCTTTTCTATTTTGTAAAATACGATACAACCAAAACACACTGCTAATATGGAGAATAAAAGATCCACAATGTTTGCATTCAGAAAATCACCAAACTTTTCATGTATTATACTATGAAAAGGGAAAAACAAAGGGTGAGATAGATAAATGGAGTATGATGCACCACCGATAAATGCAAGCATTTTATTGTTTGAAGAGCTGATTGTGTCACTTAAAGTGAAAATGGATACAAGTATGAATGCTGGGATACCATAACACAGCAGTCTGGGGATACCAGTCAGCGATAAGGAAGTGGCAATGAAGGTAATACAAATACAAAGCAATAGCATAAAGGATAGTTTTATATTAGCTTTTATTTTAATTTTTAGCATGTAAAATAAAAGGAATCCCATTACGAAATCTATAAATATTGGGTCGCCTATCATATAGGTTAAGTTTACCCATCCCATTTTTTCACCTTGGAAATTGAAAAAATTCACAACGAAAAGGACTAGTAATATCAGGAATGAATAAAATAAAAGGCTTGTCTTTTTGTTTTTTGAAAAAAAAATTGTTATGGTTAAGATCACATAGAAAAACATTTCATATACCAATGTCCACGCCGGGGGGTTGATCATTCTATATCTATCATCATTGGTGAACCCAGGTAGCAGAAATACACTTCCAAATATTGAGCTTATCGAAAGATCCGTTTTTCCTATAGTCACTTTAATTATATAGATAACTAATATCGGGGTTAGGATTAATAAGTAAATGGGGTAAATTCTTAATATTCTTTTTTTGATAAAAGATATGGCTTCTCTCCTGTTATTTGAGCGGTCAAATTCAGAAAGTGTATAAGCCATAATGAACCCACTAATTATAAAAAAAATATCAACGCCAAATTCACCTATTAACTTAAGGTTTAAACTATCAGAAATATAACCACCATTATTAAAAAAATGAGTTATCACTACAAGAATTGCTGCATATCCCCTAAGATACTGTATTCCAATAATTGATTTTTTACTTGACATCTGATGACTCTTAAAGTTGAGATTGTTTTAATTACGACGATTTTAAACCACCTATAGCTCACAATCTAGGGGTTTTCGTCACCAGCAGCTGACTATGTCGAGGAAACTCTCACGGTCACAAAACTGTGCCGTATGGATGCTAACTCGCGGGTAGTCAAAACAGACTCAGGCTACGCCATTCTGGATATGTCGCTGAGACCCGAGCAGAACGATATCGTTCTCATCCGGTACGACGGCATGACAGATTTTGGCCGGCTGCAGGGGCAATCGTTCATTACCAGGGATGGGGAGGTCATAGAGGGGGAGGGAGTAGAGGCGTTCGGCGTGGTGACCTTTTCCGTTAATGACCTGCGTCGGGACGATTGCCCGGTGTGATGTAAAAATGCAAAAAAGTGTTGGTATACTATGTGCGAGAAAGTGTCTAACTTATTGAAAATATAGCCATGAAAAAATACCAAATATACCAGTCAATTACGATATGTTATTGATTTATATGATTTCTTCCACGGTCTTGAAAACCGGCGACCCGAAAGGGTTCTAGAGTTCGAATCTCTACGCTTCCGCCAAATAAAACAAGGGGTTACCGAAAGGTAACCCCTTGTTGCTTTGTGTTCTACATAAAGTAATACAAAATCCGTATTTTCCCCACCAAAATATTAATGAAGTTGACTTTGAGCAAGTCGCAGCCATGCTGATGTGGTATTCGGATATATTCAGAAAGTAAATTTTACTCTTTCACCGAAAGAGACTAACAATAAAATATAACCAATCAGGCTAAATATGATTGGTAAATTCCATATCATGTATATGAAAATAAAATAGAAAGCCGCTGCTATCGTGTTAAAAATATTAAATAAGATTTTAATGAAATTGCGGAAATAGCGTGTAACCGGGTTTCTCCAGAGGATGTAAGGGAATACTAATATTTATATTCATCGGATGTCGGGATATTATCTGGTAAGGCTTTCCCTTTTATTTCATTTATTTTCTTGTTGTGGAATGATTTTTAAGTATTTATTGACACATGTGGGTGGTAATGATAATTATTATTTATTGAAAGTAGTCTTTATCGATAAATAGGTGAGTCAAGGTAAATCCGGAGGGAACTGTATGAGCTTTGAAGCTAAAAAGGAACGTGCCATCGCCGTTATGGAAAGCAAGAAGATGTGGCGTAGTAATTATGCCCCGCCTTTGCTACGCCTCGCGTGGAAAGCTGGCCTCAAGATACCGCCGTTACCTTTTGCCTCGTTCTGGCAAATTACTTTGTTGATGGGGGGATGGTTTGGTCCGGCATGGGGGATTTGTATGTGGTTTTCCTCATGGAAGGACAGCGGTATGCAACCGGGAGTTGCATTCGCCTCATGCACGGTAGCGGGTATTTTCTTTGGCGCTTCTATGGCTGCGTATCATTGGTGGCGAAAGGTAGTTAACAATCTGCCAGACTGGGATAGTCTGGAGTAAATATCTTTCTAACGCTATATAGTCTTTAAATGGACAAGGTGTGAAATGGGAAAATAAGATATTGGCTAATGGCTGGGTTGATTATACTTCTCGCAATTATTTACATTGCCACCAATGACAGGGATTCTACGCTTTCTAAGTTGAAATCAGCGGGCGAAAATGGAAATGCAGAAGCCCAATACGCTTTGGGTCTCATGTATTTCTATGGAGAAATGTTGGATGTTGATTATGAGCAGGCAAGGGCCTGGTATGAAAAAGCTGCTGCGCAAAACGATGCACAGGACAGTTCGATCCTGGCGTGATGAATGAACGTGGTGAAGGGTGAAGTATAAACCCAGAGCAAGCAACAACCTGGTATGAGCTGGCATGTAAGAATGGGCACAAGGAAGGTTGCGAACGTTATGAATATTTATTAAAAAAGTAATGCAATAATAAAATCATGCGTGAATACGATAAATTTGTATGATCACGAATATCCTGTTTGAGGGTTATTAATAAACGGTGATGCTGAGGGATGAGCGACTAAAATAATCCTGAACATTTATCAGGAAGCAGGCATCCAGGGAGGACAAGAGGTAAAGCCGGGGCTAAGGGCTCCCGAACCCGGTGCGCTGAGCACCGGGCTAAGAGCGTGGTTATCGCTACGAATGTTCCTCATTCCTGATCGGTTCTTTCAGAACAAAGCCATAGCTGAGGGCCCCGAGTAATAACAGAGCCGCACCGGCAAGGAAGACATAGGTAAAGTTGTTGGTCGTATCGAGAATTAAGCCGGCAACGATAGGGGCCAGCGCCGCGCCCAGGAAACCGCCGAAATTCTGAATTGAGCCGAGAGAGCCTACCGAGCCCGCGGGAGCGACATCCGTCACCAGCGCCCAGATTACGCCTGAAGGAAGCTGGGCGGCGAAATAACCAATAGTCAGTAACAACATACACAGCGGCGTGCTTTCAATGTAAGGTACCGGCGCCACCGCACATGCCGCAATTAGCGCTCCGCCGACGATCGGGATCTTACGCGCGGTAATCGCTTTCATGCCTTTTCTAATCAGTAAGTCTGAAATAACGCCTCCCAGCAGCACGCCAAAAATACCCACAAAGAAAGGGATGGCGGCCAGCCAGCCGGTATTCATCAGACTCATATGACGATCGTGCTCAAGATAACGCGGCAGCCAGGTCAGGTAGACCCAGACCGTAAAGTAAATCCCGAAACAGCCTACGACCATCCCCCACGTCGAGCGCTCGCGGAACAGGGAACCCCAGCTGCGGGAAGGTGCGGAAGGCGACTGATGGGGATCGACAATTTTGTCTTGCGGGGCCTCTTCTGCGGTGGGTTCGCGATAAAACCGCAGCCATGCGAGCAGGATCACCAGGCCGAGAACCCCAATGACGATAAACATGCCTCGCCAGCCCATGGTCAGCATCAGGATCGTCAGTATGGGGGGCGCGATGGCGTTGGCAATCTGCGATCCGGTGTTGAACAGAGCGGTTGGAAAGCCGCGCTCTTCTTTACTGAACCAGCTATTGGTGACTTTGACGCCGGAGGTAAAAAACGGCGATTCCGTTACGCCCAGCAGCATACGCAGCGCGTACATTACCCCAAAGCCATTAGCAAACGCGCAGAATATCGTCACCAGCGACCAGCCCCCGGCGGCAAAGGAAAACATCTTTTTGGGGCCAAAGCGGTCGACAAGATACCCGGCAGGGAGATTGGCCAGCGCATAGGGCCACAGAAAAGCCGATAGCAGTAATCCCATCTGAAATGACGACAGGCCAAATTCAGCGGCAATGGTCGAATTCGCGACGCTGAGATTGGCGCGGTCGAGATAGTTGACCACGGCGGCCAGCAAAATAATCACCACCAGGTACCATCTGAGTTTTGCTCCGGGAATGGCGTTAGCTTTATTCTGGCTGAGGGCATTATCAGGTACGGGTACAGAGTCTGTTCTTCTCATGAAAGAATCCTCTAAACTTCATCTTGACATCGACGTTATGCGTTTAAAATTTATATTATTCGTCGAAGTTAAACGGGAGCTGACGTTTCCAGTTCAGCAAGCCCGGCAATCAAGCTCTGCACCTCTTCGGGCGTAATATTTAATTGCGGCGCGCGCATAACGCCGGCATCAATTCCGCGATATTTAAGCCCTTCTTTAAAGTAAGACATATTGCTGCCGTTTCTCAGCAGCTCGCAATATTTATTCGCCTGGCGCTGGGCGGCGCGTGCGCCTGGAATATCTCCGCGATTAAAGGCCTCATAAATTTTTATAAAAGGCTCCGGGTAAACACAGGAAACCCCTGAAACCACGCCATCGCAACCCATCGCCAGTGCCGGAAGAAACAGACGATCTGCGCCGACCATAACGGAAAAATCATGATCCTTGATGGCAAGGTACTGATTCACGGTGAGGTAGTCCGGGTAGCTGTATTTAATCCCCACGACATTCCTACACTTATCCGCAACGCGCTGAGCGACGTCAGCAGAAAGGTTGTTAGCGGCGCACTGCGGAATATTGTAGATATAAACCGGGAAATCGTGGGGTACGGCATTGGCGACGGCGACAAAATAAGCTTCCAGCTCACGGTCGTTTGCGCCGAAAAACGCCGGAGTCACGACGCCAATCCCGTCAGCCCCGGCCTCGACCGCATGGCGAGCAAGCGACAGCGTTTCTGCGGTAGTCATCGCACCGACGTGAATATAAACCGTTGCTCGTTGGTTATTTCTTTTAATTACGGTTTCGGCAACTTTCTTGCGTTCTTGTTCGCTGAGGCGAAACATTTCGCCGGTGGTGCCCAGCGGATAAAGACAGTGCACGCCTTTCCCGACAAGAAAATCGGTCAGCGCTTCGATGCTTTCATAATTAATAGTATCGTCATCATTAAATGGTGTAATCATTGCGGTGGTAATGCCATATAATTTTTTCACAGAGACCTCGTCAGATGTTGAAGAAAATATTCCGGAAATAAGCGAAAGACGCCGGGAATTCCGGAGTTTTTACTGCCTGAATAAAGGTGAACAGTCTTGTTATTTATTAACGTAGCGGCTGAATACGCTAAAAATAATCAGCGCGACGGTACCGCCAGGATCTTCTTTACCCGCGCTGCTGTCGGCAAACGCCGCTGCTTTACCATGACGTGGAAACATGGTGCGGGTTGCTTCAAGCCCGGCCAGCGCGGCCGCCTGAGCGGCTTCCGCCGCGCGGCCGAGCGGCGCTCCGGCGGCGGTTTCCCGCGCTAACGCGTCGCTGGCGGGTAATAAGACATCCAGAACGGTTTTATCCCCGGGCTGGGCTTTCCCTCGCTCCGCGATACCCTGAGTAAAGGCGCTGAAGAAGGCGGCCAGATCTGCGGCGCTGAGCGTAATCAGCTCCGGCGCAAGCGCTTTCCCACCGCGCATAAACCCGGTAGCCATCAATGTTCCCATTGTCGATGGCGCCGCCCTGGCCATCGCAAAGCCGCACTGAATGAGGTAATGAGCGATACCTTTCTCCTGCTCGGGTTGTATCTGCTGTGCGGCATGAAAGGCTTTTTGCATCGTAATGCCAAGGTCACCGTCGCCCACGGCCTGGTCTAGTTTGATTAATTCATCCCGCTTCAGGCTCAGTTCGGCAGACCAGGCGGCAATAAGGCCCGTCGTATCGTTAAATGTCAGTTCAGTTTTCATATCGTACCTTTAGCTATCCAGATCCGGCTGGCAGAAGAAGGGGGTACCGGCGGAGGTGGCGAGGTAGCCCGCCAGTTCATCGTTGAGCTTACAAAGGGACAGCGAAAACCCGGTCATTTCCATTGCCGTGGCGTACTCCCCTTGATACACGTGGTATACGACGATGCCGCGTTCATTTAACGTTTGTTTGACCCGGCGGAAAAGAATATAAAGCTCATCCAGAGGCGTCCCTCCCAGGCCATTAAGCAGAACGGCAGTACGATCGCCGGGGGTAAAATGCAGTTCGTTAAGAAGCAGGGGCAGGATGCGGTCAATAATTTCGTCGGCAGTGCCGAGCGCGGCGGACGAAATTCCGGGTTCGCCATGGATACCCATGCCAATCGCCATTTCATTCTCGGCCACCGAGAAGGCGGCCTGACCAACCTCAGGAATGATGCAGGGTGAGAGCCCAATGCCAATCGTTCTGGTGCAATCCCCGACCTGTTTAGCCAGTCTGGCGACTTCATCGAGGGATAAACCGGCGGCAGCGGCGGCTCCGGCGATTTTATACATGAAAAAAATGCCGGCGACGCCGCGCCGCGTTGCCGCCCGTTCAACCGGGGCCGATCCGACGTCATCGGCACCGCGTACGGATAGCGTTCTGATATCCTCCATCTCCGCCATCTCGGAAGCCATGTCGAAATTGAGGATATCTCCGCTGTAATTACCGTAGAGGTAGAGTACGCCGGCCCCCTTATCCACCGCTTTTGTCACCTGTAAAATCTGATCGGCGGACGGAGATTGAAAAACATCGCCGACGGCGCAGCCATCGAGCAAATTATTCCCGACATACCCCAGAAACAGTGGCAGATGGCCCGAACCGCCGCCGGTGACAATGCCGACTTTCCCTGGGCGAGTCTCCTGGGCGGTCACCAGACAATGGCGATCGTTATTGGCATATTTAAGCTCCCGGGGATGCGCCGCATAAATTCCCTCGAGCATTTCTGCCACATATTCAGTAGGGATATTGATGAACTTCTTCATTTGGTAAATCCTTAAAGGATTGATATTTAATTAATGGCTTGCTGCCTGTCGGATATCTGTTTTGATAATGAAATTGGTCAGCGGTGGCGTAAACTAAAATTTTACTAAAATGATTTTAAGAAAAAATAATTGTGATGACTATCACATGTTTAAATTCGCTAAGCGGCTAGGGTTTATATAATAAAAGATAAGAGAATAAAGCTTGTAATACATAGGGTTGAATTGTCATTATGGTTAAAATTAAAGATATTGCTCAAAAGGCCAACGTTTCTTTGAGCGCAGTATCGATAGCGATTAACGGCAAAAAAGGGTTATCCGTAGAGACGCGGGAGAAGATCCTGAAAATTGCCCATGAATTAAATTATCAACAATCATCGACAAGAGAAATTCGCGGCGTATTACGATTCCTGAAAATTGCTTTACATGGCGAAACGATCAACGAGGCGCATAACCTGTTTATCAGTGGATATATTGATGGGCTCATCGAACAGGCCGGAAAATACAGCTATGCGCTTGAGGTTGTGGGCTATGACAAAAAAAGCGTTGAAGAAATCGTCCGCTCACAGAATAGCGGAGCCCTCGCCGATGGGCTGGTCATCCTTGGCACCGAGTTCGAGCAGGGGGACTTTACGCCCCTACGCCGATTATCGGTACCCTTTGTGATTATCGATAATGTGAACGATTTTTTACCCTTTGATTTTATTAACATGAATAATCGCGCGGCGATTTACAACATTCTTCACCATTTCAAACGTGCCGGAATAGAGGATATTGGGCTGGTATACAGCGATGCGCATACGCCAAATTTCAGGCAACGTGAGCAGGCATTTCATGAACTGGTACCGACGATAGGGCTAAGATCCGCAGAGGAGAATCTGGTCTGCGTCAGTCCGAACGCCCGATCGGCATATGAAGCCATGCTGAGCCATATCAGGGCAGCAGGAAAAATTGCACAAGGCTATTTTTGCATTAATGACATCGTCGCCTACGGCTGTATAAGAGCGCTACACGAATGTGGATTCCGCGTGCCCGACGATGTTTCAGTTATCGGTTTTGACGACCTGCCGGTCTCCGGGGTGATGGAACCGGCGCTGACTACCGTGAAAGTGGGGAATAAAAAGCTGGGAGCCGCCGCCGTTGATTTACTGGTCAGTAAAATAGACCACGGGCGGAATAACAACCATACCAGCGTGTTGCTCAGCGGTGAACTGGTCAAAAGAAAAAGCGTGCGTCAACGTTCCGCAAAGCCATGATGAATTACGTTATTTCGTATCAACAGCCACGTATTATTGAGGGTATTATGATTATATCAAGCTTAGATAATGTCAGTCATGATTTTACTCCGTTAACGGAAATACTGAATCATCCCGAACTTGAGCTGTCGACGCTGATAAATACGCCGCCCGGGAAATATTCTGTACAAGGACAGGAGTGGTTCTATATTATCAGCGAAGATGAAACCAAACCTGAAACTGGTCATAAAGCCGAGTTTCATAAACTCTATGGCGATATTCAGCTGGTGATTAACGGTTCGGAAACAATTTACTTCAGGACCACTCCGCCAGATGCAGAAGAGTACGGGGTACCGCCTGCCGCAACCGATCTTTATTTTTTAGAACACGGTAGTACGAATGGTTCAGTGGTGCTGAACAAGGGCGAGTTTATTGTTTTTTATCCCGGCGAAATTCATAAACCGATGTGCCATACCGCAGGTCGCGCTAATAGCGTCAAAAAACTGGTGGTGAAATTCCCTTATACCCGGCAAGAGTGAAAACGGTGTGATTAACGCAAGGGTTGCTGACGACCTTTGCGTTAATCCTGAAGGCGGGCTACCGTTTGCTGTCAGACGGGGAATTATCTCCCCAGTACGGCGGGGTTCCCACTTTCTCAAGCATAAAGTCGATAAAGGTTCTGACCTTATGCGGTAAAATCCGCTTTTGCGGATAGAGCATCCAGATGGCGGTTTCGCTGGGGAACATACTAAACTCCCGGTCCGGAAAGACCCGCTGGATATGGCCTTTTTCCTCCTCCTCACGGGATAACCAGTCAGGCAGAATCGCAATCCCGGCGTGGTTGCAGCAGGCATAAAGCATCGCGGCGCTGTCGCTGACGCTAAGCCGATAGTTAATCGATATCCGCTGCCATTCCTCTTCTGACCCGGCTTTGCGCGTATACCACCCGGCACCGTGCAGGCGAGAAAACATCACAATATTCATCTCTTTCTGACCGTCGCCGCCGGCACCGAGGGTGGCGGGAGGGCTGTTTTGCGCGATCCACTGCGGGCTGGCCCACGCTGCGCGCGTCTGAGAGGCCAGTTTGCGAGCGTGAATAGAGGAGTCCGGCAACACCCCAATGCGGATACTCAGATCGATTCGCGCTTCAATCAGATCCTGGATCTCATCATTAAAACTGATATCCAGAGAGATGTTGGGGTGCAGGCGGAGAAACTCATCGACAAAAGGCATGACATGTAACCGGCCAAAGGTGCTGGGCACGCTGATGCGCAGCAGGCCGGAAGGGTGCTTATCCAGCGCGGAAGTTAAATGGCGCGCTTCCTCCCATTGCAGGAGCAGCTGTCGGGCATGAGAGTAGAAAAAATCCCCGGTTTCCGTCAGCGTTAATCCGCGGGTGGAGCGGTTAAACAGCGTCACCTGTAAATACTCTTCCAGTTCAGAAATATGACGAGAGGCGGTGGATACTTCTATATTTAACGCTTTGGCTGCGGCGCTAAAGCTTTTATGATCGGCGGCGCTGACAAAGGTCCTGATTGCGGATAAATGGTTCATCGAATTTTACGTCTCATTTATGATGAATGTCTTTTCAGCAACCCATTCTGGTGTAGCCGCTTAGCAATAACGGTCCTGACTGTACAGCTTATCACTTTGCTTCCCCAATTATTCCCTGCAGTATTCATGGATACTGATGGTCGATGCATAAAAACGGCTTCCCCAACTGTAGGAAGCCGGATGATTAATGGCATAACATTATTTTGCCGTAACGCGCCAGACGGTATTTCCGACATCATCGGCGATGATTAACGCCCCCTGATTATCCTGAGCGAGTCCGACCGGAGCGCCATACAGCTCTTTCTCATCCCGGGAGACAAAACCGCTGACTACGCTCTCTGGCTTACCGACCGGTTTGCTATCTTTAAAGGCGACGAAGCTAACTTTATAGCCATTGAGCGGTGAGCGATCCCAGCTCCCGTGCTCGCTGATAAAGGCGCCGCCCTGGTATTTTTGCGGCAGCATCTGCCCGGTATAAAACAGCATCCCCAGCGGCGCAACGTGGGAGCTCAGGGCGTAGTCCGGTTTGATGGCTTTGGCGACCTTGTCCGGGCGAGGCGGCTGGACGCGGCGATCGACATGCTGGCCGAAATAGCTCCAGGGCCAGCCATAAAAACCGCCGTCCTGAACGGAGGTCAGATAATCGGGAACCAGGTCGGCGCCTATCTCATCGCGTTCATTGACAATCGCCCACAGTTTCCCGCTCTGCGGCTCCCAGCCGAGGCCCGTCGGGTTCCTGATGCCGCTGGCAAAGATCCGGCTGGCTCCCTGTGCGGTATCGACTTCAAGAACGGCGGCGCGACGGTACTCAACGTCCAGACCGTTCTCGGTAATATTGCTGTTAGAACCGACCCCGACATACAGCGTCTTACCATCGGGACTCGCCAGCAGCGCTTTGGTCCAGTGGTGGTTAATGGTATTGGGCAGATCGGTGAGCTCGGTTCCGGCATCGCTGACGTGCGTTTCACCCTGCTGATAGTGATAACGCATGATGCTGTCGGTATTGGCCACGTACAGGTTGTCGCCAATCAGCTGTACGCCGAACGGGGAGTGCAGATGTTCGAGGAAAACATGTTTCTCCCAGCCGCTGCCGCTTTTGCGTAGCAGGGTAATGCGATTACCGCCTGTACCGCCTTTGCCGGACTGATTTTTTACGATCCCGGCAATCAGCTGTTTCGGTGTGGTCAGCGGCTCTTCGCCGGGACTGTTGCTTTCAACCACCAGCACATCATCGTTTGGCAGGACGTAGACCATGCGCGGATGCAGGAAACCGTCGGCCATCTTCTCAATGCTCAGTCCCTGGGCGACGTCCGGCTGCGCGCCTGCTTTCCAGCCCACGCCGGACGGAACCTGCATTGGCGGCATCAGGTAATCCTGTGCTTTTGGCATCAGCGGATCGGGCCCGGTTTGTTGAGCCGGCGACAGTTTCGCTTTTTCATCACATCCCGCAAGGACCAGAGTCAGCGTTAACATTACTGGTAGGGGCAGTAATATTTTATTCATAGCCATAACCTTTATTTTTTGCGTGGCAGGAGGAGCTGATAATGTTGGCAAGAAGCACACAGATAACGGTGATGGTCGAATAGACCACATTTTGTGGCGCAATGGCGTAAGCATCGCGGCTGTGGACAAAACAGTTCACAATGGCTGAAATAATCGCGATGACGTTCAGCCAGAAATCAATTTTCGCCGCCGGGAGCCGAGGGGAAGGGGCGAAGAACCAGACCTGCGCGAGATTAATCAGCCGTGGGACGATCGCGAAAATCAACCCCAGGGCAATAAGCCAGCTGGCGCTTTTTCCCCACATCACGTTGGCGCTGTAGAGATAAATAATATCAAAGATCCATCCGGCAATAAAAAAACCGTAAGGTACGGGGTTGAGAAGATTATAAATTATTGTCGCAAGCGTATTACGCCGGCCATGAGAGTGTTCACTCATACTATTAATTCCTCGTCAGGGAGAATAAAGGCACGCTGAGGTTTCTGCTGTCAGTTACGTAATAAGGACAGGTGAATGGCTGCCTGCAAAATAACCGGACTAATTAGTGTGTATTAACATTATAAACACGTAAATAATTATACATATTGTTAATAAGTTCGATATATCAATGTACGGAAATCTGTTTTGCAGAAATCGCCATACCTGATGGTGTTATAGTTAGTTATTGTGGTATTCAGCTAAATCGACTACGCAGAGATGTTCAGGTCATGGTCAGCGGAAACTGCGTGGGGATATTAATCGTGATGTGGGAGAATATGGAATGAACTTACCGGTTGTCGCCGTCCTTGGGCTGGGTGCTATGGGGCACGCTTTTGCCAGCAATCTGCTAAAAAATGGCTTTACCGTCCACGGCTGGAACCGTTCGCCAGAACGGGGGGAGGATCTGCTGGGCTGCGGGCTTATCCGGCATGCGACGCCGCAGCAGGCGGTGGCGTCTGCCGAGGTCATTCTGTCAGTCCTGACCGATGCGGAAGCCACATTGAACGTGATCCAGCAGATTGCCCCCGAGTGCCGGGAAGGCGCGATTTTTTGCCAGATGGGCACTATCGGGGTCGGGGAGACCCGGGAAGCCATCGGCCTGCTGGAATCAAGGGCTCCTTCGCTGATCTACCTCGATGCCCCGGTTTCGGGGACCAAAAAACCGGCCGAGAATGCGCAAATTCTGGTGCTCGCCAGCGGCGATCGTCCGCGATGTGCGGCAGCTGAGCGCGTATTCGCCGCCATTGCGCGCCGCACGCAATGGTTTGGTGAAGCCGGCAGCAGCCAGAAAATGAAGCTCGTGCTGAACGCCTGGCTGATTACGATGATGGAAGGCGTGGCCGAAAGCGCATTGCTGGCGGCGAAATTAGGGTTTTCCCCCGCAGAGTTCTGGCAAGCGGTGGATGGCGGTCCGCTGGCGGCGCCGTATGTCAAAGGCAAGCTGGATATGATTGCGGCGAACCGTTTTCCTGCGCAAATGCAGCTCAGCCACGCGCTAAAAGATGCCAATCTGGCGCTCGATGCGGCCGAAGGCACGGAGCTGCCGATCCTGAGCAAAATCGCCGATTGCTGGGACGAGGCGGCCGCAGATGGCTATGCCGATCAGGATCTGGCGGCGGTTTACGCCTGGCTTGCGGGCCAGCCGAAAAGCGAGCGCTAAGCGCTAAGCGCAAAGCGCAGAAGGTCCTGGTGAGTGTGGCGTGAAACCAGCCGCGCTCTTCACGTCGCCCCGAGGAGCGACGCTCAGGAAAAGGCCTCTACTATATCCCCGACCGTCCAATACTCTTGTGCGCCGTCAGGGAGACGGTCATTTACCCGAGTATCGATGCGTTCCGCCTGGGCGCACTGCGCCGGCGAGGAATTATTGAGTTTGCTGTAGTCGCAAACCACACTCGCCTGGCTGGCGTGCTTCACGGAGAGCGTCGCTCGCCCTGCAAAACGAACCATTCACTTTTAGAAATCCTCCGACCGACGTTAATCCCCATGTCGGCAGATAATGAATGAGTCTGTCCCAAACCAGCTTTCTACATCACACTCGCCTGGACGCACCCCACTATCAGTTTGTGCTTATTGTATTCATGCCTGTCGGTTTCTACGCTTGCGTACCGTATTCGCGGGAATAGTTCCGCGCGGAACGGTTACGGTCGGATGAGATAAGCATGTTATTCCTTGTTGGGAACTTTTTAATAGAAAAAAAGCTAATTAACTCATCCGCTTAGGTTCGAGTTTTATTGTTTTTCCTGAGAATGAATCAGTCTGGCAATAGTTTTGCTATCTATAAAAGGCAAAACCAAAACGAACGTTTCTTTTAAGAGGAAAAAGCATGACTCGTAAACTTGCTATTTATGGTAAGGGGGGGATTGGTAAATCCACCACCACGCAAAATACCGCCGCAGCATTGGCCTTTTTTCATGGTAAAAAAATTTTTATTCACGGCTGCGATCCTAAAGCTGACTCCACGCGCCTTATTCTTGGTGGTAAACCGCAAGAAACATTGATGGATGTGCTACGCGATCAAGGGGCGGAGAAAATCACTAATGAAATGGTGGTGAAAACAGGCTGTTTTAATATTCGCTGTGTCGAATCCGGTGGCCCGGAGCCAGGGGTGGGCTGTGCCGGCCGTGGGGTGATAACCGCCATTGACTTGATGGAAGATAATAAGGCCTATACCGACGACCTTGATTTTATTTTCTTTGACGTGCTGGGTGACGTCGTTTGCGGCGGGTTTGCCATGCCTATCCGCGATGGCAAAGCCCAGGAGGTTTACATCGTCGCATCTGGTGAAATGATGGCGATATACGCCGCCAACAATATCTGCAAGGGGCTGGTGAAATACGCCAAACAGAGCGGGGTGCGCCTCGGCGGTATCATCTGCAACAGCCGAAACGTTGATGGTGAAAAGGAGTTTCTTGAGGAGTTCACGGCGGCGATTGGGACGAAAATGATTCATTTTGTCCCACGTGACAATATTGTCCAAAAAGCCGAATTCAATAAAAAAACGGTGACCGAATTTGACCCCAATGCTAATCAGGCGCAGGAGTATCGCGAGCTGGGACGTAAAATCATTGAAAATGACGATCTGGTGATCCCACAGCCATTATCCATGGATCAGCTGGAAAAGATGGTTGTTAAATACGGGATGATGGATTAATTCTCTCCAGGGTTAATATCCCTGTATTCAGCCATATTTGTCAGATGGGGTGGATGATATGCCTTACCATGAATTTGAATGCAGTAAATGTATTCCTGAACGTAAACAACATGCGGTTGTGAAAGGGGAAGATGAAAATATTACATCGGCGTTACCTCTGGGGTATTTAAATACTATTCCGGGGACCATCTCCGAACGCGGGTGTGCCTATTGCGGGGCCAAGCATGTTATTGGCACGCCAATTAAAGATGTCATTCATATTAGTCACGGGCCGGTGGGCTGTACGTATGATACCTGGCAAACGAAACGCTACATTAGCGATAACGATAATTTCCAGCTTAAATACACGTTTGCGACTGACATGAAAGAGAAACATATTGTTTTTGGTGCGGAGAAGGTGCTCAAAAATAATATTATTGAAGCATTCAATGCGCATCCGACGATTAAGCGTATGACCATCTATCAGACCTGCGCCTCAGCCCTGATCGGTGACGATATCGCGGCTATTGCGCAGGAGGTTATGGATGAGCGCCCGGATGTCGATATTTTCGTCTGTAACTCGCCGGGCTTTGCCGGTCCCAGTCAGTCAGGTGGGCACCATAAAATCAATATTGCCTGGGTTAATCAGAAAGTGGGCACCGTCGAGCCGACGATCGTCAGCGATTACGTCATTAACTATGTGGGCGAATACAACATCCAGGGTGACCAGGAAGTGATGGTGGATTTCTTCAGGCGGATGGGGATCCAGGTACTCTCTACTTTTACCGGCAACGGTTCGTATGACGACCTGCGCGCGATGCATAAAGCGCACCTCAACGTGCTGGAGTGCGCCCGTTCGGCGGAGTATATCTGCAATGAGCTGCGCGTACGCTACGGCATTCCGCGCCTGGATATTGACGGTTTCGGCTTCGGACCGCTGTCCGACTCATTGCGTAAGATTGGCCTCTTTTTTGGTATCGAAGATCGCGCTCAGGCGATTATCGATGAAGAAGTGGCGCGCTGGAAACCCGAGCTGGACTGGTATCGGGAGCGGCTGAAAGGTAAGAAAGTCTGCCTCTGGCCGGGGGGCTCTAAGCTGTGGCACTGGGCGCACGTGATCCATGAAGAGATGGGCCTGGAGGTGGTATCGCTTTATACCAAATTCGGCCATCAGGGCGATATGGAAAAGGGGATTGCTCGCTGTGAAGCCGGGGCGCTCGCCATCGACGACCCTAATGAGCTGGAGTCGCTGGAGGCGATGTACACCCTGAAACCGGACGTCATTTTTACCGGCAAACGCCCTGGCGAGGTGGCGAAGAAAATTCGCGTGCCGTACCTCAACGCCCATGCTTACCACAATGGCCCCTATAAAGGTTTTGAAGGCTGGGTGCGTTTCGCGCGCGATATCTACAACGCGATTTACTCGCCAGTCCATCAGCTGGCCAAACTCGACATCAGCCAGGACGTTATCCCTACAACTCAGGGCTTTGCCACGGCGCGCATGCTCTCTGACGCCAGCCTGAGCGAAGAGATACGCAACAGCCCGGATCTGCGTGAATACACCGGCGGCTACGACAGCGTGACGAAGCTGCGCGACCGCGAATACCCGGATTTCCCGGTGCAGGCTTCAGGCCGCCAGGAGGCCGTATGACCCAGGATGAAAAAATCGAGCAGATGGTGGATTACATCATGAAGCACTGCCTGTGGCAGTTTCACTCTCGTAGCTGGGATCGGGAAAAGCAGAACGCTGGCGTACTGGGAAAAACCCGCGAACTGCTGTGCGGCGAACCCGTCACCCTGGATACCCCTGCGGACCGCTGCTACTGGGCTGACGCAATGGTGCTGGCGGATGCATGGCGTGCGCGCTTTACGTGGCTGAAGTCGATGAGCGTCGATGCCGTTGCCGAACTGATGGATGCGCTGCATCAGCGCCTGAACTATCTGACTATTACCGGTTCACTCAACGCCGAGCTGACCGATAAGCGTTATTAAGAGGGGTTGATCATGTCTTGTGAACTGAAAGCGAAAGATCGCACCGGGGTAATCAATCCCATTTTTACCTGTCAGCCTGCGGGCGCGCAGTATGTCAGTATTGGCATTAAGGACTGTATCGGCATTGTTCATGGGGGACAGGGCTGCGTGATGTTTGTCCGTTTGTTGATTTCCCAGCATCTGAAGGAGAGCTTCGAGATTGCCTCGTCGTCGGTTCATGAAGATGGTGCGGTATTTGGCGCGCTTGACCGGGTTGAACAGGCGGTGGATGTGCTGCTGATGCGCTATCCCCACGTTAAGGTTATCCCGATTATCACGACCTGTTCCACGGAGGTTATCGGGGACGATGTGGACGGCGTCGTGCGTAAGCTCAACGATGGGCTGCTGAAGGAGAAATACGCCGGCCGGGAAGTGCATCTGATCCCCATCCATACGCCGAGTTTTGTCGGCAGTATGATCAGCGGCTATGACCTTGCCGTGCGCGATATGGTGAAATATTTTGCCCGTAAAAGCGAACCTAGCGGCAAGCTGAATTTGATAACCGGATGGGTCAATCCGGGGGACGTTACGGCCCTTAAGCATCTGCTGGCGGAGATGGCGATCGACGCGACAGTATTGTTCGAAATTGAAGAGTTCGATTCGCCGCTGATGCCTTCCGGGAACCATGTGTCCCACGGCAACACCACGATTGCCGATCTGGTCGGTACCGCTAACGCGACCGCTACCCTTGCGCTCAACCGTTATGAAGGGGCAAAAGCGGCCCGCTATCTGGAGGAGACCTTCGAAGTGCCCGCGCTGATTGGCCCGACGCCGATTGGCATTCGAAACACCGATACTTTTTTGCAAAACCTCAAAAACCTGACCGGCAAACCTGTTCCGCCATCGCTGGTGCGCGAGCGCGGTATCGCCCTCGATGCCCTGACCGACCTGGTGCATATGTTTCTCGCCGACAAAAAGGTGGCGATTTACGGCAACCCGGACCTGGTCGTAGGGCTGGCGGAATTCTGTCTCGACCTTGAGATGAAGCCGATGCTGCTGCTGCTCGGCGACGATAACGCCGGCTACGGCAGCGACCCGCGTATCCAGGCGCTGCAGCAGCAGGTGGATTACAAGATGGAGATTGTCACCAACGCTGACCTCTGGGAGATGGAGAAGCGCATCACGGATGGCTCCCTGGAGCTGGATTTGATCCTCGGGCATTCAAAAGGACGCTTTACCGCCATCGACAACCAGATCCCGATGGTCAGAGTCGGCTTCCCCACTTACGACCGCGCCGGCCATTACCGGCACCCGGTCGTGGGCTATGCCGGGGCCATCTGGCTCGCGGAACAGATGGCAAATACGCTCTTTACCGATATGGAATACAAGAAAAATAAAGAGTGGATCCTCAACGTCTGGTAGTCGCCGTATCCAACGCCGGGGGAACCCGGCTTTTTTCCTGGAGAATATCTATGTCGACGTTACTGTTTGAAAGCGACGACCAGCGCTTTAGCCGCTGCTATGAACACGCCTGCGGCTATCATCATCGGGCGCGACTGCTGGTGGATCAGACCCGGTCATCAAGCCTGGTGTTCAACGTCGGGGCCATTGCGGTGGAGTGTTATCTCATCGCGCTCTGCGCCCTGTATGGCGATATGCCGCTCAACCACAACTACCGCAGCCTGTTGTGCAGTATTGAAGAACACCTTGAGATCGACGATGCGCTCCGGCAGAACATTTTGTCACTGGATACCATTTTCGGCATCTGCTCCGTTGATGACTATCACCACGGCGCCCCTGATGAGAGCGACGGGGCACGCATTCTGGTGCTTTGCGATGAGCTGGATGCGTTAATCAAGGCCGGGCGGGTAGCGCTCGCGGAGAGATCGTGATGGAGACTTCCTCATTCATGTTCGGACACCCGCACGGTGAAATGCGTCGGGATGAACGCGAGATAACCGACCTGGCAGAAATCGACGCCATTCTGACCCAGGAGAGGGTGATGCATATCGCGTTATCCTGCGATGACGTACCGTTTCTGCTGCCGGTTTTCTACGTATGGGATGGTTCATCGATCTATTTTCACTCTGCCCGCGCTGGCAGCAAAATTGAGATCATGAAAAAAAACCGGGCAATCTGCTTTGCTATCTCTCAGTTCGGCGGGGTGGTGGAAGATCCTCTGGCCTGTAATTATGAAGCGCGGCACCGCACGGTTATTGGCCTGGGGAAAACGTATTTCGTTCAGGATGATGCGGAAAAAATTGCCATGCTCCATCGGCTGATGGCGCGTTTTAGTCGCAAATCCTTCACCTTTCCGGCGGCTAACCTGACGGCGACGCAGGTTATCCGCATCGACATTACGTCGATGAAAGGTAAGCAGCACGGCTTTTAATGGGGGGAATGCCATGAAGATCGCCGTATTTGTTGATGAACGAGGCATAACGGCCCCGCTGGGCCAGTCCGGCTATGTCAACGTCTTTACCCGCGAAGAGGGCCAGTGGCAGAGCTGTCAGCGTATCCCTTTTGCTCTCTCACCTACGCTTACGCTTAGCCAAATTCGCCAGCGTACGCTATCCATGCTGGCCGAGCTGCCGCACTGTCGGCATTTTGTCGCCAGCGAGATCCGCGGCGCGCTGCTGGCATGGCTCGACGGCATGGGGCTAACCATGTGGAAAACGAGCGGCAGGCCGGAAGACTTTCTGGATCGTATCGTCGTGCAGATACCGCCCGCGCCTGAACCTGTCACCCTCCTTCCTCAGGCATTCATCATGCCCGCCGAGGGGGAAGGGGCGTTTCGCGTTGATTTGCTGGCGGCGCTGCAGAGTGGCGGAGCGCACACCTCGAAGCGGCTGCTGATGCCGTTCTTCGAGCAGCAGACGTTTAGTTCGCTGGAGATCCGCTGCGACCATCTGCCAAAGTGGTTTTCTGCTCTGGACCCTGCCCGTTTTACCTGGCGCGTCATGCCCGGCGGCGACGGCATGCTCAGCGTCATGGTGGAGCCTGTACGCTAATGTACGAAAGCCAACAATAATGTACCTTGCGGAACACTTTCTCCCGACGTGCGCGCCTGGTTTTTTAAAGAAATAAATAAATTCAATTGGTTATGTCGCGCTCGTTTCAGGCTGCGCTGGCGTTGATTTTGCATCAGAGAACGCAGGCGGTTTAACGCCGCTCGCTCGTGAGTCTGGTCGTCTATTTATCGGGAGAAACGCGATGCACCTTGAGAAAAGAGCTTTTAACCTGACCGGCGCGACACTTTCCCCCCTAACGGAGCCGCTGTCGTTCAGCTGCCGTCTGGGGGAGTGCCGTTCTGAACTGATGCCGCTGCTCTCGGAGGTCAGTAAAGTGGTCAGCGCAGAGGGAAAACTTTCGCGCACCCTGAAGCTGGTGCTGGAGCTGATGCAAAAACATATGCAGGTGATCCGCGCCATGATTACCCTCTATGACGCGAGTTGCGATCAAATCTTTATCCATGAAAGCTACGGCCTGTCGCCGGAAGAGGTGGAAAAAGGCGTCTATGCGCCGGGGGAAGGCATCACGGGACGGGTGATTGAGACGCGACAGCCCATCGTGGTGCCGCATATTGCCGATGACCCTTTATTCCTTAACCGTACCGGCAGCTGGGATAAGCAGCGTGACGGGCAGCACTCGTTTATATGCGTCCCGATTATCCGTGGCCTAAAGGTGATGGGGACCATCGGCATTGAACGCGTTTACAACAATGTCCAGCTGCGTTTTTTAGATCTGGAAGTGCTGCGGGTCATTGCGGCCATTATTGCTCAGGCGGTGGAGCTTCATTTACTGGAGCGCGCGCACAAAAAAGTGCTGCGGGCGCACAGTACGGCCATCAGTCAAAGCGCGGAAAAGTATAAGCCTGCCAATATTATCGGCAACTCCCGCGCCATGCAGGCGGTATATCAGCTGATTGATAAAGTCAGCCACGCGCGCACCACCGTGCTGATCCTCGGAGAGAGCGGAGTTGGCAAAGAGCGGGTAGCTACGGCGATTCACCAGAACAGCCACTGTTCGGCGGGCCCCTTCATCAAATTCAACTGCGCGTCATTGCCGGAGAGCGTTATTGAGAGCGAACTTTTCGGCCATGAGAAAGGGGCGTTTACCGGGGCCATTTCCCGCCGGGCAGGACGTTTTGAAGAGGCGGATGGCGGTACGATTTTTCTTGATGAAGTCGGCGAACTCTCGCCCTCGGCGCAATCCAAACTGCTGCGCGTCATACAGGAGCGCAGCTTTGAGCGAGTGGGCAGTAACGATACGCTGCAGGTTAACGTCCGGATCCTCGCCGCCACCCATCGGGATCTCAGTGAGATGGTCGGGAAGGGGACGTTTCGCGAAGACCTCTATTATCGCCTGAACGTCTTCCCGGTTACCATTCCCCCCCTGCGCGAACGCGGGAACGATATTTTCATTCTTGCCGATCACTTCAATGCCTGGTTTGCCCGCGAGCAGGGGGTAGAGATCCCCACTATCGCCACGCCTGCGCTGAATATGCTGCTCAACTACGACTGGCCAGGCAACGTACGGGAGCTGGAAAACGTAATGGAGAGGGCGGTGCTGCTGGCGGATGAAGGTATCATTCATGCCTGGCATCTCCCCCTGTCGCTTCAGCCGGTGATTGAGCATCTGGCGGAGCAGGATGGCCTGGAGGCTCGCCTTTCGCGAATCGAATACGATCTGATTGTTGAAGCGCTGGGCATGTTTCAGGGAAATGTCTCTCGCGCCGCCGCGCATCTGAATATGACGCGTCGGGCGCTGGGGCTAAGGCTGGAAAAATACCGCTTGAACTACAAACAGTTTCGGGGGCAAGCCTGACGATGACGCGTAACAACCGCGACAATATCCATACGCCTGAGCGTCCGGCACCCAGGCACAGTGAACCCCGCCCGCTGATTGCCCATTCGCCAGCGATGAAACAGGTGATGACCCGCTTGCAACAATATGCGTCAGTGCAAACGCCGGTGCTGCTGCGCGGCGAACCCGGAACCGGAAAAGATACCATCGCGCGCGCCCTGCATCGCGGGTCGTCCTGGCGGGAAGGTCCCTTTGTGAAGCTTGCCTGCGATCATGTGGCGGAAGAGGAGGTATTGCACGCGTTGCTGGGAGATGCCATGCGCACGCCGCCGGTGCCCGGAGCGTTGGAGCAGGCGGCGGGCGGAACTCTTTTTCTAAGCGAGATCGGTCACTTTTCATTACGCCTGCAACGGCTGTTGATACTGCTGCTTGAGCAACGTCCTTTTCTCTCTCCGGTCGATAATCGCAGCCGGTGCGGCGATACCCGGCTGGTGTGCGCCAGCGAGCTTAATCTGGAGGAACGGGTTGCTCAGGGCGCTTTTTTGCCGGAGCTATATTACCGCTTGCACGTGGCCAGTATTCCGCTCCCGCCGCTACGCGAACGACCTGAGGATCTCCCTGGGCTGGTGGAGGATTTTTTTCGCCGCTTTAACCGGCACAATCACGTTAAGGTGCAGTTGGATCCGCAGGCGCTTTCGCCGCTGTATGTTTGCCAGTGGCCTGGCAATCAGCGCGATCTGGAAAACTGTCTTGAATATGCGGTGCTGCATCGCCAGAGCGATATCATTGCGCAACTGCCCTGTATTCAGGGACGCTGTCTGCGTAAGCAGCTGAATTTGCGTATTGAAAACTACAGTAAACGACGGAGAAATATCTCTCTGCCGGAACCTGCCGGCGGGTGGGATCCCTGCCGGGCGCCCGCAAATATCCAGGCGCCGACGGCGATGACGGTAAGCGGTAGCGATGCGGATGACGAAATTCGGCATCGATTTATTACGGCACTGGAGAAAAGCGGATGGGTAAAAGCCAAAGCCGCGCGGTTGCTCAATATCACGCCGCGCCAGCTCTATTATGCGCTTCATAAGCTGAAGATTGAGGTGCGAAAATTTTGAATGAAAATAGGGGAAGGTCATCTTACTCAGAACAACGCCAATGCCAATAATGACATCCTGCTTGCTTGTATGTTCCATAAGCTATTCCCCGTCAGCAGCTAGGGAGATAATAAGTATCCTTATTACGTCATGCGCCACCCCATATCCAATTGATGTTCCCCAAATGCCCTCCGGTAATTTTGCTTCAACGGACTCCTTTACCGACGGCGGCTTGAGCTATAGCCAAAATGAAGAATGCCGACACAGCAATTGATAAGTTACTATTTTGGTTCCATAAAATCCGGTAGAACGGGTACCGGCAGCACGGAAAGGACTTTTAAGCGCTGCAAAGTTCGGACCTGAGCGCGTTCGAGATGATCTTTCAGGCAGGCTGCCGCCAGGGGCCAGTTTCCTTTCAGCAGCATGCCATACACCAGAGCGTGTTCCTCCAGCGTGGTTGTTTCCACCGGGATAGCAAGTAAATCGTAGAAGATGCGCGTGACGATGAAGGGGGACTGATGCTGACGCAGGATTTGCATCATCAACTTATTACCGGCAGGTTCGAGGCAGCGGACGTGCAAATCCTCTTCAAGTAATTCCAGCTCCGTGGCCGTCAGCTGCCGGCCTTTGTATTTATGCGTCTTTTCCAGCATGGAAGCAATCCACTCCGCCTGGAGGAGAGGGCCAGCCTTGCAGAGCGCCGCGGGTTCGAGGCTGGCGCGGATCTCAAAGTGATCCGCGATTTCTCGAGCGGTAAGCGGTCCCGTCAACCACTGTGAATAGGGCTCTTTTTCTACCAGTCCTTTATCGCGCAAGCGCATCAGGCTTTCACGGACCACCGACCGACTCACGTTGTAGTACAGCGCCGCCTTTTGCTCATTAACCTGATAACAACCGAACACCATCGCGGTTGAAAGCACGATCTGCAGCCCTTCCAGTACCTTCTCCCCGCTGGTACGAGTGTCCACCAGCGCTTGCTGCTCGTTAAGCCCGAACAATTCTCGCGTTAAGGCAATACGCAAGGGTTCTACGGCTTCCGCATCCTGCGCCACGATAAAGCCGCGACCCTCAAATCGGGTAATCAGACCTTCTTCATGTAACAGACTTAACGCCCGGCGCACCGGTACCCGGCTGGTGCCGAATAGTTGCGCTAACGGACCTTCCAGCAGCACCAGGCCCTTAGGCACTCGCTGCTCTATCAAGGTGTGACGTAAAAACTGCCGAATGACTTCATAGCGCGCAGAGGCGGTTTCTTCCGTTGCCGCATGCGAAGGGTTTGTCTGCATGACCATATTTTCGATCCTTACCTCATCGCACTTACCTTATCACATCCTGCTCAATGACATAGCTACCCGCATCGCTGGCACCGCCGTGGTGCAGAATGCCCTTTAATGGACCATTGATAACAAAATACATTTTGTTCCATGTCGTGCCGATCCGGGGAAGCAGGAGCAGAGGCCGCAACAGCTATGCTTCATCTCCATGATATTTAATGATTAATACAAATATAATACACTTTGATCACATTTTGGTCACTTATTTGTCGTTTTATTGGCATTCGTTTTGCTATGTTTAAATGGATTTTTAATTAAATATACATTTAAGGTGAGCATGAACGCCAACACGATCCGCCAGCAGTTCCAGCAGGGCCAACTCGATGCCTGCTCTATTGCCGCACTGTTTGCCGAGGGCCAGCTCTCACCGCTCGATTTCACCGACGCATGCCTGGCGGCGGCGGAGAAATCGAGCGGCATTTTCATAACTCTGACTCCCGATCGCGCTCGTAAAGAGGCGGCGGCGTCGGCGCGGCGCTGGCAGCAAAGGGCGCCGTTGAGCGCGCTGGACGGTATCCCCGTCGCCTGGAAGGATCTGTTTGATATTGCGGGCACACGCACGACGGCAGGATCGGCAACCCGCCGGGATGCCCCGGCGGCCGTTTGCGACGCCGCGCTGGTGGCGCGTCTGACCCAGGCGGGGATGGTCACGATGGGTAAAACCAACCTGAGCGAATTTGCTTTCTCCGGACTGGGCATTAACCCGACGTTCGGCACCCCGGCCCTGCTGGCGGCTGACGGTGAAGAACAGGTCCCGGGCGGTTCTTCCAGCGGCGCGGCCAGAGCGGTAGCGCTGGGGCTGGCCTGCATTGCGATGGGGACGGATACCGCGGGTTCGGTACGGATCCCGGCGGCGTTCAACGGCGTGATGGGGTATCGCTCCAGCCGTCAGCGCTATGACGCGAGCGGGGTGTTCCCTCTCGCCGATTCGCTGGACACGCTCGGCCCGCTGTGCCGTAGCGTTCGCGATGCCCGCGCGCTGGATGCGATTCTCTGCGGCGTGGAAGAGGAGACGTACCCGGCTCCGGCGCTGGTTGTTGATTCTCAACTTATGGACGCCGCTGATGCTGCGGTCCGGGAACAGGGCTATCGCCTGCTTTCGTCCCTGGCTGCCGCAGGTATCGCCGTGGAGTACCGGCGGCTAAACGCCTTCCATGATGCGCTCGCCTGGATTGCGGCGCACGGCTGGCCGGGGGCCGTTGAGGCTTTCCAGCTACATGCTGCGCTGCTGTCATCGCCTGCGGCGGAAAATATCGATCCGTTTATTCGTCGCCGCCTGATGGCTTCCGGGCGCATTGACCCGGCGGTGCTAACCACGTTTTTGCGCCAGCGGCCGCTGTGGCAGCAGGCGCTGGCCGATGAGCTCAATGGTGCGGTGCTGGTGACGCCGACGGTGGCGCATACCGCGCCGCGCCTGGCGCCGCTGGTTGCGGATGCGGAGGCTTTCGCCGTCGTCAATAGCGCGACGCTGCGTTTGACCATGCCCGGCAGTTTGCTGGATATGCCCGGCGTCGCGTTGCCGAGCGGGGTGACGGCTAACGGGCTGTTCACCAGTTTGCTCTTCTCACTACCGACCGGCGAGGATCGCCGTCTCTTGATGGCCGCCAGTGCGGTATCCGACCTTCTTGCGCAGCGGCATGCCGCCTGCGCTGACCCGTTGTATCTCAACTCTTAAGGAAATGAAATATGGCCAAAGACATCCTTTGCGCGTTTGGTGTAGACGTTGATGCCGTTGCCGGCTGGCTGGGTTCGTACGGCGGGGAAGATTCGCCGGATGATATCTCGCGCGGTCTGTTCGCCGGCGAGGTGGGGGCGCCGCGGTTGCTGAAAATGTTCGCTGAACAGAACCTGCGCACCACCTGGTTTATCCCGGGCCACTCGATTGAGACCTTCCCGGAGCAGATGAAAGCGGTTGTTGATGCCGGGCATGAGGTCGGGATCCATGGCTATAGCCATGAAAACCCGATTGCGATGACCCCGGCTCAGGAGGAAGCGGTACTGGATCGCAGTATCGAACTGGTGACGAAGTTAGCGGGTAAACGCCCCACCGGCTATGTGGCCCCCTGGTGGGAGTTCAGCAACGTGACCAACGAGCTGCTGTTGAAAAAAGGGATTAAATACGACCACAGCCTGATGCACAACGACTTCCATCCCTACTACGTGCGGGTTGGCGACAGCTGGACCAAAATCGACTACAGCCAGCATCCGGACGCCTGGATGAAGCCGCTGCAACGTGGTGAAGAGACTGATTTGGTGGAAATTCCCGCTAACTGGTACCTCGACGATCTGCCGCCGATGATGTTTATCAAAAAATCCCCCAACAGCCACGGCTTCGTCAATCCGCGCCATCTGGAGGAGATGTGGCGCGATCAGTTCGATTGGGTCTATCGCGAAAATGATTACGCCGTCTTCACCATGACCATCCACCCTGATGTTTCCGGCCGTCCCCAGGTGCTGCTGATGCTCGAGCGCCTGATTCAGTACATCCGCAGCCACGAAGGGGTGCGTTTTGTCACCTTTGATGAGATTGCGGACGATTTCAAGGCGCGCAAACCGCGCTCGGCATAATGTCATTTAACCCCGACCGAGGGATTACGCTATGAGCATTTTTAAGAAAACCTCCGTAAACGGCTGGCAGCCGCAGCAGTTGACTATCAAGGATGTGAAATTCGCCACCTGGATTGCATTTTTTGCCTGGGTTTTTGCTGTATACGATTTCATTTTGTTTGGTACTTTGCTGCCGGAAATAGGCGTGCATTTTGGCTGGGACGAGGTTGAGCAGGCGGAAATCGCCACCTGGGTCGCGGTTGGCGGGGCGGTAATCGCGCTGGCGATCGGCCCGCTGGTGGACCGCCTGGGTCGGCGGATGGGAATTGTTATTACCGTCGGCGGCGCCGCGCTTTGCTCATTACTGACCGCCGTAGGCGGCTCCTGGGGGAAAGGCGCGCTCACGGCGATTCGCTCAGTCGCCGGGTTGGGGTATGCCGAGCAAACGGTGAATGCGACATATTTATCCGAGCTATATACCGCCATTGACGACCCGAAGCTCAATAAGCGCAAAGGCTTTGTCTATAGCCTGGTGCAAGGGGGATGGCCGGTGGGTGCCCTGGTGGCTTCGGCGCTGACCGCTATTCTGATGCCGATTATCGGCTGGCAAGGCAGCTTTATTTTCGCCGCCTTACCTTCACTGATTATCGCGGTGTTGGCGTTAAAGCTGAAAGAGACGCCGCAGTTTCAGGTGCAGAAAAAGATCCAGCAGCTGCGCGAGCAAGGCAATGTTGCCGATGCGCGCCAGGTGGCGGCGGATTATCAGGTTTCCTGGGAAGAGCATCACCGCGGCGGCATCGCCGCAGCCTTTCGCGGTCCCTCGCTGCGCGCCACGCTGGTGCTGGGTGCGGCGGTGCTGATTAACTGGTTCGCCATTCAGATTTTTAGCGTGCTGGGCACCACGGTCATTACCAAAACTCACGATGTCTCCTTTAATAACTCGCTGCTGATCTTGATTCTGTCGAATCTGGTGGGCTATTGCGGCTACCTGGCGCACGGCTGGCTTGGCGACCGGATTGGCCGGCGTAACACCATCGCGGTCGGCTGGATGCTGGGGGGGATCGCTTTTGCCGGCATGCTGTTCTGCCCGGACAACTTTGCCACGATCGTCGCGTTGTACAGCATTGGATTATTTTTCCTGATCGGTCCCTATGCCGCGGCGCTGTTTTTCATTAGCGAAAGCTTCCCTACCGCGATCCGCGCTACGGCGGGCGCACTAATCGGCGCGATGGGGCCGGTCGGGGCGATTATCGCCAGCGTCGGTACTACCGCCGTGCTGAGCCACGGCGGCAACTGGCAGGATGCGGCGCTGTGGTTCGGGGCGGTTCCGTGCTTCATCTCCGGCATCGTGATGTGGTTTGCGCGTGCCGATATGCAGAGCGCGGCAGCAGTCAAAAATGCGGTTAACACTGAGCCTCAAATTTAAGGAGCGATTATGCACATGACGATTTCCAGCCAACCTGTCGCCGCCATCAGCGGCGCAGCGAGCGGTATTGGGCTGGCGTTAGCGACGCTGTACGCCCGGCGCGGCGTTCGCGTGATTGCGGGCTACTACCCTGACGATCCGCATGATCCTGCCGCCGCCGCGGCTCAGGTCGAGGCCGCCGGAGGGGAGGCGCTCTGGCTGCCGCTGGACGTGGCCGACACCGCGTCGGTGGATGCGTTTATCTCCCAGGGGGTGAACCATTTTGGCCGTCTTGATTATGTTATTGCCAATGCCGGGATCTTACGCTGTTCGCCGATTGAAGAGATGAGCGACGAGCGGTGGAACGCCATGCTTAATGTTGATTTGACGGGCGTGATGCGTTGTTTTCGCGCCGCGGCCCGACATCTGGGGGACGGCGCTAGCCTGGTGGCTATTTCGTCGATTGCTGGTGGCGTCTACGGCTGGCAGGAGCATGCGCACTATGCGGCGGCGAAGGCTGCCGTGCCTGGGATCTGCCGTTCGTTAGCGGTTGAGCTGGCTCCGCGAGGGGTCCGCTGCAATGCGGTTATTCCCGGCTTGATTGAAACGCCGCAGTCGCTGGATAAACAGAACTCTCTTGGGCCGGAGGGGCTGGCGAAAGCCGCGAAATCTATCCCATTGCAGCGGGTGGGGCGTCCGGAGGATATTGCCCGGGTGGTGGCCTTTCTGACCAGCACAGAGAGCAGTTATCTGACCGGACAAAGCCTCATTGTTGATGGCGGTCTGACCGTTCGTTGGCCTGATTAAGGAGTCAGTATGCTACTGCAAAACAGACGTTGCGTTATCACCGGGGCGGCCAGCGGAATAGGCGAGGCAATCGCCGTGCTGTTTGCCTGCGAAGGAGCGCGGCTGGTGTTGACCGACCGCGATAGCGATAGATTGTCCGCCGTGGTTGAACGCTGCCGACAGTCTGGGGCGGTATGCCAGGGCGTCGTCGCCGATGTCGGCGAGGTCGCCGGGGCGACCGCGGGGGTTGATGCCTGTCTTGAATACTATGAAGGCATTGATGTGCTGGTCAACAACGCGGGTATGCTGACCCAGGCGCGCTGTAGCGACATCACGCTGGAGATGTGGGAAACGATGATGGCGGTGGATCTGCGCAGCGTGTTTCTGGCGAGCCAGCGTGCGCTACCGGCGATGCTGGCACAGCGATGGGGGCGCATTATTAATATCGCCTCCCAGCTGGGCATTAAGGGTGGGTCTGAGCTGTGTCACTATGCGGCGGCGAAGGCGGGGGTGATTGGCCTGACAAAATCACTGGCGCTGGAGGTCTCTTCCGGCAACGTGCTGGTGAACGCTATCGCGCCTGGGCCGATTGATACACCGCTCATCGACGGGATTAACCAGGCCTGGAAGGCGGCGAAAGCGGCAGAGCTGCCGTTGGGCCGCTTTGGACGAGCGGAAGAGGTGGCGCCGGTGGCGTTGCTGCTGGCCAGCGAACCCGGCGGCAACCTGTTTGCCGGCCAGACGCTGGGCCCTAATTCTGGCGATGTGATGCCCTAAGGAGCCCAAAATGTGTGGTGTTTGCGGTCTGCTTGACAACGGGCCGCAGTGGAGCGATCCGCTGCGGCAGGATATTCCCCAGCGCCAGCTGCGTTTGCAGCAGCTGGCGCTGCTCAACCGGACTCTGAAGCCCTGGCGCCTCACGCTGACGGAGTTTCACGGCAGCTGGCTGCTGGCCAGCCCAACGGGGCAGCAGGTGCTGGTGCACTCGCTTGACGTATTGTGGAAAGAGGCCGAAAAAATGCTCCACCGCGCGGTCGACCCGCTGGATGAGGGCTGGCTGGCCGCGCTGGACGCGACGGGGAGGGATGATGTCTTACGATGAAAAATTACCCCTACATGTATTGAGCGGGTTCCTTGGCAGCGGCAAAACGACGCTGCTTAAAGGCTGGCTGGCTCAGCAGAATCTCAACGATGTCGCCTTGCTGGTCAACGAGTTTGGCGAGGTCGGTATCGACCATCATCTGCTGAATGAAGTTGCGCCGGATACGGTGCTGCTGCCGAGCGGCTGCGTATGCTGCCAGATTCGCGGCGAGCTAAAGGCTGCCCTGTTGGATCTCTATGAACGCCGGACCCGCGGCCTTATCCCGGCATTTCATCATGTGGTGCTTGAGACCACCGGGCTGGCCGATCCGGCCCCCATTCTTTCCACGCTGCTGCACGATCGGCAGCTGCAGAACCATTTTGTGCAGGGAACGCTGGTTACGCTCGTTGATGCGGAACATGCTCGTCATCAGGCGGATAGCCAGCCCGAGTGGCTGGCGCAGGTTAGCGCGGCGGATAAATTGCTGGTGAGCAAAAGCGATCGCGTCCCGACGGAAGAGGCGGCCGCCCTGCGGCAGTGGCTGCGGCAGCTGAATCCGCTGGCGGAGTTGGGGGATACCCGGCAGGCGCTGGATGCGCCAGCGTGGTTATTCCGCAGCGAAGTCGTTCGCGGCTCCCCCGAGCAGCGCATTCGCTGGCTGGGCGCTTGCGCGGAGAAGACATTTACGCTGATGCCAACCCCCTACAGCGAGGCGCATCCGGCGACGCAGACCTGCGTAATTTCGCTTGAACGGTCGTTAAACTGGCCGGCATTTGCTATCTGGCTATCAATGCTATTACATTGCCATGGGAGCGCAGTCCTGCGGGTGAAGGGGATTTTGCGCGTCAGCGACAGCGACTCGCCAGTGGTGATCCACGGTGTGCAGCATACGCTGCATCCGCCGGTGCATTTACGTGACTGGCCGGGAGCGCTGGAAAGTTCAACGCTGGTCTTTATTTTGCGGGGGCTTGAGGCCAGCTGTTTACAACAGGCCTTCAGCCGCTATATGCATGTATTACAGGAGTCCTGAAGGGATGAATTCAGCCGCGATAATGCGCCCCCCGCTGACGCTTCGGGTGCTTGGTACATCGGTGACGTTGCTGGAGATGCTGCGCATACGCGCGGAGCAAGAGCTGGGGATTAACATCGAATACCTGCTGCACAGCGTTGAGGACGCGCAGCGTATCGCAGTCATGCAGCCGGAAAGTTACGATCTGTACGATCAGTGGTTTCATAATATCGATTTTGTCTGGCCAGCCCGCGCTATTCAACCTCTTGAAATTAAACGGTTGAAATACTGGGATGAGGTCAACGAGCTGGCTAAATTGGGCACCTTAACCGGTGAGCTTGCCGACGGCAGCGTCCCGTCCCAGCGCTTGTACGTCCAGCGCGATCTCCATTTGAGCAGCCAACCGAGCGATCGCATTAGCATGCTGCCGCTGACGCATAACGCCGATAGCTTTGCCTATCATGTCGACCGTCTTCCTGATGCGCTGCGCGGCGAGGAGGAGAGTTGGGGATGGCTGCTGCATCCTGCTCTCACCGGGGCGGTTGCGCTGCAGGAGGATGCGGCAATGGGGGGCATTGATGCGGCCCTGGCTATGCAGGGGGCCGGGATGGCGCGGTTTTCGGATATCGGCAATCTGTCGCTGGAAGAGATCGATGTTCTGACGGAGGAGCTGACACAGCTCAATCGCCAGGGGCACTTTGCGGCGTTCTGGTCGACTCAGGAGCAGGCTTGCGACTTAATCGATAACCGGCACGTGGAGGTCCAGAGCCTGTGGGCTCCTATCTATTTCCGTCGCCACTTTCACCAGCGGGGCTATAAAATGGCGCACCCGAGAGAAGGGTATCGCGCATGGTACGGCGGGATGTCGTTATCACGCTGCGTGACCGGGAGCATAAAAGATGCGGCATACGAATACCTCAACTGGTGGCAGTCCGGCTGGCCCGGCGCGGTGATGGCCCGGCAGGGATATTACATCTCCAATCCACAGCGAAGTCGCGCCCATCTCTCACTGGCTGAATGGGATTTTTGGTATGGGGGAAAACCTGCCGCTGAGCTGCTATTTGATGCGCATGGCGCGCCGCTGATCCCTGTGGGCGAGATCCGTGACGGCGGAAGTTACGCGCAACGTATGGGACATATTGCGGTGTGGAATTCGGTTATGGATGAACATAATTATCTGACGAGACGCTGGCAGGAGGCCATGTTAAAGAACTAACCCTATTCTAAGGGAGTAGATTCCCATCAATCCTTTTCTTTAATTGGTTCACTGCGTACTACGCTGGAAACCGTTAAACAACGATCTCATCATTCAGGGGGAGAGCCGGAAGGGGGGGCCGGACGGGAAAACGTTACCCTGAGGCAGGCCGAAGAATTGTGACACCGGCCATGCGCCGTGGGGCTTTCCTGACGCGCTGAGTGAGTGTTAAAGATGGCTTTTGGGGGAAAATCTTCGACGTAGAATTCATCTGTTGCTTTGTTGTGAGATAGCTCAAAAATCCATAACGAAACCGGCCTGAATTTCCGCATACCGTGTCACGATAGATATTCATACGCTTGATGAATATTGATTGTTTAGGGAGCGGCATATGAATTCACTCGCGCAGCGAACGCAGGTCATCGAAAACTGGTATCGGGAATCCGATGATTTTTCGACGCTGGTTAACTATCGGGTTCTCAGGGCGGGGCATATCCGTACTAACGCCAATTTTCATATTCAGCGCCAGTCCGTTGTCGGGCATGAGCTTATATATTGTCTCAAAGGGCGAGGCGTTGTTCGCCTGGAAAATAATCTTCATCATGTGCAGGAGGGGAATCTCGCCTGGCTGCCGGTAAGATGGCCGCATGAACACTATCCGGATAGCGCCGAGCCTTGGGAAATATTATGGCTGAGAATAGATAGTTCAAAATTAAATAGCATCATGCATATTCTCAATGTTCTCCAGGCGCCCGTTTTTACCTTTCAACAGCCGGAGAAGGTAACAGAAATTTATTATCAACTCTTCGGCTTAATGAAAAGCCATACGCTGGTTTCGGACGCGCACTGTGATGCGCTGTGCGCCAAACTTATTTTTACTTTGCTGGAAAACCGCAGTCAGGAAACGGAGAAATCTCCGGTGATTACCCATCGGGGACTGGGGCATCTTATTTATCAGATCCACAGCCACTATAATGACGAGTGGGATATTGGCAAATTTATGCAGTATTGCCAGGTCAGCAAGTCGCAGTTATTTCGCCTGTTTCAGGAAACCTTCAATCAGAGCCCGTTAAAATGGCTAAAAAACTATCGCCTGTCCCAGGCCCGGCGCTTACTGGTGGAAACGGACGACACCATTGGCAAAATTGCCGGGCAGGTGGGCTATAACGATCCGCTGCATTTTTCGCGTGATTTTCATCGTGCGGTTGGGGTTTCGCCCAGCGAGTTTCGCCGCCAGGAGAGACAGCTGTCGGACGGATCGGCAGAATAAACCAGCAGGTGTTCGGCTTTGCCAGAAAGCCGAACACCTTCGATCAGAAGAAGGTTTCCATCTGAATACCAAACGACCACTCTCCACCGGAGGTGAAGCCTTTCTGGCCCAGCGTATCGTTCGGACTGTAGTTATCCAGCGCCTTATCCCAGTTCATCCAGGTGGCAAAAACGCGCAGCTCCGGGCGGGTGAAGAACGGCGAAATATCATCCGGGCGGAAGGTTGGGGCAAAGGTGAGTTTATAGAAGTTGCCGTGTACCTTCTGGTACTGCTGATAGCCGTTGGGGTCGAGATCCATATACTGCCACGTGGCCTCATAGCCTAAAGCGAAGTTTTGCGTAATGTTTTGCATCAGGCGGCCGTTGAGGGTTATCCAGCGGTAGTCGTCGCCCTTGACGTAGCGATCGCGGCTAGATTGCGCAAGGACCGAGGGGGCAAAATCCCAGTCGTGGGCCAGATTGACCATCCCATAGCTAGCAAAACGCAGGGTGCTGGCATCGGAGAGTAGCGCCGGGTCGGTGCCGATATTTTTCACCTCCGCGCCCAGACCTTGTCCCCATGACAGCACGCTGCGCGTTTCCCCCTGCGTCAGTCCATAGAAGCTATCGCCCTGATAGCCGAGCAGGACGGTGTAGCCTTTATTGGCGGCGTTAAAGACTTTATAGCCGCTAAGCGTTTCCCGTTGCTCATTGTCCTTTGCCTGCATGCCGCTGACAAACAGCTGTACCGGGCCAAAATAGTTGTTGGCGGTAAGGATATAGTTCTGCACATCATTATTGACTACGTCGACATCGCCGAAGCTGCGCCCGATAAAAGAGAAGTTGCTGCGGGTATTCTCCGACCAGCGAACGTCATAAATGCCGCCTCCGGTACCGTTGAGCGCCACGAATTTGGAGTCGAGCCACGGAATTTCAAAGTTATCGCGATCGACGCGCTTGCCGGCCCACAGCGTGGTGTCCTTAAGCGGCCCGCTAAAGCTGGGCAGAGAGGCGATTTCGGCAAACGCCTGACTGACGTTTAAGGTGCTGGAATCAGCGGTCCAGTCGTTATAGCTTTTTTGCTGGTCGGCGATCATGGTCATAAAGCGGGTGGTCGCGCCATTATCCAGGCGCTGTTTTTTCTCCAGATAGACTTCGACATAGGTGTCCGGCTCGTTCCCCAAACGGCCAATTGCGCCGCCAGTTTGCCCGGCCGGGGTCATAAACGGTCCTCCCTGTGAATGGCGGGCGTTGTGGTTGGTCATCATCCCGGAGCGCGCATAGCCGTGGAGTTCAAAATAGCCATTATCATCAGGAGTGATTTTTTCAATTTTTTGCGTACGGGTTTCAAGATCTTCGACCTTTTGTTGCGCCTGGTGCGAACCCGCTTCCGTTTGTTTTAGCTGGGTTGCTAATTGTGCATTTTTTTGCTCTGCCACCGCGGCGCGATTTTCCGCCTGCTGAAGCCGTAATTCCAGCTGATTCAGGCGTTGTTCGATACTGACATTCTGTGCGGAAAATGCGTAAGGGATGGTCATGATATTTATCAGGCAGAAACCTGGTAGGGTCATAGAGGTTATTTTCATCTTATTCTCATTAGGTCACTATCATAAATAAAAGTGCAGGGAACCCTGCGCCAGTAAAATAACGCAGAGTGGGGTATTTATTTTTTCTATTAATCGAGGTGGTAAACTTCTTCCATTTCAGCCCACAACGAGCCTTCCGGTTCGCCGTCGAGAGGCATCTGGCATGGCCCGGTCTCCTGCCGCCATGCCTGGGTTTTTAAATGCGCGGCCATTTTCTTTTGGTCAGCTTCGTAATCGTCGCCGTCATACTCCAGATAGCTGAACAATAATCCATTTTTATAGTAAATAGAGAAGTTGCGTAAATGGCACTCTTTAATCATGGCATTGACTTCCGGCCAAGGGTTAGCGTGAAGTTCTTTATAATAATCGAGCTTTTCTGGACGGACTTTAACCACACAACCAAAGCGGCGAACTTTACTCATCGTTGTCATCCTTATTAATAACGTGGGCACGTTGCAGAATCTGTTTAATTTCTTCTTGCATTTCGTTTGTTAATGGCGACGCGGGAGGTAGCGCATAGACAGGAATATCCACGCCGGTCAGCCGGAGGGCATATTTCACGGCATTATAAAATGGCACATCGATAGCGTAGAGCGGCGGGATCCACGAAAGAGACTGCTGCAGGGCCACCGCTTCGCTAAGATCGTGACGATGCCAGGCGCGAAGTATTCCGCAGGCGAGCTGCGGCGCAAAGTTGGCGCTGGCTGGAATAGCGCCGTCACCTCCCAGAATCAAGGTCCCCAGTAGATATTCGTCATAGCCGGCAAACACCGCGAAATCCGGGCGTAGGGGCTTGACCGCGTGCAGGGTTTCTCTGATATGCGAGAGCGTATCGACGGTATCTTTCAGGCCCACGATATTCGGGCAGCTCAGCGCCAGGTCTTTGATAACCGACGGCGGGATCGACTGACCGGTAAGCGCCGGGAAGTTATAGAGAATGATGGGGAGCGGCAGGGCGTTAGCAATCGTCATGAAATGGCGCACCAGATTGCTTTCACTCAGAGGACTGTACCAGGGGTTAACCACCACCACGCCGTCTGCGCCAGCCTGTCGCGCATGCAGTCCGACCTCGATTGTCTGCTGAGTGCCGCAGCAGGCGATGCCGATCAAAACGGGTTTTCTCCCACCCACCTGGGTGAGACAGAATTCTGCTACATGACGCCGCTGGGTATCGGACATATGGGCAAATTCCCCCGCGCTGCCGAGGAAAAAAAGGCCATCTACCGGCGATGCCAGCAGGTGTTCAATTAATATTGCCTGGGCGGATTCATCAAATTCTCCCTGCGCATTAAATAGCGTAGGTACCGGGGGAATGACCCCGTGGAAAAGAGGCTGAACCATTGTATTCTCCTGTGAAAATTACCGGGAATCCCGGTATCAGGCGCAGGCGAGGGCCTTCACACTCATTGCTGAGCGCGCTCTCGCCTGCATATAACGCGTTATTTATTTAACGGATTTAATCGGTAATACAAAAAACGATGAAGCAAAGACGAAAACAATGGCGGCAATAAATAGCGATGAATAATCATTATTAAACGTTGCCAGTAGCCATGCGGATAATATTGGGCTGAAAGATTGTGGTAATACGGTAGCAATTGTCAGGATCCCCATATCTTTACCGGCCTGTTTACCGCCGCCCGGCAGCACCTGAGTCATCAGCGCCATATCGATGGAGGTATAAGCGCCATAGCCCAGCCCCATAATGGCGGCATAGATATACATTCCGGTCAGCGTCGGCATAAACAGAGGAACGCATAAACCAGCGGCCATCAGCAGAGTTGAGAGGAACACAAAGATTTTTCGCCGTTGCAGTTTGTCGGAGATGATGCCGGAAACCAGACCGGAGAAAAGCAGCGTCACCAAAGTGATGACCGAGATGGTGCCGATAGCATAGTTAGAATCTTCGACGCTTAAGCCAATGAAATCTTGCAGAATATACAGCTGGTAAGTGACCACGCCCTGGTAGCCCAGATACATGGCGAAGCGGCCAAAGAATGCCCAGCCAAAATCAGGGTATTCGCGTGGGCTGACCCAGAAGTTTTTGAAGAACGACCCCCAGCGGAAGGGTTCAACCTCCATGGCTCGGGTCGAAGGTTCGCGGTTGATCAGCACAAAGGCCACGCAGCAGGCGGCGATAGCCAGTGCGAAAACCAGGTACCCCAGCTGCAGGTTCCAGGCCAGATAGCCGGCAAGAATAATCCCCACCGTGCCGCCGGCGGTGGAACCCGCGCCGACGAAGCCGGAAGCGATACCGCGGTTCTCCGGTAAGAATCGGTCAGCGACCACCGTAGCCAGCGGGCCGTTCATGCAGTTCAGCGAGACGGCAGCCATTAACCAGAACACCGCAATGCCGGCGATAGTGGTTGTCATGGAGATGCCGAAGATAGCCAGCCCGCCGATTAATGCACCGCCAACGATAAACGGCGAACGGCGTCCCCATGTCGAACGGCAGCGGTCGGATAAGGCTCCGGCAATCGGCTGAGCGAAAATCGTAAACAGCAGCGCCGAAGTCATGACGATAGCCAGGTTGTTAGCTTTATTTTCCGGGTCGATTTGCGCCACGTGATTGGGGAGAAGAACCGAGATAACCCCGCAGTAGAGCGCCAGCAGAACAAAGAAATTAGTAAACAGCGAGGCCAGCAGAATATTTTTCTTACGCCCCGTCACCATAATGTTATTTGCTGGCGACGTGGTTTGCGACCGATCGTCAACCTTGCCGCCGGGTAATGAATTGATATTATCGGACATGCTTATTTCCTCATTATTATTCAGTAGGGTGAATTGAAATAAACGTCATCTGACTCAGTTTTTATTTATTTTCCCCTCCTGATTGCATCAGGTAAATACGGCGCGCGTTTTCGCCCATTACCGCATTAATGTCCTCGGGAGATAAGTGGGCAATGGCCTCGGTCACGCAGGTTTGCCAGCGCGCGTAGCCACCCGCCAGTTCGACTACCGGCCAGTCGCCGCCGAATAAACAGCGCCGTGGGCCAAATACCGCTATTGCCTGTTGGATCCAGGGCCGCAGCTGCTCCGGCCGCCAGCTTTGCCAGTCCGCTTCTGTCGGCAAGCCAGAGATTTTGCATGCCAGATGAGGAAAGGCGGCGAGAGCGGTAAATGCGTCCAGCCAGGTCTGCCATTGGGCGTCAGCGATAGCCGGTTTTCCCATATGATCCAGCACGACCAGGGCTTCAGGCGCGCGTTGATACAGCCACGTCAATAAATCGTGAAGCGCGGTCAGTTGAGATGCCCTGACGCACATATCCAGCACAAAGCCTTCGCGGGCCGCCGCCAGTAAACCCTCGCGATAACCGGCGTGATAAAACAGATCCAGCGGCTCATTGTGCAGGGAGCGCCGGATGCCCACCACGCGCGGCAATTCACGTAAATGGCGCAGATAAGGCGCCACGGCGTTGCCCGTTTCCAGCGGCGCCCAGGCGACAATTCCGGCAAGTTTAATCGCGCTGGTTTCAGCCAGCTGGTTTATCCACGCCACCTCCTGGAGCGCCTGCTGCTCGGCGCAGTCGGCCTGAACTACGATGGCCGCTTCCGGGGACTTCGCCACTTCCGCCAGCTGAGCGGGCAAAAAGGGCCGGTTAAGCGCCGGGAGTTCCTGCAGCCAGTCGTAGCGCAGCACGCGCGGATCCCAGAGATGCAGATGGCTGTCGAAGGTGCTCATTTTTGCGCTTTCCCTCCGTTGCCCGGCAGCAGATCCCAGCCAATATTGAGTACGGGAGCCATCAGCTCATTGATTTGAGCGAGCAGTTCCGGGTCAAGCGGCTGCGTGCACCAGCGGATATTATCCAGCATATTGTCGGCGCTGGCGGTGCCGATTACCGTGGAGGCAATGCCGTTATCCGCTGCGGTGGTGAGCGCAAACTGGAGAGCAATCTGGGCAATATTCACGCCGTGGCTATCGCACAGGGTGGACACCTGGCGGCAGATAGCCTGCACATCCTGATGCGCCGGGTGCCAGTCCGGCGCGCCGCTGCGGGTCAGCAGCCCCATCGCCAGAGGCGAAGCGTTGAGTACGCCAATCCCTGCCTGATTCAGCCGCTGCGCTACCGAGCCCAGCCGCCGGTCCTGTAAGCTCCAGGTACAGTAGGCCATCACGGTATCCACTTTTTGCTCACAGGCGACGCGCTCCAGCAGGGCAAGATCGTAGCCGGTGATACCGACGTGGCGTACGACGCCGCTATCGCGTAGCTCCCGCAGCGTCGGCAGCGCTTCATCCAGCAGTTGCCCCATATCACTGTATTCAATGTCATGGCACTGAATCACATCGATATAGTCGCTGCCCAGACGGGTAAGACTTTCATCGATGCTGCGCAGGGTGGCCTCGCGGGAGAAATCCCACTGGCTGTCGCCGTAGCGCCCGACTTTCGTCGCCAGGGTATAGCTGCCGCGGGGTACGCCTTTTAGCGCGACGCCCAGGGCGGTTTCCGCTTTGGTCAGCCCGTAATAGGGGGCAACGTCGAAATAGTTCACGCCGTGGGCAAGGGCCGTCGCCACGGTTTCGTTAGCCTGCTGTTGCGATACCGGGTGATAAATGCTGCCCAGAGAGGCCGCGCCCATCGCCAGCACCGGTACCTGAATTCCCGTGCGTCCAAAAGGTACTGTTTTCATTATTCGCTCCATTATGATTAATCGTCGACGGGCGTCCGCAGGCTCAGGCGCAGCCCCGCGCGTTCGGGCCTGACGTGCGGGCCCTGAGCTATCGTCCAGTTGCCGTCGTTTTGCTGTTGCTGTAATGCGTTTTCATCAATGGCGATCCCGAGCCCCGGTTCGTTGCCCAGTACGATGCCGCCGTTTTCGATGCGCTGATCCACGCGTAATCCGTTCGGGAAGGTGAGATCCTGTATCTCGCAGCTGAGATGGTTGCTGACCGCCGCCGCCGCGTGGGCCACCGGATTGGCGTTGTAGCCGACCGGGCTGACCGGCAGGCTAAACGCCTGCGCCAGGTTGGCGACGCGCAAAAAGTGGGTGATGCCCCAGCACATGCCTGCCTGAAGGACATCCACTGCATTCTCTTTCAGCAGCGGCAGAAATTGTTCCAGGCCGGTGAGGTTCTCCCCGGTAGCCACCGCGCAGCGCACCTGCTGGCGAATGGCGGCGTGTCCGGCGGCGTCCCAGCGGCGCACGGGTTCTTCAATCCAGCTCAGATCCAGCGCTTCCTGCAAACGACTGACGTAGCGCACTGCCTGTTTCGCGCTCATCGATTCGTTAACATCAATCATCATCACCGGCGAAGGGCTGTTAGCGAGATACACTTCGCGCACCGCCAGCAGGCGCTGTAAATCCTGTTCAACGTCGAGGCCGCCCTTGAGCTTAAAGGCGCTGAATCCACGCTCGGCGAAACGCTGATGGAGCGCGGTTAACGCCTCCAGCGACAGCGGGAAATCCAGCCCCGAAGCATATCCGGGGACGAACGGGCTTCTCGCGCCGAGCAGACGCCAGAGCGGCTCCCCGGCGCATTTGGCCTTCAAATCCCACAGCGCCATATCGACGACACCGATCGCCCCAAAAACGCTGCCCGTATGGCCGCTTTTAAAGACCCAGGCCTGCATTCGGTCGTAGAGCGCCGTCACCGCACGCGGATCTTCGCCTTCGATGGCGGGGAAAATGCGCGCAATATCCGCATGTCCGCCGACGCCGATACCGCTAATGCCCTCATCGGTTTCGAGGATCAACACCGGGACTTCAGTGACGCCTGAGGTGAGGGTGCCGTTGACATCGCCAATCGGCCGCCCCCAGCGGTGCCAGGTTTTCAGCGTGCGCCAGCCGGTAATCTTCATGCGCCTGACTCCTCTGTTTGCCGCGACGTGCGTAAATCAATCACCATGCGTCCCTGGATGGTGCCGTTGTCCATCTCGTTAAAAATGGCATTGATCTCTTCCAGCCTGCGGGTCTGTACCACCGGGCGAACGCGTCCGGCCAGCGCGTGCTGAAAAGCCTCCGCCAGATCCTGGCGGGTGCCCACCAGGCTGCCGACTATCTGGATACCATCGAGTACGGTTTTGACGATATTCAGGTCCAGATCGCCCGGCGGAACGGCGACGCAAACCACTTTGCCCGCGGCGCGGACGCTATTGACGGCCTGGTGAAAGGCGGCGCGCGCCACGGCAACCACCACGGCGCAATGGGCGCCGCCATCGGTGATCTGCTGGATGCGTGCGGGAACGTCGTCCCGGCTGGGGTTGAGGGTAATTTCCGCACCGCACTCGCGGGCGAGCGCCAGCTTGTCGTCCTGCAAATCGATGGCGATAACGCGGGCGTTAAAAACGTGGCGGGCAAACTGGATCGCCATATTGCCCAAACCACCGGCACCCCAGATGGCCAGCCACTGTCCGGGACGAACATCGGAGACGCGAATGGCTTTGTAGGTGGTCACGCCAGCGCAGGTAATGCTGCTGGCAATCAGCGGGTCGAGGCCTTCGGGGACTTTTACCGCGTAGTCGGCTTTCACGATGCACTGCTCGGCCATCGCGCCATCGACGCTGTAACCGGCGTTTTTTACGCTGCGGCAAAAGGTTTCCCGACCGCTGACGCAGTATTCACATACTCCGCAGCCTGCATAGAACCAGGCGATACTGACCCGGTCGCCGGGCGTCAGGCTGGTCACGTCGTCGGCGACGGCGCGAACGATGCCGATCCCTTCATGGCCCGGAACCCGACCGGGAACGGGGCCAAAATCGCCCTGCACGACGTGGAGATCGGTATGGCAGACGCCGCAGCACTCCACGTCCACCAGCGCCTCGCCGGAAGCTAAAGGACGAACCGCCATCTGACGAATCTCAACCTGGCCTGGATGACGTTCACTGACTACTGCTGCTTTCATCATTGCCTCCCGTCAGCTCAGTTCTGGTACAGCGTTGTCGGTCATGCGCTGGCGTCGCGCGACGTAAGCGGGCAGGGGCTGCACGCCTGAATCGTCGGTAAACCAGGCGAAAGGATCGGTGCTGGCGACGAGAGCGAAATTCGCCCATGGCTCGAACGATCCGGAGCGAATAACCAGCCTGGCTTTGTGCGCGATCTCGTGGCACAGCGTTTCGTGGCTGGCAGCGTAAAACGCCGCGCCAGAGCCGGTATAGATAGTTTGTACTTCGCGATACAGCTGCGGGTGGCAGTCGCGGACTTCGCTGGCAAAATGCACTTCTTCAACGAAAATCTCCGTTCGCAGCACGCGCAGGATGTCGCGGACATCGACGGTGCCGGGCCACAGTCCGAGGTCGATACGGTTCGCTCCGGCCGGGATTGGAAACCCTGCGTCGGTTACCAGCACGATATCGGTATGGCCGAGCGTCGCCAGAGCGGCGGCAAGTTCAGGGTGTAAGATTCTATCGGGTCTCATTGTTATTATTCCTCGGTCACGACGTGAGATTGCAGAAATGCGTCGACATCGGTGCGGTATTTATAAGAGGGGACGGTTTCCCAGTCAGAGCAGCACAGGGCCGCCGCGGCGTTGGCGAACAGTACCGCTTTGCTTATCGGCAGGCCCTCATCCAGCGCCACCGCGAGGGAAGCGTTAAAGCTGTCGCCCGCGCCGTTGCTGTCAACCACATCCACCTGGCAGGGCGGGATCTCCTGAGTGGTTTGCGGGCCAAAAACGGCGGACCCCGCTTCGCCCAGCGTCATAACCACATAGCGGCAGCCGGTTTCAAGCAGCATACTGGCGATTTCCCGGTTGCTGCGGGCGTCGTCCGGCGCCAGGCCCAGCGCGACGCGGGCTTCGGTTTCATTGGGCGTCAGGTAGTCAATGGCGCTCAGGTCGAGGCCGCGCAGGTCTCTGGCCGGAGCCGGGTTGAGAATGGTGATTTTATCCAGTGATTTTGCGCGTCTTAGCCCGTAGAGCGCGGTTTCCAGCGGGATTTCCAGCTGAGCCAGCGCCACGCCACAGCTCTTTATCTGATGCAGAGCGTTATCCACCAGCGCCGGGGTAAACAGTTTGTTGGCCCCCATATCAACCACAATCACGTTGCGCGCTTCTTTATCTTTAATAATCAGGCCAGCGCCGGTCGGCAACTCGTTGGTCAGCGTGAGACCGTCGATATTGATCCCTTCCTCAAGCATCAGCTCAACAAACTCATTGCCGAACGTATCTTTACCGACCACGCCGCTATAGACCACATCCGCCCCCAGGCGGGCGGCCTGCACTGCCATATCGGAACCTTTGCCGCCCCAGGTCTGACGAAAGTCATGTCCGATTAGCGTCTCACCAGCCAGCGGTATGCGTTCGGCCGTCATCACCAGGGCTTTTGCATAACTGCCGAGAATAAATACACTCATCACATACTCCTTAAATTGTGCGGGCGTAGTACCGCCGTTACCGGCGGTACTCTTCGGTTAATAGGCGTTGATGTCGCCGACCAGACCTTTCACCAGCTCAGGGCCGGAACTGGTGCCAACCAGCTCTGCGCCTGCGACGAACATCTCTTTCATCTTCTCAAGCGTGTTCACTTTACCGGATACTTTGACCCGGCAAGGGGCCTGGATATTGGCTTTGAGAAGTTGGACATCTTCTACCGTTGCCGCGCAGCCGCCTTTGCCCCAGCCGCTGGATTGTTTCACCCAGTCAATACCTGCTTCGTAGGCGTAGCGGGTGGCTTTGATTTTCATCACCTCTTCGGTGATAAAGCCAAACTCCAGCATCGCTTTGACTTTCATTCCCAGGTCATGGGCAATGTGGGTCACCTCTTTCAGCTCGTTGAAATAGAGGTCATCCATTCCGCCGAGCAAAAAGCCTGGGTTGGGCGGGAAATCAAATTCATCGGCGCCTTCTTTTGCCAGTTCTCTCACCACGGCGACTTTCATTGCTGTCGTATCGTTGGCCTGGGGGAAGTTCACGGTGGTGGCAACGCGAATACCGGTTCCTTTCAGGACGTCTTTGGCGACGGCGACCCAGCACGGCGCGATCATTGCCGCATCAAACTGATACTCCATACAGATGTTGAGATGCTGAATAAGCCCTTCGCGGGTCAGGTCCGGGTTGACGTTGGTGAACTGAATGGCCTTTGCGACCTGGCGGGGATCATTAAAATCGATCATGTACCACTACTCCTGTTGGCTGAAAAAACATAGGTTACGATGTGAATGACATGGGCTTACTGTAAGGAGCTGGCGGAAAAGGCGTGATAGGCAAGAGTCCCGGCCATATGGACAGAATTTTCAGACGGATAATTTTGTGAGGGAGTTGGCAAAATGAGCCGGCGGACAGCGCAGGAAAACGGTTGAGGAGGGCGGGTTGCAATCAGGCAAAAAAATAAGGAGTTTCAGAATGCCTGCCAGGCATTGCTCGTTGGAGCCTTATAGTCGAGGCTTATTCAATTGATATAGCTTGTTTTGTCGGCCGGGTAAGGCATGGGCCTCCACCCGGCAGAAATACGATGATAATAGATCCGGTCTCGCAAAATCTTTCTATACGATAATGCGAGGTTTTATTTTATTTTGAATTTCCCTTGCTTCCACTGTTTGATCGTATTCGCTTTTGCCGCAGCGCTCTGGATATATCCTATCCCCCACGAGCCAACGCCATACTGATAAATTTGATTTTTATAGGCACTTTCGGCTGTCGCCTCATGGGCGTAGGGAGCCACTGTACCCTGAAATGCCATAATCCCTTCGTTTGTTCCAAAGTCAGGCCAGTCGGTGACGAACTTTTTAATATCATCAGCCCCCTTGCTGCAGGCCGCAATCAGCTCTTTATAGGGGGTTGCCGAACCCTCTTTTTTTAATGCTTTGGCATTGTAATCGCAGTTATATTCGATATAAGCGGCAACGGCTTTGTCATAATCTGTATCAGCGAGTGCTGGCTGGCTGAGGATGATTAGCGCCAGCAGGTATTTTTTTTCCATTTTGCAAACTCTCCATAATTTAAGGCAATGCGGTGAAATAATTAAAGTCAGCAAGAACGCAGACCGTCAACAGCGCCGGTGCTAAGGACCATCGTTGATTTTATGCTGACGATGATTTTATCGATAATGGCCTGACGTGGGCCTTCGCGCCACGCCGGGCTGCGATAAAAGGCTTCCTGCGAAGTTTTTAAATGAGTTAGATCGTCATAGGCGCGAATCAAATAGTAAGCATCTTTGTCTTCGACAGAGTTACCAAAAGAGACGATATCCATTCCGGCGGCACGGTGGCAAGGCGCACTTTGCTCCAGCATAATCTGGTGAAAATCTTCTCCGGTGCCGGGTTTTAGGGTGTACAGCAAAAACTCAACCGTTTTCATCCTGAACGTTTCCTTTTGAAATCACGTTAGTGATGTAGCAATACAGCACAGCGGTACTCTTTGGACAACCACCAATGTTTTAACTTTTCTCGCCGGTCAGGTCATGAGAGCAGGTTGCAAACCTCCATCTTTTATTGTTATGTTATAACATAACAATAAATCATTGTGAAATATGTGGCTATTCACCTTTCTTTTTAGATGATCATTATTATCATCTGTTCCAGGGAGTAAAAGATGAAAAAAGATGGGCCGGCAATTCGCTCTGAAGAGCGGCGAAGAGCCTGCTAATGGAGGAGCGTTTGACAAATTGTGGTACGGCCGTTGAGCCGGTGCTTAGCGTCAATATTGAATCATTGCCGCGACCCGGCGGCGGGGAGCTTCTCTCCGGCATTCATTTTAATGCCGGCAGGGGAGAGTGCCTGGCGGTGATTGGGCCGAATGGCAGCGGGAAAACCTCTTTATTACGGGCGATCGATCAGGAGCTGACTTCGCGGGATAGCGACATACGGCTATTCGGCCGCTCCGTTGCGGCTTTGACCCGGCAGCAGCGGGCCCAGCAGATTGCAGTCCTCGCGCAGAATGATGCCCCGGATATGCGGCTGATTCTTGAGGATTATGTCACTCTCGGACGTATTCCTCACGCCCGGGATATGTCGCGTCGTGAACATGAAACCATCGTGACCCGAGCCATTAACGATACGGGATTGCAGAAGCTGCGCAAGCGTCCGCTATCTGCGTTATCCGGCGGGGAGCGGCAGCGGGCGGCGCTGGCGCGGGTGCTGGCCCAGTCGCCAAAACTGGTGCTGCTGGATGAGCCGACCAACCATCTTGATCCGTCGGGCCGGGTGGAACTGCTCTCGCTAGTGAAAAGCCAGGGGATCACGGTAGTCGCGGTACTGCACGATCTTTCACTGATTGAATCCTTCGCCGACCGCGTTTTGCTTTTATCGCAAGGGCGCGCCGTGGCCTGGGATGTGCCGGAGCGCGTGCTTGTTTCGAAACAGCTTTATCCCGTTTTCGGCGTGACCAGCTTTACCGTACCGCATCCTGAGACCGGGAAGGCGCTGCGGATTTTTGAGGTTCCAGGCTATGCCTAATAAATTTCTGAGGACAAAGAATAATGAATAAATGGTTTGCAGGCATGATGGCTGTTCTATCCGTTTCCGCGGCAAACGCTGCTGATTATCCCGTCACTATTGACAGCTGCGGGACGCCGGTGACGTTTACACAAGCGCCGAAAAGGGCGGTAATACACGACCTTAATATGTCTGAAATGGCTTTTGCTCTCGGGTTGCAGGACCGTATCGTTGGGTTAACCGGTATTACCGGCTGGTACAAAATGACCCCGGAATTTAAAAAGGAGATGGGTTCAATTCCCGAGCTTGCGCCTAAATATCCCTCTCTGGAAATGCTGCTGGCGGCTAATCCCGACTTCTTTTTCGCGGGCTGGAATTACGGGATGAAAGTCGGCGGAGAGGTCACGCCTTCCGTGCTCGATAAATACGGCATCAAGACATTTGTTTTGAGCGAGAGCTGCGTATTTACCGCTGACAATAAGCGCAAAGCAAGCATGGACCTGCTGTATAACGATGAGCTGACGCTGGGCAAGATTTTCGGCAAACAGCATGAGGCGCAGGCGCTGGTCGATGGCTGGAAAAAAACGCTGGATGAGCTGCCTGAGCCGCCGCCAGGCGTTCAGCCATTGAAAGTGTTTGTCTATGATTCTGGCGAAGATAAGCCCTTTACCAGCGGTCGATACGCTATGCCGACCGCCATTATCGAAGCGGCGGGGGGCAAAAACGTGATGGACGGGCTGGATATCAGCTGGGGAACAACCTCCTGGGAGAGCGTCGCGACGGCAGAGCCCGACTTTATTATTCTTCTTGATTATCAGACCGGTAGCGGAGCGGATTCGCTGCGTCGCTTCCTCGAAAATCATCCGTTAATGAAGCAGACTCCGGCGGTGAAGAATCAGCGTTATCTGAAGCTGCAGTACGCTGAACTGACGCCTGGTCCGGCAAATATTAAAGCGGCCGAAAAACTGGCTCATGCGATGTATCCAGCGGCCAACCAATGAGTGGTACTCAATGTCGCTACTACTGGGCAATGTGGGGCGCTGTGCCAGTATTAGCCGGATTGATGCTGCTCAGCGTTGCCAAAGGCAGCGCGCCGCTATCGCTGGAGCAGGTCCTGGGTGCCTTACGGCTTCTTGATGTGCCGGTTTCTGAGATGGTCAGCCGCATCGTCATTGATTTACGTGTGCCAAGAACGCTGCTATCGGTGCTGGCGGGAGCCGTGCTGGCTATGGTTGGCGGTCTTTTGCAGACCACCACGCGCAACGATCTGGCCGATCCTTTTTTATTCGGACTTTCCTCCGGCGCTTCGGCGGGGGCGGTACTGGTGATTACCCGATTCGGTGAGCGGCTTGGCGCGCTGACGCTGCCGGTATCGGCGTTTGTCGGCGGTATCTGCTCCGCGTTGGCGGTGATGCTGCTGTTCCATTTTAAAAAGCAGCGTGGTGCCGAACACTTAGTGATCTGCGGGCTGGCTATCTCCTTTTTATTCGGTGCGCTGACCAGCTATCTGATTTTCTCCGGCGATCAGCGGGCCGCCAGCTCGGTGCTGTTCTGGTCGCTGGGGGGCCTCGGTCTCGCGCGTTGGGATAATTTACCTTATGCCATATTTAGCCTGCTATTTCTCAGCGCTTTTATTCTGTTACGCTGGCGCTCGCTGGATGGTTTACTGGCCGGTGAGCAAACGGCGCAGTCGTTGGGGATTAACGTCAGCCGCCTGCGGATGGAGGTTTTCCTCTGCTGTGCGCTGGCAACTTCGCTGCTGGTGGCTTTAACCGGGGTGATTGGCTTTATCGGGCTGATGGTTCCGCATATGTGCCGCTACTTTTCCGGCGTTAAGCATCTGCTGCTGCTTCCTTTATGCGGTCTATGGGGGGCGGCGCTTTTGTGCGGCGGCGATATCGTCAGCAGGACGCTGTTAGCCCCGCAGGAGCTGCCGATTGGGATCATTACTGCAGGAATAGGCGGCTTGTTTATTATTATCCTGCTGGCCAGAAGCCGTTCATAAACCTATCAACGCCGGGCACCGGCCTGGCGTTTTTATCTTATCGGGTTGGTGTATTGGTAAATGGATATTTTCAATTTCAATCATCAAATACCTGTCGATTCACAGCGCCTTGCCGGCATTGTCTGATTATTTACAGGCATCTGCGATGAGCGATAAATTCACGACGGATTAATCACCCCGCAGTCATGCATTAGCGTATCTTTCTTCTTGTAACCGGTTCTGCTCTTCGCTTTAAAACGCCCGGTTTTGCATCTGCGATCCTGCTGGAATAGTGAACATCAAAGTGTTGCACAACGGACATGGCTTACGTAAATTCATAGATATGAACCTTGTCCGCATACGGAAAATATCATGGATGTGACAGCACTGAAGAAAACCACGCTTACCGAGCAGATTATGGAGCAGATCGCTTTGCAGATCACCTCCGGAAAGCTCAGACCCGGCCAGCGCTTGCCGAACGAACGGGCGATGGGGGAGATGTTCAACGTCACGCGCAGCCGGGTACGTGAAGCGCTGCGCGCACTATCGCTGATCGGGCTTATTGAGATAAAACCAGGCGATGGCAGCTATGTCTGCGAAAACAAACCGCAGCTTCCTGAAGAGACGATGACCTGGATCTTCCATAAAGAGATTCACAACCTCGATGAAATCTATGCCGCGAGGAAGCTTATCGAAGAAGAGGTGTATCTCACCGCGATCGGCGTGGTGAACCATGACAATCTTATTCGTTTCCAGTCGATAATTGACCAGATGGCGGAGCTTATTGTCCAGGACGGTCAACCGGAAGCCTATCACCAGCTGCTTGATGAATACGACCTGTTGATGGGCCGTCTGTGCGGTAACCAAATTTATGACAAGTTGATGCAGACCATCGTGATGCTGCGTAAAGACTTCTCGCGCAAGCTGCTTAACGCTGATGGTGCGATGGCGCATAGCTTTAAGCTGCGGCTGAGCATTCATGAGGCCTTTATCCAGCGAGATAAGGTCCAGCTGCGTAAAAATCTGAAGTCCTTCTATCAGTCTTCGCGCAAATTTTACGATCGCATCGCGGATAATAAAGACAAATAATATGGCCAGAGTTAAATCTGCGGAGAGATCTTTCCGCCTGTTGGAGCTGATTGCCAGCCATCGCGAGGGACTGAGCTTCACCGATCTGCAAACCAGCCTCGATATCCCCAGAAGCTCCGCCCATAGCCTGATTCAGGAGTTTCTTGATAACGATTATCTGCTGTATATGCCGGATACGCGCCTGTATCACGCTGGTCTGGCGTTGATTAAAATTGCCGCTAACTGCATTGAAAGCACCGATCTGGTCCGCGATTTGCGGCTGCTGACCGCATTTCTGAGCAAACGACTGGGCAAAACCAGCCACGCGGCGATTCTGGACGGCAGGCAGGTGGTTTATCTGGCGAAAGCGCTCGCCCAGGACGATCTCTCATTAATGCGCCATATCGGTAACCATCTCCCGGCGCACTGCACCGCCGTTGGCAAAACTCTGCTGAGCCAATACAGCGATGAAGAGATTACGCAGCTTTATGGTGAGACGCCGTTGGAGAAAATGACGGTTAACTCGATTGGTACGCTGCCGGTATTACTGGCTGAACTACGCCAGGTGCGCCAGCAGGGCTACGCGCTTGAGCAACGAGAGGCCAACGAACGCGCAGCCTGTATTGCGCTGCCCATTTACTCTTCTGCTGGAAAAATGGTGGCGGCTTTTAGCGTGACCGTTCTGGCCTACGAGTGGGAGTCGCTGGCGCTTGATGATGTGCTTGCGGTGATGAAAGAGTGCCGGGTTCTGGCGCAATAGCTACGGTGACCGGGAATGTCCCGGTCATCTGCCTGTGACATCATTATCCAGGATTATCCGCGCCAAGCGGCGGTGCGCCGACGAAGCTGGTGAAGGTCTCGCCGTTGATTTTTATTGGACAGCGGGTGGTTTGCAGGGTTTTTCCGCTCTTCAACCGGACTTCCTGTAGCATCTTCAGCGACTGGAAGCCTTCGCTGGCAATTAACTGCGGCCAGTCCATCACCTGCGCACACCAGATATCTTCCGCCTCCAGAATGTTTAACCACTCCTCGCTTTTCTTATGCCGCAAGTGTTCCAGCAGGATCCGTTTGATATCATCCCGACGGTTGAACCACTCCTGCGGCTGGTTAAACTCAAGCAGTGCCGGGCATGCCAGCAGGTTCCCCAGAACGGGAATCGGCGCCATCGCCAGTGCGATAAAGCCATCGGCGGTGGGATAAATGCCGTAGGGCGCAGAAATGTAGGCGTTGGCATTATTGACCGCACTTCTGACCGGCGGCTGCTGACCATCGTTCAACCAGGTGGTTAAGACTTCAAACTGTAGGTCGAGGATGGTGTCCAGCAGGCTCACCTGGACCAGGCACCCGGCACCGCTGCTGGCCCTTTGTACCAGCCCGGCCATAAGCCCTTGAACCAGATACTCTCCGGCGAAAATATCGCAGACGGAAAGACCAAAGGGAAGCGGGGGCTGATCCTGATTGCCATTGAGCCAGCATAAGCCAGAAAGCGCCTGCACCAGTAAATCCTGACCCGGACGGGAAACCCAGGGACCGCTATCGCCGTAGCCGGAAATTTCACCGTAAACCAGACCGGGATTGATTTCATGCAGCGACGCATAGTCCAGACCGAGGCGCTTTGAGACGCCTGGACGATAATTAAAGATAACCACGTCCGCCTGTTCAATTAGCGGGCGCAGGGCGTTTTTTTGCCCCTCGTCTTTGAGATTAACGGTGATGCTTTTCTTATTGCGGTTAATGGCGTGGAACAGCGAACTGTCACCATCAATTTGCAGCTCGGAAATATAGAGCTTACGGCAGATATCGCCGCCGTCCGGATTTTCAATTTTCGTTACGCTGGCCCCTAAATCGGCGAGGCGAAGCGCAGCCGATGGGCCAGAAAGAAACTGGCTGAAGTCCAGCACATTAATACCTGTTAGTGGTTTCATCAATCAGCCTCCAGTAAGTGAAAATCGGCCTGAATCTGCGCCGTATGCGTCCCTAAAGCTGGCGCGGGGCGGGAGGAGGAGGTGCGCGCACCGTTGAAGATCAGCGGCGATTTCAGCATAACGATTGTTTTACCGTCATCGAGTTGAACATCGTGAGTCATGTCCAGTGCGCGGAATCCCTCGCTTGCCGTCAGGGTTGACCAGTCGCTCACCTCAGCGCACCAGTAGCCGGCTCCCTCGAGTCGTTCCAGCCAAAAAGCGGCGGTTTCAGAGGCCAGAATCCCGGCAATCACGCGCTTGATCTCGTCCCTGCGGCTGAACCACTCGTCCGGTTCGCTGTATTCGCTGAGTGCTGAAGAACGCAAAATATCGCCCAGCTTGACCACCGAGCCCATTGCGAGCGCGATATAGCCTTTTTGGGTGGCATAAATGCCGTAAGGCGCAGCGAGATATGCATGCGCGTTATTGTCCGCGCTGCGGCAGGGCGCACGGTGTCCATCGTTAAGCCAGGTGGTCAGCACTTCAAACTGCATGCTGAGCAGTGACTCCATCAGGCTGACTTCAACCCGCCCGCCGGATCGGGTCTTACCGCGGCGGATCAGGCAGGCCAGGACACCCTGCACCAGATGCGCCCCGGCAAGCGAATCGGCAACCGATAGTGCAAATGGCGTCGGCGGTTGGTCCTTGTTGCCGTTTAGCCACGTGAGGCCCGACATGGCCTGCACCAGCAGATCCTGACCGGGCTTTTTAACCCACGGTCCCTCGGTACCGTATCCGGTGACCGAGGCATAGACCAGCCGCGGATTGAGTTGCTTGACTTCTTCATAGCCAAGGCCAATTTTGTCCATTACGCCGGGGCGGAAATTTTCGATAAGAATATCGGCCTGCGCGATCAGTCGCTTAACCTGCGCCAGCTCCCGAGAGTCCTTCAGATCGGCCGTGTAGCTCTCTTTACCGCGATTAATGGTATGAAAAAGCAGGCTGTCGTTATTGATCCACTGATTGTTAAGACTCAGGTTTCTGCTGGCGTCCCCGCCGCGGGGACGTTCCACTTTGATGACCCTGGCCCCCATATCCGCCAGGCGTAGCGCAGCGGAAGGCCCGGCCAGAAACTGGCTGAAGTCCAGTACCACTAAACCTGTTAAAGGAAGCATAATTACTCCATTAAGCTGCGTGATTTTTGATAAAGCGCGTTCAGGCTGGCGAAAACGGCGCCGCCGTTACCGCCGTTCATGACATACTCTCGCACCAGATCGCCGGCATGATCCTGAAAGCTCAAAAAGCCGCTGTAGCGTGGACGCTTAGCCGAGCGGTCGAGAGTGGGCAGGGTGTCGATGAAGAAATCCAGGCTGCGGCGATTCACTTCTTCATCAAGCCAGGCCCCGCGATGACCCGGTTGGCCGCCGTTATCGAAGAAGAGCGTTTTCTGCACCTCCGCCGAAGCGGTATAGCTGGCGTAGGCGAGGGCCGCTTCTTTATGCCGGCATTTTGCGGAAATCGCCAGCCCGGTCCCGCCGAGAATGGTCTTCAGCGGCTTGCCGTGCCAGGAGACAACATCCGTTGCCTTCAGAAGATAGCGGGCATAACCGGCGCGGGAATAGTTTGAATAGCCATAGGCGAATGGGCAGTAGCTCCAGGCATCGCGTGTTGAAAGCTGTTCATGAACGGCGATAGGGTCGTAGTCAAAAATCTCTTTTGAACAGTGGCTGGCCAGTTCGCGCAGCGCTTCAAGCGCTTCGATGCCAGTGTCGCGGCTGGCGATACTCTCCTCGTCAAACCAGGCGCCGCCGCGGGTGGCGCAGAGCATTAGAAAGTCCATCAATAAGTTGATCGGGATCCCGGCATAAATGACCTTTCCGGTGCGGGCCAGGGCGAGCAGGTCTTGCCAGGTTTTCGGCAGGGCGAATTGCCCCTGTTGCAGGTGGTCCGGCCGATAGACGGCGACAGGCGTTGCCGCATCAATGGCCAGAGCGCTCTGGAAGCCGTTGAAAAGATAGCTTTCATGAGAGCCGCCCACCGAGTTTGCTGCCTGATCGTCAAGGTACGCTTTTGGTAAATGGTCCTGCAGAGGTAAAAGGATCGCTTTCTCTGCGACAAACCCCGCCCACGGATGGTCAATAACCAGCAGATCATAAAGCCGCGCCAGTTCATCAAGATCGCCATCGGCGAACGCCTGCAATGAACGTTTCTCCCACACAATTTCGACATCCGGATTTAGCTCGCTGAACCGCTGCGCGGTGGCCATTACGGATGTAAACCCGCGGCTATGACCCCAGGTAATGCCCCTCAACGTCATCATAAGAACTCCTTTTTGCAATGAGCTTCACATAAAATTGGTACTACCGCGCTACCATTGGGGCATAGCTACTGATACTTTTGTAGTCAGATTAGGTGAAATTGTGATCGGCCTTGAAAAATAATAATTGATCTTTTTTTTCGGTTGACCGTAAAAAAAACGAGGATTAGTTTTCTATTAGTTTATATTTGTGGTCATTAATTCACATATGTGAACATTATGGTGAGAAAATCCTTGAGTACATAATCTAATTAACAGGAGAGTTCTATGCTAGCGGGATTTTTTGTCTTGATGATCGCTTGTATGTTCCAGGGAAGCTTTGGTCTCGGTATGAAAAACTATCGACCATTTTCCTGGGAAGCCTTTTGGGTGATATTTTCCATTATCGGCATATTAATCATTCCTATTGTCTGGACGTGGATTGAAGTTCCCGGATTTTTAAAGTATATCCTGATGACGCCCGCCTGGATTTTATCTATCGCTGCCGCCTGCGGTTTTCTCTGGGGCATCAGCGCCATTTGGTACGGTAAAGGTATTGATAATATCGGCATGTCTCTGACCGTCGGGATCAATACCGGTGTGGGATGTTCTCTCGGTTCATTAATTCCACTATTCATCCTTAATAAAATTCCGCCCGCTAATTCACTGATCTGGCTGCTGGCAGGAATGGCGGTGATGCTGATTGGCGTGGGGGTGATTACTAAAGCCGGTATTCTTAAAGATAAAGAGTCACAACGGGATGAATCGCGGGTTAAAAATGACAAATTCGTCAGCGGCCTGCTAATGGCGCTGGCCTCCGGGTTTGGTACCGCAGCGATGAACGTCGGCTATACCTACGCCAGTCGGGCCAGCGCGCTGGCGGTAGAGGATGGTATTAATCCGGTCAGTGCCAGCCTGATCGCCTACGTCATCGTTTTTGCATCCGGCGGCTTTATTTCCAATATTGGCTACGCCCTGTGGGTGTTGAGAAAAAACAATACCTTCAGCGACTTTTCCCGACCAGGTTCGTCCTTCGCATGGTTTAAAGCGTTGTTGACCGGGGGGATTTGGTTCGCCGCGCTGGGATTATATGCCAAGTCAACGGCGCTGCTGGGCGACCTCGGACCGGTCATCGGCTGGATAGCGTTCCTGTCAGGGGCGCTGATTATTTCCAACGGATGGGGGCTGAAAACGGGTGAATGGCAAGGCTATGAAAAACCTAAAAAAGTTATGCTTCTGGGTAATGTGATTTTAGTTCTCTCCGTCGTTATCGTCGGATACGCCAACGGATTAGCTTAAAAAAGAGGATAAAGAAATGACAATGCAACTGAACATGCCGCAACGCAGTAAACCCGTCGTCATTATCGGCGCGGGTGGGATCGTCACCGACTCGCACTTACCTGCTTATAGTAAAGCCGGGTTTCGGGTTCTCGGTCTGTACGATCGGGATTATCAGAAAGCGCAGAGCGTGGCCAGCCAGTGGGATATCCCTCATGCCTGCCAGACTATTGATGAACTGATCGTCCTGGCGCAGTCCGAGGGCTGCGTATTTGATATCGCCGTACCAGCTTCTGAGATTCTGCCTATTTTACAAAAATTACCCTCCCACGTTGGTGCGCTTATTCAAAAACCGATGGGCGAGTCCCTTGAGCAGGCCAAAGCTATTCTTGATTGTTGTCATGAGAAAAATATCACTGCCGGTATTAATTTCCAGCTACGTCGCGCACCCTTTATGATTGCCGCGAAAAAAATGATTGATGAAGGTCTGCTGGGCGATATTCATGATGTTGAAATGCGCGTTATTTGCCAGACACCGTGGAATTTATGGAAATTTTTATTTGAGAAACAACGGATGGAGGTTAATTACCACAGCATCCATTATATTGATGCCATCCGTTTCTTCCTCGGCGATCCGCAGTCCGTTTACTGTAAAACCATGAAGCATCCTAAAATGATGGCGCTGGCGCAAACTCGCTCGTCGATCATTATGGACTACGGCGATGTTATTCGCGCCAATATTCATACTAACCACGGCCATGATTATGCGCCGGATAAGCAGGAGTGTTTCTTTAAAATAGAAGGGACCAAAGGCGCGATTAAAATTCAGATTGGGGTTATTTTGAATTATCCGCAGGGCGCTGACGATAAATTCGAATTTATCCTTGATGATGGCAAAGGGTGGCGAACCCTGCCCGTTGAAGGGACCTGGTTCCCGGATGCCTTTATTGGCCCGATGGCTGGCCTGCAGTGCAAACTCGAAGACCCGGATTATGTCTGGCTTAACGAGATCAACGATGCGTGGAAAACCATGTGCGTCGTTGAAGCCTGCTACCAGTCAAGCGCTAGCGGTGCCACTGCGGTGAAATACTGATTACTACGGGAGGTCCGGCATGTTGCACATTACCGATACCCATCTCCATCTTTGGGATCTGTCGCGTTTTCGTCTGTCGTGGCTAAGCGAGGTTCCGGCGCTGAATCATGATGTTAGCTGGCAGGATTATCGCGCGTTGGTCGATCAGGATACGTGGTGTATCGATCGCGCGTTGTACGTTGAAGTCGACGTCGTCCCCGAGCAGCGCGGGGCGGAAAGCCTGTTTTTACGCGAGCTATGCGCAGACCCGACGAATTTTGTTGAGGGAGGCATTATCTCGCTCGACCTGCAGCAGCCCGATGCGGTATCGCGATGGCTGACCTCAGACGCGCGTCACCCGGCGGTAAAGGGCGTACGTCACGTACTGCACGTCGCCAGCCAGCCGTCTGGAGCCTGCCTGACCTCTGCCTTTATCAATAATGTTAATGCGCTGGGTAATGCGGGGCTCTGTTTTGAGGTATGCCTGCGCAATGAAGATATGGCGGATGCGGTGGCGCTGGCTGAACGGACGTCAACTCCCCTGGTTTTAAATCATATGGGCAATGTTGATAGCGTTCGCCTGGCGGAAGACGCGAACTACGCGGCGAACTGGCGGCGACGTTTGCGCAGGCTGGCGCAGCTGCAGCACGTCTGGTGCAAAGTCTCCGGCGTCAATATCCCTGCTGGCGAGGATTGCGAGCGGGTTCGGCCGGTTGTGGAGCAGTGCCTTGCAACGTTCTCCGCCGACAGGGTTATGTTCGCCAGCAATTTTCCGGTCTGTTCGTTGGATACAGGGCTGATCCCGTGGGTCAACACGCTTATACGCATCACCGATGGGCAGGGAAGCGCCTGGCAAGAGCGCTTTTTTAACCGCAATGCGCAGCAACTCTATCGGTTAACGGAAGCGTGATGCTGGAGTCTCTTTAACCGATATCTTTTAGCACATCAGGAGTGATATATGAGTACCACATTCAGCGGTATTATCCCCCCGGTCCCGACGTTGTTTGATGAGCACGAGCAGTTAGATCGACCGGCGATGTCGCGGCTGATTGACCATCTGCTTGCCAGCGACGTGGATGGCCTTTTCTTTCTCGGTAGCGCAGGCGAATTCGCCCATATGTCGGACAGCTTGCGTCTGGAAGTGATGCAGTTCTGTATTGAGTACGTCGCGGGCCGCAAGCCGGTACTGGTTGGCATCTCTTGCCCGGGCACGCAGGCGACGATTGAGTTTGGCCGCAAAGCGCTGGAGGCGGGAACGGATGGCGTGGTGGTTATCAACCCGTGGTACAACCCGCTGGCCGAAGAGTACCTGTTCGAACATTTCCGCTATATTGCTGAACAACTGCCGCTGCCTATCGTGCTGTACAACTTTCCGGCGTTGACCGGGCAGGCTATTCCCGTCTCATGTATTCAGCGTCTGGCCCTGTCGTGTCCGAATATCGTGGGGCTGAAGGATACCGTTGATACCTTAAATCATATCCGTGAAGTGATTCATGCGGTTAAACCGCTGCGCCCTGGTTTTGCCGTATTCTCCGGTTACGATGAATATCTGTTCGGTACGTTAATTTTAGGCGGTGACGGTGCGATCCCCGCCAGCGCTAACTTTGCCCCGGAACTGACCTGCGGTATTTATCAGCACTGGCGTAATGGGGAGCTGAGTGAAGCGGTCGCGCTACAGCAGCGGCTCTCCTGGCTCCCGCCGCTTTATGGCCTGGATGTGCCTTTTTATAACGTCATTAAATATGCGTTGCAGCTGACAGGTCTCGATGTGCCGGTTAATTCACTGCGCCCCACCGGGCCATTAAGCGAAGCGCGGAAAATTAAAATCCGTGAGGTGCTGAAGCACAGCGCCATTATCTGATTAATTTATGAAGGTTAATATGAAAACGATCCAACGGTTCGCCGGCGTGATTCAGGTCAAACCTGAAAAATATGCTTACTATGCGCAACTGCATGCAAATCCCTGGCCGGAAGTAAACGCCATGATTAAGGCCTGTAATATTTCTAATTACTCAATCTACTTCAAAAATGGCTGGTTATTTAGCTATTACGAATATCACGGTGATGATTATCAAAAAGATATGGCGAAGATGGCCGCTGACCCGGTGACGCAGCGCTGGTGGGGCGAGTGTGTTCCGTGCCTGACGCCCCTTGAAAACAGAAAAGACGGGGAGCTGTGGGCATCAATGGAAGAGGTTTATCACCTGGAGTAATCGCCTGTCGAGGTAAGAATTATGTTTATCGATAAATATTTCGAAGATTTCTCCCTGTCTGAATGTCGAACAACAGTGGGGCGTACCATTACCGAAAGCGATATTGTTATACATGCCGGGCAGACCGGCGACTTTTATCCTCATCATATGGATACGGAATGGTGTAAAACTCAGCCTTTCGGCCAGCGTATTGCCCACGGCACCTTGACGTTTTCCGTCGCTGTTGGGATGAGCGCAGGGATTATTAATTCTAAAGCAATGACCTATGGCTATGAAAAATTACGTTTCCCACATCCGGTTTTTATTGGCGATACCATTCGGGTCAATATTTCTATTAGCGAAAAACGCGATCATCCGCGTAATGCGAAATATGGCTTTGTAACGGAGAAGCTGGAGGTCGTTAATCAACGCAATGAGTGCGTGATGGCGACGCAGCACGTGCTGCTGGTGGAAAAACGGGATCTTGCGGATTAAATCAAAAGGAGTGAACTATGACCTATCGAATGATACTTAACGAAACGGCCTGGTTCGGCGCCGGGGCAATTAACCATATTGTCGATGAAGTGAAGCGCCGGGGGTACAAGAAAGGGCTGGTGGTGACGGACCGGGTACTGGTGGAGTGCGGCGCGGTGGATAAAGTCACCTCCTTGTTGGCGCAGTCCGGGCTGGAGTTTGACGTTTTTGCCGATGTTCTGCCTAACCCAACCATTGCGATGGTGCAGAAGGGGGTTGAGGTATTTAAACAGGCGTCAGCTGATTACCTGGTCGCCATTGGCGGCGGATCGCCACAGGATACCTGTAAAGCCATCGGGATTATTATCAACAACCCAGAATTTGCCGATGTTCGTAGCCTGGAAGGATTTGCCGCTACCCGAAAACCCAGCGTGCCGATTATTGCCGTGCCGACCACGGCAGGTACCGCTGCGGAAGTGACCATCAACTACGTCATCACCGATGAAGAGAAGCGGCGTAAGTTCGTCTGTATCGACCCGCACGATATTCCGCTGGTTTCTATTATTGATTCCGACATGATGGCCACCATGCCGCCTGCATTAAAAGCCGCAACCGGGATTGATGCGCTGACCCATGCGATTGAAGGATTCACTACGCTCGGGGCATGGGAAATGACGGATATGCTGCATCTGAAAGCGATCTCGCTGATCTCCCGCAGCCTTGCCGCTTCCGTTGCCGGCAAACCCGAAGGCGGCGAGGGGATGGCGCTGGCACAATATATTGCCGGAATGGGATTTTCCAACGTGGGGTTAGGTCTGGTTCATGGAATGGCGCACCCGCTAGGCGCGTTCTATAACATGCCGCACGGTGTCGCCAACGCGATTCTGCTGCCCCACATCATGGAATGGAATGCCGATTGTACCGGAGAAAAATATCGCGATATTGCCGAAGCGATGGGCGTAGATAATGCCCGGAGCGTAAGCCTTGCCGATGCTCGCAGAATGGCCGTGGATGCCGTGCGCGCGCTGTGCCGCGAGGTGGGTATTCCTCAGGGGCTTACCCTCGCGGGTGCAAACCGTGCGGATATTCCTCAGCTGGCGCAGGCCGCTCTGGAGGATGTCTGTACGGGTGGAAACCCACGAAAAGCTTCTCTGGAAGAGATCAAAGAGCTCTACCGGCAGGCGATGTAGCAGCTTTTCCTGATACATCGCCGCCCGGTATCAGGGTTAAAGAAGAGAACCGCGATCTGGCCATAGATCATGGCGATGGTTGGGGTCTGGCTTCACCTATGAGTATGAAGGATTTGGCGTAGGCGCGACTGACTCCTTCAATTCAATAAAAACATGTCCACCTATGTGGACTATAAAATCAACCTGCTGGATGACAAGCCGTTCCCCAAAGATGCCAGTATCAGCACCGACAACATCATTGCGGGGGGGCTGATCTGAAGCATTTTCTTGTGCGATGCCTGCCAGGCAACCCTCCTGGCAGGCATTTTTATCGGTGAGAACAGGGCGATAAATAAGCCGCCTAAAAGCGGGCTTAAACACGACCCCTCCAGTCCGCATTGTCTTTGTCTTTCTTCTTCCATCCGCATTCGTTGCGTAGGTAAGGATCGCTTCTTTACCCATCCGCCGCCGCAAAACCATAAACAAATGTGAAGAGGGCAGCCGCATGCGGGAGATCATTAATCTTCAGCCGAAGGACGAGCTGGTCGCGCTTAATGAATCTTTCTCCCCGGCACCTGAGTGCGCTGAATAACGGCAGATAGCTGATTCTCCGCTCCTCGACAGAAAGAACGGAGATATTTCCTCTATATCACCGTCATGACCAAAAAGCCGGCAGCGGTCATCAGTAGTGAACCAAAGACATGCGCCAGTACCGAAATGATGGCCCACGAATAATTACCGTTCTGAAGCAGCACCACAACCTCGGCGGAAAACGTGGAAAAGGTCGTCATGCCGCCGCACAGCCCGGTGGTAATAAAAAACTTCCACGCCGGATCAAGATGCGGTTGCCTGACGAAAAAGGCCAGAGCAAGTCCGATAATAAAGCCGCCAATCAGGTTAACCAGCAGGGTACCGGGCGGCAGATTAGGAAAGGAGCCATTAAGACGCATGGAGAGTACCCAGCGGATCACGCAGCCCAGCGATCCGCCGATAACCACCGCGAATAATGATTTATACATAAAACCTCACAGATATACGGGAGCGTCGGCGCTGACTCCAGAGGAGAGCGGCCGCGGGGTTAGCGTTTTTTAAAGGCGGACTTACCCGCAAAGACGGCCGCATCGCCCAGCTCATCTTCAATTCGCATCAGCTGATTGTATTTCTCAATCCGCTCCCCGCGGCTGGGGGCGCCGGTTTTCAGGTGCCCGGCGCGAAGTCCTACGGTCATATCAGCAATAAAGCTGTCCACGGTTTCCCCGCTGCGGTGCGAAATAAAGGTCCCCCAGCCGTGGTCCTGGCACAGCTGTACAGCCGCAATCGTCTCACTCAGGGTGCCGATCTGATTGAGCTTAATCAGCGCCGCGTTGGCCAGGTTCTCATCAATTCCGCGCTGAATGTATTTCACGTTAGTCACAAAAATGTCGTCACCAACCAGCTCGACTTTATCGCCCAGCGCGTCGCTCAGGATTTTCCAGCCAGCCCAGTCATCTTCCGCCAGGCCATCTTCAATCAGGACAATCGGGAACTCCTCCACCAGCTGCTCATAGTAACGAGTCATCTCCTCGGCACTGAGCTGCGCATTTTCCGTACGCAGGGTGTATTTCCCATCTTTATAAAACTCGCTGGATGCCGGGTCCACGCAGATCGCGATATCTTCGCCAGGCCGGTAGCCGGCCTTCTTAATGGCTTCGACAATCAGCTCCAGCGGCTGCCGGTTGGAGGAGACCACCGGGGCAAATCCCCCCTCATCACCCACGCCGGTGGAGAGGCCTTTTTCAAGTAAAACCTGACGCAGATTCTGATACACCTCGCTACCCCAGCGAATAGCCTCACGTACGGAGGAGGCCCCCCAGGGCGCAATCATAAACTCCTGAAAATCGGCGCCTTGCCAGCGGGCATGAACCCCGCCGTTAATAATATTCATGCAGGGGACCGGCAGCAGATTAGCGCCGATGCCGCCCAGATAGCGGTACAGCGGGATACCGGATAGCCGTGCGGCCAGACGAGCCACCGCCAGCGAGACGCCGAGAATGGCGTTGGCGCCTATCCGGCCCTTATTTTCCGTCCCGTCCAGGGCAATCAGACGGCTATCGATATCTTTCTGCCGGCGGACGTCGTAGCCCCGCAGAGCATCGTGAATTTCCGTATTGATGCTGTGCACGGCATCCAGCACTCCCTTGCCGCCAAAACGTCGCCCGTCGCCGTCGCGACGCTCAATAGCCTCACGGGAACCCGTGCTGGCGCCGGAAGGCACTGACGCCCGCGCAGCGCGGCCATCAGCAGAGGTCACCTCCACTTCTACGGTTGGATTACCCCGGGAGTCCAGAATTTCTCTGGCGATTACACTTTCGATTTCATAGCTCATACAATGACCTTATTTTAAGGAGCAGGTATATGTTTAATCAGTACATCAACGCAGAGGTGGTTGATAAATTCGCACGAAAACGAGGAATACACCCCGAACAAGCGGTTTTTATGCCCCAGCATGACCAGATCGATATCCTCATGCTGCACCACGTCTTCAACGTCTCTGAAGCGATGAATACTGACGAGGGATTTGACTTTGATATCAATACTGCAGGATTCCACCAGGCGGCTCAGCATCTCCTTTGCATCGATAATTTCCCGCGACTGGCGGTCCTTGATGAGTGAATCACTGGTGTACTCCATTTCCCGATAATCAGCGCTGAGATGGCCAACCGTGATGCGGATTGCCGTCTCTTTTGCCAGGCGTTCAGCATGCCGGAGCAGCAGCAGCCCGTCGGTTTCATTCTGAACAAGTAACAATACGTGCCGGTAGATGTGCATAGCTCACCCCTTAGTCGAAGCGAAACGAAGCGTTAGCGAAGGAAGATCGTCTTTTTCCTGCAGCTGAGCTGGCTGAGTCACGTCGGATTTAGGCCGAATGTACTGGGTTTTCGGGGGCATTTCCCCGAGATGAGAGGGCCTTACGGGCCTGATGGTATGGCCGAGCCACCCGGTAATAACCGGCGCGCGGCAGGGCCTGTTGCCGTCAGGATTGTCATGGACAAAAACGCGAACGGGAGCGCCGCTTTCAGATGAGAAAGTCGTGGGAAGTGCAGAAAAATCAATTATGTTTTGCATAGCAACACCTGACATACATGCCTAAAAGAAAACAGCAACAGTTGTATATCAGGCGTCATCATCCGGTTCGACAGAACCGGCGGTTGGGAAAGGTGGAACACCATCACCTTGTCATTTGAGCTTATATGACGCTTTTCGCTAAATCAATATTTATTGATGCCGAGGGGGCGGTTTTTCTTCCGCTATGGCGACGGAGCGATCGGGATTTTTACCGATGGTTGAGTTTATTCGCATCCGGTGACATTTAATAAAAGTGGCCTTCGCAGGGGCCTGGATGCGAGGGGACCATATTCAAATCGATGCCCTACATCGTTATGTGATTATTTGTACGGTTAATATCCATTTGTGGTTAAATATTAATCTGATGCTTATTTTGCTATTATCTGCATTATTCTCTCATCAGGGTGTTGCTGTCGAGGGTATATAAATTTAATACATACCCTACGCGCTAGTGATAAATTTCGCGGATATTAGCGATAGCGAACGCCCGGCATCGGAGCCGGTAAGGAATATCAAATGCGAACCAGGTATTAATCTTATCCCTCAAACTGTATTAGTATCAAAAAAAGGAGGATTTATGCTACTAATTGATGACGTAAAGAATGAAGAGCTACGAGATATACGTTTTGTTTTAACCGATATGGATGAAACGCTAACCTATCGGGGAAGGTTACAGGCGCGGACTTATGAAAGCCTTGAGCTGCTACAGGATGCTGGAATTAAAGTCATTCCTGTGACTGCAGCCTCCGCCGGATGGGCGGATCAAATGGCCAGAATGTGGCCGGTAGATGGCGTTATTGCCGAAAATGGAGGGCTATTCCTCACCCGTAACGCCGACGGTCATAGCGTGCAGAGATACTACTGGCATGAGGCCGCGTTTTTAAACAATAAACAACGGCTCACTGATATTCAGGAAATAATTCAGCTTAAGCTTCCATGGACACGGGTATCTGACGATCAGGAGTTTCGCCTTACCAGTATTGCGTTCAGGCTCCCTGATTCCCCTGTACAAACACAACAGCTTGTTGACGAATTACGTCAACAAGGTTGCTGTTACACCATTAATAATTTATGGCTGCTAGGCTGGCTGGGGCAGTATGACAAGCTGGCTATGAGCCGAAAAGTTCTGCAGCAATTTTATGCTCTGCGAGAACAAGATGAGCAAGCCTCTGTCTACTACAGCGGCGATTCGCTCAATGACGCGCCTATGTTTCGGTATTATCGTAAAAGCTTAGGAATGAGCACCGTCAATAAAGTGTTACAGGAAATGCCTGCTTTGCCCAGCTGGATTAGCAAATACCCCGGTGGAGAGGGATTTGTGGATGGCGCGCTTAGGATTCTTAATGCCAGGATAGGCCAGTAAAGCATCCTCTGCATCTGCGCCCGAGGCGGCGAAACCACTGGTCAGAGATGCTTGTGGAAAGAGCTGTAGCGATGGGTTACATTGTGATTAACATATTTGCACGTTTTTCTCCTGTGATTCTGTCATGCATGCTGCTACGCCTTTGGGTTGGTTTATATGGATAACATAATGTTAACTGATATTTCATATCGTCATTTCGTTGAAAATGTGAAAGATTATGCTATCTATATGCTGGATCTGGATGGCACGATCGCCAGCTGGAATGAAGGCGCGCGCCGGGCTAAGGGCTACTCCAGCAAAGAGATTATTGGCAGTAACTTCAGCATATTTTATAGCGAAGGCGAACAGCAATCGGGAGAGCCGGCGAGAAATCTGGCGATCGCCCTGAAAACCGGGAAATTTGAGGGAGAAGGGTGGCGCTACAGGAAAGATGGTTCGTCCTTTTGGGCGCACGTCGTAATAGACGCTATCAGAAATGATGATGGTACTTTACTGGGTTTTGCCAAAATAACCCGGGATATTACCGAGCATAAGGAAGTGATTGATAAGCTTTCGTGGATGGCGAGGTATGATTCTCTTACCGGGCTACCTAACCGGGTGGCATTCTTTGCGTTTGTCGAAGGATTGATGGCGGGCAATAACTATACGCAGCTGGCGATCTTTACTATAGACCTTGATAAGTTCAAGGAAATAAATGACGTTGAGGGTCATCTTATTGGCGACCTCCTCCTGCAAAGAGTCTCGGCTAATGTGACTAAAATGGTCAAGAATGATGAACTCGTGGCGAGGTTTGGCGGCGATGAGTTTGTGGCGGTAAAGCCGTTTGAGTCCGCCGAAGACCTCGACCTCTTTATCGAGAAACTGCAGGGCTGTTTTACCGGAACGCACAATTTTGCCAGCACTTCGGTTTCAGTCATCGCCAGTATTGGGATTTCTATTTTCCCGCGCGACGGTTCCGATATTAACACCTTAATTAGCAACTCAGATTTGGCGATGTATCGTGCCAAATCTGATATCGACAACAAGGTATGCCGGTACGAGCCTGAAATGGATGAACGAACGCGTAAGCGTAATCAGATGATTTCAGATATCAGGCAGGGGATCAAAGACGGCCAGTTTTATCTCCATTATCAGGAAAAACACTCAATTTCCGGGCAGCAGGTTACGGGGTATGAAGCCTTATTACGCTGGCAGCATCCGGAACTCGGGCTGATATACCCTGACGAATTTATTCCCGTCGCGGAAGAGAGCGCAACGATTATACCCTTGGGCTATTGGGTATTAGAGCAGGTGTGCCGCGAAGCGTTAGTGAACAAGATTCACAAGAAGGTTTCGGTAAATATCTCTCCGGTGCAGCTGCGGCATCGCCATTTTATAGACAATGTCCGCGGCATTCTCATGAGAACCTGTTTCCCGGTTAGCCTCCTTGAGTTCGAGGTGACGGAGACGGCGTTTATTGTCGATAAAAAGCTGGTATTTAACGTTCTCTATCAAATAAAAAATATGGGGATCAGTATCGCCCTCGATGATTTCGGAACCGGCTACTCCTCCATTAGCATGCTGCGTGAATTTCATTTCGACCTCATCAAAATGGACCGCAGCTTTCTGCAAAACATTGAGAATGACTCCGAAGTTCGCTCCTTCGTGAGAGCGGTGATCTCACTCAGTAAATCGATTAACACCCCGCTGATTGCCGAGGGGGTTGAGACGTTGGAACAGCTGAAAATTCTGGAAGATGAAGGCTGTAAAGAAGTTCAGGGATTTCTTTTTGGCAAGCCGACGATTATTGAGCAATTAAAAAAGTAGGCTCTCAGGTTCTTCATCTCTACGCTGCGAGCAGGCCCGAGAGGCCTGCCTGCCGGCAGAAAGCCGGCTTCTCCTGCGGTTCGTCCCTCGACTGAAACTCCCCGAATGAAAAACGCCGGCGTCCCCGACGGGGGAAAGCGCGATGGCATTGACATTTTATCTACCAACTAGTAGGTTGTTTTTACCGACCGCATAAAAATACCCGATTCTGACCACTGCGGGTCGGCTAATAAACGCAAGCCTCGGCCCTTAACGCGGTTTTGCAGCAATAAGATTTTGTCCTGCGGGAATCGTTTCTCGCGTATTTGTTTGTGGGTGCAATGTTAATAGTGTGAGCGAAAATATGACAACCTCTTCACTTTCCGGTGGCCAAAAAATAGCGCGTCTGCTGTTAGTTGGTCTTATTCCTTTAGGCGTAATATTGCTCTTTCTGTGGGCGGGCGGCTGGCTGACGCCGAATCGTCTCAGCGCGGACAAGCTGGTGACGGTCCTGCAAAAATCGGGCGGCGAGCATCCTGGCTTTCGTCGCAATCATGCCAAAGGCGTATGCGTGGTGGGGCGTTTTATCTCTAACGGCAACGCCAGCTCGCTGTCGCGCGCAGCGCTGTTTGCCGCCGGAGAAACGCCGGTAACGGGCCGCTTTGCCATCGCCGGCGGCAACCCCAACGCGCCGGATTATGCCGTCCCCGTACGCAGCATGGCGCTGGAGTTCAGACAGGGGAACGGGGAGCAGTGGCGGACGGGGATGAACGCCATGCCGCTGTTCCCGGTTTCCACCGTTGAAGAGTTCTACGAGCTGCAAACGGTCACCTTGCCCGATCCGGCAACCGGCAAGCCGGACCCGGAAAAGCTGAAGGCGTTTGTGGGCTCGCACCCCCAGCTGCAGCGCTATCTGGCCTGGGCGAAGCAGTACGTCCCCTCATCGAGCTGGGCGAGCGATCGCTATAACAGCCTGAACGCGTTCCGTTTTATCGACAGGACGGGGGCCGAGCATCTGGTTCGCTGGAGCATGGTGCCGCATACCGGCTATCAGCCCATTAGCGAGACGGATAAAAGTAATAAAGATTTCCTGCAGCAGGATATTACACAGCGCCTGGCTCAGGGACCGCTGCGGTGGGATCTGATGATCACCGTCGCCCAGGCGGGCGACGCGAGCAACGATGCGGCTAAGCTCTGGCCTGACGATCGGCAAACCGTCAATGCCGGTACCCTCGAGCTGGTAAGCGCCAGCGCGCAGGAGAACGGCCCATGCAACGATATCAACTACGATCCGCTGATCCTGCCGGCCGGGATCGCCGCGTCGGACGATCCTTTACTCAACGCGCGTTCGTCGGCCTACGCCAAATCGTATAACGCGCGCACCCGCGAGCAGTCCCAACGGTCAGGAGCCCACTTATGAAACAGGTAACCCATTTTCATCCGGCGCTGCGCTGGCTGCACTGGCTGATGGCCGCGGCAATCGTGGCGATGCTGTTTATTGGCGTGGCGATGGTTTCAACGGTTTCGTCGCTGCATGCGCTGCTGGTGTCGATTCACAAACCGCTGGGCCTGATGATCCTGCTGCTGGTGGTGGTGCGGCTGTGGCTGCGCTTTTACACCGTCGTGCCGCCGCTGCCGGCTGCCATACCCGCCTGGCAACGGCGGCTGGCGCATCTCTCGCACTGGATACTGTACGCGATGATGTTCCTCCAGCCGCTCATCGGCTGGGCGATGCAGTCGGCGGCGGGGTATCCGGTCTCCGTCGGCGGGGCCCTTGTTTTACCGCCTGTCGCGCCGGTGAATAACGACTGGTATGCGCTCCTGCGCCCGCTGCACTCTGCGGTTGCGCTGCTGCTGTTCATTACCGTGATGCTGCATCTGGCCGCCGCGCTATTTCATGCTTTAGTGCGCCGCGACGGCGTCTTTGAAAGTATGTCCGGGAGCGGCAGGCGATAAGAGAGTGAGGTCGGGGATAAGGCGCTATCGAGCCGCCGGGCAAAACCGTGCCGAACTGTTTTCGGCACGGGGTGGGGGATTAATCCGGGTTCATGGCGCGAAAAAGCGTCGCAAACGTGCCCTCTTTTTCCGCCCAGCGGCGGCCCTTATCGCCATCAAGCAGGATCTCCCCGTTCGGGTGCCGATGGTGCTCAATCAATTCCATCACTCTCGAGATATACTCCGCCAGCGGCATCGCCCTCGGGTCGGCGGCCTGAGCGCTGCCCGTCAGCTCGGTCTGCACGTACGGCGGCGACAGCTCAAGGACCTCAACCGGAATATGCCGCATCTGGTGACGCAAAGAGATCAGCCACGAGTGCAGGAACGCCTTGCTGGCGCAGTAGGTTGGGAAGTCCGCCTTAGGTACGAATGCCAGCGCGGAGCTGGTTGCCATAAAGGTGGCGTCCGGCTGGCCCTGAATCAGCGGCAGGAAGGCCGCCGCGAAGCGGATGGTGCCGAGAATATTGGTCCTGACGATGTCCTGAGCGACGCCCGCGTCCCCGCCGTCGGCGAGGAAATTTTCGCTGCGCGAAATACCGGCATTGGCGATCAGCACGTTCAGCTGTGGAAAGCGCGCTTTGACCTCTGAGGTAACGGCCTCAAGCATCGCGTCATCGTCTATATCGAGCCTGAAGCCCGTTATTCCGGGATGAGTGCGGGCGATCTCGTCGAGCAGAGCCTGGCGGCGTCCGGTGATGATGACCCGGTTGCCGCGCGCGTAAAACGCTTCGGCCAGCGCGCGGCCGATACCGCTGGTGGCGCCAGTAATCAGAATGGTGTTACCGCTAATTTTCATAACAATGTCCTCTCCGGTCAGAGCTGGTGGAAAGGCGGCGAGGGGCTATCGGAGCTGCCGTAGCAGATGATAACCGCCTGAAAACAGAACGTCGCCGCTAGATCCCCGTATTCTCTGCTGAGACCCTGGGGTATCCGGGCGCGTTGGATGACGGTAACGCCTACGGCATTGTGGAAATGCCCGGTGATTATATTTACGCCATCTTGGGTCGGCAAGGGAATTATCTGACCAGCGATTGTCGGTTAAACCCCGGCGGCGCTTTGCGCATCGGCAGGAGGGCTACCTGTTGGTAGGTTTCCTGCCAACGCTCTGATATTATGCACCTTATTCAGTATCACATGCACACGCGGATCCGACTATGGCGACTGAGCGTTCATCGAAAGCAAACGAAATTATTTCTTATACCCGACAGCTACTTACCTCCGGCGGCTACCAGAGTTTCAGCTTTGCCGATATTTCTGCAAAGGTGAATATTCGTAAAGCGAGCATTCATCACCATTTCCCGAGCAAGGCGGAGCTGGTGAAGGTCGTGGTAACCGGGTATCGGGAAGAGGCGCGGGCCGGAATGCAGGCGATGAGCCGGCAGATGAATAACCCGGTGGCGGAACTTCAGGCCTACGTCGACTACTGGGCTACCTGCATTCGCGAGGGATCCTCACCGTTTTGCATCTGCGCGATGCTTGCCGTCGAGCTGCCGACGCTGCCGCCGGAAATAGCCAGCGAAGTGACCGGGCATTTCAGCGATCTTACCGATTGGCTGGCCTCTTTACTGCGCAGGGGGGAAAGCGAAAAGCGCCTGCGGATATCCGGCGCCCCTGCGGATGAGGCGAGCCTGCTGATGGCGACGGTGCATGGCGCCATGCTGTCGGCGCGCGCCTTTAACGATGCGGATATTTTCCGCAGAATTGTGCAGCCACTGATCGATAACATCACGCTCCGCGCCTGATCGTTCGCCGGAGATCGCGCGATACAATCAGCCGTCTCATATCTGCGCAGCGTTGACCCAATGCGGCTATTGATCGACAAAAAGGGCATTCATTTTGAATGAGTCATAATATCCCCAGATTTTTACGATTTTCTGATGCTCCAGGCGCAACACCCAGCAATATTGCATATTAAAATCTGCGCCGTTCTTACCTTGACCGCCGGTGGCGTGGAACTGCAGGCAGGCAAGGTCTCCGTCAACGATCAGGCTATCGACGATCGGCACGGGCCATGACGCCAGTCGGTCATCAAGCCGTTTAAGCAGCCGTTGGCGGTAGTTTTCTTTTCCCCGGTAGCATCCCGAGATCGGCGAGGTGCCCATAGCATTGAATTCCAGATCGTCATGCAATGCGGCGATAAAATTCTCTCCCCATCCCCGATCCGCTATCGAAAGGAAAAGCGACGATAAAAACTGGCGGTTCTCTTCACTCATGATCTTGCTCCGTAGCGGTTAATGGGTTCTGGTAGGTCGCCTGCAGAACATCTGCGAGGCCTCGCGCCAGCAGCTGACGCGGGGCCTCGCTCCCGTCGACGGGAAGCAGCGTTCTGCTGCGTATTTTCCAGCGCCCGTCGTGGCATTCAAGCTCCCAGCGGTTAACGACAACCCGATGGATGCGGTACCCGGTGGAGGTGCCGTGGTTAGCCATTTCCCGCGGCGCACCCTGCTTATCCAGCTGCAAAAGCTGTAAATAGGAGGTCACAACGGCCGTATCGCCGCGCAGGTCGATAAGCGGTAATCCAGCAAAATGCGCCAGCCCGCTTTTGATAGCCTCTTCATGAGCCGGCCTGAGAATAAATGCCGCAATAGCCGCCACGCCTTTTGCGCCGTCCAGCCCCTCTCCGCGATTAAACACGCCGTCCTCCATATAGACGGATGCCGTATATTCAGCGAGCCCGCTGTCGGCGCTGGGGGGATGAGAGGCAATAAGCTCATAGATCGCTAATTTCGCTTCTATTATTCGCAGCCGTTGTTCTATCGTAAGTTGATTTTCGTTAGCCATACGGTATCTCTTCCTGTTGTTTCGGGCTTGACTAAAGCGGTACGACCATAATAATTATTTTATGGAATTGCATAATCCGCTAAAAACTTGATGCAGTGATTAGCCATATTTAATAAAGGGGCAACGGATGATTAGCCGCGCGCATTTTCCGGCGCTTAATACGTTTGTTATGGTCGCCGAAAAGCTGAACTTCAGGGCCGTTGCGGACGCGCTGGGTGTCTCCGCATCCGCCGTCAGCCAGCAAATTAACGGGCTTGAAGAGCAACTGGGGCTGCGGCTTTTCAACCGAACAACGCGTTCCGTAAGCCTCACCGAGGACGGCAGGGGGCTGTATCTGCAGGTCGCCCCGCTGCTGGAGAACCTTGCCGGCGCGCTGATGCAGGCGCAGTCCCGCAGTCGGGTCATCAAGGGGCATATTCGCCTTCATGCTTTTCGCTCGGCGGCAGAAATGTTCCTCGATGCCAGGATACCCGCTTTTCTCGCCGCTTTTCCCGACGTGCACATGGATATTGCCGTCCACGACTCCCCAGTGGATCTGATTGCCGGTGGGTACGATCTTTCGCTGCGGCTGGGCGAGGTGCTGGCGCCCGGGTTAGTCGCGGTCCCCGTTGGCGGGCCGCTGCATCAAATCGTCGTCGCGGCGCCGTCCTATCTGGCAAGGCATGGCAGCATCGGGCAGCCAGAGGATTTAAGCCATCACAACTGTATCGGCTGGCGGTGGCCGGGAGCGGCAACGCCGGAGCCCTGGCAATTCGCTTATAACGGCCGGTTAAAAAATATTGCGGTGAGCGGGAATTTGCTGGTGGACGATCGCGAGCGGCAGTATCAGGCGGCGATCGCGGGAGTCGGGGTGGCTCAGGTTACTGAGGAACGGGTGAGGCCGCATCTGGTTTCCGGCGCCCTGCAGCGCATTCTTAGCGCCTGGGAAACTGAATTTGCGGGATACTATCTGTGCTGGACGGCGGGGAGAGCTATGTCGCCGGCGATGAGGGCCTGTATCGACTGGTTACGGCAAGAACCGCGAGAGCCTCTGGCGTCAGGCGGCTTTAATCCGGGCGAAAAACCTCACGGATAATCGCCATGAGGCTGGTGGCTACTTGCCGAATTTTTCATGGAATCGGCGCTCTATTCCGCCAAGGTGCCAGTGCAGTTTCTCATGCGCCTGCTGGTCCTCCTGCCGCTCTAACAGCCCGACGATCGTTTCATGATCAACCTGGGAGTTTTGAAACTCTTCCGGCGTTCTGGTCAGATGGTTCAGGAAGGCGCGTATGCGGTTGATGCTGGTTTTATAGAAACCGATCAGCTCCCTGTTCTGGCTGGATTCAACGATCGCCATATGAAAATCCGAATCGGCCTGGCGGTAGCTCTCCGGCGCGTTTTGCAACGCCTCGCGTCCCCGCTCAACGTGCTCTTTCAGCAGCGCAACCAGCGCCTGGCGATCGTGTCGCAGCGCCAGCGTTAGCGCGCCGGCCTCCAGGATTTGCCGCATTTCACAGGTTTCCCGCATCTCCTGCTCATTGAACTCAAAGACGAAGGTCCCACGCTGGGGGAATATTTGTACCAGGCGTTCCATTTCCAGCTTTTGCAGCGCGGCTCTTACCGGCGTCCGGCTCACGTTGAGCTGGGCCGCAATATCATTTTCTGAAATTAGCGAGCCGGGCTCTATTTGGCAATTGACGATGAGGTCGCGAATGTGATCGGCCAGAATACTACTCAGTGACTGAGGGCGGATTATCTTCTTCGAGGACCAGTCAATAAATAGTTTATCGGAGGACATAGCGTGGCGTACTTCCCTAATACAAATAGCCTTTATTGCCTCAATAGTTGCACGATCCGATTTAAGATGCAAGGTGTAGTATACAAGATACATCCCCCTCAAACGGCAGGAAATTCGCCGTTTGAGGGGGGCAGGATCAGGAGGTGAACAGGTACTCCTGATGTCGAATATGCTCAGGATTAAGCGCCATCCCCATGCCCGGCGCTTCAGGCACCCGAATCAGGCCATTTTCCGGGACCAGCGGTTCGCTGAGGAAATACTGGTGAATATCGTTCCATTTCACCAGGTACTCCTGATAGGGCGTGTGGATCGGCGACTGCGTGGTGGTAAAGTGGGCCGTGGCGATGGTGGAATGACCGTGCGGAATGACCTGCAGATCGTACATCGTGGCGGCCGCGGCGATTTTTAAGGTTTCAGAAAGACCGCCGCACCAGTAGATATCCGGCTGAATAACGTCCAGCACGTCGGCCTCAAAGAAGCGTTTGAAACCCCAGCGGGTATATTCATGTTCAGCCCCTGCCAGCGGGATGGTCAGCTTCTCTTTCAGGCGGCGCATGCTGTCGATTCTGTCCGGCATGACGCACTCTTCCAGCCAGCGCGGGCGATAGGGCTCAATGGCCTTCGCCAGTTCGATGACGTAGGTCACGTCCATCGACTGCCAGCAGTCAAACATCAGATCGTAATCCTCACCCACCGTCTCGCGCAGGGTTTTTACCAGCTCAACGTTTTTCTTTAATCCTTCCCTGCCGCTCATTGGCCCATGACGGAAAAACCATTTTTGTCCGCGATAGCCCAGCGACTTGTACTGCAGCGCCCGTTCTCGCACTAGTCCCATATCCTGTACGGCAAAGCCCAGCATTGAGGCGTAGGCCGGGATCTCCTCGCGAATTGAGCCGCCCAGCAGACGATAAACCGGCTGCTGCATCCACTTGCCGCGGAGATCCCACAGAGCGCAGTCGACCGCGCTAATCGCCAGCATGGCGTCGCCCTGGCGACCGTGAATCAGGGCCCGATGCATCTGGTCCCACAGGCGCTCGCTGTCGCGCGGGTCCTGGCCCAGCAGTAAAGGGCGCAGCTGGCCGTGGACAATCGATGCCACGGCGTGGGGAACGGGGCCCGCCAGCCCTTCAACGCCTTCGTCGGAGATAATTTCCAGAAAGACGGTGGATATAGAAAAACCCTCTTTCAGCTGCACGCCGCCGTCATGATTGTCCACGATGCGATACTGGGCATACACGTCGGTCGGGCGAGCAAGGCGCTCTTCCCAAAAGTCCACTTCCCCGGGCAAAACGCCCTTAACCTGAAGTAACCGGACGTCGATAATCTTCATCTTACTGACCCTCATGTTGTTCATTGCTGTTTTGATATACCGATGATTGCTGGCGACGGAAAATGATGCTCAGGGTAATGATGGAGAGCAGCGCCATTGCCGCCAGCCAGTAGAATCCGCCGTTATAGCTGCCGCTGCGATCGCGGATAATGCCGATGACCCACGGGTTAACTACGCTGGCAATGCTGCCGAGGGCGTTAATCAGCGCGATGCTGCCCGCCACCACCGATGCGGGGAAGAACTGCGCCGGCAGGCCCCAGAAAACGGGCATCGCGCCGAAAAAGCCGAACGCCGAGCAGCAGAGAAACGCCATTTTGAGCAGGGAGTTATCGAACCACGCCACGCAGAGCAGGCCGAGGCATGAGATAAGCAGCGCCGCGTAATTGGCCAGCAGGCGCGAGCCGGGACGGTCGGCGATGCGTCCTAATACCAGCATGCCAATCAGGCCGAAGATATAAGGAATAATGGTGATAAAGCCGGTCTGCACGTGGCTTAAACCCGTTTCGCTGATAATTAGCGGCAGGAAGGTGCTGACCGCGCCGTTGAGGTTAGCCAGCCCGTAGTAGGTGAGGCTGAATAACAGCACCAGCGGGCTGAATAGCGCTTTGAGCAGGCCGCCGTGTCCGCGTGACGGCAGCTTTTTTTGTTCCGCAGCGAGGGTTGCCATCAGCCAGCGCTGCTCTTCTGCTTCGAGGAATTTGGCGTCTTTGGGTTTGTCGGGCAGCGCGAAGGGGACAATCAATCCCAGGGCAATGGCCGGAATGGCTTCGATCAGGAACATGATCTGCCAGCCGCTGAGCCCCATCCATCCGTGCAGCTCCAGCAGCAGGCTCGAAATCGGCGTGCCGATAATCAGCGCAATCGGGATACCCGTCATGAAGGAGGCAATAATGCGTCCGCGCCAGGCGGCGGGGAACCACATGGTGAGATAAAACACGATGCCAGGGAAGAAGCCGGCTTCGGCGGCGCCGAGCAGGGCGCGCATCACGTAAAGGCTATTTTCGTTCCAGACGAAGATATGCGCGCCGGAAACGAGCCCCCACGTCACCATAATTCTGGCGATCCACCAGCGGGCGCCAATTCTTTCCATCAGCAGGTTTGAGGGCAGTTCAAGGAGAGCGTAGGGGACAAAAAACAGCCCGGCGGCCAGGCCAAAGCTTGCGGCGCTGAGGCCGATATCCGCATTCATGGTTAATGCGGCAACCCCGATATTGGCTCGATCGATAACGGCGATGACGTAGCAAGCAATCAGCAGCGGGATCAGCCGCCAGGAGAGTTTGCGTATAACCCTTTTTTCAATTTCAGAATCTGTAGTTTGCATGGTGTGTCCTGATTATAAGGTCATAGGTATTCAAGGTTCTTGTATACAAGTTCTGTTGTATTCATCTCCCGTCCGGAGTTCAATACCGTCATTATCGAAATGAGATGTGAAACGTTTCAGCCGATGATTACAGGTCCTGGGCGATCGATAACGTTGAGCGGGGGCGGCAAAAGCGTCGGGCGGGGTTCCGCGCACGAAGCGGCGGCGCAGCCCCGATGAGTTAAGCAAGGCTGGGGGAAAAGGCGCGGACAAAGGTGCGGTGAAAGGCGCGAATCACGGGCGGAAGCGCTGGGGCTCCCCGCCTCAATTAGCGCGCGTTTCGGCGGCGTTACTTTGCAGAAGGATGGGGAAAGAGCAGCCAGAAGCTCGTCCGGCGCCGGCCGGAATTTACGCCGCAGCGCCCTTGGTGCAGCTGCATAATGCTGCGCACGATAGACAGACCCAGCCCGCTGCTGTTTCTGGAGGCGTGGCGGGCGCTATCGGCGCGCCAGAAGCGATCGAACAGCCGCTCCTGCTGCTCCGGCGAAATCGCCTCGCCGCGGTTGGTGACGCTAAGCAGTACGCCATCGGGCTGGGTCTGCGCTTCAACCTGTACTTCGCTACCTCTGTCGGCGTAGCGAATCGCGTTATCGAGCAGATTGGCGACGGCCCGCCGCAGCAGGTCAGCATCGGCGGTGATTTTTCCGCTGGCCGAAAAGCGCAGGGCGATCTGCCGCTCTTCCGCCGGACCTTCAAAATATTCCGCCAGCGGACGTAGAACCTCATCCAGCGACAGCGGCGCTTTGTTAATCGCCTGGCTGGCATTTTCCGCCCGGGCGAGGAACAACATTTTGTCGATCATGGTGGACAGGCGCACCAGCTCTTCAAAATTGGAGCCCAGCAGCGCGGTGTAATAGGCTTCGGTGCGTTTTTGCGTCAGCGCGATTTCGGTCTGCCCCAGCAGATTGCCGATGGGCGTGCGCAGATCGTGGGCCATATCCGCGCTGACCTGGCTGAGCTGCTGAAAGCTGTTTTCCAGCCTGTCCAGCATCTGATTAAAGGCGCTGATAAGCGGCCGTAGTTCCGCCGGAGGGTTGCGCAGCGTGATGCGCCTGCCCAGGTGGCGTACGTCAATCGTCGACGTTTCTCTGGCCAGACGCTGCAAAGGACGCAGGCTGCGCCGGGCGAACAGGGCGCTGAGCACTATCACTACCAGCGCCGCGCACAGCGTGATCAGCGCGATCTGGCGAAGGTAGTTGGCCTGGATTTGCGTCCGCTCGGTCATCAGCCTGCCGGTAATAATTTCCAGCTGGCGTGAGGGAGAATGGCCGGTAATCGCCAGAGCGGAAGCCGAGATAAAGGGCACGCCGTTTGGCGTCTGCTGGTGATGCACGTCCTGCGGGACGATTGGCCGGCTGGCGGTTACCGGCTCGATGTCCGGCAGCGGACGCCTGCCCGGATTGACCTCAATCAGCGCAGGCTGGCCGGGGAAACGCAGCACCAGCAGCGATTCGGTATTGCCCAGCATATTGGTAAACAAATGGGGCTTTTCGCGGATCATCTGCTGGACATCCTCGTTAAGCACCAGCGTGCGGATTTGGTCCAGGCGGTTGGTTAAGGCGATGTCGTCGCGGATGCTGAGCTGCTGGCAGAGAGAGCGGTAGAGCGCGGTACCGACGCCGAACAACACCACCAGAACCGCAGCCCCTATCATCAGTGATAATCGGGTGCTGATTGCCAGGCTTCTCATTCCTGCTCCTCGCAGCAGTAGCCCACGCCGTGCACGGTATGAATCAGCGGAAAGTCAAAGGGCGCATCTACCTTTTGCCGCAGACGGCGCACCGCCACATCCACCACGTTGGTGTCGCTATCAAAATTCATGTCCCACACCCGCGAGGCGATCAGGGTGCGGGTCAATACCTGGCCGGAGTTGAGCATAAAGAGCTGTAGCAGGTTGAATTCTTTGTTGGTGAGGTCCAGGCGTGCGCCGGCGCGCTCTACCCGCCGCGTCGTGATGTTGAGGCGCAAATCGCCGACCGTCAGCTGCTCTTCGCGCTTAGCCTGTCCGCCGCGGCGCAGGGCGGTGCGGATGCGCGCCAGCAGCTCGGCAAACGAGAAGGGCTTGACCAGATAGTCATCTGCGCCGAGTTCCAGCCCCTTGATTTTGTCCTCGACGGTGCCTTTGGCGGTGAGGAAAATCACCGGGGTGTCAAACTGCTCATCCAGCTGCACCATCACTTCCCAGCCGTTCATCCGGGGCATCATCACGTCCAGCAGGATGAGATCGTAATGGTGTTCCTGGGCCATAAACAGCCCCTCCTGACCGTTTGCGGCAACATCGACCACATAGCCGGACTCAGTCAGGCCGCTGCGCATGTACTCACGCGCTTTGGGTTCGTCTTCTATCACCAATATTTTCACTATGGCTCCTGAACGCGTTTCCCCGCGCAGCGGCAGTGACTCACTTCTGCGCGCCGTTGGCCGCCTGCTCAATCAGCGTGGCGACCTCTTTGGGATGAGACTGAAAAACGGAATGGCTACCGTCAACTTCCACGGTATGGCTCTTAGCACGTTTGGCGTACATGCGTTCCAGATCGGGGTTAATGATTTTGTCCGCTTTTGCCACCATATACCAGCTCGGTTTGGTTCGCCACGCGGCTTGCGTTACCACGGCGCCAAGCGAGGCCGGCGAGGTGGGGATTTGCGACTGCGCGCCAAACTGAGCCCAATCGCGCGGCAGGTCGGCGGCAAAATCCCCCGGGAAATACTGCGGATCGAGCATGACGTAGCCGTCAGCGGTTTTGATAAAAGGGTGCGCGGTATTGGGGTATTTTTTGCTGACTTCCGCCCGGTTCTCTCCGGCATCCAGCGCGTGGGCGGCGATATAAACCAGCCCGGCCACCTTAGGATCGTTACCGGCCTGGGTAATAATCGCGCCGCCGTAGCTGTGGCCGACCAGAATGACCGGACCATCCTGGCGATCCAGAATACGCCGGGTGGCGGCGACATCTTCGGCAAACGAGGTCAGCGGTTCCTGCACCAGCGTGACCTTGTAGCCGTCGCGGCTCAGAATGTCATAGACCGGCTTCCACCCGGAGCCATCAACAAAGGCGCCGTGCACCAGCACGATATTTTTCACCGGCGCGGCATCGGCCGCGCGGCTGACGCCGGTAATCATCAGGGCCGCGGCGACAAGACTCACTACTGCTTTGCGTTTTATTTTCATGCTCATTCTCTCCTCAACGGGGGTTGTTCTCGATGTGGGAGTGAGTGTAGCGAGGGGGTTCTGACAGGAGGGTGAGCCAGTTATGACAAAAAAATGACGGACCGGGAGCCAGGAGGCGTGACGATACGGCGGGTTACGTCCGGGAGCGGGCCTTCGGCGTATAGCCTAACTCCCGGCGGAAGGCGTCGGTAAAGGCGCTCTGCGACGTATAGCCGACTCTGTTCGCGATGCTGGCGATCGTCGGATCGCCGCGCATGGCGACCTCAGCGTTCGCTGATCCCAACCAGAAACAGGTTTACCAAATGCGCGATGCGCGATGGCGGCGATTCATCCTGCTCCGCTGCCAGAGAGATCGCCGTGACGACATACACCAGATCGTCAAAGGTCACATCGTGACGCAGGATCCCGGCTTCCTGCCCGCGGCGGAGCAGGCGCTGGCCCTCTTCGGTTATCGCATGGCAACCGGGCGTACCGCTTTGCAGAACCGTGCCAAGCGAGGCGGCAAGGCTGCGATAGATATTGGTGTTGGTCACGAGCTCTTCAAGATAGAGGCGTACCGCGCTACCCGGATCGACCTCGGCATCCCGGGCGCGGCTGGTCTCCGCCAGAGACAGAAAGCGCTCGCTGCAGGCGGCTGCCAGCAGGGCTTCACGGGTCGGGAAGCGCCGATACAGCGTACCGATACCGACCCCCGCACGTTTAGCCACGTCTTCCAGCGAGACGCTGGCCCCTTTGGTCAGAAATACCTCTTCGGCAGCGGCAAGAATCCGCTCGCGGTTTCTCTGCGCGTCAGCGCGCAGTATGGATTCGTCGTTCAATTTTTTCTCTCCCCCTTTGACAAGTGGAGGATACCTCCGTATTTTAAGTGGAGCAACACTCCACTTATTGATTGAGAGGGCGATGAAATGACGAAGCGGTTTGAGAACAAGGTTGTGGTCATCACCGGCGGCAGCGACGGTATTGGCCTGGAGACGGCGAAACGGTTCGCCGCTGAAGGTGCCCACGTGTATATCACCGGGCGTCGGCAGGAGCATCTCGATGCCGCCGTGCAGGAGATTGGCAACGGCGCGGTGGGCGTGCAGGGGGATGTCGCTATTCCCGCCGATCTCGATCGTCTCTACGCGCGGATCGGGCATGACCACAGCAGGGTGGACGTTGTCTTTGCCAATGCGGGGATTGCCGAAACGCAACCGCTGGGGGCGATCGACGAAGCCCATTTTGACCGAATGTTTGCGGTGAATGTCAAAGGCTTACTTTTCACCGTGCAGAAGGCGCTCCCGTTGATGAGTGCGGGGGGCGCGATCGTCCTCAATGGATCGGTCGCCGGCAGCAAAGGCTTTGCCGGCCAGTCGCTGTACAACGCGAGCAAGGCCGCGGTTCGCTCGTTCGCGCGAACCTGGACCAATGACCTGAAAGAGCAGGGTATTCGTGTGAACGTCGTCGCGCCGGGAGGCACGGAAACACCTCTGATGCGTGGCTATCTTGACGCGCGTCCTGGATTTGAAGATATGCTGAATCAGCTTGTTCCGCTCGGCAGGCTGGGGCGGCCGGACGAAGTGGCGAAGGCCGTGCTGTTCCTGGCATCCAGCGAGAGCAGCTTCATCGCCGGCAATGAGCTGTTTGTCGATGGCGGCAGCGTCGCCGTTTAGCCGCCTCGCTGCCTGGGGCAGAGCCATTCCGCCCGGCGGCGGGGAGAGCTCTGCCATCTCCCGGGACAAAAGCGCGGTGAACAATCCGCGCTTTTTTTATGGCACGCTATCTCTAAATTTTATCCCCGCAGGGGCGCGTTTACGCACTCCGGACGGCAATACACTTTATTTCGACCAGCAGGCCCGGATGCGCCAGGTTCGTCACCTCTACACAGGTCCATGCGCTTCTGCCTCGTGGGAAAAGGCTGTCCTTCACGCGGCGAAAGGTACTCATATGTTCTGCCATATCAACGTGATAAGTGGTCATCTCCACCACGTCGTCAAAGCTGCAGCCTGCTTCGCTGAGCACTAACTCCAGGTTACGCCAGCAGGCAATAAACTGCTGTTGCGGGTCGGTAATCACCTCAAGCTCGGCCGTGCGGCCCACCTGCCCGGCGCAATAGAGGGTGTTGCCGACCAGCACGGCGGGCACGTAGCCGGTGCGTTCAGAGAGCGCCCGCATGGCGGCGGGGATAATGAATTTTCTTTCAGTCATGACGTATTTAATCCTTCGTTGTGCAGCCAGGCGGCTTGCGTTTGTCCTTCCGCCGCTGCTAGTATAGGAACCAATCGGTTTATAATCTAAGCCTCCTGTTTGGGTTTATCAATGAAAAATCTGTCTGGTATCGGGCGTCCGCGAGAGTTTGAGCTGGAAGAGGCCGCCCGCGATGCAATGAACGTTTTTTGGGATCTCGGCTATGAGGCGGCCTCGCTGCCGGATTTGATCGCCGGTACCGGCTTATCGCGCGGTAGCCTTTACAAAGCGTTCGGCGATAAAAAGGGGCTGCTGCTGGCCGCGCTGGATCTGTACACCGCCGACGGGCTGAAGGCGACGGCGGATATTCTGTCCCAACCCGGATCGGTAGCCGAAGCGATCCGCGCTTCGCTGCTGCGCTATGCCGCGCTTTCATCGGGCGAGAAGGGGCGACGCGGCTGCCTGGTGGTGTCATTGACCACCGAAATGGCCGCGCGCGATGAGCAGGTGGCCGAGCGAACCGGGCGCATGTTCCGGCGGTTGCAGCAGCTGTATGCCGCGGCGATCGTGCGCGGTCAGATCGGCGGCGAGCTGCCCGAGTGTGATGAGCAGGCGGCGGCACGTTTTCTGGTTTGTCAGATTGAAGGTATGCGGGTGCTGGGCAAAACCGGCGCGCGCGAAGAAGAGATGCACGCCGTGGTTGATTGCACGATGCGGGTTATCGAGGGTTAAATTTTTATCTTATTTGGGACTGATTGGTTCCATTTTGGAGGCCGTATATGTCCCACATAGATCCTGACTCAGCCGAGCCTCATCGTTGGGCGATGTTTATCGTCCTGCTGGTGGGCGCTTTTTTACCGCCGCTTGATTTTTTTATCGTGAACGTGGCGCTGCCTTCAATTCAGGGGGAGCTCGGGACCTCAGCTTCGGCTGAGCAGTTTGTCATATCGTCCTATGCCGGATTTTATGCCGTTACGCTGATCACCGGCGGGCGGCTGGGGGATCTGTTTGGGCGCGGGCGGATGTTTTTTACCGGATTGATTGGCTTTGCCGCAGCATCGGCGCTGTGTGGTTTTGCCTGGTCGCCCGGGGCGCTGATCGCCGGCCGCGTGTTGCAGGGGATCGCCGCCGCGATTATGGCTCCGCAGGCGCTGGCGTCGATTCAGGCTATTTTCCCGGAAGCGGAAAAATCGCGCGCGTTGGGCCTTTATGGGGCGGTGTTCGGCCTGGCGTCGGTCGTCGGCCAGGCGCTGGGCGGCATTCTGATCTCTTTAAATCTCTTTGATAGCGGCTGGCGGGCCATTTTCCTCGTCAACCTGCCGATCGCGCTACTGGTCATCCTGTTCGGCATTCCGCTGATAAAAGAGACGCGCGCACCGCAGGCCCGCAGGTTAGACATGGGCGGGATGACGCTCTCAGTCATCACCCTGGGGCTGCTTATCGTGCCGCTGGTCGAAGGCCGGGAGGCGGGCTGGCCGTGGTGGTCCTGGCTGGCGCTATCACTCACGCCGGTCGCTGCCTGTCTGTTCTGGCGCTATGAAAACCGGCTTGCGCGCAGGGGCGGCGATCCCCTTATCGACCCGATGATTTTTCGCGAGCCGGGCATGGGGCTTTCCCTGCTGCTGGCGCTGCTGTTCTATTCGATTGGCGTCTTTTTCCTGCTGTTCTCGATCTATTTGCAGAGCGCTCTGCAGCAAAGCGTACTGCGGGCAGGGCTGATCTTTTTGCCGTTCGGTGCCGGTTTTTTGCTGGGGCCGCTGTCAACGCCGTTTGGCCGACGGATTGCAGGCGCCTATGTCAATCCCATCGGGATGGGGCTGGAAGCGCTGGGTCTGCTGGGGTTCGCCGGACTGATGATGACGACGGCGGACGGTATCTCGCCGGCCGCCGTCCCCCTGTCAGCGGCGCTTTTCATCATCGGCTTCGGCCAGGGGCTGGCGCTCCCGACGCTGATGCTCATTATTACCGGCCGCGTTGCGCCGGCCTATGCCGGGATGATTGCCGGCGTGGTCAGCTCGACCCTACAGCTGAGCACAGCCCTTAGCGTGGCGGTTATTGGCGGCATTTTTTATGCCGTACTGGGTTCACGCAGCGATCCTGCCGCGATTACCCATGCCTTTATCGTCGCCGTCCTGTGCATCGCCAGCTGTCTGGCGGCCGGGGCAGGGTTAAGTATCAGGCTGGCCCGAAAGTCTGCGGTTGGGCTGAAGGTCCTTAAATCGAACGTATGAGCCGCTCAACCCGCGCTGAGGCCAGCGCGGCTATTTCAAATCCCTTTAACAGAAGAGCATTATGAATACAGAGAATACGCAGGTTGTTATCTACGTCAGCTATCAGGGCAGCGCGCAGGATCGTTTCGATCGGCAATACTATGTTAACGGCCATCTTCCGCTGGTGATGGACCTCTGGGGAAAATATGGTTTGCTCAGCGTGGGCCGCTTTCTTCCCGATGCGGGAGGAACCGGGAACTCTTGCCATTTGTGAATGTATTTTCCGCGATGAGGCGGCGGTGGCCGCGGTATTTTCTTCGCCGGAAGTCGCCGAAGTGATGGCGGACGTGCCGCTGTTTACCGATATCCACCCCGTGCGCATGCGCGCTCGTCCGCTTTGATTACGTAAATAAGCCACCTGCAGAGCAGGTGGCGTTAATCTTATTGCGTTTCCGGGAATCAGATGCCGGGACGACAGGCCTCACCAATCAAATTCGATCGCAATTTTACCGAAATGCCCGCCTTGCGACATCAGCTCATAGGCTTGCGCGAGCTCGTTGAGGGTGAATTTGCGGTCGATGACCGGCTCGATGCGGTGTGCTGCGATCGCCGCCACCGCAGCGGCCAGATCGGCCACCGACCCACCGTTGGCGCCCTGAACGCGCACCTCCTTGAAGATCACTGACAGCAGGTCCAGCGGAGTCGAGCCACCGCCGAGAAAACCGATCGCTGCTACCGTGCCGCCGTGGCGCACGGCGGATACCGAGCGGTTAAAGGCTTCCCCTCCGACGGGATCGATAACTAAGTCCGCGCCCACGCCGCCGGTGCGCTGCTGGATAAATACGTCCCATGCGGCGTCCTTGCGGTAGTTGAACACCTCATCGGCACCTAGTTCACGGGCTCGCCTCAGCTTTTCCTCGGAGGAGGAGGTGATGATGACCCTGGCCCCGCGGGCCTTGGCCAGCTGCAGAGCGAATATTGACACCCCACCTGTACCCAGCAGAGCGACGGTCGATGCGGGTCCAATATGCGCCGTCTCCAGAGCCCGCCATGCGGTCATCGCGGCGACGGGCAGCGTACCCGCCGCTTCCCAACTTAAGTAATCAGGGATCTTTACAACGCCAGCCGCGTCGAGTTCGGCGATTTCAACCAGCGAACCGGGGAGGGTCGCTCCGCGCATGGGGTTGGCCAGCTCGGCGCTGGAGCGGCCGGCAATCCAGCGCGCCTTAACGTGGACGGCGACGCGATCCCCCACTTTGACCTGCCAGACATCCTCCCCGATAGCCACGACTTCACCCGCGCCATCGGCAAGCGGAATAATGGGATAAGGCGCACCGGGATATTGGCCGGAGGCCACGGCCAGATCGGCGAAATTAATACTGCCAGCCTTCATCCGTACCAGGATGCGCCCTTTGGTCGGGGGGACGGGGTCGGGACGCTCTCCATACTGGAATGCATCTCGTGAAGGGGCTGTGATTTCAATGTATTTCATCGGGGTTACTCCGTGGGGAAAAACCCACTGTACATTGCTGCATTTATATTTAGAATTGATAGGACTTACACTTAATCCGTGCGATATATGCAGCAATCATTCTTTTCTAATTTGAACGAACTGGCGGCATTTGTGGCGCTGGCTGATACGGGGTCTTTCGCCGCGGCCGGTCGGCAACTCGGACGCGATTCGACGGCTATTTCTCGCCGCCTGAGTGCGATGGAGGCGAGAATGGGGATCAGACTGGCGGAGCGAAGCACGCGTAAGGTTGTCCTCACGGAAGCGGGCCGCAGCTACCTGGAGCGTATTCGTCCGCTGCTGTATGAGCTGCAGGCCGCCGGAGGAGAGGCGGCTGCCTTTGCCGATGGCGAAGCCCGCGGGCATTTACGCGTCACCTTGCCGGGAAACTTTGGCCGCCTGTGGCTGACGCCGCTCATCCTGGAGTTTCTGCGCGCGCATCCTCAGGTAACCGTGGAAGTGGATACCAGTAACCGATTCGTCGATCTTATCGGCGAGCGTTTTGATCTCGCTATTCGGCTGGGAGAGCTCCCCGACTCGCGCCTGGTTGCGCGCAAAGTAGCCGAGCGGCGCCGATTAATCTGCGCATCACCGGCGTTTATTGCCCGGCATCCGACTATCCGGGTACCGCAGGACCTGACGAACGTGCCGTGCTTATGCTTCACCGGCCGGCACGATCCTTACAAATGGAGCTTCAGCAAACCAAACGGAGGAGCCTCTGGCGTCGCGGTGACCGGCCCCCTTGCTTCGGACGATGCCGAGCTATTGGTCGAGGCGGCCGTCAGCGGCATGGGGGTTTTATATACTTCTGACTGGTATGCCTCCCGTGAACTGGCAGCGGGGCGGCTTGTTGAGATCCTGCCTGACTGGACCCTACTCGACCGAGGTGCGGTGTATGTGGTCACCCCCGCAGCCGCGGGTACGCCCTCGAAAACTCGCGCCTTTTCTGATTGGATCGCGGAGAGATTGAAGCCGCCGCCTTGGGCCGTGTTACCGAAGGTTGCCTCCTGACCATCCCGTCACGCTGAGTTCGCACGATCGCGGCGCGGGGGGATAATTCAGCGGGTTATGATAAAGCCCTGACGGCTCCTTCAGGGCTTTTTAATTGGGCGCTTCGGCAGGGGGCCGTATGCCAGGTGCAGGCCGCAGGGGGTGAGGATCGAGGCCAGCGCCACTCGGTCAATTTATTTGATGCATTATGTTAAACAAACGATATTTATTCTCATCAGCGAATGCGTAAAGTAGACCTAAACCTCGGCAGGTGCTGATTGACGGCACCGTGGTCAATGCCAGCCTGCGGATAATTTCCCTGCAAACCAGGATGAATACGTCATGAAAAAGATTGGATTTTTGTCATTTGGTCACTGGACGCCGTCGGCGCAGTCCGCAACCCGTTCGGCCGCTGACGCGCTGCTGCAATCCATCGACCTGGCCGTTGCCGCCGAAGAGCTGGGCGCGGACGGCGCCTATTTCCGGGTGCACCATTTTGCCCGCCAGCTCAGCTCTCCGTTTCCTCTCCTGGCCGCGATAGGCGCGAAAACCCGCAGCATTGAAATCGGCACGGGCGTTATCGATATGCGCTATGAAAATCCGCTGTATATGGCCGAGGACGCGGGAGCGGCGGATTTGATCTCCGGCGGCCGCCTGCAGCTTGGTATCAGCCGCGGCTCTCCGGAGCAGGTGATCGACGGCTGGCGTCATTTTGGCTATGTGCCTTCCGCCGGGGAAAACGAAGCAGACATGGCGCGCCGTCATACCGAAGTACTGCTGGACGTACTGCGAGGCGAAGGTTTTGCCAAACCGAATCCGCAGCCTATGTTTCCTAACCCGCCGGGCCTGCTACGCCCCGAGCCCTATGCCGAAGGGCTGCGCGAGCGTATCTGGTGGGGGGCGGGCTCGAACGCGACCGCGATATGGGCGGCGAAGCTGGGTATGAACCTGCAAAGCTCGACGTTGAAAGATGACGAAACGGGCGAGCCTTTCCATATTCAGCAGGCGAAACAGATCCGGGCCTACCGCGAGGCCTGGGCGCAGGCGGGACATTCCCGCACGCCGCGCGTCTCGGTCAGCCGCAGTATTTTTGCCCTGATGGACGACCGCGATCGGATGTATTTCGGTTCCGGCCGCGATGACGGCGATACGATCGGCCTGATTGATGAGAAAACGCGCGCGATTTTCGGCCGCAGCTATGCCGCAGAGCCGGACAGGCTTATCGAGCTGCTGAAACAGGACGAAGCGATCGCCGAAGCGGACACCTTATTACTGACCGTGCCGAATCAGCTGGGCGTGGATTACAACGCGCACGTTATCGAGTCGATCCTCAAACACGTTGCGCCGGCGCTGGGCTGGCGCGGCTAATTGGCTGTAAGGCAAAACGCTCCGCAGGCATTGCGCCATGCGGGGCGTTAATCATCGATACGTTGAACGCACGACCCTACGGGTGCGTTTGCGGCTGTAGCTGATAGATCCATGCGCACAGGCGCCGACCATCGGCCGTCGTCACCTCAACTTCCACCCGGTCGTAGCCCTCTTCAAATTCATCCAGCATTGGCCAGCACTCCGCCAGCTTCGCGGACAAAAACAGATAACCCTGGACCTGCGGCCCGTTTTTACTCAGGACGATCCCCGGAAAATCAGCGGCAGCGCCCCAGCCGCGTTCGTAAAACGTGCCGGTCACCGCGCCTGGCAGCCACTCTCCGCCGATGTTTTCCAGAATATGGGCATTAGCGTGGCCCGGGCGCAGCGTGCCGTAGACAAATAAGCGTTCCATTATCCCTCATTAAGCAAAGTGATGAATTCCCCAACGGGCAGGGGACATCGCTTATACTGGCGGAATCATCACGCTTTTTAAAGCGCCGGGATAGCGCTTCAGCCTGGTCAGCGACCCGCCGGTGTGAATAAAAGGACGTCACAGGAACCGTTCTGATACTCTGACATGCTTTGTTTGCCGGACGGTCAACGGAGCGGATGGATATCAATAAATAAAAAACGAGTGCATCAGGCGAGCAGGCTGCGTTCAATATTTCCCGCATTAACGCCCTGCCGTTGGCGGCTGGCGTGGCGGGCTAAAATGTTATGTCGATCGCGTTTATTATTATTGCGCTTAAAAAACATTTCCACCTTAAGGTTATTTTAAGCTTCTTTTATCCCGTAATTTAAAATAAGAATAATCAAACAAGCCGCTTATTAAACAGAGTGTTTTTAACTGTTTTGTTTTGATGGTAATTGTTTTCATTATCATTCTTATTTCTCTGTGCTTTAATCCTTTTCGCTCTGCTTTGGTTGCCCTTTTTCTTCTATTACTAAGGATTAGCATATGAATTTCCGCCTCTCATCCTGTTACTCTGCGGCGTTGGTCGCGTCGGCAATGTTCTTTGCGCCCCAGGCTCTGGCTGCAGATAGCAGCGAAGGTATTGTTATTTATAATGCGCAGCATGAAAACCTGGTTAAGTCGTGGGTTGACGGGTTTACCAAAGAGACCGGTATTAAAGTGACCTTACGTAACGGCGGAGACAGCGAGCTGGGCAACCAGCTGGTGCAGGAAGGGGCGGCATCTCCAGCCGACGTCTTCCTGACCGAAAACTCTCCGTCGATGGTGCTGGTTGATAACGCCAGGCTGTTTGCTCCCCTGGAGGCCGATACCCTGAAGCAGGTGGCGCCAGAGTATCGCCCGGAGCACGGGCGCTGGGTCGGTATCGCCGCACGCAGCACCGTGTTCGTCTATAACCCGCAAAAAATCAGCGAATCTCAGCTGCCGAACTCGCTGATGGACCTGGCAAAACCAGAGTGGAAAGGGCGCTGGGCGGCCTCTCCGTCAGGGGCCGATTTCCAGGCTATCGTTAGCGCGATGCTGGCGCTGAAAGGCGAGAAGGCGACCCTCGACTGGCTCAAAGCAATGAAGGCCAACTTTGTGGCCTATAAAGGCAACAGCACGGTGATGAAGGCGGTCAACGCGGGCCAGATTGATGGGGGCGTGATCTACCACTACTACCGCTTTGTCGATCAGGCTAAAACCGGCGAAAACAGCAAAAACACCAGGCTCTATTACTTCAGGCATCAGGATCCGGGCGCGTTTGTCAGCATTTCCGGCGGTGGCGTACTGGCATCCAGCAAGCATCCGCAGCAGGCCCAGGCCTTTATCAGGTGGATCACCGGCAAGCAGGGCCAGGACGAGCTGCGCACCAACAATGCGTTTGAATATGCCGTTGGCGTCAACGCGGCCTCCAATCCGAAGCTGACGCCGCTGCGCGAGCTGGATGCGCCAAAAGTTGAGCCTTCCTCACTGAACGGTAAAAAGGTCATCGATCTGATGACGCAGGCTGGTCTGCTGTAATCCCTGGCTGAAGTGAAAAATTTATGTCTGGTCTGAGTCTTATACTCGGAAAAAAAGTTGGACGCCTGCCTGAGCGCAGGCGTCCTGCGTTTCCGATGATGGCATTAGCCGTCCTGTTTTCATTACTTGCGCTGCTGCCGCTCGGTTTTGTCATTGCTGTTGGCATTGAAACCGGCTGGGAGACCATTAAAACGCTGGTATTTCGCCCGCGGGTTGGCGAATTGCTCAACAACACGCTGTGGCTGACCGCGCTGACGATCCCGCTGTGCATTACGCTCGGGGTGATGGTGGCATGGCTGACGGAGCGCACGACGCTGGCGGGTCGCGGGATATGGTCGGCGCTGGCCGTTGCGCCGCTGGCCATTCCGGCATTTGTGCAAAGCTATGCCTGGGTCAGCGCCGTTCCGTCGATGCACGGCCTCTCCTCCGGCGTCTTTCTCTCGGTCTTAGCCTACTACCCGTTTATCTATATGCCGGTTGCGGCGGTGCTCAAACGTCTTGACCCGACGCTTGAGGACGTGGCCGCATCGCTCGGGACGCCGCCCTGGAGGGTCTTTTTCAGCGTGGTATTCCCCCAGCTGAAGCTGGCGATTTGCGGCGGGGCGCTGCTGGTAGCCCTTCATCTGCTGGCGGAGTACGGTCTGTTCGTGATGATCCGCTTCGATACCTTTACTACTGCGATTTACGACCAGTTTCAGTCTACTTTCAGCGGCCCGGCCGCGAACATGCTGGCTGGCGTCCTCGCGCTGTGCTGCCTGGCGATTTTACTACTGGAGGGCGCAGCGCGCGGTAAGGCCCGCTACGCGAGGATTGGTGCGGGGGCCGCGCGCGAACAGAAGCGGCGGACGCTGAAAACGCCGGCCACCCTCGCCGCGCAGCTGCTGCTTTTTACGCTGGTGCTTCTCGCGCTCGGCGTGCCGCTGATTGTCCTCTGCCGCTGGCTATGGCTGGGGGGAGTGGCAAACTGGTACCACGCCGATCTCTGGCTCTCGCTGCGCCAGACGCTGATGACCGGCGCCGCCGGCGCCCTGTTGACCACCGCCTGCGCTATCCCCATCGCGTGGCTGGGCGTTCGCTATCCGCACCGCGTGTTCCGCCTGCTGGAAGGGTGCAACTATATAACCAGCTCGCTGCCGGGTATCGTCACGGCGCTGGCGCTGGTGACGGTCACTATCCACTACGCGCGGCCGGTCTATCAAACGGAAGTCACTCTGTTTCTTGCCTATCTGCTGATGTTTATGCCCAGAGCGCTGATCAATCTGCGCGCCGGGATTGCCCAGGCGCCGGTGGAGCTGGAAAACGTCGCGCGCAGCCTGGGGCGAACTCCTGCCCGGGCGCTCTGGAGCGTCACCATGCGCCTCGCGGCACCCGGCGCCGCCGCCGGCGCGGCGCTGGTCTTCCTCGGCGTGAGCAACGAGCTGACCGCCACGCTGCTGCTTTCGCCGCTGGGTACCCGCACGCTGGCAACCGGCTTCTGGGCGCTCACCAGCGAGATTGACTACGTGGCCGCCGCGCCCTACGCGATGTTAATGATTCTGATCTCGCTGCCGCTAACCGGCATTCTTTATGTACAGTCGAAAAAAATGGCAGGTTTGTAATATGCTGGAACTCACCTCGCTCTCTAAATCTTTTGCCGATTCCCTGGTGCTGGATAATCTCAATCTGACGGTGGCTCCCGGCAGCCGTACGGCGATCGTCGGGCCTTCAGGGTCCGGAAAAACCACTTTGCTGCGCATTCTTGCCGGCTTTGAAACGCCGGATACCGGCCGTATCGTTATGCAGGGAAAAACGCTGTACGGCGAAGGGGTTTTTATTCCCGCTCACCAGCGTGGTATCGGCTTTGTGCCGCAGGAGGGGGCGCTTTTCCCCCATCTTAACGTGGCGGACAATATTGCCTGGGGTCTGGACGATACCCGCCGGGAGAAGCGCCGTAAGGTAGAGGCGCTGATGGAGATGGTCTCTCTGGACCCTCAGCTGGCGACCCACTGGCCGCACGAAATCTCCGGCGGCCAGCAGCAGCGCGTGGCCTTAGCCAGGGCTCTGGCGCAGCGTCCCGCGCTGATGCTGCTGGATGAGCCTTTCTCGGCCCTCGATACCGGACTTCGCGCCGTCACCCGCAGAGCTACCGCAGATTTGCTGGCGCAGAGCGGCGTGGCGTCCATCCTTGTAACCCACGATCGGAACGAAGCGCTCTCTTTCGCCAGCCAGGTGGCGGTGATGCGCGAGGGGCGTTTCACTCAGGTCGGCAGCCCTTTTGCGGTTTACTCCCGGCCGGTTGATGAGGCGACCGGGCTGTTTCTTGGCGACGCGCTGGTGCTTCCCGCCCGGCTCAGCGCCGGCCGCGCGGAGTGCGTCATTGGCGAGGTGCTCACCGATGATGACCATGCTGCGGGGAGCGGCCGGATTATGCTGCGCCCGGAGCAGCTGATTGTTACCGTCTGCCAGGCGCATGAAAGCGCCATGACGATCGTTGACGTCGATTTTTGCGGACATCTCTCCACCCTGAGCCTGGCAGCCCCGGGGATGGCGGAACCGCTGATCCTGAAAACCGTTAGTCAGGCAGGCTGGACGATAGGCGCCGCGGTGCGTTTAGCGGTCGCCGGGAAGGCGCGGGTATTTATGCATTAAAATAATGATACCTCTTTTGTCGATGATTGTTCTGTCCGGGCGGCTAAATGGCGTGACAGAGTGCTGCATATCTGCTGCCGAATAATGATAACGCGATATTTTCACGGTAAATGCGCCATATTACGCTGCGGTTTCGGGCTATAAAATAGCCGAAGTCCGCAGCCTCACGGCGTATTGATTGCCCTTGAGTTCACGGAATGAATGGATTACTGTAGGGCGGCGCTTATTTATTGCGCGTTCCGTGCGTTCGCCGATAAGCGCAAAATACTAATAAGATAATACTTGCCCGATCCCATTATCAGGGAGGCGGCGCTGTTCGTTTTTACACACAACAAAATCATAATGCGGCTGCTGGAGTTCATATGTGGACTGTGATTGGCATTCTAATTGTGCTGGCTATTATTGGTAACTTAATAAAAAAAAAGGAAACGCCACCTACTAAATCAGGTAGTCAACCGGTTGCGCCGCAGGCGGTGGTTGCAAAGCCAGAGGTGCGCCAGCGAGGGGCCGAGCCGTTCCGCGAGGCGGCGGAACAGCGCAATTCACTATTTAATAACCGCGAAGTAGTTAATAAAGAGAAGCCGGCGCTAAGTCGCGAGCCTGATAATGTACCGGTGTCGATTACGATGACCGAGGCGCTGGCTATTATTATGCATGTCGTCGGGTTTAAAGATTATATGCTAACGCGCTACGCGATTACCGGGTTGACCAATCTGGCGCCGGCCTATACATCAGATTTACATTACGCATTTATGCAGCAAATTCCGGGCAAGCCGTTCTATGCCATTCAGCAATTTAACTGGGCGCGGGCGATAGATTTTTCGCAGGTAAAACGCCGGAATATCTCTTCACTGTATCACTTTACTCACCTGGATAATTTGAAAGGGATATTTTCATTAGGCATTATGACGCGCCAGCAAATTGAAAATGCGGGCTACTCTTTTCACTATAATGACGAGCTACGATTGGATGGGGTACGAGATTCAATATCTCTGTCGGTAGGCCATATTAATAATAAAATGCTCTACAAATATTCTCAGGGGTTAAGCCATCGTGAGTGGGTGATTTTGAAGATCAAAAAAGAGCTAATCAGCGGGCCCACTCAGCCCTCATTTGACTTTTCACAGCTGCTCAACCGGGCCGTATTCTGCAGAAGCAACGCGGCATCGAATGCGGTGAAGGCCGTCAGCGTTGACGAGCGTAAAAAGCATACGGCGTTTCAAACCATGTTTGTCGGGGATAATGACGAGGAGTCCGGGGATCGCCCGTATGATATTCAGGCGGAAATTCTCTATCTTGGCAATATTCCCCCCGGGTTTATCAGTGAAGTTATTTTCTACAGCGCCGATAATATTCCTTTATGGCTACGCGATAGTCCGGTGATAATCACGGTCGATCCTTCTCGTTTTTCTTTCAGGTGAATTTATGGCCGTACGCCCCGTGTTTATCCCGAGAAGCCAGGGGGATACCCTGGTTGATATCGCTAATGTGGAGTTCAGCTGGTCAGCCGGGCTGGCGGTGACGCAAAAGCAGAAATCTATCGCCTCCCTGCACGATAACTATCGGCAACATGCCCCGGGCGCGAAAATTCTTGAGGTATCCAGTAAGTCCACGCAAGCCGTGGGCAGGGAGCTGAGCGCCTTTAATATGGGCGTGCAGAGCAGCGGGGGGCAGTTTATTAGCGTGGAATCGCTATTTCAGTCTTCGAAAGTATTTATTGATAACGGGATTGTGCGCGGCCCTTTTCGCGAACTGATGCGCATGTCGCCGAAAGACGCCAAGCGCGCGGAGCAGCTGAAAACATCCGGGCGACTGGCGCACTTTTCCTTCCAGCCGAACGAACAGCGCGCAGCCATCATCTGGGCATTAGAACCGAAAACCGCCTTCTATGACTGGCTGTACCTCAATGCGCTCAACCATTCGCCGGTTAAAGAGAGCGTGCTGGATTACCAGGCGTTTACAGATATTGAATTCAACCCGGAAAAATCGGTGAATTGTCAGGCCTACTCCGTGGCGCTGTGGTGCGCCCTGAGCCAGCGTAAGCTGCTGGAGAACGGGATCCCGCCGCGCGACGAATTTATTGCACTGATCGAGAGATTCACGATTTACAACACCAGCGATGGCGATCTGCGCAATATGCGTCTGTTTTAAATTATCAGGAGGCTCTTATGGTCAGGCGACTCCCTGGCACGGTTTTCACCACCGACTCTGCATCAACGGATGCCTTTACCGATATCCCTGCCGAGCGTCGACGGGAGATTCAGGCAGAAGTGCAGCAAGCGTACTTCGACCGCGTGAACGCGGTTAAAAAACAGGTGGATGCGCTGAGCGTCGCGCAGCGGGAAATGTTTCATCGCCAGCTGGCAGAGACGCTGAGGCTGATCTCGGCCGGGGGAACTGAACAATGAGCGAGAATAAAATACTGGCCGCCGTCGCCGAATCGCTGCAAAAAAGCAGCGCCGCGATTAATCAAGCTAATAGCAAAATGGGCGCGCTGGCGCGGGAGTTTCTCTATCGTTCAAAGCTTGAAAGCGAGCTGGCAGGGGAGCTTATTGCTATGGAGGCGGCGCTGAAATCGGTGCAGGAGAGTATCCGCAGGCAGGAGCAGCGCGAGGCGCTGGTGGCGGATTTAGACCCGCAGAGCCGCGAGACGTTTAACGCACTCTTTGCGCAAAACCATGCCCGCTTAAGCGACCTGCTGAAAAACGAAAAATCAGGCCGGTGACGGCAAAAAAAAGCCAGCCAAAAGCTGGCTGGCAAATACTCGGATAGAACTCAATTTTATTGTGGATGTCCAGAATGATTCCTGAGCACCGGTCTGGAGGCTGCGACAGGCAATACCCAGACAGCTGGTCAGGATCGTCACGCTACTTGTCCACCAGGAGAGACCTTCTCTTACTCTCTGCCAGCAGGAGGCGTCTGGCTAGGTCTTATTTGTCATACAAATATGGCGGTATTTGCTTCAGAAAGGAAATGAATAATTTTTATCAGAATTATTCGATTAGGGAATGCTTAACTAACTTTTTGATATGTATATATTTTATCGGCGGGCAGGGCGCCAGCCTGCTTTATGGCAGCCTGGCGCCAGCGGAGAGCGGCATCCGCTAGAGATCGATCAGCAGGTTTGGCGAGTGGCTGCGGGAGCAGCAGAGCGCGATACGCTGCGCGGCGGCGGCTTTCTCGGTCGGGGACTGTACCGTATCCCGGTGATCGACAACGCCCTCGATAACCGGCGTGAGGCAGGCGCCGCACATCCCCATCTCGCAGGACAGCGGGACCGCAACCCCCTGCTGCTGGAGCACCTGGGCGATAGTCTGGTGCGCCGGCACCGGCCACTGCGCGCCTGATGACGCCAGGGTGACGATAAACGTATCGGCCTCACTGTTTACGTCGGCGATCGCCGGCGTCGCCTGAAACGCTTCGCTGTGGATCTGCGCCTCCGACCAGCCCCTTTCCGCCGCGGCCTGGCGTGCGCAGGCCATAAAACCGTGGGGCCCGCACAGATACAGATGCTGCCCGGCCCGCGCCTCGGCGAGCGTCGTGGCGAGGCGCTGACGCGGGCTTTGCCCCTCTTCTGAGCAGTAAAGAGTACAGGTTCCCTGACGGAAGCGCCGTGCCAGCTGGCGGATGAACGCCGCGTTTTCGCGGCGCTTCACGTAATAATGCAGCTCAAACGGCACGCCGTCCGCTTCGAGCTGCAGCAGCATCGCGTACAGCGGCGTAATGCCAATACCGGCGGCCAGCAGCAGAACGCGTTCCGCCGGTTGGAGCGTAAACAGATTACGCGGGGGAGAGATGCGCAGCGCCTGGCCTGGGCGCAGCGCCTCGTGGATATAGCGCGATCCGCCCCGCGATGCGCGATCCCGCGCGACGCAGATCAGGTAGCCCTCCGCGCCGCTCGTCGGGCCGGTCAGCGAGTACTGGCGCATCATCCCATCCGGCAGATGGAGATCGATATGCGCCCCCGGCCGCCACTCGGGAAGCGGCTCCCCGCGGCTGGCCACCAGCCTGACGGCGAGGCTGGTATCGCCCTCGCGCCACATTCCGTCAACGACAACCTGCAGCAGTTCACTCATTTACGCCTCCGCCTATACGAGGAAAAAGTCGCCAAAGCCCATCTTCTGCAGCCCGCGACGGTAGGCAATCGAGCTGCGGTCGGCGGGAATATGCGCCTCAAGGGTTAAGTCCAGCGGCAGCCTCTCCGGCCGCTGGGTTTCGACCATCAGCCGGTCTTCCTCGAAGACGCGCAGATTGAACGCGTGAACGTCCGCAACCGAAACGTGCAGATCGAAGTTGCGCGCAATCGGGGCGAACATGCGGGTGACGCGTGACGATACCGGCGAAGCGGCGTTCATAATCACCAGCCTGGCTTCGCCGGGGAAGTGGATGGTCAGCGTCGCGGTAAAGGGCAGGTGCATCTCGAAATGGCGCAGCCACTGAAACCCCTCCGGCGCGCGGAATCCGGCGCTGGCCGGATAGTTGCCGACCGAGCTCCAGTAATCGGCAATAAAACCAAAAGACGTTTCCTGCGGACTGTAGGCCGGCACCTCCTGATTATCCGGGTCGGCGAAGGTATCGGTATGGATCCAGGCAAAATGGGCGACATCGAGAAACCCCTCCACCTGACGGCCGGCAAAGCCGTTGACTTCAAACGCCGGGCAGTTGATCTGCTGAAACCCCTCATCGTGCCAGTGCGGCATGGTGGGCAGCGGCATCGGGTTCTCCGGGTCGAAGGCCATGCACACCCAGATCAGGCCAAAGCGCTCCTCCACCGCATAGTGGGTCAGGTGGAGCCTCGCCGGAACCGGCTGGTCGGGGCTGGAGGGGATTCGGTTGCAGCGCCCCTGTTCGCCGAAGCGCAGGCCGTGGTAGGGGCAAATAATCCCTTCGTCGTCGTGAGAGCCGAGGGTCAGCGGTACGCCGCGATGGGGGCAGACGTCGCGGGCGACCACCACCGAGCCTTTAATCCGGTAGATAACCAGCGGTTCGTCCAGCAGGGTCGCCTTCAGCGGGGCGCTGCCGACATCCTCGGCGCGGGCGACCGGGTGCCAGCATTTCGCCAGCCTGAGCCAGTCGTCCGGCTCGAAGGTGCAGCGGGCCGGTGGGGTGGGATTGGTTCTGTTCATCATGTTCCTTCCTGCTCACGGAAAAGCATTTGTTTAATTGTTGTGAGTTTATTGTTGTCATATTAGGGTGTTGACATCCATCGCCATTAATTCAATAACCCGTTGCAAAAAAGAGAACAGGTGGGATATGAGTCCGTTTTCGCGTTTCGCTATCTATTTCGCCGCGGTGGCCCGCAGCGGCAGCCTGCGCCGGGCGGCTGAAAAGCTGCATATCTCGGCCTCGGCGATTAACCGCCAGATCCTGCAGGCCGAAGAGGAGTTTGGTACGCCGCTGTTTGAACGGCTGCCGGAAGGGCTGCGAATGACCACCGCCGGAGAGCTGCTCTATGACAACCTGCTGCGCTGGCAAAAAGAGTTTCAGCTTACCCGCCAGCAGTTTGACGAGCTGCAGGGGTTAAAGCGCGGCAGCGTCAGCATCGGCATGGTGCAGGCGCTGGCGGAGGGCAGCTTTGCCGCGGCGCTGGCCGATATCATTACCGGGTGGCAGTGGCTGGAGCTCAATCTGCGGGTGGCGGATAGCCACGCGGTGAGCGAGAAAGTCCGTCAGGCCGACGTCGATTTTGGGCTGATTCTCGACCCGGAAGGCCAGGCGGGACTTAGCGTGCTGGCGTTCGTCGAGCTGGAGATGGGGGTGGTGATGCGCCCGGACTGCCCGCTCGCCCAGGGCGCTGCGCTGTCGTTAGGCGATCTCAGCCAGCTGCGGCACATCGTTCCCGGCGCGCCGCTTATCGTGCACGACCGGGTGGCGATGCTCTACCGGCACTATGACTTTTCCCCGGCAAACAGCATCAGCTGCAATGATATTCGCCTGATTAAATCGCTGGTCCTTAAAGGCAGCGGCGTGACGGTATTGAGCCTGCTCGACGTGCTGGATGAGGTAAAAAGCGGACAGCTGGCGTTTATTCCGTTGCGCAATAAGCTGCTGCGGCCGCTGACCCTGGCGCTGTGCACCGCGCCATCGCGCCAGCTCTCTCGTCCGGCGCAGATGGCGATTCAGAAACTGACGGCGGTGATGGAGGAGATGCAGGCCGTCGGCGAAAGGCGAGGCAGCGGCCCTGAAAGCGGCGGCTAGCCGAGCGGGCCGCCCTGTATCGTCTCGCACAGGCCGTTGATAATCCGCTCGCCGCTCTCCTCCTGCAGCTCCCGGTACCAGGCCTCGGTCAGCGCCATCTCCTTGCCGTGGGTGATATCGCAGCGCTTTCGCGCTTTCAGTATCAGGTCGCGAACCCGCTCGCAGCGTCGGGCTTCGTACTGGCGCAGCGCGGTGACAATATCCTTGTCGTCGCGGAACATCTCGCCCAGCACAACCGCGTCTTCCAGCGCCGCGCAGCCGCCCTGGCCGATATCCGGGGTGGTGCTGTGTCCGGCATCCCCGAGCAGGGCTACCTTGCCGCGCACCAGCCGGTCGAAGGGCTCAATATCGTGAATTTCGATACGGTTGGTGGTGGCCGGATCGAGGCGGGCTATCAGCTTCTGCACCGGCGCGGCCCAGCCGCTGAAATAGCGGCTAAGATCCGCTCGCAGGGTGCTGCGATCTTCCGCCAGTCCGGCCGGCAGGGGGACGTCAAAGAAAAAATAGAAGCGCCCCCTGGCGACCGGCATCAGCGAGACGCGCTTGCCTTCACCGACGAAGGTGGTCCACTGGTCGGCGGGGGCGATGGACTCGTCAATCTCCACCAGACCGTTCCAGTTGACGTAGCCCGCGTAGCGCCGTTCGGGCGTAAAGCCAAGCACGTACGGGCGCAGGGCCGAGTGGCTGCCGTCGGCGGCAATCAGCATATCGCCGTGGGCCGTGGTTCCGTCGCTGAACCACACCGTCACGCCGTCCTCCTCCTCCTGCACGCGGGTGGCCCGTTTACCGAACCGTACCGCGTCGCGGCCCCAGAAATTGAGCATCTCGCCCTGCAGTTCGCTGCGCGAAACCGGGCAAGGGCGGCCGCCGGTGCGCTCGACCAGCGGAGCAAGGCTAAAGCGGGTCAGAGTTTTTCCATCCAGGTAATCCTGATAGGCCATATAGCGCATCGGGCCGCCGTAGGTCTCCGTGATGTCGCCCATACCCAGCCGGTTCATGCACTTCACCCCGTTGGGCCAGATTGAGATGGCGGCGCCAACCGGCTTAATCTCCTGCACCGCCTCAAAAACTTCGCAGCTAATCCCGGCGTCTTTAAGCGCGACGGCCGCGCTCAGGCCACCGATACCGGCGCCCATCACTAATGCTTTCATCATCTTCTCCTGTGGCATGCGTCCTGAAGAACCGAGCAATTTGCGTACCAGCTTGCCGGCGGGCGCGACAGGGGCGTCTGGCGGACGCGTTGGCGGGGGTTATGCGCTAAAGTGGTGCGTTATCGGGCAATAATTGCCTTTTTTTGCATCAAAAATTGTAAGGCGGGCGTATGAGAATCAACCGTTTCATTAGGCCGCGGCGGTCAGACCCGCAATGAGGGAATGTGGCCTGCTTTGTGCAAGCCGCTTTGTGCAATATTGCGCTAACGCTATTAACAACGAGCCGCATGGGCCGTTTGGCATAAGGGGCGACAACATGTCCGAAGAGGCCGCGACAATCGCGATTGGGGAGTTTAACCTGCTGGATGAAGAGGCGGCCTGCGGCCTGCTGCGGCCCTGCGTGGCGATCCCCGCCTGGGCCACGGCGCTGGTGCGGGGCCGTCCCTATCCTGACCTTGCCGCGCTGCTGGCCGCCGCCAATGAGGCCGCGCAGCGCTGGGGGGAGGCCGAGCTGGATCGGGCGCTGAGCGCCCATCCGCGAATTGGTGAAAAACCGGCCGGAGAGCGGGGCCATGCCGCGCTGTCGCGGCGGGAGCAGGCGTCCATCAATGATGAAGATACGCTCCTCGCTCAGGCGTTGAGGGAGGGCAACGCCCGCTACGAAGCCCGCTTCGGACGGGTGTTCCTGATCCGCGCCAAAGGCCGCAGCGGGGAAGAGATACTGCAGGCGCTGACGCAGCGGCTGAACCACGGCGAAGCGGAAGAGGCGCAGGTGGCGCTGGCGCAGCTTCGCGAAATTACCTTATTAAGACTGACGGGAGTCATAGGCGAATGAATACGTTGAGCACCCATATTCTCGATATCTCCAGCGGCAGGCCCGCCGAGGGCGTGGCGGTGAGCCTGCTGCTGGGCGGGCAATCCATCGCCAGCGGCCTGACCGATGAACAGGGCCGCATTGCGCTGCTGGCGCCGGGCATGCTGGTTGCCGGGCGCTATCGGCTGGTGGCGGAGATTGGCGACTGGTTTTCGCGCGACGGGCGGGAAACGCTCTACCTCAAGGCGCAGATCGATTTTGCTATCGGCGAAGAGGACGATGAGCACTTTCACCTGCCGTTTTTGATCGCCCCCGGCGGCTGGTCAACCTATCGGGGGAGCTAACTTTTACTTGCGGCCCGGCCTGCGGCGTCAGCCCTGCTGGCGCCAGACGGGCTCGCCGTTGACCCAGGTCTCGCTGATATTACGCTCGTCGCCGAGGGTCATCAGCACAAACAGCTGCTCGTAGATATCTTTGCAGCGTCCGATCCGCAGCCGCTGCAAAGGGGTGGCTGCCGGGTCGATGACCACGAAATCGGCCTCTTTTCCCGGCTGGAAATTGCCAATTTTATCGTCGAGGCGCAGGGCGTGCGCGCCGCCGAGAGTGGCGTGGTAAAAGGCCTCGCAGGCGGGCAGACGATAGCTTTGTAGCTGCGCAACTTTGTAGGCTTCCCCTAGCGTGCGCAGCATGCTGAAGGTGGTTCCCGCCCCCACGTCGGTGCCGATGCCGATCCGCACCCGCTGCTGCCAGCTGGCGGGCAGGCGAAACAGGCCGCTGCCGAGGAACAGGTTGGAGGTCGGGCAAAAGGCCAGCGCGGAACCGGTATCGTGCAGGCAGCGCCACTCCGCGTCGGCCAGATGAATGCCGTGCGCAAACACGCTGCGCTCGCCGGTCAGCCGGTAGTGGTGATAGACGTCGAGATAGTGCTCATGCTCCGGCCACAGGCTTTTCACCCACGCCACCTCGCTGAGATTTTCGCTCAGATGGGTATGCAGCCAGGTGTCCGGAAACTCCTCCCTCAGCTGCTGAATGGCCGACAGCAGCTCCGGCGTGGAGGTGGGGGCAAAGCGCGGGGTAATGGCATAGCCCAGACGCCCGCGGTGGTGCCAGCGTTGAATCAGCTCGCGGGTTTGCCGGTAGCTCTGCTGCGCCGTCTCCGTCAGATAATCCGGCGCGTGGCGGTCCATCATCACCTTCCCGGCGAGGAGCCGCATATTCAGACGCAGAGCTTCGGTAAACAGCGCATCGACGGACTCGGGATGCAGCGTGCAGAAGACCAGCGCGGTGGTGGTGCCGTGGCTGAGCAGCTGGTTGACAAAAAACTGGGCGATCTCCGCGGCGTAGGCCTCATCTGCGAACTGGCTTTCGACCGGAAAAGTGTAGGTGGTTAACCACTCCAGCAGCTGTTCGCCGTAGGCGCCAATCATCTCCGTTTGCGGATAATGGACGTGGGCGTCGATAAAACCCGGCAGCAGCAGCCGGCCGCGCAGGTCGGTATAACCCTTGTGCGGATGGAGAAACTGCTCTCCCTCCTGCCACGGCAGCAGCATGCGGATCGCGCCGTTCTCAATAAACAGCAGGCCATCGGCAAGATAGCGCGCGTGACGGGCGATATCGTCAGCGCTGTCGGCGACCTGGGCGATATCAAAAAACGCCCCGCGAATTGCAGCATCGTACGACCTGATGGTTTCCGCCATGTTGACTCCCTGTTGAAGCGCTCATTGAGTAAAATTTAAAGCAATATTGATGCCAGCCGTCGCGGTTGAGGAGTATGCCGCGCCGGAGGCGCGGCCAGAGAGGGGAGATTACTCTTTCTGCGCAACGGCGCGGGCGTCATAGCGCGTGGCGACGACGGCGGCGCGATCGTCGCGGGCAATCCAGCGGTAGGCGGCGCCGCTCAGGAACACGCCGATAAACCAGCTGAAGTTGGCGACCTCATGCAGGGCGGGGATAAAGCTGATAACCAGACCGATAGCCACGGAGGGCACCAGCGCGGCAATGGCCTTCGGGTTAAAGCCGTTGCGATACCAGTATTGTCCTTTCGGCGTGTCGTCAAACAGATCGTCCACCGAGATTTTCCCGCGCTTAATTAAGTAGAAATCAACCAGCAGAATGCCGAACAGCGGGCCGATAAACGCCCCCAGCACGTCGAGGGTGTAGTGGATAAGCTCCGGGGAGTTGAACAGGTTCCACGGGGTGAGCAGGATCGACCCCACCGCGGCGATCATGCCCCCGGTACGGAAGCTGATTTTTTGCGGCGAGCAGTTGGAAAAGTCGAAGGCCGGGGAGACAAAGTTGGCGACGATGTTGATCCCGATGGTCGCGGTGATCATCGTCAGCAGGCCGATCGCCACCGCCAGGTCGTTACCTACGCGGCTCACGGTCTCAATCGGGTCGGTTATCATGCGGCCGAACAGCGACTGCGTCCCGGAGACAATCACCACGGTGACGATAGAGAACAGCAGGAAGTTAAACGGCAGGCCCCAGCGGTTGCCGCGGCGGATTTCACCCATGCTTTTGCCATAGCGCGAGAAGTCGCCAAAGTTAAGCAGCGGGCCGGAGAAATAGGATACCACCAGCGCGGTCGCGGTGATCATCTGCCAGGTTTGCTCCCCGGCGCTCAGCGACTTGCTGGCGAGGGTAAAGGAGATCCCGTCAAAGCCGGTCTTGTATACAATCCAGCCCGCCAGCGCCAGCATCACCACGTAGACCGCCGGACCGGCGATATCAATAAAGCGCTTGATGGCGCTCATGCCGTGCCAGAACACCATCGCCTGCAGCAGCCACATGGTGGCAAAGCACAGCCAGCCGAGATGAGACAGCCCGAGAAAGCTGCTCGCGGTAAGCGTCGCCAGCGACGGCCAGAACTTTAGCATCACCAGCATCAGCGCGTTGGCGGCCAGATAGGTCTGGATCCCGTACCAGGCAAAGGCGATAAGCCCGCGGATCACCGCCGGAATATTGGCGCCGAAGACGCCGAACGCCTGGCGACAGATCACCGCATAGGGCACGCCCGCCATCTGGCTGGGCCGGGCGACCAGGTTGGCGCACAGCTGGACGATACAGATGCCGACCAGCAGGCACAGCAACACCTGCCAGCTGGCTAGGCCCAGGGTAAAGAAACTCGCCGCCACGACGTAGCCCCCCATGCTATGCACGTCCGACATCCAGAAGGAAAAGATGTTGTACCAGCTCCAGTTCTGGTCGCGCGTCGGCGCCAGATCCTCATTGCACAGCCGTGGACTGTAGCCGGCGCTGGAGTCAGCGGCCTTAACCTGATGCGTATTTTGTGAATGTGGCATGAAACCTGCTCCTCTTAATGAAACCCCTTGAAATGGATTGATGAGGCTGTTGCAGGAATTAGGCCAAAATAGTTAATCTTGTATGCATGATTTAATTTTTATGTATACGATCCGATATCGAAACGTGAATATGGAGCCGGTTAATGAGTCACGAAAATCGTCTGTACGCCGCGCCAGGCCTGCAGGACAAGGATGAACCCATCTATCAGGCGCTGATGACCGCCATTGTTGAACATCAGCTGCCGCCGGGCAGTAAACTGCCGGAGGAGGCGCTGGCGGAGGTCTTTGGCGTCAGCCGCACGGGGATCCGCAAGGTGCTGCAGCGACTCGCCGCTGTGCAAATGGTCACCCTGGCGCCCAAGCGTGGTGCACAGGTTGCCAGCCCCACGGAGGAAGAGGCGCGGGATATCTTCCGTACGCGAGAGCTGCTGGAGGTGGCTAATCTGCCCGACGTGCTGGCCCGCTGCCGGCCGCCGCATCTGGCGGCGCTGGAGGCGATTATTCGCCAGGAGCAGCAGGCGCATGAAGCCTGTGATGGCCCGGCGGCGATCCGCTACTCCGCCGAATTTCATATTCAGCTGCAGGCGATCTCCGCCAACGAGGTGCTTACCGATATGGTCACCCGCCTGAGCCAGCGCTCTTCATTAGCTATTGCGGCATGGGGCTCGCCGTGGCGACAGGGCTGCCGCTGCGACGATCACGGGCAGCTTATCAGGCTGCTGCGCGACGGGGAGCTGCAGCCGCTGAGCGAGGCGCTGACCCACCACTTTGCCCATATTGTTGCCAGCCTGCGCTTTGACCGGGCGGGCGTTTCCCTGCCCGATTTCGCCCGGCTGTTTGCCGGCTACAAGGAGCCGTAATGCCCTCTGTTTGTATACAAGTGATTAATCCCAACACCAGCCTCGCCATGACCGAGACCATCGGCGCCGCCGCGCGGGCGGCGGCCGCGCCGGGAACAGAGATTCTGGCGGTCTGCCCGGCGGAGGGCGTGCCCTCCATCGAAGGGCACTTCGATGAAGCCATCGCCGCGGTCGGCGTGCTCGAACAAATTAAGGCCGGGCGCCAGCAGGGCGTCTCCGGGCACGTGATCGCCTGTTTTGGCGATCCGGGGCTGCTGGCGGCGCGCGAGCTGGCGCAGGGGCCGGTTATCGGCATCGCCGAAGCGGCGATGCATATGGCGACGCTGGTAGCCACCCGCTTTTCCATCGTCACCACGCTGCCGCGCACGCTGATTATCGCCCGCCACCTGCTGCACCAGTATGGCTTCTATCATCACTGCGCCGGGCTGCACGCCATCGACCTGCCGGTGCTGGCGCTGGAAGATGGCAGCGGGCTGGCGCAGGAGAAGGTACGTCAGCGCTGCATTCAGGCGCTGAAGGAGGACGGCTGCGGGGCGATTGTGCTGGGCTGCGGCGGGATGGCGACGCTGGCGCAGGAGCTCACTCGCGAGCTGCGCGTTCCGGTCATTGACGGCGTGAGCGCGGCGGTAAAAATGGTCGAGTCGCTGGTGGCGCTCGGCCTGTCGACCAGCAAGCAGGGGGACTTAGCTTTCCCGGAAGCGAAAAATTTAGGCGGCAGGTTTCAGTCATTCAACGGATAGTGATTAGTGAAGAGGTGGGAGATGGGTCAGCAGTCAGCGCTTTTTAATCAGGACTACCCTCGCGACCTGCGGGGCTACGCCGGCCAGACGCCGCGCGCGCCGTGGCCGCAGAACGCGCGTATCGCCGTACAGTTTGTTTTAAATTATGAAGAGGGGGCGGAAAACCACGTGCTGCACGGCGACGCGGGCTCCGAGCAGTTTCTCTCCGACATTATTGGCGCCGCCAGCTACCCTGACCGGCATATGTCGATGGACTCGCTGTATGAGTACGGCAGCCGCGCCGGGTTCTGGCGCATTCACCGCGAGTTCAGCCAGCGCGGGCTGCCGCTGACCGTGTTCGGCGTGGCGATGGCGCTGGCGCGGCATCCGGATATCGTGGCGGCGATCAGGGCCGCCGACTACGACGTGGTCAGCCACGGTTGGCGCTGGATCCACTATCAGCAGATGGATATCGAGACCGAACGCGCGCATCTGCAGCAGGCGGTGCAGGTCTTAAGCGATCTGTTCGGCAGGCCGCCCACCGGCTGGTACACCGGGCGCGACAGCCCCAACACTCGCCGGCTGGTCGTCGAACACGGCGGCTTTGATTACGACAGCGACTACTACGGCGACGATCTGCCGTTTTGGGTTGAGGTGCCGTGCGGCGACGGTTCGCGTAAGCCGCACCTGATTGTGCCCTATGCCCTCGACACCAACGACATGCGTTTTGCCACCGCTCAGGGGTTCAACACCGCGGAACAGTTTTATACCTACCTCAAAGATAGCTTCGACGTGCTGTATGAAGAGGGGCGCGAGGCGCCGAAGATGATGTCTGTCGGCATGCACTGCCGTTTGTTAGGCCGGCCGGGGCGCTTTCGGGCCCTGCAGCGCTTCCTTGATTACGTCCAGCAGCATGAGCAGGTGTGGGTCTGCACCCGCCAGCAGATAGCCGACCATTGGCGGGAGGCGCATCCGTTTCGTCGCTAGCCGATGGCCGGACCGGAGCCTGCTCCGGTCCGGTTGTACCGGCCGCTTTCGTTAGCTCATCAGGCTTACCTGAGCGGCGACAATGCGCCAGCCGAAGGGAAAGCGCACCCAGGTTTGCTGCTGGCGGCCCACGCGATCGCTGCCTTCACGCGTAAACTCGGTGCTGCAGACCGCGTAATCCTCGCCGAAGCTGACGATCACCGTGTGGCGCAGCTCGCGCTGGAGTCCGGCCGCCGGCCGGGCGGCGCGAAAGGCGCGGATTTCGTCCGCGCCGTAGAGATTCTCCCCGGCGCCGAGGCGCACCGTGCGTTTATCCTCCCAGAACAGTTCGTCGAGCACCGCGACGTTGTTGCTGACCAGCGCCTCTTCATAGCGATAAAAGGCAGCCGTCACCTCGGCCAGAACGCGAGGCCGGTTGATATTATCCTGATCGATCATGCTATTACCTCCGCAGGGCTGGCATCGGTAAGCCCCATCTCTTCCAGTACGCGCGCCGCTCGCAGGCAGGCCTGTTCATTAAACGGAGCGGCGATCAGCTGCAGGCCAATCGGCCGCCCGGAGGCGCTGCGCAGCGGCACCGTAGCGACCGGCAGCCCGACGAAGGAGATGGGCTGGGTGAGCATTCCCATGCTGGCGCGGACCGGCAGCGGCTGGCCGTTGATTTCCATCGTCTGCTCGCCGATGAGCGTGGCGCTGCGCGGCGTTGCCGGTGCGATCAGAATATCGGCGTGGGCAAACAGCGCCTGAAACGCCTGCCGGGCGTGGCGGCGAAAACGCTGCGCCTGAATATACCAGCTCGCCGGGATCATCGCCCCGGCCAGCAGGCGCTCCCGGGAGTGGGGTTCGAAGCGTTCCGGCTCGCGGCGCAGCGCGGGCAGGTAGTGATTGCCCCCTTCGGAGGCGCTGATGATAAACGCCGCCGAGCGGGAGAGCTCGGCCTCGGGGAACAGCAGCTCTTCACGGGCGTCGAGGGCCTGGGCCACCCGGGCGACGGCGGCCCGCGCGTCGTCATCGCACCAGCGGCTAAAATAGCCGCCGAGCACCGCGCAGCGCAGGCCTTCCAGACCGCGTGGCAGCAGGTTGCTGGTTCGCTCGCTGGCCTTATCGGCCTGGAAACCGTCGCCGGGATCGCGCCCCTGCAGCGCATCGTAGACCGCGGCGAGGTCGCCGACGCTGCGGGCTAAGGGGCCGATGTGGTCGAGGCTGGCGACGAACGGATGGCTGCCGGATCGCGACAGGCGGCCAAAGGTCGGCTTGAGGCCAAAAATGCCGCATAAGGAGGCCGGTACGCGGATGGAGCCGTTGGTATCGCTGCCTAAGGCGAAGTGCACCAGCCCGGCCGCCACCGCCGCCGCCGAACCGCCGGATGAACCGCCGGCGATGCGCGCCAGGTCGTGCGGGTTACGCGTCGCGCCGTAGTGGCTATTTTCGGTGGTAAAGCCGTAGGCGTAGGCATCCATATTCAGCATCCCTGACAGCAGCCCGCCGGCGGCGTGCAGCTGGCGCACCGCCCAGCCGTCGGCCGCGGCGGGAGCGCGTTCGCTAAACAGCCTGGCGCCGGCGAGGGTGGTCTGTCCGGAGACATCGAACAGATTCTTCACCGCGTAGGGGACTCCGGCCAGCGGCGGCAGCGGCTGCTTGCCCCGGCGCAGGGTATCAATACTCTCCGCTTCGGCGAGCATTCGCGCTTCCGTCACCGTCGTCCAGGCGTTGATGTGCGGGTTGACCCGCGCAATGTCGTCCAGGGTCTGGCGCGCGATCTCCCGGGCGCTGAGCTCCCCGGCCTGCAGCGCGCGCTGGATCTCGCTAATCGTCATTTGGTTAAGCGTCATGCTTTATACACTCCGGCGATTTCCAGGCGTTCATCGATGGGGAAGGCCATCAGCGGTTCGGCCATGGCGGCGATGCGGCTGAACTGCAGCTGAAGCTCGGCGCGGCGGGCTTCATCAAGCTCCATCCCGAGGATCTGCTCCATTTGTGCCAGGTACGTGCTCCAGTCGAGCGTCATTTTTTGCATGCTAAACTCCTAATAACCAGCGGCTGAGCCGTTGCTGCGCGGATCGGATGCCCCTTCAAACAGGCCATTCGGATGACGGACGATGGCGCCGGCGTGGCCCATAGCTTCGCTGAAATCGTCCAGCACTTCGACCTCATGCCCCAGCGCCCGCAGGCGGGCAACGCTCTGCGGCGTAAAGCGGCCTTCCAGCTTCAGCGAGTCGGAGGTTTGTCCCCATGTCCGCCCCAGCAGCCAGCGCGGCCGGGAAATGCTCTCCTGCAGCGGCACCCCCTGCAGGATATAGCGGGTAAATAGGGCGGCCTGAGTTTGCGGCTGGCCGTCGCCGCCCACCGAACCATAAACCATCACCCGGCCGTCGCTGAGGCGGGCCGCCGCCGGGTTAAGAGTGTGGAACGGCTGCTTGCCGGGAGCCAGCGCCAGCAGGTGCTGCGGATCGAGGCTGAACGAGGCGCCGCGGTTCTGCCAGACAATCCCGCTCTCCGGCAGCACGACGCCGCTGCCGAACTCATGGTAGATGCTTTGAATAAAGGAGACCGCCAGCCCGCTGCCGTCCATGACCCCCATCCACACGGTATCGCCAGGCCCCTTGCCGGCGCCCCACGGGGCGGCCTGCCGGTCGCTGACCTGCCCGGCCAGCGCCTGCAGCGCCGCCGGTTCCAGCAGGCTTTGAATATCGACATCAAGGTGACGCGGGTCGGTGATATGGGCGTCGCGCAGGCTAAAGGCCAGCTTGGTCGCCTCGACGATGCGGTGGACGGTCAGGGCCTCATCGGCCTCGGTCATCGCCAGGCGATCGGTAATGCCGAGAATCGCCAGCGACACCAGCCCCTGCGTCGGCGGCGCCAGGTTCCACAGCTCGCCGTGCTGATGCGTAAGTTTTAGCGGCGCAGGGCGGCGGGCGCGGTGCTGCCGAAGGTCGTCAAGGGTGATGGGCAGTCCGTACTGCGCCATGCCCTCGGCCAGGGTTTCAGCCAGCGGGCCGCGATAGAAGCTATCCAGCCCCTCATCGACCAGCCGTCTGAGGGTGTTGGCCAGCGCCGGTTGGCGAAAGCGGCTGCCGGCGACCGGCGGCCGGCCGTCGACCAGAAAGGTCCCGGCAAATCCCGGCAGCGAGCGGAGTTCATCAAGCTTGCCGGCGGTGGCGCTGGCCTGGGATTCGGTGACCGGAATACCGTTGCTGGCGTAGCCGATAGCATCTTCCAACAGACGCGCCAGCGGCAGCGCTTTTCCGCTCAGGGAGCGCGACACCTGGAGCGCTTCGTCCCAGCCGCTGACGGTGCCGGCGACGGTCAGCGCGGCGCGCGGGCCGCGGTGCGGGATCTGCTGCAGGTCGGAATAGGCGCTCAGCGTTGCTCCCGAACCCGCCGCACCGCTGGCGTCTATCGCTATCGGTTCCCCTTCCGGCGGCACGATAAGCCAGAAGCCGTCGCCGCCGAGCCCGTTCATATGGGGATAAACTACGGCGATGGTGGCCGCCGCGGCGACCATCGCTTCTATTGCGCTTCCGCCTTCGCGCAGAACGGCAAGCGCGCTTTGGCTGGCCAGGTGATGGGGGGCGACCGCCATCCCCCGGGTGGATACATGACTGTGCATTCGTTGTCCTCGTGACGCGATGTATTCTCTCAGAGTGCAAAAGCCGTTCCACTTCTGAACCCAAAGTTTCATTCCCGGCCGCCGACGCTTTTTGCCGGACTGGCACGCATCGTGAAAGGAAGGGTATTCAACGTCATGCGCGCCGCAGGCCGGGCATAAATAGCGACAACAGCGCGAGACGCATCGCCAGCGCATAGGCAAGGTGGAGTATGACGGGTATAGTTTGATGAAACAAAAGTTACAGGGGCCTTATGCAACAGCTTGATGAACGACTGAAAGGGCAGTACGCCGCCCTGTCGCCCCAGGAGCAGCGGGTGGCGGATTTTATTTTCGATCACTTCGATGACCTGATTAGCTATAACAGCGCCGAGCTGGCGCAGCTTAGCGGGGTGTCGAAAGCGACGGTGAGCCGCCTGTTCAAGCGGCTAGGGTATGAGAAGTATAAGGATATGCGCGATGAGCTGCGCACCCTGCGGCAGAGCGGGATGCCGCTGACCGATAACCGCGACGCGGTGCAGGGAAACACGCTGCTGGCGCGGCATTATAAGCAGGAGATGGCCAATCTGACGCAGTGGGTCAATGCGCTCGACGCGCGCCAGTTTGCCGAAGCGATTAACGCTATGGTGACCGCCGAACGGGTGGTCATCGTCGGCATGCGCAACGCCTATCCTGCGGCGCTACACCTGCGCCAGCAGCTGCTGCAGGCGCGCGGTCAGGTGCAGGTGCTGCCGCAGCCGGGGCAAAGCTTAAGCGAGGAGCTGGTGGATCTGTCGGCCAGAGATGTGGTGGTGGTGATGGCCTTTCGCCGCCGCCCGCGGCTTATTCGTCCTCTGCTGCAGCAGCTCCAGGCCAGCGGCGTTCCGGTGCTGCTGATGTGCGAGCCGCAGGCGCACGGCCTGTTTCCGCTGGCCCGCTGGCAGCTCTGCGCGCCGCTCGATAGCGTCTCGGCCTACGATAGCTATGCGTCGGTCAACAGCCTGATCAACCTGCTGGCTAACGCGTTTTTGCATGAGATCCTCGATAAAGGTCGCCCGCGCATTCACGAAATCGCCACCCTTTATCAGCAGCTGGACGAGCTCGAGCAGCGATAATGGGGCGTCAGCGTGGTGCTTTGCATTATTTTGGTGCGAATTTCCGACGGTGAGAGAGGGCGATATTTCCCCGCATTCTCTCTCTCTTCCTTGTTTCATAGCTATTTAATGATGCTTTCCGCGTCGGCGCCGGCGTCGCAAAGACCTGGCACATTAGTTGCAAAAGTTTATTTAAAGAATCTTTTGTTTCATACTAACGTAACGGGTAAACATCATGAAAAAACTGTTGATCGCACTGGCCGGGGCCGCCTGTCTGTTCACGCAAATTAGCGCGGCCAAAGCCGACCAGCTGCAGGATATTGAAAAGCGCGGCGTTATCCGTATCGCGGTGCCGCAGGATTTCCCGCCGTTTGGCTCGGTGGGTACCGATCTTCAGCCCCAGGGCTATGACATCGATATGGCGCGCTACCTGGCGAAGCAGATGAAGCTCAGGCTGCAGCTGGTGCCGGTGACCAGCGCCAACCGAGTGCCTTACCTGCAAACCGATAAAGTGGATCTGGTTATCTCCAGCCTCGGCAAGAATGCGGAGCGCGAGAAGGTGATTGATTTCAGCCGCGCCTACGCGCCGTTCTTCCTCGGCGTCTTCGGGCCGAAGGGGCAGGAGCTGAAGGATGCGGCGGCGCTGAGCGGTAAAACCGTCGGCGTTACCCGCGGCGCGGTGGAGGATATGGTGCTGAGCGAGCTGGCGCCGAAAGAGGCGCAGATCAAGCGCTACGAGGATAACAACACCACGCTGTCAGCCTACCTCTCCGGGCAGGTGCAGTACCTGGCGACCGGTAACCTCGTGGTGGCGGCTATCTCCCGGCAAAATGCGCAGAAGGCGCCGGTAGCGAGCTTTATGCTGAAAGATTCGCCGTGCTTTATCGGTCTGAAAAAGAACGAGCCGGCGCTGAAGGAGAAGGTGGACGCGCTGATTGAGCAAGGGGTTAAGGACGGCACGCTCAACGCGCTGTCGCAGCAGTGGCTGAAGGCGCCGCTGCCCGCAGGCTTTGGCGCATAAGGTCCCGGCATGACGGAACAACTTCATTTTTCCGAACTCTGGCCGCACTGGCCAGAGCTGCTGGCAGGGCTGTGGGTGACCGTTCAGCTGACGGTGCTGGCGACGGCGGGCGGCTTAGCGATAGGCATTTTCGGTGCCGCGATCCGCAGCGGGCGTCCGACGTGGTTTAGCCGCATCTGGGGCGGCTACGTGGAGCTGATTCGCAATACGCCGTTCGTGGTCCAGCTGTTTTTTATCGTCTTTGGCCTGCCCAATTTAGGGTTGAAGATGACCGCCGGTGAGGCCGCGCTGCTGGCGATGGTGGTCAACCTCGGGGCTTACAGTACCGAAATCGTGCGCGCCGGGATTCAGGTTACCCCCAAGGGGCAGTGGGAGGCCGGGCGCGTGCTGGGGCTTAGTCGCACGCAGACCTTTATTCAGGTGGTTCTGCCGCCGGCGCTGCAGCGGATTTATCCGGCGCTGGTGAGCCAGTGCATCATCGTGATGCTGGGATCGTCGGTGGTTTCGCAGGTTTCGTATGAGGAGCTGACCTTCGCGGCGAACCTGATCCAGTCGCGAACCTTCCTCAGCTTTGAGGTCTATCTGGTCACCACGGGGATCTACCTGGTGCTGTCGATAACAATGCGTCAGCTGCTGATGGCGGCGGGGCGAAAATGGCTGGGAGTACAGGCATGATGGCCACCTTTACCGACTGGGACATTATCCGCAATCTGCTGCTGGCCGGGCGCTGGACGGTGCTGCTGTCGCTGGTGGCGTTTCTCGGCGGAGCGCTGGTGACGCTGCCGCTGCTGCTGCTGCGTTTGACCGGCGGGCGCCAGATCAAGCGGCTGATCCGCGGCTACGTCGAGCTGTTCCAGGGAACGCCGCTGTTAATGCAGCTGTTTTTGGCCTTCTTCGGCGTGGCGCTGTTTGGTATCGACGTCTCGCCGTGGACCGCCGCATCGCTGGCGCTGACCTGCTATACCAGCGCCTTTTTGCTCGATATCTGGTTTGGCAGCCTGCGCGCCTTACCGAAAGGACAGTGGGAGGCGTCGCGCTGCCTCGGGCTGAGCTTCACCCAGACGCTGTGCCGGGTTATTGCGCCGCAGGCGCTGCGTATCGCCATCGCCCCGACGGTGGGCTTCGCGGTCCAGGTGGTGAAAGGCACCGCCCTGGCGTCGATTATCGGCTTCGTCGAGCTGACCAAAGCCGGCACGATGCTGACCAACGTCACCTACCAGCCGTTTAAGGTCTTTGCGCTGGTGGCGCTGGGCTACTTTATTCTGTGCTACCCGCTGTCACGCTACAGCCGCTATCTGGAGAACAAATTCAATGCCTCTCATCACCATTAATCAGATGCAGAAGTACTACGGCGACAACCACGTGCTCAAAGGCGTCGATCTGGATATCGATATGGGCGAGGTGATCTCGATTATCGGCCGCAGCGGGTCGGGGAAAAGCACGCTGCTGCGCTGCATCAACGGCCTGGAAGGGTATCAGGACGGCAGCATTAAGCTCGGCGGGATGACCATTACCGACCGCGATTCGCAGGCCCGCGAGATCAGCCGTTCCATCGGGATGGTGTTCCAGAACTTTAACCTGTTCCCGCACATGACGGCGCTGGAAAACGTGATGCTGGCCCCGCGGCGGGTGCTGAAAAAGAGCGCGGCCGAATGTCGCGAGCTGGCCCGGCAGATGCTGGAAAAAGTGGGGCTCGGCGACCGGCTGGACTACTATCCGGCCAATCTTTCCGGCGGCCAGCAGCAGCGGGTGGCGATTGCCCGGGCGCTGGCGATGTCGCCGAAGGTTCTGCTCTGTGACGAGATAACCTCGGCGCTGGACCCAGAGCTGGTGGGCGAAGTGCTCAAGGTCCTTGAGCAGCTGGCGGCCGAAGGGATGACGCTGATCCTCGTGACCCATGAAATGAATTTTGCCCGTGAAGTGGGCGACCGCGTGGTGTTTATGCATCAGGGACGCGTCTGGGAGCAGGGCGACAGCAAAACGCTGTTCGCCAACCCGCAGACTCACGAACTGAAGCAGTTTATCTCCTCCGTGCGTGGCCTGAATTAAGAGCCTGGCCGTTAGGCTATTTTATTCAGCATTTTGAACCTGGGCAGTGCGCAAAATCCTCACGTACTAAGTCTACGCTCCGGTTTTTCCGCGCTGTTCGTGTTCAAACTGCCTTCAACAATTGCGCCTACCGGGATAGGCACACTAAGGAATCTAAGATGGATATCGCTCAATTTTCTCCAGTCAACCCGCCGCCGCGTATGCTGATGGGGCCGGGACCGATCAACGCCGACCCGCGCGTGCTGCGCGCCATGTCGAGCCAGCTTATCGGCCAGTATGACCCGGCGATGACTCACTATATGAACGAAGTGATGGCCCTGTATCGCGGCGTGTTTCGCACCGATAACCGCTGGACGATGCTGGTGGACGGGACTTCGCGCGCGGGAATTGAAGCGATTCTGGTCTCCGCCATCCGCCCCGGCGACAGGGTGCTGGTGCCGGTATTTGGCCGCTTTGGCCACCTGCTGTGTGAAATCGCCCGCCGCTGCCGCGCCGAGGTCCATACCATTGAGGTGCCGTGGGGAGAGGTCTTCAGCCCGCAGCAGATTGAGGACGCCATCCGCCACGTACGCCCGCGCCTGCTGTTAACGGTGCAGGGCGACACCTCCACCACCATGCTGCAGCCGCTGGCCGAGCTGGGCGAAATCTGCCGCCGCTACGACGTGCTGTTCTATACCGATGCGACCGCTTCGCTGGGCGGTAACGCCCTCGAAAGCGACGCGTGGGGGCTGGATGCGGTATCGGCGGGGATGCAGAAGTGTCTTGGCGGCCCGTCCGGGACCTCGCCCGTCACCCTGAGCGCGCGGATGGAGGAGGCTATTCGTCGCCGCAAGTGCGTAGAAGAGGGGATTCGCACCGACGCCCATCTCGACGGCGTTGATGAGGCGATCTACTCCAACTACTTCGATCTCGGCATGATCATGGATTACTGGGGGCCGGAGCGCCTGAATCACCATACCGAGGCCACCTCGGCGCTGTTCGCCGCCCGCGAATGCGCCCGTCTGATCCTTGAGGAGGGGCTGGATAACGGCATTGCCCGACATAAGCTGCACGGCGATGCGCTGCTGAAGGGGATCCAGGCGATGGGGCTGGAGATCTTCGGCGACCTGCAGCACAAGATGAATAATGTGCTGGGGGTGGTTATTCCGCAGGGGATCAACGGCGACCAGCTGCGTAAAATCATGCTCGACGATTTCGCCATCGAGATCGGCACCTCGTTCGGTCCGCTGCACGGCAAGGTATGGCGTATCGGCACGATGGGCTATAACGCGCGCAAAGATTGCGTGATGACCACCCTCAGCGCTCTGGAGTCGGTGCTGAACCACCTCAAATTTGCCACCACTCAGGGCGCCGCCATGCAGGCGGCATGGGACCACTACCGCAGCGAGAGTCCGCAATGAGCCAGCCGGTACGCCAGCAGGCGGAGTGGGCGCAGGCCGCAGCGCGGGTGATGGCGCGGGCCGATGAGCTGGCCGCGATCAGCGAAACCGCTGATGCGCTGACCCGGGTTTATCTTTCACCGCAGCATCTGCAGGCCAACCAGCAGGTCGCACGCTGGATGACCGAGGCCGGGATGCGCGTCTGGCAGGATAGCGTCGGCAATATTTGCGGGCGCTACGAAGGGGAGCAGGCAGGGGCCGCGGCCATTCTGTTAGGTTCGCATCTCGATACCGTGCGCAACGCCGGGCGCTACGACGGCATGCTGGGGGTGCTGACGGCGATTGAGGTAGTACAAAGCCTCTATCAGCAGGGGCGACGGCCGGCGCGGGCGATTGAAATTGTCGGCTTCTGCGATGAGGAAGGGACGCGTTTCGGCATTACTCTGCTCGGCAGCCGGGGTTTGACCGGCACCTGGCCCGAGGGCTGGCTGGCGCAGACCGATGCCGAAGGCACCAGCGTGGCGCAGGCGATGACGCAGGTCGGGCTCGATCCGACGCGGGTCGCGCTCGCCGCCCGCCGGGTGGAGGAGATTGCCGCCTACCTGGAGCTGCATATCGAGCAGGGGCCGTGCCTCGAACAGGAGGGGCTGGCGCTGGGCGTGGTTGAGGCGATCAACGGCGCGCGCCGCCTGAACTGTCGCTTTCGCGGAGAGGCGGGCCACGCGGGGACGGTACCGATGAGCCACCGCCGGGATGCGCTGGCCGCCGCCGCCGAATGGATGACGCTGATTGAGAGCCGAACCCGGCAGCAGGGGGGCAACCTCGTGGCCACGGTAGGCACCCTGCACTGCGCGCCGGGGGCGGTCAACGTGATCCCCGGCGAGGTGACGCTGAGCCTTGATATTCGCGGCCCGCACGAGGGGCCGTTAGAGGCGCTGCTGGACACGCTGCTCGACGATGCGCGGACGATTGCCGACCGCCGGGGCCTGCAGTTTGGCTCCGAGGAGTTCTACCGGATTGCGGCCACCGCCTGCGATGAGCGGCTGCAGAAGGTGCTGAGTACCGCAGTCTGCCGGGTGCAGGATCGTTCCCTGTCGCTGCCGAGCGGCGCCGGGCACGACGCCATCGCGATGGCCGAGCGCTGGCCGGTAGGGATGCTGTTTGTCCGCTGCAAAGGCGGCGTCAGCCATCATCCGGCGGAGTCGGTGACGGCGGCGGACGTTGCCCTGGCGATCGCGGCGTTTAGCCAGGCAACCCTGGCGCTGAGCGATATTACCTGATGTTTCCCTCCCGTTTTGGGAGGGGAAAGTCGGGGGGATTTGTAAAAAAATTAGCACTAAATGCTAAAAATGCCGCAGGCGATCGCTATACCATCCGCGGCACTGACCTCGTCGCCACGGATTGGTAGTCAGTTGGAAAAATTCCGCGGGGTCAGTCCACTCTCTTAGTCCACCTTTTATACCCACTTCGTGCCGCTTATTTACGCTCCCGCTATGCGGGTTTTTGATGCGCCGAATCTCATCGGGCTGGTATGCTGCGTTTTGAGAGAGACAACGTTGTTTGAGAGACACGCCGATGCCTGATTTACAAAAACATTTGCCTCCCAAGGCCCCGCTGGCCACTTCCCCGGGTAACCTGCTTCCCGCGCTATTCGTGATTATCGCCGTATCGGCGTTATGCGTTTTTATTTCCCAACCTTTAGGCCCCTGGAACGTGATATTTGCCAACTCCGGATTCTATATCGATCTGCTGGCCCTGCTGTTTCTGGTATTTATGCTGTGGAATTCTGCAAAAGTCAGAATGAGCCACGTGGCGGTTAACTGGGTGCGCTACGGGCTGCTGCTGTGGATCGCCGGCGGCACCTTCGATTTAATGGACGAGATTTTCGTCCAGCCGCGATGGATGGGCTACTACTGCGAAGATCTGCTGCGCCTGTCGGGCATGCTCCTGACCACTATCGGGATCTACAAAATTATCGATCGCATTAACATCCTCTACGTCGACGCGCGCTCGCAATCGCTTAAAGATGAATTAACCCAGCTGCCCAACCGGCGCTTTTTTATTGATACCATTCGCGAAAAGCAGGGCCACCAGCTGGCGCTGATGATTCTCGACATCGATTTCTTCAAGAAAATTAATGATACCTACGGTCACCTGGTGGGCGATGAGGTGCTGTTTGCGCTCGGCAAGCAGCTGGCAAAATTAACCAGCGATAAAATACAGCCGGCGAGGATTGGCGGCGAGGAGTTCGCCATTATTATCGACGGTATGTCGCCTGACGAGGTGCGCGGCCTGGCGCAGTCGATTCTGGAGAATGTCCGCACCATTTTGATTAATAGCGACTACCCGCTGTCGGTGAGTATCGGCGTCGGCATGCGCGGCCGCGATGAGCCTCAGGAAACGTTTATCAAGAAAGTGGATGAAGCGCTGTACAAGGCGAAAAATAACGGCCGCGGCCGGGTGGAGTGGGCCTGACGCGCGGCGGGAATTACGCCTGCTGCGCGCTGCGGCAGTGGCGACGATACTCTGAAGGGGAGCGCTCGGTGTAGCGTTTAAAGACCCGGCAAAAATAGTTGCTGTCGACGAAACCGCAGTTATGGGCGATCTCTTTGACCTTTAAATCATAGCCGCGCAGCAGCTTTTTGGCTTTTTCCAGCCGAACGCTGGTCAGATATTCGTTAAACCCGACGGAGCCCGATTTCTGGAATATATGCGAGAGGTAGTTGGGGGTAATATGGAAACGTTTCGCCACCGACTCCCGGGTTAAGGGCTGGCTGAGATTGTCCTCCAGAAAATCCTGGACGGCCAAAAACAGATCGCGGCTCCGGCTGACCCGCATCTCAAGCCCGACGAGCTGCTCAAGACAATGGCTTAATAGCGCCGACACCACCAGCCTGGCGGTGACCGGGTCCGGCTGAAGGCAGATTTCATTCAGCGCCAACAGCAGATACGATCCGACGCGCGGCCCAAGCCGGGCGACGTTTTGCTTCTCCGTGTGCAGCTGCTTGCCATCCCAGCGCTGGATGCAGAATCCCAGCTTTTGTCTGCCGAACAGGATGCTCAGCGTCGACGCCGGGCCGGTCCACTCCGGTAACGTCCATTTACCTGCCTGCACGTACAGCGCCTGCGATAGCCTTAGCTGGCTATCAGACAGCGGCAAACCGCGCTCTCTTAGCTCGCCGTCCAGCACAATTTCCAGCCGAGGGAAGGGCACTTTATAGGCCAGCTCAGGGACCGATACGTCCGGCTCAGGGAATCTGATCTGCAGCGTATCCTGCTGATTGACCAGGCGATGTAGAATTTCCGGCAGATCTGCAATCATCCTCTAAACCCCGAAAGATAGCTATTATCCTTTTGATTATAAAATATTTTATAAATAAATGACGCGGTTGGATCACCTTGCAGCGCGCCGGCTTCGCCGCGGACGGCAGCGGATGCGGAGATTTTGATGGCAATCACAGTTTGCTCCCCCGCGTACGGATATCCAGTTTTTCGTAGGATTAGCCTCATGTATTTCAGCCGGCCGCCGTTTAAAGTTTATTTCGTGTTATCGAAAGGTTAAAGGAAATAAATATGGAACATCAGTCTGCCGTATATCTGGATGCGCTTGGCGCCAATATTGCGCTTACAGAAAAGATGAAAGAGGAGCTGAATACCCTCGGCTACACCGTGGTGCATAGCGTCGCCGACCCGCAATGGCTGGAGGCGATGCGGGACCTTATCGACGAGATTGTTGAGAAAGAGGGGGATAATCTCGCCATCGAACACCATCAGGAAGCGACGGCGACCCGTATTGCCAACCTGATTAACAAGGGCGTGATTTGGGAGAAAGTCTGGGCTCATCCGCTGATCCTCTCTGCCTGTCGGTATATTTTTCAGGGCGATTTTAAGATTTCCAGCCTCAATGCGCGGGAAGCGTTGCTCAACGGCGGCAGCCAGCCGCTGCATGCCGACTGGAAAAAGCCGCGACCGGATTTTCCGAAAGTACATCTGGTAAATACGATTTGGGCTATTGACGATTTAAGCGCCGAAAATGGTGCGCCGCGCATTATTCCCGGCACTCATCTGCGACCGGAACTGCCGGAGGACGTGCTGGAGGACCCCGAGCTGCCGCATCCTGACGAGGTGGTGTTTGCCGCGCCAGCGGGAAGCGTGATGATTTATAACGCCCATACCTGGCACGGCGGCACCTGCAATCACATCGGCAGCAGAAGGCGCGTGCTGCACGGTCTCTATATCGACAGGCAAGATACGCCGCAGCAGGACCAGCAGCGCTGGCTCAGGCCTGAAACGGCAAGTCGTCTGACGCCGGCGCAAAAATGGTTGCTTGATGTGAAGTAGGCCAGCGAAATAAGGGCGGTTCAGGGGAGCCGCCCTTTGCTGAAGGAAAGATCAGGGAATATCCAGATAGACGACCGGTTTTTTCATGATGCACTTCACCGCCTCGATAACCTGCTGCGGCTGAAGTAAAAAAGTTTTGATGCTGGTTTTAATGGTCCGTACGCCGATAAACCGTTGCGCATCGTCGATTTCAATATCTGTCACCAGCAGCACCACGTCGGCGTGGGTAATTTCGTCAGGGGTAATCTTATTCTCAACGCCTAATGCGCCCTGGGTTTCAATTTTCATATGCCATTTTTCATGGTGAGCGACTTTGACCAGACGTTCCGCCGCCATATAGGTGTGCGCCACGCCGCTGACGCAGGCGGTCACCGCTACGATATTCAGTTCCATATTCTCCTCCAGGCGCTAACCGCCGATGGTGACGCGAAAACCCGCTTTCTCAGCCATAATCCTGAATGGCTCAATCTGTGACGCGTCCGGGGCCTTAATTGTCGCCATCGACCACTTCCTGCCGAGCAGCGCGTATTTAGGCTCGCCATATTGATGGAACGGTAGAAGATGTATTTCAGGAAGCTTAAATGGCGCCAGAAACGCCAGGATTTGCCGGAAGTTCTCTTCGCTAAGCGTATACCCGGGAATGAGCGGTACCCTGGGAATAACCCGAATGCGCTTGTCCACCAGCCTGCTGAAATTATCTAGCACCCGCGGTACATCGATCCGCAGCTGAGCCTGCGCGCGACCGGTATCCATGATTTTCAGATCGAACAGCACCTCATCGCACTGCCTGGCGAGCGGGTAAAAGCGGCTGAACGCCGCGTCGCCGGCCGTTTCAATCGCCGTGCGTATTCCCAGCTGGCGTAAGGTTTGCAGGAAGCGGGTTGCAAACCCGGCCTGCATTAATACTTCGCCGCCTGACAGGGTGACGCCGCCGCCGGAGGCGCGAAAGAAAACGTCATCCTTGAGGACTTCCTTAACTAAATTATTCAGCGTCACGTCGCGGCCGATTTGCTCCCATGCGCCGGAGGGGCACTCTTCGACATCCTGCTGGCAGCGCGTACAGCGCAGGCATTTGCTCTCCCGGCGTACGGTCTCTATTTTAGTGGAGATAGATTCCGGGTTGGCGCACCACGGACAGACGTGCGGGCAGCCTTTAAAAAAGACCACCGTCCTGATCCCCAGGCCATCGTTCAGCGAGTAGCGCTGGATGTTAAAAATGCGCGCCCGATCGGCGCGCGTCTCCAGAACCTCACAGCTGATGCGCGGTGCGGTGGATAATGTCATCCTGAATCTCCTTTGATAGCTCGACAAAGAAGGCGCTGTAACCCGCTACGCGCACCACCAGGCCTGCGAAATCCTGGGGACGCTGCTGCGCTTCGCGCAGGGTATCGGCATTGACCACGTTGAACTGGATATGCTGAAGCTTGAGCTTGCTGAATGCCTGCAAAAAGTCAGCCAGCTTATTGAGGCCGCCGTCACCGGCAAGGGTAGCCGGCGTAAACTTCACGTTAAGCAGCGTACCGTTGGATAAAAGATAGTTATCCAGCTTGCTGACGGATTTTAGTACCGCCGTCGGCCCTTGAGAGTCCTGGCCGACCATTGGCGAAAGCCCGCCGTCGGCTAGCTGATCGCCGGCCAGACGACCGTCGGGCGTTGCGCCGACCACTGACCCCAGGGGCACGTGCGCTGAGACGGTGTAGGAACCCGGCGTGAAATGCCCGCCGCGCGGGTTGAGATACTGCTCGACTTCTTTACAGTAAAAACGCAGTAAATCGGCGCTGATATTGTCGACTTCATCGATATCATTGCCATATTTTTCAAAACGGTTAATCAGCCGCGCGCGGATCTTTTCCCCTTCCGGAGTTTTGAAGTTGGCCTTAAGAACCTGAATGAGCTCATCAAAACTCATCCGCTGCTGCTCGAACACCATTCCCTTGAGCGCATGCAAAGAGTCGCTGAGGTTGGCGATACCAATGCCCTGCACGCCGGAGAAGTTATAGCGCGCTCCGCCCTCGGTGATATCTTTACCGCGTTCAATACAGTCCAGAATAAAAGAGGACAGCAGGGGAACCGGCGCCTGGTCGCGATGGCCGATATCGCAAATATTGCTGCCGTTAATCATCAGCTTGATGTAGTAGCGAATTTTTTCGCGGATTTGGTTGAGCAGCCCGTTCCAGCTCACGTCGGGATTGCCTTCATTCTCCAGGATTACGATCTCCATCACCTTGAGCAGGTTAAACATCGCAATATCGTGCAGCCCGTATGTTCGCCCGGGGATCGACAGCTCAACGCAGCCGACGACGGCGTAGTCGCGAGCATCCTCAAGCGATACCCCGCGATTCAAAAACGCCGGAATTACGACTTCATCATTAAAGACCTGCGGGATACCGGTACCCAGGCGGATCGTTTCTGCGGTCTTGCGCAGGAACGGACGGTCGATCAGCTCATTGACGCGGACGCCAAGATTAGGCTGCGGTAGCCGGACTTTCTGATACGCATCAAGAGCCAGAAACGAGAGTACGTTCACCGCGCTGCGTCCGGTCTCGCTTAGCCCGCCGAGCAACGCGGTATAGCCGGTCGGGAAGCCGGCAAAATAGCGAGCGCTGCTTGACGAGCGCAGCAGGACGATATCGTTGCACTTGACCCACAATGACTCCAGCAGCTCCTGCAGGAAAGCCGGGTCCTGGCCCCGATTTAACGATGTCTGATAGAACGGCAGCATGTACTGGTCGAAGCGCCCCAGCGAGAGTGAGCTGGCGTTAGATTCATGCTGCAAAATAATATTCATATGCCAGAACAGCTGACAGGCCTGGTAGAAATTCTCCGGGCGATGAACCGCGTTATGCCGGGAGATCGCGGCGATTGCGGCGAGCTCCTGACGCCGCTTAGCGTCGCTGCAGGCGGCGGCCATCTCCTCGGCCAGCAGCGCATAGCGCAGAATGTGCCGCTGCGAGGCCTCCAGCAGAATCAGCGCGGACTGATAGAAGTGGTTGCCTGGCGCGCTTTCGGCCGCCGCCCGTAGTTCTGCAACCAGGGCCGCGAGGCCATTATTGAGCAGCCGGGGGTAGTCGATAATGATATGGCCCTGGCCCTTATCGGTCTGGTTGACGCTGAAAATCTGGGTGCTGACGGCCGCTTTGACCTCATCGGTCATCCGGGCGTTAATAAAGTCTTTCATCGAGCGCTTTTCCCAGTAAGGAAACAGCGCTTCGCGGTAAATGCGTTTATCTTCTTCGCTGATGACAAAACGATCCTGGGGGCGAGAGGCGAAGCTGTCCAGTTCGTTCAGTAACCAGTAAGGGTCCATTTCCGGGGAGACGATCCCGGCCCGCGGCTTGACCGTGCGGTTGCCCACAATGAGTTCATCCTCACGAATCGAGATCTGCACATGGTCAAGGATCCACGCGGTGGCTTTCGCCCGGCGTAATAGCACCGGCTCACCCGCCGTCTGTTTGTGGCTTGCGGTATACAGCAGCGCCCGCTCAAGCGAGATCTCCCGCGGCTGGGCGAACAAACTGTCTTTTAAGCGTTGAGTACGATTCGTCATGACAAACTCCATGTTAGTCCGGCGGAGCGCCAGGGCGCTCCGCTCTGTTCAGGCTTTCTGTGCAAGATGGCCGTCGATTTTTTGCATGATGGCCTCCGCGCGTTTCACCGCATCGCTGATATTGACGCGGACGATGGTTTTACCGGAAAAGCGCTCTTCAAACTTGATGCCGATATCCTTGGTCAGGATGACCATATCGGCGCGGGCGACATCCTCCGCCGTCAGTTCGTTTTCGATCCCGATAGAGCCCTGGGTCTCGACTTTTATCTGCCAGCCTTTCGCTTTGGCGGCGCTCTCCAGCGACTCGGCGGCCATATAGGTATGCGCTACTCCCGACGGGCAGGCGGTGACGGCAATAATGTGGGTCATAGAATTATCCTCTCTGCTTCTCAGTTAATTTCGAAATCAAGATCCAGCTCGTCATCGGCTTTAGCGGCCGGCATTTTCTTTTTTGTCAGCGCTTTAAGAGTAATGACGCAGGCGGCGGCGACGCATGCGCCGACCAGCAGGCCAGCGATAAATCCGCCTTTACCCTGCACGACCGGCAGCACGATTAGCCCGCCCCAGCCGGCATAGCACTGCACGCCGAGCAGGGCGGTGGTGACGCAGCCGCTGGCGGCGCCAATCATAATTGAGGGGATCACCCGCAGCGGGTCGGCGGCGGCAAAGGGGATGGCGCCTTCGGAGACGCCTACGCAGCCCATCACCAGCGCGGCTTTGCCGGTCTCACGCTCTTCGGCGCTGAAATATTTGCGGCCGACAAGCGTTGCCAGCCCCATGCCAAGCGGCGGAACGGCGATACCGACGGCGGCAATCGCTACGACGCTGTAAATGCCCTGGGAGACGCAAATCAGCATAAAGGCGTAAGCCACTTTATTCACCGGGCCGCCCATGTCGAAGGCCAGCATCAGGCCCATAATGATGGCGAGCAGGACAATACTGCCCTCGCGCATTCCCTGGAGCCATCCGGTGAGGCTGGCGGTTAGCGCACCGACGGGCTCGCCTAAACCCCACATCATGATCCCGGCGGTAATAAAGGTGCCGACGATCGGGATGACAAAAATGGGCATCACCGAGCGCAGCACCTTGTGGACCGGGATCTTCTTGAGGTAATAGACCACCAGACCGCCGATCATCCCGGCGATCAGCGCGCCAAAGAAGCCGGCGCCAAAGCTGTTGCCTACCCACGCCCCGATGGCGCAGGGCGCCAGAGCCGCGCGGTCCGCAATGGAGTAGCCGATATACGCCGCCAGGAAGGGCACCATCAGCGTCAAACCGGCGACGCCAATATCAAACAGTTTTTTCAGATTCGGATCGGTCGCGACATCCGGGACCGCGCCCTTGCCGTACAGCATGACGGAGATGGCGAGCAGGATGCCGCCGGAGACCACGAAGGGGATCATATGTGAAACGCCGGTCATGAGATGCTGGCGTGTATTTTTTAGTATTTGCACCAGTTCGTTCATTGCTTGCTCCTGAGCGTGCTCTCGCTCGTGACGGTATTGATGTCTCAACAGTAGGAAAATGGCGGTACAGAAAATAGAAGAGAAAAAGTGCATTTACTGGATATTTGTAAGGTGAGAATAAAATTGCGATCCACCTCAAATCTTAGCGCTGGCGGGTATAAAACCAATTTATACGCCGCATTTGTGACCGCGGGCATGAAAAAGAATGCTGTGTACAATAGTCCAGTAATTAAGAGTTATTTCGCGTAGTGCCGCCAGGGTTCTTTCTTTACCTTTTGGGTAACTAACGTATTGCTCAGGAGAAAGGCGATGGCTCTGGTCATTAAATTCATATGCGATTTGTCGAATGGCGTTCACGCCCGCCCGGCCAGTCTGGTCGAAACGCGCTGTAATAACTTTTCGTCCACCGTCGATTGGCTGAATACGCGCAGCGGAAGGCGCGGGAATGCGAAAAGCGCGCTGGCGATCATCGGTACCGATACGATTAAGGGGGACGAGTGTCAGTTAATCATCTGCGGCGATGACGAGCAGCAGGCGTTTGCCGCGCTGTCGACGTTTATTGTGGAGGAGTTTCCGCACTGTGATGCGCCGCTGGCAATGGTAAACAGCATGGACGTGCAGCCGGTCCCTGAATCGCTTTCCCGCCTGAACCCGACGCTCTTTCGCGGCCAGCCCGTCTGTGGAGGGAGCGCGGGAGGCAGGCTCAGTCATCTGAAATCCCTTGAGCTTAGCGACCTCGGGCCGCTGCCCGCTGCCGGCAGTATCGAAGAGGAGCAGGCGCTGCTGGATAAGGGATTGCTGCTCCTGGTCAGGAATATCGAATTCCGCCTGCTGGACAACGACGGTACCGCCGGCGCCATCCTTGAAGCGCATCGTTCTCTGGCGACCGATGCCTCCTTGCGCCAGCATCTGCTCGACGGGCTGCTTGGCGGATTGAGCTGCGCGCAGGCGGTTGTCGCCAGCGGCGAGCACTTCTGCTCCCGGTTTAGCGAATCCGCGAATAGCTACCTGCAGGAAAGGGTGCTCGACGTCCGCGATATCTGCTTTCAGCTGCTGCAGCATATCTACGGCGAGGCCCGTTTTTCGGCGCCGGGTCAGCTCAACGCGCCGTCTGTTTGTCTGGCAGAAGAGCTAACGCCCGGCCAGTTTCTTGAACTGGACAAGACTCTGCTCAAAGGCCTGCTGCTGCGCAGCGGCGGGACCACCTCGCATACCGTGATTCTGGCGCGTTCGTTTAATATTCCCACGCTGGTTGGCGTCGACATGGACGCGCTGCTCCCCTGGGTCGGCCAGGCGGTGCATATCGACGGCAACGCCGGGCTGCTGGTGGTCAATCCCGATGAGGCGGTCGCGCGCTATTATCAGCAGGAGGCCTGGGTTCAGGCGCAGGTGCATAGCCAGCAGCAGGCGTGGCTGGATAAGGAAGGGCAGACCAAAGACGGCCTGCGTCTGGAGGTGGCGGCAAATATCGCGCACTCCGTTGAAGCCGCTGTGGCATTCAATAACGGGGCGCAATCGGTAGGTTTGTTCCGCACCGAAATGCTGTATATGGACCGGCCCTGCGCGCCGTCCGAGTCCGAGCTCTATAATATTTTCTGCCAGGCGCTGGAGCCGGCCTGTGGGCGCAGCATTATCATCCGCACGATGGATATCGGCGGAGATAAGCCGGTGCCCTATCTGAATATTCCGGCTGAAAACAATCCGTTCCTCGGCTACCGCGCGGTGCGGATTTATGAAGAGTATCAGGCGCTGTTTCATACCCAGCTCAGGGCCATTCTGCGCGCCTCCGCGCACGGTTCGCTGAAAATCATGATCCCGATGATTTCGTCGATGGAGGAGATTCTATGGGTGAAAGATCGGCTGGCGGAAGCCAGGCAATCGCTGCGCGACGAGCATATCCCGTTTGATGAGAAGATCCCGCTCGGCATCATGCTGGAGGTGCCGTCGGTGATGTTTATCATCGATCAGTGCTGCGAAGAGGTCGATTTCTTTAGTATCGGGAGTAATGACCTGACGCAATATTTGCTGGCGGTAGACCGCGATAACGCGAAGGTGACGCGCCACTATAACAGCCTCAACCCCGCTTTTTTACGCGCTCTGGACTACGCGGTTCAGGCCGTGCATCGCCAGGGAAAGTGGATCGGTCTTTGCGGCGAGCTAGGTGCGAAGGGCTCCGTTTTGCCGCTGCTGGTCGGCCTCGGAATGGATGAGCTGAGCATGAGCTCGCCGTCAATTCCGGCAGCTAAATCGCGCCTGGCGCAGCTCGACAGCCGGGCGTGTCGCCAGCTGCTGAACCAGGCGATGCAGTGCCGAACCTCGCTGGAAGTGGAGCATCTGCTGGCCCAGTTCCGTATGACCCAGCAGGACGCCCCGCTGATCGCCAGCCAATGCATCACCCTGAACAGCGACTGGCGCAGCAAAGAGGAGGTGATTAAAGGCATGACTGACAACCTTCTGCTGGCGGGCCGCTGCCGGTATCCGCGCAAGCTGGAGGCCGATCTCTGGGCGCGGGAGGCGGTGTTCTCCACCGGGTTGGGCTTCAGTTTCGCCATTCCGCACAGCAAGTCGGAACATATCGAACAATCCACCATCAGCGTTGCCCGCCTGGCTGAGCCGGTGGCCTGGGGAGAGGACGAGGTGCAGTTTGTCATTATGCTGACGCTGAATAAGCACGCCGCCGGCGACCAGCATATGCGAATTTTCTCCCGTCTGGCGCGGCGCATTATGCATGAAGCGTTCAGAAACTCGCTGGTCACGGCGCAGAGCAGCGAAGCTATTGCTGAACTGCTACACCGCGAACTCGAACTGTAAAGCGCTACGGACTCTGCGGTCCCGGGTAGGGAACGGAAAAAAGCAGATGCCAGAGCC
>OLIJ01000023.1_pt1 | contig 217599 bp, 189 predicted proteins | sample 1609731 | NCBI WGS metagenome assembly OLIJ01 (sample SAMEA4350159, study PRJEB24818) | metagenome | biome: human; feature: gut; material: faeces | place: Denmark | collected 2013-09
ATATGTCATGGGGGATTAATCTAGGTGACAGGCTTAAACCCACGGGCACTCGCAATCTCACCCATGACATCCCGATGATCAGTCGGGGATCATCGATCCTATGAGGAAAGAGATCAAGATATAAGGGCGCTCCGACGGCTTACGCGACTACGACCCCAACGGCACGATTCCCCTTCATTTGACTTTGTTAGCAGTCACCAATAGCTTTGTCATTAACTTCATATAGGATCATAAAATTTCCGCGATCAGATGATCGCGGAGGCAGGTTTGTTTGCGAATGACGTGACAATGTCACATTAACCCTGTGGCGGTTAGAAACTTGCGCTATCCCGACGCCAGGCATCTGCGGTAAGAGCTTCACCAAAATGACTGGAAATCAATCGCTTAGTTAGATCATGCAAGGGTGCTGCGAGCACTTCTGCGGTACTGCCGCGCTCCACAACTTCCCCTTCATGCATCACAATCACCTGGTCACTGATATGCTTCATCATGCCTAAATGTTGGGTTACATAAATATAGGATATGCCGTGCTTTTCCTGTAACTCCAGCATCAGATTAATAATCTGTGAACGCATGGACATATCCAGTGACGCCAAAGCTTCATCGGCAACAATCACTTTTGGTTGCAGGATCAATGCTCGCGCCAGCGCAATACGCTGTTTCTGACCGGAGGCCAACATATGTGGATAGTAATTAGCGTGATCCGGTAACAACCCCACCTGGCGTAAAGTCTGATAGATACGCTGTTCGCGCGCGGCGGCATCTAAATCGGTATTCAGCTTTAACGGTGCATCCAGTAGTTGGCCAATACGTTGACGCGGGTTAAGCGAGGTACTCGGGTCTTGGAAAATCATCCGAATACGCTGGCTGCGATAAGCATAATCACCATACACCAGGCGGTGGTCGTCAATGAGCAATTCACCGTCGGTCGGTTCAATCATGCCCGACAGCATTTTAGCTAAGGTAGATTTACCCGAACCATTTTCACCAATAACCGCCAGTGTTTGACCTTCGCGTAAGGTGAAACTGACCGCTTTAACCGCCTCCACATGCTGGCGACGAAACAGCCCAGTGCGATAGCGAAAGGTTTTGCTCAGGTTACGGACTTCGAGCAGTGTCTCGGCCATTATTGCTCCTCCAGATTTAAGGGGAAGTGGCAGGCAAAGGCGTGGTTTTTCACCAATCGCAAGCGCGGTGTTTCGATACAGGTTTTCTGGGCATAAGGGCAACGAGGCCCCAGACGACAACCAATCGGCAAGTGCTCCAATGAAGGAATCGCTCCCGGTAAAGTATTCAGCCGACTTTTGTGTGGCAGAGAGCGGCCAAAGTCAGGCATGGCGCGGATCAGCGCTTGAGTATAAGGATGGTGTGGGGATGCCAGCAGGTCTTCACAAACAGCACTTTCCACCGTCTGACCGCAATACAACACATTAATCCGGGTGGCCCATTTACTCATCATTTGTAAGTCATGGCTGATGAGCAAAATTGTGGTGTTATTGTTTTGATTCAGCCGTGCCAGTAAACGGAAAATCTGTGCCTGAGTGGTAGGTTCCATCGCATTGGTGGGCTCATCGGCAATCAGTAAGCGGGGCTGATTGGCCAGCGCAATAGCAATCATCACCTTTTGGCATTCGCCTTCGGTCAGTTCGTAGGGATAACTGCCCATAATGTCTTTGTGGTCTTTAATCCCCACCCGATGCAGCAACTCGATTGCCCGACGTTTACGCCAATGGAATCGTTGCCACCAGCGGCCTTTGTAAGTCCAACCTGGGATAGCTTGCACCAGTTGCCGACCAATACTTTCTGACGGATCCAAACAGGATTGCGGCTCCTGAAAAATCATCGAAATATTATGGCCGATCACCTTACGTCGTTCACGGGGGGTCAGTTGCAACAGGTCAATATCATTAAAGCGAAAACGGTCGGCGGTAATACGCCAGTTATCTTTGCTTACGCCACAGATAGCCTTGGCAATCAAACTCTTGCCCGAGCCTGATTCGCCGACTATGCCACGGACTTCCCCCTCCGTGAGGGTGATACTGATGCGGTCAACCGCTTTCACCATCCCTTCGGCAGTCATAAATTCAATGGTGAGGTTACGAATATCCAGTAGCGGCATTATTCCACCCCCGCATTAATAGCTCGGCGCATACCATCACCTAACAGATTAACCAGCAGTACACTGACCAAAATTGCTCCACCGGGTAACATCACGGTCCACGGCGCGACATAGACTAAATCCAGTGAATCTCCGAGCATCGCCCCCCATTCTGGCGAGGGTAATTGCGCGCCTAAATCGAGAAAACCCAAGGCCGCAATATCCAAAATCGCCATTGAGAGCGCGCGAGTAAATTCAGTGACTAACACTGCTGCGATATTCGGCAAAATGGCATAGGCCAAAATATGGGGAGTCGATGCACCATCCAGACGGGCGGCAATCACATATTCTTTATCCAGTTCATCATGCACGGCACTGTAAATAGTGCGCACCATGCGGGGAAGTAGTGCCAACCAGACGGCGAACATGGCGTGTTCTAAGCTCGGGCCGACAAAAGCCACCACAATAATGGCTAGCAGCAGGGAGGGGATTGAGAGCAGTGTATCCAGCACGTGATTAAGAATGGCAGAACGAAAACCGTGGGTGATACCTGCAAACACCCCGAGGATCACGCCACACAGTGCCGCTGCCACTGTCACTAATAGCGCCGACCCATAAGTGGATGCAGTGCCCGCTAATAAACGGCTTAAAATATCGCGCCCTAAGTCATCAGTGCCCAGGAAGAAAGAGACATTGCCGTAACGTGACCATGAGGGGGGCAGTAACTGGTAGCCCAAAAACTGTTGGTCGAGAGCGTAAGGGGCTAGCGTGCTGCCCAGTACACATAACACTAACAACCCCAGCACGCCATAAAACCCTACCATTGCCAGGCCATCGGCATAGAAAAGCCGCCAGGTATAGAGCAGCGGGCTGGGCATTTTCTTCTCGCGGTAGACATTATCGAAGGGCATACCATTCCTTATGCTTTAACGGCGTCATCATCGCGCCCAGGATATCCGACAGAACGTTAATGACGATAACCAGCGAACCGACTACCATCACGCCGGCTGAGATTGCAGCATAATCTTGTTGTCGAATCGCATTGATTAGCCAACGACCTAACCCCGGCCAGTTAAACACCACTTCGGTTATCATCGCCAATGTCAGCATGGTCGAGAACTGTAACCCCAATTTTGGAATGATGGGCGGTAAAGCATTGTGCAACACATGGCGGCGAATAATGGTAAATCGGGACAAGCCACGGGTTGCCGCCGCTTTAATATAGTTTTGCCCGATAACATCATCGGTACTGGTGCGCATTAAACGAATGACTTCCGTGGTGGGGGCTACGGCCAGTGCCGTGATGGGTAAAATCATATGTTGCAACGCACTGAGCATCATTTCTTTACGATACGGCGAGGGTGACAGCCACGCATCGACTAACGCCAGCCCGGTGACAGGTTTCACTTGATATAACAGGTCAAAACGCCCAGAAACCGGCAGCCATCCCAAATGCAGCGAAAAGAACAACATCAGTAGCAGGGCGAGCCAAAATACCGGGATTGAGAAACCGATGAGTGCAATGGAACTGATGGCAATATCAGCAAATTTGCCGCGCATCACACCGGCAATAATCCCCAGTGGAATACCGATAAATAGCGCCAAGGTAAAGGCCAGAACACATAGCTCCATCGTGGCAGGGAAAGCTTCGCGCAATTGCTCACTGATTGGTTGACCATTAATGCTGGAAACGCCAAAGTCCCACTGAAGCAAGCTGCTGAAATAGAAACGGTAGGCATCGAGCAGAGATGCGCCATTCAAGGGGGCATGAGGAGTAAAATAGCTCAGGCTAAAACTGACCAATGACAACATAAAGAGGGTTATCAACAGCAGTAATAAGCGCCGCAATGTGAAGATTATCATGGCTTTTTGCCCTCATCGCGATTGCTTTGGTGAGACTGGCTTTCTTGAAGCTGGTTTTCGCGAAACACGCCTGCAAAAGAAGAATTACCAAATGGGCTTAAAACTAAACCTTTAATATCATAACGGTATGCTTGCAACCGCAAGGATGACGCCAGGGGTAACAGCGGCAGTTGCTGTTCCAGAATGCGCTGGGCTTGCTGATAATATTCAATACGTGCCGATAATTGCTGGGAACGTAAAGCTTTTTGCAGCAACTCATCAAACTCAGGGTCACACCAGTGAGCATAGTTTGTTTGCGAACGGATTGCTGCACAGCTTAATAGTGGGCGGAAGAAACTGTCGGGGTCATTACTGTCGGTTGACCAGCCAGAGAGTGTCAGGTCGTGGCTCATCTCCATCAGGCGAGCTTCCTGGAAACGGCCTTCGACCGGCACGATATTCACCGTAATTCCGACCTGCGCTAAGTCAGCTTGTATCAACTCTGCCGTTTTTAAAGGGCTGGGGTTATAGGACTGCGATGCCGTCGGTACCCATAAGTTGAGTTGCAGCTTGGTGATACCCAGCTCTTTGAGGATCGCTTTGGCTTTTTCCGGATTATATTCAGTCACCTGAGCCTGATTATCATAAGCCCATGATGCACGGGGCAAAATGGATGCCGCAGTTTCCGCCGTGCCATAATAGATTGATTGCATCAATCGTTGGTTATTAATAGATAAGGCGATGGCCTGGCGGACGCGTTGATCATTCAGCGGCGGTTTGCGGGTATTAAAGGCCAAATAAGCCACGTTCATCCCTGGGCGCAGAGTCAAGCGCAGGCGGGGGTCATCGCGTAAAATAGATAACTGGCTAGCAGCGGGATAGGCCAATACATCACATTCACCAGTTAATAACTTGGATAAGCGGCCAGTTCCTCCCGCCCCGAGGTCAATGACGACCTGCGGCATGCGTGGCAAACCTTTCCAATAATCACTGTTACGGAACAAACGGATATATTGCCCGGACCGATATTCGTTTAATAAGAAGGGGCCAGTGCCTACCGGCTCGCGATCGATCTGCTCTTGTCGGCCCTGTTGGGTTAATACATCGGCATATTCGGCTGAAAGGATCGGCGCATAGTGGGTCGCTAAGTGCCACAGAAATGAAGCATCGGGGGCTTTCAGTTTAAATTCAACAGTATAGTCATCAAGTTTTTTGACACTTTGCACTGCATCAGCAAATTGCAGGCTATCAAAGTAAGGATATTCACCGCCGTTGACCTCATGATAAGGATGCTGCGAATCAAATACCCGTTGGAAACTGAATACCACGTCATCAGCATTCATCTTGCGTGTGGGAGTAAACCAATCGGTAGTCTGGAACGGGACATCTTTACGCAAATGAAAACGGTAGGTAGCCCCGTTATCCAGCACTTGCCAGCTTTCCGCCAATTCAGGGCTTAACCGGTAGGTATAGGGGTCAACATCTAATAAGCGGTCATAAAGCTGCGCCGCAAGGGTGTCGATAGTTAATCCGCTACTGGCCATCTGTGGATTGAAGGTATTCAGTATCCCACTGACACAATAGACAAAACCGCGCTGACGGATATCCGGCAGAGGTTGAGTCGGTTCGGCGGCTGGGGCAGGTTGCGCCAGCGCTGGGGTCGCAAGGCAAGCCAGCGGGAGCATCCAAATCGATAGCATCAAAATAAGTAATGCACGCATAAACGCTTCGCAGTAAGTAAGCAATACACTTAGTGTACCGTAATCTGGCACGCCTCCCAATCCATTGAGCAAAACAACTGCGCTGTCTGCTGTTTGTTGCAGCAATTGAGAGTAATAAGCAGCAAATTATTGTTTATTCACCGAGAAATCGGGAAGGCATCATTAGGGGGAAAGGTTTTTCATTCTGAAATTGTCCGTAATTCCATCAGAATTAGTATGGGAATGAGAAAAATTCTCAACAAAGTGTTTGCAAGTGCTATTGATAACCATTATCATCTGTTTGCTCTTCGAGACAAAGCTAGTTGTTTCAGGCTTTTGACAGAAAAGCACGACATTGCTCACATTGCTTCCAGTGTTTTTTAAGCCAGCTCGGGTGCTGGCTTTTTTTTTTACCTACCGTCGCCAATTCCCTTTCCGATAGTAAGTGTACTGACGTCCAGTCATGATTTAATTTAAATAATAATATTTAACATGTATACGCCCAGTTATTTTGGATTATGACATCAATGTATCCATTGCTATATTCATACATGAAATATATGAGTAACAAAGCTACATTTAGATTTTATGGAGGCGTGATGGGCCGATGTCAGTTAATGATTTTATTGCTTACTTTATGCCTGATAAATTTTAATAGTAGGGCTAAACCACCTGATATTGTCTGGCGTGTTGATACTCGTGACCATCATGAAATATTCAGTCAGGGTTTTTATTCTTCAGGTGACAATGATCTGGTGCTAGAACACCTTAGTGGTAGAAGCTGCCGTAGTAATATTTACCAACTCGCCGATAGTGCATTTATTTCTACTACGGCGGACAGAAGTTTTGCTTACGATTATTTAGAAAGAGTGTTGAAAAATATAAAAACGACAATGACCAGTGGTCCAAAGGCGTATATTTATCAGATACGAGCTGATACTAATATGTATAGTGCAGATCATACCCTGGATTTTTTATTACGACTGGGGGCCAGTGAGATTCAACAGGAGATTCATCGTATTTTTCGTTATGCACCCTACTTATCAGAATGGATGGCCCACCGCAGAGTTTTAGCGGAACAGGTCATGTCAGCAACTTCATATTTATTGCATCAGGGCAACGTTCTGTTTAATGGATATATTCCCAACCCTTTCTATCAACAAACACGTTCGAGTGCCAGTATGAATCCTTATCATAGCGCTTTTATTGTGCCTTCAGCGCTGAATATGATGCGAACCTGGATGTTAAGAATGGGAATCAGACCAATGGTCAGGGCGTGTTTTGGTAGTATGGATCCGATAGACTCCAAACGGAGCATAAATTTCAACTATAGAGGTCATGGCAAAATGTTTATGCTGGTGGCTATTTTATAAAGATAAATTTTATATATCATTAAATGGAGGGTTTATATTATGAAATTAATTTTTTGTGGCGCCATTATATTTATGTGCGGGCCTGCACTGGCGACGAAAACGGGAGAGCTAAAATCACAATGTGAAGTTGATAATGGTACCATGATTTATAATCGGATAATTAAAGGTTATAATGCCAGCATTATGTGGCGTCCGGATGACACATCGCTCGATGCGATTAATATTAAGATAGATAATAAATGGTATGGAGCCATAGCAGATGATAGAACAAATGGTAATGCGGCTAAAGGGATGTCCAGTTTTGCACAAGCAGCATTTTTAATTAACCTTCCTGTTAATGTTTGCATTAAAGATGGCTATCTACGAGGAGTTGAAGGTACCGACTGATATTCCAGTCAGCGCCCTCTGTTTATCGATGTGGCTGATATGTTTATTGTTCGCCTGCCAATATTTGATGTTTTTTCAGCATACCGCGTAATTGATGATAAGTTAATCCTAACAGACTGGCTGCCTTGCGCTGATTAAATCGCGCCTGCTCCAACGCCTGTTTGAGTATCTGTTGTTCACTATTATGCAGCCAATCTTTAAGATTGAGCGGTAAGGTGGGCAATTCGCCGGTTTGGCTGCCCGAGTCGTTGAGTTCAATACCCTCGTTTTCCCGGTTCTGCTGGCGGGCAAAAGGGTCGATAATAATGTTATCCAGCGCCTTGCTGCTGTCGCCGTGGCGATATACTGAACGCTCGACGACATTTTTCAGCTCACGCACATTTCCCGGCCAACGATATTTCAGTAATTGCTGTTCAGCTTGCGGGGTAAAACCGGGGAACAGTGGCAGACCTAATTCTCGGCACATTTGAATCGCAAAATGCTCTGCCAGTAACATGATATCTTGCTGGCGCTCACGTAACGGTGGCAATTGCACCACATCAAATGCCAGACGGTCGAGCAGGTCAGCGCGGAATTTCCCGGCGGCGGCCAGCGCGGGCAAGTTGTCATTGGTTGCACACACTAAACGAACATCCACTTGCAAGGGTTGGCTCCCACCAACACGCTCCAGATGACCATACTCAATCACCCGTAATAGCTTTTCCTGTACCAGCATAGGGGCGGTTGCCAGTTCATCTAAAAATAGCGTGCCGCCATCTGCGCGTTCAAAACGCCCAAGATGGCGCTTCTGCGCGCCAGTAAAGGCTCCCGCCTCATGGCCGAACAGTTCTGAATCGAGCAAATTTTCATTAAGAGCGGCACAATTGAGTGAAATAAACGGCCCCTGCCAACGGCCTGATAAATAATGCAGGCGATGGGCTATCAACTCCTTGCCGGTACCTCGTTCACCAATCACCAACACTGGCTTATTCAGCTTTGCCAGCCCTGAAACTTGCTCCAGCACTTCAACAAAAGAGTTGGCTTGGCCTAACAGGTTTTCTAATTGCTCGCTCATGATGAAATTCGCCAATAGTTGGTTAAAGTAATCACTTTACATTTTATATTCAAACAGTCAAAAATTATTTTTTGTTATTTTTCAATTAACTAACTTTATGGAAAAGTTGGCACGACTCTTGATATATCACTATTGAAATTATGTGAATCGGCGCAATCAAACGCCAATTAGTTTAAAGAGGATGTAAATTATGGGTATTTTTTCTCGTTTTGCCGATATCGTAAACGCCAACATCAATACATTACTGGATAAGGCTGAAGACCCACAAAAGTTGGTGCGGCTGATGATTCAGGAAATGGAAGATACACTGGTTGAGATCCGCTCAACATCGGCCCGCGCACTGGCTGAGAAAAAACAGCTGCTACGCCGCATTGAACATTGTGAAAGTCAGCAGCAAGAGTGGCAGGATAAAGCTGAACTGGCTTTGCGCAAAGATAAAGAAGATTTGGCGCGTGCCGCCCTGATTGAAAAGCAAAAAGTGGTCGCACTGATTGAGACGCTGACTCGTGAAGTGACGACGGTTGATGAAACGCTTACCCGCATGAAGCATGAAATCACTGAGCTTGAAAGTAAGCTGACTGAAACGCGTGCCCGGCAGCAAGCCCTGACACTGCGTCATCAAGCGGCTGCATCATCTCGTGATGTTCGCCGTCAGTTAGACAGTGGCAAACTGGATGAAGCAATGGCCCGTTTTGAACAGTTTGAGCGCCGCATTGACCATATGGAAGCTGAGGCTGAAACGGTGGGTATTGGCAAACAAAAGTCATTGGAAAGCCAGTTTGCCGAACTGAAAGCTGATGATGAAATTAGCAACCAACTGGCCGCACTGAAAGCAAAAATGAATTCAGCGCAATAAGTTAGCGCTAAACTTCAGAAAAATACCTCGTCAGGCCGTCGGCATACAGGCGGCCCGTCATGATGAAAATGCGGATATCCGCGAGCATAAATTTGTGGGGAACCAATGAGTATCCTATTTCTTGCTATACCGCTGACCATTTTTGTGTTGTTTGTCGCACCGATTTGGTTATGGCTGCATTACAGCAATCGCCAGCAAAGCGGTGCTCAACTTAGTCATCAGGATATGCAACGTCTATCGCAGTTAACAGACGATGCGCGCCGGATGCGTGACCGCATTCAGGCATTGGAAGAAATTCTTGATGCCGAGCATCCGAATTGGAGGCAGTCATAATGGGCGATATGTTTAAAAACGATTCGTTTAAAAGCAATTCATTTAAAAATAATGTGTTAAGTAAGAAGAAACTCTATCGCGTGCCAGAAGAAGGCATGATCAAGGGCGTTTGTGCCGGGTTAGCGCACTATTTTGATATTCCGGTGCGGCTGATTCGTGTGATGGTGGTGTTATCGCTGTTCTTTGGTCTGTTCGTTTTCACCATTGCGGCTTATATCGTACTGACTTTCTTGTTGGAACCTGCGCCTGCATCCAGTTTTAGTGAGCATCACGAGGCGACGCCGCGCCAGCTTCTTGATCAACTTGAGTATGAACTGGGGGCTGGAGAGCAACGTTTGCGCCAGGTCGAGCGCTATGTCACTTCCGAAACCTTTGGGGTGCAGAGCCGTTTTCGTCAGTTGTGATATGACTTATTCAATTAACGCTAAAGTCTGCCGGAGGGCATAACGATGAACAATAATCCCGCCCGCAGCCGTGCAGGTGTAGTATTAACCACACTAATTAAAATTATTTTTAGTGTCGCATTGACCTATGGCCCGGCAGGTGCAGCAGGTTTTATCGTCAGAAATGTCAGCCGCAAACCCTTGCGCTGGTTGTTGCTGATGATGTTGGAACCCATGCTAAAACGTGCAATGGGGGCAGCGGCGGGTCAATTTGCCAAGGAGAAGCATGAAACGACTGCAAAATGAGATTACGTCATTGGTCAATCGCGGGATGGATAGGCATCTGCGGTTGGCAGTAACCGGCTTGAGCCGCAGCGGGAAAACTGCATTTATCACTTCTCTGGTGAATCAATTACTTCATGTCCACAGCGGCGCGCGCTTGCCGCTGTTTTCTGCTGTGCGTGAAGAACGGTTACTGGGAGTAAAACGGGTGCCGCAGCGTGATTTGGGCATTCAGCGCTTTACTTACGATGAAGGTCTGGCCTCTTTATACGGTACGCCGCCTAATTGGCCAACCCCAACCCGTGGTGTTAGCGAAATTCGCTTAGCTTTACGTTTTCGCTCCAGCGACTCTCTGTTGCGCCATTTTAAAGAGACATCAACGCTGTATCTGGAAATTGTCGATTATCCGGGTGAGTGGTTGTTGGATTTACCCATGCTGGAACAAGATTATTTGAGCTGGTCGCGGCAGATGGCTGGCTTGTTACAAGGGGATCGCGCTGAGTGGGCCAAACCTTGGCTGACGCTGTGTCAGCAGTGCGATCCATTGGCCCCGGCCGATGAAAATCAACTGGCGGCGATTGCTCAGGCTTATACTGATTATCTGATTCGTTGTAAAAATGAAGGCCTGCATTTCATTCAACCGGGGCGTTTTGTGTTGCCGGGTGATATGGCGGGCGCGCCTGCATTGCAGTTCTTCCCGTGGCCGGATGTCACTGATCTTGGCGAATCGCGGCTGGCTCAAGCCGATAAACATTCCAATTTGGGCATGCTGCGCACTCGTTTTAATTATTACTGCAACTCGGTCGTGAAAGGTTTTTACAAAGAGCACTTTGTGCGTTTTGACCGACAAATCGTGCTGGTAGATTGCCTGCAACCCCTGAATAGCGGGCCGCAGGCGTTTAACGATATGCGCCTGGCGTTGACGCAATTGATGCAGAGCTTCCATTACGGGAAGCGCACGTTATTCCGTCGCTTATTTTCTCCGTGTATCGATAAGCTGATGTTTGCAGCAACCAAAGCCGACCATGTCACGGCCGATCAACACGCTAACCTGGTCTCCTTACTGCAACAATTGGTGCAGGAGGCCTGGCAAAATGCCGCATTTGAAGGGATCAGCATGGATTGTGTTGGGCTGGCGTCGGTACAGGCGACACAAAGTGGCATCGTTGAACATCAGGGACAGAAAATTCCTGCATTACGCGGCAATCGGCTAACTGATGGTGCGCCGCTAACGGTCTTCCCCGGCGATGTTCCAGCACGCTTACCCGGCCCCGCATTTTGGCAGCAGCAAGGGTTTCATTTTGATGAGTTCCGTCCACAAGCGGTACATGTCGATAGCCCATTACCCCATATTCGCCTTGATGCCGTCATGGAATTTTTATTGGGAGATAAATTGCGATGAGCGAGCCTTTAAAACCCCGAATCGATTTCGAACAGCCTCTGCAACCCATAGACGAACCGGTATTAAAAGCGGCGCAAGCTTTTGATCAACATACCGCCGAGAATTTCTATCCTGCGGATCCAGAACTGGACGCAGAGAATGAAGAAGGGCGGGTAGAAGGGCTGGTTAATGCGGCATTGAAGCCGAAACGTAGCCTGTGGCGTAAAATGGTGACGCTGGGGATAGCCCTGTTTGGTGTCAGTGTGATTGCTCAGTCAGTGCAATGGGTTAATCAGGCGTGGCAACAGCAGGATTGGATTGCACTGGGGGCCACCACTGCGGGGGGGCTTATCGTACTGGCGGGAGTCGGTTCAGTGGTGACGGAGTGGCGGCGTTTATACCGCCTGCGCCAACGGGCTGAAGAGCGGGACATTGCGCGCGAACTACTGGTGAGTCATGGTATAGGCCAAGGGCGGGCATTTTGTGAAAAGTTGGCGCGTCAGGCAGGGCTGGATCAAGGTCATCCGGCACTCCAGCGTTGGCAAGCCTCGCTACATGAAACCCATAATGACCGTGAAGTCGTTGAACTGTATGCCAAACTGGTTCAGCCATCACTGGATAATCTGGCGCGGGCCGAAATCAGCCGCTATGCCGCCGAGTCAGCATTAATGATTGCCGTCAGTCCGCTGGCGCTGGTGGATATGGCGTTTATCGCCTGGCGAAATATTCGTCTGATCAATCGTATTGCTGCTTTGTATGGTATTGAGTTGGGGTATTTCAGCCGCATCCGTCTGTTCCGTTTGGTACTACTCAATATTGCTTTTGCCGGAGCATCTGAATTGGTGCGCGAAGTGGGTATGGACTGGTTATCGCAGGATTTAGCCGCACGTTTATCTGCCCGAGCCGCGCAAGGCATCGGGGCTGGTTTGCTGACGGCTCGACTGGGTATCAAAGCAATGGAGTTGTGTCGCCCATTGCCGTGGTTGGGAGATGATAAACCTAAGTTGGGCGATTTCCGTCGGCAATTGATTGGCCAATTGAAAAATACCTTGCCAAAAAAAGATAAACCGGCGCAGCAGTAGCGCTATTTCAGCCGTGGGTCAAAGGCAAAAGAGAGCGGTTGAACACTGCTTAGGCAGGCTTGAAAGCTTTTGTGCCGAGGATTGAGCAGTAGATTGTTTTCTGTCGGCACCAGAGTGGATGGAACCAGTAATCCAAGTGATGATTCTGACTCCAGCCATTCAGTGCCGATATCCATTGTGGTCGCAGGTGCGGGGTCGCTGCGCCAGTCCGTGGGCCAATCCTGCGGCTGAAGCAGCATAATGTTGCTATCTTCGATTTCAATTTGGAATAACTCGAACTCACTTAGTGTTGAGCTGTCCTGAATATGTACCAACGTCTCCAACATCGCCAGTGATACACTGCTGGCTAAGTAGATGGCGGCGTGCCCCTTATGATTCCAGCGGCCACCATAGATTTCGGCACCATAGCCGGTCCAGGTTGAGGCAAGATAGCGGCGCATCACAATGCGGTAGAGCATCATAAATAGAGGCCTGCCGGGTTTATCTTCATAAGCTACTGATCCTTATAGCGCACAGTTATGAAAATACGCCGTGCTCCAGGCGTCCAATCAAATCACAGACTTCCAATGCACCGGTTTCGGTTTCCAGTAAGGAATCCGGACTACGGTGACCCAGGCCTTTAATCGGGGTCGACATCCAAGTGATAGCTTTGCCTTTATCTCCGCCAAATAGATCAACTGCGGCGTCCATAACCCGAACAAAACGCGCAATTCGCTCACTCTCTTCGGGAGTGAAACGGCCATCATGTGTGCGTCTGCGAGTCAAGCTGCGGCTGGGAATGCCGGTCGCACGCAAGATTTCAGCTTTGGGGATTGATGCCCATAGATGGATGCTGTCAATGACATCAACAGAAAAACCCATTTTGATGCTATCGACCAATACAGTACCGCGGCTCGCGGGCAAACCAATCTCTCGCCATAGCGCCCCTGTTTTGGTCGCTGGAGTGGGGTGATACGCTCTCATGTAACCTCCTCGGTCAATTGGCTATGTCTACTATAGCCAGTTGGCCGATATAAAGCAAAGTGTCACCGGTTCTTGACGAGAATGCCGACAGCATACGTCATTATATAATTCTAAATTATTAGTATAAAAACTAATAACTCGCTATATACGGCCCTGATAGGGGTTGATGATCTTATCTTTGTGAGTTCAATTGGATAGAAAAAACAGCAAAAAGCCGATTCCTGTCAACTTTTGCTGACAGATTGCTTCATCAGTAAGGGGGGACAGGGTATTATCATAGACAGATATTCCGCACCTGCCCTATATAAGGTCGATACTGATGCGCTTGGAAGTTTTTTGCGAAGACCGAATCGGTCTCACCAGAGAGTTACTTGATCTCTTGGTTTTACGCGGCATTGATTTACGTGGGATCGAAATTGATCCGATTGGCCGTATTTATCTGAATTTCTCACAGCTGGATTTCAGTGTATTTAGTGCGTTGATGATGGATATTCGACGCATTGATGGAGTGACTGATGTCCGCACCGTCTCCTTTATGCCATCTGAGCGAGAACACCGTTCGCTGCGGGCGCTGCTTGAATCCATGCCAGAGCCGGTATTTTCTATCGATTTAAAAGGTAACCTTGAGTTAGCTAACCCGGCTGCCCGTGAACTTTTCTCCCTTAATGAGGAGAAGGTTCGTCACAAAACAGCGGGTAGTTTGCTGGGCGGATATAATTTTGCGCGTTGGTTCGATGGGGGGGAAACTGCGCCTCATACTGAACGTGTATTGATCAATAATCAGGATTACCTGATGGAGATCACTCCGATTCAGCTTGAAGACGAAAATCAACAGAGTCAGACGGTCGGCGCTGTGGTGATGTTAAAATCGACCGCGCGCATGGGGAAACAACTGCAAATCTTATCGGTAAATGATGATACCGAATTTAAACAAATTGTTGCCACCAGCGTTAAAATGCGTCAAGTGCTTGACCAAGCACGTAAATTAGCCATGTTGGATGCACCACTACTGTTGGTGGGTGATACCGGCACCGGCAAAGACCTGTTGGCACGCGCTTGCCATCTACGCAGCCCGCGCGGGAAAATGCCCTTCCTCGGCCTGAATTGCGCTTCTTTACCCGATGATGTCGTAGAAAGTGAGCTATTTGGCTATGCCGCAGGAGCATACCCCAATGCTGTTGAGGGTAAAAAAGGCTTCTTTGAGCAGGCTAATGGCGGCTCAGTACTGTTAGATGAAATCGGCGAAATGTCGCCTCGCATGCAGATCAAACTGTTACGTTTCCTTAATGACGGAACTTTCCGCCGTGTCGGAGAGGAGCATGAGGTGCATGTTGATGTGCGGGTTATTTGTGCCACCCAAAAGAATTTGGTGGAATTAGTACAGCGTGGCGAATTCCGCGAGGATCTCTATTACCGCCTTAATGTATTGACTATCACTTTACCGCCTCTGCGTGAGCGTCAAGCCGATATCATGCCACTGACAGCACTGTTTGTGGCGCGTTTCTCTGACGAGCAGGGTGTCCCTCGGCCGAAACTAGCGCCTGAACTGAGTAGTTTTCTGACCAATTACGGTTGGCCAGGTAATGTCCGCCAACTGAAAAATGCGATTTATCGTGCTTTGACCCAATTGGAAGGGGCGGAGCTACGGCCACAAGATATTGTCTTGCCGGAGTTTGAGGTTGAAGCGGCTCTGGGGGATGAAGTACTTGATGGTTCGCTCGACGATATTAGCAAACGTTTTGAACGCTCTGTTTTAACTCGGCTTTATCGTAATTATCCCAGTACACGTAAACTTGCTAAGCGCCTTGGTGTTTCTCACACCGCAATTGCCAATAAACTACGTGAATATGGCCTGAGTAGTAAGCGCTCCGCCAGTGATGAAAGTGAAGAAGAGTCGACGTAAAAGAGAAAACCATAAAAAAACGGCTGCACCCGAAAGGGCCAGCCGTTTATGGATAAACTCTATTTAAACCAAAGCAGTACGAATTACTTCAGTGCTGCCAGTGCAGCATCATAGTCTGGTTCGGTGGTGATTTCGTTAACTAGCTCACTGTAGATAACGTTGTCCTGACCATCAAGAATCACTACAGCACGAGCGGTCAAGCCTGCCAATGGGCCTTCAGTAATGGCCACACCGTAAGCTTGTTTGAAATCTGCGCCACGCAAGGTTGACAGCGTAGTCACGTTGCTCAGGCCTTCAGCACCGCAAAAACGTGATTGAGCAAATGGCAGGTCAGAGGAGATACAAAGAACAACGGTGTTCTCAAGTTCGCCAGCCAATTGATTGAATTTGCGTACAGATGCGGCACAAACACCGGTATCAATACTCGGGAAAATATTCAGAACCTTACGTTTACCCACGAAGCTGCTCAGAGCAACATCAGATAAATCTTTCGCAACCAAAGTAAAATCTTTAGCTTTATCGCCGGGTTGCGGTAGTTGACCTGCAACGGTCACTGGATTGCCTTGGAAATGTACTGTCTGTGTCATTATTTGATCCCTTTTACAGATGTGTAACACGAAGCTCAGTTTAAGGTAACAATAGCGGCTTGGATATGAGAAATTTGCTAAATAATTTAGATTTTACTGACATTAGGTTCTAATACCGACAGTCAACCCCTGAATTCTTCTGAGGAACCATAATGAGAACTCTGCGTTGCTATCCCGAGTCCTGGCCTCTACATTCCGCATTTGTGATTTCTCGCGGAAGCCGTACCGAAGCAAAAGTTGTGGTTGTCGAGATTGAGGAAGCGGGCATTCATGCCTTTGGTGAATGTACTCCATATCCACATTATGGAGAAAGTGAATCTTCGGTGATGGCACAGTTGGCTCTGGTGGCCAGCGCCATTGAGCAGGGCGTTTCACGTGAGGGCTTACAACAGCTATTGCCTGCTGGAGCGGCGAGAAATGCGGTCGATTGTGCATTATGGCAGTTGGAGTGTTTGCAGAATCAGCAGAGTTTATGGCAGTTGACCCAGACGGCACCGGTCGCCCATATCTCTATGGCCCAGACAGTCAGTATCGGGACTCCGGAAGCGATGGCGTACAGTGCGAGCGCATTGGCACATCAGGGGGCCAGGTTATTGAAAATAAAACTGGATGACCACCTGATTGCTGAGCGGTTGGTGGCAATCCGCAGCGCAGCACCAGAAGTGACATTAATTGTAGATGCCAATGAATCCTGGCAGCCTGAGGGTTTAGCCGCGCGTTGCCAGTTACTGGCAGATTTAGGAGTGGCTATGTTGGAGCAGCCATTACCCGCAGGGAATGATGATTCTTTGCAGAACTTTATCCACCCGCTGCCCATTTGTGCTGATGAGAGTTGCCATACTCGCGCGGATTTGGCGGGGTTGGTTGGCCGTTATGAGATGGTCAACATTAAACTGGATAAAAGTGGTGGGTTAACCGAAGCATTGCTATTGGCCGAACAGGCAAAATCGCTCGGATTTGCCATTATGCTTGGTTGTATGTTGTGTACATCTCGCGCTATTCGTGCTGCATTGCCACTGGCTTCAGGTGCCCGCTTTGTTGATCTGGATGGCCCTACGTGGTTGCAACACGATGTCGATGATGGGTTACATTTCTCGACCGGCGCTATTGATTTATCGGCTTAATCCGGTCTTGTGAGTAAGTCTACCAGGGCAGCCAGATAACATTCACTGGCTGCATCGGCAGAGATGGGGGGTAATTCCGCCGTAATACAAGGTAAGCTGATGTCGGCGCACCAACTGCCAAATGACCCCGGAGTGGCGTAACCTACATTCGTCACCAGTGGTAAGTTAAAGTTTGCCGCCAACTGTTCCCCCAATGCTGAACTATCAGGGTCTTCAATGCAGGCTAATGGCTCGTGAAAAGAGACTACCCAGCGCGGAGACAACTGCGTAATCAATGCACACAATGCTTGAGTTTCGGGTTCGGAGGCTGCGCACTCTCCAGTCGATAACACCACATCTCTTGCATCCGCCGCACTGTTCCAGCGATATACCGTTTCGCCAGCCTGCCAGTTTTTTGCCGGAAAATTACGATTAAGATCTACGCCATTGGCATTAGCCCGCAGCCCCAATTGGCAGCCATCGGGATTAACTGCCAATATCACATGGTGGCGCTGTTGTTCAGGGGAAATGCTACGTAACGCGCAGGAGAGGGCTACAATTGCCGCACTTTCATCGCCATGAGTCCCCGCGATAATCAGCCCGGTTTGCGCTGATGGATTTGCGGCCGGAAAATAGATCAGTGGCGCTCCCAGCAGAGTGGTACCGTAGTGTTGCCCTAAGGTAACCAGATTTCCCCGTGTGGAGCGGGGGCGATATTGACTCATGATATTCTGTTATTCCGAATTATATGCATATTACACTCAACATATCATTTAGCATTATTACTTTGAACCAATTGATCTGCTAGTTTATGTTGATAAGAGTTAGTGACTTTCGCTGAAATGGAACGACAACGAAAAGGTTAATCATTATGCGCTATTTCCGTTATGCATTATGTGCCGCATTGGTGGGGGCAGCGCTGGGCGCGGCAAATGCTGCTGATGTCCCTGCTGGCACGGTGTTGGCTGAAAAACAAGAACTTGTTCGTCATATTAAAGATGAGCCTGCGTCCCTTGACCCAATGAAAGCGGTTGGGTTAATCGAAGCTCAGGTTGCCCGTGATCTATTCGAAGGGCTGGTTAACCAGGATTCGCATGGACAGATAATTCCAGGTGTTGCGACAAACTGGAAAACGTCAGATAACCAAACCTATATATTTACGTTACGCAAAGATGCAAAATGGTCGAATGGCGATCCAGTGACCGCTCAGGATTTTGTATATAGTTGGCGTCGCCTGGTTGACCCTAAAAGTTTATCTCCTTTCGCCTGGTTTGCCGAGCTGGCTGGTATGGAGAATGCGCAACAGATTATTGCCGGAAAGATGCCACCCGAGGCCCTTGGGGTTAGTGCTGTTAATGATTACACCCTCAAAGTTAAACTTAGCAAGCCGGTACCTTATTTTCCCAGCCTGACCGCTAATTTCAGTTTATTCCCGGTACCATCAACCGTGGTTGAGAAATATGGTAGTGACTGGACTAAAGTCGGCAATCTGGTGGGGAACGGCGCATTCAAATTACAAGATAGAGTGGTGAATGAGAAATTGGTATTGGTGCCAAACAACTATTATTGGGACCATGCTCATACAGTTCTCACCAAAGTGACTTTTATTCCTATCAATCAGGAAGCTAATGCTACTAAGCGCTATCAGGCAGGCGATATTGATATTACGGAATCCTTCCCTAAAAATCTCTATCAGAAACTATTAAAAGATATTCCTGATCAGGTTTATACCCCAGACCAATTAGGTACTTATTATTACGCATTTAATACCCAGCGAGCACCAACAAATGATGTTCGGGTACGTAAGGCATTATCTTATGCAATAGATCGTAAAATTATCGCTGAAAAAGTCTTGGGTACTGGGGAAAAGCCTGCCTACCACTTTACCCCTGATGTTACGGCTGGCTATCATCCGGTGACCAATTTATTACAACAACAAGACCAGGACGAACTGAACGCACAAGCCAAAGCGTTACTGCATGCGGCGGGTTATGGGCCTGATAAGCCACTAAAATTATCGCTGCTGTATAACACATCGGATAATAATCAAAAGTTAGCCATCGCCATTGCTTCAATGTGGAAAAAAACATTGGGTGTGGATGTTCAAATGATTAACCAAGAGTGGAAGACCTACATTGATAGCCGCAACACCGGCAATTTTGATGTGGTCCGTGCTTCATGGGTTGGGGATTACAATGAGCCTTCTACATTCCTGTCATTACTGACCTCGACCCATAGCGGCAATATCGCCAAGTTTACGAGTGCAGATTATGACCGTTTGCTGAGTGAAGCGGGTAAACAAACAAATCCGAAAGCGCTAAGTGACGATTATAATAAAGCCGAACAAATTATTGCAGAGCAAGTACCAATAGCACCTATATATCAATTTACTAACGGGCGCTTAATTAAACCTTGGGTAAAAGGTTACCCGATTACTAATCCGGAAGATGTGGCATATAGCCAAATGATTTATATTATTAAGCACTAGTTATTATTAACCAATTAACCTGCAAGGGAATTCACTCTTGCGGGTTAATTGGTTGATCCGAAACTTAATCTATAAGTCATTTATATTGTGCTGCTTAGGAACAATGGCAGATATAGAGATCATAAACCCAGTCAATGATGCTACTATGAGTGGAAATATAAAAGCATCAGATGTTCTTAATGGGTTTTTCATATCAAAAATTATCACAATAAAAAATGAGCTAGTAGCAAACGTTGATGATGAATATAGTTCATTAAGCTTATATTGCAGATTTTCCAATGCAAATCTTGGCGTCTTTTTTGAAATACAATCCCATGTGATGTGCACCAACATGTAAGAAATACAGATGATACAGTAGAACTTCGTCAACTCATCAGTGGTCTGCGGTGAGTACCAGAGGGAAGAGAGTGGCTCCAATTCAGTGCCCCCACTGTTTGCTCAGATAGATACCGGAAATTAATACACTGCCAATTGCTGCGAATGTAAATGCAAGGGATGTGGTAATGGTTAATGTGGGGACTAAAAATGATAACCCACCAGTCAATGCAAACCCTGCCCCTGCGCCACCAATGAATGCTTTCATTAACGTAATAATACTGGTTTTCATAATCAATATCCCTTGAATATATAACGTGGTAATTAGCAAAATTGTACCTCAAAGTTTGAGGGCTTCTTCTGTCTTTATTATTATGTATCCTTAATATAAAATCTGATTGTTTGATATAAATTCTGTTGCCCGGAAACATATAGTTAATGAATCTGATAGCTGCATTTACGATGCTCTAATATAAAGTGTATTGCGATTATTTTATAGTAACAGCAAGCTATCGCATACATCACCTTTAAAGATCAGTGGGTGGGCGCTACACTGAGCTAATTGCATGATAAATGCTGAAATTGAGGATGTTGTCGTGGATGTAGTCGCAGGAAAAGCACTTCAAGTTTCTGATGCCGTTTATTCTTATCAACTCGATGGTAAAGGGGGCGTAACATCAATCAGCCCCGATGCTGTTGCTACCGCAGAGCAGCCATGTTGGCTGCATCTGGATTACACTCACCCGGACAGCGCCGCCTGGCTGCAAAATACCCCGCTACTGCCTGAAGTTGTTCGCGATGGTTTGGCGGGTGAAAGTGTACGGCCGAAAGTGACCCGCTTGGGTGACGGCACAATGATCACCCTCAGAGGGATTAACTTCAATAATGATGCCCGGCCTGACCAGCTAGTCACTATCCGGGTTTATATGACAGATAAATTGATAGTCTCAACCCGGCATCGCAAAGTTTACTCGATTGATGATGTGCTCAACGATTTACAAAGTGGCACTGGCCCAACCAATAGTGGCAATTGGCTGGTGGAGATTGTCGATGGTCTGACCGACCACACCAGTGAGTTTATCGAAGACTTACACGATAAAATTATCGATCTCGAAGATGATTTATTGGAGCAAAAAATCCCAGCGCGCGGGCAGATGGCATTGTTACGTAAGCAGTTGATTGTATTACGGCGGTATATGGCCCCCCAGCGCGATGTTTTCTCTCGGTTAGCCAGTGAGCGCTTGCCGTGGATGAATGATGATGATCGGCGTCGCATGCAGGAAATCTCAGAGCGTTTGGGGCGGGGTTTAGAAGATTTAGATTCCAGTATTGCGCGTACTGCGGTGTTGTCCGATGAAATTAGTTCATTAATGGCCGATGCGATGAACCGGCGCACTTATACCATGTCACTGTTGGCTATGGTATTTTTGCCCACCACCTTTTTAACCGGGCTGTTTGGTGTCAACCTTGGTGGTATTCCTGGGAATACCGACTCTTTTGGTTTTGCGACATTTTGTATGATGTTGGTGGTGTTGGTACTCGGTGTTGCATGGTGGTTAAAACATAGTAAATGGCTTTAATTAGCTATTCGCAAGCGAGTAAAAGAGTGTGCCAGGTAGCACGCTAATCACTGCAAAATTGAGCGATATCAAGATTTGACAGTGATGACTCAGGCATTATCACTTTGCAGGTGAATGCAACGTCAAGCGATGGGCGTTGCGCTCCATATTTGTAATACTTTTATTTTTGAATTACTGCATAGCACATAATTGTTACGATGCCGATGTTGTCTCAACATCGGCATTTTTTTTGTTTTTTAGGAAAAACAGTGGGTAAGGCTAACGAGAGGATTGCCTCTACACCTGAACGGTGAGAAGCAATACCTGATACTTGGTTACTTGATTTCCAGTACGTCGAGGCGAACCAGCGGTTGTGTATCGCCATCTTCAGCATCTTCTGGCCGCCAGCCAACCGGTTGTAGTGGCAATTCTTCACGATCAAAAGCCAAATCACCGCCATCAACAATTTCACTATTGTGGGTGATATTTTTGAAATCAAACAACTTGTGATCATTTAAATGTGATGGCACCACATTTTGCATAGCGCTGAACATAGTTTCGATCCGCCCCGGATACTGTTTATCCCAATCACGCAGCATATCTTTGATCACCTGACGTTGCAGGTTAGGTTGCGAGCCGCATAAGTTACAAGGAATAATCGGGTACTCTCTGGCAACAGCAAAACGTTCAATGTCTTTTTCGCGACAGTAGGCCAGTGGGCGAATAACCACATGTTTGCCATCGTCGCTCATCAGTTTGGGTGGCATGCCTTTCAGTTTGCCGCCATAGAACATATTCAGGAATAGCGTTTGCAGAATATCATCGCGATGGTGACCAAGCGCGATTTTGGTGGCTCCCAGTTCAGTCGCGGTGCGGTATAAAATCCCACGGCGCAAGCGCGAACAGAGCGAGCAGGTGGTTTTCCCTTCCGGAATGATCTCTTTCACAATCCCGTAAGTGTTCTCTTCTACAATCTTGTATTCAACACCTTGCTTATCCAGATAGGCAGGCAGGATATCTTCAGGGAAACCTGGTTGTTTCTGATCCAGATTAACCGCGATGAGGGTGAAGTTAATTGGTGCACTTTTTTGCAGGTTCTGCAAAATATCCAACATGGTGTAGCTGTCTTTACCCCCCGACAGGCAGACCATGACGCGATCACCTTCTTCAATCATATTAAAATCAGCAATCGCCTGGCCGACATTGCGACGCAGGCGTTTCTGTAATTTGTTCAAATCGTATTGTTCTTTTTGCTTAACCACTTGTTTCTCTTGCATTTGTTCTTGACTCATATCCAGTTAGGGGCATGACGGGCAGTGCTGCTATGACATAAGTTTATCATCCAACAAGCATATATATTAGTGTTTTAATCTCTGGCATGTGGGGCATGGTATATGAGGTTTGTGAAAGGAGCTCGTCTATAGCTTGTGAAATAGTTCACAAAAAAAGGAAGAATCATTATTGCAACTTGCCACAATCCATCCTTTATGATGTAGTGGCTTCAACGGATTGTTACTGTGTAAGAACAGGCAAAACCTAAAAGAGAATGAACTCTTTTAAGTTTTGCCTTTTTTTTTGGGTGGAATATGAGAATACAAAGAGTTCTGAATAACAATGTGGTCGTCGCTCACGATTTTAGTGGGAAAGAATGTGTTGTTATTGGTAAAGGTGTAGGTTTCAATAAAAAGCCAAATGATCTGGTTGATGAAGCAGGCATTCAAAAAATATTCCGTCTTGATGAAGAAAATAGCTTTGATAAAACCCATGATGCTTTTCAGGATCTCCCTGAGGAGCTGTTTGATATTGTCCTGGATATTGTTAAACAAGCCACAACCAAATTAGATAGAAAGATTCATAAGAGTGTTTACGCTTCACTGTTGGATCATATTAGTTTTGCTATTGAACGAGCGAAGCAAGGGGTCCATGTTAGAAATATGCTACTTTGGGATATCAAACGTCTCTACCGGAATGAGTTTATTATTGGCGTTTCTGCATTAGAAAATATTAAACAAAAACTTAATGTCGATCTTGCTGAAGATGAAGCTGGATTTATTGCACTTCATCTGTTGAATTCACAAAAAGACGGCACCATGCCTGATATAGAGAATGTATCAAAAGTCATTCAAGACTTATTGAATATCGTTAAATATCACTTCAATATTGAATATGAAGAAGAATCAATTAATTTCCAACGTTTTGTGACACATTTGAAATTCTTTTCTCACCGTTTACTCAGTAATACTTATGTCATGACCAATGATAACTCTTTGCATGATGTTGTTGCCGAGAAATACTCTATCTCTTATGAGTGTGCCAAGAAAATAAATAAATTTATTAAACATGACTATGGCCGGGAATTAACAGGTGACGAAATGATGTTTCTCGCTATTCACATTGAACATGTCAGAGTGCCGACTTAAATAGAGCATTAAAAATATTAATTAAAAAGAATAGTCCATAAAATAAATGGATTCAATAGATTATCAATTTAATTGAGGTTATCCCATGGGTGCATATAATATGCTGGCAGGGGAAATAATTGAACATGTAGGTGGGAAGGAAAATGTTGTTTCGCTCACTCACTGCATTACACGTTTAAGATTTTCTCTAAAAGATTCCAAAAAATTCAATAAATCAGTTTTAGATAAATTGGAGGGTGTAATTTTAGCTGTTGAAAGTAATGGTCAATATCAAGTTGTTATTGGTAACGATGTGACTAAAGTCTACAATGTGATCGTTGACGAGTTTGGTATTAAAGGAGATGTGTCATCAATAGACGGTGAGTCATCACCTGATAAGAAAGGTAATATAGTCGGCCGCATCTTTAATAAAATGTCGTCCATTTTAGTCCCTATTGTGCCGGCTCTGGCTGGTGCTGGTATGTTAAAAGCATTACTGGTTATTTTATCGACGTACCATTTTATTGACCCGACTGGTAGCACTTATAAAATTCTGGCTGCGGCCAGTAACAGTGTGTTTTATTTCCTTCCACTCTTATTAGCGTTCTCATGTGCTAAATCTTTCAATGCTCACCCATTTGTGTCAGTGGCAATAGTTGGGGCATTACTGGAACCCACATTTACAGGGTTGATGAAAAATCAGGGGGATATTGTCGAATTTATGGGGATCCCCGTAGTGCTGATGAAATATTCATCAACCCTGATCCCGGCCATCCTCGCTATTTGGGCTTACTCTTATCTTGAACGATTTTTAAAACGCTTCATCCATCAAAGTATTGAAATGATTGCTGTCCCTATGCTAGGGCTGCTCATCATGGTACCGGTAATCGTTATTGCTGTTGGGCCGATTGGAGTTTATCTGGGGGATGGCATTGGTGCAGGTATTGCTTATATGAATAATGTAAGCGGTATGCTGACGGGTGCAATTATTGGTGGTGGCTGGACATTGTTAGTGATGTTTGGCTTACATTGGGGATTAGTCCCTGTGATGCTGAATAACCTGGCATTACATGGCTTTGATACCATTAAGCCCGCCGCTGCCACCGCAACATTTGCTTCGGCTGGCGCTGCATTTGGTGTGTTCCTTAAAACCAAGGATAAGAAATTAAAATCCTTCGCCTTGTCCACTATGGTTCCCGCGCTATTTGCCGGAGTGACCGAACCGATTGTTTACGGTATTTCCATCAAATATAAACGTCCATTAATTGCTTCTCTTATTGCAGGAACTATTGCTGGAGGATTTGTTGGCGCCATGGGCACCACAGTGATGGCTTATGTTTTCCCCGCATTGACTACGCTGCCCGCGTTTATGACCAATACTTTTGCTTATTATGTTATTGGTATATCGATGGCATTTGTCTTATCAACAGTGCTGACTTATATATTAGGTTTTGATGAGAAAATAGATGAAAATAGTGTGGTGCCGCGCCCAGATAACACATCAAATAGTCAATTTTCTCGAAATAACTCAGCAACTGTATTAACTGAAGTATTATTGAATGCACCACTTAATGGAAAAATAGTACCGTTGGCTGATGTTAAAGATGGCGTTTTCGCCAGTGAAATAATAGGGAAGGGAATAGCTATTTATCCCACAGACGGTTTTGTCTATTCGCCGGTGAATGGCGTCGTGTCAAAATTATTCCATACTCACCATGCAATAGGGATTATCTCCGATGAGGGGGTGGAGATTCTCATTCATGTAGGTATTGATACAGTAAAATTAAATGGCGAGTTTTTTAAAAATAATATAAATGAAGGTGATATTGTCACCAAAGGGCAATTACTTTTAACATTCGACCTTAATGCGCTAGTGGCTAAAGGGTTTGATATAACAACACCAGTTATTATTGCTAATACCGACGACTACAAAGATATTCTGGTAACTGAGCGAGACAGTATTGATCGTAACAATACATTAATGACTGTGCTTCCTGCCTCAGCCTAAATATATATTGGAGATATAAGATGACAGATTTATTGATTAAAGGTTTTCCTAAGGGATTTCTGTGGGGGGGCGCTGTCGCCGCTAATCAGGTTGAAGGTGGTTGGAATGTAGGGGGCAAAGGTTTATCTACCGCCGACATGGCAATTCATAAAAAAGATCTCAAACGTGAAGAGTATGAGAAACATTATAAAATTAGCAATCAACAAATTGCAGATGCTATTGCTGCCAAAGATGCGAGTGATTATCCAAAGCGTCGGGGTATAGACTTCTTTCATCGTTATAAACAAGATATGGCGCTATTTGCCGAAATGAATTTTAAAGTCTTGCGAGTATCTATTGCCTGGACACGCATTTACCCCAATGGCATTGAAGAACAACCGAATGAAGAGGGCTTGCGTTTCTATGATGAATTATTCGATGAAATGCATAAGAACGGTATTGAACCTTTAGTCACACTTTCACATTATGAAATGCCAATCTATTTGGTCAATAATTACGGTGGTTGGAGTAGCAGAAAAACTGTCGATTTATTTGAAAAGTTTTCGATTACTGTTTTAGAACGCTACCAACATAAAGTAAAGTATTGGCTGACCTTTAATGAGATCGACAGTTTAATTCGCCATCCATTTACTTCAGGCGGTATTGTTACTGAGCGCTTCCCCGCAGATGAAATTGAATCGGTTATTTATCAAGCGTTGCACCATCAGTTTGTCGCTAGTGCATTAGCTGTTAAGCACTGTAAGCGAATTTCACCGGACGCCAAAATAGGCTGTATGTTGACTCGCTTGCTGACCTATCCTGAAAGTTGTGCCCCGGAAGATGTATTACTGGCTTACCAGGAAAATCAACTTAACTATTTCTTCTCGGATGTCCAAATCCGTGGCCGTTATCCACGTCATATGACGCGTCGTTTTGCGGAAAAAGGTATTAATATCGTCATGCAGCCCGGCGATGAAGAGATTCTGCAGCAACATACCGTAGATTTTCTGTCATTCAGTTATTACATGTCGTTGGTGACCAGTGTTAATGCCGACAAGATGGATAAAGTGGGTGGGAATATTGCTGGCGGTGTTAAAAACCCGTATTTGAAGACCACTGACTGGGATTGGCAAATTGATCCAGTCGGCTTGCGTATTGCACTAAATGATATGTATGACCGCTATCAAATCCCATTATTTGTGGTGGAGAATGGGATGGGTGCCGTTGATAAAATTGATAAGGACAACCAAATCAATGATGACTATCGAATCGAATTCTTCCGTTCCCATTTAAAGGAAATGAAAGAGGCCGTCAAAGATGGGGTTGAATTGATGGGCTATACCTCTTGGGCACCTATCGATCTGATTAGCGCGTCAACGTCAGAAATGAATAAACGCTATGGTTTCATTTATGTAGACCAGGATAATGATGGTAATGGCACTTTGGAACGCTACCGTAAAAAGAGTTTTTATTGGTATCAGGAAGTGATCGAAACCAATGGTGAATATTTATAGTTTTTCACTGACAGGCTTCAGACGGCTGACAAACCTCGATAACTCGATCTTGCAAGGTGAAGGCAGGTAGAAGAGTAAAGCGTCCGCGCTAGGGACGGCGCGGCTCGAGCCCCAGGGAGGGGTTTACGGCGTCTTTACGATCTGCCTGTTTTCACCGTTACGGGTACTTTGTCATTAACCTCAGCCAGTCAGTTTTTCACTGACTGGCTGAGGTTTAACGGACTGCCTATTATTCCGTTGCTGCTTTTTCGGTTTTCCCCGCTAGCAAACTTAGGAAGTCATAACGTTTTTTCAGATCTTTTTCAGCCGCAGCATACAGCTGTGCGGCAACCTCTGGCTCTTGGGTATTGAGCCGCCGGAAACGCTGCTCATTGAGCAATGTGGTGGTCAAATCACTGCTTGGTGGGCGAGAATCCAGTGCCAAAGCCACTTTGCCTTCGTCGGTACGGCGTGGGTCAAAGCGATACAGTGGCCAGAAGCCGGTGGCTGTTAGCTGCTTCATTTGGTCATGGCTGTAGGCCAAATCATAACCGTGCTCTTCGCAAGGGCTGTAAGCAATAATCAGAGACGGACCAGGGTAGGCTTCTGCTTCCTGAATAGCTTTAACAGTTTGATTCAGCTGTGCGCCCAGCGAAATCTGCGCGACATAAACATGACCATACATCATCATGCTGACACCCAAATCTTTGCGTGCCTTACGTTTACCATGCTCGCCAAACTTGGTCACCGCGCCCAGCGGGGTTGCTTTGGATTGCTGACCACCGGTATTGGAATAACATTGGGTATCTAACACCAGCACATTGACGTTTTCCGTCAGACTGAGCACATGGTCCAAGCCACCAAAGCCAATATCGTAGGCCCAACCGTCACCACCGATCAGCCAGATGGATTTATCGACCAGATAATCTGCATCGGTTGCCAATTGTTGTGCGTCATTACCCGGAATATCTTTTAACAGCTGGCGCAGTTGTGTGACCTGCTCACGGCGAACTTCAGGTGCCGCCTCCTCATTCAGCAGTTGGTTGACCAATTCCTGCGGCAATTGCGCTGCCAATTGATTGATCAAACGGATAACCCGTTGGCGATGTTGGTCAACTGTCAGGCGGAAGCCCAAGCCAAACTCGGCGTTATCTTCAAACAGTGAGTTAGCCCAGGCGGGGCCACGGCCATCGGCATTAGTGGTATAAGGCGTGGTCGGCAGGTTGCCACCATAAATTGAAGAGCAACCGGTGGCATTAGCTATTAACAGACGATCGCCATACAACTGGGTGAGCAATTTAATGTATGGCGTTTCACCACAACCTGAGCAAGCACCGGAATACTCAAACAGCGGTGAGATCAACTGTGAGGTACGGATATCGATGCGCTCCATTTGCGTTTTATCGATTTCCGGCAATTTGAGGAAGAAATCATAGTGGGCTTTTTCTTCCACCAGATGTTCCAGTCGCGGTTTCATATTGATGGCTTTGATTTCTGGGTTCTGCCGGTCTTTCGCCGGGCAGACTTCGTAGCAGAGATAACACCCAGTGCAGTCTTCCGGAGCAACTTGCAAGACATACTTCTGTCCACGCATATCGCGGGCTTTCACATCCAGGGATTGCAAGCTGCCTGGTGCGCCTGACATAGCATCCGGCTGTACTACTTTGGCGCGAATGGCCGAGTGCGGGCAAGCAGCAACGCAGTGGTTACACTGGGTACACAGATCCGGCTGCCAGATAGGAATATCTTCAGCAATATTGCGTTTTTCCCACTGGGTAGTGCCCACCGGCCAGGTGCCATCAGGTGGGAAGGCCGAGACGGGCAGTGCATCACCCAAACCGGCCAGCATGGTGGCCGTGACAGTTTTAACGAAATCAGGCGCTTGATCCGAGACAATCGGTGGCCGCATCGGGCTATTTTCATCAATCAGTTGCAGTGGGATTTCTACCAATGCATCAAGGGTGGCATCCAGCGCCTGCCAGTTACGAGTAACAATTTCCGGCCCTTTATTACTGTAGCTACGGTCAATAGCCGCCCGTAATTGCTCTTGCGCCATAGCCGTTGGCAATATTTGCGTCAGGTGGAAGAACGCCATCTGCATCACGGTATTGATGCGCGCACCCAGTTTGCATTCGCGGGCAATTTTTGCCGCATTAATCACAAATAGACGGGCATTGCGTTGGTGCAGCACCGCCTGAACTTCTTGCGGCAAACGCTGCCACATTTCATCGGCGCTGAACGGGGTATTAATCAGGAAGATACCGCCGGGCTTGAGGCGTTCCGCCATTTGGTAGGTATCAATAAACTGTAATTGATGGCAGCCGACAAAATCGGCCTGGCTGACCAGATAAGCCGAATTAATAGGGGTTTCACTGACACGCAAGTGAGAGACGGTCAGGCCACCGGCCTTTTTCGAGTCGTAAACAAAATAACCTTGGGCATACAGCGAGGTACTGTTGCCGATAATCTTAATGTTATTTTTTGTCGCAGAGACTGAACCATCACTGCCAAGGCCATAAAACAGGGCTTCTAATGTGGCGCGTTGTTCGATTTTCTCATCAGTGAGCGGTAAGGATAGCCCCGTCACGTCATCAAAAATCCCTACGGTAAAGCGCGGGCGCGGTAAATCAAGCGATAATTCTTTGAACACCGCCAGCGCACAATCGGGGCCAAACTCTTTGGAAGATAAACCATAGCGGCCGCCAATCACTTTCGGCAATGTGGCTCGCTCACCACGGCTATAGGCTTCAGCCAGCGCGGTCATGACATCAAGATAAAGTGGCTCGGCCAGTGCACCGGGTTCTTTGGTGCGATCCAGCACCGCAATTTTAGTCACTGATTGCGGCAAGACACTGAGCAGATGTTCAGCAGAGAAGGGGCGGAATAAGCGCACTTTCAGTACGCCCACTTTTTCCCCGCGGGTTAGCAGGCTATCAATCACTTCTTCACAAGTACCAATCGCTGAACCCATCAGAATGATAACGCGCTCTGCCTGTGGGTGGCCGTAATACTCAAATGGCTTATATTCACGCCCCGTGGCTTCAGCAAAAGCCTGCATAGCATCGGCAACATGTTGATAAGTATTGTTATACCAAGGGTTAGTGGCTTCACGAGACTGGAAATAGGTATCCGGGTTAGCGGAGGTACCCCGCACCACCGGATGGTCCGGCGAAAGTGCCCGACTACGGTGGCCGTCTATGCCTTTCTGCGGCAGCAATTGGCGCAGCGTGTCATCACTGAGCGGTACAATTTTATTGATTTCGTGTGAGGTGCGAAAACCATCAAAGAAATGAATAAATGGGATGCGACTATTGAGAGTTGCTACTTGGGAAATCAGGGCGAAATCTTGTGCTTCCTGCACACTGCTGGCGCACAGCATGGCACAGCCCGTTTGCCGCACCGCCATGACATCGGAGTGATCACCAAAAATAGACAGGGCATGGGTCGCAATGGTACGCGCCGCCACATGCAGAACAAAAGGTGTCAGCTCGCCCGCCAGTTTGTACAGGGTCGGGATCATTAACAGCAATCCCTGCGAGGAGGTAAACGAGGTCGATAATGCGCCAGTTTGCAGTGCGCCATGCACCGTCGCAATGGCCCCGCCTTCAGACTGCATTTCAACCACGCGGGGAACATCACCCCAGATATTAACTTTACCATCACCAGACCAGGCATCAGCTTGTTCTGCCATGGTGGAGCTTGGCGTAATAGGGTAGATGGCAATAACTTCACTGGCACGATAGGCCACAGAAGCTACTGCACTGTTACCGTCAGTAGTAATCATTAATTTATACCTTCACATTGCAAGTCATGCAGAGAACAAAAGAAGTGCGGGGTGTCTCTGACTATTTGAACTAATAATGAAATTCTAGCAGAGAGTATTTTTGCCAGTTATCGCATTTGTGTGACGGCGGCCCGCCAGGTTGTGTCGTGAATAAGGCGAATAGCAGGTTTGGGGTTATATTGTGGTTTTCAGATAATAATTATTACAATTAGAAAACTATTGATAACAGCGATTAGATATTGCTTGCCAGTTCGGCGCACAATAATTGCGCGGCGCTGAGTTTGTTTGTGAAATAATTGTGAAGCGTAAACAGATTTAATGACCATTTAATCATCGGCGGGCATAATGTCGACCCAATACTGAAATGAGAGACTGATAATGAGTGGTTTCATGTATTTAATGATGGCAATTGTTGCCGAGGTGGTAGCCACCACAATGCTAAAAGCCTCTGATGGCTTTACCCGTCTGGTGCCCTCTGTTGTGGTGGTGATTGGTTATGGTATTGCTTTCTGGGGGTTATCACAGGTGGTGAAAACCATGCCATTGGGTATTGCTTATGCTATTTGGTCAGGATTGGGAATTGTATTAGTGTCCGTCGCGGCCACTTTTATGTACCAGCAGAAATTAGACTGGGCAGCCATTGCCGGTATGACATTGATTATCGCCGGTGTGTTGGTGATTAACCTGCTGTCGAAGACGCCAATGCATTAGAGATATACCCGTCATACTGCAAGCTGCATGGTGGTTGGCTACTTTCCGCGTTATCGCCACAGGGTTACGATAACGCGGAAGGGGATAACTGTGATTTTATACTCGTCATACAGTGCTTGCAGTACAACTATTTAATGTCCAACTGCTATTTAATGTCCAACTGCTATTTAATGTCCAACTGATGTATCCCCTCGACGGCCAATAATGTTTCATATACCTGATCCAGATTTTTTCTGGGTGGTAAGGTGACTTCCATCGTGAGTTCACATTCATGTTCACCTTTCTCAGGTTTGTGAGTAACGGACAGATTAATAGGATGTAATTTTAATTTTTGCATCGCAATCAAAATACGTGGCACGCTGTCCGCGAGTAGCTTAATAGCAACAAAATGGTGTTGACCAATAAATCGGTTACTTAACTGGCGGAAGATCTCCAGCACCACTAATGTCACCATGGTGCCGTAAATACCAATCTCATACAGACCACTACCAATCACCAGACCAATCGCGGCGGTGACCCACATCCCGGCGGCGGTGGTAAGCCCTTTGACCATCTGTTTTTGAATCATGATGGTCCCGGCACCGAGGAAGCCCATGCCACTGACGACCTGTGCCGCGACGCGGCTAGGGTCAAAACTGACGTGTTCTAATGTCAGCAAATCCTCAAAACCATATTTTGAAACAATCATAAACATGGCACTCCCAATACCCACCAGGATATGGGTTCTTAACCCGGCATCTTTAGCACGCAGCTGACGTTCCAGCCCAATCAATCCTCCCAAAGCACCCGCTAAAGTAATTCGTAGTAGTAAATCAGTAATCATAATTATTCCCGTTTTATTTTGTACAAACTGTAGGTGTTTGATTCTTTACTATGATTAATATGGTTTGCTTATTTTTTTTCCAACCCTTAGCGCCAGAATAGCGCGATAATTCGATAGTCTGTTTTGATCTGGGCTAAATTAAATTAGCGCACTCTGCTTATTTATGTTGTGTTTTAATTATAACAGTTATTATATGAGCCTATTATAGCGCGATATATTTCTCATGCCGGAGCATAAAGAATGAATGCATTATCTTGGTTTGTGGGCGGAGCTGTGTTCTTTCTAGCCGCTTGTAGCAGCAATGACCCAACAGATACAGCATCAACCTCTCGATTTTTAAACAATAACGATACCGCTGAGCCAGTACAACAAGCCACCAGTGCCAATGTTCATAATCTCAATATGGCGAATCCTGCGTCCGTCAATTGTGCCAATGCAGGCGGTGTATTGACCATTGCCAAGCAACTTAATGGGAGTAGCGTAGGCATGTGTCAATTGCCGGATGGTAAACGCTGTGAGGAGTGGGCATTAATGCGCGGCGCTTGTCCGGCTCGCTGATATACCCTCTATCTTTCAAGTCGCAGATGCGTTGGCCGCGCTCAATTACCCGAATCACTTACCAGTGTAAGCTCATCGGGATGCTTTCGTTTGCCGCCTTCCTGCACCTCGAAATCTATTGGGTATATAGCTATCGCCATCTTTCAAGTCGCAGATGCGTTGGCTGCGCTCAATTACCCGAATCACTTATAAAATCTAAGTCAGCTTATCGGGATGAATGAGCCTCATCCTTGAGACTCACCCTGCGGCTTTCTGGATATATTAGGCAGAAACAATATTCGGGCAAGGTTCGCCCTTTTTCAGTTGCGCAATATTCTGCATGGTGGTGTTAGAAATACTGGTCAGCGCTTCTTCTGTCAGGAATGCCTGATGCCCGGTAAACAACACATTATGGCAAGAAGACAGACGGCGGAAGACATCATCCTGAATCACGTCATTGGATTTGTCTTCAAAGAACAGATCGCGTTCATTTTCATACACGTCCATGCCGAGTGAACCGATTTTCTGCTGTTTCAGTGCATCGATTGCCGCGGTAGAGTCAATCAGGCCCCCACGGCTGGTGTTTATGATCATCACGCCATCTTTCATTTTTTCAAATGATTGTTTATTGAGCAAATGATGGTTTTCCGGCGACATCGGGCAGTGCAGCGAAATAACATCGGATTTAGCATATAAGGAATCGAGATCAACATATTCAGCCCCCAAATCCAGCGCCGCCTGGCTTGGGTAAGGGTCATAGGCTAGCAAGCGCATACCAAAACCTTTCAAGATACGCATGGTCGCAACACCAATTTTGCCGGTGCCGATGATCCCCGCGGTACGGCCATGCATATTGAAGCCAATCAGGCCTTCCAGCGAGAAGTTGGCATCACGGGTGCGTTGATAAGCACGATGGATACGGCGGTTAAGGCTCATCATCATACCGACAGTATGTTCAGCGACGGCTTCAGGTGAATAGGCCGGAACGCGAACCACCGGAATCCCCAGCTCTTTCGCTGCATTTAAATCCACATTATTAAAGCCGGCACAGCGTAATGCCAAAATCTCAACGCCGACTTCTTTTAATTCTGTCAATGTTTCGCGACAAGCATCATCGTTGACGAAAATACAAACCGCATCACAGCCAGCCGCCATTTTTGCGGTTTTTGGGCTTAACAGAAAATCGAAAAACTCTAATTCAAAGCCAAAATCTTTGTTGACCAATTCGAGGTATTTACGGTCATACTGTTTGGTACTGTAAACGGCTAATTTCATCATGATATCTCCGCTAAAATATTGTGATCAATCTAACAGATTTGAATAAATCATACAATTTGCCACAATAATAAGTTAAATGCGGCGCTTGTAAGTTTCTCATGCCAGTGAGGTAAGGTTTTTCTTCCCATTTTCAATGGCAGCAGTTCTGCGTGTGAGTCACCAGAGCATAGTTCGTTATTATGGTATCGTGCAGCAGTTTAGTTGCAGTGATTTTAGTGGTAGAGATTCAAGTACATCGGATGTCGGGTTAGTGATTACACAAGGTAAGTCATGACTAAATGCGCAAAAACAGTGGGTTGGTTGCTATTAATCAGCGCAATTTTCCTGGTGGTTTTATGGAAAACGCTACCGCAGTGGTTACCGAAAATCGCACAATTTTGGTTGCCAGCGGGTAGCCAACTGGTTTTAACCCATCCCCCAGTTTGGCATGATGGCGCATTGCGTCTGCCACTACTGCGCTACCGGGTACAAGATTGCACCTTGGCCAATATTGACCAGTTAAGTGTCGGTTATCAGCAGGGGCGTTGGCAGTTAGCGGCTAATACCGTTGCTGTGGATACCGCATGTCTGAGCAAGTTACCGAGCAGCGACGAGGGTGCGCCGCAAAATTTGGCTGACTGGCAGCAACAACTGTCAAAGCTTGATCTGAATATCGGCAATTTGCAGATTACGCCGTGGCAGCAATACGCAGGTAAACTGACCTTAACCTCGCAAAAACTCAGCCAAGAGTTGCGTTATCAGGGCCAGCAATTGAGTTTCGCTGCGACACTGGATGCGCAGCAGCAACTTAGCTTACATCAATTCTCTATTGCTGTTCCCGGCACCCCGCAACCTTTCGAACTGAGCGGTAAAATTAAAATCCCACTGTCGCTGGATGATTGGCCAGAACAAGGTGCGCTCGACGGCGTATTGACGACAGGCTATCTGTCTAAACCGTTATTATTGAATTTGAGTTGGCAACAGCAAGAGGGCGTTTTAACCCTGACAGAGCGCGGTGATGACTCTCCGCTCGCACGGTTACCGTGGCGCGTTTCTGCGAACAAAATTCAAATAGCTAACGGCCAGTGGCAATGGCCCTACCAGCTGCAACCCTTGAGTGGCGGCATTAATCTGACGCTGTTTGACTGGGATCAAGGGTTGGATCAAACCTCGATTGAGGCGCGCATTAATGTCATCACCTCGGGAAAAAGTGGTAAAGGCAATGCTGTCCTGACGCTGGGGCCTGGCAATCTAAGCATGATAAACAGTGACTTAAAATTCCAGCTCAGTGGTCAAGCTAATCTGGAACGAATGGTATTGAATGCCACCATCCCCGGCTTACTTAGCGGTTCAATATTGAACCCGACCTGGGTACTGCATCCCGGTGCTTTGTTGCGTGCTCATGGTAATGTGACACCGGAGTTACGTATCAGAGATGCGCGTTGGCCTTTGGCGGGGGTTAAGGTGACGGCTGCTGGAGTGACGGGGCGGCTACAGGCCATTGTGGACGCGCAGGACAGTTATTGGGGTGATTTTAATCTGCATTTGGATGGGCAGGCGCAAGAGTTTTGGCCCGATAAAGGCAATTGGCAGTGGCGATATTGGGGTAATGGTCAGTTGCCGCCGCTGGCAGCGCGTTGGGATATGGGCGGCAGGGGAAGTTGGCAGGGGACGTTGATCACTGTCGATAAACTCTCGACCGGCTTTGATCGGCTGAAGTATGGGGTGGTTTCAGTCGAGGCACCACGGCTGACTTTAGCCAAGCCTCTGACCTGGCAGCGCGATAATCATCACCCCGCTTTTATTGCCGGTTTTGAACTGGGCGCTAAAAAAGTCGCGTTTAGTGACGGTGGCGGTTATCTCCCTCCTGCCGTGCTTTCACTGCAACTGAATGGACGCGAGCCGGACAGTTTTTTGTGGCAGGGTAAGTTACAGGCGCAGGCTATCGGGCCAATTGCATTGCGTGGCCGTTGGGATGGCGAGCGTTTACGGGGTGAGGGCTGGTGGCCAAAACAATCGCTGACAGTATTCCAACCGCTTATTTCAGAAGAGTTGGGTATCAAACTGCGTGATGGTGAGCTGTATGCTCAGGCCGCTTTTTCTGCTGCTCGTGAACAAGGTTTTACTGCGGGGGGGCATTGGGTTGTCAATAATGGCGGAATGTGGCTGAAAGACGGTGAACTCAGCGGATTGGATTTTGTCATGTCTTATCGCTTAGAAAATCATCACTGGCTGTTGGGGCCGAAAGAGCCTGTTATGTTACGTATTGCCTCAATAACTAATTTGTTTGAAATGCAGAATATCACCGCTGATTTGCAGGGGACTTTTCCCTATTCAGAGAAAGCCCCATTGACCTTAAGTCATGTAGGCATGGATATTCTGAAAGGACATTTAAGTTTGTCGGCTTTGCGCTTACCCCAACATGATGCGGCGGTGCTGAAATTAAAATCGATTGATTTAAGTGAATTATTTACCGTGCTCAAACCCAAGCAATTGGCTATGTCGGGTAAAGTGAACGGCGAATTACCGCTTTATCTCAATAACCCACAGTGGTTGGTGCGCAATGGTTGGATAGCAAATGACGGCACAGTGACATTGCGCCTGGATCCTGATTTGGCTAATTCTATCGGTGATAGCAATTTGGTTGCTGGTGCGGCGATTGACTGGTTGCGCTATATGGAGATTTACCAATCTTATGCCACCGTCAGTTTGGATAATCTGGGCCAATTAACGCTGCGTTCAAAGATCCATGGTGTTAATACGCAGAAAAACGCAAAACGAGAGATAGTGTTGAATTATCAGCATGAGGAGAATGTATTCCAACTCTGGCGCAGCCTCCGTTTTGGTGACAATTTACAAGAGTGGTTACAACAAACACTTTCGTTACGACCAACAGAATCTATACCGGTGAGGGCTAAGGAATGAAGATCTTGACATGGGAACCTGTGGCAATCCTGCTGGGCATTTTTATGCTGAGTGGCTGTTTGCGCCTTGAAGTAGCAACCCCGGAAAAACCGATCACGATTAATATGAATGTCAAGATTGAGCATGAAATCCAGATCAGAGTTGATAAAGATGTGGAAAATCTGCTTAAAAATCAATCCAATTTATTTTAAGGGGCCATTATGAAAAAGCTAACGTTCAGCTGGATTGGCTCACCACAGCAGTTAGTTCGCGTGATATTGGGCTGCATAATATTAAGCGGCAGTTTAGTATTTAGCTCAGGGGCATTTGCGCTGACATTAGAGCAAGCTAAACAGCAAGGCCGGGTGGGCGAAACTCTCAGTGGCTATCTGGCTCCGGTGAAAAAAGATGCTGAAACACTGGCGCTGGTGGAGCAAATTAACATCGCCAGAGCAGAGAAATATCAGGAAGTGGCGCAAAAAAACCATATTTCAACCGAGGATGTCGCCAAGCTGGCGGGGCAAAAGTTGGTTAACCGTGCGGCGGCGGGGGAATATGTGCGCGGCATAAACGGCCAGTGGATGCAGCGCTGAGCATCGTTATCCTACCGCGCAATTGATAAAGAACGCCCGCCACGAGATGGGCGTTTTTTAGGGTAAATAGTCTTGCTTTTTCTCAATAAAACAACAGATTAGCGCTCTGTCTGCAAATTCGCTGCAACAGGGGGCGTATTGATGCTGTTTAGCGACTCTTTGCGGTAATAGGTATCCACATGGCCTGGTTGTTCGACTTTGACAATCAAAGTCAACACCGCTGCAATCAGGTACAACACGGTATAAACCCACACCACGCCGACAATATCGAAGAAAGGTAATACCAGCGAGGCGATGGCTGGCGCAACAAAATTACTCAAACCGGCAGACAGGTTATAAATCGAAATAGCTGCACCTTTGTGTTCTGGCTCCAATACCGGGAACACTGCGGTCATCGGGACAAACGCTGCTACCGTTATTCCTAACATCACCGCCGGGATAAGTGCTGCCCAGAAGTTATGGCCGAAATGCACCGGAATATAGTAAAACGCCAGGCTGGAGATCGCGCAGCCGATGCAGCCAAACCAACGCACCTGCCGCATCCAACCAATTTTTTCGCCCAAAATCCCCCACATAATGTTAGTGAAAATAGTCACGAAGAAGAATACCGCCCAGATTTGCAGCCATTCAGACATGGTAAAGCCGAGTCTGCCAACAAACAGCAGCGGCATGATCACGGCAAATCCGAACAAGGATAGCGTGTTAATAATGCGGATCAGACAGGACAAGAAAATATTCTTGTTGGTAAATAGAATGGTCACCGCCCGCGACAACTCTTTGATTTTTTCTTTATTGGACAGCGCCGCCTTCGGGCTGGCGGTACCGACATTACGCAGCAGTATCAGGGCCATCATGCCACCGACTGTGACCCACACAATGGCAAACCACAAAGTGCCAGTTTCACCTATCATCGGAATGGTGAAGCTAGGCAAATAGCTGCCCACCACACCAATGCCCACCGAGTACATGGCCCAGAACCAGCCCATCGCCGAAGAGAGTTGCTGTTTAGGGACGTTTTGCACAATCAGCATGACAAATGAATAGATAAATAACGGGTAGGCCAGGCCACGGATCCCGTAGAACACCAACATTAATGGGTAGCTTTTCATCCCCAGGCCAAACAGCATAAACAAGCAATGCATCACCACCCACAGGATAAAACCTATGCGCATTGCGCGTTGTGGCGTGATAATTTCCGCCACCACACCTGAACTCCAGGCGGCAATGGCAGCCGCTAACCCATAGAGGGTAAAAACAAAGGCCGATTGCGCCGGTGAAAAACCCATATCGGTAATATGCTTAGATAAGAAGGCCATTTCAAAGCCATCGCCGCTCATAAATATGGCAATAGCAATATAGCCCCAGAATAAATTCATCGGCAAGCCAAACCAATGAGTCGATTTTTTTTGCATAGTCGTTTCCTTGGGCGTTTGAGCGCCGGCTGCTTATTTGTAGGGACAGCAAATGAAAGGGCGATGTGCTCACCCGGGCATATGTGTGTTTTGGTTTTTTATCGTGCTAGCGTTTGGCGCAACTGGCGTTGCTGTTGGTAAAGTAATCGGTAGCGCTCAAGGCGGGCGAATAAGGCATCTTGCCGGTTCATATCCGGAATAAAACGCTGGTCAATTTGCGGCTTGGCACACACCAATTGCTCATCACCGCCGGCCGCCAGCCAGCCTAAACGCGCTGCACCTAACGCGCCGCCAGCCTCTCCGCCACTGTGGGTCACAATAGGTAAATTGAGCGTATCGGCCATCAATTGCCCCCACCAGACACTGCGCGCACCGCCACCAATCAGAGATGCCTGGGTGAGTTGAGTACCCGCCTGTTTCAATACCGCCAAACCATCAGCAATACCAAAAGTGACACCTTCCAGCACCGCATAACCCAATGCCGCGCGATCAGTAGCATGTGTCATGCCGTGAAAAGCGCCGGTTGCCAGCGGATCGTTATGAGGGGTACGTTCGCCGGAAAGATACGGCAGAAAAATAGGGGCCAGCCGTTGTTCCGCCCGACTGAGTTGAGCCACTTCGGATAACAAGGTTGTTTCATTGGTACCCAGCAGTTGGCATAACCAGCGCAGCGCACTGGCAGCGGTGAGCATCACACTCATCTGGTGCCAACGATGCGGCAAGGCATGGCAAAAAGCATGTACCGCCGATTGTGGGTTAGGGCGATAGCAATCATTAACGGCGAACAACACGCCGGATGTACCTAAAGAGATAAATCCATCACCGGGATTAATGGCTCCAATCCCAACGGCACTGGCGGCATTATCGCCACCACCACCGGCAATCACCACCTTATCGGGCAACCCCCATTCGCGGGCAATATCCGTTTTCAGATAGCCGCTGGGCTGATTGCCTTCAATCAGCCGTGGCATCATATCGCGCGATAAGCCACAAGCGGCCAGCAGGGAGTCTGACCAATCCCGTTTTGCCACATCCAGCCACAGTGTTCCGGCGGAGTCAGACATATCGCTGACCTTATCGCCACTCATCATCCAGCGCAGATAATCTTTCGGCAGCAGCACGGTGGCCAGTTGTGAGAAGATTTCTGGCTCGTGGCGAGCCACCCACAGTAATTTTGGCGCAGTGAAACCCGGCATCGCCAAATTCCCGGCAATCTGATGCAATTGCGGGGCATTGCGCGTTAGCTCCTCGCACTCGTCGGCACAGCGCGCGTCATTCCATAAAATTGCCGGACGCAAAATATGGTCTTCACGGTTGAGCAACACCGCACCGTGCATTTGCCCCGACAGGCCGATAGCAAGGATCTCACCCCAACGTTGCGGTATTTTATGACGCAGGCGGCCAATCACGCGTTGTGTCGCCAGCCACCAGTCAGTCGGATTTTGTTCTGACCACAGCGGATGTGGGCGTTGCACGGTGAGCGGCTCACCTTCGCTTGCCAGGATCTGCCCATGATCATCAATCACCACGGCTTTAATTTCTGATGTGCCTAAATCAAGTCCAAGATACATAGCCATTCCTTGTCGCGGATTAACGGTTAGTCATCACCCAGGCATTAACCCGGTCAATGGATTGTCGTAATAACTGTTCAAACTGGCTGTCACTGGCCAGTGCGCCAAACAGTTTGTTATCGCGGGCAAACAGACCCACAGGGTCAGTCGACTGGAACATGGCATGAACGGCAGAGACATCTAACATGCCATCCTGATATTCATATGGCAGTGTGCCTTGGTGCCAACTCTCCATAAAGACAAAGAACAGGGCGGGCAGCATGGCGGTGGCAGCGGGTACACAACCTCGTTGGTAGCACTCCATCAATGTCGGTGTGATAAAACCTGGGATTTTGGAGAAACCGTCGGCGGCGACGCGTTGATTGGTGTCGCGGATAAACGGATTACTGAAACGATCTAAAACCACATCACGATAATTCGCTAAATCCAATGGGCTAGGCGATAGCGATGGGATGACATCTTGGGTCACATAGTCATAGGCCATCTGGCGAATAGCGTCTGTTTGAGTACTTTCGTGAATGTAACGCTGACCGATCAAAGTACCAGCCCAGGCGATGCAACTGTGGCTGGCATTGAGGATACGAATCTTTGCTTCTTCATATGGCAGCACAGATTCGACCATTTCTACTCCCACATTCTCCAGCGCTGGCCGCCCGGCAATAAAGTCATCTTCAATAACCCACTGAATAAATGACTCACCCATGACAGGTGCCTGGTCGGCAAAACCAGTTTGTTGCAGCACGCGCGGGGCGATATCGTCAGATGGGCGAGGCGTAATACGATCAACCATGGTATTTGGGCTGCGAGTTTGATCGGTTGCCCAACTGAGCAAACTTTGCTGATCGCGCAATGCCAGAAACTGCAACAGGCAGTGGCGGAAACGCTCGCCGTTATGGCGCAAATTATCGCAGTTCAGCAAAGTTACCGGGCCGCTGTGTAGTTGTTGGCGTTGCAGCAAAACCCGGCTGATTGCACCATAAATTGTCCGGCAATCCCCGTTGAGATCGGCCTGAATATCGGCGTTGTCCTGTTGCAGGTTAAACTGATTATCCAGATAGTAGCCGCCTTCGGTCACGGTAAAGGAGATAACGCGAGTTTCCGCCTTACTGCCTTGCTCAACCAAATTGTGCAGTTCTTTATCCCACGGAATGATTTTGCGTAGCGAGGTGATCTTTTCATATTGGCGCTCACCGGCAGGTGTGACAGTTTCCAGCATGTATTCGCCATGCTGTGCCGCTAAAGTTGTCAGCAAAGGGGTTGCATCATCGCGAATATTCGCCAGCGCAATAGACCAGCGATTATCACCCGCAGCCCGTAAACGATGCAGGTACCAGGCCTGATGAGCGCGGTGAAAAGATCCCGCACCAATATGTAGCCACACCGCAGGGGTTGAGTTCAGTTCAATATTCATCATGTTCTCCGCAATCTCAGTCAGCATTAAGATAATTATTGGGCACAAGCCCTTTGGTTGGGCATTTGCTCTAGTGGCGTTAGGTTAGTGTAACTTTTGCCCTTAAGTTGGGCTTTAGCTCACATAAACGTTAGCTGAGATAAAAATCTGCCAAACAACGGCGTAAAATGTTTAACATTGCTCCTTCACCACTAGCGCGTAGAAAACCCATGCATAAGAGTGACAAAAAATTGGATCAAGCGGCCAGAGCGGCCTGGATGTATTACGTAGCGGGTCAAACACAGCATGAAATTGCTGAAGCGCTCGGGGTTTCTCGCCAGGTAGCTCAGCGATTGGTGGCCTGTGCCATAGATAACGGGCTGGTGAGTGTCAGCATCGCCCATCCGGTGGGACGCTGTATGGCGCTGGCGGATCAACTGCAAAAGCACTACGGATTACATCAATGCCAGGTAGTGCCAAGCCAGGGGATGGACCGTGCGGGCGTGCAACGGGCTATCGCCGTGGCGGGGGCAGAGGTGATGGCGCAGTTTCTGCGACAAGAGCAACCACTGGTTATTGGTGTGGGGTCAGGGCGCAGCTTAAAAGCGGCTATTGATGAACTGCCGGATTTTGAACGCCCTCAGCACAGCAGCGTTTCCCTGATTGGGGCAATAGCTGCTGATGGTTCTTGTACCCGCTATGATGTGCCGTTATGGATGGCGGAGAAAACCCAAGGTCGCTATTTTATTTTGCCCGCGCCGCTTTTTGCGGATAGCGCCGCAGATCGTGACCTGTGGTGTAATCATCGGATTTACCGTACGGTGACCGAGAAGGCGGCTCAAGCTGATGTGACTTTTATTGGCATTGGTTCAATGGGTTATCATTGCCCGCTGCACAAAGATGGTTTTATTTCACAGCATGATGTGGCGCAACTGACGGCATCCAATGTGGTGGCCGAAATGTTAGGCAACTTCATCGATATTGATGGTCAGCGAGTGAGCTATGAGCTGGATCAGCGTTTAACCAGTGCCAACCTGCGTATCCGGCCTGAAAAACCGGTTATTGCTATTGCGGGTGGTGTAGAGAAACATCAAGCTATCAAAGCCGTTCTTAGGGGGCATTGGGTGAATGGTTTGGTGACGGATGAAGAGAGCGCTATCGCGCTGCTGGCATAGGTAGCAGGCGATAAAAGATAGCAGACAATAAAAAAACGCGCCCAAGGGCGCGTAATGATTCAATAACACTACTGGGTAAAACGAAGGTAATACAAGGTCATTCAGTCATGCATCAACAGAGACACCTGCCGATGCATGAAAGTCATTCATTAAGCGCTAACTATCTATTTAAGCGCTAACAACCTGAGTCAGTAACTCTTTGGCATCAGCTTGCGCTTTGGTCGCGACTTCAGGACCATAAGCAATACCTTCTGCGAACACGAACTCGACATCGGTAATCCCGATAAAGCCCAGGAACAGTCGCAGGTAAGGCACAACCAGATCAGTTGGGGTGTCTTTATGAATACCACCACGGCTGGTCAAAATAATGGCACGTTTACCGGTAATCAGGCCTTCAGGCCCTTTTTCGGTGTAACGGAAAGTCACGCCAGCACGTGCAATCAGATCAAAGTAGTTCTTCAACTGAGTTGGGATATTAAAGTTGTACATTGGAGCTGCCATGACGATCACGTCATTAGCCTGCAACTCAGCAATCAATTCATCAGACAGCGCCAGTGCTTCTTGTTGACGCGGTGTCAGCTCGGCATCTGAAGGGCGTAACGCGCCCACTAATTCGCCATCTAATACTGGAATCGGCTGAGCTGCCAGGTCACGCACGGTGATTTCATCGCCAGCATGAGCCGCTTTCCATTGTTCAACAAAAAAGTCAGCCAATTGGTTAGATTGTGAATAAGTTGCCAGAATGCTTGATTTCAGAACCAGAACTTTGCTCATCGTAATTCCTTAACAGGTAACAGAGACTTAGGCGGTACGCCCTTTCAATGAGATACACTTTATTCAACTTTTTCTATCAGTGATAGCGCAATATTTTGCGTTCTTTGTTCGATTTTATTGAATGATGATAATCAGATAGCTCAGTATCCGCCGGTTACAGCACCAACCCTGGCTGTGTTACCCTATATGACAAGGGTATATATAATTAAAAACTATGGATTACTCGTAGAGGATTAGCCGATCGAAAATTGACATCAATTAATAAAAAACAATGGCTAATCAAATTCATAGCATGAAATCATTGAGCTGACACCTTGAGTCTCAGCCGCATCGCAACAAGGAATATTGAACGTGAAATCTTCGCTCGCAGCATTATCCTCCCAACTCGGTGAGTTGATGCTCCGTGACCAACAGCGTATGCGGCGTCGGCTGCAAGGCGCACGAAAAGTCCATAATCCCGAGGCCGTAGAGGCGATTACCCGCGAAATCGAAACTGAGATTGCCACTGCAATGCAGCGGGTTAACAGTCGGCGGGCGGCGTGTCCGGCTATCTCGTATCCCGAGAATTTGCCGGTCAGTCAGAAGAAACAAGATATCTATAATGCTATTCGCGATAATCAGGTGGTGATTGTTGCCGGTGAAACCGGTTCTGGTAAAACCACACAATTACCGAAAATCTGCCTGGAGTTAGGGCGTGGTGTCAAAGGACTTATTGGTCATACCCAGCCGCGCCGCCTTGCCGCGCGTACCGTGGCAAATCGTATTGCTGATGAGCTAGACACCTCACTGGGCGGCTGTGTCGGTTATAAAGTGCGATTTAATGATCAAGTGGGTGAGAACACCCTTGTTAAGTTGATGACTGACGGTATTTTGCTGGCTGAAATTCAGCAAGACCGTCTGCTGATGCAATATGACACCTTGATTATTGATGAGGCGCATGAGCGCAGCCTGAACATTGATTTCATCTTGGGGTATTTGCGGGAGTTATTGCCAAAGCGCCCTGATCTGAAAGTTATTATCACTTCGGCGACCATTGATCCGCAGCGCTTTTCTAGCCATTTCAATAATGCGCCCATTATCGAAGTCTCTGGCCGTACCTATCCGGTGGAAGTGCGCTATCGGCCGATCGTGGATGATGCCGATGATGTTGAGCGTGATCAGTTACAGGCCATTTTTGATGCGGTAGATGAATTGGGGCGTGAAAGCCCCGGCGATATCCTGATATTTATGAGTGGCGAGCGGGAAATTCGTGATACTGCTGACGCGCTGATGAAGCAGAATTTGCCTCATACCGAAGTGCTGCCGCTGTATGCTCGCTTATCCAATAGTGAGCAGAATAGGGTGTTTCAGTCTCATCATGGGCGGCGCATTGTGCTGGCGACTAACGTGGCGGAAACTTCACTCACCGTGCCGGGCATTAAGTATGTCATCGATCCCGGAACTGCACGTATTAGCCGCTATAGTTTCCGTACTAAAGTTCAACGGTTGCCGATTGAACCGGTTTCTCAAGCCTCGGCTAATCAGCGTAAAGGCCGCTGTGGCCGTGTCTCTGACGGTATCTGTATCCGTCTTTATTCCGAACAAGATTTCCTTTCACGCCCTGAATTCACTGATCCGGAAATTCTGCGTACCAATTTGGCCTCCGTTATCCTGCAAATGACCTCATTAGGGTTAGGGGATATCGCGGCCTTCCCATTTGTGGAAGCACCGGACAAGCGCAACATTCAAGATGGTGTGCGGCTGCTGGAGGAGCTAGGGGCTATCCAAACGGCCAGTAACGGCCATCAACAATTAACACCGCTAGGTCGTCAATTGGCCCAATTACCGGTTGATCCCCGTTTGGCTCGAATGGTATTGGAAGCCCAGAAAAGTGGCAGTGTGCGGGAATTGATGATCATCACCTCGGCATTGTCTATCCAGGATCCGCGTGAACGTCCGATGGATAAACAACAAGCCTCTGATGAAAAACATCGACGTTTTGCCGATAAAGACTCTGATTTCCTTGCATTTGTTAATCTATGGGATTACCTGAAAGAGCAGCAAAAAGAACTATCATCGGCGCAATTCCGTAAATTATGCCGTAGCGATTTCCTGAACTATTTGCGGGTGCGCGAATGGCAGGATATCTATACCCAACTGCGTCAGGTGGTGAAAGAGCTGGGTATTCCGGTCAATAGCGTCGCCGCAGACTATCGCAGTGTTCATACGGCCATTCTGACCGGATTACTATCACATATCGGCCAGAAAGACGTTGAAAAGCAAGAGTATACAGGTGCGCGCAATGCCCGTTTTGCCATCTTCCCAGGCTCCGGTTTATTCAAAAAACCGCCAAAGTGGTGCATGGTGGCCGAATTGGTCGAAACCAGCCGCTTATGGGGGCGCATTGCTGCTCGTATCGAACCGGAATGGATCGAACCCTTGGCACAGCACTTGGTTAAACATCACTATAGCGACCCGCATTGGGAGAAAGCGCAAGGGGCGGTGATGGCCAGTGAGAAAGTGACCTTATTCGGGTTGCCTATCGTCACTGAGCGCAAGATCAACTATGGGCCAATTGATCCGCCGCTGTGTCGCGAGTTATTTATCCGTCATGGCTTGGTTGAAGGGGATTGGCAGACGCGCCATGCTTTCTTCCGCGCTAATTTAAAGCTATTGGCTGAAGTTGAAGAATTGGAGCACAAATCTCGCCGCCGCGACATTCTGGTTGATGACGAGACATTGTTTAACTTCTATGACCAGCGTATTAGCCGTGATGTTATTTCCGCACGTCATTTTGATAGCTGGTGGAAGAAAACCAGCCAGACCCAGCCGGAGTTGCTCAACTTTGAAAAAACCATGCTTATCAAGGATGGTGCAAACAAAGTTAACCCATTGGATTATCCGAACTTTTGGTATCAAGGGGCACTCAAACTACGGCTTTCCTATCAATTTGAACCCGGTACGGATGCTGATGGGGTCACTGTCCATATCCCGCTGCCTATCCTGAATCAGGTTCAGGAAGAGGGGTTTGACTGGCAAATTCCGGGGATCCGCCGTGAGCTGGTGGTGGCGTTAATCAAGTCATTACCTAAGCCGGTTCGCCGCAATTTTGTGCCGGCGCCTAATTATGCCGAGGCATTCTTAGCACGGGTAACCCCGTTGGAAACCAGTCTGCTGGATGCATTAGAGCGCGAGTTACGTCGCATGACTGGGGTGACAGTGTCACGCGAAAGCTGGCAGTGGGAGCAAGTTCCCGACCACCTAAAAATGACGTTCCGCGTGCTGGATGATAAAAACCGAACTTTGCGTGAGGGGAAAGACCTTGCTGCCTTGAAGCTCCAACTCCAGGATAAAGTACAAGAGACTCTCTCAGCGGTTGCCGATGACGGTATTGAGCAAAATAACTTACATATCTGGAGCTTCGGCTCACTTCCGGTGTGCTACGAGCAACGCCGGGGAGGATACGAAGTCAAAGCATACCCGGCATTGGTGGATGAAAAAGACAGTGTCGCGATTCGCTTATTTGACACAGAAGCCCAGCAGCAACAGGCCATGTGGCAGGGGACACGCCGTTTATTGCTGCTAAATATCCCTTCTCCGATTAAGTATTTACATGAAAAGTTGCCGAACAAATCCAAACTCGGTCTCTATTTCAATACTTATGGCAAAGTGATGGATCTAATTGATGATTGCATTGCTTGTGGGGTGGATAAACTTGTCGCGCAATATGGTGGGCCGGTATGGCAAGAGGCTGATTTCGCTCAGCTACAAGAAAAAGTTCGGGCCGAATTAAACGATACTGTTGTGGATATTGCCAAACAAGTTGAACAGATCCTGACTACCGTATTCAGCATTAATAAACGTTTAAAAGGTCGGGTCGACATCTCGCAAGCATTAGCGCTTTCCGATATCAAAGCACAGCTTGGCGGCCTGATTTACCGCGGGTTTGTCACCAATAATGGTTGGAAACGCTTACCGGATACATTGCGCTATCTGCACGCCATTGAGCGACGGATGGAGAAGTTAGCCGTAGATCCTCATCGTGATCGTGCCCAAATGCAACGGGTGGAACATGTACAACAGATGTGGCAGCAATGGCTCAACAAATTGCCGCCTAAACGTCAACAAGATGAAGATGTTAAAGAAGTTCGTTGGATGATTGAAGAGCTACGCGTGAGTCTATTTGCCCAACAATTGGGAACACCATACCCCATATCAGATAAGCGTATTTTACAGACTATCGAACAACTTTCTGCTTAATGGCTAATCAAGAGGACTCCGCGCCTGAGATAATGGCTCAGGCGCGGAGCTTTTCGACCGCTAGATCCCACTTTACGGCAGTATTTATATAATCTAAATCCTCTCATTGGTGTCTCAAATATGTAATCGATGAAATCTACTGATTTTCATGCGAAGCCTCTCGAAAACTATCAATTAACTCCTCTAATGCGCCGCAACATTATTGCCTTAGGCCTTCAACTACGGCTATATCTGCCATGGTATTCAGGCGGCTTGCTCAAAGTTTGTCTGATTATGGGTCACCATATTTGATTACATTTGGTGAGTTTGATAGAGTTTTTCGGGAGCAGGGATTGCTTATGTATACGATTAGTTTGTTGAGGTTGGCACAAAAAGAATTGTTTAAATTACCTGCGGGGATACAAGCGGCTCTGATTAAGGCTCTTGATGAGTTAGAAGTTTATGGTCATGAGTTGAGAGAACCTGTAGTGCGGGATATAGGAAAAGGGCTGAAAGAATTGAGGGTCAGTGCTAAGGAAGGTTGCGGGCGTGGTTTTTTCTTTTACCAGGCAGATCGGCAGGTTTATATCATTCATATCTTGCAGAAGAAAACGCAAAAGGCCTCAAGACGGACACTGATGTTGGCTTATCAGCGTATGAAGGAACTCAAACGGAGATTGCTGCCATGAAAAAACAAGATGATTTTGACATTCTTCCTTTTTCTGAGGTTAAAGCTAACGCTTTAAATCACCCTCAGGTAAATGAAGCGTATTCTGACTTGCAGATTAGGCAAGCGATGATGACGGAGCTCAAGGCTGCCCGCCAGCGATGCAATTTGACTCAAGAAGACATTGCCCGGAGAGCGGGGTTGAGGAAACAAAATATCAGTCGGATGGAAAAAGGTATCATTTCGCCTAATCTCACGACGTTGAGTCGATATGCCGCAGCATTAGGTGGGACTTTTGTTTTTAAATTTACTCAAAAGCCCCGTTGTACCAGTAAGGAGTAGTGGCTGTTAGGTTCGTTGTTAATCCATCAATGCCTTTTCCGGATTGAGACATGACTATTTGCTTTTTTTAGCCGCCTTATTAGCGAGCGTTTTTAACCGGTCTTTTATGGCTGTGACCGCTAAAGCCCGGTTATCTGCTAAATAACGGTCTTTAGCGGCGGGAGCTGAACTTTGAATGGCAATCAAAGACCATTTCTCGCCATTTTTCAGCAACAAGGGCGAGCCGCTATCACCTGGTAATGTATCGCATTGATGAGAAAGTACACCTTGCTGCGCCCAACCGGTGATCAGGCAATCTTCATGGCTATAGAGGGTATCCAGGTGGTCAAGTGGATAACCCGCTTGTGTTATTTTACGGTCAACTTGTTTAAGTGCTTGAGTCAATTCATTAGCGGTTCCATCCCACAATGGTAACGGCTTGATAGGGAGTGGTTTTTTATTAGTTAATCGAATAAGAGCATAGTCATATGCAGCTGCTGCGGGTGGAACTATCCAGCCGTCGCCGTCAGGTTTGAGTTTCTTACCCAACTTGGCATCAACCAGCGTTTCCAGACTCGTAATTTGATACTTCCAATGGCCGTTGTGCGAAATAAACCGTAAGGCCACAGCACGATCAATCTTTCCTGGAGGTGCTAATACACAATGCCCAGCGGTAAGTGCGAGGCGAGGGGAGATTAATGTCGCAGTACAAAGATTGCCACTGGCTGTCTCAACTTGACCGATGGCTTGCCATGGCCATTGAGAGCCATTAGTGACCGCAGTACGATCATCTTTACCAAAAAATAGGGTGGTCTGATCAGCAATATTACTGTCGTCATTTGACGTGTCAGTGAGGGGAAGTGCATGAGCCACGGAAAGAGGTAACAGACTTAATAGCAATAATGAAGATAAACGCATAAATAATTAGCCTGCCTTATTCCCTAGAGGGGTATTTATTCACAAACCTGAGACCTACTGGTTAAGCTGTTAATCACAAGCCTCCCCATTGATAACTATAGACACAATTAGCTATGTAGTATGTTGCCAGTATTTGATTTTTCGATAATTTTAGCGCGGTATAAGTCGCTTATACTCTAAGTAATGCACATGCTGCTTGAAGCATTACGGATATGCACTATAAATAAAAAAACAGTGCGATCAGGCCGCACATAATTAATGTTGCCAGAGTGATTTCAAATAAATAACGGCGCAGCATTATCAGCACTCCTGATAAAAAACACCCGGAGAACCGGGTGTTGAGCGAGTGAAGTTGTTGCAGGTCAATCTAAAGAGCTGGCTTCAGCTATCTTCTCGACTTTATTTTGCGGCGGGCACTGCTGCTGGGGCAGATTTAGTGTGCGTCGTTTTTTTGTGATGTTTCTTAGCGGCTTGCGCTTTTTGCATCGGGGCGGCTTTGTCGGCTTTTTTCACCGATTTTGTCGCTTTTTTGTGATGCATATTTTTGGCAGGAGCACTATGGGCCGCTGGTGCCGTAGCCATTGGAGCCGCTGCTGCAACGGTATCGGCTGCGAATGCAATAGAAGACATACCCAAAGTTGCAGCAACAATCAGAGCTAATACTGTTTTCATGATTTATTCCTCAGTGTTCTGTTTGTATATCGGCCCCGTTGGGTCGTTGTAATGAGAATAGGGTAAATGATTAATGGCTTCCGTGAGTCATTGGTTTCGGCTTGTAACCGATTGTACAGAGCGGATTGTTATGACGAATAGTCAACTTTATGGCATATCGTTAAATGCATTTTATTGCATAGATAGCATGGAAGCTGAGAGTAATAAGAACAGCCAGGATGACCTTCACCCTAAATTAGTTACAACATACATTAGATTGTTATCTGAAAAATGATCTCTTTAGGTACATGCAAATTTGTGGCTAACACGGAATTTATGTTCAACAGGACGATACTGCCTCCTTAAAGGAAGGGCAGTATCGAAGTGAAAAATCTGAGGTCAAAGATAATTATAAATAACGGAGTTCTAAGTGCTCGCGGAAAAAACGAGGGTTAAGTGATTCACCGGTTGCTTTGGTAATCAACTCAGCGGTTGAGTAACGGCTTCCGTGTTGCCAGATATTTTTCTGTAACCAACTGAATAGTGAGTTCAAATCACCGTTGGCAATATTGCTATCTAATTCAGGAATAGCGCCACGCGCAGTTTGGAAAAGTTGAGCAGCATACATGGCACCCAGGGTATAAGTTGGGAAATAACCAAAGGCGCCATCCGTCCAATGAATATCTTGCATGCACCCATAGCGATAATTTCCTTCAGTGTTTATCCCCAGATATTGCTGCATTTTCTCATTCCACAGCGTGGGGATATCATCTACCTCGATTTCACCACTAATCAATGCTTTTTCAATTTCATAGCGCAAAATTACGTGGGCAGGGTAGCTGACTTCATCAGCATCAACCCGGATAAAACCGGTCTTGACACGTTGATTCAAGGCGGTGAAGTTTTGCTCATCAAACGCAGGTTGCTCTCCAAATTGCTGTATAACCAGAGGGCGGATGACTTGCAGAAACTCCTTGCTGCGAGCTAATTGCATTTCAAACAGTAAGCTTTGGGATTCGTGAATTGCAGTAGAGCGTGCGTGCGATATAGGCTGCCCCAACCATTCACGGGGTAAATTTTGCTCATACCTCGCATGACCCGTTTCATGAACAATCCCCATTAACGCACTGAGAAATTCTTGTTCATTATAACGAGTAGTGATGCGTACATCCTGAGGAACACCTCCGCAGAATGGGTGCACACTGACGTCGACTCGTCCACCATCAAAATCGAAGCCCAATACTTTCATCACACTCAGTCCAAGTTGACGCTGTTTTTCCAGATCAAATGGCCCTTGTGGTATCAAGCAGGTTTCATTTTCTTGTTTAGCGATCACTTTTTGCAATAACGTGGGTAGCCATTGTTTAAGATCGCCAAAGATACGGTCCAAATCAGCACTATTTGTTCCCGGCTCATATAAATTCAACAAAGCGTCATAGCGCGATGTCCCAGCAGCTTGAGCTCTGATCGACGCTTCTTGACGACTTAACTTGACCACTTCACGTAGATTTTCAGCAAAACCGTGCCAGTCATTTGCGATACGCTGCTGTCGCCATGCGTGCTCGCATCGAGCACCTGCTAATGATTTTGCCTCAACCAAAGCCTCAGGTAGTAACACCGCATTATTGTAATGCCGCCGCATCTCACGCAGATTAGCCAGCTCAATATCATCCAGAGTCTCTTGTTCCGCTTGCTGCAACCACTCGCCAACCTGTTTGGCCGTCAGAATCTGGTGTTGCAGCACATTTAGCTCAGCCATCGCCTCTGAGCGAGCAAGATTTCCTTTGGGCGGCATCATTGTTTGCATATCCCACCCAGCAATGGCGGATAAGTGCTCAAATCGGGAAAGGCGGGTGAATGTAGTGCGCAGGGATTGATAAGCTGTAGTCATTAAGTACTCCATTTAAACTATTCTCGCCATTCTTCGAGCTGTATATCCGTTGGCGGCTTGTATTGGTTCGATTGCCGCTTTCCTGCAACTTGAATTATTTAGAGCATATAGGCTGACTTGTTTTATTAAGGCTAGAGTTTAGGCAAAACTATTAGTTAGGGCTATCTTGGTCGATAGTGAGTGAATAAAGCTCTTTCACCGGCCAGCAAAATCGGAAACTGGCACCGCCCAGCGAACTGGCATCGACGGAAATGCTGCCCTGATATGCTTGTGCGATGGAATGGACGATTGCCAGACCCAATCCACAGCCACCTGTTGCACGATCCCGACTAGGATCCAGCCGAACAAATGGTTCAAATACGCGTGCGCGTTCTTCTAAGGGAATGCCCGGCCCGTCATCTTCAACTTGTAAACATGCGTTATTGCCGTCAAACCACAAGCCAATACGTAATCGCTGAGTCGAGTAGCGCAGGGCGTTATTGACCAGATTATCCAATACTCTTTCCATTAGACGTAGATCGACTGCACCAAAGTCGCCGCGATGAGGTATGTCGAGCTCTATCTCACGCTCACTATGAATCAAACGCATATCTGCTACTTTTGCGCTGAGCCACGCCGGTAAGTCTATAGGTTCAAGATTGAGCGCGACTTGGGGGCGATCCAGCCGAGCATAGGTTAGCAATTCGTCAATCAGGGCCTCTAACTGACCAATATCATGATTTAACGCCAGTTGTTCACTTTCAGTCAGGTTATCACTCATGGCTAGCCGATAACGCAAGCGAACAAGTGGGGTGCGTAACTCGTGAGCAATTCCATCAATAAGCAGCTTCTTACTGACTATCAATGTGCTGATGTTGTCGGCCATTTGGTTAAACGCGACGCCTAAACGGCTTAGGCTGGAGGTGGGATCAAAATGTGTCCGTTCGTCCAGATGTCCGGCCCCAAGCCGCTGGGCGGCATTCTCTAGTTTCAGCAAGTCTTTCCAGTGAGGGCGCATCCACAGGAACACCGGCAGCGCCAAAGAGAGACCAATCAGGATGAGCAAGATTAAATCCAGTAGCCGCATTTGGTGCAAATAAAACAGATAGGGAACCGGGCCTACAGCCAAGACATAGTGGCTGCGGGGGATCCGTTGTAGGAAGGTGTATTCATCATCCAAGGCAATGATTTCACCCGCACGCAGGCGCTTATTTAATCTTTCGCCCAGATCCCGTTTATCAAGAGGTTCAATATGTAATTGAAAAGAGAGATTCAAATCCAACGTGGCGATGGTTTTATTCCAATCTTTTAGCGGAATTTCTCGTAACTCACTGCGCATCAATGACAGAGAGCTTTTCATCAAATCATCTAATGACTGGCGGCCAGCGCGTTCAGCCGTGACTTTATAAACTAAGCCAACCAGCATCGCCATCACCATAAAGCAGACGAACAGCAATAAGAAAAACTGAATAAATAGCTTCCTCATTGCTGCACTGACTCCCAAGCATTGGGGGCGAATAAATAGCCTTTATTGCGCACTGTTTTGATTCTAAAAGGCTCGAGGGCATTGTCATGGAGTTTGCGGCGTAAACGCGAAATAGCCACATCGATACTACGATCCATCCCGTCATAACTGACGCCCCGCAAATTTTTCAATAATGCTTCCCTGTCCATGATGATGCCGGCATGTGTCGCGAGTTCCCACAACAGATCAAAATCTGAAGTCGATAATGTAATCTCTTCATCGCCGAGATTGACTTGCCTATTAACCGGGTCGATGCAAAGTAAACCAAAGTGAATGGCATTATGCCCAGTGAGTGGAACATGGGGCGTTTCTTTGGTTTGTTGCTGATTATGTTGACGTAAATGCAAACGTAACCTTGCCAACAACACGGCGGGAGGCGTAGTTTTCAGGATATAGTCATTCGCGCCCATTTCCAGAGAAAGGATATGGTTCATATCACTGTCAAGTGAGGTTAGCAGCACGATCGGGCCGTCATAGCTTGGTCGTAAATCGCGGCACAACGTCATCCCATCTTTGCCGGGCAACATAATATCGAGCAACACCAGGTCGGGCTGTTGATGTTCAATAACCGCTTGAGCTGTATCTCCACGCGGTTCCACAAACACATCAATATCATGCTTGCCGAGATAGGCTGCAATTAGTTTTCCGACCTCCGGGTCGTCTTCTACAAAAACAATTTTGGTCATGTTTTTCAGTTTTTAAAAATGCCGGGATTCAGCATAGCGCGCTGTTGGTAGCAATGCTATGCACGTTACTTTATTCTTCATGCCAATGACTGGCCAATGACTGATTGGTAGACAACTAGCAAATTATTTCATTATATTAATGAAAGTGATTGTATCGTCATCTCTATTTAGTTGCGCCCATCGTTTATATATCAATACTTATGATTAATGAATAGCTGTATCGATCAGCTAAGGACTGAGGGATGAGTGGCGAACGCATTGGTGTGCCAGCACACAGTGAAAAAGTCTGCTTCGATTACACGGAGTTTTTAGCTGCTTCTTGCAAAAAGCGGTGGAGTTTTATTGATGCTATTTATGGTGTCATGCCGATTTTCGGGATGGTGGTCAAGTCCCAAACGGAACTGGAGAAAACACCTCAGGAGCGGCTTACCGCCTTGGCATTACAGGTGTTATCAACTCAGCTTAGCGATGAAACTAATATTATTAGATTGATTCACCTTGCTGAACTGCAGGGGATTACAGAGTTGGATATCCAATTACCTTATCCGTTAGAAAACGCACAATTGGATCAAATCAAACAAAAATTTCCATCTTCAATGCAGCTAAACCAAAAGGGTGAATGTCTCTCTGTGGATATATCTGGAACAGAACACCATTAGTTACCTACCGATAGATGCCCACATGGGCAGCCAGTTTAACTGGCGTACCCGGTTCGGTTCAATGCATAACCAGCCAGGTTGCCGGAATAGTGGCAATCAGCACCAGGCCAATAGCCGCACGCTCCACCGTATTGAGTAACCTAAGACCTTCATGCCCTTTGCGTGCATAAATAAAGACCAGCAAGCCGGGCGCGTATAACAGAGCGGATAGCAATAGGTACAGCAAGCCAGCGGCATAAATCAGCCACAAACCATACAAACACGCGCCACTAGCCGCCATAATTAATCGCCAGTCCTGGCGTTTTAAAGCCACCTTAAATAAGAAAGCCCCTACTAGAAAATAGGGCACTAAAATCATCTCTGATGCAATTGTTAGCAAGGTATTGTAGTTGCTGCCCGTCAGCCAGATAAGTATCAGTGCCACTTGTACCGCACAGTTAGTCAGCCACAGTGATTTTGCCGGAGCATTGTGCTTATTCTGATACTGGAATATCTTAGGAAATGCGCCATGTTTCGCGGCCACCATCGGTACTTCTGCGGCCATAATGGTCCAGCTAAGGTAAGCACCGCACACTGAAATAATCAGCCCGGTGGCAATAATCACTTCCCCCCAAGGGCCAATCATCTCAACCATAATGCCTGCCATTGATGGGTTACGCATCCCCGCGAGTTCAGCACGCGGCACCACGCCAAGCGACAGTAACGTAATGAGCAGGTAAACACATAAAGCTGAGATAACCGCCAGCATAGTTGCCCGGCCTACATCTTTCTTATTGCGCGCTCTGGCAGAAACAACGACCGCGCCTTCTACACCAATGAAAACCCACAGCGTTATTAGCATAGTGTCTTTCACTTGCTGCCAAACGGGGGTGTGTAGGGCCAGGCCGGTAAAATCAAAACTAAATGTATCGAGGCTGAATGCGAGGCCAGCTAACACAATAAAGCCGCCGATTGGCAACAGTTTTGCCAGTGTCGCGGCTAAATTAATACTGGCGGCTGTTTGAACACCACGCAATACCAGAGCATGAACCCCCCATAACAGGAAAGAAGCACCCAGTAGCGCCTGCCAGGTATTGCCTTCACCAAAGACAACATCGCCAGATTTATCGGTAAAAAAGCTCAAAGCGGCAAAAACAATCACCAGATAAGATACGTTGGCAATAACAGCGCAAAGCCAATAGCCCCAGGCAGAGAAGAAGCCAATAAGGTCGCCAAAACCTTCTTTGGCATAGGTGAATATTCCACCATCCAGATCAGGGCGCAGACGCGTAAGCAGCAACATGGCAAACGCCAGAAAAATAATCCCGATGCCGGTAATACTCCAGCCAATAAGTAATGCCGCAGGGCTGGCGACCTCTGCCATATTTTGTGGCAGGCTGAAGACACCTGCACCCAGCATTGAGCTGAGAACCAGCGCAGTGAGCGCGGTCAGGCCGAGTTTTCTTTCCAATTATGGATCCTGGTTTTTAGAGTATTAATGAATGGTTACTGACTTGTAAGCAGCATTATATGAGGCAAAGTTATTGATACTTGACAGATAATAGCCCCAAGATTTTCGGAGGATTTTACGGAGTGGGGCGCGATCATGCAATGATTGGTTATGCGATTTGGGCAAAAAATTATTCAGTCAGTACTCATCAAGTTCATCACCATAACTAAAATATAAAAAAGGACAGCCTATGGCTGCCCTTATGGTGAGAATTTAAACAGATTTATTTGAACAAGTCAGCGCTAATACTCACGTTACCGCCACTTTGGTTTTGCCACTGGCGAGTAACATGGTAATACTTCGCACCTTTGGCAGCAGCACGTTTAGCTACTTCATGGGAGACGTCGGTCATGCTGTTGTAGTGACCGCTGAAGGTCACAGAATCAAACGGTACCATCTGCGCGGCAGTAGTATTGTTTAATTCTTGGATCTGTGTGCCATCATTCAGGGTGACAGTGTAACGTTTACCTGTAGATGATTGAGTCTCAAAGAAACGGCCCACATCAGCACTTGGCGTGCCTGAAGAGGCAACACCTGGAATCTCGACGTTTGCAGCAGCAGCGCCGCCAGCGGCTAATGCAGCACGACCAGCATCTGAATCTGCAGGAATAACATCTGGGCTTTGTACCGCACGTTTGGCTGCATCTTGTTTATAAACATAAGCAGTCACAAACTGGTTGCCGCCTTGGTTAGCATCAACCTGGCGCACGATGAAGAAGGAGTATGCTCCTTTCTCTTTCGCAGCTTTGGAAATGGCGTCGTTAATATCTGGCTGGCTACGGAAGAAACCACTGACAGACACGGTGTCATAAGGTTGCAAGGCGTAGGCTTCTGTTTTTGGTAATTCTTTGATGCCATTGAAGATACGATACTGCGTATCTTTGCTCACTTCCTGTGCATCTTTATGATAAACATCGGCCGTTACACGCCAGTTGCCACCATTATTGTTGCTGTTCAGATCCTGAATATAGAATGAATCAGCACCTAATTTATCAGCACGACGGGATACCGCATCAGCGGCTTCATTGATTGCATTAAATCTGCCGGTAATAGTAATACGATCAAATGGCTTAATGGCTGCTGCTTGCTCTGGTGTAAGTTCTTTTGCCGCATGTGCAGCAGAAAGCGCCGAGAGTGATAGCAATGCCGACGCGATGATCGTGTATTTCAGCTTCATAAAAAATCCTTTCGCCTTGCGCATTAACGTTGATACGTGCGGAACAATTGATGTGTAACAGAATAGCAGATGATTATTACATGTAATAATGGCGGGTGTCTCCGCAATTTATATGACTAAATAATTTATATGGCTAAATATATGAATTTCGAAGTTAGGCCTAATAGCAAGTTACATCAATAATTGGGATAAGCTTTGCGAATAATGCCTTTAACGTCATAAGCGTTGTTTATTTACATTTTTCTAACCTAATGCCGCGCTATGACTGGGTTGCCTTATTATACTAAAGCTTATTATTTTAGCTCAAAGTTGCAGGACAAGCCGCTAGTAAATATTATTTTTATAGTGAATTATACAGAGTTCTTTCCGCCTGCCAGTTTTAGTGCAAAAACTGCTTCAGAACCGCATACAGATATGGATCATAAGTTACATTTTCAGTAGGTTATAGGGAGCCGTAACAAAGCAGGTTTGTCAGTAACCCAATAGAACATGGCAATACTTATCATCAAAGACAGGTAAAAAAGGGAACATTATGCGTATTGGTGTACCAAGAGAGCGGTTGGCCAATGAAGCCCGTGTCGCAGCAACGCCGAAAACGGTAGAACAATTGCTGAAACTGGGTTTCACCGTGGCGATTGAAAGCGGAGCTGGCCATTTAGCCAGTTTTGACGATGCGGCGTACCAGGATGCGGGTGCCACCATTACGGATACCACCGATGTGTGGCAATCCGACCTTATCCTCAAAGTGAATGCCCCACTTGAGGAAGAAATTCCCCTGATGCGTGCGGGGAGCACTTTGGTCAGCTTTATCTGGCCGGCTCAGAACCCGGAATTACTGCAAAAGTTGGCAGAGCGTCAGGTTACGGTATTAGCAATGGATTCTGTGCCGCGTATTTCTCGCGCGCAATCAATGGATGCTCTTAGCTCAATGGCTAACATTGCGGGCTATCGCGCTATTGTTGAAGCTGCACATGAATTTGGCCGTTTCTTCACCGGACAAATCACGGCTGCAGGTAAAGTTCCCCCAGCTAAAGTGATGATTATCGGCGCTGGTGTTGCCGGGTTGGCCGCTATCGGTGCGGCAGGGAGCTTGGGCGCTATTGTTCGCGCTTTCGATACCCGTCCGGAAGTGAAAGAACAAGTCCAAAGTATGGGCGCTGAATTCCTTGAACTCGATTTCGAAGAAGAGGCTGGCAGTGGCGATGGTTACGCCAAAGTCATGTCTGAAGCGTTTATCAAAGCCGAAATGGCGCTATTTGCAGCGCAAGCGGCTGAAGTGGATATCATTGTGACCACCGCGTTGATTCCGGGTAAACCCGCGCCACGGTTGATCACTAAAGAGATGGTTGCTTCAATGAAGTCGGGTAGTGTGATTGTCGATCTGGCAGCACAGACTGGCGGCAACTGTGAATTGACAGTGGCCGACAAAGTGACGGTGACTGAGAATGGCGTGAAAATCATTGGTTACACCGATTTACCAAGCCGCTTACCAACACAGTCATCCCAGCTTTATGGTACTAACCTGGTTAACTTGCTGAAATTACTCTGCAAAGAGAAAAATGGTGAGATTGACATTGATTTCGAAGATACCGTGATTCGCGGTGTTACTGTGGTCAAAACCGGTGAAGTCACCTGGCCGGCACCGCCAATTCAAGTATCAGCACAGCCTCAGGCGGCGAAAGCTGCACCGATTGTCAAAGAAGAGGCTAAACCTTCCTCGCCTTGGCCTAAATACATCATTATGGCGCTGGCTATTGTGCTATTTGGTTGGTTGGCCAATGTGGCACCGAAAGAGTTTTTATCTCACTTTACGGTCTTTGCACTGGCGTGTGTGGTCGGATATTACGTGGTGTGGAACGTCAGCCATGCGCTGCATACACCGCTGATGTCAGTCACCAACGCTATTTCCGGCATTATTGTCGTTGGCGCATTGTTGCAGATTGGTCATGGTGGCTGGGTGAGTTTCTTATCCTTTATTGCCGTTTTGATCGCCAGTATCAACATTTTTGGTGGTTTTACCGTCACCCAGCGCATGCTGAAGATGTTCCGTAAAAACTAGGTTTCGATGAGGCCGAACTTGCCTAAAGCGCAAGTTGATAAAGCTGAGTGGATAAAACAATGTTTATAAAAACAACAATGTTTATAAAGACAACGTTATACAAAAATGAAGGGGTAACTGATGTCTAGTGGTCTCGTTACAGCTGCGTACATAGTTGCTGCGATTTTATTTATTTTCAGTTTGGCTGGGCTGTCGCGCCACGAAACATCCAAACAAGGTAACACTTTCGGTGTGACCGGTATGGCCATCGCGCTTATTGCGACCATTCTGGGGCCAGACTCAGGTAACGTTGCCTGGATTATCATCGCCATGGTGATTGGTGGGGCAATTGGTATTTATCTGGCGAAAAAAGTCGAAATGACCGAAATGCCGGAGCTGGTTGCCATCTTGCACAGCTTTGTCGGTCTGGCGGCGGTTCTGGTTGGCTTTAACAGCTATCTGGATCATGGCCCAGTGGTCATGGATGCAGTGATGGTGAATATCCATCTGACTGAAGTGTTCCTGGGGATCTTTATTGGTGCGGTGACATTTACCGGTTCTATTGTTGCCTTCGGTAAATTACGCGGGATTATCTCATCCAAACCGCTGATGCTGCCGCAACGCCATAAATTGAACCTGGTCGCGCTGGTTGTTTCATTCCTGCTGATGATTATGTTTGTCAAAACAGATAGCGTGGCGCTGCAAGTGGTCGCACTATTATTGATGACCGTGATTGCCTTAGCCTTCGGTTGGCATTTGGTTGCATCTATTGGTGGTGCTGATATGCCAGTTGTCGTTTCAATGTTGAACTCCTATTCAGGTTGGGCAGCGGCGGCGGCAGGTTTCATGTTGAGCAACGATTTGCTGATTGTGACCGGTGCGTTAGTCGGTTCTTCTGGTGCGATTCTGTCGTACATCATGTGTAAAGCGATGAATCGTTCGTTCATCAGCGTTATTGCCGGTGGCTTTGGTACCGATGGTTCTTCTACCGGTGACGCGGAAGAGATGGGTGAGTATCGTGAAACCAATGCTGAGGAAGTGGCTGAACTGCTGAAAAATGCCAGCTCTGTCATCATCACCCCTGGCTATGGTATGGCGGTGGCGCAGGCACAGTATCCAGTTGCTGAAATCACAGCAAAACTCCAGGCTCGTGGGATCAAAGTGCGCTTTGGTATTCACCCAGTAGCAGGGCGCTTACCAGGCCATATGAACGTGTTGTTGGCTGAAGCTAAAGTGCCTTACGATGTGGTGCTGGAGATGGACGAGATCAATGATGATTTCCCAAGCACTGATGTGGTCCTGGTGATTGGCGCTAATGACACCGTAAACCCAGCAGCACTTGAAGATCCTCGCAGCCCGATTGCCGGTATGCCAGTGCTGGAAGTATGGAAAGCGCAAAGTGTTATTGCCTTCAAACGTTCAATGAACACCGGCTATGCTGGCGTCCAAAATCCATTGTTCTTCAAAGACAATACTCAGATGTTATTTGGCGATGCTAAAGACAGCGTGGAAGCCATTTTACGCGCGTTGTAATGGCGGTAGGGTATTGATTAAGGGCCACTAAGGTGGCCCTTCAGACTGCTGACAAACCTCGACACTTCGATCTTACAAGGTGAAGACAGGTAGAAGAGCAAAGCGTCCGCGCCAGGGAAGGCGCGGCTCGAGCCCCCAGGGAAGGGTTTACGGCGTCTTTACGATCTGCCTGTTTTCACCGCTACGAGCACTTTGTCATTAACGTTAGGGCCACCAAGGTGGCCTTTCTTTTGCTCTAATTACGAATAGCTGGTGAAGCGGTTATTCTCCATCCGCAGAATCTTCATTGCTTTCCACTGGGCAATTAAAGCCTTCCGGTTTAATGGCTAACAAATCACATTTCAGATGATCGATCACATGTTCCGTGGTATTCCCGATAAAGGCGGCAGAGAGACCGGTACGCCCTAAAGTACCCAGAACTACCACCCCAGCCCGTAAATGTTCCGCCAGATCAGGAATAACTTCTTCCGGCAACCCTTTTTCGACATGAGTGAATTTCTCATCAATACCAAATTGCTGGCGCAATGCTTTCATCGCGACCAAATGTTGGCCACGAATAGCATCGTTATAGACGCTCGGATCAAAATCAGGTAATTCAATGGCAATGTTAATCGGGGTAACCGGATAGGCGCTAATCAAGTGCACCGGAGTTTGGTTGAGATTCTCAGCAAGCTCTCTGGTTTCGTTAACTAAACGCAGATTAAGTGGGTCATGCAGTGGGTCTTCACTTGAGAGATTGACGGCAACCAGTGCCGTGCCATTTTCTGGCCAAGGTTGGTCTTTGACCATCCACACTGGGCATGGACATTTACGCAATAAATGCCAGTCAGTGGGGGTGAAGATAATTGATTCGAGGCGGTCGTGCTGATGTGCCATTTTGAGCAATAAATCATGCTTAAATTTCAGGACTTCCTGAATAATGGCTTCGTAGGGCCGATTGTGCCATACCACTTTGATTTCAATCGGTATCCCTTCATCAAGATAAAATCGACACTGTTCACTTATCCATGCTGAACGTTGGCTGATAACCCCTTTGCGCATTGCGGTGCGCTCATCAGGCGACAGTAGAGTGGTCATGTCATAGGACAAGTCATAAATAGCCAAAAATGCTTTAATTGTGCCACCATTACGCCGTACAAGATAAACTGCACGCCTTAATGCAGGCTGATCATCCTGATTGGGGTCAATAGCAACCAGAATATTCTGATACTTTGCCATAGAGTCTCCTTACAACCGTGAATTAACAGTATGTTAGTTAAAGAGTAAACCATGAAAGTGAAAGAGAACAGGTGAGAGCACAAACCAGATAAATTATATAGATATGAGGGCGACTGATAAATCACATTTTGTGAGTCAGAAAGTGGCGGGGCAGCTATACCGTTCGGCTCGCGCCGCGACAAACATCCGGTACCTATCCCCGCCTACCTATTTACTGACGTCATAGAGCAATAATATTAATTACAGCTTGGTTTTGGGTTTCCCGCCAGTTGAGCCAGAGCTTCGGTATTCTCGATAGTGATGTATTTACCTTTCACACTCAGAATATCACTTTTCTGGAAACGCCCCAATAAACGGCTGATGGTTTCTACCGTCAGGCCTAAATAGTTGCCAATATCACCCCGCGTCATAGTGAGGCGGAATTCACGTGGTGAGAAGCCACGTTGAGCAAAGCGGCGCGAGAGATTATAAATAAACGCTGCCAAACGCTCTTCTGCATTCTTTTTAGAAAGCAGCAAAATCATGTCTTGATCACCTTTAATCTCGCCACTCATCAGGCGCATCATCTGCTGGCGCAGATTTGGCATTTTACCGGATAAGTCATCTAAGGTATCAAACGGGATTTCGCAAACCATTGAGGTTTCGAGAGCTTGCGCAAAGCTCGGATGTTGCAAATTACTAATAGCATCAAAACCGACTAAATCGCCTGCCAGATGGAAGCCGGTAATTTGCTCATCACCTTCTTCGGTAATGGTGTAACTTTTAATGGTCCCGGAACGGATAGCGTACAGGGATTTAAGCTCATCACCTGCTTTAAACAACGCCTGTCCCTTCTGAATAGGTTTTTTTCTTTCAATGATATTATCGAGCTGATCCAGCTCATTTTCATTCAAAGTAAAAGGAATACAGAGCTGACTGATACTGCAATCCTGGCAATGGATTGCACAACCGCCAGACTGAATACGTCGGATTATTCGTTTTTCCGGGATCATAGGGTATTCCCATTAATATTGATATGCGTCAATTTTAACATCTTTTCTTGCTTCTGATAAGAGCAACAATAGTTAGCGCGCTAAAAGATAGCCCTCGTGCATTAATAACCAGCGTTTTCGTTCTACGCCTCCCGCATAACCGGTCAATGCACCTTGTTGCCCAATCACCCTATGACAAGGCACAACAATCGATATGGGGTTTAAGCCGTTGGCCATCCCAACCGCTCTGGAAGCGGTGGGGCGATTAATACGTTTTGCTAACTCCCCATAAGTAATGGTCTCACCACAAGGGATTTTACGCAGTTGTTGCCAAACTTGACGCTGAAAATCGGTACCCGCGGTTTTAACCGGTAAATTATCAATAATATTCAGTTCGCCGGCAAAATAGCGTTGCATGCTGTCACTCAACCCACCAGGATTGCGCTGTTCCACCAGGGTAAAAGTATTTGCGCCGTAATGATTACGTAGCAGTTTCATCAGGCGTTCATAGTGATCGGTCCAATCAATGGCGCGTAGCCGGTGCTTTTCGTCTGCAATTAACAACAGTTCACCCTGAGGGGTTGCCATTTTATCAATCAAAAACGTTTCCATAGTTCTCCACGATGTTGCTGCCACTGGTTGAGCGAATTGTTGGCTTAAAAACTTTGCCGGCGATTATTACATGAAAAATAACATCAATAGATGACTATCAGGGCTGAAAAGCAAAAACCTGCTTTTATTGCGGCGTTAATCGCATAAAACATGAAGTTTAGGTATAAGGTCAAGGTGGGCGAAGTCAGTGTAAACCGCTAGGATAAAAGTCTGTTATTTACGAAATCAATTCATATCAGGTATTCAATTCATGTCCAATTTCACCTCGTATCCTTTATTACGTGAGAACGAACCGCCAGCTGCGGCTATCGAACGAGCTGAGAGCCGCTCGCCTTTTATCTTATTGGCAGACCATGCCGGCCAGCGTATTCCGGCTCAACTCGGGGATTTAGGATTACCAGCAGGAGAAATTGATCGTCACATTGGTTGGGATATTGGCTCATTAGCCACCGCGCAGTTACTTAGCCAATATTTAGATGCCACATTGATTCATCAGCGTTATTCGCGTTTAGTTATTGATTGCAACCGTACCCCCGGTATTGCCAGTTCTATCCCTGAACTCTCTGAAAATACACGGATCCCGCGTAATATCGGTGTCACGGTGGAAGAGGCTCAAGCTCGTCGAGCAGAGGTATTTCAGCCATATCATGATTTGATTGCACAGACGCTTAATCAGCGCCGTGATAGTGGCCAGCCTGGTGTCATTATTTCCATGCACAGTTTTACACCATCATTCAAAAATATTTCTCGGCCTTGGCAAATTGGCACTTTATTTCACCGAAACCCCGAGTTCGCGCTGCAATTAGTGTCATTTTTGCAGCAAGAAGATGCCTTAAATGTGGGGATCAATGAACCTTATGCGATGACGGATGCCACAGATTTCACTTTGCCATTCCATGCCGAGCAGCGGCAGTTGCCATATGTTGGTATTGAGATTCGACAAGATCTTATTACTGATGAGAACGGGCAGGAGGAATGGGCCAGACGGCTGGCGCGGTTGTTACCGCAAGTTTTATCCACCTATAGCCACTCAAACTAAGCTATCACCTATTTAACGACCCGAGAAAAGTCTGTTTTGCGCCAATTATTTTTCTCGGTTTATGACTGGCCACTATTAATTAGTTATTATCGGTGGCTATAGTTATTCTTGTTTTATAACTAATTATTTATCACACAACTTTAAGGTTGATAATCTTGTGGAACCCAAACCCGCGCGTGTCCTGATCAGTGCCTGTTTGATGGGCAAACCTGTTCGTTATAATGGCAGTGCCCTGTCTGTCCATCATGAAATTATTCAGCGCTGGCAGGATGAAGGGCGGTTGGTCATGGTATGTCCTGAACTGGCTGCCGGAATGCCAGTACCGCGGCCTCCTGCTGAAATTCAGCAAGGTAATGGTGAGGCGGTATTACAAGGTCAGGCCCGGGTGATTGAACAATGGGGCAATGATGTCAGCCGGGAATTTCTGCAAGGTGCTTACCAGGCATTAGCGTTGGCCCAAAAACATCAGTGCACCTTGGCCATTCTCACTGAGGGTAGCCCGTCATGCGGTAGTAGCCGTATTTATGATGGACATTTTAATGGCACCCAGCGCACTGGACAGGGCGTAACAACGGCCTTATTGCGCCGCCACGGGATCACCGTGTTTAGTCATCTTCAACTTGAGCAAGCGGATGATTTTTTGCGAAGTGGTTCACAAATCCAGGTTGAAAATTAATCAAAAGTCATAAAATGTCGCTATACTGTATAAATAAACAGTACTCGTATCTTTAGTCACTTAATTTTATTGAAACCATTAAGTCGAGGTAGCGATATGGCATTTAAGATAATTGAAAAACAACCACAACAGATTGTGAGTATCCGAGTCGTCGGGCCTTATCACGAAACCATTCCAAAAGGTTTTGACCAACTATCATCACTTTATACCCAATACCAAATTCCGGGAAAAGATTGGTTAGCGCTTTACTGGGATAATCCTGAAACCAATCCACCGGCTGAGTTGCGAGCTGATGTCTCATTATCTGTTGCGGATGATTATGTTTTGCCTCCAGAGCTCAGTGATCATCTGCAACTACAAGTGATTCCCGCTGGTTTGTATGCGGTGTACCACACTCGTGTATCGGATGATGATTACGCCAAAGCTTGGGGGGAATTATATAACCAGCATCTGCCACAAAGTGGCTATCGCCCAACCGAAGGGGCGTGCTACGAGGTTTACCTCAATGACGGCAGGGCTGATGGCTATTTTGATATTGATATCTATCAATCAGTTGAGAAAGACCAATAGAGTGAGACAAGCAGCCGGGCCTGAACAGTTCGGCTGTTTATTGCCTGAGTACGTTGGTTTCTAATCGCTATTTGATTTGGTCAGGAATATCCGGCTCAGCCAGTCACTGAACGTTCGCACCCGCGGTGATAATTGTCGATTGTGCGGATATAGGAAAGAAACCGGCATTGGGGGCGGTGCATATTCTGGCAGTATCTCAACCAGTGTTCCTGCGCATAAATCAGGTTCAACATGGTAGCGCGGCACCTGAATGATCCCGAGTCCGAGCCGGGCGGCAGCAACGAAGCTCTCTGCACCACTCACCGACAGAACTGCGGGTAATTTTACTGTTTGAATTTCAGGTATTGGGCGAGGAACCGGCCGTGGCGATAAACCTTCTTTTCTGGCAAAGGGCGCTAATGTGGTGTCGACACAAAACTCTAATGGCATCAATCCACCGGTTGCGCTGGAGCGAAATCCCACCATTTGGTGCCCGGTCAATTCAGCGAGTGAGTGCGGCGTTTCGTGTTGTTGCAAATAGCGTGGTGCAGCACAAGTTACCTGGGGCAACAGTGCCACTCGGCGGGCGACCATATCACTGTCTTGTAAATTGCCGACTCGCAATACCCCGTCAATACCCTCGCGAATCAAATCAACCAGCCTATCGCCTTCACTGATGAATAATTCGATATCGGGATATTGCATTATAAAATCAGGCAGTTGTGGTAACACAAAATGTCGAGCTAAGGTTCCATGCACATCTATTCGCAGTAAACCTCGTGGCTTGGCATTGGCAAACGCCATTTCAGCATCTTCTATATCAGCAATAATATGTAGGCAGCGCTGATAATAAGCCTCACCATCCAATGTCGGACTGACGTGTCGGGTTGTGCGCTGTAATAAGCGGACATTCAATCTCCGCTCAAGCTGTTTAATTGCATCCGTCACACTCGAACGGGGCAAATTCAAGTCTTGGGCTGTTTGGGTAAAACTGCGCTGTTCCACTACTCTGATAAACACACGCATTGCGTCAATTCTGTCCATACCATTGTTCGTTTTTTTCGGATAGTGTTGTCGAATAATAAGTGATTATCCGAATTGATAACAGTGGCATTATCTCTCTGGCGGTTAAGTGATCTGGGTTTTAATCATTGCTTACCGCCCATATAGATGATGAAACTCGTATTCAGGAGAATATTATGACAAATACCATTCAGCAGGTCGCGATTGTTACTGGTGCATCACGGGGTATTGGTGCGGCAATAGCCGAGCGTTTGGCTCAGGAAGGCTACACTGTCTTGATCAATTACTCTCGGGCTGATGATGAAGCCGAAGCTTTGGTGCGTAAAATTCAACAAGCGGGTGGCAATGCATTAAGTGCCAAAGGCGATATTAGCGATCCCGCCGCCGTAGCTCAATTGTTTACCAAAGCTGAAACCGCCTTCGGTGGAGTTGATGTATTAGTCAATAATGCCGGTATTATGTCACTCAGCACGGTTGCCGACAGCGACGATGAACATTTTGACCGCCAAATTGCCATTAACTTGAAAGGGAGCTTCAACGGCATGCGAGAAGCGGCGAGACGGCTCAGAAATGGCGGCCGAATTGTTAATTTCTCAACCAGTGTTGTGGGCTTAAAGTTGGAAAAATATGCTGTTTATGCTGCCACCAAAGCTGCGGTTGAAACGATGACGGCAATTCTGGCAAAAGAGCTGCGAGGTCGCGATATTACTGTCAATGCTGTGGCACCCGGGCCGACCGCGACTGATCTTTTCCTTAACGGCAAATCCGCTGAACTGATTGAAAAAATGGCGAAAATGGCACCATTAGAAAGATTGGGCACACCAGAGGACATTGCAGCGGCTGTGGCATTTTTAGTCGGAAAAGACGGCGGCTGGATCAATGGGCAAGTGTTGCGTGCTAACGGTGGGCTGATTTAACACTATTGTGCGAAGGCGTGGCGGGGCCAGGGAACGCCCCTGAAAGATAAGGAATAATAATTAATTGGGCTGCTATAAAAGTGTGGACTGTCATAAAAGCGTCATTCGCCTGTTCTAGTATCCGTTGTAACCAATCAATACAAATTGTATTACTGTTTTACAACAAGGAACTCTACTGATGCAGAACCGCGTATCCACTTTGTCCGGCATAGCGTTATCCACCCTGATACTGAGCAGCTCTCTGTTCGCCCCCAATGCTATTGCCGCCGCCACCGGTTTATACGATCGCAGCGCCCATGGTGATGTCACTCAATTTGGTGGTGCTCGCCGTTTAACTGAAGATCAAACTCAGGCTCTTCGTGATTCGCTGTCCAACAAAACAGTAAAAAATGTCATTTTACTGATTGGCGATGGGATGGGTGACTCAGAGATAACCTCGGCACGTAACTATGCTATGGGCGCGGGTGGTTTCTTCAAAGGGATTGATGCATTGCCGTTGACCGGACAATACACGCACTATTCATTAGATAAGAAAACCCAGAAACCAGATTATGTGACTGACTCGGCCGCGTCTGCTACTGCATGGTCTTCAGGTGTGAAAACCTATAATGGCGCTCTGGGTGTCGATGTATTTGGGAAAGATCACGTCACCCTACTGGAATTGGCTAAAAAAGCGGGTAAAGCTACTGGTAACGTTTCAACGGCGGAACTGCAAGATGCAACGCCTGCGGCACAATTTGCTCATGTTACTGGCCGCAAATGTTACGGCCCGGAAGAAACCAGTGAGAAGTGCAGCACTAATGCGCTGGAGAATGGAGGTCGTGGTTCCATCACCGAGCAAATGATTGAAGGGCGCGCCGATGTCACCTTGGGCGGCGGATCAAAATCATTCAGCCAGTTGGCTAAAGCGGGTGAATGGAAAGATAAATCTTTGCGGGATCAGGCACTGGCTCGCGGTTATGTGATTGTCGAAAACCTGGATGATTTGAATGCCATCAAACAAGCAGACCAACAAAAACCACTGTTGGGGTTATTCAGTTCTGGCAACATGCCGGTACGTTGGCAGGGGCCTAAAGCCTCTTATCACGGCAATATAGATAAGCCGCCTGTGGTTTGTGAAAATAACGCTGAGCGAACTCAGGGCACGCCCACCTTGGCCGTCATGACCGAAAAGGCCATTGACCTGCTCAAAACCAACAAAAATGGCTTCTTCTTACAAGTCGAAGGGGCATCAATCGATAAACAAGATCACGCTGCTAACCCTTGCGGCCAGTTTGGCGAAACCGTCGATTTGGACGAAGCAGTGCAAAAAGCATTAGAATTTGCCCGCGCAGATGGCAACACACTGGTTATCGTGACCGCAGACCATGCCCATTCCAGTCAAATTATTGAGGCTGATGCCAAAGCTCCGGGCCTGACCCAAGCTCTAACCACCAAAGATGGTGCAATAATGGCTATCAGTTATGGCAACTCAGAAGATGATTCTCAAGGGCATACCGGTACACAATTGCGCATTGCCGCTTACGGCCCACATGCTGCGAATGTTGTTGGTCTGACAGACCAAACTGACCTGTTCTTTACCATGCGCGATGCCATGGCAATTAAATAAATATCCGAACTTGTTGCTGAGAATCCCGGTGCAGTAGTGGCCGGGATTTTTTATTTCTAAACGTTGCCTCAACTTTCCGCACCACTAGTGAACCTTCATTTACATCACTGTCGCTTACCAATTGTTATAATTATAACATTATATTTGCTCTGGTTAAGGCCGTCACTCGGCAGATCTCACTTTCATTGATGCGATCATTGTCACATACATAACATTTCCTCCCTGTTAATGTTATTGCAATAACATTGAATGATAAAAAAATAGCATAGAGGAATGGACAATGGATATTGCAGTCATTGGCTCGAACATGGTTGATCTGATTACCTACATTGATGACATGCCACAAGTCGGGGAAACATTGGAAGCACCTGATTTTGAAATCGGGTGCGGGGGGAAAGGGGCAAATCAGGCAGTCGCAGCGGCCAGATTAGGTGCCAATGTCATGATGGTTACCTGCGTAGGAGATGATCTTTTTGCTGAAAATACCATTAGAAATCTGCAACAAGCGGGGGTGAATACCCAGCATGTTAAAGCTGTAGCCGGAACTTCCAGTGGTGTGGCTCCGATTTTTGTCGATAAGTCGTCACAAAATCGCATTTTGATTATTAAAGGTGCCAACAACCATCTATTACCAGCAGATGTTGACGCCGCCGCAGATGTCTTAAAAACCTGCCAACTGATTATCTTACAACTCGAGATCCCGCTGGAAACTGTTTACGCAGCCATTGATTTTGCGAGACAGAATAATATTAAAGTTATTCTTAATCCGGCTCCAGCCTCCAAAGCATTGGATATCGGCTACGCCTGCCAATGCGAATTCTTTATGCCAAATGAAACAGAACTGGCCATTCTGACAGGAATGCCAGTAGACAGTCTGGATAATATCTATCGGGCAGGGCGTAGTTTGTTGGATAAAGGCCTACATAATCTGATTATTACTTTGGGGCATCGTGGCTCGTTATGGATGCATGGCGAAGAAATTCATCATGTTCCACCAGTCAGTGTTCACGCCATAGATACCAGCGGTGCGGGGGATGCTTTCATTGGGTGTTTTGCTCATGAATATGTCTTGCATGGCGATATATTAAAAGCCATGGAAATGGCCTCTGCTTTTGCTGCATACAGTGTCACCGGCAAAGGAACGCAACGTTCTTACCCTGACGCGTCGCAATTTATTGATTTTTTAAAGACCCTACACCAAGGAAAATAAAATGCGCCTTAATACCGTTCAACTGCCCGATGGCTATTTAAATAAAACACCATTATTCCAGTTTATTTTGCTTTCCTGTTTATTCCCTCTTTGGGGATGCGCAGCCAGTCTGAATGATATTTTAATTACCCAATTTAAAAGCGTTTTTGCACTTAGCGATTTTGCCAGCGCACTGGTACAAAGTGCATTTTATGGTGGTTATTTTCTGATTGCTATTCCTGCATCATTAGTGATTAAAAAAAGCAGTTATAAAGTTGCTATATTGATTGGGCTAACACTTTATATTGTGGGCTGTACTCTGTTTTATCCGGCCTCTCATATGGCAACTTACACGATGTTTCTGGCGGCTATCTTCGCCATTGCCATTGGGTTAAGTTTCCTTGAAACAGCCGCGAATACTTACAGTTCAATGATTGGTCATAAAGACTATGCGACGTTGCGGCTCAATATCAGCCAGACGTTTTATCCCATTGGCGCATTGATGGGGATCGTGTTAGGGAAATATCTGGTATTCCAGGAAGGCGACAGTTTACAGAATCAAATGGCATCAATGACGCCAGAACAGATTCATGAATTCCGCCTCAGCATGTTAGAACACACATTAGAGCCTTATAAATATCTGATTTTTGTCCTGTTGTTGGTCATGCTGCTTTTTGTCATTACCCGTTATCCTCATTGCAAACCGCAAGGTGACAATAATAAAAAAGTGGCTCAACCTTCATTAAAAGAAACACTGAAATATCTGGCAGGAAACAGTCGCTTCAAAAAAGGCATTATGGCGCAGTTCCTCTATGTGGGAATGCAGGTTGCGGTATGGTCCTTTACTATTCGCTTAGCGTTGAATCTGGGCGCTTCTAATGAGCGAGATGCATCAAACTTTATGATTTACAGCTTTATCTGTTTCTTTATTGGTAAGTTTGTTGCCAACTTCCTGATGACTCGTTTTAAAGCTGAGAAAGTATTAATCGCCTATTCCATCTTAGGGGCGTTGACCCTGTTATATGTGGTATGTGTTCCTAACTTTACTGCAGTTTATGCGGCGGTATTTGTCAGTGTCCTGTTCGGGCCTTGCTGGGCGACTATTTACGCTGGCACTCTGGATACCGTGGATAATAAATATACCGAAGTTGCTGGGGCCATTATTGTCATGTCAATTGTGGGGGCCGCTGTCGTACCGGCATTGCAAGGCTTTGTCTCTGACCATCTGGGTTCAATGCAGCATGCTTTCGTGGTCTCATTATTGTGCTTTGTTTACGTAGGTTTCTATTTTTGGGGTGAACTGCGCAATAAGCAGCGAGTCAATGCGGCAACATTGGCAAATAATGAATCCTAATTAACCGGGGAGTAATCATAAATGACCGCCAAAATAATGCTGTTTCGTGAACAATTCAGCCGTCATGAGCAAGAAATTTATCACAGCGATAATTTTACTGTGACCAGTTTTAAATATGCATCAGGTATTGAAGCGTTAAAAATTACCAACTCACGAGGTTATGTCACTCTGTTACCTTATTACGGTCAGATGATTTGGGATGCAGAATTTGATGGTCACAATCTGAAAATGGATAACATGTTTTCTCAGCCTAAACGGGGGGAGAATATTGTCGATACTTACGGTTGTTTTGCTTTCCATTCAGGTCTGCTGCGCAACGGTTGCCCATCACCTGAGGACGACCATGTATTACATGGCGAAATGCCATGCGCAGACATGGATCAAGCCTGGTTACTGGTTGATGGTGATCGACTGGCACTGACAGGTAGTGTGGAATATGTAAAAGGTTTTGGTGACCACTATTGTGCTCAACCGCTAGTTCGGTTGACAGCGGATAGTGCACAATTCGATATTGAAATGAATGTCACAAACTTAGCCAGTATCGCTATGTCTCTCCAGTATATGTGTCATATGAATTACGCTTATATTCCAGGGGCCACTTTCCGACAAAATTTAGCTGGCTCAGCTCTAAAACTACGTGAGACTGTGCCCGCACATGTTCATCCAACACCTCAATGGCTGCAATACACACAGCAATTACGGGAACGACCCGCGGGACTCACTGATTTAAATGAGCCTGAGTTTTATGATCCGGAAATTGTTTTCTTTGCCGATGATATTTCACAATATATTGATAATGCCGAGTTCTTTATGCTGGCTCCGCAAGGACATCGGTTTGTAACACGTTTTTCAACTAAGCAGTTTAATTATGGTACTCGCTGGATACTGCATAATGGCGATCAGAAAGTGGCTGCTTTTATTTTACCGGCGACCTGTCGCCCTGAAGGTTATTTAGCCGCAAAAGAAAAGGGCACTTTGCAGATGTTATCACCGGGCGAAACCCGCCATTTTAGCGTAACCACTGGGGTGGTTTAATACCGATTGTTTTCTTTATTAAGGCGGGCAAGGAAGCCCGCCAGTTGTCATCACTAAAAACTAAAGCCGGCCATAAAACGTCATTCTGGCGCTTTCAGATAACGAAATATCGGGCTGTGCATTATAAGCTAAAACCACCAGCATTCGGGTGATATCACCCTGCGTCGGCGTCACGCGATGAATGGCATTTCTGCCGCGGAATAGGACTAAATCCCCCGGTTCAATGTGCAATGTTTTGGGCACGACTTGATGGTTTAATAGTGCTTCGACTCCGGAGTAATTCATCTCACCTTTATCGGCATCTCTCATCTCTTCAATATATTCAAACACGCCACCCGCCTGCGGTTTTTGTATTAATAAGGTGATGGCAAATGATGAATTATCAAAGTGCCAGCCTAATTCCTGACCTTGGCTGGCATAGTGTAAATTAATCGAAGAAAGAGAATCGGCATAGGGATAGAGCTGCTCTTCACCTAAGACGGCACAGAGAAAACCCTTAAAATCAATAGCGCCATAGAGTGTTCGCAGTGCAGAATCTGCGGGAATTTCCTCATCGGTAATACAGCCTTTTGATGAGGTAATCAACCTATTCCGTGGGTGATCAGCGGCAAACTCCGGATCAGTTTTGGTCAGATAAACATTGTGTTGGTTAGCCGCGTAGTAAGCCAAATGCTTATGCTCAATACCTTCTTGCTTAATACTATTCAGGGCCTGTGGTAATAGAAAATTAGATAAAACCAAGGCACCGTAGGTTTCTAAGGTACTTTTGGATTGTGCAATGAATGCCGGGTCGTTGATCGGATGGGCAGTCATATCAATTATCTCAGCGAGTTTCTGCATATGTCCCCACAATTGTGTTAAATGTCACTTGGTTGCTACATCTAACTTGGTTGCCATATCTAACTATATAGGATTATTTGCAACCAGAATAATAATAAAATGTTATCGTCAGGTTGAGTTTAGCTATGGAGAAGGGAGTGAAGTATAAATATCTTTGCTAGCTGAATGCATAATGAACTGGCATAATTGGTTTATGACCGTTTGGGCACGCTTTCTGCCGGGTGCGCCGTTATTAAAATAAAATACGACTTATTATTTAACCTATAAATTGGACTTAAGTGCAATTTATAGGATACCTCTGTGGTTTTTACGGCGCTTAATTGGTGTAAAGAGTATCTGTAAGAAGAATTATTTATTAAAAATTGCCCTTAAAGGCAGAATAAAAATTATTATTTTAAGATAGGGGCATATAAACCATCGTGGCTAAGAGAAAATCTACTGGTACCGTCTGGGTTGTCCTACTGATCGTGGCTTTAGGGCTGATGACCGGGATCCCAAGAGAGGCGTGGATTGCACTGAGTGCGGCTATCTTATGCATGTTTTTTGTCTGGCAGAATCTTAGAGGAACCAAGCGGCCCGCAATTCCGTCGATTAATACCGATATGCAAAAAACCGCGGCGGTTCCGGATCTGGGCGATTATCAAATAGCTCCTTCGCAATTGGAATCAGAACAAACCATTGCCCCAGATGAAGCCAATAAGAAACCCACTGTTGATGAAGCAAAAAAAACCAAGGAAAAACAGCCTGATGTATCGCGAGGTTCTTTAGCTCGAGCATCATGGCTACGCCCTGGGGAGTTGGCGGTGGTTGCCGGAATAAACTTACCCGATGGTATGATTTATATTGGTAATAAATACAAAAGTAACCGCACCGGTGCAGAGCCAGCATTTATTAACCCATCAATGGATGTCGCGACAGAAGAAATAGATATCTCATTGCCGCTTATTGATAGTACACCGGATTACTCGACTTGTTCGCCTGAAGCGAGAAGAGGGTATTTACAGTGGTTAGCCGAAGGGCGCAAATCTCCCACCGCAGATATTGGCTATATTTTCTTATTTTTCTATGGCTTAGAGCATCGCGTACTCATTGACGCGGCTATCGACCCAATAGCAAAGAAAGAACTTCCTATTATTGAGGCTGAAATTAATCGCCTGCTAAATATTTATGGAAAAAATAACGCATTTAATCATTATGCACAGAATTTATTAGTTTATATTTCCCGAGTGAATATAGATGAGAAACTCTATCTCTCCGCGCCACCTGCAACTCGCGAAGCTTCAACTGAACTGCCGCTAGCTTTATTGGTTGGGTTGGGGCAATTAGCCCTTGATCAGAAACCACTCCCGGCACCATGGGCACTCGCATGGGGAGAGGCTGACCCGGCTATTAACCAAAATATCTCCATGGCACATTGTGCGGATGTTTTTGCTACTCTGTTCTGTCAGCGTTATCAGGAGCAGTATGGCGACGGATTTTTATTACCGGTTAATAAAACCAAGTTGCAAATATTCTATCGCCCAGCGTCAGCGGGTTTGATGGGGCAAGAGTTCTTCCAACAAATTGCCGATCTGCCCAATGTTGCTGTGTGTAAAGCGCATCGCGATAAGCTGCGAGCACTATTTGAAGCATGCCAACAAGAGCTTGATATTTATAACCGCTTTGCCAGTGTTAATCCGAAGAAAAAAATGTCACTGGAAGGGCAGTTATTAATGCCGGAGGCATTGTGGTCTGTGGCATTAAAAACTGAATTAGAGAATATCAAAGCCCGGGTCGGTTATGGGTTATTGATGGTCACATTGGGTGAGTTGTTTCTTCAACTCAGTACGGCCTGTGGCACCAAGCCATTAGAGCGCTTATCGCGCAGCCATGTTATGGCATTAACTTATGCATTAGCTTCTTTGCAAGTGGGTATTGAGCCTGATGTCCGGGCAGATAATCGTACCCCTGTATTACAAGATGCTGTTGCATTGTTTCCTATTGAATCGCTGGTTGCGGAGTCGGCAACCTTTGATACCTACCGTGTCACGATGCTGACTGTCGAACTTGCCTGTGCTGCGGTGATGTTTGATGGAAGTATCGCTGAACCTGAATCGCTAATATTGACCCGACACATTGATGCCTGGGGCTTCCTGAGCCCTGGTCAACGGATGCGCCTAAAGGCCTATTTGCAACCAGGTATTCGGAAAAGTAATACATTGCTGGCGCTGAAAAATAACTTAGAGCCGCTTTCACTGGAAAATCGCCGAATTATAGCGCGGTTCCTGGCTCACTTGATTCAGGTCGAAGGCACTATTACACCACCAGAAGTGAAGTTCCTTGAACGGGTATATAAACGTTTTGGTCTGGACAGTAAATTGGTTTATGCCGATCTTGATAGCCGTGCAACGCCAATGACATTAAGTCTACCTTCGGCGGCAATTGATGTAGTGACTGATGTCGATCGCGTTAATCTGTTGAAAAAAGAAAGTCAGGAGTTGGTAACATTACTTGAGGATCTGTTTGTTACGCCAACGGCTGCGGTACAAACCACGGAAGAAATTAATCCGCGTTCGATGGCCGCAATTACCGCTAATTTGGCTGATAGCGTGGTGACATTGTTAAAATTACTGATTTCACGTGATGCTTGGGAACGTGAAAAATTGCTGGATATCGCCGCTGATATGGAAGTTAAACTTGAAGACGCGCTGGTTGAAATTAACCGTAAGGTATTAGCTGCGTTTGATACCCCGTTAATTACCGGTGATGCCACTATTACAATAGATCGTGATATATCCGCTGCGCTGTTGTTATGAACAGTATCTAAAATACGCCTGGCTTGAGCTGGGCCGCAATACTCGCTACCATAGCGCGCCTAATAATGCCAAAAGTCAGAGAGACAATAGTAATGAAATACCAATGGATACTGTTCGATGCGGATGAAACTCTATTCCACTTTGATGCTTATCAAGGGCTAAAGCTGATGTTCTCGCGCTTTAATGTGGATTTCTCCGTACAAGATTTCGACCATTATCAGTTGGTTAACAAACCGCTCTGGGTAGATTATCAGGACGGTAAAATATCGGCAGCCGAATTACAACGCACACGTTTTGAGATGTGGGCTGAAAAGCTGGGTGTGACGGCAACTCGCCTGAACAGCGAGTTTTTAATTGCTATGGCCGATATCTGTTCACTGTTACCTGGTGCGCGTGAGTTAGTCGATGCCTTAAGCGGTAAAGTGAATATGGGCATCATTACTAATGGTTTCACCGAATTGCAGACTATCCGATTGGAGAGAACCGGGTTAAAAAATATTTTTTCTCCGCTGATTATCTCAGAGCAAGTCGGTGTAGCTAAACCCGATGTTGCTATATTTGAGCATGCATTCAATTTAATGAATAACCCAGCGAAAGAAAATATTTTGATGGTGGGAGATAACCTCCATTCGGATATTCAGGGAGGTATCAATGCAGGTATTGATACTTGCTGGCTTAATACTAGTGGCGCAGTGGTAGATGATAATATTGCACCACGTTATCAAGTCAGTTCACTGGCCGAATTACAAAAATTATTGTTGGCATAATTTAACGCGATTTCATGAAATAAGGGCGGTTAACGATATATTGTCGATACCGCCCTTATTATTTTCTCCATACCAGCCGTTGCGCCGGCCAGTATGGGTAAATGCGAATGCGCTATTACCGTTGATTAGCGACTAAGTCTTCAACTTGATCAAAAATAGGCATTTCTGAGTCAAAACGGCAAACCTGAAGTACGTCTTCGAGTTTTTCCAGTTGGCTTATCATTTGCTGCAAACGCTGGTCATCTAATACCTGCAACCAAATACGGCTCTCTTCGCCGCCAGCCAGTGGCATACACAATATCCCGTCAACGTTAAAGGCGCGGCGGGCAAATAAACCACAGATATGGGACATGACCCCAGGGTGGTTGCGTACTGTTAACAATAGCGTGACGCGTGCAGAAGAGACGAGTTGACCAGTCATATTATTCACCTCCAATCATATCGATATTTGCCGCACCCGGCGGCACCATTGGATATACCTTTTCATCTACATCAATCAGAGCATGAATAAGTACCGGGCCAGGGCGATTTAATGCCTCATGCAATGCGCTATAAGGATCACTGGCGGTATTGAGGTCACAAGTTGAGAAACCAAATCCTTCTGCAATATGAATAAAATTAGTGCGATAAGGGTAGTCTGCGGCAAAAATTCGCTTACCGAAGAACAGGTCTTGTTGCTGATGGACTAACCCGAGTGACTGGTTATTCATCAAAATAATCTTAACGTTAAGTTGCTCTTCCGCAGCCGTCGCCATCTCTTGAATATTCATCATCAGGCTGCCATCACCGGAAAAACACACTACTTTTGCTTGCGGTTTGGCCAGTGCGGCACCAATTGCCGCGGGTAAACCAAACCCCATAGTGCCCAGCCCACCGGAGGTTAACCACTGGCGGGGTCGATGCAGAGGATAGGTCTGAGCCACCCACATCTGATGCTGACCGACATCGGTGGTAATAATGGTTTCATCATCCAATGCGGCGGCGGCGGCACGAATCAAACCATAGTGGCACAGTGGATTTTCGCTGTTGGGCTGATTGAATGGGAATTCGCGCTGCATATCGCTAACCTTGCTACGCCATTCACTGCGCGTTTGTGTTTCGATCAAGGGTAGCAAGTGAGTTAATACCTGCTTGATATCCGCATTCATCGCCAAATGTGGCCGGCGAATTTTACCCAGTTCAGCCGGGTCAATATCAATATGAATGATACTGGCATCAGGGCAGAACTGTTCGGCTTTTCCGATAGCCCGATCATCAAATCGCGCACCGAGCACAATCAATAAATCCGCTTGTTGCATGATGAGATTGGTGGATCGCGCGGCATGCATACCTAACATACCTAATGATAATGGATGGTCAACCGGCATGGTGCCTAATGCCATTAGTGTCATGGTGGTGGGCAAACCGGCTTGTTCGGCCAGTTGTATAGCTTGCTCATGAGCTTCAGAACTGACGATTCCGCCGCCAAGATAGAGCACCGGCCGCGCAGCGCTGTTGATCATTTGCGCGACGGTTGCAATGGCAATAGGGTCAATCGGGCAGGGCTTATCGGCGAAGCCTGGCTCCGGCAGGTTATCAAGCTCGATTTCCGCCGTTTGTACATCTTTGGGAATATCAATCCATACCGGGCCGGGGCGGCCAGATTGTGCAATGCGAAATGCCGCCGGGATGACTCGTGTCAATTCGCTGATATCACGCACCAGATAATTGTGTTTGGTTATAGGGATCGATATGCCGTAGGTATCGACTTCCTGGAATGCGTCAGTACCAATCATTGAGGATGATACTTGTCCGGTGATGCAAACCAGGGGAATCGAATCTAGCTTGGCATCGGCGATTGCGGTAACCAAATTGGTCGCACCTGGGCCACTGGATGCCAAACAGACCGCAGTTTGTCCTGAGGCTCGGGCCATGCCCTGAGCCATAAAACCTGCGCCTTGCTCATGCCGCGCCAGTACATGGCGGATAATGCGACTTTGCCCCAGAGCATCATACAGCGGAAGCGCGGCTCCACCTGGAATGCCCGCAACAGTGGTAATGCCTTGCTGTTCCAGCAAACGAACTATTAATTGGGCGCCTGTATAACGCATGGTTATATCCTTCATCAGGGCCGGTAGCTAACAGAGTGGGGCTAAAAAGAAACCCCGCTCGGCTGGCGCCGGCGGGGTTTGGGAATCTTTCTGGATTCGGTACCCGTTACGGCGCGCTGCCGACCACTACCACCACCACGCGCACGACGACTACCGCGTCAACATGCGCGGCGTTTAGTAGAGCGAAATGGGCAGTGGAATAGTTCACGGGGTATCTCATCAATAAATGTTGTAAGTGTAATAAGTAAAATAAGTGTAGTGAGCCTTAAGAGATAAACACGCTTTTATAAAAGGTACAAGAGCGGCGAATAGCCAGAATGCAAAAATCGAAGATTGATCACAAAGTGATGCAAGGTGATATCAAGTGAGTCAGTATTTAATTAACTGAAAAATAAAGGAGAACTCATTTCAGATAAAAAACCTTCCCAGAATTGCACTGGGAAGGGCGAAAAATAGGTTACAGCACCGCTATTGGCTGGATGGGTTTTAATATGGCAGCTAATTGTGCTTGGTGCTGCTCGCTGATTTCACTGCTGGCGGAATAACCCTCATTGTGAATAATCATTTCACCTAAGCCAACCAACCAATCATAAATATAAAATGCCGTATTATTGGTGGGGGTGGGGGCCAATTTGGTCAGCCTTTGTGCTGCGCCTGGCGGTGTTGCGGATGTCGGGATGCGCGCAAAAATCTTATAACCCCGGTTAATGCGGCTATTTGGCCGTTGAGTTTCACTGATTTGCAGGAATCCGAGCCAGGCCACGAAATCACCCAACACCGTCAGGGCGCGAGAGACTTGACGATCGGCCTTAGTGTCGCGATGCAAACTGATTTGCTCATTGTCAGCCAGTATTTTAACCAATTGCCCGGTGACATCTAATCGAATGCTGGCGGTTATTAACTCAGCGACTAGCAACTCAATAGTCGGTTTGGTGATCCCCAATAACTCAATGAGCGGCCCGTTATCGGGTAACTGCCGTAGGTGATTAACCCAGTAGCGTTGCACATTCGCGGCATATTGAGTTTCATCATCCCCACCAGACTGCATAGCAGTTGGCGTCGGTTGTTCTGGTGATAAAGATGCGTCGCTAAACAAGTCAATATCAATGCCAATACTGAACGGATCGTGATGACTGTCACCAGCGGTTATCAGCTCAGCAACCCGATTTTGTTGTTGCAAATACAAAGCCCGCAACTCATCGCGCGCAGGTAATAATCGCTCCAGCAACTCACCATGCAGGCCGGTTCGGGTTTGCAGTGCTTTAAGCAACGTTTCTGCGATGCGCTGCTTTTGTTGTGATTCATTGGTGACTGGCTGATACCAACTGGCCAGCATGTTCTCAGTCAATTCGCGTTGCAGTTCATTAAGCTGCTCGGTGATGCGTTCGGCCTTAATATCACGGCAAATTTCTTGTGTCAGATAACTCACCATGCGTTCTATGCCGCGAGTATCCAATGCCAGCAGGGTACCCCAACTGCTATCACCGGGCTGACCAACATAGCGCTGTACCGCTTCGTCATGGTTTTTTGCACCATCTGAAGCTTTTGCGCCATTAGAAGCAATACGCTGGTCGAAAGGTGTTAGCGCCCAGATAAGGCCAGGATTACGGCGCGAACGCACTTGGGCATTTTCGCCCTGAGACTGTTTAACCCAATAATCCAGTGACTTACCTGCGGTTTTAACATCGCTACGGTGACTCACTGCATTGCAGACCAACAGCATATTGATTTGTTGCCTCTCCGTATAACGCTCAAGGAGATAGGCGTTTTTTGCCCATGATAACGACGCCGCCAGAGCATAGGGCGAATGCGATACTTGTGTTGGCGTATCGAATTCATCACCAAAATCAGGAAAATCTAATAATTCTACCGATTCGAATACATTTTCAGTGGCAGACATCCGTAATGGGATCTGTAGTTCCACTGCTAAAAATGTTAACTCAGCTAGTGACAATGTCACCGATTTTCCGGCAAGAGTTTCTTTCAAGGGTAGTACTTGAATCTGAGTATCAGCAGGGGTGTTCAGATCATTGAGCGTGGCGACATTCATAATGCCGTTGGCAGGCAACAACATGTCGTCGACTAACACACTTAGCGGGGCCAGTAATTGTGGTGCGCTATCCAGATGCTGTAATGTATAGGCAAAATGACGATAAGCATCCGTCAATGGCTGCGATTCGGCCCACAGCAGCGAAAATAAACTAGCCCGATCATCAATTCGTAAATAAGGTGCCAATTCAATGGCGACCGGCCAGAAGTGCGCTTCCAATCTCTTTTGGCGCGGTGCATCATGGCGAACCAGATAATCCCAAAGGCTAATGACATCATCAGGGGTTATCCCGGCAATCGCAGTCTGTTGCTTGCGCAGCGTCAATTGCTGGAGATGATCGGTAATATGTTGCTCACTCAGTGAGTGCTGCACCACGTCTTGCTGACTATCGCGCAGATACGCGCCCACCACTATTTTGACCAGTTCAATTTCATTCAGTAGCGAAAGTTGTACTGGATAAGTTTCATGATTGATAGCCACCTGGTGGCTAAATCGCGTCACCAGACCACTGGCTTGGTAGCCGGGTTTAATTTGCTGCCAAAAGTTAAGTGTCTTTCCCGCCAGGGTGGTTTCCAACTGACCGTTTTCATCGGCAATCAGCGCTGAAATCAAATGCTGTTTTCCGGCAGGAGATTGTCCAAAAAAGCCAATACTCATTGGTGTTAATGACATTTCAGCCAGATGGCGTGCCTTATTACGCTGGCGACGCAGTTTGACGGTCAGTTGATCAGCTTCAATATCCAAACGAATGGCATGTTGGCGCGTATTGTTAATCCAATCAATCGTCTGATCAATGCCTTGTGTAACCTGTTGCAACTGGCTATTGAGCTGTCGGCTGGTTAATGATTTCATTTTTTAAATACGCTCCCACTATCAATCCAATAATGGGTTGATGCTGAACCATTGCTGGCTAGTGTGTTTAATTTAAGACGCAGATGATGTAGTGGAACACGGCTGCCATCTTGCAGTACCGCATCAGCTATCTCAAAACGTTCCGGGCTACTGTTTTTATCAAAGCCAGTTTTGTCATCACCTTTGACGAGTTTCAATCTGACATACAAGGCACCGTCTCCAGCAACTTTACGCGCCAGTTCTTGATCGACAATCGATAAGGTATAGAGCGGGGATGCTGGCCAGCGGTCATTATCAAGCTGGCGGAACCCCAGACATGATGTGCCTCTGACCTGAAAGCGCACGTCAGATGGCAGGGTAAAATCCGTACTATCAAGATCGATATCGCGATAGTAGACATTTTCATCGGTCAGGGCATCGTTGCTGCCCAGCATGCCAAGATAGCGGATGGTCGAATAAGGCTGGAAGTCACCGGCTTTGAAGTAAAAACCGGCTAGCCGTAAATCGAGTGACAACAAACACAGCATTGCCCCCACCGCAGCGGTGGATTTAGGATTATCGATTCGGCCCTGTTTGTTAAATGGATACCAATCGTTGGTATGGTATCCATCCAGCGAAAGAATACGGTTATTCGGCAGCGGCTGTAAGTGGCGGAATAGGGCCTGAATGCCTGGGAAGCGCGAAGGGCGCCCCGTCAATAACAACACATCGCAACTGTAGAGCGATACCACTTCGGACAGCGAACGCAGGTTTTGAGTAATACTCATCCGGTTAGATAAAAACTCGCCGTGCAATTTACTTAATTTCAATACCAGCGGCACCTGCAAGATATCAAATGCCCCAGCATCGGCGGCCAGTTCACGCTGAACTTCGCTGTTAATGTATTCCAACACCTTCGATGTTGGTTGCTGCGATAATAGCTCACCAAAGCTGGCGTCGATCTCTGCGTTGGTATCCAGTGGGTCAAAGCTTTCATAAGCTTCCAAAATAGCTCGGCCTACTGGCATAAATATCTGTAAGGTGGCTTGCTGACGTAACGCCGATTGCCCATCCATTCGGCCATCATTACCGAACAGCCTATCCATCAGCGCATCAGTATTGGCAATAGCAACTTTCTTCAGCCGAGCCTGTAGGGCTGGCAAAATATAGAGCTGAATAACATCCAGCAAAATATCGTCACCCGCGACTTTAAACCCCTCGCGGAACAGTAGACGCGGGCTGATTTTGACATTATTGCCCATACCATCATCCAACCAGTATTGCGTAATGGCCAGATCCGTGGTGCCGCCACCAATATCAATTGAGGCGATTCGTAAGGTTTTCCCTGCGGTTTCGCCCGACTCCAGTTGCTTGTCTGGCCGTGCCATGCTGGCAAAAAACGCGGCAGTACGTCCACCGAAGTTAACCTGGGTTTCGTTATACAGATAAACCATCTGACCACAGGTGGCTTCATCCCATTCCATCTGAACCGTCGGCACCAAGACCAGGCTTTTAGCGCGGTCTTGCTCAGAGACCTGTTTTTGCTCAAAGATAAAATTATCATCTGCTGGATGCCAACCCATGGATTTCCACACCAGTGCAATAGCTTCATTCATCCGACGGCGGAAAATCTCCCGCTCGGGTTTGGGCATGGCTGACGGCAGAGTGAGAATAATGGCCCGCAGCTGGCGCGGGGCGTTGGCATGAGTCATTTTCAAGCGCTGTGCTGCGCTGTTTATTTGCATCAGCGCCTGTGCCAGTAGCTCCGACAACATAAATGTCATCAATGAACTACGGCTATAATGTGGCGAAAATACGGGCAACCGCTCATCAACTGGCATGCTGTACAGGGGCTGGCCGTCATCATTCACCAGATGGGTCAGCGGCAATGCGGTGGCTAAGGGTTCATGTAGTTGCGCAGTTTGCGTTTCATTGAAACGCCAGCCTGGGGCATAGGTTTCTTCATCCCACAAATAGCGGCGTGGGCTAGAAATACCGGTAGAACCTTCGGTACCCAACCGGTGCAGCGCCATACGGCTGGCTTCATTACCGACACGAGTAATAGACGGCCAGACAAAAGCATCATCACGGCCACTTTCTACTGAAAAATTCTGTTTGCCGAACTTAGCTTGAGCGAACTCAACCCGGCTCTCAAACAACTCATTATAAAGGTGGTGAGGCTCACTCAAATCGCGGATTTGTAATTCATAGGTTTGTTTCAGACCATGGCTTTCGTCGCTACTGTCTTCCACCAAAATACCGCAGGTATGAGAGTTACCGACATCAAGAATAAGGTCGACATTCACTGCGGGTTCTTGCAGGGTGCTGGTATTGATTTTGATCTCTGGCACACCCACTTGGCTGCCCAGTAATTCCAGTAAATTAAGATAGTGGGCTTGATATTCAAACTCGCGCAGCGATGCACTAATATGGCGAGCGGTGCGTTCTTCTTGCTCAGATGCTTGCTGAATAAAGACTTCGCGTAACCAGCCATCCACCCAGGTCAAATCAAGAAATTCGGCTAATTCTTCATTATGGTATGCCAGCGCGAAACTTAATCCGGTTTTGATATCGTTTTCATTGGGCGCGAGATATTCGTTAGCATGACCTTCAGCGTAAACCTTGGTATCAAAAGCAAGGGTAACCCGTAAGGTATTGCCATCTTGATCAGGGCTATCCAACACTAAAATTTGTACTCTGGCCCAATTATCCGGCCCATTAGTGAAGCTGCGCGGGGGATTAAAACGCAGGAACGGTAGGGGGAGCCAAATTTTATTCAGCAGCTTAAGTGACTGTTCCAGCGGGAAGCTAAATTCCGGTTTTACAATCTCAGGGGCCGCGCCCGGTACCATCAGTGAATATTTGCCATTATGTTCATGGTAATTCAGCCGTAATAGCGGGCCATTGGCACTTTTGCGTACAAATTTATTCGGCAATTCGCTATCAAATTCAGGTTTTAATGCGAAGTCCAAAAACTGGATGCCACTATTCTGAATCAGCGAAATTTTCTGTTTATAGTCAGTGATCGTTGCCAGCATAATATTATTTAGTCTCGCGCTTCATCGTCATTGGAAGTGTGGTATTGGCATCATAACGGCCTTTGCAATCAGCAATACCGGTAAGACCTTGCTTACAGACGATCTCAGGCATTTGATATTTTGAACCATCACTACACTGCGCCCTATAGCGGCTGTTAATCACCAAATTCCCCGACTTCATGAGTCCGGCGGTAATATTGGCCTGACAGGTGACGTTGTCACCGTGGGTAATTTTTACCGTGCCTTTACCATTCTTAATCTGATATTTCAGGCTCGGTGCTCTACCGGTCTGGGCGGCTTTAATATCGGGGCTGACGCGCCAGTTGCCATTAAGGAAGGCGGTCGAACCCACCTTGACCGCATCGAACGGGAGGATCAGCGCACTCTTGCTCTGTGCGGCAGTTAACTCTGGTGCAGCAACCGGCTGTTCTACTACGACAGGTGCCGGGGGAACAATAGTGGCATGTTCTAGCGGGAGTTTTGGCTCCAACTGCGGCTGAGTCATCTTGATAATCGGTGTGCTGGCTTCAGGCTCGGCTTTATCTTTAACTGCCTTATCTTCAGCCACCTTATCTTTAGTCACCGCAGGCTTAACCTCTGGAGCCGCTGAAGCACTTTCCGGTATTCCGCCACTGAATTGCACGAATAATGCGATAATTAATGCCACAACGGGCAATGCCCAGCTAAAGCGCAGCCAACGAGGTGTCTTTTTCTCAGGCAGCGACGGCGGTGCGGGTTCTGGCGTCGGCTCGATGGCTGGCGCAATGTCGACTGGCGGTAGTGGTTCGCTAATCGCGGCAACCGGCGGCGCGACCGGTGCAGGTGGTGCAACGCTCAGTGGTGAGAACGTCGGCTCAATAGCTTCAGCCGTTTGTCGTAAGCAATCGAGTGGGTCAGTTCGTGTTTTCTGATCCTGACTGACAAATCCCCAAAAAGTCAGTACCGGTTTGCCTGCCACTAGATAAACATGATTCTGATCGGGAAATTGCAGGGTTTTGGCCAGTAACACACCGAATAACCGCTGAGCGGCTTTATCTGATTTTTGGGCACGCTGACATAAATCATTGGCACTGGAGAGGCAGGCAGACAGTTGTTTTATCGCGGATTTTCGCTCTGTGGTGCTGGCTGCAACCCAAGAGGTGACTTTACCTTCAATTGGCGCATACCAGTCAATACGGTCACCTTGTTCATTGAGCTGAGGGATCGCCAGGCAATCGGCAATCGGCTGCTGTTTCTTGAGACGCAATGCCTCTCTAATCTGAAGTGCAGCAGCATAAACCGGTTGTCCGTTTTCGCCCAACGCCAGAATATCGTCCAAACTACCACTGCGTAAAAATGATTTCGCCACGCAAAAAGACCTTTTCAAAGCAGAAAATAAAGTGTTATCTGCGACAGCGACTATTTTAAGATCAGCGAAGGGGAATCAAACGCGGGAATAAGTGGCAAAATGGGGCGTTGTTTACCAGTAAAGCGGGTTCTCAGGAGTTACCCTGCAACGAAACTGGTTTTTCCGTTACAGGGTATTATTGACTGACCCAAAGACAACAGACGTGACAACACCTTTTGCAATAGCAACATTTAATCAATTTTGGCACGGTAAAATAGGTTGGAACGCCGCATTAAGTCAGCTATATTTTTAATATAAATAAGTTACTTTATAAATAAGCTGTTTTATAAATAAGTTGTTTTATAAATAAAGTGTCATGTCAGACTCTCAACCTGTTTTGTTGTTTGTCTTCTGGCCACAATACCTGCGGTAATAAAAGTGAGCAGGGCGGAGAGCAAACCGGTAACAATCCAAAATATTGATAATGTATGGAAGTTATAAAGTGTTTTGCCTGCTTCTATCACGGAGGTTTTATCAATAATAACCCCAGTAATAAACTCACCTAACCCGGCACCAGCATAGCTGGCAATGCCAATCGTGCCCAGCGCTGCGCCGGCAGCCTTCTTGGATGAAATATCAACGGCAATCAAGCCGCCAAGAAAACAGGTTAATGCACCTATTGTGGCACCGAAAATAATCATCGCTAGTATATCGGTATAATGATTTCGAGGCATAAATATCATTAAGGCAAAACCAAACGTATTTAATAAACCTATTATTCCGGCCATAACACTGCGATTACGCGGAAAGAATTTGTCTGATAAAATACCGGCGATAATAGTGCCAAATATACCGGCGATAGCATTTACCCCGATGATGCCTGATGCTTCCAGCGTGGTATATTGTTTCGCTTGTTGCAGGAAGAAAATACCCCAAGAATTCACCGCATAGCGGTCGATATACATAAATGCTGAAGCTAATGCGAGTGTCCATAATGCCGGATTACGCAGTGACCAAAGTTGGCTTTTCAATACTGAGGTTTTCTCTTCAGCCACACTTTCTGGCTCATTTCGAATCACACTGATAGGCGGGTAGCTGGCGCTTTGTGGCGAGTCAGTCATAAACAGCAAAATCAGGACAATCCCAACCACGCCCAGCATGGCGGTGGTGAAATAACCAAACTGCCAGCCAAAACCGGCAATAACAGCAGCAATAACCATATAGGTGACAGCCTCACCAATATTGTGTGCCGTTGACCAAATGGAGTAAAACGTTCCCCGTTCTTTATCGCCATACCAACGGGCTAATGAAACCACACAAGGGCCAACTCCCATTGATTGCGCCCAGCCATTAATACCCCAAAATAGTGTCAGCAGTAGGGCATTGGTAGTGGTGCCCATCATAAAGTTCATACCGGCACTGAGCAGCAGCCCCAAACTCATAAACCGCACGACATTGGCATGGTCAGCAATAAAACCATTAACTAACTTACCGATGGCGTAACAGAAAAACAGCGCCGAACCAATCATGCCCAATTCGGTTGGGGTGATGCCAATTTCCACCAATGCACTCTTGGCGACGGTAAAAGAGAGACGGCAAACATAAAACATCACATAAGCCACCGTCATCGACAAAAACGTGCCCCAGCGTAGAGTGATAAACTTCTTCTCATTAAACACCCCTTGCGGGGCTATCGCCGGTGCAGCTTTAAAGAAAGCGAAAATACCAGACATAATTTCACTCCAAATAGCGGATAAGCAAAGTGCATGCTGATTAAGCATTCTCCCGAGATTCCGTAAGGGGAGCGATTCATCCTTAATATTGTTGTGAGTGTGTAGGGTACATAATCAGAATGATGTTGCTGTTCCAGACAGTAAGTTAGTAGTAAGTAAGTAAGTAAGTAAGTAAGTAAGTAGTAGGCACCGCCCACGACTTCGATCAGCTATGACTTCAATGGTTGTTTAACAAACTCAGTTAGTTGCTGATAAACCTGTGGGTTGGCCATCAAGACCACATTGCCTTTTTGCAGCCCGCCATCAGCCAAAAAGTTATTGGTTATGCCGCCGGCTTCACGTACCAGAACTATCCCTGGCAGGCTGTCCCACGCATTCATATGGGGCTCGTAGTAGCCAATCAGCCGCCCGGCAGCCACCTGCGCGGTCATCAATGCGCCGGAACCACTGCGCATAAACATGCCTCCGGCATGCAGCAGATGGTTAAGGAAGGGCAGGAAATCCTCTGGTGTAACACGGTGTGAGGTGCCAACCCCCATCACTCCATCGCGCACATCTTTGCCCGGATGAACCTGGATAGGTTTACCATTGAGAAATGCACCGCCACCCCGGCAGGCATGAAACAGTTCCTGATGATTGGGATCGTAAACCACACCAATAACCGGTTCGCCATCGACAATCACACCGACAGAAACACACCAGGTATGCAGCCCGTTCAGGAAGCAGGCGGTTCCATCTATCGGATCAACCACCCAGGTACAAGCGGCATTGGCATGACCGCCGCCGGTTTCTTCCCCCAAGAAATCATCCATTGGGAAGCGCTGTGCAATCATATTGCGGGTCAATGCTTCGACTTCGCGGTCAGCCATACTGACCACATCTTGCAAATCATTACCTTTGTGTTGTATCTCTAACTCTTGCCGTTGCTGGTAAAAACCGAATGCCATAAAACCAGCAGCTTTCGCGACATCACAGGCAAATTGATAGCGGGAATCAATGTCCGTCGCGCTTAATCTGGTCATATCAAATACTCCTTGTTAGTTTTTGCACTCGTGTGCAAATCAAGAAACTCATGTAGCCGGTAACAACTCTGCTACATGATAATGGCGATAATGAAAATATTATTCCGTGATCACTTGCACATAAAACAAATCATTCATTTTATGCTGATTGTCGAACAACCAATTCCACTGGAATGGTCTTTTGTACCGACGGTTGTTCAAAGCGACGAATGCGATTTACCAGTAAATTTACCGCAGTTTGCGCCAAACAGTCGGTATCTTGCCGGATAGTCGTTAATTGGTAGGCGGCGTAGGTTGCCTGTGGGATATCATCGAAACCGATGATTCGAATCGGTTGCTGGGGCAGATGGCGGTGTAAATAATCCATTGCGCCCATTGCCAGCATATCGGTGGCACAGAATAGCCCATCGAGATCAGGGCACTGTGCGACTAAGGCCGCAGCAGCATCCCAACCCGCTTCATAACCACCTCTCTCACAAAAAATGCTCGCGAGTGGTTGCCCGTGGGCTGTCAATGCTTGCTCAAACCCCTGATGGCGCTGGCGGGTACTGAAATTGTGGGCATTTTCACCAATAAACCCGGCGACAGTCACCCCCTGAGCTAACAAATGATGGGCCGCCAAGGTCGCACCTTGCGCATTATCACTGCAAACCTGGTCCGCTCCGTCCAGTTCGGTCTGGCGATTGATCAAGGTGACAGGGATTTTTCTGGCGAGATACTCTTCGGCTAACGAGAGGGGGGGAGCGCCAGAGGTTAGGATCACACCGGCCACATGGTAACTCAGTAACTCTCGTAGCTGAGGTTCCAATTGTTTGGGGTCATCGGCGTTCATCAACAGCGGCATAAACCCTTGAATCGCCAGATTATGAGCCAATGGAGCCAGCAATTTACTGCGAAATGGGTTATCAAAACCCGCTGTCACTAATCCGATAAAATTACTGCTGCCGGTTATCATTGAGCGCGCAATAATATTGACCTGATAGCCAAGTTCAGTTGCTGCCGCCTGAACGCGCTGGCGTGTTTTTTCTGAAACAGAGGCTCCGGGAGTAAAGGTGCGTGAAACCGCGGAACGAGACACACCCGCTAACCTGGCAACATCACTGGCGGTAACCCAACTGTTTTTTGCTTCGCTCATCTTACTGGCTCGGTATTGTTTTGCGGTGGGCGCTTGCGGCAAGTATACGTTTCTGTAGATGTTGAATCATTAGTATTTTCGCGCTAAGACATTTAGATTATCAAAACAGCAAATCAGATTGCTGACAAAGCCAACGGAAGGAAATACCGTGAATCAATCACAAGCGACAACTCATCTCTCGGCCGTTGAGGCAATAGAGAGGCTGGAGACATTATACGAGGCGGCGCTGAGCGCATTGCGTGATGCTATCAGCGCCTATATTCGCGATGGGGCTTTGCCTGATGTGGGTGACCGGGCGAAGGGCTTATTTTCATATCCACAGTTGAGTGTCAGTTGGGATGGCCGATTCCGCGATCATCAACGCACCAGGGCTTATGGCCGTTTTTCGCGCACCGGTCTATACAGCACCACTATCACTCGGCCGACATTATTCAAAGAATATCTGACTGAACAGCTGACATTACTCGAAAGTGAATACAATGCGGTGTTTGAAGTGACACCGTCACAACAAGAAATGCCGTATCCCTTTGTTATCGATGGCTCCGACCTCATTCTCGACCGCTCGATGACCGCAGGGCTGGCCCAGCATTTTCCGACCACCGATTTGGCTAAAATCTGTGATGGCATCACTGACGGTATTGATATTGCCGGCGCAGATTTCCCACTATCGCATTTTGATGCGCTACGGACAGACTTTTCCCTGGCACGACTCAAACATTACACCGGTACACCGGCAGAACATATTCAGCCCTATATTCTATTTACCAATTACAGCCGCTATGTTGATGAGTTTGTCAGTTGGGCCTGTCAGCAGATTCTGGATCCATCCAGCCCTTATAAGGCACTATCTTGCGCCGGTGGCAGTTACATCACCGCTGAAAATGCCGAGCCAGAGAAGACAACATCTGATTTGGCGTGGAAAAAATACCAAATGCCGGCTTATCATTTAATCGCAGAAAGTGGGCATGGCATCACGTTGGTGAATATTGGCGTCGGCCCCTCGAATGCCAAAACCATTTGTGACCATCTGGCGGTGATGCGACCACACGCATGGCTGATGATCGGGCATTGCGGCGGTTTACGTGAAAGCCAGGCGATTGGCGATTATGTATTGGCCCATGCTTATTTGCGTGATGACCATGTGTTGGATGCGGTGCTGCCACCGGATATTCCGATCCCCAGTATTGCTGAAGTTCAACGGGCATTATATGACGCCACCAAAGCGGTGAGCGGTATGCCGGGAGTTGAAGTTAAACAACGGCTGCGTACCGGAACGGTCGTAACTTCCGACGATCGTAACTGGGAGCTGCGTTTCTCGGCTTCTGCACTGCGTTTTAGCTTAAGTCGTGCGGTGGCGGTTGATATGGAAAGTGCCACGATTGCGGCGCAAGGGTACCGATTCAGGGTGCCTTACGGCACATTACTGTGTGTGTCAGATAAACCGTTGCATGGTGAAATCAAGCTGCCGGGGCAGGCGAATCACTTCTATGAAGGAGCCATTTCCGAGCACTTGCAGATTGGTATTCGGGCCATAGATTTGCTGCGCGCAGAGGGTGATCAACTGCATTCTCGCAAATTACGCACCTTTAACGAGCCACCGTTCCGTTAATATCCCCTATAATAGCGGGCGAGATATCCTACGATATTTTGCTCGTTATTCACTTGCCACCATCTTAATAAAGTTATCTCGCGCCAGATCCGCAATAGCACTATTCCAGGCGATGCCCACTTGCCAACTGAGATTATTTCCACTGAGTGGCATGATATTCATGCCAGGCGGCGCAATATGCACCACACTTTGCGGTAATAAGGCAACGCCGATACCAGCAATCACCAGCGCCAATATGGTCTGAATATCTTCAACTTCTTGCGTCGTGGGCGCATACCATTGGTTTGATTGCAAAAATAGATCGGTTTGTGCATTGAGTCCACGCCCACGCTCAGTATATAAACGCAGCAATGGCAGGTATTTTAACCACTCATCGGGGGCGTGTGTTTTATTTTGTGGTGTCACCAGCACCAGGCGGTCTTCAAATAAAGGATAAAAATCCAATACCACTGTGGGGGGAGCACGCACAAAGCCAATTTGCAGTTCGCCGCGCGTTAATAACGTATATTGTTGCGCCGAGGGAATATCTTCCAGGGTGATAGAAATCGCGGGGAATTGCTGTCGGAATTTGGCGATACAATGTGGCGCGGTATAGAAAGTCGATAAACCAAACCCGATGGTGAGCAACCCTTCAATGCCCTTAGCAACACGGGCGGCAGATTGCAAAAAGAACTCGGATTGACTGACCGTTTTCTCCGCTTGTGCGAGTAATTGTTGCCCACTGCGTGTCAACGCCGCGCCATGTCGCCCGCGGGTGAATAAGTGAATATTCAGCATCGCTTCCAACAAGTTAATCTGCTTGGTCAGTGCTGGTTGCGTCACGCACAGGGCCTGTGCGGCATCCCCGTAGTTACCTTTTTGCGCGAGCATCACAAAGGCTTTCAGCAGCTTTACATTCACTTATTCATTCCTGTTGGTAATCAAAAAGGGAAAATCATTCATTATAAAGTTATCAATAGCGCTGCTGTAATACCAGTCATGAAAATCAGCAATAGATATCCTTGGAGGATAATGTGACTGAATTACCATTAATCACAGCAGCAACGGTACAATTCCAGCATCAGGCCAACAATAAGCAATACAACCTATTGGTTATTGAAAGATTTATTGAACAGGCAGCCTTGAAAAACATCAAAATATTGGCTTTCCCAGAGATGTGTATTACGGGATATTGGCATGTGCCTAAATTGACGGCAGCGCAAGTTACCGCTTTGGCTGAGCCGATTGAAAGCAGCCCATCGCTTGCTTTGGTGCGGGCTTTGGCGTTGAAACATCAAATGTTGATTGGTGTCGGCTTGATAGAACAGGGGAACGACGGGCGACTCTATAATGCTTATGTCGCTTGTATGCCTGATGGCTCGGTGCACACGCACCGCAAACTGCATGCTTTTGAACACTCAGCTATCAGCAGCGGTGATTCTTACACGGTTTTTGATACTCCCTGGGGCGTCAAAGTCGGCATTCTTATCTGCTGGGATAACAATTTGGTGGAAAATGTGCGCGCAACCACCTTGCTTGGCGCTGATATATTATTAGCACCGCATCAAACTGGCGGAACGCATTCACGCAGCCCATATGGTATGAAACCTATTCCACTCGACCTCTGGGATCAACGCGTGGAAAGAACAGCGGAAATGACGGCGGCTATTCGCGGTGTAAATGGTCGGGAATGGTTAATGCGTTGGTTACCAGCCCGTGCACATGACAATGGCCTGTTTATTCTCTTCAGTAATGGTATTGGCGCGGATGATGATGAAGTTCGTACCGGCAATGCCATGATACTGGACCCTTATGGCCGTATCATCAATGAAACCTGGGAAGCTGCCGATGTGATGGTCAGTGCTGAATTAGATCTGTCGTTAATCCCACTCAGCACGGGACGGCGCTGGATTTATGGCCGTCGGCCCGAAATGTATTCTATTTTAACTCAACGGCAAGGTTATGAACGGGATGCCATTTCAGCACGTTTTTCCACTGACATTCCTGACGTGAAAAAACCATAAATTCGCCAACAGTCGGGGCTGGGAAACCAGCCTACCGGCGAACGCCAGTACCAATACTGATACTCGAGATGCCGCTTGAACCGCCACTCACCCCAACATGGCCAGTATTGGCACAGGCGACCAGTAATAGTGTGAGCATCACGAGGGTTAATGTTTTCATTTGAAGCCCTTGGTTAAATCAATACAAACAGTTTGAATCATATCATTCAGTATATAACTAAAGCGTATGGGGATCGGTGGTTTCATTTTGCTGACAGCGGAATAGGTCGTGCGGGAAATTATAAACAGCGTAAATGTATAGTCGCAACGGGCTGATTCAACCTGATTGGTGACAGTATCTGTTTAATAATCAGATCAATAGTTTCGCTCCCAATCAAGAGAATCGCTTATGCATTTTACTCAAGCCATTGCCAGACTTCCTGCTGACACCTGTGGTAGCGGCCAGACAACATCCCAATTGGGCGCGCCGGATATTGCCGCCACCGGGCAACAATTTCTGGCTTATGTCGATACTTTGCTGCGACTTGGCCTGAAAGTGACCATATTACCGGCGGCTCCGGCCTTCCCAGATGCTCACTTTGTCGAAGATGCGGCGGTGGTGATGCCAGAACTGGCAGTGATAACTCACCCCGGAGCGCCAAGTCGCCAGGGCGAAGTGGACACCATTGAGCCACTGTTCACCGATCGCCCTGTTTTTCGCATGAGTCATCAGGGGCATCTTGATGGCGGTGATGTGTTATTAGTCGATAAACAGTTCTTTATCGGGCTGACGTCGCGCACCGATAAAGCGGGAATTAGCGAGTTTACTGCTGCGGTTGGGCGCTATGGTTATCAAGTGACCGCCATTGAAGTGAGCGCCGGTCTGCACCTGAAATCCATTGTTAACTACGTGGGCCGCAACACCTTGTTGCTAACCGAGGATTACCAACACCATCCGGCCTTTGCTGGCTTTAACACTATTGTGATTACCGACGCGGAGTCTTACGCCGGTAATACCTTATGGATCAACGATACACTGATTACGCCGCAAGGTTATCCTGATACCTTGGCGCAAATTGAAAAACTGGGGATGCCTATTATCCAACTTGATACCAGTGAATTTAAAAAAATGGATGGTGGCTTGACCTGCCTCTCACTTCGTTTCTGATCTTTGCCAACACCGGGATTTTAATAATGAAAAAGACATTCGCTGCATTATTGACTGGCTTGATACTTTCCGCTCCCGTAGCGGCTCAGACGATAGAAACTATCAGTTTTGGTGTGGACGGCGGATATCCACCGTTTGATGTGCTGGCACCCAGCGGCGAGATCACCGGTTTTGATATTGATATCGCCAATGCATTATGTGACAACCTGCATGCCAAGTGTGTGTTCGTCAAACAACCTTTTGAAAGTATGATTGCCGCACTGAATGCACGTAAGTTCGATGCCATTATTGCCTCGCTGAGTATTACTGATGAGCGCAAAAAAGAAGTCGACTTTACCGATCGCTACTACCGTAGTGCGGCACAATTAGTGGCGCGCAAAGGTAGCCCATTGTCACCTGATGTTGCCAGTCTGAAAGGGAAAACTGTCGGAGTGCAGACCGGATCCATTCATGAAACTTACGCAAAAAAACATTGGGGTGGGCAAGGGGTCAAAATTGTCTCTTACGCCAATCAGGATAATGTCTATCTGGATCTGATGTCAGGGCGGATCAACGCCTCGCTACAAGATAATATTCAGGCCGCCAGTAGCTTTATTGATACGCCACGCGGGCAGAAGTTTGCTTTTGCCGGGCCGGTTATTCAAGACGAAACCATCTCATCTGATGTGGGTATCGCCGTCGGTAAAGATAACCCGGCCTTGCGCGATGCACTGAATGGGGCCATAAAAGCTATTCGTGCTGATGGTACTTACGACGCCATTCAGAAAAAGTATTTTAGTTTCGATATTTACGGCGAGTGATTTTTTGCCGTGACTTTTGCGACAACCGGGCGCTGGCACACATGCCCGGTTGTCGTTTGTTAGCCTTGGGAGGTCGATAATGGTCGCAGACTATTTGCCGTTACTGGCACAAGGGGCGGGCTTATCACTGTGCGTGATGCTGTTGTCACTGGCCGTGGCACTCGCACTCGGCCTGATCAATGCGGTTATCAAGCTGTTTGGCCCGCGCTGGCTACGTTGGATCTCTACCGGCTATACCACATTAGTGCGTGGTATTCCTGAACTGGTCATTATGCTGCTGCTCTTTTTTGGCGGCGAAATGTTGGTAAATGGTTTTCTTGGTCTGCTGGGGTTGGGGCCGGTTCGCTTCAATACTTTTGTTTCCGGCGTGCTGGCAATCGGCATTGTATTTGGTGCGTATTACACCGAAACCTTCCGTGGCGCTTTTCAAACCGTGGATCGTGGTCAGTTGGAAGCCGCTGTGGCTTACGGCATGCGCCCCGGACAAGTGTTTCGGCGGATTATGCTGCCACAAATGCTCAGTTTTGCTATTCCCGGCATCAATAATAACTGGCTCGGTTTGATGAAAGCCTCTGCCTTGATCTCGATTTTGGGCTTGGAAGATATGGTATGGCTGGCCGAGCAGGCAGGGCGCGCAACACAAAAACCTTTCCTGTTCTACTTCCTGGTGGCGATGATTTATATGGTGATTACCGCGCTGTCCAGTTGGGGCTTTAGCCTGTTGGCGCGGCGTTATGCACTGTCAACCTCAACGGCTGCGAGGGTGCGCTCATGAATCTGCAAACCATCATGGAAGCGGTGCCGACATTCCTCTATAGCGACGGTTCTGATATGACCGGTTTGGCGGTGACTGCCAAGTTATTTTTGCTGTCAGTCGTGCCCGGTTTACTGCTGGCGCTGGTGATGGCCGTTGGGCAAGCATTCGGCCCACGTCCGCTGGCCTGGTTGATTCGCAGTGTGACTTATTTCTTTCGTAGCACGCCACTCTACCTGCAACTCATGCTTATCTACTATGGCCTGTCGCAGTTTGACATTGTGCAGTTAGGCTGGCAGGACGACCAACCCTTTTGGCTGCTGTTCCGTGATGCGACTTTCTGCGCCACACTGGCGTTGGTGCTCAATACCAGCGCTTATGTTGCGGAGCTATTGGCGGGCATGATGGTGACCTTCCCGCGTCAGGAGTGGGTGGCTGGCGAAGCCTTTGGTATGAGTCAGTGGCAAATCATTCGCCGTTTGGTATTACCAGCGACATTACGCCGCGGTATTCCGGCATTGAATAATGAAATGGTGTTCTTGCTGCATGCCACCTCACTGGCCAGTACCGTCACATTGCTTGATATCACCGGTGTGGCACGGGCTTTCTATGCAGCCACTTATTCGCCGTTTATTCCGTTTCTGATGGCGGCTGCGCTGTATTTGCTGTGTACCTTTATGTTGATTTTTTTGTTTTCACGCGCGGAACGGCGCTGGTTGGCCTTTGCCCGCCACGATTGAAGCCAGCGGGCAATCCAGCTTTAAGCACGTTTGATAGCTTGTAACTCGGTGATGGTAACGATTTTATCGACGCGGAATTTTTTGCTGGTGAGCCAGGTGTCAGCCAGTAGTCGGTAGTGCTCCATGTTGCGACAGCCAATACGCACCAGAAAATCAAAACTACCGCCGACCAGCCAGCAATCCAGCACTTCTGGCGTTTTACGCACCTCTTGCTCGAAGGCCGCTTGAGAGTGCCCGTGGTCGGCTAAGGCAATTTGTGCCTGGATAACAAAAGCATGCTCAGGTTCCGGTAGCTCAATAATCGCACTGTAACCACGGATAATACCGGCGCGCTCCAACAGCCGAACGCGCTCCAAACAGGGGCGGGCGGTCAAATTGACCTGCTCGGACAACTTCTGATAAGAGATACGGCCATCCTGGCTCAGGATTTCAAGGATTTTTTTGTCAATTCGATCAAGCCGGGGTTTCTTTTCCACAGATAGGACGTCCAATGAAAATCAATAATCATAAGTTACCTGAACATGCCCTAAGTGGGCAGCGTCAATTAACCAGTTTTCATTTCGGCCAGCCGGGTGTGGGCGAGAAAATCTACCTACAGGCTGGCCTACATGCCGATGAACTGCCCGGAATGCTGGTATTACATTATCTTAAAAGATTACTGAGTCAGGCGGAACGGCGCGGAGAAATTCAGAGTGAAATAATTATTGTGCCTATAGCTAACCCGGTAGGTATTGCACAAGTGCTGTTAAACAGTGGAATAGGCCGTTTTGATTTGGTCAGTGGCCGCAATTTTAATCGTGATTTCCCTGATTTGGCTAAATTAGTCTCACAACGGCCAGGGGCGGTGGCATCAAGCGAAAAAGAGACGACGCCGCAACAGATACGCCGCGCGATGGCCGATGCATTACAGGATTTGCCCGCACTCAGTGAAGTGGATGCTTTGCGCCAACATTTGCTGATGCTGGCCTGTGATGCTGATTTGGTGCTGGACTTGCATTGCGATGACCGCGCTATTTTGCATTTGTATGCGGATCCGGCCTGGCGAGCAGCAGTGGATGTGCTTGCACGGTTTTTGCATATAGACACCGTGCTACTGTCACAAGATAGCGGTGGCGGTTCGTTTGATGAGGCCTGTGGCTTGCCGTGGCATAGGCTAGCTGCACATTATCCTAACCTGGCCCCCGCCTGTATGGCCGTGACGGTGGAATTACGTGGGCAACAGGATGTCAGTCATCCGCTGGCCAGCGCGGATGCCGAGCGTATTTATCAATATTTACAACATCGTGGCGCTATTGCGGGGGTTGTTCCTGAAATTCCGCAGCGCGAGGTGGTGATGTTGCCTTTTTCCGCCGGGGAAATCGTCAATGCGCCCGCCAGTGGTTTGCTGTTGCTATTGCGTCAGCCGGGCGAATGGGTGACAAAGGATGAAGTCGTCGCTGAAATAATTGATCCGATTACTGATACGGTTAAAGCGGTGCGGGCCAAAGCGGGCGGGATTATCTATGCCAGCAGGCGTGCTCCGTTTGTGACGTTGGGAGCTGAAGTGATGAAAATTGCCGGGAAAACCCCCTACACCGGTGGCGGGGGGTTAGCGTCCTAAGTGTTACAGGTTTAACTCGCGTAGCAGTGAAAATGCCTGTTGGGTGTGTTCTTCACTGACCACAAAAGCACGCAATTGATGCTGGTTGTCTGTTGCGCGCGCAATCATTCCTTGTGGCGTTAAATTAATTTCCCAGTTGAGGTCATGGCGCTGGGTTTCGCCCGCGAAATATAATGGCAAATCTGGCGTTTTGACTTTGACCAACATCGCTGGAAGCTTAAGGCAATGCGCGCCTCCCAACAGGTTTTTCGCGAGTGTCATGGCAGAGACCAGAATGGGCTGCAAGAAGGGCAACACTTTCCCGCCAATCTCAGCGCAATCGCCAATAGCAAAGATATCTGGATCCGAGGTTTGTAGCTGTTGGTTAACCTTGATACCGCGTCCGATATCAAGCCCTGCGGCTGCCGCAACAGATGTTTCCGGCTGTAATCCCATCGCGGCAATAACCGCATCTACGCGATAGCGGTGGCCGCAATGGAGTGCTACCTGCAACCCATCCGCCACTTTTTCAATACTGTGCAGTTCATTATTAAAAACCAGGGTGATGCCCCTCTGACTGAAGCTATATTGCAAACGGCTGCTGATTTCTACGGGCAGGACAGAGGCCAGCAGGCTATGCGCTTTGTCCAGCAAAATCACACCCTTGCCCGCACGCTGCAAGTCCATCGCCAGCTCCGCACCGATTAGACCACCGCCTAATACCAAGATACGGCGGGCTTGTTGTAATGCTTCTTGATGCTGTCGGTACTCATTTTGACTGTTAAATGTACAGATCAACTCATTACCCGCAATCGGTGGCAGCATTGCTGTGGCACCGGTTGCCAACACCAGTTTGTGATATTGAAATACCTGATCGCCACACTGAACCTGTTTATTATGTCGCTGAATGGCAGTGACGCAGGTTCCCGTGTGCAGGGTTAGGCTATTTTCCAGCGCAAACTGTTCAGCGGACATGCGGGTCAGGTCGTCAGCACTTTGCTGGCGACTGAAAACATGACTTAAATCTGGTTTGTTATAATCAACACCGCTATCAGCAGCAATCATATTGATGGCTACCTGTGAGTCGAGTTTGCGGATGTTTTTTACTACCTGACGGGCAGCAAAGCCGGAACCCACAATCACAATGTTCTCAACCATAACAGCCTCCCTTAGAGTGGATCGAAAACAGATTTGCCCAATCCACATTCCGGGCAAAGGAAAAAGTCCGGCACATCATCCCAGCACGTTCCTGGTTTAACATCTTGCAGCGGCTCACCCAGCGCCGGGTCATATACCCACTGACAGACACTGCATTGCATCGAGATACCGAGGTCTGCTGGTGCGGTAGAACTATTTTCTTCATTGATGGCTGGGGTTGTAGTATCAAGTAATGTGCTGCTATTCAATGGGTGTAAGGCCCATTCGCGGGCAATCTTGCGCCCATGTTCGCGGCATTCGTCCAGCCCATCATTGTCTGGTCGCCATTTCATTTTTAGCGAGAGGGAAATATCAAATCCGGCATCCATCAGGCGGGTTTGAATTCGGTCAACCGCGCCCCCCGTCCAGCCGAAACTGCCAAAAGCTGCCGCTTTTTTATTACGAAAGCGTAGCCCGGCCAGTTCTTCAAGCATGCCGGCAATTTTGGGCATCATCACATTGTTCATGGTGGAGGAGCCAACTAACACACCTTTTGAGCGGAATACCTGTGTCAGTATTTCATTCTTATCGTGACGCGCAATGTTGTAGATTTTCACGGCCACCGCGGGGTCGGTTTCATGGATCCCCTGAGCAATGGCATCAGCCATCATCCGAGTATTGTTTGACATAGTGTCATAGAAAATGGTGATACGATCTTCTTGGTAATCAGCGGCCCATTCCAGGTATTTCGCCACAATTTGGGTCGGATTATCCCGCCACACCACGCCATGAGAGGTGGCAATCATTGATACTGGCAGATTGAAACCAAGGATTTCATTGATCTTAGGTGTGACCAAGCGACTGAAGGGCGTCAAAATATTGGCATAATAGCGAGCGCATTGCTCATACAGCTCAATCTGGTCCACTTCATCATTAAACAAATGCTCGTCACAATAGTGCTGACCGAACGCATCATTACTGAAAAGTACTGCATCGCCGGTGATGTAAGTCATCATGCTGTCAGGCCAGTGCAGCATGGGGGTTTCAACAAAAATCAGCTGTTTACCATTGCCAATATCCAGTGTGTCGCCTGTTTTGACGGTGATGAAATTCCATTCAGGATGATGATGATGTCCATTAATTGAGTCGATAGCATTGGTAGTGCAATAAATCGGGATGTGAGGGATGCGTGCCATTAATTCAGTTAATGCACCAGCATGGTCTTCTTCAGCATGATTAATAATAATGTAATCGAGCGTATTCAGATCAATCTCGCGCTCTAAGTTAGCCACAAAATCGCGGCCAAATTTCTGATCAACGGTATCAATCAGCACGTTTTTTCCTTCGCTGATCAAATAGCTGTTGTAGCTTGTGCCTTTAAGGGTTTTATATTCGGTACCATGAAAATCGCGAACTTCCCAATCACGTTGCCCAACCCATTTAATATTATTTTTAACCTGAATGGCCATGAACCGTTCCTTTACTAAAGTGAATGAATAACCTCACTGTAGAGAGCAAAGTACGTGCCATGATTTATCTTATTGATTTTATTAATTTAAAATTTATAGTTTGTCATTATGACACTATCAGTTTATTGTCATAAAGACTAATACTGTGTCGGAATGACAAAACATGAGTTTATCCATTCAGTCGCTCGCTCAAATAGCTATTGAATTGCAAAGCGGCTTATCTGGGCAAGACCGTTTTCAGAAACTAATCAGTAGCTTACGGCAATTACTACAATGTGATGCTTCGGCGTTACTACGTTATGAACACCAGCTGTTTCGCCCGCTGGCGATTGATGGTTTATCACCCGATGTGCTGGGCCGGCGTTTTTCACTGTCATCTCATCCTCGACTTGAAGCCATTGCTCGTGCGGGTAATGTGGTGCGTTTCCCCACCGATAGCCACCTTCCTGACCCTTACGACGGCCTGATCCCGGGCCATGATGAACTTAAAGTTCATGCCTGCATTGGTTTACCTTTATTTGCCGATCAAGAGCTTATCGGTGCGTTGACTTTCGACAGTATGAACCCCGCCCAATTTGACAGGTTTAGTGATGAAGAGCTGAAACTGATTGGTGTCCTGGCAGCTTCGGCACTGAATAATGCGCTATTAGTGGATGTTTTAGAGAAACAAGCTGTGCCTACGGTGAGTTCTTTAAATATCCATAAGCAGGCAGTCCAACATTCTGAAGATGAGATGATTGGTCTTTCGCCGCTGATATTGCAACTTAAGCATGAAATCAAAGTGGTTGCCGGATCAGAGCTGAATGTGCTGATTACTGGTGAAACCGGGGTAGGGAAGGAATTGGTGGCCAAAGCCATTCACCATTTATCGCCCAGATCGGCCAAAGCACTTATCTATTTAAACTGTGCGGCATTGCCGGAAAATGTGGCTGAGAGCGAATTGTTTGGTCATGTTAAAGGGGCATTTACTGGCGCAATACATGACAGAACCGGCAAATTTGAAATTGCTGACAATGGAACGCTTTTTCTCGACGAAATTGGCGAGCTTTCTTTGGTACTTCAGGCCAAATTACTGCGCGTTATCCAATATGGTGACCTGCAAAGAGTGGGTGATGACAGAACAAAACGGGTCAATGTGCGTATTATTGCAGCCACTAATTGTGATTTAAAACAATCGGTTATCGAAGGGCGTTTTCGCGTGGATTTGTTTCATCGGCTGAGTGTATTTCCGCTGCATGTTCCTGCCTTAAGAGAAAGAAAAGGGGATATCATTCTGCTGGCAGGATTTTTTGTTGAGCGAATAAGAAAGAAATTGGCCATCAAGCAGTTAGGTATTCCGCCCAAGACATTATCTATGCTCGAAAATTACCGTTGGCCAGGTAATGTTCGTGAGTTGGAACATGCAATTTACCGTGCCGCGGTATTAGCTCGCGCTTCGCAACATGCGTCAGAGTCATACTTTTTATCTCCTGAGTTATTTAATATTGCCGACTCAGTTACACCACATGTTGCGCATGAAATATTCAGCGAAAATCAACATGCGGCTGCGCAAAATTTGCAATCTGCCACTCGTGATTTTCAACGGCAATTGATTACCCAAATGCTAAAGGAAAAGGGGATGAATTGGTCGGCCTGCGCCCGCGCGCTTGAACTTGATACGGGTAACCTACACCGTCTCGCCAAACGACTGGGTATAAAACAATAAAACAGCGTGTTGAGCCAGTTCTCGTTTCTCTCTTTTTCTCGATTGTAAATTTTCGCCGGGATCGTTATAGTTTAGCCGGCTAAATAAACTGATGCGAACCCTATGAATTATAATGCAAGAGTCCTGCCGACGCGTGAAGCTCTGGCCCGAGTGCAACAGCAAGAGAACCTCGGAACTGATGTTTCCGGTGTAGATTTAGTCCTTAATCTGATCACCACGGCCGATTTAATACGTTCAAATATTTATGATCGACTGGCGCAAGACTATGACATTTCTGAAGGTAAATTCATTTTATTGATGTCACTTTATGGCGAGGGTGAGACTGCCGCCAGTGAACTGGCGTCGCGGATTGGGGTTGCTCCCGCAACCGTCTCGGTGATGGTTAAGCGTATGCTTTCTGCCCCCGAACCCTTAATCACCATGACGCGAACCCATGCTGATGGCCGTTCCCGCTTGATCGCATTAAGCCCCGCTGGCCGCCGAGTGATTAAACAGGCGTTACCCGGTCACTTAAATGCTATTAACTCTTTTGCCGACGTTCTGAATGACCAGGAGCGCGAATCTCTGATTCTCATGCTGCAAAAATTGTTACGTAAAAAACCATAACTATCCGGGATTATAGATGTAAGCCTTCAGACTGATGACAAAGTTAACTGAAGGGGAATCATGCCGTTGGGATCTCTCTTGGTTTCAAATACAAGCGCGTAAGCCACCGGAGTGCCCCGAGGTGCGGTAAACCTTGATTCACAGTGCTATCAACAGCTTTGTTATTGACCTTTAGGTTTATAGGCATAAACCCTTTTTTAATCACATACTTAGTCGGCTAAATAAATTGAATTCACCACAAAATAACTCATTCAAACCTATGGTAAAAACAGCAGTGATCTTTTTGGGGCTACTGCTTGTGGGGTCAAGTCTCATCTATTTTGGCTCAAGAAATGATGCCGTCTCGGTGGCGAAAAGCATCAAATCAGGGGTGTTAACGGCTGATGAAATCAATATTGCATTTGAAAATGTGGGCGGAAAACTAATCAGTCGCAAGGTTCAGGAATCTCAGCAGGTGAAAAAGGGGGACGTCCTGATGGTGCTGGATGAGGTCGATACTGACATTGCCATTGAACGTCTTAAGGCGGTTATTCGTTCTCAGGAGGCATTGATCCGTCAGGAGGAATCAGCTATCCATATTGCCACCAATGAAACCACATTAACCGAGGTTTCATCCTGGCGTAAAATTGAAGAAATTCAGGCTACATTGAGCGCTGTCCGTGCCAGTGAAAATCTGGCGCGCACGGATTTTAATCGCATTGCTAAGTTGCATAATACTGGCAGTGTTTCGCAATCGATGCTGGATAATGCCAACAGCAGTTTGACCACAACCCATGCTGCAGTGATACAAGCAGAGCGTCAATTGGCTTCAGCGATGATTGGCACGACACCAGCACAAATGAAAAATTTGTCAGAAAAAGAGAGTGCGCAGGGCATGACGCTACAGTCAATTGCCAACTCACGCGAATCTATCAAAAACCGCCAGAACATTCTGGATCAGTTACTGGCTCAATTAGATCAATCTCATGCAGAACTCAGGCAACTTGAAGTCAATCGTCAACGGCTGACACTGACGGCACCTGCTAACGGTAAAGTCTTAAAACTCCTTTATCAACCCGGTGAAATGATCCCGGCAGGCGCACCGGCTGTGCTGTTAGAAACCGATCGCAAATACGTTGATATCTACGTTAATGAAAATATGGTCACCGCCTATCAGCCCGGAACCACCGTCACTGCACAGGTTCCGGCGCTTGATAGTCAGGTTCGTGGCGTGGTGCGATTTGCCAGCGCAGCACCATCGTTCGCTGACCTGCGCATGACGCGGGAACGAGGCCAGGCGGATTTAACTTCCTATCAAGTGCGTATCTATACCGAAGATAAACCACAGTTGCTGAGCGGGATGACACTTGAGGTAGATGATGCAGAACATCGTTAAGTCTATGTTGGATGAAGTCGGTGCCATGATGTCCGGCCATGTTATCCCTTACCACAAAGTCGCTATTGTGGTTGCGGCGGTTATTGCATTACTTTTCTCACTGGTGTTTTCTCACTCGACCGTATTTGAAGGCAAGATTGCGGTGATTGATCTGGATGCCTCTAATTATTCGACGGCGCTCATTCAAAAGATAAATACATCGCCCTATATTGAAGTCACACAAGTATTACGCTCTCCGATGAATCCGGAAATATTGACAGCGCATGATCGGAATATTGGTGTGCTCTATATTCCCAAGGGACTGGAAAAAAGTCTGAAAACCGGTGATAGAACGGTACGACTTGGCTACTTTGCCGATCACAGTAACTCGGCACAAAATGCGGAGGTACTGCAAAACCTAAATGAATATATTCCAGAACTGGGTGCGGAATTAGGGGCCGAGCATATCGCCGGGTTAGGATTAGGGCGCGAGGGAACGGAAGCGGTGTTAAGCCCGATGCAGCTTAAAAACCGCCATCTTTTTAACCCAACCAATACCGCCACTAACTCAACCAGTATCGCTTTTGTCTATTTTTTCTCTTCACTCTTTTATGGGCTGGCGACACTGATGGTGGTTGGTCGATTAAAAGTGACAGGAGCCTGGGATCAAGCCGTGTTTAATCGGGGGCCGCTGGCGCTGATGTGCCGAATGGTACCTTATGCCTTCTTTTATACCACCGGTATTACTGTGGTGAGTGCGCTGTTGGTTACTTTTGGTCAACTTAGATTTGAGGGTAACTATTTTGCCTATCTGCCCACTATCTTTATGACCGGATTAGCTTTTGGTTGGCTGGCATTGATACTGTCCTGGTCGACGCAAAATCCGGGAGAAGGGGCCAGTTTGATGACATTTCTGGTGCCGCCTGGCTTTATTCTCGGTGGAGCGACGATGGCAGCGGGTTTTTTGCCGCTCTGGGCTTACTACATCAGCTATGCTTTCCCGCTAGTGTGGCAATATCGATTTTATCGTGACTTTGCTATGCGCGGGCAAACGTTGGCTCAGATGCTACCAACCTATGGCGCCTATCTGATCTTTTTGACCGTGATTGCGTCAGTGGTAGTACTGCTCTATTACCGCACAAAAAGACAGGTAGAAGCGGGCTAAATAAGCGCCCTCAACCCTGAGGAAATCAGGCTTGAGGGCGGCATATATACTATTTTATCAGTTGGTCAAAATCTGAAGCATCATGGCGCTCAGCTAACTGCTCTTCTGGCGCTCCCCAGGTTTTATTGACGATACGACCGCGCTGGACAGCAGGGCGCTTACCAATGGTTTCGGTCCAACGTATCAGGTGAGTATAGGATTTAACATCCAAGAATTCACCCGCTTCATATTGTAAGCCCAGCACTAGATTGCCGTACCACGGCCAGATAGCTATATCCGCAATGGAATACTCATCTCCCGCAATATATTCATGAGTCGCGAGTTGTGTATTGAGCAAATCGAGCTGGCGCTTGGCCTCCATAGTGAAACGGTCGATGGCGTATTCAATTTTCACTGGCGCATAGTGATAAAAATGGCCGAAACCACCGCCCAAATAAGGGGCCGCACCTTGTAGCCAGAACAGCCAATTGAGTGCTTCGGTTCTGGCAGCCGGGGATTTTGGCAAGAAATGGCCGAATTTATCCGCCAAATACAGCAGAATAGCGCCAGACTCAAAAACCCTAACTGGTGGGGTGGTTGAATGATCCATCAAGGCCGGGATTTTTGAATTTGGATTAACGGCAACAAACCCACTTGAGAACTGATCACCTTCACCGATACGAATCAGATGAGCATCATATTCCGCACCTTTCTCGCCCAAAGCTAACAACTCTTCCAACAAAATGGTGACCTTTTGACCATTCGGCGTGCCCATGGAATACAGCTGTAAGGGGTGTTTGCCAACCGGCAGGTCAGCTTCGTATCTGGCACCGGCAGTCGGGCGATTGATTTTGGACCACACACCACCGCTGGCATTGTTTTCCGTCCAGACTTTAGGTGGTTGATATTCGTTATCTTTCATCGTAGATGACCTTATTTGAGAATGAAGACGAACTGAATAATACTCATAGTGATTATGCCTCAATCATAAAGAATAACAGGGATAATATTTCTGTCATTCCGGCTCCCTATAGTGAAGTTGCTTTTTACCTTTGGGCAATAAAAATAATTAGGGAACTTAACATGCAGATGAAAAAATTCAGATTGGCATTGCTGGCCAGTAGCATCGCGTTCAGTACCTCGCTTTGGGCGCAGGCTGTTGAAGTGCCAGTAACACTGGTCGGGCATGCGGTTTTGCCAGTGAAATCAACGGTTGCAGCGCCTGCTGATGCGCCGACTGATTTACAACAAAGTGGCAAATACACCAGTGGTCAACGTGTGAATACATTGGGCGCAGTCGCCGGTAAATCTGCCGATCGCCCAACAGGAATCGGTTTGCCAATCACCGGCCAGCCACTGCAAGGCCACTCTGGAATAAAACACATGCCCGATGGCACCTATTGGGTGTTGACCGACAATGGATTTGGTAGCAAAGCTAACTCGCCGGACGCCATGCTGTATCTCAATCACTATGACATTGATTTCAAAAATGGCAGTGTCACGCCACTGCAAACTCTGTTTTTGCACGATCCTGATAAAAAAGTGCCTTTCCATATCACCAATGAGAGTACTGATAAACGCTATCTGACCGGCAGTGATTTTGATCCCGAAAGCTTCCAGTTTGCCAATGATGCACTATGGATTGGTGATGAATTCGGTCCTTATCTGATTAAGACCGATTTGAACGGAAAAGTGTTAGCGGTATTTGAAACTCAGGTTGATGGTAAAGTAGTAAAATCACCTGATAATCCAACACTTACGTTGCCAGGCGCTCCGGATGGTAAACAGAATTTTCAAGTCGCGCGCTCAAAAGGATTTGAAGGGATGGCGGTGTCACCGGATGGTAGCAAGCTGTATCCCATGTTAGAAGATGCGCTGTGGAATGGTGAGAAATTTGAAAACATTGATGGCAAACGCTACCTGCGCGTGTTGGAATTTGATGTTAAAAATCAGGCGTGGACAGGGCGCAGCTGGCAATATGTGCTGGAAGATAACCAAAACGCCATTGGTGATTTCAATATGATTGATGCGAAGCATGGATTAGTGATTGAACGCGACAACGGTGAAGGAACAGCTGATAAAGCCTGTGCAGCAGGGGCTGCGACCGATAAGTGTTTTAGCCAGATAGCCAAGTTCAAGCGTGTCTACAAAATCGCCTTTTCTGATGAAAACGCTGGCAAACCAGTAGAAAAAGTTTCATATATTGACCTGCTCAATATTAAAGATCCGCAGAACCTGGCACGTAAACCGCTAAATAATGGTGTACTGACATTCCCATTCTTTACCATTGAAAACGTTGATGTGGTAGATGCGAACCATATCATTGTTGGTAACGATAATAATTTCCCATTCTCCTCCAGCCGTCAGCCTAATGAGGCAGATGATAATGAGTTTATCCTATTGGATGTAAAAGAGTTATTGAGCCAGTAGCTGACTCAATTCTTCCTGACAAGCCCGTATAGAGCGGGCTTTTACTCTTGAGTATCATGCTTCATACAGTACTGTTGATGCTTCTTTGACTTGCCGTTCAAGAATATTAAGCGTCTTGGATAATACATTTTCTTGTTCTGTAAACCATTGATCTTTATCAGGAAGAGAAGTGGCCAGCCGCCATGACTCTTCACCCTCCAGAGCTTTCAGTTCGTGTAATATCGCGTCAATTTGTTTTCTGACTTCATCGATTTTACGCCGCAACCGCTCAAGATCATCAATAAGATCACTGGCCATCAATGGCTCAAGTCCTTGTTTTAAACTCTCCAGCAATGCGTGAATAGCAGGGAAGTCACCACGTTGGCGGGCTTGGTTGAGCTGAACCATCAGCTGATGAGCTTTTTCTTTAAACTCATCAGCGACTAAATCTGGATGGCAGAGCCGGCTGGCTTGCCGCCACAACCGTTTGAGTTCCTGACGCTGGTGAGAAGAAAATTTCTTGTCATTATTAAGCCGTTGCTCGGCATCTGTTTGTTTTTCCTGATAACTTTCATATTTCTCTTTGGCTTCTTCACGTGCCTTGCGCGTTGATTCAGTGTTGCGCGTACAAAAGGTGTTTTCCAACTCTTTAATTTCAGTCAGTAATGCGTTAATTAATTCTGCCTGTTGCTGAATTCGGTTTCTTATCTCAATAGATTCATTGGAAACAGAAGGGAGCTCCAACCAACGCTGTTTTAATGCAGCAAGCTCATCTATCGCCTGAGAGATATACTGCTGACAGTTGCGATAATCGCGTTCTCTGTGGCGAGCTTCAGCCTCGGCTTTGCGCAAGGTACTTTCCGCCAACTGTTTGCGCAAATTAAGAATTTGCTTCATCAACGGGCCGAGACGCACCAGGTAAAGGTCATTAAAATCATCTAGCAACTGAATACGTTCATTACGTTTATCGATTAAATCGCTTAACTGTTCCTCCAGCGCTTTCAACTCAAGCTTGCAAGCCGACAGTTCGATATCTTGCCACTGCGTGACTCCTTGTTTGCTTCCCAGCCACGCAGAAATAGCCTCCAGAGCATGGGTGAATTTTCCCTGTTCGATCGCCATGACGATAAAAACCAGTACGGCATCTTGAGTTTCACCTTTAAGATAAGGGAGTTGATGTCGAATAATGTCGTCATCTTCAAGCTCAATACCGCTTTTAATGATCTCAAGCCGTTTAATGAGTTTTTTCATAAATATAGAATTTGCTGATCGCTAGACAGAATACCTACATACTAAACAACGGCTTCACATTGTTCCAGATGAATGAGGAGTGATTCGGTCAGGATGCTCAGATAGTTAGGCGGGCATGTGCTATAAGTCACATTCGACGCGCCGCAGGCAAAATCACAATGAATGTTAAGGGTAGAGAGTCACTACATTCCAATACTGCTACGCGAATTCCGCATCACTGTGGTACTGCAAAAAGTATAGAATTCACGTAGCGCGATCGTGTAAATATTATCGTTTAAATTCAATTAATTAAAATTTTCGTCGCTTCAATTTACGGTTTAGATAAACTCTCTAACCCATTGCACAGCAAAATATTGAAATAGCGTTTTAAAAAACGTAAGATCTCAAATCACTCCGAATATTAAGCAATCCAAAGTTACCAAAATGAATAAATACCAAGATCGCGATAGCACGGCGACCGCTAATAACATTCAGTTCGGGGAAAAATGAGTGAATCTGACTACCTCCATCTCATCTTCTCGGCATCCGTTTCACTATGCACCGTTTAGAAATTTATTCTTCGCCCGGCTTCTCACTGTATTAGGCAATGGCATTGCACCTATCGCATTGGCTTTTGCTGTATTGGATATTGGCGGTTCCGCCACCGATTTAGGCTTAGTTGTTGCTGCGCGCTCAATTTTCAATGTGGCCTTTTTATTGATTGGTGGGGTACTGGCGGATCGCTATTCCCGAAGTATTGTTTTGTTATCTTCCTCTACCATTGCTGCATTGTCCCAGGGGGTGGTTGCCTGGTTGGTACTTGATGGAAGCGCAACAATCATGGGATTAGCTGTACTGGGAACGATTAATGGCGCAGCTGCGGGCATCGCACTACCAGCATCTTCGGCCATGGTTCCGCAGACAGTACCTGCGCATAGCCTCAGGGCGGCGAACGCTTTTATACAAGTGGGTGTCTATGCTGGAACGATAATTGGTGCCTCATTGGGTGGCATTCTGACCAGCACTATCGGGCCGGGATGGGGCTTGGCGGTTGATGCTTTGGGATTTGCCGCCGCAGCACCGTTATATTTCTTTATTCGCGTCAATTCAACACAGTCTTTGGAATCGAATACCAACATTTTGCAAGATCTGCGCGATGGTTGGAAAGAGTTCATTGCCCGTTCATGGGTTTGGGCTATCGTCGCCCAGTTTACGATTATTAATGCGGCTTTTAGTGGCGTAGTGATGATTCTTGGCCCAATCATTGCCGATGCATCATTTGGCAGGGCAGGTTGGGGAATTATTGTTGCAGCGGAGAGCGTTGGTCTGATTGTAGGTTCATTTCTTGCTCTACGCTGGCGTCCACGGCGCGACCTATTTATTGGTGTCATATTAGTTTCGCTTTGCGCTGTACCTATCGTGCTACTCAGTATGATTTCGTCGACATTTGTTCTAATGGCTGGTTTCTTTATTGCTGGCGTCGGCTTTGGGCAGTTCGGCGTGGTTTGGGCCAATTCGCTACAAACGCATATTCCTGCCGATAAACTTGCGCGAGTTTATGCCTATGATGCGATGGGGTCATTTGTGGCGATCCCGGTTGGAGAACTGGCAGCCGGACCGCTGGCCATGCATTACGGCAACTCAACGGTTTTGTTAGCCGCCGCCGTTGCTGTGGTGATAGCAACAATCGCGGCCAGTTTTACTCCGGCGATTCGGCAGCTTGATAATACGTCCAAGGTTAAAGAGCAGCACACATACATTTAATGTAATGGCCAACAGATAGAAAAGGAGAGGCCACTGAACGAAAACCCAGATGATGATTGTATGGTATGTGTGCTGATATTTAATTTAACATAATATACATTATGCGCACCAAGGTAAGCATAGACAGGATCCGTGGTTTAACCGGTCGTCCAACATCATCCATATCCATCCATACTGATAACCTGAGACTCATCTCCAATCTGTATATTGGGTATCTGACAATGCTGTTCTCCAGATTTGCGCATCTGCAAATTACACAGACCAATCGATGACATCCATGACGCCCTTTTGTTTTATTCTTTCATCTGCTGTGCAATTATCCGAAAGACTGCCCGTTCGACTGGCTAAAATAGAACATGAGAACAATACTTAGTATGGTTTCATATGTTGTTAATTATTTTTTGCAGAGGAATATTATGAAAATATTGAAAACAATGGCAATGCTGGTTGTTCTGGGTACATTCTCTTCCGCTGTCATATCAGCCGAATTACTCACAAAGGAAGAACTCAATAATAATCCGCAGCAGTATGAAAAAATCGGCAATATCGTTACTGCTAATGAATTAGCCACCATGGATGCTAAAGCTGAGTTGTCCAAAAAGGCCGATGAATTAGGCGGAGATTATTATGTAATTACCTCAGCAAACACCGATAATAAGATTCACGCCACGGCTGATGTGTATAAGAAAAAGTAGCGATGAAGATTCAAGTATTAACGTTAAAGCTGGCTGTTATATTTACAGCCAGCTTTGTATTAGGGCATCGCATGTGCTACGTGACGTTGTCACAATAAATCCCCCTTTTTAATCCTACATTAATCCGGTATGCTCGAAATATGTCATCAGATTCTCCGGATTTGAAACGTGATTTCATTGTTTACATCAACACGTCTGTTTTTAGTTAGATCAGTGGGTTACTAAAATTTATCCTGGTCTGTAGCATGAACCAGGTTAACGCTATCACCTCGTCAAAAGTACCAGGCCCTGCTCTACCCTTATTGGTCGCGGGCGCTTTCTTTATGGAAAACCTGGATGCGACGGTGATTGTTACCGCTATGCCGCAAATGGCTTCAGCATTTGCTGTGCATCCTATTGATATGAATATTGGTATTTCTGCTTATATTCTTACTCTGACGGTGTTTATTCCTGCCAGTGGTTGGATTGCCAATCGCTTTGGTGCGCGCAATGTTTTTACCACCGCCATGGTTATTTTCACATTGGCTTCAGTGCTCTGTGCCTTAAGCGCGGATCTTGCAACATTCACTGCCGCCAGAGTTTTACAGGGATTTGGCGGCGCGATGATGGTGCCGGTCGGCCGACTAATTGTCTTGCGCAATACCTCCAAAGCAGATCTGATTAAAGCTATCGCGACCATTACCTGGCCGGGCTTAGTCGCCCCGATTCTCGGGCCTCCCGTCGGTGGATTTCTAACCACCTATGCATCCTGGCATTGGATATTTATCTTAAATGTTCCGCTGGGTATGCTGGGATTATGGCTGGCATGGCGGCTTATCCCACAGGAACCACCACAAAAAGAGACATCTTTCGATATGCTGGGTTTCTTGTTAACCGGCTCAGCTTGTTTCAGCCTAATGTTTGGGCTGGAGTTATTTAATCACCAAACTTTATCACGCTGGATTCCTTTGTTGTGTATTAGTGCCAGTCTGCTATTAGGTGGTTTGGCGGTTTATCACGCCAAACGGCAGATTACGCCGCTGATTGACCTGTGGGCCTTACGTATAAAAAGTTACAGTGTCACAATTTGGAGTGGGAGTTTGTACCGAATCGCGATCGGTGCCGTACCCTTTTTACTGCCGTTACTGTTCCAGATTGGATTTGGCATGAGCGCTTTTCATGCTGGTTTATTAGTGCTGGCCGTTTTTGCCGGTAACTTGATGATGAAGCCTTTTACTTCAGCCATCTTATATCGCTTCCGTTTCCGTTCTACCTTGTTGGTCAATGGGTTACTTAATGCGGTCACTATCTTCTCTTGTGCGCTGATCACCCCAGAAACACCTTATGTATTGATTATATTGCTGCTATTTGTCAGCGGATTAACGCGGTCAATGCAGTTTACCGCACTCAATACCTTGGCCTATTCTGAAATTCCAGCACCGAAAATGGGCGGTGCCAATACCTTTTCCAATATGATTCAGCAGTTGGCGATGGGACTGGGTATTGCTATCGGCGCTCTGGCTCTGCGTATCGCAGAGTGGTTCCATCCCTATCGGGCAGGAATGATCCCATTGGAAAACTTCCAGATAGCATTTGTGGTTATTGGTGTGGTCGCATTACTATCGATAGTGGATACATTAACACTTAGCCGTGATGCGGGTGATGAAGTGCGGAAAAGACCGTCCAGACTGAAATGAATGAAAGCTGGACAATGGCGTCTCTCAGTACTTAAGAGTATGTTATTCATATTAAATTATTGGCAGCGAAAAATAAGGAATAAATATGATCGTTTTCGTTACAGGCGCGACCTCCGGGTTTGGTGAAGCTATCGCCCGCAAATTTATCAGTCACGGTCATCAGGTTATTGCCACTGGCCGTCGTCAGGAGCGGTTGGACGAATTGAAAACTGAGCTGGGCGAACAACTGCATACTGTGCAGTTAGATGTCCGTAATCGCGCGGTGATTCAACATGTTATTGACGAACTCCCCGCTGAGCTGAAAAATATTGATGTGCTGGTGAATAATGCTGGTTTAGCATTAGGCTTGGAACCGGCTCACAAAGCCAATGTTGAAGATTGGGATACGATGATTGATACCAATACCAAAGGTTTGGTGAATATGACGCGTGCATTACTCCCTGAGATGGTGGCACGCGATGTCGGCCATATTATTAATATTGGTTCTACTGCCGCTAACTGGCCTTACGCTGGCGGTAATGTGTATGGCGCGACCAAAGCCTTTGTTAAGCAATTCAGTCTGGGTCTGCGCGCCGACTTACATGGTACACACATTCGCGTCACGGATATTGAGCCTGGTATGGTGGGTGGCACGGAATTCTCTGCGGTGCGTTTTAAAGGCGATGGCGAGAAAGTGAATAAGACCTACGATGGCGCTAACCCATTAATACCAGAAGATGTTGCCGAAGCGGTATATTGGGTGGCCACATTGCCTGCTCGCGTCAATATTAATACCTTAGAAATGATGCCGGTCAGCCAATCTTTTGCCGGATTGAGCATTCACCGCGAAGGTTAACCTGTGTTTGGGGCGTTCACCGCCCCACCCTTAATTGACCCGCCAGCCTGCAACAATAATCAACATCCCGACCAGCGCTACTCCCGCACCAACCCAATCAAACAGAGATAACTTCACGCCATCAACCACTCTCAGCCAAATTAGCGCCGTCGCCACATAAACACCGCCGTAAGCCGCATAGACCCGACCACTGGCGGCAGGATGCAAGGTTAATAACCACACAAACAGCGCCAGACTGGCGGCTGCGGGTAGTAATAACCACATGCTTGCCCCTTTGCGCAGCCATAAGTAAGGCAAAAAACAGCCAATAATTTCAGCCAATGCAGTGACAAAAAATAGCAATGACGTCTTTAACATGCACATATCCCTTTTGATACTGCTTTTAAAAACAACCACACATAGTGCGAGAGGTTAATGACAAAGTGCCCGTCACGGTGAAAACAGGCAGATCGTAAAGACGCCGTACTTCTTTTGTTAAAACAAGCATCCTTGTAGGCTCGAGCCGCGCCATCCATGGCGCGGACGCTTTACTCTTCTACCTGTCCTCACCTTACAAGATCGAGTCGTTGGGTTTTGTCAGCAATCGGACACACCTGGTGTGCTTAATTTACTTATGTTGCCTGAATATCCATTCGCGCACCGGTTCGATGTTGTAGGCAACACGCCAGGTATTTCTATGCCCGGAAGCGCCGGCCATTGATTCACCTGCGGGTACCACGGTTCCTGTACGAAAAGTAATGTAGTTAATCGACGCATTTTCAGCATCAATTTTTTCGAATGCACGACGAAATTGTTCCGCATCCCAGGTTCCATCCCAGACGGCCTCAGCAACTTTTGCGCCTTCTTTTTTCAACACATCAATAATGGTATTCTGTCCCGGCCAAGCCTTGTCATCATCTTGGGAAACAATAATCCACAGTTTCTGGCCTGCCAACGACTTGACCAGTGCGGGATCCCACTGCCCAGCCACCAACAATGATGCAGCAAAAAGATCAGGGTATTTGATATTCATAGCAATAGACATCATACAGCCACCGGATTGCCCGGTAACATAAAGACGTTTGCGATCAATATTATACTGCTGGCACAGGGCATTTATCAGATCGATGGTGGTATCCAGCATATCTGACGTCTGCGAATTATCATCAGCGATGATTTCAGCATACTGCGGTGCCAGAATAAAACAGGGCCGCTGGGCTTGATCTTCTGGCGATGCCCAAGAGATAGCCCCTAATCCCTGAAACAATGTGGTTTGGGTTACATCACTGGTTGCCCCGGCATCATGCATAAACAACACCAGTGGCCATGCGTGTTCTTGGGTGTAACCTGCTGGAACATATAAATTGTATTTTAGTGTTTTTCCGGTCTTAGGATCTCGGTATTCCAGTTGTTTAAAATCATCAACAATGAGGTTTTTCACCTTATCAATCGCCAGCTCTTTTTCTTTCGGCAAAATAGCCTGACCGGAAACGGTATGAAGTTCAGATAGTTGGGTAAATGATGCCGCTGCCGCCGGATAGACCGTGTCATAAACCGGTATGTCCCCTGCCTTACCTGGCCCGCCTTGCCCTGGATTCTCACTTTTATCTTTTTTAGGTTGCGGCAACTTTTCAGCTAAAGCGGCGTTTTTATCTTCCGGCGATAAAGCGATGATGACATATTCCCCACTTGGCGCTTTATCTGCCGGATCCGCTGAATGGCTGGTAAATACATCGGTAACAGTACGACCTTCAACCGTGAAATCCGTTGGCTTCAGCTCCTTACCATTGACGGGCTGATTGTATTGCACCGCAACCCCTGTCAAGCGGACACCGTCACCATAAACCTGAGTAATTGCAGTTCCATCTACGACAGTCGGCTGTTGGTTGGCGCTGGTTTTATTGGCACTTGCCGCAAAAACCGGTGCGCTGAATTTGAGCACAATGCCCAGCCCTGCCACCATCGTCAGAAATTCACGCCGTGTTTTCATAACGAACCTCCTTCTCTACTTGTCGATAGCCCAAAATGGCTATATGACCTACGTGAGAACACCTGATAATACGTCAGCTGTTGTTGACTGGTTTATATACCGTGACCAATGATATAATTTTCTCTCGCTGATGGTGTGCCAGTAAATTATATGATGATTTCGCATCACCGACTCATAAAGGACTTAAGACGATGAAAATAACTAGCTTGCCCCGCCTGATGCGCGTTTTTCTCCCCGTAGCGCTGCTGGCTTTGCCGCTGGCATGGCAAACCACCGCGTTGGCACAATCAGCAACCTGTACTGGGAGTAGCACCTGCGTTTCTGTTGGCGGGAACAATGACCCAATGTCAAAAGAACAAGCGCGCCAAAGCCAGCAACAGTGGGATGATACCCATCGCTTGCGGAATAAAGTGAATAACCGGGTCGAGAAGAATTTTGATAAATACGATCGTGCCGAAGACGCAAAAGACAATTGCGATCGTAGTGCAAACTTTAATGCCTATTGGGAACCGAACACTGAACGTTGCCTGGATCGTCTATCCGGTCGCCAGATTAATCCGTAATTGTCGGTAATGGCTCGGATTGACTTGAGGTTATGTCAACCCGCGCTATTCTTACGTTAGGCAAGCTATTCATCCACATAAGGATTTTATGATGAAAAAAACGCTTATTATCGGCACATTGTTATTATCTCTGGCCCCTTTGGCTGCTTTGGCATCCTGTGAAAGTGTCAAAGCAGATATCGCGCAAAAGATTATCAATAATGGCGTGCCTGAATCTGGTTTTAAACTGGATATCGTCCCTAACGATCAGGTACAAAATGCGGGTGGACAAGTGGTTGGGCATTGTGAAAATGATACTCAGAAGATTGTTTATACGCGTATAACTGACAGCGAATAATCTTTTGACTCGTATAGGGTGCACTTTTGAGTGCACCCTACTGTATTTACCTTCATTTGACATCAATGTACTCAGATTAATGCCATGATTTATTTGTTAATCAATCACCTCGGAGATTCATCGTCTGCAATGCTGGCTGAGTTTTAGTAAAGTTATTAACGACTTTCTCCATCTCATATCCGGATAATCCTTTATTTTGCAGGTATGCCGCTGAATGTGGCACTGGTGGTGTTCCACCTAAATCACAAAAAAACTCTCCGGCGGGATTATCGGGAAACGCTGCTTTACAATTCGTATAGCAAGCTTGATGTTGATGCATACAAGCAAATGCAGGAGCAGTCAGTGGCAGGAGAACGAATAACATTAACATTCTGTATTTCATATAGACCTCGAGACAACTATTTATATAAAACTTTATGGAACGCCCTCAACTCAGTTTTAAATACTACGCCTTGTACTAACCAGTTCTTATGAAATAAGCAGCGATCTATCAATAAAGGTTTTTTATACTCATTTGTAGATATTAAAATCATCATCCTGAATGACTTTTAATGTCACACCTCGAGTTAGAGTATTGATAAAATGAATAAATATTCGCTAGCTATTATCTTGCTCACCATTAACAATGGTTTTCCCTAAACTTGCCACCAGTTGCTTTATATGAAACGGCCTGCCCATTGGTATTACTATCGCGCCATGCTGCGCCGGCTGATGATTGCCATCATGCTGGGCATCATTTCTGCGCTAATTGTCTGGTTGTTCCATCAAGCGATGTTGGGGCTTGAGTGGTTATTATTTACCCGTACCGACGGCAGCCTGGTTGCGGCGGCATCTTCTATTAGTGGCTGGCGGCGCGCATTAACCCCCGCATTAGGGGGATTGGCTGCGGGCTCATTATTGTGGGTATATCAGCGTTATCAACATCGAAAACCCAGTGCCCCCACCGATTATATGGAAGCGATTGAAACCGGTGATGGTCGATTAGATGTTTCTGCCAGCCTGGTCAAATCGCTGGCTTCATTACTGGTGGTATCCAGCGGCAGTGCCATTGGTCGTGAAGGTGCCATGGTGCTGTTAGCTGCATTGTTCGCTTCTGTATTTGCTCAGCGCTATGCAAAACCTAAGGAATGGAAACTGTGGGTCGCTTGTGGTGCCGCTGCCGGTATGGCCAGTGCCTACCATGCACCACTGGCCGGTAGCTTATTTATTGCGGAGATTCTATTCGGTACATTAATGCTGGCTTCCCTTGGGCCGGTGGTGATTGCTGCTGTCAGTGCATTGCTCACCACCAACCTGTTACACGGCGGGCAAGAAACGCTGTATCAAGTACAGGTGCTGCCATCCCCGTGGCCGATACAATATCTGCTAATGGCACTATTGGGATTATTCGCCGGTTTCTGTGGGCCACTGTTCCTTAAAGGTATGACAGCCAGTGGGCATGCATTTCGTTCCCTGAACTTATCACCGCCGCTGCAATTGGCTCTGGGTGGAATGATTGTCGGGCTGTTATCACTCATTTTCCCTGAAGTCTGGGGCAATGGTTACAGTGTGGTGCAATCATTATTGACCACCCCGCCGGGAATTTTGTTAATTGGCGGTATTTTGGTTTGTAAGTTGTTGGCGGTACTGGCCAGTAGCGGTTCGGGTGCTCCCGGTGGGGTATTTACGCCAACACTGTTTGTTGGTGCGGCGTTGGGGATGTTATGCGGTCAAATATTTGCCTGGTGGCCCATGTTGGGTGACAATATTGCGTTATTAATGGCATTAACGGGCATGGCGACATTACTGGCTGCGACCACTCATGCCCCTATTATGGCTGCGCTAATGGTGTGCGAAATGACAGGAGCCTATACCCTGTTGCCAGGGCTACTATTATCCTGTGTTATTTCGACAACAATAGCCCGTTGGTTACGCCCTATTTCGGTATATCACTCACGCTAAATTAAAGTTTGATGGATATATTACTGGGCTATTGCGGTGAGATCTAAATACTTTGCTAGCGGCTTTTGTTCTGCATGGGGCAAATAAGGTAGTTGCCCTAATTGTGGTGCAGGTAAACGTTCGCGTAACATTGCTATAGTTTCAGCGTAATGTGCCAGTCCTGGATTAATACGATTGGCAACCCAGCCTAATAACGGCAAACCATCATTGAGAATAGCTTGAGCAGTTAATAAGGCATGATTAATACAACCTAATTTAATCCCAACCACCAAAATCACCGGTAATTGTTCTTGAATTACCCAGTCAGAATAAAAACGTTGGTCATTCATCATCACTTTCCAGCCACCGCAACCCTCAACGACAACGGTATCGGCTTTAGTTGATAATCGCAGCAATCCTTCCGTCATTTTATGGTAATTAATCAGGGTGTCGGAGCAGGCATGGATAACATCCCCCGCCAGTGGGTATGGGTTAACTTCCTGATAATCCACTTCAATAGAGGATGAAGCTTGTAAAATCAGTGCATCTTGGTTGCGTAATCCTTCGGGAGTTTCTTTGCTCTCCGTCGCCACTGGCTTATAGCCAACAGCTGTTCTGCCATTTTGGCTTAAGGCCTGAAGTAAGGCCCGTGACACAACAGTTTTACCAACAGCAGTGTCGGTACCCGTCACAAAAACACGCGTTAACATAACAATACTCCGCAATCTGGCCACTTCGACTCACGTCTTTCCGCCTAATATTAGCGAAATTGGTAACATAGATAAAAGTCTAGGCGATGCCGACCACAGACAGCTTGCGTTAGCGCAATGTTTTGCCGAACTGAGAGAGGTTTTTAGCGGATAACGCTCAATAATATGGGGAATACACCCAATATACCCACTAATAATTAACTCTTAATTATTAGTAATGCCCTATCCTTGCAGTAATTTCACCAATAGAGAGCCATTATATAACGCTTCTTTTACCAGAGCGGCTCCCGGCATTGTCCCTTGATTAAAAAATGCCGTTGGCTCAACCAAAATATGCTCGCTATAAGCAGGTAGGGCTTGTTGGCGAATACAAGATGCAATGGCGGGATGCAGAATAGAAGCCGCTTTATTTAATGGTGAACCGACCAGAATCTTTTCCGGATTAAATAAATTGACCATAATGGCAATAATGCGCCCGACACTGTGGCCAACGCCCAAAATAATATCTTTGGCCAATTGATCACCGGCCAAAGCCGCATCACATAAAGACTCAACTGTCAGTGGTGAGCCATGTAATAACGAACTCATTGAGCCATTTAATCGCTGTTGGGCAATTTCCAGCATATTCTCAATACTGGCAACCGTCTCCAGGCAACCATGATTGCCGCAATAACAACGTTTGCCATAAGGGTCAACTTGAGTGTGGCCAATTTCAACCACACTGCGGCTGCCTGCGTGTAATACCCTGCCCGCGGTAATAACCCCTGCACCGACATTATGGTCAATCACCACTTGAATCACATTCTGACAGCCACGCGAAGCGCCATACAAGGCCTCTGCCATCGTCCAGGCGCAAATATCATGTTGCAGATAAACCGGTAATCCCGTTCGCTGCTCCAATGCCGGGCCAAGTAGCATCTCGTCCACGTCATAAAATGGCATTTTATGCACAATGCCCGCCGGTGCATCGATGATGCCGGGCATGGTAATGGCGATAGCTGTCAGCCTTTCAAGTTTTTCCTGATGGCGGATAAAGAATTGATCGACTTCGCTGAGAATTCGATTGAGTAAGGGCTCTGAGTGGCTATCTGGTAGGGGAATTTGATCTTCAACCACCAGTTTACTGCTGAGGTCACGCAGCGCGAGAGTTATCGAACCCCGGCTAATCCGTCCGGAAACATAATGCCAAGCCTCGGTATCCAGAACCAAACCAATTGCTGGCCGTCCACGACTACCAACATCTTGATATTCGGTTTCTTTTACCAAATGAGCTTCAACTAATTCCCGCACAATCTTGGTGATACTGGCGGGGGCCAATTGCGCCCTCTTAGACAGTTCAATACGGGATATCGGGCCGAACAAATCAATCAGCCGATAAACGGCCCCTGCATTGGTCTGCTTGATTTGATCAATATGCCCAGGCTGTCCATCCGTTATCACTAAACCGGCTCCTTCTCTGTCACCGAGTATTTTTCGCGCTTCTAAATAAAGATTATCGGCTATGTTGGGGCTTTTAGCATATGGCGTCAACTATTTGATTAGTTATGTGATTTACTGCACATAATCACCGATACCCTTTGACTATGCGCTGATTATTTAGACGAATAAAGGTCGAAAAACACTCACCACTATTATTTAACCTTAATAACCCAAAATGCCTTTATGCTTTATCTATTGGGCTATCCGCCATCATTAGGCGGATCAATGCTTCTGCCGGCGCGGTCACCGGGCGATGTTTGTGATTCACCAACCACACCTCAGTTGTCGCACTGCTTTCAGCTAACGGTAAGTATTTCACCCCATCCACTTTTACCCGAGTGAATGACGCTGGCAAAATAGAAACACCTAAACCGGCGGATACCAGCCCGACAATGGTCATCGCCTCCCCGACTTCTTGCGTGATATAGGGAGTGATCCCAGCGCGAGCCAACAGCGTGAGGATCTCATCATAAAGCGCAGTACCTACCTCGCGAGCAAAGAAAACAAAAGGTTGATCAGCCAACGAACTAAATTTGACACTGCCAAGAGGTAAAGCAGCTAACGGACTTTCTTCGTGGACCACCGCAACTAAAGGTTCGCGTAACAACAGGCGGTATTGCAGCGCATCGGGCAAGCGAGTGTTGCGCATCACACCAAGATCAAGTTGACCATCCAACAAGGGTTCAATTTGCTGCTTGGTATTCACTTCCTGCATTTTAATATGAACGTGCGGGTGCAACTGGCGAAAAGCGCGTAAATTCTTCGATACGGTGCTGATAAACGGTGCCGACGAGGTAAAACCAATGGTTAACTCTCCCGATTCCCCACGATGCAAACGCGCTGCTTTCTCTGCGGCCGCGCTGACCTGCGCCAGAATTTGGTAAGCCTCCTTTAAAAACAGTACACCGGCCTGCGTCAGACTGACATTGCGGTTATTGCGAGCAAATAATCTGGCTCCGATTTGCTCTTCCAATATGCGGATTTGTTGGCTCAGTGGGGGCTGAGAAATACGTAAACGCTCTGCTGCTCGCCCGAAATGCAACTCTTCAGCCACCGCGATGAAATAACGTAAATGCCTGAGTTCAATACTCATTCGACTCCATTGATATTTTTAAAGTCTTATTATGAATAATTAATATATTAGACAAAAAACTCTGCTATTTCTATGATCCTATTATTACGCCGAACCACGATTGAGCCTGTGCTCTTACGGCGAACAAACTGTTTTGATTGTGCTGGTTTTTATTGTACTAATGATAAGGAAATACCTTGACCACCTCTTTGCGCACTACGGATACCGCAGTGTCGAACCTCGCCGCAAATGACGATGCAACTGCTACCACGTTTAAAACTACTCGTTTAACTAAACGCCCTTATATTCAACGCGGTACACCTGAATTTATTCGTGTCACCCTGGCCTTCTTTTCAGCCGGATTAGCCACCTTTGCCCTGCTTTATTGCGTGCAGCCAATCCTGCCGTTGTTATCACAAGACTTTACTATCTCACCGGCGAGCAGCAGCTTATCGCTTTCAACCTCCACCGGAATGCTGGCTTTTGGCCTGATGTTTACTGGCCCTCTTTCTGATGCCATTGGTCGTAAATCCGTTATGGTAGTGGCATTGATGCTGGCTGCTATCTGCACCTTGATTTGTTCTTTTATGACCAGTTGGCATGGGATTTTGTTGATGAGGGCTTTGATTGGTTTATCCCTTAGTGGCGTTGCCGCTGTGGCGATGACCTATCTTAGTGAAGAAATTCACCCCAGTTTTGTCGCGCTCTCGATGGGGCTGTATATCAGCGGGAACTCGATTGGTGGGATGAGTGGCCGTTTGATTACCGGGGTGTTAAGTGATTTCTTTTCCTGGCGCATCGCTCTGGCGGTGATAGGTATATTTGCTTTGGCCGCTGCTTGTATGTTCTGGCGTATTCTTCCGGCCTCTAAGCATTTCCGTCCCACGTCATTACGGCCCAGAACGCTAATGATCAATTTCAAACTACACTGGCGTGATTCGGGCTTACCATTGCTGTTCGCTGAAGGTTTTTTAATCATGGGCAGCTTTGTCACTTTGTTCAATTATATTGGTTATCGTTTGCTGGCACCGCCTTATTATCTCAGCCAGGCGGTGGTGGGTTTATTATCGATAGTCTATCTGACCGGCTCATATAGCTCCCCCAAAGCTGGCGCGTTGACCACTCGCTATGGCCGAGGGCCGGTATTAATGGCTGCAATAGGTATGATGTTGATTGGTGTCATTATCACCGGTTTCTCTCCGGTAATAACAATCTTTATTGGCATGATGGTATTTACTGCCGGTTTCTTTGCCGCGCACTCTGTTGCCAGCAGTTGGATTGGCCGCCGCGCGCGCCGCGCTAAAGCCCAAGCATCTTCACTTTATCTATTCTGTTATTACGCAGGCTCGAGTGTCGCAGGAACATTAGGCGGTATTTTCTGGCTTAATCTAGGTTGGGCCGGTGTTGTGGTATTTATCGCCACCCTTTTGTTGCTGGCATTGTATGTTGGGCAGCGGTTACGGAAATTGCCAGAAGCGGCCAAAATTTAATCTTAGATGAGGTAAAGCCGATTGAACGCCAAATTACAATTTGACGTCCTCTCTGCTATGTACCTATTATTAAGGGGAGCTTAACGACCCTAAGTGATTGTTGCTTGAGATATAAATTAAGTATCTAGTGTATTAAGGGATTTATTACGAGATATTTCCTTAATTTATGTAAGGTCAGGAGAAAATATGACAAACCACTTCCTCACGCTTTGGGACATACTCGCGACAACATTTTCCATTTTCTTTTTCATCGCATACTTGCTGATTCTGTTTCAGGTCATTTCCGACCTTTTCAGAGACCATGAATTAAGTGGGTTTTATAAAGCGATTTGGATTCTGTTTTTACTCTTCATTCCACTACTGACGTCTCTGGTCTACCTCATCACACGAGGTAAAGGTATGGCTCAGCGCTATCGAGCCTCAGTACAAAAATCAGTATCCGAAACCAATGAGTATATCCGTCACGTTGCAGGTAAATCGCCAGCAGAGCAGATTGCTGACGCGAAAAAATTATTAGATGAAGGGACTATTACTGAAAGTGAATACCAGCAACTAAAAGCGAAAGCATTGTCCTGATATTTTGATTTATCACTATAGCCAACACGAAAATGTGTCGGTTATAAAGGCTAAATGTCACTTACCCTGCCATTTAGCCTTTTTTATTTCTGAATTAAAGCGATAAAAATAATAGGCAGTGGTGCTTAGTCGCCATGGAGATTATAATTTCAGCCTTATGCTTATATTGTTTGCGAGATTCAGGAATGAAACACTCTTCGCTACGGCGTGCGCTATTATTAGCCGGTATTACCCTGCCCTTAGTCAATTTTTCGCTGCCAACCTGGGCCGCTGCGATTCCGGGGTCATTAGACAAGCAATTGGCAGCACTTGAGCACAGTGCTAACGGTCGTTTAGGCATTGCGATGATTAATACCGGCAATGGCACCAAAATTCTGTATCGCGGAGCTCGACGTTTCCCATTCTGTAGTACTTTTAAGTTTATGTTAGCCGCTGCTGTATTGGGTCAAAGCCAATCTCAGCCGAATTTGCTCAATAAGCATATCAATTACCATGAGAGTGATTTGTTATCTTATGCCCCCATCACGCGTAAAAATCTGGCGCATGGTATGACAGTTTCTGAATTATGTGCGGCTACCATTCAATATAGCGATAACACGGCCGCGAATTTATTACTTAAAGAGTTGGGTGGTTTAGCGGCTGTTAATCAGTTTGCTCGCAGTATTGGCGATCAGATGTTCAGGTTAGACCGCTGGGAACCGGATTTAAACACCGCACTACCTAATGACCCACGTGATACCACCACTCCTGCGGCTATGGCAGCTAGTATAAATAAATTGGTATTGGGTGATGCATTGCACCCTGCCCAACGAAGCCAACTCACGGCATGGCTGAAAGGAAACACCACCGGGGATGCCACGATTCGCGCGGGTGCCCCTACTGACTGGATTGTGGGTGACAAAACAGGTAGTGGCGATTACGGAACCACCAATGATATTGCGGTACTTTGGCCGACGAAAGGTGCACCGATTGTTTTAGTGGTGTATTTCACGCAACGTGAAAAAGATGCGAAGCCACGTCGCGATGTATTGGCCTCTGCGACCAAAATAATTTTGTCGCAAATATCCTGACTTTCTGTGCGGGTGGCGTTACCCGCCTTTTAACTGCTATAGATGTTTTTGACATTATGGCAAATACCCTATGATTAATGGCAACTCTGGCTTTCAGAGGTACTGTTTTACTGATATAACCCATGGTATGTTGTAACTAAAATAAGACTAATTAAAGATACGATGAATAAATATGACCTGATAGAGCGGCTAAATAACCGTTTTACCGCATTGGAAGCCGGATTGCAGGAACTCCACCAGCAACTTGAGCATTTACCCCTGCTCGCTGCCCGCGTATTTTCCTTGCCTGAAATAGAGAAAGGCACAGAACATCAACCTATTACGCATATCCCCGTGAGTGCAACCGTGGGAACAGCAGCGAGAGATTTGGCTATACAGCATTATCAGCGGTTGTTTATTCACCACCAAGGTCAGAATGTTAGCAGCAAAGCAGCCCTCAGACTTCCGGGAGTCCTCTGTTTTTCGGTGACGGAGAGCCAATTAGCTACTTGCCAAAAAAGTATTCAACACATTAATCAATTGAAAACCGAGCTGGAACATATCATTACCGTTGAATCTGGCTTGCCGAGTGAGCAACGTTTCGAGTTTGTTCATACCCACCTGCATGGGTTGATCACGCTAAATACCTATCGCACCATTACGCCGTTGATAAACCCCAGTTCGGTTCGCTTTGGCTGGGCGAATAAACATATTATTAAGAATGTTACCCGCGCAGACGTGCTGGCGCAGTTAAATAAAAGCCTAAATGCAGGCCGCGCCGTTCCCCCTTTTAGCCGTGAACAATGGGTAGATTTAATTAGCCAAGAAATTAACGATGTTCAACGTTTGCCGGAACAGGCGCGCCTCAAGATTAAACGGCCGGTTAAAGTACAACCTATTGCACGAGTTTGGTATCAGGAACAGCAGAAACAAGTCCAACATCCCTGCCCAATGCCTTTGATTGCCTTTTGCCAGCTTCAATCGATAGCCGAATTACCTAAATTAGGCGAATTAACTGATTATGATGCCAACCAGATTAAACATAAATATAAGCCAGATGCCAAACCATTACAGCTGTTGGTACCCAGATTACATTTATATGTCGATATATAGATAAAAATCTAAGCTAGTCATTTATTCTAATAAAACCTATAAGATTACGGTTCTTCTGGTGATTTTTATAAGTAAGTAACTCAATCACCAGAAGAAATTAACACCTTCACGCAGAACTTTTTTAGGTACATAGTTACTCAAACCTGACGCATGGCAATATTCAATCAACTCTTTTAAAGAGTGACACCCCACTTTTTCATAAATAAACCTAAGTCTATTTTCAATTGTTCTATTTGATAAATATAGTTTTTCTGCTATTTCTTTTGCTGTCATTTTTTGAATTGCATAAAATATAATATCAAGTTCTTTCTCTGAGAAATCATCTACCGGCGGAGTTAGTGTAATAACTGAGGGTTTTAAACTTTTAAAAAAATCACATACGGAAATAAAATTAAACTTTTTACCAAAAAAAACAGTCCCTAACACATCCCCATTTTGACTATAAATAGGAAATTTTGGGAAGTACCACGGTGAAAGAATCCTTTCACGCCCAAAAGGCGAGGTTACAATGATCTCAGCCCCCTCTCGGCTTTGCTCTGCCTTTCTGTCGTGAGCCTTGAAGTCATCACTATACTCGGACCAAGAGCATGGCATCTCCTCATCTAAGCGTCCTTCAAAATCAAAACCGGGCTGAATATCAAACAAATCAAGACAAGATTCATTTAAATAAACAAATTTGGATTTATTATCTTTAATCGCCCAAGGAATACGAGCTTTTTCCATTATGGAAATGAGCGATAATTCACTGAGTGAATTAACAGTCAAACCAGACTCATCTTGGGGACTACTTTTTTTACTTTCCATAGAATAAACTCCTGCTGAGTCAAAACAACACTTTAATAAATACAAACCACCTTATCCATAGCCAACCGGTGGCCCACACAAAAACAGTAGCAGTCAATGAAACTATTCACGAATATAAAGAGTGACTTAATTTAAAATACATCATGGATATATAAGTCACCCAAAGAAGCAGGTATTATTCTATGCTAAAAACGAAAAAAAACACTACCTAAATAAGATGATTTATTCTTTTTTAATACCATCATCAGAATCAATTTTAATCATCACGCTTATTAGATTCTGACATTATGATGCAACCGAACTCTCTCCCTAACAGCGCAGGAAAGAGATACCCGCGCTGTAGGAAAGTGAGAATGGCGATTACTTCATACTTCCAACCATATCTTCCGGTTTAACCCATTCATTGAACTGCTCATCAGTAACATAACCTAGCTTCAGCGCCGCCGCCTTGAGGGTTAGCCCCTCTTTATGCGCTTTTTTGGCAATTTCTGCCGCTTTGTCATAACCAATATGAGGATTCAACGCAGTAACTAACATTAGCGATTCATTTAGTAGCTGAGTGATACGGTCACGATTAGGTTCAATGCCAACTGCGCAATGCTCATTAAAACCGCGCATACCGTCGGCGAGCAGACGAATAGATTGCAGGAAGTTATGAATCACCAGCGGGCGGAATACGTTCAGTTCAAAGTTACCAGACGCCCCACCAATATTGACCGCCACGTCGTTACCCATCACCTGCGCGCATAACATGGTCATAGCTTCACATTGTGTCGGATTGACTTTACCCGGCATGATAGAACTGCCAGGTTCATTCTCAGGAATAGAGAGCTCGCCAATGCCACTGCGGGGGCCTGAGGCTAGCCAGCGCACATCGTTGGCAATTTTCATCAACGAGGCCGCTAAACCTTTCAATGCACCGTGACCATGAACTAATGCATCACAAGTTGCTAATGCCTCAAATTTATTCGGCGCGGTGACGAAAGGTTGCTGGGCCAATACTGCAATCTCATTGGCGACGCGCACCGCATATTCAGGGTGAGTATTCAGCCCCGTCCCAACGGCCGTGCCGCCCAACGCCAGTTCACACAGATGAGGAATAGTGGCTTCAATATGTTGCACATTGTGCGCCAACATCGCCACCCAGCCGGAAATTTCCTGCCCCAGCGTCAGTGGCGTGGCGTCTTGTAAATGCGTCCGGCCAATCTTCACAATGTCGCGATAAGCTTCGGCTTTATCGGCAAGGGTCTGTTGCAATACTTTCAGCTCAGGTAACAGATCCTCTCTTAACCCAATAACTGCGGCGACATGCATTGCGGTTGGAAATACATCATTTGAACTTTGGCTTTTATTCACATCATCATTAGGGTGAACCAGACGATCATTACCTCGTTCGCCCCCTAACAATTCACTGGCCCGATTGGCCAACACCTCATTCATATTCATATTGGTTTGCGTGCCAGAACCGGTTTGCCAAATCGAAAGTGGGAACTCGCTCGCATGTTCGCCATTCAAGACCTCATCTGCCGCATGCATAATCGCTCTTGCCCGTTCGGCGGGGAGCAGCCCCAGCTCCATATTGACCTTGGCCGCGGCGCGTTTGGTCAATGCCAACGCATGAATCAGTGCCGTCGGCATCTTCTCTTGTGAAATACGAAAATGCTCCAACGAGCGCTGGGTTTGTGCACCCCATAATTGATCAGCCGGTACATCGATAGGCCCCATTGAGTCCTTTTCACTGCGGGTGGTCACCATCACTGTCTCCTTAGCATATGAATAGAAGGTTGTAGTATGACGTGTATATGATGGCATATTTATCGCTACCGTTATGCGATTGATTCGCATTTCTCTCATTTAGTTATATTCGGTTATAAGACGGATTGCATTACTACTTGCAACCCCTTTGGCCCCATTGTTTACTAAGGGACGATTTTTATCAGGGCGATGAATTTCGCCAGATTCAACGGCAGATGACCTCTATGCAAAAAATGAAGAATGCAGTACAAAACTACGCCTGGGGCAGTACCAATGCGCTTACCGAGCTTTACGGCATAGCCAATCCGCAAGGCAAACCTATGGCTGAATTATGGATGGGCGCTCATCCTAAAAGCAGTTCTGAAGTTGCGGATGCCAGCGGCCAATGGCATTCATTACGCGATGTGATTGAGAAAAACCCTGATGCCACTTTAGGTCACGACGTTTTTAAACGTTTTGGTGAGTTGCCCTTCCTATTCAAAGTGCTGTGCGCCGCCCAACCATTATCGATTCAGGTACATCCAAGTAAGGCTGCGGCAGAAATTGGCTTTGCCAAAGAAAATCAGGCCGGTATCCCGCTGGATGCTGCCGAGCGAAATTACAAAGATGCTAACCATAAGCCTGAGTTGGTTTATGCCCTAACACCTTTCCAGGCCATGAATGGTTTCCGTACTTTGGATGATATTGCGGCCCTGCTCCAGCCATTAGCCTCCGCTCATCCGGATATCGCCGCGTTTCTACGCTCCCCTGATACCGAACATTTATCCACCTTATTTGCCAGTTTGCTGAGTATGGCGGGCGAAGAGAAAACGCGTGCTTTGGGGATATTGAAAGCGGCACTGAATAATCAATTGGGTGAGCCGTGGGATACTATTCGCAGTATTTCGCGTTTCTACCCGGATGACAGTGGTTTGTTCTCTCCGTTGTTGCTTAATGTGGTCACCCTGCAACCGGGTGAGGCCATGTTCTTATATGCTGAAACCCCTCATGCCTACCTTAATGGCGTGGCGCTGGAAGTGATGGCAAATTCGGATAACGTATTACGCGCGGGACTGACCCCTAAGTTCATCGATATCCCTGAATTAATGGCTAACCTGCAATTTATTCCAAAACCTGCCGCTACTTTGCTGACCACGCCCCAACAGCAAGGCAACGAGTTGGTATTCCCCATCCCTGTTGAGGATTTTGCTTTTTCACTACATACATTAACCTCAGAGCCACAGGAATTGGCGCAAAACAGTGCGGCCATTGTATTTTGTGTTCAAGGTCAGGCGATATTGAAAAAACAACAGCAAGAAATCACTTTGCAACCCGGTGAGTCTTGTTTCATTCCGGCTAATGAATCGCCAATCACCGTCCATGGAATAGGCTCAATTGCCCGTGTTTATAACGCGGGGTGAACGAAGTGACTTATTTTGTTGTCTATTGCTGGCCTTTTGATGCTGTGGTGGTTAAATTTCACCAGCGCAATAAGTCGTTATCGTCGCAATAATATTTGTGTACGGCTAATCTAGGCCTATATTAATTTGGGAGATGTTGTTTTCTATGCATCTCTTTGGTGTTATTTAACTAGCAACTCATTACCGCGTTCAACAGTGAATTTGGTGTATTAGAAAAGGATGAACAGAACAATGAAAAAATCGTTAGTGGCTGTCAGCGTCATAGTCGTACTTGGCGCAGCATGGACTGGGGCCTCATGGTATACCGGCAAATTGATTGAACAACGTATGGGCGAATTGGTTAATAACGCAAATGACCAGATCAGAACCTTGCTGCCGAAAGCCGGTGTGAAGTTCGCTTATAAAGATTACCAACGTGGCCTGTTCAGTAGTCAGGTGCGCTATGTGTTGCAAGCAGATAGCAGCGTCGCAGGTGAAAAAGCCTTGAAAGATGGTGATGAAGTCGCATTCATCGAAACTATCGATCACGGCCCTTTCCCATTGGCGCAGCTAAAAAAATTCAATCTGATCCCGAGCATGGCGTCGGTACATACCGAACTTGCGAATACCCCAGCATTGAAAAAACTGTTTGAAGTCACTAAAGGCCAATCACCGTTTACTGCGGATTCGCGCATTTCATACAGCGGCGATACCTCTTCTGCCATTACATTTATTCCCATTGATTATCAGCAGAACACCACCAGCATGAAATTCTCTGGTGCAAAAATTGATGCTGATGTCTCCCGCGATCTGCGTGATGTGAAAATGAGTGGTTCAAGTGATAGCCTGGTTTTCGCCAGCAAAAATCAGTGGGATCAAGTTGAACAATTTAGTCTGCAAGGTTTGGTGATTAAAAGTGATACCAATATCGGCAAGTTTGATCTCAGCATTGGCTCCCAACTACTGGGAATCAAACAAATTGGCCTCAGTATTGATGGTAAAGAGACCGCGACATTAGTGGGCTTTAACCTGAATACGCAATTGGGCGAAACCGATAAAGACTTGAACGGCAAGCTGACTTACACCCTGGACGCATTAAAAATTCAGGATAATGACTTCGGCTCTGGTAAATTAGCCTTCGCCTTCGACAAACTTGACGGTCAAAGCTTGAAGCAGTTTACCAATGCCTATAATCAGCAAGTATTGAAGGCCGTTCAGGCAGGTGAAAACCTCGATCCGGTTGCTTATCAAGAACAAATGACCGAAATACTAATGGCTAACCTTCCGGCCTTGCTGAAAGGCAACCCAACTATAAGCATTGCACCACTGAGCTGGAAAAATGCCAAAGGTGAAAGTACCTTCACTCTGAATATCGCGCTGACTGATCCAGCACAAGCGAAAGCCGGTAGTGAGCCGATGCTGGCGCAATCAGTGAAAAAAGTCGACGCAACATTGACCATCCCAATGGCTATGGCCACTGAGCTGACAACCCAGGCCGCTCGTCTGCAAGGTTATAATCCAGAAGAAGCACAAAAACTGGCACAACAGCAAGTTCAGGGCATTGCAGCCATGGGCCAGATGTTTAAACTGACGACCACCAAAGATGATGTTATTAGCAGCAGCTTCCACTTTGCTGATAACCAGGTGGATTTGAATGGTCAGAAAATGTCACTGCAAGAGTTTGTTGGCCTGTTTGGTATGTTCGGCGGCGCACCTGCTGAAGAAGATACCGGCACTGAATCTGAAGATGCGCCCGTCGCACCAGAAGCAGCAGCACCAGCACCAGCACCAGCACCAGCACCAGCAGCACAATAAATATGAGATGTTAAAACCATAAGAAACGGGGCCAGATGGCTCCGTTTTTTTTATTCAAAGAGGTCTAGATTATGGAAGATAAACCAATATTAGGGCCAGATCCCCAGTGTAAGCACCCGATGGCGGGGTTTCCTCAAGTATGCTTTATCAAAAATACCACACAAAATCCGAACATTATTATTGGTGATTATACCTACTACGACGATCCACAAGATTCTGAAAACTTTGAACGTAACGTGCTTTATCACTACCCCTTTATTGGCGATAAGCTGATTATCGGCAAATTCTGTGCATTAGCTCATGGGGTGAAGTTCATTATGAATGGTGCCAACCATAAAATGTCTGGGTTATCGACTTACCCATTCAATATTTTTGGTAACGGCTGGGAAAGAGTCGCCCCGTCCAGGGATGAGCTGCCTTATAAAGGCGATACTCATGTCGGAAATGATGTGTGGATTGGCTATGATGTGTTGATTATGCCAGGTGTCACCATTGGCAATGGGGCAATTATTTCATCACGCTCAGTGGTCACGCGCGATGTGCCCGCTTATAGTGTGGTCGGTGGTAATCCTGCAACACTGATTAAAAATCGCTTCTCAGCCGAGGTTATCGGTAAGCTACAAACTATTGCCTGGTGGGATTGGCCAATAGACGCGATCAGTCGCAATCTACACCTGATCGCTGCCGGTGATATTGAAGCATTAGCGCGAGCAGCCAGCGAGATTGATCACACCTAATCAGGCCGATCCCCGACGGATCAACACCGGCGGTAATATGACGCTTTGCAGTTGTAAATTTCCCCCGGAAATACGCTGAAGCAAACGCTGCCCGGCACTGTAGCCAATTTCCCGGGCAGAACTGGTGATAAAGGTCAAGGGTGGCTCAGTAAGTTCTGCTGCTGGCACATCACCAAAACCAATTAATGCTACTTGCTGATCGAGATAAGTATCTACCCCCGCACTACCAATCGTCCTGCCAGTGCGTAAAATACCAAAATAGGCGCCCAATGCGATGGATGCCTGATGACAGATAATCGCGCTGACATTAGGGTGACGCCGTAACAGCTCTTCAGCTGCATCTGCCGCCGCCTGTTGCTGACCATCACATTCGACCACCCATTCCGAGCGAAACGGTAGCCCATACTGCACTAAAGTGGCACAAAAGCCCCCGAGCCGTTCAGCCCGCGTCAGCGAGTGCGAATGTCCGCCAAGATAGGCAATTTGCCGATGACCACGACCAATCAGAAACTCGGTCGCCATTTTAGCGGCTTGCATATTATCAGGACGCACCACATCGACGCCGTCCAGCACATTGGAGCGGGCAGCACAAATCAGTGGAATATCATGTTCAGCAGCCTTTTCTCGTAGTCCCATTTCCCGCTTGGCCCCACCACCCAGCACCAGGCCATCGACACCTTGATCGATAAGCGTGTCAAAACAACGCAATAATCCTTTGCCCTCGCGGCCACTTTGCGTCAAAAACAACAATTTACCTTCAGCTTCAATGGCTTCACTTAAGCCGGCGGTCATTTCCGCATAAAAAGGATCGCCAATATCACGCACAATCAAGCCAATGACACCTGACTCCCCGCCGCGTAACTGTGCCGCCTGGCGGTTACGGACATAGCCTAATTGTTCTATTGCCTGATTAACCCGCTCGGCTGTCGCCGGAGAGATACGCCCTTTGCCACTGATCGCTAACGAAACTGTCGCCACAGAGACACCAGCCAATTTAGCGACATCAGTGATTGTCGTTTTTTTAATTGTCATGCCAAAAAATAAGCCAAGTTAAACGTTTAATCCATGATGACCCAGTATACCCAAAAATTTGGAGTTGCAGGTAGGCGGCCAGCAAGCGAATCCCGATGAGCTTACATAAGTAAGTGATTCGGGTGAGTGCACGCAGCTAACAACCCTGCGGCTTCAAATGTGAAGGGTATACAAAAGTAGGATCAGTAATTGTGACTTATCACTCATATTATCTGGGTTAAACGTTTTATCTTATTTTACCTCCAGACAGGGAGGCGAAATAGTCGCCATTATTCATCAATCTTTTAACATCAGGTGTATCAGTACAGGAGTCACTATGTCAGCGGCAAAAAAACAAAAAATTACGCTGTGGGAGTTTTTCCAGAGTTTAGGGAAAACCTTCATGCTACCGGTCGCCTTGCTCTCCTTCTGCGGGATCATGCTGGGTATCGGCAGTTCGCTTAGCAGTAAAGATGTCATCACCTTATTACCCTTTATTGGTCACCCGGCCTTCCAGCTATTGTTTACCTGGATGAGTAAGGTTGGCTCATTTGCCTTTAGCTTCTTGCCGGTGATGTTCGCCATCGCGATCCCACTGGGTATGGCGCGTGAAAACAAAGGGGTGGCAGCATTCTCCGGTTTCGTTGGTTTTGCCGTACTGAATCTGGCAACCAATTTTTACCTGACCACCAGTGGCGTATTACCGACAACTGACCCACTGGTGCTGAAAACACATAACATTCAGAATATATTGGGCATCCAGTCCATCGATACCGGTATTTTAGGCGCGGTGATTGTCGGGATCATTGTTTATTTACTGCATGAACGCTTCAATACAATTCGCTTACCTGATGCATTAGCCTTCTTTGGTGGCACCCGTTTCGTGCCGATTGTCACCACCGTGGTGCTCGGATTGGTCGGTTTGTTGATCCCGCTGATCTGGCCTTGGTTTGCGGCGGGTATCAATGGTTTAGGCCGTTTGATTAACGGTGCTGGCATGTTCGGGCCGATGATTTTCGGTAGCGGCGAGCGCTTATTACTGCCATTCGGCCTGCATCATATCTTAGTGGCATTAATCCGCTTCACCGAAGCTGGCGGCACTATGGATGTGTGCGGTCATAGTGTTAGCGGTGCTTTAACTATTTTCCAGGCGCAATTATCTTGCCCTACTACCACCGGTTTCTCTGAAAGTGCCACTCGCTTCCTGTCGCAAGGTAAAATGCCCGCGTTCCTCGGCGGCCTGCCAGGTGCGGCACTGGCAATGTATCATTGTGCTAAGCCAGAAAATCGCCATAAAATTAAAGGGTTGTTGATTTCGGGTGTCGTTGCTTGTGTTATCGGCGGCACCACAGAACCGATTGAATTCCTGTTCCTGTTTGTTGCCCCGTTCCTGTATTTGATCCATGCCATACTGACAGGGCTGGGCTTTACTGTTATGGCGCTATTAGGAGTGACCATCGGTAATACTGACGGTAATATCATTGATTTCGTGGTATTTGGCATTCTGCATGGCACCGCAACCAAATGGTACTGGGTGCCTGTCGTTGCCGGGATCTGGTTTGTGGCTTACTACTGTATTTTCCGTTTTGCTATTCAGCACTTCAATATCAAAACACCGGGTCGTGAGAATGAAACCACCGCCAGCAGTAATGCAGAAAAAGCAGCCAGTGGCGCTGTTAGCGGCAAGTCTGGCTATAACTCCCCTGCTATCTTGGCTGCTCTGGGTGGTGCCGATAATATCGTCTCATTAGATAACTGTATTACGCGCTTACGCATGTCGGTCAAAGATATGAATTTAGTGGATAAAGAGGCATTGAAAGCCAATCGTGCCATTGGTGTCATTCAACTCAATGACCACAACCTTCAAGTTGTTATCGGCCCGCAAGTGCAATCAGTGAAAGATGAATTAGACTCACTGATAGGGAATGGTCAATTTGCCATATCATAAGAAGCCAAACTCAGTGAGTGAAGGGTTGACCGCACCCAGGGGCACGTTTCCCCTTCATTTAACTTTCTATAAATAGGTTTGTCATTAACTGACACGGGGTGCTCTGATACCCCGTGTTTTCAGAAGCGAGATGCTGATGTTTGATTTCTCCACCCCCGTCGATCGTCACGGCACCTGGTGTACCCAGTGGGACTATATTGCTGACCGCTTTGGTGCTGCGGATTTGCTGCCCTTCACTATCTCGGATATGGATTTCCCCACCGCTCCGGTTATTTTGCAAGCACTGAATCAGCGCATCGGGCACGGTGTGCTGGGGTACAGTCGCTGGCAACATGATGATTTTCTCGGCGCAATCCGCCACTGGTATCAGCAACGTTTTCATTGTCATATTGATACCTCAATGGCGGTCTATGGCCCGTCGGTCATCTATATGGTGGCCCAACTGATTCGCTGCTGGTCGGCACCCAGTGATTTCGTCGTCACTCACACCCCCGCTTATGATGCTTTTTACAAAGTGATCCTCGGCAATCAGCGCCAATTACTCAGCTGCCCGCTGCATAAAGTCGATAACCAGTGGCAGTGCGATATGGCACATCTGGAAGCATTACTGGCGCGCCCGCAAACCAAAATATTGTTACTGTGCAGCCCGCATAATCCAACCGGTAAGGTCTGGACAGCAGCAGAACTCGCCCACATGGCCGAGTTATGTGAGCGCCATCAGGTCAAGGTCATCAGTGATGAAATTCATATGGACATGACGTGGGATAATCAAGTGCACACGCCGTGGAGTCAGGTCGGTCAAACACCTTGGGCCTTACTGACCTCGGGTTCCAAGACATTTAATATTCCGGCCCTCACCGGGGCTTACGGTTTTATCAGTGATACTGAAACGCGTGAAACCTATAGCCAAATGTTAAAGGGTCGTGATGGTCTCTCTTCTCCCGCTGTTTTAGCCATCGTGGCGCATATTGCGGCCTACCGCCAGGCTGAACCCTGGTTAGACGAATTACGCCGTTATCTGCAAGCCAATCTGGCTTATGTGGCTCAGCGGTTGAATGAAGCATTTCCCACCTTAAACTGGCAACCGCCGCAGGCAACCTATTTGGCGTGGATAGATTTGCGGCCACTGAATATTGACGATAATCAATTGCAGAACGTGCTGATCGAGCAACAGAAAGTCGCCATTATGCCGGGCTTCACTTACGGTGAAGAAGGCCGTGGTTTCCTACGCCTTAATGTCGGTTGTTCGCGCAGTAAAGTTGAAAGCGGAATGGATAAACTCATTAATGGGATCCGGTTTTTACAGCGGGAATAGCGAGTTTGCGTCGGTTATACAGGCACCTTTTGAAAGATAAAAAGGTGCCGAAATGGGACTTTCATCACTTTTTTATGCAACACGGTGGATATTTTCACTGATTTGTTTTTATAATGTTCTGCACTTAATCCATAATAATCCAGTGAGTGCACATATGATTGACCCCCGCCTTCCCTTGACTGACATTCATCGCCACCTTGACGGCAATATTCGTGCGCAAACTATTTTGGATCTGGGACGTCAGTTCAATCTGTCGCTACCTGCTGATGAGTTAGAGGCTCTGCGCCCGCATGTTCAAATCACTAAAACTGAACCTGATTTAGTTAGCTTCCTGCAGAAGTTGGATTGGGGCGTCGCAGTTTTAGGCTCTTTGGAGGCCTGCCGCCGTGTGGCTTATGAAAATGTGGAAGATGCCGCCAATGCGGGCTTACATTATGCCGAGCTGCGTTTCTCTCCATTCTATATGGCAATGAAACATCAGTTACCCGTCGCCGGTGTAGTTGAAGCCGTCATTGATGGTATTCAAGCTGGTTGTCGTGATTTTGATATTGATATTCGTCTCATCGGTATTCTTAGCCGCACTTTTGGTGAGCAAGCCTGTTTGCAAGAACTGGATGGTTTACTGGCACATCGTGATGCTATTACTGCGCTGGATTTGGCGGGTGATGAGCTGGGTTTCCCTGGTGGGCTGTTCCGCAGTCACTTTAACCGCGCGCGTGATGCCGGTTGGCGAATTACCGTCCATGCCGGTGAAGCCGCGGGACCTGAGAGCATCTGGCAGGCTATTCGCGAGTTAGGGGCGGAACGTATCGGTCACGGTGTTAAAGCCGTAGAAGATATCAAACTAATGGATTATCTGGCTGAGCATAATATTGGTATTGAATCCTGTCTGACATCCAATATGCAAACCAGCACAGTGGCATCACTGGCGACTCACCCATTAGCCATCTTCTTGCGCCATGGCGTATTAGCCTCTATCAATACTGATGACCCTGCGGTTCAAGGAATTGAAATTGCTAATGAGTATCATATTGCCGCGCCAGCAGCTGGCCTGACGCCACAAGAAATTCGTCAGGCGCAAGAAAATGGCCTGACAATGGCATTTATCAGTGAGCAAGAAAAGCAGGCCTTGCGCGACAAAATTCGCAACTAAACAGCAGGATATCAAAACAGCGCGTATCACTAAAAAGTTCTACGCATTCAGTGATTGAAGGGACAGCCGCACTTAGACCTAGTGGCACTTCGACGGCTCACGCGCTTGTATTTAAAACGAAAAGTGAGCCGACGGCACATGTCCCTTTCATTTGACTTAGTTTGTAATCGAAAAGATAGATTATTACTGACTCCTGAGAAACCTCGATAACTCGGTCTTGCAAGGTGAGGACAGGTAGAAGAGTAAAGCGTCCGCGCCAAGGATGGCGCGGCTCGAGCCCCCAGGGAAGGGTTTACGGCGTCTTTACGATCTGCCTGTTTTCACCACTACAGGCACTTTGTCATTAACCTCATGATTACAATGTCCCACCGCTCTCCTCAGTGCGCATTTCCGCATTCTCTCTGGCGACCCGTTTGGCGTATCGCTGCGCCAATACCGCACAAACCATCAACTGAACCTGATGGAATATCATCAGCGGCAATACCATAACCCCCACTACCGAGGCAGGAAACAGCACATTAGCCATCGGAATTCCATTAGCCAGACTTTTCTTCGAACCGCAGAACACAATGGTAATTTCATCGGCAGTATTGAAACCCAACCAACGGGCAGCCAACGTATTGACGACCAATACCAATGTCAGCAAGACCATTGAACAAACCAATATTGCCAGCAACGACCAGCCGTCGATTTGATGCCAAATCCCCTGCACTACCGCCTCACTGAAGGCAACATAAACCACCAACAGAATCGATGACCGGTCAGTAATATTGACCAGTTTCTTATGACGCTCAACCCATTTGGCTATCAGTGGGCGTGATAAGTGACCGACAATAAACGGCACCATCAATTGCATGACGATAGAACCGATAGCATGCAGAGTATCAGTATCGCCCCCCTGGGTATGCATCAACATCCCGACCAGAATCGGTGATAAGAATACACCGAGGATACTGGATGCCGAGGCGCTACATATGGCAGCAGCAACATTGCCTCCGGCCACCGAGGTATAGGCGATAGCGGATTGCACTGTCGCTGGTAATGCACACAGATACAGGAACCCCAGATACAGCGTTGGCGTTAACACCCCGGGAACTAACACATTCATACCCAATCCCAATAGCGGGAACAGGGCAAAGGTACTGAGGAATACCACCAAATGCAGTTTCCAATGCCCCATGCCGGAGACTATAGCGGCGCGGGACAGTTTGGCACCGTGCATAAAGAACAGTAATGCGATAGCCGCCGTCGTCAGGTGTTCAAACCCTACTTTGACCTCACCCTCACAAGGAAAGATGGAGGCAATAATAACGACCAGTATGAGTACCAATAAGAACTTATCTATTCGTAAGCGTTGTAACCAAGACATGCAAAAGTATTCCTTCAATATACCCTTCGCTCTGGAAGCTGCGGGGGTGTTAGCTACGCTTACTCACCCGAATCACTTACTGATGTAAGCTCATCGGGATTTGTTCGCTTGCTGCCTACCCGTAACTCCAATAGCTTTGGGTATAGTTTAAAAAAAACGAAGAGGTCTAACTCAATGTGCAGCGACAACTGGCAGCGTTTTTTTCTGTTGATCAGAGGTAATGCCCAACTCAATCAACTCCATCACCGTAATCGCTTCAGATGCTGGCACCGGATTGGCTGCCGTACCCAAAATGGCTTCGCGGATCCCCGCATAGTAAGCAGGATAATTACCCGGTAATGTCAGCAGAGGTTTCTCGGCCAGCACACCATCATGTGACAGTGTCACGACACCATCGCGCATGTCATAGCCCCAGTCAGCCTGCGGTAAACGCTCACCCGCTTTCAGTCGGTCTTCCTGCGGATCTAAACCAAATTTAATGTAGCTGCCTTGCATGCCGTGGACGATATAACGCGCAGTTTCTGCCGCCGCCAAAACGGTGCCATGCAACACCACACGTTGATCTGGATAACTGAGAATGGCATGGAAGTAGTCAACCGACTGCGCCCCTGGACGTAGCATTCCTAAATCCACATTTAAGCTGTCTGGCAAACCAAAGAGTTGCAGCGCTTGATCCAGTAAATGCGGCCCCAGATCGTACCAAATACCGCTGCCAGCGCCGCCTTGCTCGCGCCAGCGCTGACGGATTTCAGGGCGATAACGGTCAAAGTGAGATTCAAAATAGACGATTTTCCCCAGCGAACCTTCCGCCAGTAGTGTTTTTAATGTCAGAAAATCACTGTCCCAGCGGCGATTATGGAATACAGATAATAGCAGCCCAGCTTCGTCAGCCTGTTTCTTCAGATCTCGTGCTTGTGACAGTGTCACGGTAAACGGTTTATCGACCACCACATGTTTACCGGCTGCCAGTGCCCGTTGGGCCAAAGGGAAATGGGTATCATTGGGGGTTGGAATAACGATGAGTTTAATTGAAGGGTCATCAAATAAGGCTTGCGGATCAGAAACGACAGTCATTGACGGCCAATCTGCATGAACTTTACTGGCATCACTACTGGAAACCCCTGCCAGTTCCAGCCCAGGCGTCCCCATTATCAGGGGAGCATGGAATGTTTTACTGGCGTAGCCATAACCCAGTAAACCCACTTTTATTTTTTCAGCCATCACATATTTCCTCTTGCCCGGTATCACTCGATACAATCGATTTGACACTATGATGATTCCCGCGACAAGAGGTAATTTTTTGCTGCACCAGACCAGCGGCATTAAACCCTTACGATGCCCTCGCCATTCTCGCGCCATTCAGGGTGGCGTAAGCTGCGTTGTGGATAATTGGTTTCAATGCTGCGACGCCTGAAATCACTGGGGCTAACCCCTACGCGTTTGCGGAATACTCGGGAAAAATAAAGCTGGTCGTCATATCCCACCACCCGACCAATGGTCGCGATCGGTTCTTGCGTGGTTTGCAGTAATAATTTAGCGCGGATCACCCGCTGGTCTTCGCGCCAGCGCAAGATATTAATCCCCACTTGCTCGCGAAACAGGTGCGCCAAGCGTGACGGTGATAAACAGACATGGCGGGCAACTTCATCGATGCGCAACTCACCCGCCAAATTGCCGGTGATAAATTGGCATGCTTCGATCACCCGTGGGTCCATAATACGTTGCGGGCTGAGAGGATCTTCTTCCATTGAACGTAGCAATAGCCGCTCTAACAAATTCATCCCTAGCTCTTCACCAAACCGCCGCCCGGATTTTTGTGTCTGTTCTATATTGGCAAACAGACGATCGAATTCCAGCAACAAGTTATTGTTGGGTAAGGATAAACGCCCTACTTCATGGGTTTTACTGTGCCACTCCAACCAATCTGCCCAATAGGCCCGAGGACGGAAATAGACCCAGCGATGATACCAACAATCACTGTTAGGTGAGCGACCATAATAATGTGCCGCTTTAGGCGGAAAGAGCAGCAAATCACCAGGGTTACTGTAAAAGGTGTTTTCACCATCAAAGATCTTGCCCTGACCCTTAATGGTCAGATTCAAGATATAACCTTTCATCCCGCCGGGCCGGTCGATAAAGAAATCGAGTGGTCCATCAGCCAGAATCGGGGTTAATCCAGCCACCAAATAAGCGTTAAAAGTGTAGCCTGGCAGCAAGGGATTGGGTTGTGGTTCCTGAACCATTCGATGGTACATTGAGTCTCCTTGGTGTCATTTATGCGCTTATACCCGTCATACATCAGTTTATCGGGCAGATTTCAAACTGCCCGATAGTGATAACAAAATTGTGAGCCACGGTGGGTTTTTATGGACTTTCCTGTCATCCGTGCACTTATACCGTCCGTTTAGCCAGCTGTTTGTAACGGTCGAAGATAACCGCTGCCAGCAGGATCAAGCCGCGCACCACGTATTGCGAGAACGGGGAAATATTCAGTAGGTTCATGGCATTTTCCACTGTCCCCAGAATCAAAATACCGGCGATGACATAGGAAATTTTGCCAATCCCGCCTTTGAGGGATACCCCACCCAGCACACAAGCGGAGATGACTATCAACTCATAACCAATCGAGGTCATTGGCTGACCACTGGTCATACGTGAAGCCAGGATGATCCCCGCAGCGGCGGATACCAGACCAGACAACACAAAGATAATGATTTTGGTACGTACCACCGGAACACCGGCCAAACGAGCGGCATCTTCATTACCCCCGATCGCCAGTGTATTGCGGCCAAAGGTGGTTTTATTCAACAAGAAACCAAACAGTGCCAGGCAAGCAATAGTGATCCAGATAGGCGCAGGCAAACCCAGCCAGTTGGTGTAACCGAGCGCGAAGAAACGTTCATCTTCGATACCCACAGCTTTACCATCAGAAATAATGTAAGCCAGACCACGAACAATCTGCATGGTTGCCAGAGTGGTTATCAGGGCGTTTATCTTCAGCCGGGCAATGACAAAACCGTTGATCAGACCACATAATGCGCCCAGTAACAAACCCGCCCCCACCCCCAGCCATAAGCTTTCAGTCATATTGATGACTACCGCGGTGGTGACCCCCGCACAAGCAATAACTGATGCGACAGATAAGTCAAAATCACCGGATGCCAAACAAAACAGCATACCGCACGCCACCATCCCGGACATTGAGATAGCCAGCCCCAAACCTTTCATATTGATAAAGGAGCCAAAATTAGGCACAAATATGACACAGCCAATAAACACCACGGCGAATACCACCAGCATGCCGTAGCTATCCCAAATGCGAGATAGCCCCAGCCCTCTTTTAGCGGGAGCCTCTTGCGGTGGCTGCGACTGAGGTGATGCAGGGGTTTTCTTATCTGAACTTAACGTCACACTGGACATGGATGTATTCATTACAATCTTCTCCTTCACAATCAGGCCACCGCTGGTGCGGTATCCGTCGCAATATTCGGGGTACGTAGCATCGCCAAACTGAGCGCTTGCTCTTCAGTGGCATCATCGTGATTTAACTCACCGGAGATGGCTCCTTCGCGCATCACCACAATTCTGTCCGCCAGCCCAAGAACCTCTGGCAAATCGCTCGACGCAAACAGCACGGCAATGCCCTGTTTCGCCAGTTCATAAATCACGTTATAGATTTCATGCTTGGCGCCGACGTCAATACCGCGTGTCGGTTCATCCAGCAGGATCACTTTCATATCCTCAGATAACCAGCGGCCCAAAATGGCTTTCTGCTGATTTCCTCCGGAGAGATTCATAATCAACTGCTGAGGGCCAGGGGTTTTGATATTCAAGGACTGAATGCGTAGTGCGGCGTTCTCTTGTTCCCAGCGATTGTTAATCAGGCAGCCAGCGGTCAGTGTTTTGCGGCGGGCGCTGATATTGATATTGTCCTGCACCGAATGCACTGGAATGATACCGTCGGCTTTGCGATCTTCCGGGCACAGCATGACTCCGGCGGTAATGGCATCAATCGGCGAGCGAATAGTGAGCGGCTTGCCATCCAGTAACACCTGCCCACTGCTCAGTTTGGTACCACCAAATAGCCCTTTAAGTAATTCGCTGCGCCCGGCACCGACCAGTCCAAACAAGCCGACAATCTCACCTTGATGTACGGTTAGGCTAATGGGAGATTTCACGCCAATGGCTTTGACGTTTTGTAATGTCAGGCGCTCAGGCCCAATGTCACGCGGCAGATAACCATAAATATCCCCCAGATTGCGCCCGACCATGGCTTGTACCAGCGAATCATTATTCACCTTATCCATATCATCAAAAGTACGTACGTAGCGGCCATCTTTGAACACGGTAATGGCATCACTCAGCGCAAAGATTTCTTCCATACGGTGAGAGACATACAAGATGACGCGCCCTTCAGCACGTAACTCCCGGATCACCCGGAACAGTTGCTCGATTTCCCGCGCAGAAAGCGAACTGGTCGGCTCATCAAACGCAATAATTTTGGCATTACGCGCCAGTGCCTTAGCAATTTCCACCATCTGCCATTGGCCGATGGAGAGGTATTTGAGTGGCGTATCGGGGTCAATATCCAGCCCCAAATGTTTGAGTTGTAAGCTGGACTCATAACGCAGTAATTTACGATCAACCATGCCCATCTTGGTGGGCAATTGGCCCAAATAGATATTTTCTGCCACTGTCATTTCCGGAACCAAATGCAGTTCCTGATAAATGATTGCCACGCCCGCATCAAGCGCTTCGGTGGTATTGGTAAAATTAACGGCTTTGCCTTTAATATGAATCTCACCCTGAGTCGGGGTGTAATTGCCGCTGAGAATTTTCAGCAGAGTCGATTTCCCTGCGCCATTCTCCCCCATCAGGGCATGGATTTGCCCGGCCTGACAGGTAAAACTGATATCATCCAGCGCTTGCACACCGGGGAAACTTTTTCCGATGCCACAAAAAGCCAGATACGGTGACTGTTCGGCTTCCAGCTCGGCTTGTAACGCAGAATGGAGTGCTGACATGATGGTTTCCTTATAAAGTTTGGGTTGCAGCGGGGCCAAATATCAAATGACCCCGATGCGCCATAGCGTGTAGTGGAATTACATCAAGCCTTTCTTCTCTAACTCAGTTTTGAAGTTATCGCGGGTGATCAGCACCACATCAGTCACTTCAGTAAATTTCGCTGGCTCAACATCTTTGGTGACCCAGTCATGCAGCATCTGAATGCTCTTATAACCGTGGATATCCGGGCTGGGTAACAGAGAACCGTAGAAGCCAGTCGCCTGACCTTTGGACAGTTCGCTAACCGCATCAACCCCATTGATACCAATGCCTATCACATTCGGAGCCTTAAAGCCCTGACCTTCAGTGGCACGCACACCACCCAATACGGTGTTGTCGTTCATCCCGACGATCAGCCAGTTTTTCACTTCAGGATGCTGTACTAACATAGAGTTAGCGGCATCGAATGCCCCTGGGATATCATTGGATTTAGTGGGAACTTTGTAGATCTGTTTTTCCGGGAAGCCCGCAGCTTTCAATGCGTCCATTGAGCCAGAAGTGCGACGGCGCGCGGTGTCCAGCTCATCAGAAGTGATCGCCATAACAGCGGTTTCCCCTGGCTGCCACCCCCGTTTATTCATCTCTTTCCACAGTTCTTGCCCTTGGCGCTCACCAATTTTGGTCGCCGCCATCATCACCAATGGCACGCTCTCCATGGGTTTACCTTTGGCATTGACGAATTGATCGTCAACGGCGATCACTTTCAGGTTATAACTGCGAGCCTTAGCTTCAATGGCGGGCCCTAGTTTCGGATCAGGGGTACAGATAACGAAACCTTTCGCACCACTGGCGGCCAGACTGTCGATGGCATTTAGGGTTTTTTCACCATCGGGCACGGCTATTTTTATCACTTCAAAACCTAAATCTTTGCCCGCTTTATCGGCAAACTTCCACTCGGTCTGGAACCAAGGCTCTTCAGGTTGCTTAACTAAAAATCCTAGTTTCATGCTTTCGGCAATAGCTGAATGTGACATAACTGCCGCTAACCCAACCACTGCCAGCGCTTTAGTTAATTTATGCATAGTGTTCTCCGGACTTTTTTTGTAGGAAGAGATATTTTTTGTTTATTTAATCAACACCAACAACAATCAATTGTTTTTCAGTGGAAACGTTATCAATCGTATTTTTCAACGTTAATAAGCTTTAATCCTTTATTAAAAGCGACCTAACCTCACCATATCCGCTAAGACGGGAACAGTTTTAACGTTAATTACGTGTCAGAATGTAGAGCGCTATCACATCCAGGGATTACAGTTTATTTATCCATGTATTCAGCAAATTTAACCTATTGCTAACTTTTGACTAGCATCACAAAAACGCTATAGGAAGCAGAAAAGTGCATACTTCCAGCTATTGACTCCTCACCTCTTGCTGTCACTCACTCCTATCTTTGTTAGCAATTAATAGGGTTAGTAATTAATAAGTAATTGCCCTTGAATCCTTGTTTTCAGTAATGAGTTAGGAGCAACCACCATGACAGGCGACGTTATATCGGCAGACCGCCCTTTTTTGACAAAAGAGGCTATCTCGCTCGGGTTGGATTTTGGCAGCGATTCCGTTCGGGTATTGGCGGTGGATTGTCAGGATGGCACCGAGATAGACACTGAAGTTGTTTACTACCCTCGCTGGCAGAAAGGCCTCTACAGCCACGCTGCGCAAAACCAGTTCCGTCACCATCCCCTCGACTACATCGAAGCCATGGAACAGGCTATCCGCCAAGTCGTTAGCCGCCTGTCAGGAGAACAACGCCAACACATTATTGGCATCGGCGTTGATACCACCGGTTCCACCCCCGCACCGATTGATGCACAAGGTCAGGTATTGGCGTTACGTCCTGATTTTGCTGAAAACCCTAATGCAATGTTCGTACTATGGAAAGATCACACCGCCATAGAAGAAGCTGAAGAAATCAATCGGTTATGTCGCAGTGGCGAATTTGAGGATTATTCGCGTTATATCGGTGGGGTTTACTCTTCTGAATGGTTTTGGGCGAAAATTCTGCATGTCACGCGCGCCGATAAAGCGGTGCGAGATGCAGCGGTATCATGGATTGAGCTATGCGACTGGGTTCCCGCGCTACTTTCAGGCACCACTTCTCCTAAAGATATTCAGCGGGGTCGGTGCGCTGCGGGGCATAAAAGCTTGTGGCACCCATCATGGGGAGGATTACCGCCGCGTGAATTCCTGGCCGCACTTGATAACAGTTTAGTCAGCCAACTCGATTACCCGATGTTCACTGATACCTATACCGCTGAACGCCCGGTCGGTCTGATTACCGCTGAATGGGCCGAGCGTTTGGGGCTGCCTGCGACTGTGGTTATTTCAGGTGGTGCATTCGATTGTCATATGGGTGCCGTCGGTGCCGGTGCTCAACCTTATACTTTAGTTAAAGTTATTGGCACTTCTACTTGCGATATTTTGATTGCCGATGAGAAGTTAGTCGGTGAGCGGGCTATCGCCGGAATTTGCGGGCAGGTAGAAGGTAGCGTAGTTCCCGGCTGGATTGGTATGGAAGCGGGCCAGTCAGCATTCGGTGACATGTATGCCTGGTTCAGCCGTTTATTGAGCTGGCCACTGCATCAAGCTGCACTGACACAACCAGAATTACAACCACAGTTAAAACAGATTGAATCTACCCTGCTGGCTTCACTGACGGCTGAATGGGCTAAAAATCCCTCACTTGATAATCTGCCAGTGGTATTGGATTGGTTTAATGGCCGCCGCACCCCGAATGCCAATCAGCGACTAAAAGGCGTTATCACTGATCTCAATCTGGGAACGGATGCTCCCACGCTATTTGGTGGGTTTATCGCTGCCACCGCATTTGGTGCCCGCGCGATTATGGAATGCTTCGAACAGCAAGACATTCCGGTAGAGAACGTGCTGGCATTGGGCGGTATTGCACGCAAATCACCGGTTATCATGCAGGTTTGTGCTGATGTTATGAACCGACCAATCCAAATTGTGGCATCCGATCAATGTTGCGCTTTGGGCGCGGCGATTTTTGCCGCTGTTGCCGCCGGTGTGTTTGTTGATGTACCGACAGCACAACAACATATGGCGTGTAAGATTGAACGCACTCTGACACCTAATGCAGCACAAGTTGCCCGCTATCAACAGCTTTATCAACGCTATCAACAGTGGTGTCTATCCGCTGAGCCACACTACGCACCGGTAACCGAAGCGTGATTAACCGGCTGATTTATAACTTTATGCTGTATAAAAATTGATTAAATGGAGTATCCGATGGACGTATTCAAGCAATCAGAAGTGTGGTTTGTGATAGGCAGTCAAAACCTGTATGGCCCTAAAACCCTGCAACAAGTTATGGATAATGCCCATCATGTCGTCAATAGCCTCAATAGTGAAGCGGGCTTGCCGGTCAAACTGGTGCTTAAACCTTTGGTGACCACGCCAGATGAAATTACCGCGTTGTGTCGTGAGGCCAACTACGATACCGCCTGTATTGGCGTCATGACCTGGCTACATACCTTCTCACCGGCCAAAATGTGGATTGGTGGCCTGAGCATTCTGAATAAACCGTTGCTGCAATTCCATACTCAGTTTAATGCTCAAATCCCATGGGAAACCATGGATATGGACTTTATGAACTTGAACCAAACTGCTCATGGTGGTCGTGAGTTTGGTTTTATCGGCGCACGTATGCGCCAGCAACACAGTGTTATCACCGGTCATTGGCAAGATAAAGAAGCTCATCAGCGGATTGGCCAGTGGATGCGCGTTGCGGCAGCCAAACAGGAAAGCCAACAACTGAAAGTTGCCCGTTTCGGTGATAATATGCGCGAAGTCGCAGTAACTGAAGGGGATAAAGTTGCAGCACAAATCCAGTTTGGTTACTCGGTGAATGCCTATGGCATCGGTGATTTAGTCACCGTGGTGGATGCGGTCAGCAAAGGTGAGATTGATGCCTTGGTTGAAGAATATGAAGCCACTTACCGGCTGACAGATGCGGTGCAACTGAATGGCAATAAACGCGAAAACCTACTGGATGCCGCGCGTATTGAATTGGGTATGAAGCGTTTTCTGGAACAAGGTGGTTTTAAGGCTTTCACCACTAACTTTGAAAATCTATATGGATTAAAACAGTTACCGGGCTTGGCGGTTCAACGCCTGATGCAACAAGGTTACGGTTTTGGTGGCGAAGGTGATTGGAAAACCGCTGCATTATTACGCATTCTGAAAGTCATGGGTACCGGCCTAAAAGGCGGCACCTCCTTTATGGAGGATTACACCTATAACTTCCAGCCAGGTAATGATCTGGTGGTGGGTTCCCATATGCTGGAAGTGTGCCCATCTATCGCCAAAGAAGAAAAACCACTGTTGGATGTGCAGCATTTAGGTATTGGTGGTAAAGCCGATCCCGCCCGGTTGATCTTCTCGACTCCGGCAGGCCCGGCACTGAATGCCAGCTTAATCGATATGGGTAATCGCTTCCGCTTGTTGGTCAATGTGGTTGATACCGTCGAGCAACCGCATCCGTTACCAAAACTACCGGTAGCGCGCGCTATTTGGCAAGCTCAGCCTTCACTGGCAACCGCCGCCGAGGCATGGATTATCGCGGGTGGTGCGCACCATACCGTGTTCTCACAAGCTATTGGCGTGGATGAGTTGCGTTTGTATGCTGAAATGCACGGCATTGAATTCCTGCTTATTGATAACGACACCACATTGCCAGCATTCAAAAATGAAATTCGCTGGAATGAAGTCTATTACCATCTGAATCGCTGAGTCAGGCATATCCGTACATCACGATAAAGGGGTTTCCCCCCTTTAGACTGCTGACACACCTCGACAACTCGATCTTGCAAGGTGAAGGCAGGTAGAAGAGTAAAGCGTCCGCGCCAGGGAAGGCGCGGTTCGAGCCTACAAGGATGCTTGTTTTAACAAAAGAAGTACGGCGTCTTTACGATCTGCCTGTTTTCACCGATACGGGCACATTGTCATTAAAACCCCCCTTTATTTATTCTGTCTGTAATCGCCACAGGCGTGCATAAGTGCCAGATTTATCCAACAACTCTTGATGGTTACCCTGCTCTAATACTTGCCCCTCTTTTAACACCAAAATACGATGACATTGACGCAAGGTGTTTAAACGATGTGCAATGCAGATTACTGTGCGATTACGCGTGATTTCCGGCAACTGGCGCATAATCGACGCCTCAGACTCATAATCCAGCGCACTGGTTGCTTCATCAAGAATCAGTATTTTGGGATCCGCCATCAGTGCTCTCGCCAATGCAACTCGCTGCCGCTGCCCTCCCGATAACAAACTGCCGCGTTCGCCAACGGGCGTTTGATAACCCTGTGCTAGTGCAGCAATAAAGTCATGTGCGCCAGCTAATCGAGCAATATGCTCAACATGAGCATCATCAGCGTTTGGCCGACACTGGCATATGTTGTCACGTATCGAGCCAGAAAATAGTACGCTCTCCTGCAACACCACACTCATCTGACAGCGCAATGTGGTGGCATCCGTAATAGCCAAATCCTGCCCGTCGACCAAAATTTGCCCGTGTTGTGGCGTATATAATCGTTGGAGTAGCTTGGTTAATGTGGACTTTCCGCAGCCAGATGGGCCGGTAATACCAATAAACTCACCACCAGCAATCTCTAAATTAAGGTTTTGTATCACTTCGGCGGTATCGGGTCGATAACGGAAACGTACCTGTTTAAAAGCCAGCCCCCCTGGGCTATTCGAACTCGATAACAACCCAGCGCTGCCCGGTTCAGTGGGATAATCCAGAATGGTACCAATGCGTTTTAGCGCCACCTGCGTATGCTGAAAATCTTGCCAGATTTGCGCCAAACGCAAGATAGGCTGAGTGACATAACCCGAAAATAACGTAAACGCGATAAACTGGCCGGGGCTAAGCTCTCCGTCCAATACCAACGTGACACCAACCCACAATAAAATTGCCGAAGTCACTTTATTAATTAAACTGATACCTTGCTCAGCAATATTGGCAGCTCTGGCACAAGCAAATGAGGCACGGACATAGTTTGCCAATGAACGCCGCCAACTCCGATTAAACTGGTTTTCGGTGGCAGATGTCTTGATAGTTTCCAATCCACTAATCGCTTCGGTGAGAAATGCCGTATTCTGTGCACGGGTTTCATATTGGCGCTCCACCCGCTTACGTAGCATTCCGCCCGCAGCCCACCAAAACAGCAGATAACAAACCAGAGAGAACAAGACTATCCATGTCAGTGGTTGGCTATAGCAAAACATCACTGCGATAAAAGTGCTGACAAAAACCAAATCCAGTAGCATGGTTAAAGCAGAACCGGTTAGAAAGCTGCGAATTTGCTCCATTTCTCGCACTTTAGCGATGGTTTGTCCGGTTTGTTGTGAAGCGAAGTAACCCAGTGGCAACCCCATTAAATGGCGATAAAGCCCGGTATTAAGCTCGGCCCCCACTCGGCTGGATAAATGTGAAAACAACCACCCGCGTAAAAAGGTATAACAGGGTTCCACAATCGCCAGCGCAATCATGGCAATTCCCAGCACCATTAGGCTGCCCATCCCGCGACTCACCAGGACTTTGTCGATAACCGTTTCAAATAGCATCGGCGTCACCAGCAAAATCCCCTGCAATAGCAATGAAACCAAAATGATATTACGCAACTGGAGGCGGTATTTGGTGATAACCGGAATAAACCAGCTAAAGCCAAAGGGTATTTTCTTTTGCTCATGCAGCTCAGCTTTTGCCAATAATATGGCCTCGCCACACCACAAGCTGGCGAGTTCCTGCCGGCTTATCTGTTTTTGTAGATGTTGTTGCTGACTATCGGCATAACAATAAATGCTCGCTTCTTGTTCATTAAGGGCCAATAACACGTACCACTGAGTATCACAACTGAATAGCAGTGGCAGCGTCAGATTGTCCAGACGCGAAATGGGGTAGTTCACCGCCCTGGCCCGCAAGCCAATCCAATTAGCACAGCGACATAGAGTAATATTATCGATATCTTGCGGCGCTAATCCGACCTTATGTGCCAAGTGTGAAGATTCAACAGCCAAATCAAAACAGGCCGCAGCACGGGCCAGCGCCGCCAACGGTTGATTAACCTGAGTCGTGGTTGAATTCATCATTATCAACGCTCCCTCATGGCTTCGGATTGGTACTGCTGCAACGGGCTGAGTAAGTAATCGATAACCCGCCGACGGCCGGTCTTAATCTCTGCGCTGACAGACATACCTGCTGATAAACGCACCGGTTTCCCCTCGACGGTCAGTGTGTCGCTGTCGAGTCGAATACGTGCCGGAAACACCAAGCCTTGCTGTTGATCTTCCATGGCATCGAGGGAAATATGTTTGACTTCACCAGAGAGAGTACCGAATCGGGTATAGGGGAAGCTGTCTATTTTGACTTCCACCGCCTGACCCGGTAGAACAAAACCGATATCTTTATTGAGGATCATCACATCCAGTTCTAGCTGGTGACTTTCTGGAACCAAGATCATAAGCGGTTGAGCACTGGTGACGACACCGCCCAGTGTATGTACCGAGGATTGCTGTATCACACCGTCGACGGGTGCACGTAAAGTTTGTTGCCGCTGTTTTTCCGTTAACTTAACCAACTCTTGCTTTAGTTGGTTGATAACTTCGTGAGCCTTATTCAACTGCTCCTGATAACTTCGTTTCTTCTCAGCTAAATAGTGCAATCGGACTTGCGCAAGGTTGCGCATTTTAGCGCGCAGAACAGCTTGCTCACTCTCTAAACGGTTGCCCTCCGCGCGCGCATTTAACCACTCCCGTTCTTGTATCAATACCTCAGCTTCAGCAATTGCCTTGGATTTCACCAGAGTTTGTAGTGCCTGCAATCTTTGATGAATATTTTTCATCAAAGCCTGGTGATGAGTAATATTGGTACTTCCGGCCTGAATATAAGCCTGATTAACGGCTCGCTCGCTGTCTTGACGTGCCAGCTCGGCGTTAACTTCATCATATTCTTTCGTCAACAGGGATTTAGCTGTCATGACTAAATTCTCAGGGCTATTATCGGGATAGATGAAATTCGTCAGAGGGGCATCAGTGAGCAGCGCCGACATTCGCGCGGCCTCCAGCGAACGGTGCATTAATTGTTGGTTGATATTATTAACTTCAGCATCGACCCCAATGGGGTTGAGTTCTAACAGCACCTGACCGGCAACCACCCTGTCACCATCATGAACATTGATTGCCACCACAACACCAGGCTCAAGTGACTGGATAATTTTGGAATGTTCAGCAACAATCACTTTCCCATTTGCTGATGCATGAATATCTAGCCTTCCCGCAATCGACCAAACTAATACCAATAACAATGTCAGTGCCAAAAACCAGGCAGTACGCCTTGCCAATGGCGCTACCGGACGCTCGACAATATCCAGATAGGCCGGAAGAAAGTCATATTCGTCGCGGGTTCGTTTCGCTGCGTGATGGCGTTGCCAGCGTTTTTTTAACCCGTCGAAAATGGCTAATTTCGCCCAAAATTGCATCAACTTCATTGTGATTCCTCATGGCTAAAGTCGGCTTGCTGCTGCCAAAGTTGGGCATAGATACCGTTCTGCGCCAACAGTTGGTCATGATTTGCCAGCTCAGCCACACAGCCTTGTTTTATGACGGCAATACGATGACAGTGCCGCACCGTCGAAAGGCGGTGAGCAATGGTAATGACGGTGCGGTTGGCAATAATGCGGGACATATTTTTCTGAACTTCAGCCTGCGACTCATCATCCAGAGCACTGGTCGCCTCATCAAAAATCAATACACGGGGATTGGCCAGTAGAGTACGGGCAATCGCAATACGCTGACGTTGCCCACCAGAAAGGGATGCCCCACCTTCAGACAGCACGGTGTCATACCCTAGCGGCAAGGCCAGAATAAAATCGTTCGCGCCCGCCAGACCGGCCGCATCAACCACGTCACTCAGTGAAGCGGTTGGCCGAGAATAGGCAATATTTTCACGAACGGTGCGGTTAAACAGGTAGTTTTCCTGCATGACCACACCGACCTGACGACGTAGATACTCAGGAGAGAAATGATTTATCGGGTAACCATCAATATTAATAACACCCTGTTCAGCGATATAAAGGCGCTGTAACAGCCGCGCGACCGTACTTTTGCCTGAACCTGACGGGCCGACCAGCCCGACATGCTCTCCCGCGCGCAGTGATAATGAGAAATGACGCAATACAGGATCAAGATCGGGGCGATAACGGAAAACCACATTGTCCAAGGTGATATCACCGTTAATTTGGCGATTAGACGGTGCGACACCCGTGGCTTGTTGCTCGACCGGCAAACTTAAAATATCGGATATCAGCATCAGCCCAACTTTCGCTCGTATACTCTGCTGCCATAAATCAACCAACTTACTCATTGGCATTAATGCTTGTACCGCCAGCATATTAAAAGCAATTAACTGCCCGATACTCAGTTGCACAGACATGACTTGATATGCCCCAATAACAATCACCAGCGCACTGGCCAATTTTTGCAGTAACTGGGCACACTGGCTGCTGAAGTTTTGCAGGTTTTGCACCTGAAAATTAGCTTGAGCGTAGTCTCGTGTTTGCGTCTCCCACCGCTGCTGCATCTGCGGTTCTAAGGCCAGGCTTTTAACGGTTTCAACGCCGGAGACAGTTTCGGTTAAAAATGCACCATTCTGAGCGGCGCAACTGCACAACACTTCAACTCTCTTTTGCAAGGGACGGGTGGTTAATGCCGCTAATAACAGATATAGCGGCAGTGTAGCCAGGACAATTAATGTCAGGAGCGGCGAAATACACCACATAACAATAAATAAGATGAGGGTAAAAACAACATCAACACATAAGGTCAGCGCTGTCCCGGTAATAAACTCACGAATATTATCCAGCTCACAGACTCGCGCCACAATATTCCCGACATGTCGTTGCTTAAAATAACTTAATGGTAACTTTATTAAGTGATTAAATAGTTTACCTCCCAATAAAATATCCACTCGAGTTGTGGTATGACTAAAAATATATTCACGCAAAAACTTCAGTACAACCTCATATACTCCTACCACCAATAATACGATAATTAACACGTCGAGAGTCGTTAGTGCATTATGCACCAGGACCTTATCCATAATAACCTGAAAGAAAAGTGGTGATATCAATGCCAAAAACTGTAATAGCATTGATAACACCAGCACCTGGATCAGGGATTTGCGATGGCGTAATAAAACGGGGATAAACCACCGAATATCAAAGCGTGAATGGCTACAATAGAATACTACCCCACTCCACATCTCACTAAGCAGCTGATAGCTAATTATTTGTGGTTTATTGCTATCAGCATGTTGCAGCAATGCCTCATTATCATTTAATCGTGCTAATAAGATAAACCTGCCCTCTGTATCACGAAATGCCAGTGGTAACTGCTCAGGTTTTATTTTATTTAATGCCCGCCTTTTCACTTTAAAACGGGTCGATGTCGCACGTGATAACTGTGATAAATATTGTTGCAATGAGGCGAGTGGCCCCCTGGTCGAAAGATCAACAGCAGCATTCTTACCCAATATTTCAACTGGCTCCGCATTAACCCCGGCTAAGCGAAGTAATCGCGCAGCACAGACCAAAGAAGAGTGAATATGATTTCCCATAAATTAGACTACCTATAATTTTACCGTCAAAAACAAATAATTGTTCATGAAACCATAGAATATAACCATGGGATTGTAGGGCTTCGTTTATATACCACTCTTATAATCTAATAATTTAAAATAAAACCGATCTCAAATTTTCTTTAATTTCATCAAAAAAAACAAAAATCACAAAATTAAAATATAAAAAGAAGAAATCGCAATATTGGGGTTATGGGTTAACCCGCGAACACCATAGCGCTATCAGCGGCGGTGGCCTCACATTTATTGATTTGCATCGCCAACTTCTTAGCGCTTTGTGTGATAATTTCGCCGTGATTTATAGTCATCGTGATTGGCTGCCGCCGTTTTATCACCACTAATAGGAACTTTCGCACCATGACACCGACACTGTCTTCCTCTGCCGATGCTCTCCCTTCACTAGCAAATATGAGTCCTGAAACAAATTTGCTTCCCATTCAGCAAATTGCACAACAATTAGGCTTGAGCGCAGATGATTTAATCCCCTATGGTCACCCTATGGCGAAAGTTGATATCCGAGCATTACGGCCCGGTGGCCCACAAGGCAAACTGATTCTGGTTTCCAGCATCACCCCAACCCCGCTGGGGGAAGGTAAAACCGTCACGACCATTGGTTTAAGTCAGGGAATCAACCGCTTAGGCTATCGCGGGATGGCTTGCATCCGTCAACCGAGCCTTGGCCCAGTCTTTGGTGTTAAAGGGGGAGCGGCTGGCGGTGGTGCGGCACAAGTGTTACCCATGGAGAAGTTGAACCTGCATCTGACCGGTGATATCCATGCTATTAGCGCAGCACATAATTTGGCAGCGGCGGCGCTGGATGCACGTCTGTATCATGAACAGCGCATGGGCTCGGCTTTTAGTCAACAAACCGGCATGCCACTGCTAAATATTGATGCTCAACAGATCCTCTGGCCGCGAGTGGTTGACCATAATGATCGGGCGCTGCGCCATATTCAGGTCGGTGTGGGCGGCGGTACTCACGGTGTTGAGCGGCACGACCATGTGGAAATTACCGCAGCATCAGAACTTATGGCCATTCTGGCGTTGTCAGAAAGCTTGCACGACATGCGCCAACGCATTGGCCGGATAATTTTGGCCCACAGCACTAGCGGGCAAGCCATTACGGCTGATGACTTGGGGGTGGCAGGTGCCATGACGGCGCTAATGAAAGAGACCATCCACCCAACACTGATGCAAACCAGTGAACAGACGCCGGTGCTTATCCACGCCGGGCCATTTGCCAACATTGCCCACGGGAATTCTTCAGTGCTGGCTGACCGTCTGGGATTGCAGTTAGCAGACTATGTGGTGACGGAAGCCGGCTTCGGTTCTGATATGGGCATGGAGAAGTTCTTTAATATCAAGTATCGGCAATCTGGTATTGCGCCATCCTGTGTGGTTCTGGTCGCCACATTACGTAGCCTGAAAGCCAATAGTGGTGTTTTTGATATCAAACCGGGCCAACCTCTGCCTGCTGAAATTCTCGATACCAACATTCCTTTATTAAGCCAAGGTTGCGCCAATCTAAAATGGCATATTAATCATGCCAAAAGCTATGGCTTACCGGTGGTGGTGGCCGTCAATGGCTTCCCTGACGACAGCCCGGAAGAGCTGGCCTTTTTAGCCGACTATGCGCTATCTGCTGGCGCAGTTGCCTGTGAAATCAGTGAGGCTTTTGCCAAAGGTGGCGCGGGCACCACCGCCTTGGCTCAGCGCGTTATCGATGCTTGCGCTCATGCATCTCCTCCAGTACTGGCGTACCCTGACAGTGCCTCATTGGAGCAGAAAATAGAGATTTTGGCGCAGCGCTATGGCGCCCGTGAAGTCACGTTCACCCCACAAGCACGTCAGCAGCTTGACTCAATCACTAAGGCGGGTTTTGGTCATTTACCGCTGTGTATCGCCAAAACACCGTTGTCCATCAGCGCAGATGCCAGCTTAAAGAATGTTCCACGTGACTTTGTGTTGCCTGTCACAACCTGTGCGGTGTCAGCCGGTGCCGGATTTGTGCGCATTTATGCTGGGGATATTATGACCATGCCGGGTCTGGGAACACAGCCTGCGTATTATCATATTGATATAGATGACGAAGGGTGTATTCGCGGGTTAAGCTAGTGTGATGTAGAGAAGGGTTAACTGCATAATGGGTTATCCCTTTTGATGAATATATAAAAGGCGCACTATGTCTCAACCTAAGGAATATCAACGTATTGGCGGCTGGCTATTGGCCCCGCTGGCTTATTTGATTGTGACATTGCTCAGTGCCAGCTTAATGTTGGCACTCTATGCTATGGCGATTTTTACGCCAGAATCCAGAGAATATCTGGTGACCAACTCGCAGGCATTTACTTTGCAATGGTATTTCTCCGTGGTCACCACGCTCTTAATGTGGATTTATACCTTATGGGTCATCTGGCTATTCTGTAGCCGCTCACAGCGATTCCCTAAATGGTTTATTCTCTGGCTATTACTTACCGTATTATTGGCATTAAAAGCCTTTGCTTTCTCGCCTATCAGTGATGATATCGCCTTACGCACCTTGGGTTGGCCCCTGCTGGCGGCGGCGGTTTTTGTACCTTACATGAAACGTTCGCAGCGAGTGAAGCATACTTTTATTGAGGATTAAGCCAATTGCGCACTTTTTCTTCCAGGTATCCAATAGATTTCAAGGTGCAGGAAGGCGGCAAGCAAGAGCATCCCGATGAGCTGACACAAGTCAGTGATTCGGGTGACAAATCTGTCGGGAGCAGATTTGAACGCTGCTCGCAGCGGCCTCGTAGAGGCGAGGCCCATGGACGGGCCGAGTAATTGAGTGCAGCCAACACACCTGCAACTTGAAATATGACGGATAAAAGGGTAATAACCTTGCTCTTCATCTGTTGTTCTTAAGCCGCCAATTTTAGATAATAGGCGGCTTTACTTTTTTTGACTCCGCAATGATTTTTTGGGCTCCGTAATGACTTTTAGGTTCTGCAATGACTGAATACCTGCTGCTATTTGTCGGTACTGTTTTGGTAAACAACTTCGTTCTGGTCAAATTTCTTGGCCTGTGCCCTTTCATGGGTGTCTCCAAAAAACTGGAGACCGCCATTGGTATGGGGCTGGCGACGACTTTCGTACTGACATTGGCCTCGGTTTGCGCCTGGATGGTCAACAGCTTTATTTTACTGCCACTTGGGTTGGTCTATTTGCGGACGCTGGCCTTTATTTTAGTTATCGCGGTGGTGGTGCAATTTACTGAGCTGGTGGTGCGCAAAACCAGCCCGGCACTTTATCGCTTGCTGGGGATCTTTTTGCCGCTCATCACCACAAACTGTGCGGTATTAGGTGTGGCCTTACTTAATGTCAATCAATCACACAATTTTATGCAATCGGCAGTCTATGGCTTCAGTGCCGCCGCCGGTTTCTCTTTAGTCATGGTGCTGTTTGCGGCTATCCGTGAGCGGCTGGCTGTCGCTGACGTTCCCGCCCCCTTCCGTGGCTCGTCCATTGCCCTGATAACCGCGGGGCTGATGTCATTGGCCTTTATGGGCTTTACCGGATTGGTGAAGTTCTAATGATGTCGTTATGGATTGCCATTGGTGCATTAAGTACATTGGCGCTGCTTTCTGGTGCCGTGCTAGGTTTTGCTGCCCGCCGTTTCCAGGTTGATCAAGACCCGGTTGTCGAGCAAGTTGATGCTATTTTACCGCAAAGCCAGTGTGGTCAATGTGGCTATCCCGGCTGTCGCCCGTATGCCGAAGCGGTATCAGCGGGTGGTGAGAAAATAAACAAATGCGCTCCCGGTGGCGAGCAAGTGATGCTTAAGCTGGCCGAATTGCTGGCCGTAGAGCCACAACCGTTGGATGGTGACGAAGCTGCCGCCCACCCGCAGCGCAAAGTGGCTTTTATTGATGAAGCAAATTGCATTGGTTGCACCAAATGCATTCAGGCCTGTCCGGTTGATGCCATTGTTGGCGCGACCCGAGCCATGCATACGGTTTTGCCGGATCTCTGCACCGGTTGTGACCTTTGTGTCTCGCCGTGCCCGACGGACTGCATTGAGATGATCCCGGTTGCTACCACCACCGCCAACTGGAAGTGGGATTTAAGCACCATCCCAGTTAAAAACCTTCCCAGCCAATTAGCTGCCTCGCAGATGATTCCGGTGAAAATGATAGATGTGGAGCAACATGTTTAAGCTGTTTACTGCCCGCAAACACGACAATATCTGGGAGTTTGATGGGGGTATCCATCCGCCAGAAATGAAGCTGCAATCAAGTCGGGTTCCAATGCGTATCGCGACTTTGCCGGAACAATTAATCGTTCCTTTGCAACAGCATTTGGGGCCAGAAGGCGAACTGCGCGTCAGCACCGGTGAGCGGGTGTTAAAGGGTCAACCGCTGACTGTTGGCCGTGGCCGTACGGTGCCGGTACATGCACCAACTTCCGGCGTCATCACGGCAATTGCGCCGCATACTACTGCCCACCCCTCCGGTCTGGCAGAGCTGTGTGTACACATAACTCCCGATGGTGAAGACCGCTGGCGCGAGCAACAGCCGTGGGCCGATTACTCGCTACACGATAAAACCTCCCTGCTGGAGAGGATCCATCAGGCGGGTATCGCCGGTTTAGGCGGCGCGGGGTTCCCTACCGCTAGCAAACTACAGGGCGGTTTGAACAGTGTAACCACACTCATTATTAACGCTGCCGAGTGCGAACCTTATATCACTGCCGATGATCGCCTGATGCAAGAACATGCCTCAGAAGTGGTCTTGGGGACACAGATTTTAATGTACTTGTTGCAGCCGCAGCAGGTGCTGATGGGTATTGAAGACAATAAACCCGAAGCTATCACTGCCCTGCAACACGCGCTACGCGGTCAGGATAAAATACAGCTGCGGGTGATACCCACTAAGTATCCGTCAGGTGGGGCCAAGCAACTCACCAAGATCCTGACAGGTAAAGAAGTGCCTTTCGGTAAACACTCATCATCCATTGGCGTATTAATGCAAAACGTCGGTACGGTGGTAGCCATTAAGCGAGCGGTTATTGACGACGAGCCATTAATTGAACGCGTGGTGACATTAACCGGTGATGCATTATCAAAACCAGGTAATTTCTGGGCCAGAATTGGCACGCCCGTACTGCATTTGTTGAAACTGGCCGGTTTTACACCGCAAAACCAACCGATGGTGATTATGGGCGGCCCATTGATGGGCTTTACCCTACCCAGTCTGGATGTACCGATTGTTAAGATCAGTAACTGTATTTTGGCTCCCACGGAAGCCGAAATGGGGTTATCTGAGCCTGAACAGTCGTGTATTCGCTGCGGTTTGTGTGTAGATTCGTGTCCGGCGGGTTTATTACCTCAGCAACTCTATTGGTTTAGTCGCGGCGAAGAGCATGAGAAAGCACGCAATCATAATTTATTTGATTGTATCGAATGCGGTGCCTGCGCCTATGTTTGCCCAAGTAATATTCCTTTGGTGCAATATTATCGTCAGGAAAAGGCCGAAATACGCACCCTTGATCAAGAAGCTGAACGTGCTGCACAAGCGAAAGCGCGTTTTGAAGCTAAGCAGGCACGCCTGCAACGGGGAAAACTAGCGCGCGAATTGCGCCACAAACAAGCCGCCGTCAAGCTGACAGATGTAGACCAACAGACGGTTGAAGCGGCTGTCAGTCGTTTAGCGCGTGAATCTAATAATACAGATTCAACTATCAGTGTGACCCTTGGGCAAACACCCGATAATAGTGCCGCTATTGCTGCTCGTGAGGCTCGTAAAGAACAAGCTCGAGCACGTCAGGTAGAGAAAAAGCTTGCTACCGCCGAACCAGAAACTGATGCTATTGACCCACGTCAGGCCGCAGTTGCTGCGGCTATTGCCCGCGTTAAAGCTAAAAAAGCCGCGCAAGCTCAACTTGAGTCAGATGCGGTGAAAAGTGACAGTGAAGTATCAGAGGAAGATCCGCGCAAAGCTGCTGTCGCCGCTGCTATTGCCCGAGTGAAAGCCAAAAAGGCCGCACAAGCTCAACTTGAATCAGAACCGGTGAAAAGCGAAAGTGAAGCGCCAGAGGAAGATCCGCGCAAAGCTGCCGTGGCGGCGGCTATCGCCCGCGTGAAAGCTAAAAAGGCTGCGCAAAGCGCATCAGCCGTTAAACCCTGACGAGGTAAGAACTGACGCGCTTTTGCCGTCGCAGTTGAGCGTCAGTTCACGGACATAAGGTAGGTGTAGGTAGATGAAATATCACGTAATTTAGATTCGGCGTGGCAACTATCAACCTCAATCACTTCCATTTCAATACCACCGCCGAACTCATCACGCAGCTTGGGCAGCACTTCATTAAACAAATATATTGAAAACTTGATACATTCTTTAGCATTACCTTGATGAGAAATAGCCAGAAACTCTCCCTTAGGAATTGAGATACTGTCTATCTCTCGATGCCCTTGAATTTCATGCCGTTTTTCTTTATCAATTGCCGTCGAATAATACATACTTTTCTGCCCTTGCTGATCCTTATTGGCAGAAAACAGGGAATACACTCGCTGGCAAGAGAAGTTAACTTCCTTAAAAAAATCGAGCATAATTTCATCTTTCATTGCCATGCAAGAGGAATGCTGCCCGCTGCAATGATTATGTTCATCAAAATTCAGCTGCCGGGTAAACCCGACCAGCTCTTGCGCAGGTAAAGATACCCGTTTGATTTCTGGCGTGTAATTCTCATAGAAGTTAAAGCGCGGAAGCATTCCCTGCACATCCCACTGATCCATCTGGCGAAAACTATTGGGCGTGACACCAAAGCGCTTCTTAAAGGTACGAGTAAAGGTCTGTTGTGAGTCGAAACCCAATTCATCAGAAATCTCAATGATTGGCCGACGCGAAATGCGTAGAGCAACAGCCGCGCGCGTCAGTACCCGTCCACGTATATAGGAGGCTAATTGTAACCCCACAATACTTTTAAATTTTCGTTGCAGATGCCATTTTGAATATCCGGAAATTTTTGCCACATCATCCAAGGTAGGACGTTTTTCTAAATTAATTTCAATCCATTCAATTAATTCATCTATAAACAATATGTCTTCGTTTATCATTTCATTGTTCTTTAAATATATAATTACACTGCATACTACATTAATCTATCATTATGCCAACGCTTTTCTCAACTCTCATTTCTCACGTTAATAAATCGTTAACTTACAATTAATTACAAATAAAACAATCATATCATCTATTATTATAATCGCCTGCTGCCCCCTGACTGTCACTTAAGTCTAATTACATATGCAGGTAAAAATCCTATTTTCACTAATTGCTTGTAACTACCCGGATATAAATTGCAAGTTAATTTTTTTGATTGGCGCTGTTTATTAAACATACCTGCTTTCTTAATAGAGCGGCAAATGATGAACAATAACCCTACGATTAGGGCGTATTACACTTTGCTTGAATAGGGTAGAATGCTGCACCAATATTATCCCCCTGACGGCTGAGTGTATTGACGCCCGCAAGCATCGACTTGCCCGCGCAACGCCTGCGTTTGATAATCCTGATAAGCATTTGACATATGGTTACAATTTCATGAAATTCAGGCCTGTAACATCGACCCAGAACAAAGGGTTGCAGATAGCCAGTTCCCCTTTTACACATAATCAACGTAGCACCCGCAGTATTATGCTGCTGGTTATTTTAGCCTGCATTCCGGGGATTATTGCCCAGACTTACTTCTTTGGCTATGGCAGCCTAATCCAGGTTGCACTGGCTATCATTACCGCCGTGCTGGCCGAAGGCGCTGTCTTGCATTTACGTAAACAGCCGGTACTGACACGATTACAGGATAACTCTGCCCTACTCACTGGCTTATTGTTAGGTATCAGTCTGCCGCCACTTGCCCCTTGGTGGATGATTGTTCTGGGTACTGCATTTGCCATTATTATTGCCAAACAACTTTACGGCGGTTTAGGCCAGAATCCGTTTAATCCAGCCATGGTCGGCTATGTTGTATTACTGATTTCATTCCCGGTACAAATGACCAGTTGGCTTCCTCCGCTGCCATTACAGGGAACGCCGGTTGGATTCTATGACAGCTTATTAACTATTTTCACCGGATTCACCCAAAATGGTGCCGATATTCACCAACTGCAGATTGGCTATGATGGGATAAGTCAGGCCACACCGCTCGATAACTTTAAAACCTCACTGCGCTCCCAACCCGTGGAACAGATTCTGCAACAACCGATTTTTACCGGGGGGCTGGCGGGTATTGGTTGGCAATGGATTAACCTCGGTTTCCTGGCGGGCGGCCTGTTGCTGCTATGGCGTAAAGCCATCCACTGGCATATTCCGGCGAGTTTCCTGTTGGCTTTGGCAGGTTGTGCTGCTATCAGTTGGATGATTGCGCCACACAGCTTCGCCCCCCCTATGTTGCATCTGTTTTCTGGTGCCACCATGTTGGGTGCTTTCTTTATTGCAACCGATCCGGTCAGCGCCTCGACAACACCTCGTGGTCGGCTGATTTTCGGCGCATTGATTGGTATTTTGGTGTGGCTGATTCGCGTTTACGGCGGTTATCCCGATGGGGTAGCATTTGCGGTGCTGCTGGCCAACATCTGTGTTCCACTGATTGATCACTACACTCAACCACGCGTTTATGGTCATCAGCGTGGGCATAAATAAGGAGCCGTTATGCTAAATACTATGAAGCGTCACGGCATCACTCTGGCATTGTTTGCCGCAGGTGCCACTGGGCTGACAGCAGTGGTTAATTCGTTAACCGAATCTACCATCGCCCATCAGGCTGCACTACAACAGAAAGCCTTGTTGGATCAGGTCGTTCCAGCAGAGAATTATGACAATGACATGCAAGCCGAATGTTACGTTGTCACTGATTCAGCACTCGGCAATATGGCCCCTCACCGTCTTTATCTGGCGCGCAAAGAGGGCCAGCCAGTCGCTGCCGCCATCGAAACTACCGCGCCAGATGGCTATTCCGGCGCTATCCAACTATTGGTCGGAGCAGACTTTGGCGGCAACGTATGGGGTAGTCGGGTGATTGAACATCACGAAACCCCTGGCCTCGGTGATAAAATTGATATTCGTATATCTGACTGGATCAGTCATTTCAGCGGTCGACATGTTGCAGGTGAGCAAGATAAGCGCTGGGCGGTGAAAAAAGACGGCGGTGACTTTGATCAGTTTACCGGCGCGACCATCACGCCGAGGGCAGTAGTCCGGGCGGTGAAAAACACGGCGCTATTTTTAGAAACTCTGCCGGTAAAACTCGATAGTTTGCCCGTCTGTGGAGAAGATCAATGAGTGAAGCAAAAGACTTGTTAGCCCAAGGGCTATGGAAAAATAACTCAGCATTGGTACAACTGCTGGGCCTGTGCCCGCTGTTAGCCGTTTCATCAACGGCAACCAATGCGCTAGGCTTAGGTCTGGCCACCACACTGGTATTGGTATGCACCAACACCGCTGTATCGGCGCTGCGCCGCTGGGTGCCGAATGAAATCCGCATCCCTATCTATGTGATGATCATTGCTTCAGTGGTCAGTACTGTGCAAATGCTGATTAACGCCTATGCATTTGGTTTATATCAGTCTCTTGGGATATTTATCCCGTTGATTGTGACCAACTGTATTGTGATTGGTCGGGCAGAAGCATACGCAGCCAGGAACCCGGTAGGTTTATCGGCACTGGATGGTTTAGCTATGGGGCTGGGGGCAACATGCGCATTATTTGTCTTGGGCTCCCTGCGTGAAATCCTGGGTAACGGTACCCTGTTTGATGGTGCCGATATGTTACTCGGTGATTGGGCAAAAGTACTGCGTATTGAAGTCTTACATCTGGACAGCCCTTTCCTGTTAGCCATGTTGCCACCGGGCGCGTTTATCGGTCTGGGTTTGTTGTTAGCCGGGAAATATGTCATTGATGAGAAAATAAAAGCGCGCAAAGCCAGAGCCTTGGCTACCACGCCGCAACTTCAGGATGGAGTGGCAGAGAAAGCCTTATGAATCAAGAGAAACGTGTTGCTATTTTGACCCGCCTACGGGATAACGACCCACACCCAACGACGGAGTTGGTCTACAGCACGCCGTTTGAGTTGTTGATTTCGGTGCTTTTGTCGGCACAAGCAACCGATGTCAGTGTCAATAAAGCCACTGCCAAGCTCTATCCAGTGGCTAATACTCCACAGGCCATACTGGATCTGGGTGTTGATGGCCTCAAGTCATACATCAAAACTATTGGTTTGTTTAACACCAAAGCTGAGAACGTGATTAAAACCTGCCGGATATTGCTGGAAAAACATCACGGCGAAGTGCCAGAAGATCGCGCAGCACTGGAAGCACTACCGGGTGTTGGCCGTAAGACCGCCAATGTGGTGTTGAATACCGCTTTTGGTTGGCCGACGATTGCCGTTGATACGCATATTTTTCGTGTCTGTAACCGCACAGGGTTCGCCCCTGGTAGCAATGTTGATCAGGTTGAAGCCAAGTTACTCAAAGTGGTTCCCGCTGAATTTAAACTGGACTGCCACCATTGGCTGATTTTACATGGCCGCTACACCTGTGTTGCCCGCAAACCCCGCTGCGGTTCGTGCATTATTGAAGATTTATGTGAATTTAAAGAAAAAGTCTATCCTGAACATTAATCACCCCGCCCAGTAAAATATGCTGGGCTGGTGGAAGATTCACGGCAATAAGCCAGTGCCATAACAGATCAGTATTCATTCAGTTCTCACTGAGTGAACTGTTTGATTAGTGACTCTAAATAGATCTGTTGTTTTATTAGCGGCTTCGATAGCCCAGCTTCATCCAGAGAAGTACCTTCCAGAGCCGCTATCTCATGAATAAAAATATGCCATGCACGGCTGAGTTTTTCGGCCTCAGCAACAACCGCACTTTTCTCTTGATCAATTTTAATCACCGCGTTAACACCAGAAATTAACCTCTCTGATTGCTCTAATTGGCAATTGAGTTCGATTAAACGGGTGGAGGCGGTATCTATTTGGTTATCCAGCTTTTTCCGGGCGTCAGTTAAATCTATATACTTTAAACCCTCAGAAAACTGTCCCAATAATTTTTTGGTGATCTCTAATGACTGTTTAAGCAATTCTATTTCAGGTTTAGCCAGATCTAATTCACTTAAATTTTCGCCTGTTGGGATAAGATCTTTAAATGCATCGACCAGATTATGCTCGCGGATAACATCCAAAGCTTCGATTATCTTATCTCTTTTCTTCTCAATCTCTTTTCTTTCCAATTCTTTGGTAGCGATATCTGCTGTCAGTTGTTTTTGACGTGATTGTTCTGTTTGCAAGACTTGGTCGGTTCCTTCAATAATCACCACATTATGCAGATCAGAGGAAGACTTATCTAATAACTCAGTTTTTTCGATAAACAACTGCTTTAGTTGAGCAATGTCATTAGCCAGATTTTTAATAATATTAATACGCTCTTTACGCATTTCAGATTTACTTTCTTCATCGATATCTTGACTGATCAGTGCCTCATCAATTTCTTCCAGAGTGGTAAAATAGGTGAGAGCCAGAGTATTTTCCAATTTAACCTGTAAACTTGATAGTGAATCTCGCACAATAACATCCAACCTTTGTGCATATAAACTGACTCGTAGTGCCTTTTCCTGTAGGACTTCAACGCCTGTCGTTTTGAACTGAGCGAGATGAGATATATTTTTAACGCCTTGGCTAAAAATTTTAATATTAATGTCTGGGTAACTCAGACCACTGTGTGGAAATGTGCTTATTTCGGCCATAGTGATAATCCTCATAATAAATAATTAAATACGCTAAAATGGATTAGCCATACACTTTTTTGTATTCTTTTATTGCCTCATCAAATATATCCACCAACTGGCGGGCAGAATCTCCGACACTTTTCCATGGAGTTATCACCTGCTGGAATTTATTAACAAAACTAGTCAGGCGCAACGCATTGTTAATCATCGCAAATTGTGTCTGAGATTCAGTAATTTGGTTGAGAACAGATAACCACATAAAATCCAAATGATTAAGCGCCGATTCGGCATCAACCATTCGAATGCCAATATCACTAAATGACAGAGAAAGTGCCTCTAACGCAGTTTGTAATGCCCTTTGGGAGCTAACTTTTTTTTCTAATTCAGCAACCTCAGAGATTAATGCGTTTTTTTCTTTTCTGGCGTTTTCTGCTTTAGCACCAAAGATGCCACCAGTAATAACAATCGCTATTATGCCGCCTATGGCCCCAGTAAAAGACAACCCGACAAACTTATCGTAATCTTTCTTTAGTTGCTCAATTCTATCTCTTTTCTCTTTTATTTTTTCGTCTAATTCCTTTATTGATTTCCTCATGTTGTTTTTTTCCATCAGGTCGTATTTGGTTTTGACCTGAGGTTCCAGTCCATTCACTCTATCTCCCGAAGATAACTCACCGCCGGTCAAGGTGATTCTATAATCGGATACTTTTTTCCTGACATTCGCAGTAGTTGCTTGATGCCGGTTGATATCCACTTTCATTTCATCAAGAATATCTTTTAATGCTAAGGCTACTTCATGATCAGCAGATTCATAAGTGATATTCTTCAACTGCTGGTCTGTAATGTCACCCAACATAGTTTTGACACGCACGGTTATTGGCATTTGATTTATCAGATTAATAATTTCATTACCGGTACTGATGATGTTTTTTGCTGCTATATCCAGATCCAGACTTTGCTGTAATACAGCCTGTTCCACATCATTCCAATTTAAGGCATGATTATGAATTCCATCAAATAACAATTTAATATCTTTCGGCTCAAGACCAGCGACATCTATTTTTTTATATCCAAGGTAAGCCTCCACCTCATCCTGCCGGGTTGGTAATGAAAGCCCCTTTCTGACATAAAGTTTAAGGTTAATTAAATCCTCCTTAGTAAAAATCCCGCCGGAACGCGCAACACCGGTTTGCTCCCCGGTGATAAAGTCCAGAACAACTTTAGGTAACTCATTAAGTTGTATTGTAGTTTCAGCACTAGCCAGGTTATTATTAATAGCCAATTGTATTTGTGTCATTGTATTATCCTCATCTGGATGATTATGCATGCAGACCCGTAAAGGCAGGGGAAGAGCGCCCTTTATATATCTCAGTAGTGGTGCTAAACATGACTAATGTTATTGTTTTTATTTAATGGTTATCATTTGAAATTAATGGTTATTTTTGATTATTTATATTAGCACTTATATTAAACACACTAAGCTGCTTGCTATTAAATAATAGAGCAGTTAAGTCATTTTGCCATTATTTAAACCAGATGAAAATTAACACCAAGCATGTAAAATTATATTTTTGTTAATTGTAAAACCATTTATTAATATAATTATTAAATAACATCATTTCATAAATATAAGATACAGCCATTAACTCACCAGAGCAGAGGTACATCAACGGATTTGATCCGCAACATTAGAGTGATAAGCCCCCTCTATGCCGCGATTGCGGTATTCGATTAGACGCTAGTGCCCCGCCCCACTAGACTTGTGACAAAACAGACTCAAACAGTTAATCATTTTGTTACCTGTTTGAAACAAAAAAAACCTGCGGCGTATTATTATGAAATTTAAATCAGCCATAAAACCCTATACCGGCGCTGCTGGTGGCTGGGGTTCTCTTGAAGCCACCACGCGCTTTGTGTTGGACAGCAAGCAAGCATTGAAGAATATTCGTAACTTGTTGCGCGTCAACCAAGTCAAAGGCTTTGACTGCCCAGGCTGCGCCTGGGGAGATGACAACCACAGCACTTTCAGTTTTTGTGAGAATGGGGCCAAAGCGGTCAGTTGGGAAGCTACCCGCAAGGCGGTGGAGCCGGAGTTTTTTGCGGAACACAGCCTGACGACTCTGCGCCAACAGAGTGATTACTTTCTTGAATATCAAGGGCGAATCACCCATCCCATGCGCTATAACCCCGAGACTGATCGCTATCAACCCATCAGTTGGGAAAGTGCTCTTGAGTTAATTGCCAAGCATATTAATGGGTTGGATAACCCAAATCAGTTGGAGCTATATACTTCAGGCCGAGCCAGTAATGAAGCCTCCTACCTTTATCAGCTTTTCGGCCGTATGTTTGGAACAAATAATTTTCCAGATTGCTCAAATATGTGCCATGAAGCCAGTGGTACCGGGCTGAAACAGAGTATTGGGGTCGGTAAAGGCACCATTCGTATGCAGGATTTCGAGCTGGCTGATGCCATTTTTGTCTTCGGGCAAAACCCAGGTACCAATCATCCGAGAATGTTGCACAGCTTACGTCATGCCAAAGATCGCGGCGCACGGATTGTCAGCTTCAATACCTTACGTGAGCGTGGATTGGAACGTTTTGCCGACCCACAAAATCCGATTGAAATGTTGACACCTAAATCATCTCCTATCAGTTCTGCCTATTTTCAACCTAATCTTGGCGGTGATATGGCAGCGGTTCGCGGTATGGTGAAAGCTTTGCTGGAAACCCATCGCCAGCAACTGGCACAAGGGCTGCCCGGTTTATTGGATGAAGCGTTTATTGCCGCGCACACTCACGGAATAGATGATTATCTGGCGGCGGTTGATAATACTTCATGGGCGCAGATTACCCAGCAATCAGGCTTAACCGAGGCGCAAATACGTCATGCAGCAGATATTTATCAGCATGCAGAGCGCGTTATCCTGACCTGGGCAATGGGTATCACGCAGCATAAACATTCAGTGATAACGGTTAGGGAACTGACTAACCTGCAACTGTTATTTGGTCAGTTAGGCAAACCTGGTGCGGGTTTATGCCCGGTGCGTGGTCACAGTAATGTGCAAGGCAATCGCACTATGGGGATAGATGAGAAACCCTCTGCCACCATGTTAACGCGCTTAGGCCAGCATTTTGGTTTTACCCCGCCTCAAGCCGCTGGACATAATACCGTGGAAGCGCTTGAAGCCATGCTGCGCGGCGAAGTCAAAGTGTTGATTGCCCTAGGTGGCAATCTGGCAGCAGCGGCTCCCGATACCGAGCGTACCGCGCAAGCACTGCGCCGCTGTGATCTGACGGTACATATCAGCACCAAACTCAATCGTAGCCACCTGATAACCGGTGCTGAAGCCTTGATTCTTCCGACGCTGGGCCGTACTGAACGTGATATGCAAGCGACTGGCTCACAATTTATTACCGTAGAAGATTCATTTAGCATGGTGCACGCCTCTGAAGGTGTGGGGAAACCGCTGGCGGAGACTCAACACTCAGAAACAGCCATTGTTTGCGGCATTGCCAATGCTGTTTTTGCTCAGCAGCCCGCCGAGGGAAAAGCGCTGGATTGGCTGGCATTAGCCGATGATTACAACTTGATTCGTGACCATATTGGCGCAACCACTCCCGGTTTCGATGACTTTAACGCCCGCTGCGAGCAACCCGGTGGTTTCTATCTGGGCAGTGCCGCCGCCGAAATGCAATTTGCCACCCCCAGTGGTAAAGCCGAGTTTTGTGCATCAATGCTCCCTGAGAGCTTATTTCCGCAGATTGCCGGTGAGCAGGCCCCTTTTGTGCTGCAAACTTTACGTTCACACGATCAATATAACACCACTATTTATGGCCTCGATGACCGCTATCGCGGGGTGTATGGTCAACGGGAAGTACTGTTTATTAACCCGCAAGATTTGGCTGAACTGGCATTAGAAGATGGCGATTTAGTTGAGATTGAAACGCTGTGGAATGATGGAGTTACGCGAAAAGTCAGTGGTTTCAAACTGGTGAGCTACGATATTCCGCGTGGAAATCTGGCTGCTTATTACCCTGAAACTAACCCACTGGTACCGTTATCCAGTTTTGGTGATGAAACCCACACGCCAACCTCAAAATCCGTGCCGGTGACGGTGCGCCGCTGGCAGCAACCGCAAACATTGCGTATTGCTTGAATGTCCTCATGAAACTGGCCCCGATTCGTCGGGGCAGGTTTATTATGGATAACGCCCCAGACATGCCCCTGTCTTTAATAGGGAATTCCTCTGCAAAATGATATGCCGCTTGCCCGATGGGGCTGATTCGCGTAAAACTGTCAGCCGGATTAATCCCACTCACTACACCATTCACTGGACGATATGTTTCAAGATAACCCGCTGCTGGCGCAGCTAAAACAGCAACTTCACACTCAGACTCCACGCGTCGAAGGCGTGGTTAAAGGTACTGAGAAAGGCTTTGGCTTTCTTGAGGTAGACGGGCAGAAAAGTTACTTTATTCCGCCGCCACAGATGAAAAAAGTCATGCATGGCGATCGTATTATTGCCACTCTTCACACCGATAAAGATCGTGAAATTGCTGAGCCGGAAACCCTGGTTGAGCCATTTTTGTCCCGCTTTGTTGGCCGTGTGCAACGAAAAGATGACCGCCTGTCTATCGTTCCTGACCATCCTCTGCTGCGTGATGCCATTCAATGTCGTCCAGTGCGTGAACTGACTCACGATTTCCAGACCGGTGATTGGGCGGTGGCCGAGATGCGCCGCCATCCATTAAAAGGTGACCGTGCCTTTAATGCCGACCTGACTGCTTTTATTACGGATGGTGAAGATCACTTTGTCCCTTGGTGGGTCACCCTGGCGCGCCATAATCTGGAGCGTGAAGCGCCCGTCATGGTTGAATCAGCGTTGCATGATGCCAACCTGCAACGGGAAGATTTGACTGCGCTTAATTTTGTCACTATCGACAGCGCCAGCACCGAAGATATGGATGACGCGTTGCATGTGCAAGACAACGGTGACGGCTCGCTGTTGTTGACCATTGCTATTGCTGACCCTACTGCTTATGTCGATGAAAACAGTGAGTTGGACTTAATTGCCCGTAAACGTGCATTTACCAACTATCTGCCGGGCTTTAACATCCCGATGCTGCCACGTGACCTATCCGATAATCTTTGTTCACTGCGGCCGAATGAACGCCGCCCGGTATTGGTGTGCCGCGTCACTGTCGCTGCCGATGGCGCGCTCGGTGATGATATTCACTTCTCTGCCGCCTGGGTTGAGTCGAAAGCCAAACTGGTTTATGACGAAGTTTCTGATTGGTTAGAAGGCAGTGGTGACTGGCAGCCACAAAATGCTGATATCGCTGAACAAATCACCTTATTAAAACGTGTTTGCGAAGCGCGCAGCCATTGGCGTGAAACACATGCATTGGTGTTTAAAGACCGGCCTGACTATCGCTTCTTGTTGGGCGAAAAAGGCGAAGTGCTGGATATCATTGTTGAACACCGTCGTATTGCTAACCGTATTGTTGAAGAGTGCATGATTGCCGCCAACGTCTGTGCCGCTATTGCGCTGCGTGATAATCTTGGTTTTGGTATCTATAACGTGCATACCGGTTTTGATCCCGCGCTGGTTGAGCAAGCCGCTAATGTGTTGCAGGCCAATGGGGTGGAAGCCGATCCGCAAGCGCTGCTGACCTTACCTGGTTTCTGTGAATTGCGCCGTCATCTTGATGCCTTACCGACCCAGTTCCTTGATAGTCGCATCCGCCGTTTCCAGACATTCGCTGAAATCAGCACGGTTCCCGGCCCACACTTCGGTTTAGGGCTTGAAGCTTACGCCACCTGGACCTCGCCAATTCGTAAATACGGCGATATGGTCAACCATCGTCTGCTAAAAGCCATTATTACGGGTCAGCAAGCGGAAAAACCACAGGACGAAATCACGGTTCAATTGGCCGAACGCCGCCGTTTGAATCGCATGGCTGAACGTGATGTCGGTGATTGGTTGTATGCCCGTTACCTGCAACCGATGGCAGGCACAGATACGCGCTTCCCGGCGGAAATCATTGATGTCACTCGCGGCGGCCTACGGGTGCGCTTACTGGATAACGGCGCAGTCGCCTTTATTCCCGCGCCCTTTATTCATGCGGTGCGTGATGAAATGGTGTGCAGCCAGGAAACCGGCACCGTACAAATCAAAGGTGAAACGGTTTACAGCCAGAGCGACAAAATTGAAGTACGCATTGCCGAAGTGCGGATGGAAACGCGTAACGTGGTGGCACGCCCAGTGGTTTGATGTTTAGAATCAATACATTAACTTAATATCAGCCGTGGTGATGCACAACATCCCACGGCTTTTTTATGTCCGCTATTATCCGCCCCGCTCTATTTTCACTTCGTACCCGTACAGTCGGGTAGTCGTCACAATATGTAAGAAAATGATTCTAATGGTGAGCAAAAAACATTTACCTCATCACAGTTCTCACTTTCGCTACTTTTCTTTCACATTAAAGCTCCTATGTTAACTAACGGTTTGCATCTTTTTTCCCAAACGGGTGCTGATTACCGTTAAATTTTCCCCATAACAAGGAGTCGTTACCCATGAAAAACGTCAAGACTGTCGTCATCTGGCTGACCGTCGCGTTAATAGGTGCATTCGCGTTTGCCATGCTGGCATTGAGCCGAGGCGAACATGTCAATGCCATCTGGTTGGTGATTGCCTCGGTAGCCTGTTACAGCATCGCCTACCGCTTTTATAGTTTGTTTATTGCCAAGAATGTCTTTGAGCTGGATGACCGCCGTTTAACCCCGGCAGAGCGACGTAATGATGGTCTGGATTATGTTCCGACCAATAAATGGGTACTGTTCGGCCACCACTTCGCGGCTATTGCCGGGGCCGGGCCGCTAGTTGGGCCTATTTTGGCCGCCCAAATGGGCTTCTTACCCGGTACTATCTGGATTCTGGTGGGCGTAATGATGGCCGGTGCGGTACAGGACTTCCTTATCCTGTTTATCTCAACCCGTCGTGATGGCCGTTCATTGGGGGAAATGGCAAAACAAGAATTAGGCGCTTTTGCCGGAATTATTACCATGCTGGGTGCCTTAGGGGTGATGATTATCATCTTGTCTGCACTGGCATTAGTGGTGGTTAAAGCACTGGCCGACAGCCCGTGGGGCCTGTTTACCATTGCTGCTACTATCCCGATTGCACTATTTATGGGCGTGTACATGCGCTTCCTGCGCCCGGGTAAAATTGCCGAAGTGTCATTAATTGGTTTTGTGTTGATGATGGCGGCAATTATTTACGGCGGGAATATTGCCGTTCACCCTTACTGGGGACCGTTCTTTACCTTGCACGGTACCACCTTGACCTGGGTGCTGGTCATTTATGGCTTTATCGCCTCCGTTCTACCGGTATGGCTGCTGTTGGCACCACGTGACTATTTATCGACCTTCCTTAAAATTGGCGTCATTATCGGTTTAGCAATTGGTATTGTGTTTGCCATGCCAGAAATGAAAATGCCTGCCGTTTCGCGCTTTATTGATGGCAGCGGCCCGGTCTTCTCCGGTAGCCTGTTCCCATTCCTGTTTATCACTATCGCTTGTGGTGCTATTTCGGGCTTCCATGCGCTGGTTGCCAGTGGTACCACGCCGAAATTGGTGGAACGCGAAAGCCATACCCGCTTTATCGGATACGGTGCGATGCTGATGGAATCATTTGTCGCCATTATGGCGCTGATTTGTGCATCAGTTATCGATCCAGGCGTGTACTTTGCCATGAACTCACCGGCAGCACTGATTGGCACCACGGTAGAAAGTGCCGCTCTGGCCATCAACAGTTGGGGATTTGTCGTCACACCTGAAACCCTGACCATGATCGCTAAAGATGTCGGCGAAAACTCAATATTATCTCGTGCCGGTGGCGCACCAACCTTCGCGGTTGGGATGGCGCATATCATCAGTGAAGTCTTTAATAGCCGCAATATGATGGCATTCTGGTACCACTTTGCCATTCTGTTTGAAGCGATGTTTATTCTGACGGCTGTTGATGCCGGCACCCGTGCTTGCCGCTTTATGGTGCAGGATTTGGTCGGCGTGGTGGTGCCAAGTCTGGCGAATAACCGTTCATGGTTTGGCAACTTATCCGGTACTACCGTTGCCGTCGCCTGTTGGGGCTTCTTTGTTTATCAAGGGGTAGTCGACCCGCTGGGTGGTATTAATACCTTGTGGCCACTATTCGGTATCGGTAATCAGATGCTGGCATCAATGGCGCTAATTTTAGGGACTGTGGTCCTGTTTAAAATGAAGAAGCAGCGCTATGCTTGGGTAACCATCCTGCCAACAATTTGGCTGTTTATTACCTCAATGACGGCGGGCTGGCAGAAAATTTTCCACGAAAAACCAAGTATTGGTTTCCTGGCTCAGGCGAAGAAATTCTCGGCTGGTGTCGAGCAAGGGGTATTGATTGCCCCAGCCAAGAGCATTAAGGACATGGAAACCATTGTGTTTAACAACCAGATCAATGCCGCTTTGTGTGCCTTCTTTATGCTGGTGGCAGTGACCATGTTGATTTCATCTTTCTTCGTGATTCGGCGTGCGCTGAAATCCAGCAAACCGACTACGCATGAGACTGAAATTGTATTCCGTGAGGAGACTGTTCGTGGCTAATGCAGGTATCCCACTGCGCAGGCAGCAAACCAATCTGTTGCACCGGCCATGCCCACCAGGGCCGCGTCAGATTACGCGCTGTATACCGCTGGTTCCCGTCGTCGCTCACCCGACCACGTTATGGGCTTGGGTTCGTTTGATTGCGCACCGAGTGGCTCAAAGTTTCCGTCTGATGGTGGGAGTGCAGGATTATGGCAATTATGTGAATCATATGCGACGTCATCATCCGGATACGCCGCCGATGACCGAACGTGACTTCCACCGTTATTGTCTGGAGGCTCGCTTCCCCAGCAAAGGTGGCAAGTTGGGAAAATGCCCTTGCTAGCGTAATTGCCGGCTGGTTTAAGTGACAACGTAACGCCCGTTTAATGTCTAAGCGGGCGTTTTTTTATGCTTTAGTCCGTGAATGAAACACTAGCTCAAGATTGCTGAGCCAAATGCGCCCTGCCAGTCATGCTCAAACTGTTCTACTGCCGCTTTAACTGCTGGAGTGCTGATAAACTGCTCTGCAACATCCACGGGAATGGTCACGGACTGACAACCCGCCAGCAGGCAATCTAATACCTGCCGAGGTGTCCGGAAGCTGGCTGCCAACACTTTAGCGCCCGGCGCATGTAAGGTCAGCAATTGCTGTAATTCGCGTACCATCGCGATACCATCACCGCCCTGCGCATCTAACCGGTTGACATAAGGAGCAACATATTCAGCTCCGGCTAATGCCGATAATAGCCCTTGCCCCGCACCGTACACCGCGGTACCCAATGTCGGGATTGACATCGTTTTCAATTTCTTAATTGCAGCTAAACCTTCAGCGGTTGCTGGCACTTTGATAACCAAACCGGGAACGCGCTGGGACAGTAATACCGCCTCTGACACCATGAGTTCGCTGTCGCTGGCCAACACTTGGGCAAACAGTTTACCGGTTCCCCCCAAAGCATCGCGCAGCGCAGGGAGCACTTCCCAGATGGGTTTGCCCGCTTTTGCCAGAATACTGGGATTGGTCGTCACTCCCTGCAAAGGCAAAACACGTGCCAGTCGTTTAACTGCGGCCACATCTGCTGTATCAAGATAAAGCTCCATAACAACCTCCGGTTTGAATGAGTGAAACAGCCAGACTGATTAAACAAATAACCAGTAAAGCAAATAGCATAACCAAGAATCATTAACCGCAATCATAGACCAACCCTTAATCAATAACGTGACCTTGATCAAACCTATTTCATTCGAAAGTAAATTATACTTCAAACGAAAGTTTATTACTTTGGCAGACCTATGATGAACCCAAGACAGCAAACGATTTTGCAACAGGTGAATGACAACAAACGAGTGAGTGTCAGCGAATTATCCCAAGTAACCCATGTATCAGAAGTCACCATTCGGCAAGATCTCAATCTGCTAGAGAAACGGGGTTTACTCAAGCGCGTGCATGGCTTCGCTGTCGCCCTTGAAAGTGATGATATTGATGTGCGCATGATGCGCCATTTTTCCGTAAAGCAAAAACTGGCCAATCATGCCGCCTCGCTGGTCAACGACGGTGAGACAATATTTATTGAAAGTGGCAGCAGTAATGCCCTCCTGGCCCATCAGTTGGCAAAACGCCCCGGCATCACATTAGTGACAGTGAGCGGCTATATTGCCCGACAATTAAAAGACTCAGCTTGCGAAGTTATTCTATTGGGCGGGATCTATCAGAAGAAAAGTGACAGCATGGTTGGCCCACTCACTCTACTGTGCTTACGTCATGTGAATTTCAGTAAGGCATTTATCGGTATCGACGGTTACCAGATGGATATCGGATTTACTGGGCGTGACGTGCTACGGGCCGAGGTCATTAATAGCGTATTAGCCAAAGGTGCCGAAAACATCATCTTGGCGGATGCATCAAAATTTGGTCAGGTGCATCAGAACCTGTTGACCCCTATCTCTGCCGTCAACAGAGTCATCACGGATAATCGCCTGCCCACAGCTTACCGACAGCAGTTGATAACTCAGGGAATTCAAGTCGACATCCTAAGTGAATAAAATAATTATCGGAGCAGCAATGGCAGACATCACCTTCACCCGCGAACAAACCCAGCGCATGACAGATAAACTTCAGCGTTATCTGGAGCAGGAGCACAATATTGAGTTGGAAGATTTTGACGCCGAATTTTTACTGCAATTTATCAGTCGCGAATTAGGTGCACATTTTTACAATCAGGGAATCAATGATGCGATCGCGCAAGTCGAAGCAAAAATACTCGATATCAGCGACTCGATATTATGGTTGGAAAAACCCGTGCAAGACTAAACACGGGCGGCGGCTAAACGCAGTTTTTATTGCCCATAATAGGCATTTTTCCCGTGCTTGCGCAGGTAGTGCTTATCCAGCAATTGTGGCTGCATATCTCGCAGTTGCGGGTTCAACTGGCGTGAGAAAATCCCCATATAAGCCAGCTCTTCTAATACAACCGCATTGTGTACAGCATTATCAGCATCGGTTCCCCAGGCAAATGGCCCGTGTGAATTCACCAATACGGCGGGCACATCTTCTGGTTTAATGCCTCTATCAACGAATGTCTCGACAATGACATTACCTGTTTCCCATTCATAACGACCAGCAATCTCTTCTGGCGTCATCAGGCGGGTACAGGGGATTGCGCCATAGAAATAATCCGCATGCGTGGTGCCCCAGGCGGGCAAATCCAAACCAGCCTGCGCCCATATGGTGGCGTGGCGTGAATGCGTATGTACGATGCCACCGATTTGAGGAAAATTAAGGTAAAGCACCCGATGCGTGTCGGTATCCGATGAAGGCTTCTTACTGCCCTCCACCACTTTGCCGGTTTCCAACTCCACGACCACCATGTCATCCACCGTCATCACGTCATACTCAACGCCCGAAGGCTTAATCACCAGCAAGCCCTTTTGTCGATCGACAGCACTGACATTTCCCCAGGTAAAAGTGACCAGATTATGGCGTGGCAGTGCCAGATTAGCAGCAAGCACCTGCTGCTTCAGTTCGTTGAGCATTGTCTTATCCTGAATAACTGAATTTGTTTCATTTTCAGCGCCACAGGTGAGAACCGGTATGGGAGAAATAGCTATAAACTGCGTGCGGATTGGCTGGAAAGTGGAGTCTGAGAGATGGACAACCCATGCAATCTGGTTTTATTGAGTACAGACAATGAGTTAATTGTGCCTGTTGCTTCAGATAATCCTTAATTACACCCTTGGGCGGGTCAAATTAGGACTATTTACCTACTAAATGAATTACAGGCAATTATACTAGATTCTATTGATGAAGAAACCAGTTCTCAATATTAATTCCAAATTTAAATCAAAATGGCGTTTTTTATTCTAATCACAAATGGAATGAGCTGACGCCTAATATTAATATAATACCTATACTGAGTAAGGTAAGTTTAATTCAGTATGGATTTGTACTTAGCCAACGTGAGGAAAATAATTATGATGATCAATAAAAGATTTGCGACTGCCGCATTGGCACTAACGCTGGCCCTATCACTATCCGCATGTTCCAACATGTCCAAACGTGACCGTAATACCGCAATTGGTGCCGGTGCTGGTGCTGTCGGCGGCGCAGTATTGACTGGCAGTACTTTAGGGACGCTAGGCGGTGCTGCTATTGGTGGGGTTATTGGCCATCAAGTTGGCAAATAAACTTATCCTTCGTTCTTGAAACTGTAGCGTTGTTGGCGGCTCTCATGCACCCGAATCACTGACATAAGTCAGCTCATCGGGATTTATTCGTTTGCCGCCTAGCTACAGTCTCAATTACTTTGGATATTTTGTTTTATTTTTGAAACGTTAGCGATAACAAAGTTGACTGACGGGGAAATGTGCCGAATGGGTCGTAGCAGCGTAAGCTGCCGGAGCGCCCATCGGGGCAGTCACCCCGTCAAACTCCACTCAATAAAGCAAAGTGTTATAATTTCTCTCACCCACCCGCCAGTTTGACTTTCATCCCTTTGGCTTCGAGCAGTTGCTTAAGAAGATCACGTTTATCTCCTTGAATTTCAATGATGCCGTCTTTAATCGAGCCACCGCAACCGCACTTCTTCTTCAATTCTGCTGCCAGTTTCTCTAGCATCTCATCACTGCCATCAATACCGGTAATCAAACACACGCCCTTGCCTTTACGGCCGCTGGTTTGACGCTGGATGCGAACAATACCATCGCCTTTAGGCCGCTGCGGTTTGACCTCGGGTTCAGTGATACGCCCGGTATCGGTTGAATAGACCAAGCGGCTATTATCATGACTCATTTTGCCCCCTTACCCAAAGAGGCCAGAATGTCGGTTAAGGTTCTTTCCGGATCGGGAGATTGGGTGATCGGACGCCCTATCACCATATAATCCACACCTGCCGCTACAGCTTGTTCTGGCGTCATAATACGGCGCTGATCGCCAGCATCACTGCCCTCCGGGCGAATCCCCGGTGTCACCAGTTTGAAATCCTCACCACACACCTGCTTTAAGCGCACCGCTTCATGGGCAGAACACACTACGCCATCTAAACCGCAATCCCAGGTTAATTTTGCCAACCGCTCTGCATGTTCGGCTGGGGTGATATTAATGCCAATATCACGTAAATCCTCACCATCCATGCTGGTTAGCACCGTCACGGCAATCAGTAATGGTGCTTGTTGGCCAAAGGGCAATAACGCTTCTTTTGCTGCGGTCATCATGCGCATGCCCCCAGAGGCATGGACATTTACCATCCACACACCCAGTTCCGCCGCCGCCGCAACCGCACGGGCGGTAGTGTTAGGAATATCGTGGAATTTCAAATCCAGAAAGACCTCAAAGCCGCGCTGATGCAGGTCTCGAACAAGTTGGGGGCCATATAAAGTAAACATCTCTTTGCCTACTTTTAATCGGCAATCTCGTGGGTTAACACGATCAGCAAAAGCTAACGCCGCGTCTTTATTGGCATAATCCAGTGCAACAACGATCGGGGAAGATATTGAGCCACTGTTATTAGTTTTAGTTGCAGACGTCATTTTCAAGCCTTTTTCAGTCAGTTAGTCATGATAACAGCGACATTCTACAGGGTGTGTCACTGAAATTACAGCAGTCGACAGTGTGAGTTTAGCCGCCCTTTGTCAGGCTTTTTCTGGTTACGTAGATTTATGCAAAAGTAGGCGTACTTCTTATACCCGCAGTTAAGTAAAAAAGTTTCAAGAAACGTAAAATGTCATTCGAATTTTTTGATGATAAAAATCAATTTTTTGTGATTTTATTTAAACAAGCCTGCGCTATGATGCACTCTATCGCAAGACATTGATTGTCTATATCATGATTTAAATAATAATTTGTTATTTAAATGGTAAATATGTAACTGGAGTTCTACATGAAAAATATTAAATATATTATCCCTGCGTTGGCCCTTTCTTTCGCATCATTTGCCAGTGTTGCTGCCACACAAATCCAGCACGCACCAGCAACAGGCTTGAATGAGATTGGTACCGTTGCCGCCAGCAATGCCGGTACATTAACTGAATTAGAAAACGCTCTGGCGAAAAAAGCAGATGAAGCCGGCGCAACCTCATACCTGATCACCTCTGCAACCGGCAATAACAAATTGCACGGTACGGCGGTCATTTACCGCTAAGAGATAAAGGGGAAAGGTGGTTTCAGCACTTTTCCCCGAAAGTGACATTTTGTTCCCCAGAATATAAATAAACTCAACTTTTCCCAGCGTCGTATTCCGTTTTGTGCGCTGGGAGGTTGAGGATCAGATGTGTGATTATCCCCCCCACCAGCCCCCAGAATGCGGAACCGACCCCCAACAGCGTCACGCCGGAAGCCGTTATCAAAAACGTGATAATCGCTGCATCACGCTGACGTTCATTTTCCAGCGCACGATACAAACTACCCGCAATGGTGCCAAGCAAGGCCAGACCGGCAATAGTGTGGATAAGTGCGACCGGTAGTGCGGTAAACACCATACCGATTGATCCACCAAACACACCAGCGATCAGATAGAAGAACCCAGCAGCAACCGCCGCCATATAACGTTTTTTCGGATCAGGATGGATATCTTGCCCCATGCAGATCGCCGCTGTAATCGCCGCGATACAGATGGTAAAACCACCAAATGGTGCTAAAATCAGTGCGGTCAGTGCTGTCCATGAAATCAGGGGGGAAACAGGTAGATTGTAACCATGCGCTTTCAGCGTAGCGATGCCCGGCGCATTTTGTGAGGCCATTGTCACCACGAAAAACGGAATACCGATGCCGAGAAGAGTTGAGATTGTGAAGTGCGGCATGACAAAGACCGGAGTGGCAAAAATCAACGTCTGGCCGTGCAGCGCAATATTGCCCTGTAATCCGGCCACCATCAGCCCGGCGGCCAGTGCCAGAACAATCGCATAACGCGAAAGCATTCGTTTTGCCAGCAGATACACCAGACACATGGTGCCAGCTAGCGCGAAATTACTTTGTAACGAGGTAAAAGCGTCCAACCCAAAGCGCAACAAAATCCCGCCTAACATCGCCGCCGACAGTGCCTGAGGAATATATTGCATCAATCTGGCGAATAAGCCGGTCACGCCACACAGCAAAATAAGCCCGGTGGCAAACACAAACACCCCAATAGCTTCGTTGACCGATGTACCAGGCAAACTGGTCACCAGCAATGCAGCACCCGGTGTTGACCAGGCAGTGACTACTGGCGTGCGGTAATAGAGCGATAAACCTATGCTAGTCACCCCCATTCCCAACCCAAGCATACTCAGCCAGCCACCGATTTGTGCCACACTGGCACCTGCTGCTTCCGCGGCCTGAAAAATTATTGCCACTGAGCTGGTATAGCCGACCAGAACAGCTACAAAGCCGGCGATAACCGCAGAAAAAGTTAAATTTTGCAAACGGAAACGCGATGCCATCGGGGAAAATCCTTCTGATTATCGAACGCGAGCGGTATGCTGTCGTGCGTTATAACGCATATTTATTGTGCTCAATATATCATCGTGCGTTATAACGCACAATCGTGTTCGATAAAGAATGGTATTCGATGAAGAATTGTATTCAATCAAAAGTACCGCTACAGGAGTCAAGATGAAGGAAATCGCCCACCATATTGGCAGCCAACTGAAAAACGTTCGCCGCGAACGAGGCTGGAGTTTGAGCCAGACGGCGGAGCAAACCGGCGTCAGTAAAGCGATGCTGGGGCAAATTGAACGCGGCGAATCTAGCCCAACAGTGGCGACACTGTGGAAAATCGCCAGTGGTCTGAACGTCTCTTTCTCACAATTTCTTGAAACACCGCCGGCGCAGTCTGCTGCGTTGCACCGTCATGGCTTACTCACCACATTCAATAGCGAAACGTCGGGAATGCGCGTCGTACCCCTGTTTCCTTATGACGCGACACTGCGCATGGATATGTTTGTTATCGACCTCGAACCGGGTGGATGCAGTGAGTCAACGCCACACGAAGCTGGCGTGATTGAGCATGTAATTGTCATTGAAGGGGAACTGATACTCACCGTCGATGGTGTGACCCGAACGCTGACCACCGGTGAGGCACTACGGTTTGCAGCTGATTGCCCGCACGGCTATCGCAATGAAAGTGCCCATTCTGTGCGCTTCCACGACTTGATACATTATCCCCACACTCGCCCATAAGCCTTCATTTATTCCCAGCGTAACGGGTCTTAGGCATCGGTTACGCCAAATCATAATCCCCATCACTTCCGATCGCCTAACCTGCTGCGCATTGTCTATTTCTTAAATTGCTCAATGTGAATTTTTTGTGACAATTGTGTTATCCCCTAGACAGTTTCGCTTCCCTCGCTTAGCTTGGTATTTTCCCCTAAGTTGAAGGTTATATGATGAGCGAAATATCTACCTTAACCATTAAAATCCCTCTGGAATTAAAAGAGAAAATTAAAGCTGCCGCCTTAGAAAAACAGTTTTCTCTCAGCACCGAAGTCTGCGAAAGATTAGAAAAAAGTTTTGCGGTTGATGTTAAAAGCGCTAAGAGCGGCCATAAAGATGCCAAATTGCATCACAGCGAGATTGATAACCAAGGCGTGGAAGAAATTTCAGAACAGCCGTTGAGCCAGAAAGAATTGAAGAAACTGCGCCAATTGCTAAAAGCACCACAGAAGAAAAAATAGATCATAAATTACTGTCGGGTGATTCAATTCACCCGATCTCACTGAATAACCTGCACTTATTGACCATCCAACCCTCTAATAGGCTTAACAGACGCCCAGGCACGGCAAGACGGGCAATGCCAATAGAGCGAGTGAGCGGTAAAACCACACTTGTGGCAGCGATAACGCGGTTTGGTGCGGATTTGCTCACCGACCATATCGCGCAACAACAGTAAACTCTCTTTCGCCCGCCCTTCTTCGGCATCTGCCAGGTGATAGTCCATCAACCGATAGAACACGCGCATGGTTGGATGGCGTTGCAATTGGCGATTAATATAGGTTTGCGCCACATCCCGGCCTTCATGCTGTTCAAGAATTTCCGCCAACATTAACTCAGCCGTCGCGCCAGTATTATCTTCAACACAGCGTTTCAGGAAATTAGCCCAGGCTTCCGGTTGTTGTAGGTGTTGATAGCATTCACTCAGCATCGGCAATGCTTCGCTGACCACTTCTTTATCTTGCTCCAACACGCGCTCCAGTGCTTCCACGCCCTTCGCATACTCACCCTTGGCCAGATGCACCCGACCTTGCATGATGGACACTCTGGCGCACTGTTTGTCTGCTGAGGCGGCTTTCTTCAAAAGGTTCATTGCTTTGTCGAGATCATCACTGCCCATCGCTTGCAGCGCCAATTCGCAATAAAAATGAGCAATTTCCAATCGCTGATTCTCTTTACCCATCTTGACCAGTTTGTCTGCCACTTCGATGGCATTGTTCCAATCACTGGTCGCCTGATGGATAACTAATAACTGCTGTAATGCGCCAAGCCGGAAATCTTGCTCCTCAACCAATTGGTTGAACATATCCTCCGCCCGGTCATATAACCCCGCAGCCATGTAATCGCGGCCTAACTGCTGGACGGCCAGCAACCGTTGTTCAAAGGTCAGAGAGGCACTCTCCATCAAGGCTTGATGGATGCGGATAGCACGGTCAACTTCACCACGGGAGCGGAACAAATTGCCTAACGTCAGATGTGCTTCAACTGTTGAACTGTCTTCTTTCAGCATTTCAAGAAACAGATCAACCGCTTTGTCTTGCTGGTTTGAGAGAAGGAAGTTAACCCCAGCCACATATTCACGCGACAGGCGGTTAGCATCCTGCTGCTTATCCTGCTGAGCACTTCTACGCCCCATATACCAACCATAGGCAGCAGCGACCGGTAACAGCAGAAACAGCATTTCTAACATAGAAAATTATTCCTTGCCGACGGCAGGTGTGGATGCAGTCGCACTGGGTTCAATCGGTAACTCTTGCTGCGATTCAAGGCGTTTAATTTTCCGCTCTGCACGCCCCAATAAAATTCGAACTCGCAGATAAAAAAGTCCACAAATAATCCATCCCAGAACCAAACCGGCGGCAAACAGCGTCGCCAACAAGGTAGATACCCGATATTCACCCTGAGCCAATAAATAATTGAAGGTAACGACCTGATCGTTATTTGCTCCGAGCGTGACTGATATCACGAAAATGACGAGCACTAACAAAAAAATCAGCAAATATTTCACGTTTTTTCCTAAAGGCCGAATCAACCTGATGAATTATGCCAAAAATGTGGCGTCCTTACTTAACAAATTAGCACTTCCTTACCCCGCAAAGAAACCCTGCACCAAGATAAAGCGCCCAACTGATGATCAATAGAGATTATTTTAAGCAACTTAATCGCGAATGATTAATTGCAAATAAGAATCAATCATCTATTTTTAGTCATGCTCACGCTTTTCAATCTCTTGCTGTTCTTGCGGTGGGATATTCAACGGGCCGAACCACCGCTGCACTAAACTGCATACCAGCGCGACTAACAAACCGCTCATTATCGTGGCCGCCATTAAATCGCCTGGCCAATGCATACCTAATACCAGGCGGCTCATCATGACACCCTGCGCCCAAAGCATCAGTAAAATAACCGTTTTATAATGCCGACGGGGCCATAACAACCCGACGGCCAATAATGCCCAACTGGCGGCAAAAACCGTGTGGCCGGAAGGAAAGGCAAAACCCGTCTCAAACTGCCAGTGACTGCTCAACCACGATGGGATCGCGGATTGATTCTGTAATTGTTGTTTAATCAACTGACTACGTTCAGCACGCGGTAAAGAATAGAAAAAATGGTTATCGATGTGATGCTCAGCTTCGAGCCACACCACAAATGGCCGCGGCTCCTGTACCTGTTCTTTAATCAGCGACTTCAATCCCTGGCCCACAACAATAACCATACTGAGTATAACCAACAGCCCGATAGCCGGTTTGAGCCGAAAACGCAGACACCACAAAAACCAGCCACCGAGTAATACGCTGGTGACGATGCCCCACGGCGCGGTCACCGTCTCTGTTACCCAAAACAGCCCTTTTAACCAGCGTTCACCGCCCCCCGGCTGCCACTGCCAACCCGAGAGCCAGATGACCAAGGTTGGCAGCAGTAAAATAAGTGATCCCAGAGTAATGCGTTTTGTTATATTCCACATCTGTTGCCCTTTCTTTCTGGCAATATCCACAACATATTACCTGTGGTGATAGCACGATTTATATAAGCGCTATATCTGTGCCCAAAATAATTCGAGTTGCATGAAGGCGGCAAGGGAGAGAATCCCGATGAGCTTACTGTGGTAAGTGATTCGGGTGATTGAACGCAGCCAACACACATGCAGCTTGGAGTATGACGGGTAATAATATAAGTATCTCTACCTATTGATAACATACACAAATTTTTATCATTTCTAAAATAAGTCTTAGATAGACATTCTCGCTAACCTTATTGCTGCTTTGTTGAACAGCAGCATGTGAAAAGTTATGGCAATATAGCTAATAATGATCGCAGAAAATTTTTATTTAACCTTATGCCCTAAAACCAAAAGGGTGTAGCAGGCATTCACGATAGGGTATGCGATAACCTATCTAAGGGTATAAAGTTATAATATGAACAGCAAGATGCAGCTAAAACGTGTAGCAGAAGCCAAATTACCGACCCCTTGGGGTGACTTCCTGATGGTAGGTTTCGAAGAGTTAGCCACCGGTCATGACCATTTGGCATTGATTTTTGGTGATATTAGCACCGATGAACCCGTGCTCTCCCGTGTTCACTCTGAGTGTCTGACGGGCGATGCCCTCTTTAGTCTGCGTTGCGATTGTGGTTTCCAGCTAGAAGCTGCGCTGGCACATATTGCTGAAGAAGGCCGTGGTGTACTGATTTATCATCGTCAGGAAGGCCGTAATATTGGTTTACTGAATAAAATCCGCGCTTATGCTTTGCAAGACTTAGGTGCCGACACCGTTGAAGCTAATCATCAACTTGGTTTCGCTGCCGATGAACGCGATTTCACGCTGTGTTCTGATATGTATAAGCTATTGGGTATTAAGGCCGTGCGTTTGCTGACCAATAACCCGAAGAAGGTCGAAATTCTCTCCGAGGCCGGGATCAATATCGTCGAACGCGTTCCGCTGATTGTTGGACAAAATCCTAAGAACGAGCACTATATGGCGACCAAAGCCGCCAAGATGGGCCATTTATTGACCAAGTAATGGTCTGGCCCTTCAGATTGCTAACAACGTCAAATGAAGGGGGATCGTGCCATTGGGGCCGCTCTTTGTTTCAAATACAAGTGCGTAAGCCATCGAAATGCCCCCAGGCGCGGTAACCCCTTCACTCAACTGAATCGTGACACTGTCACGAAACTATCAGTTTATTACAACATTTTGCGGATCACATAATGCAGGATGCCGCCATTTTCGAAATAAACCAATTCATTGCCTGTATCAATACGGCAACGGGTATCAACCTTTTGTTGCCGCCCATCTCCATAAGTAATGGTGACAGGGACAGTTTGCCCCGGAGCCAAACTCTGTAACCCACTGACACTAATAGATTCATCCCCAGTCAGGCCCAATGTTTTACGATTGACACCTTGCGGAAACTCCAGCGGCAGAATTCCCATCCCGATTAAATTAGAGCGGTGAATACGTTCAAATGATTCCGCGATAACAACGCGCACTCCCAGTAACCTCGGCCCCTTAGCTGCCCAGTCACGGCTAGAGCCTGAACCATATTCCTTACCGGCAATCACTGCCAGCGGCACATTCTCTTGCTGATAACGCATCGCCGCATCATAGATAGCCATTTGATTTTGAGATGGAATATGGCGAGTGATCCCCCCCTCAATACCGGGCACCATTTCATTGCGAATACGAATATTGGCAAAGGTTCCGCGCATCATCACTTCATGATTACCGCGACGAGAACCGTAGGAGTTAAACTCTTTAATCTCCACGCCACGATCACGTAGATAGCGGCCTGCCGGGCTGTCCAGCTTGATATTCCCCGCCGGTGAAATGTGATCGGTGGTGACGGAATCAGCCAAAATAGCCAGAATACGGGCGTGATGGATATCCTGCACCGGTTCCGGTAATGCTTTCATATCACTGAAGAAAGGCGGCAAACGAATGTAGGTGGAATCACTCTGCCAATCATAAGTTGGCGTGCTATCGACTTGAATGCCCTGCCACTCTTCATCACCATCAAACACCGCAGAATACTCTTTGCGGAACATGTCTGTTTTCACTTCTTCAACCGCTTTGGCGATTTCAAGGCCCGTCGGCCAGATATCTTTCAGATAGACCGGATTACCCTGAGGATCGTTACCCAACGAATCTTGCGTCAAATTGACATTCATGTTCCCAGCCAAAGCATAAGCAACTACCAGCGGTGGCGAGGCCAGCCAGTTGGTTTTGACCAACGGATGAATACGCCCTTCAAAGTTGCGGTTGCCGGAAAGCACTGCACCCACGGTTAAATCACCCTCTTTGATGGCTTTTTCTATTGGTTCTGGCAATGGGCCAGAGTTACCTATACATGTGGTGCAACCATAGCCCACCAGATTAAAGCCCAAATTATCCAGATAAGCGGTTAAACCGGCTGACTTGAGGTATTCAGTGACGACTTTCGAGCCGGGAGCTAATGACGTTTTCACCCAGGGCTTGGTTTTAAGCCCTTTTTCTGCGGCTTTCTTGGCCAGTAAACCGGCCGCCATCAATACGCTGGGGTTGGAGGTATTAGTGCAGGAGGTAATGGCCGCGATGACCACTGCGCCATGTTCCAACTCGTGGGTTTTGCCGTCCAGAGTGAAGGATACATGGTTCACTTTGTCTTTTTTGCTATTAACTTCCAGTTCTTCAAAAGCATTAAATGCCAAAGGTACTTTCGGCAAAGCAACTCTGTCTTGCGGGCGTTTTGGCCCCGCCAGACTGGATTCTACCGTACTCAGATCAAGTGATAACTGGCTGGTAAACACCGGTTCATCCCCCGGATGACGCCATAACCCTTGAGCTTTGCTGTATGTTTCCACCAGCGCTATCTGTTCATCACTACGGCCACTTAAACGCATATAACCCAAAGTGACATCATCAACCGGGAAGAAGCCGCAGGTGGCACCATATTCCGGTGCCATATTGGCAATAGTGGCGCGATCCGCCAGGGGTAAATCCGCCAGACCATCACCGTAAAACTCGACAAACTTACCCACCACGCCATGTTTTCTTAGCATCTGCGTCACTGTCAGCACTAAGTCAGTAGCGGTGATCCCTTCACGCATCTTGCCGGTCATTTTGAAGCCGACGACGTCAGGGATAAGCATGGATACCGGCTGTCCCAACATCGCAGCTTCAGCTTCAATACCGCCCACGCCCCAGCCCAGGATCCCCAGACCGTTAATCATGGTGGTGTGAGAGTCAGTTCCTACCAGGGTATCCGGGTAAGCCACCTCCTTGCCGCCCTGCTGTTCATGCCAGACGGTTTGCCCCAGATACTCCAAATTTACCTGATGGCAAATACCGGTGCCCGGCGGCACGACGCGAAAACGGCTAAAAGCTTTTTGCCCCCAGCGCAGGAAGATATAGCGCTCGTGGTTACGTTCCATTTCCAGGCGGACGTTTTCACCAAATGCCGCTTTATCACCAAACTCATCAACGGTGACCGAGTGGTCGATCACTAAATCAACCGGTGATAACGGGTTAACCTGTGCTACATCACCGCCAAGACGTTGCACCGCTTCGCGCATCGCGGCCAAATCCACCACCGCCGGGACACCGGTAAAATCTTGCATTAAGACACGGGCGGGCCGATAAGCGATCTCTTTGTCAGCATGGCCGGTCTGTTGCCACGCCACAATGGCTTTAAGGTCATCCTCTTGAACCTGCTCACCGTCCAAATGGCGTAGCAAATTTTCTAACAACACTTTCAGTGATTTAGGTAAGCGGTCGATATCCCCCAGCACTGCCGCCAATTGCGGCAGGCTGTAATAGTGATATTCGTGATTGAGGGCGACCAACCTGGCCATACTCGTTTTTCGCAAATCCAACGACATAGCGCCTCCATTGTTTCTTATAGTGTTCTAAGCCACATTCATCATCACAAGGCTATTCCCTTGAAATTATGAGGTCTGCATTAAATATAACACAAAGAAACATTAACATTTTGGCAACAATGGCGATTGCTGTGATAGATAATCTATCGTTCGGTCGCTAAATTCTTGATATATCCCTTCGCTTCCCCGATAGTAAATCCTATATCTACACCCTCGTTATATCCGGCTGCGACTCCCGCATTGTAAATTTGGGTTTCATCAATTTCGTCGAGTATTGCAATCTCATCCTCCCAAAAAGAATTTTTAGGATGAACAAATTCATCATCTCTTTGTAATACCTCATGTCTCAACTCAGCGTCAGTTAACTCTGAAAAAGGTAGTTGTGGTATTTCAACTGCATCAGATATATTTTTAACGGTGAATGGAGTAGAATTATGGCCGATATAGAATAAATTTCTCAACCAATCTAAGATTCTATTTTTTATTGTTCGACAATCCAAATCATTTTTTAAGTTATTAGGGCATTGTTCTGTGAATTCAAAGAAAACATGAGGCCCACTTTCATCCAATTCAAATTCTTTACCTAAAGGAACTTGGCAATATAAGGTGAAAAGATCATTTCCATTGCTATGGCGATAATTCACCGAATAAATCATTTCCAGTTTATCATCACTATTAAGCTTAAACTCCATTGAGATATTGTTCTCATGTTTTAAGCAAAAATAATGTGTGTCACTGCGTACCAGCATAACATCTGCCATGGATGAGTTACTGATTAAATTAAGTAAATTGACTCTTCTTTCACTTTCCCCCAAGGTGTTTGGAGGTGCTAACCAGCCATTCTTAACTAACTGACCTATCGCTTCCCCCGTATTATCATGACCAGCTACATTATAACCATTAATGTAGAACTGAGCTTTATCCTGTGTAACTCCTCTGTCTGTGTATGCAAGCATCATGTTGTTTAATTCTGTATAAGGTATTTTGTAAGATATTATACTCATCATTCCTCTTGTCTATGTTTATATAAAACCAAGGTTATATATCAATAAAATATCAAACTAATTTTGAATTATCTTTTGAATTTACACTTATTATTTTCGTTTTTGAAAAAAATTAATTATTCAACTAAGGTTATAAACTATATTATCAGGAAATTTAATTTGAATGTCATACTAATTTTTTATACAGTCTTAAATAATATGTTGTGTTGTTAAAACACAACATCAGGTACACCCCACACATAAAATGAGATTAATTAATGTCGAGAAATAAAAAGAAAACATCCGCGTCGGTCGCGGCACAGGCAGCAAGAATACTAAAAGATCCTAATGCTTCTCCCCTCGAAAAGAGTTTGGCGGGATCAGCACTCTCTCAGACCAATACGGATAATCAGACAGGCGTTCATATGGAAGATGTCGCGGCACAAGTGCTGGCAAAACCCGAGTCTAGTGAAAAAGCCAAAACACTGGCAGGGTCTGTGCTTGCCCAAGCAAATAAAAAGCGCTAATTACGCAAAAAGCCCCGGTTCAGGGGCTTTCCTTTAATAAATAGCAGTATCATTTCGTCGGTAATTTAATATCTTTAAACATCGCCTCAATATCTTCATTTGAGCGTAGAGCAACCGCTTTATCTACTACATCGCGCGTCAAATGAGGCGCAAAACGTAAAATAAAATCATACATATAACTGCGCAGGAAGGTACTACGACGGAAACCAATTTTAGTGGTGCTGTAAGTAAAGATATCACGCGCATCCACGGTCACCAGATCAGGATCTTGAATCGGATCAACCGCCATACTGGCGATAACGCCGACCCCCAGCCCTAATCTCACATACGTTTTAATCACATCCGCATCGGTGGCGGTAAAGACAATACGCGGAGTCAAACCCGCACGGTTAAACGCGGTATCCAGTTCAGAGCGGCCAGTAAAACCAAAGGTGTAGGTCACAATAGGATAAGCGGCTAATTCTTCAATGCTGACATGGGCTTTCCCCGCCAATGGGTGATCGGGCTTCACTACCACCGCGCGATTCCAGTGGTAGCACGGCAACATAATCAGGTCGTCATACAAATGTAGCGCTTCTGTCGCAATAGCAAAGTCAGCACTGCCCTTGGAAACCGCTTCTGCTATTTGTGTCGGCGAACCTTGGTGCATATGCAGTGACACGCGAGGATAGCGCTCAATAAAGCCCTTAATCACATTCGGCAATGCATAACGCGCTTGAGTATGGGTCGTCGCCACATACAAAGACCCTTTATCGGGATAAGTATGTTCACCAGCAACCGCTTTAATGGCATCAACTTTTGATAATACTTCACGGGCAATACGGATGATTTCCAGCCCTGCGGGGGTCACCTGCGTAAGATGTTTACCACTGCGAGCAAAAATCTGGATACCCAGCTCATCTTCCAACATGCGGACCTGTTTACTGATCCCAGGTTGCGAGGTGTACAGGCCTTCAGCGGTGGACGATACGTTGAGGTTATGATTAACCACCTCAACAATATAACGGAGCTGCTGCAATTTCATATCTATACCATCCTAGGTTAAACACTGTGAGAGACCCACAGTTTGGTATATCGGAATCACCCGGTATGCCGAGAAGTTATTAACTGAACCCCATTACTGCATGATGCCAAAGTGGCCAATATCGATCTTATAATAACATTAGGTGATAAAAAAACATTTTATATAACTACCATATCATTTCATTGGCAGCTATATGTTGCATAAAAATAAACGTAATTTTGGTGAATGCAGACAGTCGCTAAAGATTGATAACTTCAACGGATTACCTGAGACTATAAAGCACTCAGATAAATTAGCCCAATAAAAAACCAGCCATAAAGGCTGGTTTAAGCTGGTTTCTTAACTATCTACCCAGTGAATCCACTATTTTTTCGCTTCAACCCATTCGCCATCAATATAGAAAGCAGACCAACCGGTCGCTTTGCCCTCTTTCTCTGAGGAAACATATTGTTGCTTGGTTTTGCGGCTAAAGCGAACCAGAGTCTTATTACCTTCATTATCCGTCACTGGCGCATCAGCCAGGTAACGTAATTTTTCCGGTAAACGATCCTTGAAACGCACCAACTCTTCTACCAAAGGCGCACGTGTTTCACGCGATTTCGGGAATGTATTAGCCGCCAGGAAGACACCAGCAGCGCCATCGCGTAACACGAAATAGGCGTCTGACTTTTCGCAAGGCAATTCTGGCAACGGTACCGGATCCTCTTTCGGCGGTGCAACTTCACCACTACGCAAGATTTTACGCGTATTTTTGCACTCATCATTGGTACAACCCATGTACTTACCAAAACGCCCCATTTTCAGATGCATTTCAGAACCACATTTCTCGCACTCAACAATTGGGCCTTCATACCCTTTGATGCGGAACTCGCCTTCTTCAATCTCATAACCATCACATGCCGGGTTATTACCACAAACATGTAACTTACGTTGGTTATCAATTAGATAACTATCCATTGCCGTGCCACACTTCTGACAACGACGTTTGGCGCGTAATGCGTTAGTTTCTGCATCATCGCCTTCCAGGATATTAAGAATTTCAGCTTCCGGCACCAGATTGATGGTGGTTTTGCAGCGCTCTTTCGGCGGCAATGCATAGCCAGAACAACCGAGGAATACACCAGTACTGGCAGTACGAATCCCCATCTGACGACCACAGGTTGGGCAATCGATGCTGGTCATGACCATTTGATTCGGGCGCATACCGCCCTCTTCAGGATCTTTTTCAGCCTTTTCAAGCTGCTCACTGAACTCAGCAAAGAAGCCGTCCAGCACAGCCTTCCACTCAGCCTGATCATTAGCAACCTGGTCCAGGCCACTTTCCATACGCGCGGTAAAGTCGTAATTCATCAACTCGCGGAAGTTTTCCTCCAGACGGTCAGTGACGATCTCACCCATTTTCTCAGCATAGAAACGGCGGTTCTCTACCCGGACATAACCACGATCCTGGATGGTCGAGATAATCGACGCATAGGTAGACGGGCGGCCAATTCCCCGTTTTTCCAGCTCTTTTACCAATGACGCTTCGCTGTAACGCGCCGGCGGTTTGGTGAAGTGCTGGCTTGGGATCAGTTTTTGCAAATCCAACTCACTGCCCACTTCGATCACGGGCAAGGTTCTGTCTTCATCGCCTTTGCGCAATGCTGGCATCACCTTGGTCCAACCATCAAAGCGCAAAGTACGACCTTTAGCGCGCAGTTGGAAATCGCCAGCCTGTACCGTCAGCGTGGTAGAGTCATACTTGGCCGGCATCATCTGGCAAGCCACAAACTGACGCCAAATCAGCTGATAAAGCTTCTGGGCGTCAGCTTCCATATCTTTTAGCTGCTCAGCCAGAACATTCACATCAGACGGACGAATGGCTTCATGCGCTTCTTGTGAATTTTCTTTGCTGCTGTATTGATTCGGTGCAGATGGCAAGTATTTATCGCCAAAATTATCACCAATATAACCGCGCACCATAGTCAGAGCATCCTGACTTAAGTTGGTGGAGTCGGTACGCATATAGGTGATATGCCCAGCTTCATACAAGCGCTGCGCCATCATCATGGTTTTCTTCACACCAAAGCTCAGGCGGGTACTGGCAGCCTGCTGCAAGGTGGAAGTAATAAATGGTGCGCCGGGCTTGCTGCTGGTCGGTTTATCTTCGCGATCCAGCACTTTATAACGGGCGTTTTCCAGCAGTTTAAGCGCGGCGTGGGTCTGCTCACGATTGACGGGTTTAAACGGCTTATTGTGGGCATGGGTGACTTCCATTTGAATAGGAACTTCACCTTTTGCCAGCAAATCGGCATGTAATTCCCAATACTCTTCAGGAACGAATGCTTTAATATCCCGCTCACGTTCAACCACTAAACGTACCGCGACTGACTGTACGCGCCCAGCAGACAGGCCACGCGCAATCTTTTTCCACAACAGTGGAGAAACCATATAACCCACAACCCGGTCCATAAAGCGACGAGCTTGCTGGGCATTCACCCGGTTGATATTCAATTCACCCGGTTGATTAAATGCCTGTTGGATAGCATTTTTCGTGATTTCGTTAAACACCACTCGGCTAAAACGCTTATCGTCACCACCAATTACTTCCCGCAAATGCCAGGCAATTGCCTCTCCTTCGCGGTCAAGGTCGGTTGCGAGATAGATGTGATCAGCGTTTTCGGCTAATGCTTTCAGCTCGGCAACCACTTTTTCTTTACCGGGCAAAATTTCATACTGCGCTTTCCAGCCATGATAAGGATCGACGCCCATGCGATTAACTAATGCAACCTTTTCATCTTTCTTTACTTTAGTTTTGGGCTTGTCGGCTTTCTTGGCTTTATCTTCAGTTGAGTTAGCGCTCTTCTTACTGGCTGAGCCACTGGTCGGCAAATCACGAATGTGACCGACGCTGGACTTAACCACGTAGTTATTCCCTAAGTATTTATTAATAGTTTTGGCTTTTGCCGGGGACTCAACTATTACGAGAGCTTTACCCATAATTACCTTTACCTAAATTATTTCTTCTAAAAGAAGGTTTTTATCTTGCCGTACCGCGGCATTCTGAATCTCTTTTTTATATTGCGGTACTTTTTCAGGAGATCAACCTGTTTTTTTGATCGGAGCCATAAAAGCGCTTTTCGAAACTCAGTTGACGATCTGTCAAAATCTTTGTCTGCGCCCAGTGTAACAGCAGCGAATTCTGCCTCATGGCGTCAACAAAACCTTCCACCTAATAGTATAAAATCCCACACTGTACCTGATAAAAAGCGACACGCAACCTAATTAGCTCGGAATCTGAATTTATCCAATTGTGATGACAAACCCATCAGTAGCTCGAATAAACCTTAGTCGGTTTGCGAACAAATGCTAACCCGCAGTAGAATAGGTAAGAGAAATTACCTTGTTCTGAGGAAATATGATTGTTGTGAGGAGATATAATGTTTGGAAACACAGCACCTATTGAACGTAATAAATTATTGGCAGAGGCCAATGAGATTATTCGTCAACATGAAGATTATCTGCACGGAATGGAAGCGACTGAAGTTGAGCAAAAAGGGGCCGTTTTGGTATTTCGCGGGGAATTTTTCCTTGATGAAGAAGGCTTGCCTACAGCAAAAACCACTGCCGTATTTAATATGTTTAAACATCTCGCGCATGTTTTATCGGCTAAATATCATTTAATCGATTAATTGCAGATGACGCCTTTTGCTGCTTCCTCCGTTAGCCGCTGAGCCAAAAATAACAGGGGGCCAAGCCCCCTGCTTTTATCTCACCGAATCCACTTCACGTCAGGTTATAACAGTGGTTTTTCACCACGTTGCCACCAACGTAATAATAGACGATCTACACTTTCCGCTGCACTGCCTGTAAAGCGATCCATCAGACGTTTACGACGGGAATAACGCACACCAATAACTTCATGATTATCCATCTCAGCTATCAGTAAGTCATCGCTAGTACCAATGGCATCCACCAGCCCTTTCTCTTTAGCTTGAGTGCCAAACCAATGTTCGCCAGTGGCAACAGCATCGATATCCAAAGACGGCCGCTGTTGATGGACGAACTGTTTGAACAGCAGGTGCGTTTCATTGAGGTCTTCGCGGAATTTTTCGCGACCTTGCTCGGTATTTTCGCCAAACAAGGTAAGGGTTCGCTTAAATTCACCTGCGGTATGCAGTTCTACGTCAATATCGTTCTTTTTAAGTAAACGATGGAAGTTGGGTATTTGGGCCACAACACCAATAGAACCAATAATAGCAAAAGGTGCACTAATGATACGGTCTGCCACACAAGCCATCATGTACCCGCCACTGGCTGCGACTTTATCCACAGCAACAGTCAGACGTATACCTTTATGACGCAAACGTTCCAATTGCGACGCCGCCAAACCATAACCGTGAACAACGCCACCTGGACTTTCCAGGCGAAGTAGCACTTCATCTTGTGCAGTTGCCACTGCCAGCACCGCAGAAATCTCTTCGCGTAATGAAGCCACTTCATGGGCATCAATACTGCCTTTGAAGTCAATGACATATAAACAGGGTTTTACTGCCGCCACCGCACCAGATTTGGCGCGCTGTTTCTTCAGTTTTTCGTCAGCCTTTTGCTGCTTTTTGAATTCTTTACTCCAGGCTTTTTGCTCCGCATGACTCATGCGCGCCAGGCGCATTTCACGCTGCATTTCCTTATATTGCTCACCGAGGGGGACCAAATTGAGTTCTCCCCGTAGCCCTTGTTTCCTCATTCCTTGGCTGACAACCAATAATACAACCGCGCCAATGGCGACCACGATGGTCACTACTTTAGCGAGAAACAGTCCGTACAGAGAAAATAACTCCACAAATACCGCCTTTATTCATCTGCTATTAAAGAGATACCTGCATTCTAGCGAACCCGTAGGCCGCCGTCTTGCGCAAATGAAAAATTGCATTGGTTTCGCTTAAATATAAGAATGTAAGAGATATCGCGGCGTGCAAAAAACAAATTTACGCCGCCTGTAAGAGGAATAATTATGCATTACCAACCTAAACACGACCTGCTCGATAATCGCACTATTTTAGTGACGGGCGCAGGTGATGGCATTGGCCGCGAAGCGGCTTTGACTTATGCTCGTTTTGGTGCGCGCTTGATTCTCGTCGGCCGAACCCTACACAAGCTTGTTGCAGTGCAGCAACAGATAGCCAAGGCTGGTGGTCAGGCGGCTATCGTTTGGGAACTGGATTTGCTACATGCAACAGCGCAAGATTGCCAGCAACTGGCGGATGCGCTCAGTCAGCAAATTTCGCATCTGGATGGTGTATTGCATAATGCCGGTTTATTGGGTGAGATTGTGCCGATGGCAGAGCAAGATATCACCGTCTGGCGGGATGTTATGCAAGTGAATGTCAATGCAACTTTTATGCTAACTCAAGCATTATTGCCATTACTGTTGAAGTCACCGAGTGCCTCTTTGGTATTCACCAGTTCCAGCGTTGGCCGTCAGGGACGCTCAGGATGGGGAGCTTATGCCGTGTCAAAATTTGCCACCGAAGGCATGATGCAGGTACTTGCTGAAGAATATAAGCAGAGTAATCTGAGGGTTAATTGTATCAACCCAGGGGGCACGCGGACTCAGATGCGCGCCAGTGCTTTCCCAGATGAAGATGCCAACAAGTTAAAAACACCGGCCGATATTATGCCGCTTTATCTCTACCTGATGGGCGATGATAGCCGCAGAAAGACCGGTATCAGCTTCGATGCACAACCCGGCCGTAAACCCGGCCCCGCAGAATAAAGGAATGTTTCATGTCTGAAGAACGCCACCAGCAGCGCCAACAAAAAATAAAAGAAAAGGTTGAATCACGGGTTGCAGCAGCGCAAGAAACTCGCGGTATCTTGATTATTTTTACCGGCAATGGCAAAGGCAAAACTACCGCTGCATTTGGTACCGTAACCCGTGCTGTTGGCCACGGACTGAAAGCGGGAGTGATACAGTTCATTAAAGGTGAATGGCCGAACGGCGAGAAAAATCTGTTGCAACAACATGGTGTTGAGTTTCAGGTTATGGCAACTGGCTTCACCTGGAATACACAAAATAGAGAAACAGATACCGCAGCCTGTCAGGGGGTTTGGCAACATGCGCGGCGTATGTTAGCTGATCCGACCTTAGATTTAGTGGTGTTAGATGAACTGACTTATATGGTCGCTTATGACTACTTATCACTGGATGAGGTTGTTGACGCGCTAAAACAGCGTCCTGCCCATCAAACGGTGATAATTACTGGCCGTGGTTGCCATCGGGATCTGTTGGAAATGGCAGATACCGTCAGTGAATTACGCCCGGTTAAACATGCTTTTGATACCGGTATTAAGGCACAGCAAGGTATCGACTGGTAATTTTCAGCCCTATCTTTGACCAATAACATGCCGCAGCGGCAAAGTCTGCGGCACTAGTGTCTTCTATATAAAGCTATATCTGAAGAAGAGGAAATGGGATTGGGAGTTCTTAGAGTGAATAATGGGAAGAAAATGATTTCTTCCCATAGATAACTGACTTATCCGCGCTTATTAGACCCACGACGCCCGGTAGCAGCTGCCGGAGCTGCGTTACCTACATTTTGGCGGGTAGAACCTTTACGGGCTGAGCCTTGACGTCCAGCAACCTGGCGGCCAGCAACTTCAGTATGGCGTTTAACCGCACGACGAATTTGATTAGCTTTGACCCGACGTCGGTCTTTCTCAACGGGCAATTTACTGACAGTTTCAGAATCCAACTCCACGAGTTCACGTAAGTAGTTGGTCGCTTTCAGATCTAATTCAGTCCAACCGCCACGAGGCAAGCCTTTTGGCAGATTGATGTCACCATAGCGAACACGAATCAGGCGGCTAACTTGCACACCAACAGCTTCCCACAAGCGGCGAACTTCGCGGTTACGCCCTTCGGTCAACGTGACGTTATACCACTGGTTAATCCCTTCCCCGCCCTGGAAACTAATGGTGCGGAATGCCGCTGGGCCATCTTCCAGTTGAACACCGCGGCTCAGCTGTTTGATTTTTTCGTCATCAATTTGACCAAACACACGCACCGCATATTCACGTTCAACTTCACGGCTAGGGTGCATCAGGCGGTTAGCCAATTCACCATCAGTGGTGAACAACAATAAACCTGAGGTATTAACGTCCAGGCGGCCGACCGCAACCCAACGCGAACCGCGCAGTTTTGGCAGACGGTCAAATACCGTTGGGCGGCCTTCCGGGTCATTACGGGTACAGAGCTCACCTTCCGGCTTGTAATACGCCAGAACACGACACACCGCTTCTTCAGATTCTTTAATCGAAAGAAGATGGCCGTCCAGACGAATTTTAGTCGCCTGAGTCACCTCAACACGATCACCCAGCTTTGATATTTTACCATCAACGCTGACACGGCCCTGTTGAATGATGGCTTCGATTTCCCGACGAGAGCCATGACCCGCTCGTGCCAAGATTTTCTGTAATTTCTCACCCACAACTTTTGTTTTTTCACCCACAACTTTATCGCCCTGTGGTTTAGGGCTTTGTGGCTTTGAGTTTGGTAAATTTTGGTCTTCTGACTTCTCGCTCATTGAGCAACCTCTAATGTCGCCTTCACAGACGTCAACGTATACTATACTTTCAATCAGTTACGGTCACTAACACCATAACCCTATAATCTTACATACATTTTGGAACACAGCATGTCAAACAAGGTGTCACACAAACTGTCACACACGCTACAGCGTGGCCGTACATTCTACACAAATTTTAGACTTAATGATTCTAAAAAGTTTGTTCGTTTATCGCTCAATACTGACAGTCTGAAGCAGGCCCAAGTGACCATGTCCAAAATGGCCCCTTATATTCCATTGGTTCAGTCTGGGGCAATGTCTGTAGATGAGTTCAAGGGTAAGCTGAATGGAATGCGTGAGCTTACCAAGCAGGATTTAGATACATTCTTATTGCGGATGCTTGAAGCAGATATCTTTGAGGCGGAATCCTTGCCGATGATAGGTAAAATAGCGAAAGAAATAGGAGAGACGATTAGTGATCCAGCAACAGCAGCGACGGCGGCTGGCGGGTATGCTAAAGCGGCCCAGACATGGTTATATCAAGGGGACGAAGGGTCAGAACAACTCATAAAAGCGAATTTCTTGCATCAGAACATTGACACATCATATCTTACATCTGAGATATCTGCCGCCTCAACAACCTTGGACATGTCGAAAGCAAAGCTCTATCAAGCATACCAAGCCTTCTATGATGGCGATTTTACCAAGTATGAGCAATTGGTTAGTTCCCTCAAATCAAAGTTACTGACAGTTTCCCCGAGCAGTCAACGAATATTAGTAAGTGACAGGGTCACCGAAATTGCAAAAGATATCTCCTCTCCTACAATCAAGTTATCCGAAGCTTGGAAAATGTATGTTACTGATAAAGGTCAGAAATGGCGGCGTTCAGTAGCTGGAGAGAATCAACGCTTTTATGGGGTTCTACTCCATGTTGTGGGAGATATTCCAGTAGACAGCATAACTAAAAAACACATCAATCAAGCCTTGCTGGTTACTGAAAACCTCCCTACTCGCACCCGCAGGCCATACTCCAGTATGAGCCTTGCTGAATGCATCGCGTATGACGTCCCCGAAGAGGATTTGATCTCTAGCGAGCACGTCCACAAACATTTAAAGATTTGGCGTTCATTCTTCAGGACATACCTTGTGGAGCATATAGATCTGCTTTCTAGCCCACCCACAAAAGGGGTTAGCTACGAAACCAAACCTAACAGGGGCGGTAGCTACAGCGCCAGTTAAATGAATAGTCTTAAGACCTACCTTGAGAACTTACCAGACCAAAACTGGCGTAAATACTATTTTCTGGCCCTCATCTATACAGGTGCTCGCCGTAGTGAAATTGCCGATATACGTAAACACCACATTAGACAAGATGAGGAAACGAGTCGCTGGTACTTTTTCATTGAAGGCGGTAAGACAGACCATGCTAAACGCCAGATTCCAATCCACAAAAACTTAGAGAGTGGGCTGTTCGGACGTATCGCCCCAATGTCAGGTGATGATCTGGTGTTCGGCGATCTACCAGACTACACAACTATCACGAATAGATGGGTAGAAATAATGAGGGAACTATCCATACCCGATTATACGGAGTTTGGGCTAAAAAGACGCATCCACAGCTTACGTCATACATTTATCAGTAAAGCTTTACGCAATATAAGCAATAGTACGTTAGTTAAATTTTTAGTTGGTCATAGCCATAAGAAAAGTTTAGGAGTAACTGATAATTATAACCACATACCTCCCCTTGTGGATTTGCTCCCCGTTGTGGATTGCCAGTATAAATAACACGATATGCTAACTTTATTTATTACGAGGATTTAACCCATTTCAATGAAATATCTTCTTACTGGGGCAACTACCAGCCCCTTTCTTCACTGTTGTCTCAGTTCTATGTCCATCACTGTAGACGCAGGCTTTTCCCTCTATTGTTGGATAGGAATCAACTAATGTAAGAGTATTGACCACTCCATAGCTTTTCGGTAGCACTAACATTCCACATAGCGTTAAGGTTTTCAGTAGCTTCATTTACTACCTCCCGCAATATAATCCATGGAACAAAAAGCCCGCAGAACGCGAGCTAGGTATGTTCGGCTTGAACTTAGTTAACGGACATAACAGTGTAGTTCCCTCCCTTATCGACAATTTTGTATTGGTAGTACATCCCATTACACCATACTAGCCACTCCCCAGCTTTCGTTTGTATAACGCTATCAACTTTTTTACATGAAAAACCATGGGCAATAACCATAGCTTGCGATGCATCCTTGAGATCTTGAGATGCTTCTTCAGCGTAAGCGAATGAGCTTAGCCCCAGCAGTAAACTCAGCGTCACCATCTTTATCATAATTAATTCCTTTATAAACATGCTATTGAAGTAAGTAGGTCGAATCAACACCGACATTATTGATCTGTAATTTCTATCAATCAATTGTTTTCGATCGTTTTTAACGATTGATTGATCTGAATTGTGACACGCTACTTGCAACAGGTTTGTTGGGTTAGTGATAGCTTATAGAATCCCGCCAGCTAATGATAATCATTCTCATTTACTTGCTTTTGTGGTAAGATATATATAGCTTATTTCTTATAGAGGAGAACCTTATCGATGCTTCCTAGTTGCAAACCGCCGTTACCCTTATCGGCATTCATTTCACCAGCGGCTAATCAATTTCAGGGATTGATAGAAGCCCTCCACGCCGCAGGGCTTATCCCTACGCAACCTTGCATTAACTTATTCCACTACTTGTCGTCCCTAAATTTTCCTATCAGCGTTACCTCACTATCGGAGGGAAGCAATGTTCCATTGTCAACAACCTATCGATTGCTAAAATCATTTCATAATCATGGGCTTGCTGAATTTATAGTTGATAAATCGTTAACTCAACGATGGTTCCTCATTCGTTCTGGAAACAATAATGCTTGCTCTTCCTGTGGGCAGACCTACCACACTGGCTACTAAAACCAATTACTTTCTAGCACGCCATATAGTACCTGACACGGGAATTGTCCCTGTGGGACTCCGTGTATTTGATGAGTTGATATATGTTTAATTAAAAAGGAGAATTACTAAAATGGGTCGAGTTGAAAAGACTGCTGTTCCGATGACCTGAAGCTGTTCTTTGATCATGTTAGGTAGAAATAACAACCAGATGCAATAGTACTACAACGCAGAATTGACGCCGTGAATGCCCATGACGAGACTAAGAAGCTTGTTCAGAGTTTTCTGGCAAGCCACCGATACTGATTAAGCAGGTTGAGGGCTTCCCTTATTGAGGCTGTATGAGGGCAAACATGAAACTAAATAATATTACGGTGAGCGCTCCGGTAGCTGACTGGATTACTAAAGCTAGGGGAGAAATCCCTTTGCCAATTTATATCCGCTAAATACTAGCGCACATCTCCATCACTCCCAGCTCGCAAGAAGCCCTATTAAATTTTATGTCTCCAATGGAGGGAAAGAAAGAATGCCGAAGCAACAAAACAAACAAGTAGCAACTGAATATTCAGAAGATAGCGTACTTGACGCATTTATTGACTACTTGAAAGGTGCTGGTTGGATGCTCAAAGCAACTCAAAGCGGGATGGATTTATGTAACCACCTTGATGGTAATATATTGAATTACCGTAGTATTTCAGGATTGTTCGGTCAATGGGTAAACAGGAACAACCGTACGGTCGATCCAAGTACACAGTACAATTCTTCTTGGTGGGATAAACTAACCGGACGATTACCGTTTGTTACTCGCGATATATTTAAACCGGCACTTGAACCGGAAACGTATGTCGCCCTTGCTTCTGGTACATTAGCTATGAATACCTATAAGTGTTATAAAGCAGAAGAACCAGCGAATAACTTTGATCCAAATCCCTCACCATGGTTTGAGTATCTTGAGCGTATGTTCCCGGCGATTGAAGATAGGGATATTATGTGTGACTGGCTTGCTCATATGTTTCAGCGCCCAGACCAGCGCCCCTCATGGCACCTACTATTTTCGGGGGATACTGGTACAGGGAAAGGCTTCTTGTTCGATAGAATCCTATCTCCCCTCCTCTGTAGGCAAACTGGCTCCGTGAGTAGCTTTTCGCAAGTGACGGAGAAACATAGCCAACTATTTACTAAGAACATGCTTGTCCACATGGATGATATGTACGCAACCAACAGTAACCAGATGAATAAGCTGAAATCTATTCTATCAGAAGAGAATATTACAGTTAGACCATTGTACGAGGCTGAACGAACAGAAAGAGTTTATGCTAGGGTTATTTTCTCCAGTAATAAGGTTTGTCCTCTTAAATTAGAGGATAACGAAAGGCGCTGGTACGCTCCAGCTTTCATGGTTCACAAAGTAAACTTGCCCGAAACCCAAACCTTCTTCAAAGATATATTAATACCTTGGGTCGAGAGTGGTGGTTTGAACGTAATTCATGAATGGTTCTTGGGACGTAACCTGAAGGATTTCAATCATAAATATATACCTCAGTCATTTACTCTAAAACAGATGATCAACAATTCGGTCCCTGTTTTGGAGTTAGAGTTAGATTCATGGCTAAGCAGTACGCCTGTTTTCCAATTTGAAGAAATAAAGCGTGCATTCCCCGGTAAGCATCAGGTTATCGCTGATTTACTTGCTGAAAGAGGGTATACCAAATGTCAGCCTTTCCAGAACGTTCTTCACTCGATAACTGGATTGAGGTCTAAAGTCATCTGGTGGAGGCCAAGTGGTTACACCACTATTGATGTCCGTAATTACATCGAAAAAGAATGTGCTCTTGTTGTCCATTACTCATCTTCACCACCATTCTGACTAGGAGCTTTAGCTCCCTTCAACCTCACTACTAGGTTTTCCAACCCCATACTAACCCCAACAAAAACCTTGCAATGGGAATGCGGTATCATTATGAATATAAATAATATTATCTATCAACCTTACCAACCTCACAATGACTTTTATTATTTATAGGTATATACCATATACAGACAGGATGTGCATACGACGAACGTCAGTAAGTCACATGCTGTATGTATGGCCTTGGCGGAGCAAAAGTTAATTGAACCAGAACTTTTTGGCGTCGGAACGACAAATCCGAGGGGGTTAAGTAGAAGACATGCTTCGCCGGATGACTGAATCCAGATTAAAAATAATCTGGATTTCTCATTGATTATCCTCTGTTGCCACTGCGGTCAATGGTCTGTCCGCGTTAATCTCACGCCGATTTTCTCAACTCAAATGGCAAGTAATCAGGATGAAGAAGGCGTTAATACCTGTAGTCTCAAAACCATCTCCTTTTGATACTGATAAACCAGCATATGAAACAGGGAGTTTTAATGTCTCAAAAGGTTGATTTTGCCATTTTGATACAATACAATTATGAGACTCACTTTTAAGAAAAGGGATTTCTTATATGTCATCCGTTATCGGTTATGTCCGTGTATCCACTCACGATCAAACTATAGAGAACCAAAAGCAGCAGATTACTGACAGCGGGAAGCTGGTCAATAAATGGTTCATGGATGAAGCAGTCTCAGGATCGATAAAGGCTTCTGAACGTGAAGGCTTTGCTTCACTGCTCAACTACATTCGAGAAGGTGACACATTGATTGTTACTGGTATCGACCGTTTAGGCCGTAATACGATTAACGTGCTGCAAACCGTTGAGATGTTGCAGGCTAAAGGCGTTAAGATTATCAGCCTGAGGGAAGAGTTCGACCTGTCTACGTCCGTTGGTAAGGCAATGCTAACGATGATGGCTGGGTTAGCATCGCTGGAGAAAGATCTCATAGCAGAACGCCGCACCGCGGGTATTAAACGTGCTAAGAGTGAAGGTGTCCACTGTGGCAGACCGAGCAAAGCCACCAGCGAACAGGTTATGGTACTGCAAGCACAAGGGTTGTCACCTAAGCAGATCATGGCAGAGTTGAGCATTAGTAAGGCAACTTACTATCGGCTGAAAACAACCGCATAACCCCCTATGATATTTCCCAAATTTTAGCATCGTTCATGGGAGCCGGGTTAAGACTGCTAAGCAACGCTTCTAATGTGCGGGATGATTTTTAGATGACAGTTTCACCGCTTTTTACGCACAACATTGAAGAAGTTATTGTAGTTACTTTTCCTCCTCCTCAGGGGCAGACTTTAATACAGGCGTTGTTGTTTTCCCTTTACGTATGCCAAGACTTAATCCTGATGGAAGTTTCTCGAGAGCAATCAATGTCCCACTGTCTACAATGATCCTTTTGTCATCCAAAACTGTATAAGTGGGATACCATCGAAGAGACTCTTGATCCCATTCATATGTTAGCTGCCGTGGTGGATTACCTCTAGCTCTCAACGTTCCAATTAACTGTTTTGCTTGTGCAGCGGCTTCTGGGAGGGCGTCATGAGCTGCATAGAGAAGCTTCACATTTTTTCCCCTAAACAGGAAAGAAACCTGACAGCCATCTTGATATGAGCTGATGTCGAGCAATGGATTCTTTCTATCAGCTAACTTTGTGAGTAACTTACGAACCCACTCATGAAGTGCTATATAGATACGTTTGCCAGCTTCAGAAGCAATTGATGTTGTGAATGGATTCCATACTATAGCCAGAAAACCAATGCCGATTCTGATCAGTTCCTGTGTGACTTCCGATGTGTTATGTGAAAGCTCTACGTATTTTATTTGTATTGGGGCACTGTTGGTAACCTGTTCTAACCACTTCGAATCAACTTCTCTTGGATCAGTTGCAAATTCAATCCAAGCGTTATCTGGTATCTCTGGAAGTTCCTCAGGGGATCGCTCGAATTTACTAGTGTCGATACCTAATTGATTGAATTCTAAAATATCTCCACCAGCATAGAACCCTAAAATAGCAACAACGAATTTTGAGCCATTTTCATGTACGAAGTTTGCACTTTCAATAGTCTGCCCTTTTGGTCTCCCCGGATCATGGTTATGCAAGAGGATGAAGGGATTTTTATTGATTTTTGCCACAAGCTCAGTAGGGTCTGCTGGCACTATGAGTTCACCATCATCACCTCTAGCGTCTGTCCAAAGCACCGCAGGTACAAGTTTTCCATAAATACCTTTTGAGTGACGCTCAATGGCGCTGTTTACCCAATCACGAGCACTTTCTGTTTCCAACAGATTAGGAATAAGCGATTTTCCCGTACCTTGCATTTTGCTTTTCCTTCTAAATGGCAGTAAAAAATCAAAGCTAACTAATTGATTAAAAATCACATCAACACCAAGAATAACCAATAATGGTTAAGCGCACGAATTTACATTAAATTATCAGTAATAAAACCTAAAAAAACATCAAAAAGCATAAAGAAAGTCTTAATTTTAAAAAGTGAGGCCGTGTACACTTTTATTTTTGCTGAAAATCAATAAATTATAAGAAAAAATAATCATTAAGGTCGAAAATGACACAGCGAATCCAACAAATCAGAGAGATTGTAGCTCAACGTGAGATCAAACAACTTGTGCATTTTACCCGCATAGAGAACTTAGAAAGTATCATGCAGCATGGCATTGTTCCGATTGCCGATGCAGCAGAAAAACAAATTGCACCAGCAGTAAATGATCAAGCTAGATTTGATGGCCGGACTAACGCATCTTGCCTGTCAATTACCTTTCCTAATTACCTGATGTTCTTCAAATATCGCCAAGAAAATCCAGATGTAAATTGGATCGTATTAGGCGTTGACCCTTCAGTTTTATGGTTAAAAAACTGTGCATTTTGCCGCTACAACGCTGCTGATGCGAGAATCAGTATCCAGTTACTAGAAGCATTGCAAACTCCGGCGTCTTTATCTGGAATGTTCGATGAAATTGAAGGACTCGCACCTAGACAAGAACACCGTTTGAGAACCTCCGACACTACAGATGTACAAGCAGAGGTGTTAGTATTTGACGTTATAGAACCGCAATACATTTTTGCGGCTGCTTTTAACAATCAAGAAACTATGAATAATTTCGAAGGATTACTTGGAAAGAGACCAGCAAAACTCAACCATGTTGGCGGTGGACTCTTCGCCTCTCGTTCATATGTTCGTTAAGGTTTTTCAATGGCACAAAGACCCGTATACATTCCAACTGGTGAAAAATCACTTTATGTCAAAACTGAGCTTGTAGACTTCACTTGGTTTCCTGGCATGTCCGTTTCACAAAAGCAAAAGTCGATAGATTCTCTACACGACGCGGCGACTAAGAGCTTGCCGAACATAAACAAAGTTCTGGAAATATCTAGCAAGTCACGTGATAGCCTTGGTATTGCACTAAGCGCTTTCAATCTTTCGTTCACCACCTTGAAACAACAGCGAACCCTGACTATTGAATGTGCATTTCAAGGAAGTAAGGTTTTTCAGCGTGGAGGCCCATACACAGACATGTTTGATATGACCCCTCGAGAAGCAAAAAAGGATAAACGCCTCTTAACTTCTGGACGGCTCAAAAGCTTCAAATTTTTTGGCACTGAATGGGAATTGGAACCACAGACAGCTTTTTATGACTGGCTCTACATCAGTGCGTTGAGGAAACAGCCCCAACTTGCAGAGCAAGTCATTGAATATGATGCATTTACAGATATCGAGTTTAATCCTGAGCGTTCAATCAATTGTCAGGCCTACTCTGCTGCTCTTTACGTCACACTGTGCAAATTAGGCAATCTGGATGAGGTTGTTTCTTCGAAGAAAAACTTCCTAGACGCTATTAAAAACGTGTCTATTAGTAATGCGCGACAAGATGAAACTACCCAATCAGGTTTCGGCTTCTAAGATAAATGTTTCCACACATGCCCCGTCTGGGGCATGTCAGTCCCATTGGTCAATGTGCAAACTTAGTACCCCATACTATTGAGACATTGAATATTGCTCAGTTGGAAAGGATTTCACTACGAGTCTCATAATAATCACTTAGCTTAAATCGGGTGTGGTGGATCAGTTCAAGAATGCTTTTCAGGGACTCAATACTAAACTGTATGTACTCTTGATTTATCCCATCCTTGGTTATCTTGGTTCCCAGATACGTATAACCCTCAATATCTGTATTATTCCAATCCGCATGCACCGTTAAGTTTCTTAACCGGCCACATTCTCTAAGATCTTTGATCAACAGCTCAAAATCCGGGATTTTCTTCTGAAACCCCCAATGAAACATGTCAGAGTATCTTTTGAACAGATCAACTTTTGCAGAGTAGTTCATGCCGCTAATAACTATTATCCCCATCTGATCTGAACGATCACTGAAGCTCTCATAAATCATATGGTCCAAATCTTTTTCCAATGTATTGAAAAACATGACTATCTGACCAATCAAAGGAAAAGCTTGCTCCAAGTATCCCTCTTGGATCTCAGCTTCAAGTTCTTCAATGTCGTGCATTAAGAATTGTTCAAATGATTTGCGCTTTATCTTCACAGATACAACCCTTTAAACATTATGATTTTTTTGCAGGTATGTAACACTTGCGACAACACAACTTTAGCTAAAGGCTGTCACACAAGCCCACCTCGCACCGATTATCGGTATGCCATCTAATTGTTTTTATTGATAAATAAATTTAGACATTGCGCCTTCACAGGCGTCGCGTTATATATTGTAATCAATAAGTTAAGCTCACAATCAAGCGGAACTCACTGATTGTAATACATTTTAGAACACAGCGTGGCGCGTAAAAAGTGACGCAAACGCCTCAACACGCTGGTTCGTGACCGGACATATTACACTATTTTCACAGTCAGGGATTCAAAAAGACTCGGATGTCACTAACAATGACTTATCGCCAATCCATTTAACGGAATGGCGTTGCATCCCCTGCACCTTCACGGATAACTTCCGGGGAGGAATCAGTCAGGTCAATAACCGTAGTCGGCTGTTGGCCCAGTGAGCCGCCGTGAATAATTAAATCCACTTGTTTGCCCAAGTGCTCTTTGATCTCTTCTGGATCCGACTCAGCAAAATCATTGCCCGGCAACATCAATGTGGTCGACATCAGCGGCTCGCCTAATACATCCAACAGCGCCAGCGCAATAGGATTAGACGGTACACGCAAACCAATCGTTTTACGTTTGTCATTCATCAAACGCCGCGGCACTTCTTTGGTCGCTTTCAATATAAAGGTGTAGTTGCCGGGAGTGTTGTTCTTGATAAGTCGAAACGCCGGATTATCAACATAGGCGTAAGTTGATAGTTCTGATAAATCACGGCAGACCAATGTGAAGTTATGATTACCATCCAACTGGCGAATACGACAAATACGTTCCATTGCCGTTTTATCTTCTAAGCGGCAACCAAGGGCATAACCCGAATCTGTCGGATAGACAACCACCCCTCCCTTACGTAAAACATCCACACTTTGGTTGATTAACCGTGGCTGAGGGTTTTCTGGGTGAATATAGAAAAATTGACTCATGACTCTACCTAATCATTAAATGTATGAATTAGCTGGACTGACTCTCTATCGGCCAATCGCGCCATACCGGTTCCACCCCAGCGGGCAACCACAATTTGCGGCCCAACTCAATCCAGGAGCAAGGTTGATGGAAATCAGACCCTTGGGATGCAAGTAAATTATAGTCGCGCGCATACTGGGCAAGTTGTGCCCGTTCATGGGGGGCTTGCTGGCACTGGGCAACTTCCATGGCATCACCACCATGCTCAGCGAAATGTGCTAATAACCGCTTTAACCATTTCGCCGTTAAATCATAACGCCCAGGGTGCGCCAGCACGGCTTGCCCACCTGATTGCTTAATAGCATCAATAGCTTGTTCTATTGTACACCATTGAGCGGGAACATAACCGGTCTTGCCTTTGGCCAAATACTTTTTGAAAACCTGGCCGACGTTACTGGCTAGCCCTAACTCCACCAGATAACGGGCAAAATGGCCTCGCGTCACCTGGCCACCTTCTGCCAACCGATTAGCCCCTTCCCAGGCATCAGGAATACGTGCTTTCGCCAGTCGGGCACTGATTTCTTGCGCCCGGCTATAACGATGCTCGGACTGTTGGCTTAATAACTGACAGATGCTGGGATGTTGGATATCCATGCCCAATCCGACAATATGGATTTCATGGTTTTCCCATAATGTGGAAATCTCGACACCGGGAATAAGCCGGATTGGCAGCTGCTGCTGCTCAATAGTCGCAGCGGCTTCAGCTAACCCTGCGGTGGTATCGTGATCAGTAATCGCTAACACACCTACGCGCATTTGCGCCGCCCTGATCACCAACGCTGCGGGGCTCAGCGAACCGTCCGACGCGGTGGTATGACTATGTAGGTCATAGAGAGTAAAGGCCGTTGATGTCACAACATCAGTTAAATCAGCCGAGTTAGGTGATGTGGTGTTATCAGACAACACGGATTTATTAGACAAAACTGATTTATTAGACAAAATAAAAGTCCGGAAAAAGCGTGGCTAACTATCATACTCGCTAATGTGACATTAACGTTAATCAATCTTGTTTGGCGTCCAACTCATTCAGGAAAATGTTACGGCTAAAAGAGTTGGTTAAAAACAATCATTCAGGGGTTGACATTCACCCCACGAACCAGTTAACTAGTACACAAGTTCACGAGATACCAAGATGCTGCTCAGGAACGTCGGGCAACACCGTTTGTGAAGTAACACCATGAAAGCAATCATAGAGAGTGACTGATAATGAAAACTTCCCTAATTTCCTTACTGCGTTGGTGGCACATCTCCCTCTCTCGGGCGGTGTAATCGCGCATATCAGTCATCAGACAGTGCAGATTGCTTCAGCCCGCTTATAGCGGGCTTTTTTATGGATAGATTTCGGCATATACCTTTTTTCAGGAACCACAAACGATGCAAACCTCGCGCCCCACTTTACAGTTACTGACCACCACGGCGTGTTACCGTGATGACCCAACCGCGCTGTTCCATCAGCTTTGCGGCGCGCGACCAGCAACATTACTGCTTGAGTCAGCGGAAGTGACCAGCAAGCAGAACCTGAAAAGTCTGCTCATTATCGACAGTGCGCTGCGTATCACCGCTCTGGGGCAGAAGGTGACAATTGAAGCACTGACACGCAATGGTGCGGCGTTATTACCCTTGCTGGACGCAGCATTGCCAGCGCAAGTTGAGATCCAAGTCCGTCCTAATGGCCGCGAGCTAGCATTTCCCATAATTACTGATGTGCAGGATGAAGACTCCCGCTTACAAGCGCTATCCGTTTTCGATGCTTTGCGTCTGTTGCTGAAACTGGTCGATACCCCGCAGGCAGAGCGAGAAGCGATGTTTTTGGGTGGCTTGTTTGCCTACGATTTAGTCGCCGGTTTTGAAAACTTGCCGCAGTTGCGCCAAGACCAACGTTGCCCTGACTTCTGCTTCTATTTAGCTGAAACCTTGTTGGTGTTAGATCATCAACATCGCTCAACAACATTACAAGCCAGCCTGTTCACCCCGGATAATAGCGAGCACCAGCGCTTGACGGCTCGTTTAGAACAGCTAGCCCACCAATTGCAACAAGCGCCGCAGGCCATTCCTGCCAAGTCAGTACCAGAGATGGCGTTACAGTGTAACCAATCAGATGAAGAATACGGTGCCGTTGTCAGCGAGTTACAGCAGGCAATCCGCGAAGGTGAGATTTTCCAGGTCGTCCCTTCTCGCCGTTTCTCACTGCCTTGCCCGTCGCCACTGGCGGCGTATCAAACACTGAAAGACAGCAATCCAAGCCCGTATATGTTTTTCATGCAGGATAACGAATTCTCTTTGTTCGGTGCCTCACCTGAAAGCGCACTGAAATATGATGCGACCAATCGTCAAATTGAAATTTACCCGATTGCCGGGACTCGCCCACGCGGCCGCCGCGCTAGTGGAGAACTGGACCGCGATTTGGACAGTCGCATTGAACTGGAAATGCGTACCGACCATAAAGAATTGGCGGAACACTTGATGCTGGTGGATTTGGCCCGTAATGACCTGGCGCGTATCTGTGAACCGGGTAGCCGTTATGTGGCTGATTTAACCAAAGTCGACCGTTATTCCTTTGTTATGCATCTGGTTTCTCGCGTAGTGGGCACGTTGCGCCACGATTTGGATGTGCTGCATGCCTATCAGGCCTGCATGAACATGGGGACATTAAGCGGTGCGCCAAAAGTTCGGGCGATGCAATTAATCGCCGCCAGTGAGGGGGCGCGTCGCGGCAGTTACGGCGGTGCTGTCGGCTATTTTACCGCTCATGGTGATTTGGATACCTGCATTGTTATTCGCTCGGCTTATGTCGAGGACGGCATCGCCACAGTACAAGCCGGTGCCGGTGTGGTGCTGGATTCAGTCCCACAGGCGGAAGCCGATGAAACCCGCAATAAAGCCCGCGCGGTGTTACGCGCCATCGCCACCGCACACCACGCCAGGGAGGTGTTTTAATGGAAAATAATCTAATGGCCGATATCTTGCTGCTCGATAATATCGACTCCTTTACCTACAACCTGGTTGATCAACTGCGCTCCAGTGGCCATCGCGTAGTGATATACCGCAACCAAATTGCGGCTGACACCATTATTGAGCGTTTGCAACAATTCGAACAACCGGTGTTGATGCTATCACCTGGCCCCGGCACCCCAGCGCAGGCTGGCTGTATGCCTGAGTTGTTACAGCGTTTACGCGGCCAGCTACCGATTATCGGCATTTGCCTTGGCCATCAAGCCATTGTCGAAGCCTATGGCGGCCATGTTGGTCAGGCTGGCGAAATATTGCACGGTAAAGCTTCTGCCATTGAACACGACGGACACGGCATGTTTGCAGGAATGCCTAATCCTTTACCGGTTGCCCGCTACCACTCATTGGTTGGCAGTAATATCCCAACAGAACTCACTGTTAACGCCCGTTTTGGCGAGATGGTCATGGCGGTTCGTCATGATGTCCATCGGGTTTGTGGCTACCAATTCCACCCAGAATCGATTTTAACCACCCAGGGTGCTCGTTTGCTGGAGCAAACCTTAGCCTGGGCGCTATCCCCTTCGTGCGTATAAACGCAAGAGTTTTAGCTGTGACTCCAGGCTATTTGGGGATGAAAATTTAAGGAATTGATGATGCACAATCTATTACCAAAAGAATTGTTATTAGAAAAACTGTTTCGGGCCGAGTCGATGACTCAGGCAGAAAGCCAACTGCTATTTGCCGCGATTGTCCGGGGTGAACTGGAAGCCAGCCAATTAGCTGCGGCATTGATCAGCATGAAAGTGCGCGGCGAAACACCCGCCGAGATTGCCGGCGCAGCACAAGCCTTATTAGCTGATGCTCAACCCTTCCCGCGCCCCGATTACCTGTTTGCCGATATTGTCGGCACCGGTGGCGACGGCACCAACAGCATTAACATCTCCACGGCCAGCGCGTTTGTTGCCGCCAGTTGTGGCGTGAAAGTGGCCAAACACGGTAATCGCAGTGTGTCCAGCCGTTCCGGCTCGTCAGACTTGCTAGCCGCCTTTGGCATTCGTCTGGACATGAGCGCCGAGCAGTCACGTCTGGCATTGGATGAGTTAGGTGTTTGTTTCTTGTTTGCGCCGCAGTATCACACCGGTTTTCGCCATGCGATGCCTGTTCGCCAACAACTCAAAACCCGTACTTTGTTTAATGTGTTAGGGCCATTGATTAACCC